>ERZ1023510.1-NODE-1-length-763753-cov-389.868977_pt1 | contig 763753 bp, 724 predicted proteins | sample MGYA00380549_ERZ1023510 | MGnify/ENA primary metagenome ERZ1023510 (study PRJEB33173, sample SAMEA4830364) | metagenome | study: EMG produced TPA metagenomics assembly of the PRJEB25223 data set... | reverse complement strand
TCCCTAACACCCAAGTCACTGTTGGCGGTGATTTGATTGTTAAAAGCCGTCAAGATACTTATCAATACAACAGTAATCAAACCCAAGTAGGTGGCAATCTTGATGTCAGCTTCCAAGACGTACCACAATCTGCCAGTATCAATGGTAGTAACACAAACGCCAATGCAAGCTATGCCCAAGTCACCGACCAAACCGTTATCAAAGCCAAAGAATCTACCCTGTCTGTACAAGGACAAGGTAAGTTCACTGGTGGCTATCTCATCACCGATGCAGGTAAAAACCAAACCCAGTTTGCCCAAGGTATCCAAACCCAAGACATACAAAATCATCTAAATTATGAAGGCGATGCCATCAGTGTCAGCATTGGTGTTGCAGACACCAGCAATCCAAATGGCAAAGCCAAACCTGCCCTACAAGGCTTAGGCTATGGCAAAATAGACCCAGTCAATAAAACTTCCAGCACCCATTCTGCCATCACTGACCAAATAGGTCTCTCCCATATCAACACAAAAAATTTCAAACAAAAAGAAGTTCAACATGAGCTTAACCCAATCATCACCAATGGCTTTAACCAAGAGCAGGTGTTAACAGAGCTTGGGGCTCAGGTGGTGATTACCGCAGAGTCTGGCAGAGAAGCACCAAAGGCAGTGGCAAAGTTTGCTGACAGGCAAGCTTTTAAACTCATTCAAAACCTAGATGAACTTAATAACAAAAACATTGATATTACCTCTGATGAGTATCAAAATACCATCAAAGAGATTGATAAATGGAGTGAAGGTGGCATCTACCGTGTTGCTTTGCATACTGCAGTCGCTACCCTAGCTACAGGCACTGCTCAGGGTGGACTATCAGCAGGCATAACCGCTTATACCATCCCAAAGATTGATGAGTATCTAAAAGAACAAGGCTTTGACAAAGAAATCAGAGACATCACTCTACTTGCCCTATCAGCAGGCATTGGTGCGACTGTTGGTAGTGATACTGCAAGTACTGCTAACAATGTGGGGCAGGTGCAGTGGAATTATTTGACGCATCGCCAGCTACAGGACAAAATCTCGTGTACTAGTACTAAAAAGGAGTGCGAAGATACGATGATATATCAAAAAAACAAGATGAAGAATTGCGTACAACCTGTACTAATCAATCAAATAGTAATGATTGCCAATATGATAAGAGAGGTCTTGAGTTATGTAGGAAAAAATAGAAATCATTATGGAAAAGCAAGCGACATCAAAACATCTACTTAGAATGTTTTATCGGTCGCTAATTCTAGTGGCTATCATACCATTGATACCCTTGATGAAAGAGCAAATTATTTTGGAGCAATGTATAGTTATACAGAGCAACCTTGGTTTAGGGTGGCGTTTATTTTATCGTTATCCAGTTGCTAATATTGCAAAAAATCTACTTAATTTTATGAATATAACTAAATTAATATCATTAAGATTGAAAACCTAAATTAAATAATCCATCTGGCTATTTACCCAATTATTCATTATAATAAAAACACTGTATTACACCTGTAATATTACAGATATTATCTCATTGGTTTAGTTTAGGGTGTAAGTAATCTCATAATAGCTCGTAAAATGCTCTGTATTGGTTTATACGGGCTATTTATCGCTTGGGTGGTATGCTAGTAACAGTTAAGTATAAACATGGCTTAAAACGCATTATATGAGCATATATGGGTATATGCTGAATTGAAGGAGTATTTTTAGATGGCTTGGGTACAGATTAGTGAAGAAGAAGCTAAAAATCACCCATATTGGGATAAGTTTTGTTGGGTAAGGTGGTTATTTATTATTATGGGTATGCTAAAGGCTGGTTTATTAGTGCCTATCACTATATTGAGTATCTATATAATGGACCTGAACCTTGATAAAGGGTATAGTATTGTAGGTATTTTTATGATTTTAAGTGTTGTTATGCTACTGATACTATGGACCGTGATTATTTTATTATTTGGTTTTAAGCGTCAATATAATAAACACTTACCTTTTTTAGCGTTGATTTATATACCCAGCATTCTTTATTCAGTTGCTCCTATTATACTCATATTTGGTCCTGAAACCAAGGATATTGCTACTGCGGACGGCTCTATAATGGGACTAATGACTATAACAATGGTTTTATTTATCTACTTTGGTATTTATAGTATTTATAAACTTATAGCAGAGAATTCAGAAGTATTTAGATTACAGTATATGAAACAGATTAAATTTACTCAGTATTATAATAATTATTATAAATAAATATACCCTATAAATAATATACCCAATCTGATATGACTGATATGCCAACGACATAGCCAAAGCACTCAACTAACTGGGCTGACCATCCCATCAGAGCAATCATCATGGACATGGTCAGCGGCGGTTGATTAAGCCTGTAGTTTTTGGATTAACCGCTTGGCAGTATCTTCAGATGAAGCAGGGTTTTGACCCGTGATTAACAGGCCATCTTCTACCACATACGATTGCCAATCAGCAACTTTTTCATATTTGCCCCCATTTTCTTTTAGAACATCTTCTAACAAGAACGGAACGACATCTAACAGACCGACGGCTTGTTCTTCAGAATTGCTAAAGCCAGTCACTTTTTTATCTTTAACAAAATATTCGCCATCAATTTTCACATTTTTAAGTGCGGCGGGTGCATGACAAACAAAAGCCACTGGCTTATCGGTCTTCACAAAATCTTGAATCAATGAGATGGATTGCTCATCAACTGCCAAATCCCACATTGGGCCATGACCGCCTGGATAGAATACTGCGTCATAATCGGCAGCCTTAATATCAGCCAGTTTATGAGTGGTTGCCAACTGTTCTTTGGCGGCGGCATCTTGCTTAAATCGTTCAGTAAATTCGGTCTGAGCGTCTGGCTCATCACTTTTTGGATCAAGCGGTGGTTAACCGCCAGCGGGGGACGCTAAGGTAATGTCAGCACCAGCATCTTTAAACGCATAATATGGCGAAGCAAATTCCTCCAACCAAAAACCCGTTTTTTTACCAGTGTCTCCAAGATTTTCGTGTGAGGTTAATACCATTAAAATTTTCATCATTTACCCTTATTATCTATAAGATGTTGTCTATATGATTTATTGCAAATTGTGTGATGATTTGTGTTGTTTTAGGTTGTTAATTTTAATTACAGTAAACCTCCTTTTTACCTATTGACATTGATATTTTTATATAAATTTATTAATATATTATTATAAATAAAATTTAATAAATTAGTCATTCCGTGGTATCGGGTAAGAGCATCTCACCCATAAAATTATGATTATCATACCCCTTTATGAGGCAAGCGTCTAGTATCTTTACATAATTACTAACGACGGTTAGCATTTAAGATGGGCGGTCTAAATTAAAGATAATCATTGGTCGCAAATATCAAGATTTTATCCGATAACTGTGATCAATGGCAGGCATGTTAGTCGCTTATCGGCACTCACCTTGATAATCCGTTACCCACTTTTACAATATTTATAACGCTGAACATTGTAATATGTGTCTTGGTCGTATAAAATGACAGATTAATTATTTATACTCACTTAAATAAATTTATAAAAAAATCAAAGGATATGGCGTGATGATCATTCAAGAGATGCTGCAGCTGCTGACCACTCGCTCTGAGTTTTTCATGCGACTGTTTGTTGAGCATTTGATGATTTGCGGTATTGCGGCAAGCTGTGCGATCGTGATTGGTGTTGGGCTTGGTGTGCTAATCACCGAACATCAGAAGTTTGCACCGTTTGTCATTCAAGCAAGTAATATCATTTATACCATCCCAAGCATTTCTTTATTTGGCTTATTGATTTTGGTGAGTGGTATTGGTAATGCCTCAGCAATCATTGCACTGGTAATTTATGCACTGTTACCGATGATTAATGGCACACGCACAGGGTTTTTGCAGATTGATACGGGATTGATAGAAGCTGCCGAGTCCTTTGGCATGACACGCTGGCAGATTTTACGCCGCATTAAGCTGCCTTTGGCATTACCGATTATTTTATCAGCCATTCGTACGATGCTGGTGATGACCATTGCACTGGCGGGGGTTGCATCTTTTATTGGTGCAGGTGGGCTTGGTGTGGCGGTATATCGTGGTATCACCACCAATAGCACCGCCATGACCGCAGTCGGTAGTATTTTGATCATGCTTATTGCGTTTTTGGCTGACTTTGTTCTGGCGTATTTTGAAAAATCAATCAAATGGAGAAAATCTCATGCTTAAAAAATCTGTTCTGCTACTTATGAGCGTTCTATTGGTCGCCTGCCAAAGTCAAGATGATAAAATTCGCATTGCCACCAAGCCCATGACCGAACAATTCATCATCGCTGAAATGCTTGCCATACTCATCGAGCAAGAAACTGGCACAACCGTTGAAATTACCAAAGGTATCGGTGGGGGTACAGCAAATATCCATCCTGCCATGCTTAAAGGTGAGTTTGATTTGTATCCAGAATACACAGGTACGGCATGGCTGTATGTCCTAAAAAATGAGCCAATCTTCGATCAAGCCGTGCTTTTAGAAAATCTTAAAAAAAGCTATCAAGATCAATATAACTTTCGCTGGGTGGGTATGTATGGCTTTGATAATACCTTCGGCTTGGCGGTGCGTTCTGACTATGCCGATGCCAATCAAATTGCCACTTTTAGTCAGCTTGCACCCGTTAGCCCAAATCTTACTTTTGGTGCTGAGTATGATTTTTTTGAGCGTGATGATGGCTACCAAGCGTTAAGCGATACTTACGGTTATCATTTTAAGAATACCAAAGATTTAGATATCGGTCTAAAATACCAAGCACTTAATAACAGTCAAATTGATGTCGTCAGTATCTCAACCACCGATGGCGCTCTCGCCAACCCAAATCTAAAAGTGCTGACAGATGATAAGGCATTTTATACCCATTATCATGCAGGCACGGTCGTCAGACAAGAAGCACTACAAAAGTACCCAAAACTTGAGTCTGCACTCATGAAAATGGACGGGCTAATTTCAGAACAGGAGATGGCACAATTAAATGACTTGGTAGAAAATCAAGGTCACAATGAAAGAAAAGTGGCACAAGATTTTTTGCGTAAAAAATCCTTGTTGGCATCTTAAGCCATTTAAACAGTGATGGTTTGATATGTCATAATCTGATGAATGACCATCGCCTATTGGCTGGCGGGTTATTTTAAATTGTGTTTAAAAAATTATGTTAATCACTCAGTTGTGTTAATTGATGGCATGTATCATATTTGATTGAGATGTATATCAAATCATCAGCAGTTTTTGGTCAACAAAAGAAAAATAGGGCAGATGAGCCAAATATGGTGAATGGATAAACAACAAACAAATAAAGTCTGTTTTTGTTTTTACATTGTTTTGAAATACCTAGTGCTTGGGTTGTTTTGTGATGATCATCATCAGATGACCAGATTACATGCTACCAAACCCCATACGATTTTCGATGGCTTGGGCAAGTTTGACGAGTGCATCGCCAATTTGTACTTTTTTGTCATCATATTCACTATTAGATAGTGATACTGCGATGCCAAGCTTAACTTTATCTGGACTTTGAATGTAGGTACCAATACAGGTCATACCAAGTCGCAATTGCCCATCATCAAGCGATAGTCGTGTCTGCTTGATGTGAAGAAATTCATCTTTTAGCTGATTAAAATCAGTCACCCCACGCTCGGTCAATGGTAATGATTGGTACTTTGTGCAGTACGCCTTTTGCACTCAGTGCTTGTAGAATATTATAAGTTGTTGAGCGAGCCAGCTTAAGCTCTTTGGTGATGGTGGCAGCAGAGACAGGAGAAGCACTTTGGGTGATTTTGTATTCCAAAATATTTAGTGCTATATTGTATAATATCAAGAACTTATGTTCAATATATAGAATATAAATTTTAATATATCATATACAATTTTTTTAATAATTTTAAGTCATTTTTATCAGTAAAAAGGATACGCTATGAACCAACCTACAAATCAATCTACGACCCAACCCTCATCGATTCCGCTTAACTGCCCCAATCTGCTAAAGCAAGCCTGTTTGATTGATGGAGAGTGGGTTGGTGCTGATTCTGGTGAGGCCATCGCAGTTACCAATCCATTCACAGGCGATGTGCTTGGTACGATACCCAGCTTATCAAAACAAACCGTTCTAAACGCCGTTGAGTGTGCTGATGCTGCCCAAGAAAGCTGGGCAAATACCACCGCCAGTGAGCGTGCCAAACTTTTGCATGCTTGGGCGGATCTGATCGATACACACAAGGAAGATTTGGCACGAATCATGACTTATGAGCAAGGCAAGCCCATCACAGAATCACAAGGTGAGATTGATTATGCCAATAGCTTCATACGCTGGTTTGCAGATGAAGGCAAACGCATCTATGGCGATGTTATTCCAAGTACCAATCAGTCGCTACGCTATGTGGTACTCAAGCAGCCAGTCGGTGTGTGTGCTGCGATTACGCCTTGGAATTTCCCTTCGGCAATGATTGCTCGTAAAGCTGCACCTGCGTTAGCGGCTGGCTGTACCATGATCATCAAGCCAGCCACCGAGACGCCATTTTCGGCATTGGCACTGGGATATTTGGCAAAACAAGCAGGCATTCCTAAAGGTGTATTACAAATTGTTACTGGTAAATCCTCTGTGGTCGGCGAGGTGCTGACCAAAGATCCACGCATTCATAAGCTGTCATTCACAGGTTCTACCGAAGTGGGGCGAGTACTGATGGAGCAATGTGCAAGCACCATCAAAAAGCTGTCTATGGAGCTTGGCGGTAATGCACCTTTTATCGTCTTTGATGATGCCGATCTTGAAAAGGCGGCAGAAGGGCTGATTGCTTCAAAATATCGAAACGCTGGGCAAACTTGCGTGTGTGCCAACCGTATCTATGTCCAAAGTTCAGTTAAAGATGAGTTTTTAGCGAAATTTAAACAAAAAGTAGAAGTACTGAAAGTTGGCAATGGTGCTGATGAAGCAACCGATATCGGACCGCTTATCAATCAACAAGCACTCAAAAAAGTGCAGGCACTTTTGGATGATGCGCTAAACAAAGGGGCAACGCTAATCACAGGTGGCGTGCCACATGACGCAAGCCAACTGTCATTTACCCCAACTGTCATCAGTGATATCACCGATGAGATGGATCTTGCCCATGAAGAGATATTTGGTCCGATTGCTCCGATCATGACTTTTGAAGATGAAAAAGAGGTAATCCATCGTGCCAATGATACCATTTATGGCTTGGCGGCGTATTTTTATACCCAAAACCATGCTCGTGCTTGGCGTGTTTCAGAGGCACTAGAGTATGGTATGGTTGGTCAAAATACAGGGCTTTTATCAACTGAAGTTGCACCATTTGGTGGTGTTAAGCAATCAGGTTTTGGGCGAGAGGGTTCAAAATACGGTATTGAAGAGTATATTACCACCAAATATTGGTGTATGGATATCAGCAAATAAACCTTAATCATAAAAAAGCAGTACAAAAGGTACTGCTTTTTTATGAGCTTTTGATGACTGATGATGGTTTTATTTGGCGAATAAAAATAACAATCGCCAAGCAAATTTAACTTGGCGATCGGTTGGATAAGATGGGTGATGTTAGCCAATCATACCAAAAAATTGTAATAAGAATAATACGGTAAAGCCTGTCAAAAATACAATGCCTGCCAGTGCATACCATTTCATGATGGTGCTTAGATGACCTTCTTTTTTGACCAAAGCGTAGTTTAAATAAGCAAAAATCGGTGCAGTCACAAATGCTGAGATCATCGCAAATTTGAGCAGTGCCGCCATTTGACCTAGAAAAAATGCGATTAAACCGTAGCCTGCCACAATCGTAAATACAGTCCATATAACAACATATTTTTCGGTTGCTTTTGTGCTGTTGGTCAAAATTAAGGATAGGCTTTCTGAATTGGTACGACCATAGCCATCAGCACAGGTGATGACTGTACCATACATGCACAAAAAAGCAATCGTGGCGACCAGCATTTTTGCCCAGTTGCCGATGGTTTCGGTATACATATTAATCAGCTGTGGCACATAAGCACCGCCTTGCATGGCGATTTCGGTGCCTGTGCCATATTGTACAAATACGCCAAGTGCCAAGAAAAATATTGCCAAAACCGCTGAAGTAAAATAACCAACATTAAAATCAACAAAACCTTGAAAGCGATTGGTGTAATCGGTACGAATTTTCTTAGCGGTCCACACTGAGGTCACGGCAGAAAATTCAAGTGGTGCTGGCATCCAGCCCATAAGTGCAACAATAAATCCAAGTGCCGCCAAATTCCAAGGTGAGGCAGGAATAAAGTCGGCTGATATGGCAGAGGGCTTACCTGCAGCGATAAATACAGCTACAACTGTCGCTACTGTCAGCAGGGCGATAATCCACTTGGTTAAACCATCTAAAAGCCGATAATGACCTGCCACCAATAAAATGCCTGAGCTTACCATCACAATACATGAAAGCTCTAGAGTGCTGAGTTCCCAAGGCAAAATTTGCCCCAAAATGACCGCACATAGTAGTGCCACAGCACCTGTGCTAATAACACCTGAAATGATGCATAAGACAAAAAATGCCCAAAGATAGATACGGGAAATTTTAGCATAACCTGCCACTAAGCTGTTGCCTGTTGAGTAGGCATATTCTGTTCCAAAGCGATAAAAAGGGTATTTAAAAAAATTGGCAAGGATAATCATAATTGCCAATTGCCAGCCATACAGAGCACCAGCTTGTGTTGAGGCGACCAAATGTGAGCCGCCGATGGCAGCAGAAGCCATTAAAATACCAGGTCCAAATGAACGCCAAGTTAATTTATGGCTTTGGTTTAAGGTGATATCGGTCATAATTCATACTCAAAAAAAATTTCAAACATCGCAGTGGCTGTATTTTATGAAGCCCTACCATATTGTATCAGTACTGTAAAGATTGCTTGATAAAAGATGATAATTTGTGACAGATTAGCATAATAAAGTATGATGAAACAACCAAATTTAAGGAATAAGCTTTATAACCATTCAACGATACTGATAAAACGGTGCAAAAACCCAAAAAGTATGGCAAAATAACTGATTTAACAAACAGTTAGTTGATTTAAATTTATGAAAGAATCCTTACGCCACCGTCTAGATCAAATGGTTGATCGTTTTGAAGAGGTTACCGCACTTTTGTCAGATCCTGATACCATCAGTGATAACAAAAAATTTCGTGAGTTATCCATGGAGCATAGCGACCTGTCTGAGATTACCACTACTTGGCAGGACTTTGTGCAAGCGGAAGCAGACTTACAAACTGCCAATGAGCTTTTGAGCGATCCTGAGATGAAAGAAATGGCACTTGATGAAATTGAGGTGGCGCGTGCAAACATTGAGACGCTCGAGGAGAGGCTTAATGTGATGATGCTGCCTAAAGATCCTAATGATAAAGCGACGGCATTTTTGGAGATTCGTGCAGGCACGGGCGGTGATGAAGCGGCAATTTTTTCGGGTGATTTGTTTCGTATGTATCAAAAATATACACAATCCCAAGGTTGGCAAGTAGAGGTATTGTCTGCCAATGAAGGAGAGCATGGCGGCTATAAAGAAATCATCGCGCGTGTATCTGGTATCGGTGTTTATGGCAGATTGAAATTTGAAAGTGGTGCTCATCGTGTCCAGCGAGTTCCAGCCACCGAATCTCAAGGGCGTGTACATACCTCAGCGTGTACAGTTGCGGTGATGCCAGAGGTTGAGATTGATGATACGGTTGAGATTAACCCAAGTGATTTGCGGATTGATACCTATCGCTCAAGTGGTGCAGGGGGGCAGCATGTCAATACAACTGACTCAGCAGTCCGCATCACACATATCCCAACAGGGGTGGTGGCTGAATGCCAACAAGAACGCTCTCAGCATGCCAATAAAGAAAAAGCCATGAAAATGTTGGTAGCTCGCATTCAACAAGCCAAAGTTCAAGCCCAAATTGATGCAACAAGCGATATGCGACGCAATTTGGTCGGTTCAGGCGATCGTTCAGAGAGAATTCGTACTTATAATTTCCCCCAAGGACGCATGACAGACCACCGCATTAACCTAACTTTATATAAGCTTGATGCCATCATGGAAGGGGATTTGACTGAGCTTTTAGACAGCTTATTGCGTGAACATCATGCTGATTTGATGGCAAGTGTGGGAGCAGAGTAATTTAGGGTAATTATTTTGTGTCAATTACCCTAGGATTACCCTAAATGGTACTTAAAAATATCCCTAAGATTAGTCAGGTGGGTTGTAGGTATCGTATCCAAACCATGATACATGGTAAAAGATACTCAGCAACGAAATCATCAGAACAAGAATGTATAGACTGGTTTAATACACTGTGCCAAGAACTGCTTTATTTTAATGAACAAAGTAACCTGAGTTTATTAGAAGTGATTGATATATACAGAAATAAAGTACTAAGCTTGCGTAAAAACGGTAAAAGAGCTGAGAGTATTATTAATATTATGGTGAAACAGCACCCTGATTTGGTTACAACTGCAATTACACAAATTACCCCCAAACAATTATCTGCATACAGGGACAGACGCTTATTACAGGTATCTCAAGGTTCTGTATTACTTGAATTATCTTTTTTAAATTGTGTATTTAATTATGCAATTAATGAGTTATATATTTTTGAAACCAATCCAATGAATAAAGTCAAACGACCCAGTAAACCAGCTTCTAGGGATAGAAGAATTACCCTTGAAGAAGAAGCCAAAATACTACAATGGACAGGTTATACTTTAGGAGATGTTCCTGATACTTGTAGAAAACAAGTGGGTTGGTGTTTCTTATTTGCCCTGCAAACAGCCATGCGTAGGGGAGAGATATTAGCACTTACTAAAGACCATATCCATGAAAACTATGTGCATATCAGTCATAGTAAAAATGGTATGGCTAGGAATGTGATCTTAAATACAACAGCAAGACAGATGCTAAAACAAGTTACCCCATTAACAGACAGGTTATTTTGTATTCGCTTAGATAATTTTAATTTGATATGGAGAAGAATGCGACAGCAATTATGGATTAAAGATTTACATTTTCATGATACAAGACATGAAGCCATATCAAGGATGGTTAGGGATTTAAATATCCCTGTAGAAAAGCTGGCTAAAATTACAGGACATAAGGATATTAAAACCTTAGTAAATGTTTACTATAACCCTACTGTTGATGAATTAGCCAGTTACTTTAATTAAAAGTTACCCCCTTATTAGGGGGTAACTTATTATAGCTGTACATCATTAAAATCTAAATCACTCAAATCAGAATCAATCTGACCTACAACATAAGATGTAATCTCTGTTTCTTGTGGGGCTACTTGGACATTATCAGAAGATAACCAATTATTAATCCAAGGGATTGGGTTTTTGGTATTAAAAACAGGCTCTAAGCCAATGGCACTCATACGAATATCGGTAATATACTGAAGATATTGAGTCAATATCTCTTTATTTAAACCAATCATAGAGCCGTCTTTAAATAAATAGTCAATCCAAGCTCGCTCTTGTTCATAAGCAGACTCAAATATATCGTAAATCTCATCTTTACATGTTTGAGTAATTGTCTGATAATCTTCATGTTCTTTTACCAATAAAGTTAGGATATGTTGTGTACCATTCAAATGTAATGCTTCATCTCTTGCAATTAATTTGATAATCTTAGCATTACCTTCCATCACTTTTCGTTCAGCAAAAGCAAATGAACAGGCAAATGATACATAAAAGCGGATAGCTTCAAGCACATTGACGCTCATAATGCACAGATATAAGCGTTTTCTTAGCTCATACATATCTACCTGCTTACCTTGCTGATACTCTAAAGATAAGCTATGTAGTTCATCATAGTATTTTGAGATGGATTCAGCTCTTTTGATAATCTCAGGGTTAATCACAATATCATCTAAAATCTCACTGGGATTATTAAAGATATTGCGGATAATGTGCGTATAACTACGAGCATGAATACTTTCAAAAAAAGCCCATGTTTCAATCCAAGTTTCAAGTTCAGGTACTGAAACCAAAGGTAATAATACAACATTAGGACTACGACCTTGTACACTATCTAGTAGTGTTTGGTATTTTAGATTAGATACAAAGATATGTTGTTCATGTTCAGGTAGCTCAATAAAGTCTCTACGGTCTTTAGATACATCAATCTCCTCAGGTCTCCAAAAGAAACTGATTTGTTTTTCTGTAAGCTGTTCAAAGATAGGGTATCGTTGTTTATCAAACCGTGATACATTCACTGATTCACCCAAGAACATTGGCTCTTGGGTAGCATCATTGGGGTTGGGATTAAATACAGAATACATTAATACTCCTTGGTTTAATGTTTAGGAAATTCAGGGATTGGAAGCCAATACTTAACATCATTAAATCCAGCAACAAAGCTATCACCTTCTGAATTTAACCATTCTAAGGTTTCAGTGAAATCAACATATTCATCAACGAAGTTTACATCATATTCAATTAACTGACCTACGGCTGGTACAAGCGAATCTTCACCAAGATCTACTGCCAGTAACACTGGTTTACCAGTAGGTGGTAACTCCTCCAAGGTATCTATCCATTCATTTTCTGTATGCTTTTTAATAATATCAATAGCAATAGCAATACCAGCAGCCACTGATTTACTTTTCTTAGTATCCAGGGCTGAAATATATGTATGGTGGGTTTTGAGTTCACTAATCAGTTTTCGTATATTCATTTAATCATCTTCCAGTACTGGTTTACCATCTATATAATCTACAATGACTTTACCTGTATAGTTATCTAAAGGTATTACTTCATCATAATAGTAGTTACCAGATTCACCAAGGAACGAAATGCCCTTATAACCTCTGACAATATCTTTAACTACACCATCGGGCAGTAAGATGTTACAGATAACATAAGCATAGCCATCATTAAGCATCTTTTTAACAATTGTATCAGGTGTTGGTCTTGGTTTTTCAAACTGTATATGTGGATATAAATTCGTTAAAAGCTCATAGTTAAGCTGAGTTGCATGAAAGATACTTTGAGCCAAATGATGTTGAAATTTTTTTCCATTTAGCTCAAAGAAATTACCTACACCCAAATCTACATTAACAGTGTCTTCACCATGCTTTAGCAGTGTTAGAATTTTATCTGACATCAGGGGATAGTAAACTTTATCACCAGCTTTAAATAATTGATTGTTCATAGTTTTAACTTCTTTGTTTAGTCAGGTAATTAAGCACTATATCATCTAACGCATCATAAGCTTTAGAAGTTTCTTGTAAACAGGCAATCAAGTTTTTGCTTAACGATGAGAGTGTTTTTTTAAATGCCTCATCTGTATAGTCACCAATCGTAGGTGATGGATCGTCCATATAATAGTTAAGCTCTTGCTTTGCTATATGGGTTTTATCATTACATTGATACCACACCATATATGCTTGACCTATCATTTCTAAATCTGTCATATTAAAATCCTCATTAAAAAAGCTACCCAGCTGGGTAGCTTTTGGTTTAGTTATTTACTTAAGCTTTAATAGAGGGTTCGTAGTCTTCCACTGAAATAATCAATGTAACTTTCTTTATACTCATGTTAAAGTTGTGCACAGATTTCTGCATTATTAGGGTTTACCCTGATACATTCTCTCACAGTGTCATACTTTATTAAAAAACCCATGAATACAAACAAAATTAATACTATTACACAAGCCGTAATAGCAAAGACTAGATTATCTTTATCCATAATCTAATTCACCTTATTGAAATAGCTTGCGTGTCTTTTCTACTTGCTGGTTTTCAGGAATCATAGGCGTATCATCTTCTAAGATGTCATCTGTTGTGTCATCTGATGTGTTAAATAACGCTTTAGCAGGCTTTTCTTGTTTAGCTGGTATATCACTACCTTTTGGTTTATTATTGGGTTTATTAGGCTTTACAGGCTCTTGTACACTGTCTTTAGCCTCTTGTCTATTTGGTTTATTCGTATCAATTTTTACACCTTCTGATGTAATTTCAATATGAACTTTATCAGTATCAAGGCTAAGCCCTTGATTGTTTAAGTATTCAATAACAGCTTGGTTTAGTTCTATGTTGTCTAAAGTAATTTTCATTAAAGTTCTCCTTAGTAAACGGCAGTATGTGTCGCAACAATGGCATCACAGATATGTTCTTTTTTAGATTTAGGTAAGTTATCTAACCAGCCTTTGGTATCGGGATAATTTTCTGCTACCCACTGAATAACTTCATCTTTAGTCGCATTTTTTTTACCCACTGTTTTTTTCACTTCTTGTGGGGGAATATTAATGAATGGGCGGGTTTTAATACCATCATTAAATGCTAATACACTACATAATGAAATACAAGTCGCATAAGACACCATTGCTCTTGATGACTGACTTCCTACAGGTAATTCAGCAACGATATAGTCAGGTTTATGCGTAGTCATTAACTGCTTTAACTGGCTGTATAATTGAGTTGCTGAAAGTAAATCTTGTAGGTTTTGTTTTTGTTTTGTATTTGGTCTTGAGTGAATGACACCCCCTTGATGAAATGTTAATTTATTATCAGCATAGGTTGCAATACAATAACCCCAGTTGCGTAAACTGGGGTCAAAGCCAATGATAGTCACTGGTTGGTTACTCATTCATCCACCTTACTGATAAATAGAATCTCAAAAGGCAGTTCACTATAAAGCTCTTTAATCGTTTGAAGCTCTTGAGCAACCTCAAAGTTCTCTGTATGAGCAATACGCTGGCTTAATAACCATTGATTATTTTTATGCCATTCAGTAACCAATTCAATAACATCTTGTGCAGTTTCTAAAATAGTGTGTGTAGTCATGCTAATTCCTTATGCAAATAGTGATGAAGTTTTCTTAGCAGGTGCAGAAGCAGTAGGTTTCTTGTTAGCAGTTTTATCTGATACTTGACCTTCCCACTTTTCAAGCCAATCGTTCATGAATTGAGCAGAATCAATTTCTGCACGGACTTCATTAACTGTACGGTTGTCTTTTGCTGAGAACACTTTATTGATACTGTTTTGTTCACGAGTCTCATCAGTGTCTACATAGTTACCTGAGTTATCTTTGGTTTGTTTAAATACCTTTTCTTTTAGGATACCTAGCTTAACTGTTTTACCAATCATTGCAGTTAGCATAGGTACTTCAGTAGGTACTTCTTTTTTAACATCAAAGTTATACAAGTTAATAACTTTGGTTTCTTCTTTTTGCTCAAACAAAGCTTTACCAGTAGTAAATAAACTAATCGCATCAGCATTAATAAATGAAGGTAGATAGTTACGCTGACCGTTTCGTTCATAGTAATTTTTACCTTCACGGTTAGTTACATACATGGTTTCTTTAATGGTTTTACCATCCACATCAAATTCAAAGTTTACTGCACCTGCACCTGATTTTGCTTGTGATAGATAGGCATATTTGACAGTAGCATCATAAACACCTGATTCTAGAATTGTAAAGCTACCACCTAGTGTATCTTTGTCGTCATTGATGTTGTCTTGGTAGCTTAGGTTAGATAGAAAACTCATAATAGTTCCTCCTTTTGGGTTGGTTGATTAAATTAATATTGAGCTTGGGTCTTACCATGATTCTCATGGAAGCCAAGCTCTAATGCTTTAGCTTTACGAGCACTGATGGCTTCATCAATGTCTGTAAAAGATTTTTGATAGACTTTCTTTCCATTAAGTGTAATTTCAGCGATATAACGCTTTCTGCGTCTACACCACCAAATACCTATCTCATCTACACGGCTATCTTTACGGGTCTTATTTCTTTGGTTTTCAGAGCGTGTAACTTGTCTTAAATTACTAATTCTGTTGTCATCACGAATTTGATTAATATGGTCTATTTCATGTTTAGGCATCTCACCATGGACGAAAAACCATGCTAATCTATGCTCAGGATAACGCTTACCAAATAAAGAAATAACACGATAACCTGCAGAGTTTTTTGTACCTGCACGAGTATGTAGATGAATGTTTTTATTGGGTCTTTTAATCCAAGTAAATTCTCCTTTGGTTTCGTTATATCTTAAATACTCAAATAAGAACTTAAGGTCTGGTGTACTTTCTATGATACTCATCTACGATTCCTTTAACCAAATTGTTTGTAAGGTCTCTAGCGTAAGGGGATAGTTTTATAGCATCATCCATAGTATTCATTCAATCTATCAAGAACAATTTGAATATTACTATCAATGAATGTTTCTGATTCAGCCCACATATCTAATGGCTCTCTTAAACGCTCAGTTACAGTATCTTTAGTAAGTCTCGTTTGGATACAATGTTTATATCCCAACTCACGCTCACGGTCTGTGATATTTAAAAAAGGAGTATTAATACCTTCTAAGTCATTAATTTTGATTTTCTTAACTGAGATAATAACATTAAAAAAGCTTTCTATACCTTGTGCTTTTAAAGATCCCTTAACAGGCACAAAAGTCTCTTTAACCATTTCAGCCTCATTAATTTGATCAACTGTATGGGCTGTAAAGATAATCTTTTTTGTGGATTTCGCTACATAATCTAACATTAAATCTGTGATATAATTTTGAAATCTTCCCCAAGCTTTTTGAGGATTTTTGGCTGTATGGACAATTTGCTTTTCTGCCATAGTTAATAAGAAAGTGAGACTATCAATTACAATAGTATGAACATCAGATTGAGTTTCTGCATAAGTAAAAGCTTCATGCACTTGAAACGGGTCAGTGATGGTGTACATTTTAAACTTATTGGCTTCACGGTAGGGGGGACGCTTTCCATTTTCGCAGTTAAGATACATAACACCTTCAGGATTTCTAAGGGTGCGTAAACAAGTCGTCTTACCCATTGTGGATTTACCACAGACTAAGACTAAATGGTCATTAATTTGAGTCATGATTACTCCAGTGATTAAAAGAAAACCCACAATACGGCAGCAAAGCCGTACCATGGGAAGATGCTATGCTATTGAAGTTAGCTTTGCAGCAACACTATGGAAGATGGTGTTATATAACTCAATCTCATCAAGTTTATCTGCCATCTTATTATTCAATGAGATGACTTTATCCTTGATGTTATCAAAGCTAAATCCAGCATCTACCAATATCATTGCAAATCTCAATAGCATATTATTACGGTTACCATCACCAGTATTATTAATAACCCATCTTTCTAGGTTATCCATTTGGCTTTGATCTTGTAATAATTTTTCTCTTTCTTCATTCTTAGAGGTCTTAGGAATGAAGGGTAAAATATCAAATAATTCACCTTCAGTAGTATGTACTTGTGCATTTGGATTTGTCAGCCATTTCTTAGCTCTTTGTCCACACTGAGCATCTACTTCAAATGGTAATGAATTAATGACATTGTTATACAGCTCTTTGTATTCTTTAGAGTCTAACTTAAGTGTGTAGTTCAAAGGTAAAATAATACGATATCTGTCTTCACCATTTTCTTGATGGCGTTTGGTTGTATAATAAATTGCTGTATATTTTTTCAATAGCATCATAGCAGTTGTAAGCTTAGTACCACTATCTACATCTAAAACCAAGAGATTAAAACCTTCTTTGGCATTTTCTTCTTTGCGGTAACCATGCTCCACATGATGACTAAGCCAATGAAAATCAGCCATTTGAACCAACTGTGATAAGTTTTCAATAGAAACTGTGTCATTGAAATAATCACTTGTCATATCAGGACTATTGGTATAACTGACAATCAGATTATCTAAATTGGTTTCTTGGATAGTATCTGCATGTAAAAATAAAATACTATCTGTAAAAGACTTTTTAATGACAATGTTATTCTTATATCCCCAAGCAATCGCCATCATAATTTGCTCATCTTTTTGGGCTTTTGAACCCCTAAATGATGGTAAATCTTCATCTAAATCAGCCAAAGTTACTTGTGTTTTAGTTTGGGCAAGATAATTAGCCAGTTTGATATAAGGTCTTTGTGGTGTCATTAACCTTACAAATGCTTGACCTGAATCTTCAGCCAGTTTAATCGCATATTCAATATGCTGTGGGCTGATTTCATCTTGTTGATCAATAAACGCATAAACACCTGCTAGTTTCATCACTTTGAAATAACGGTGTTCTAGTTCTGCTTTCTTGATACTTTCAAGTTCACTAAACTCACTACTTGCTTTTTCACAGTTGAGTTTATACTCAATCAATAACTCAACAGATGCTGTTGGTAAGCTAATTGTTTTATTGATTAATGATAAGTCTGCTAACAAACCAAACTTGTCTGAGAGTTCTTCAATGAAGTCATCATCATCTTCATTAAATAACTGAGCCATGACTTCATCTACAGATAGCTTAGTCTGCTTAGACGCTCTATCTGCATAACCAAAGAAGCATCTTCGTGCATAACCCATCTCAAGCATTTCATAGAACTGTTCTTCAGTTCTAGCACCATCTAGTAACTTAGTAGGTGTACCAAACAAAAGCATATTTGCAGGTGTATAACCTTCAATACGCTCAAAGCGTGTGTTCTCTGCACTGGATTTAACCAATTTATCTTTGATTAAACCTTTATCATATAGCTCTAAATAGGCTGTTAGAGCTTCTATAGAACCGCTGAAGTTAGCACCAATTTCATCTACTTGTAGGTTACATGAGCCTGCATTTGCCATTAATAGCTTTTGTCTCATCTGCTTAATAGCAGGTACTGTTGCACTATCAAAACTAAATAACAATGCACCCAGCTCTTGAAATGCTTTAGCTAATTTATGTAGCTCATCTTCAATGTCAGTGCCATTACGAGTAGCTCGTTTAGCTGCAATGGCTTCACAATTCTGTTCTGCTGTGATAGGAAAAGTATGCTCTAAGAATACAGACTTGAATGTATTAATAACTTCATTTTCCATAAGGCTTGTACTGTGTCCCTTGCCTGAGCCTGATGGGCTAAGTGCAATACCATATAGGTTTACTGGTATGGTTTTCTTACCTGTCCAACCTTTGATACTAACACGCATGTGAGAAGCCATGAGAGCTAAATAATAAGCAACAATCACTCTAAAGAATAAAGGATTGTTGTTCTGTGTCTTGGTTTGCAATATCTCTACAAGTCTTTCACTAGTAGGGTGATAGTGCATTTCTTCTATTGGTTTCATGGTAATTTTCCACAATAAATATGAACGAAACGATAAACAATAAAAGCAGTCATTAAATATGTATAGATATAAATACCGCTTTTAGCATCTAAGGTAAAATAGTAAAAACAGTAAACTAGAATCAGATTCAAAGCAGTTACTGTCATAAATCCATTCATTTTCTTCTCCCCCAAAAACTCACAAGCTCATGTAAGAGATAAAAGAAAACGGTTAAGCCAATAAGACTAAAAGTCATAAAATGAGCATCACTCATTAATTACTCCTTAATAGCATAGTCATATAATTTACCGTTATCTGCTAAAGCTCTGCGGATATAGGTATCTTTGTTTTCTTCCATATACTCAGCTAATTCTTGATTGTGTGGATAAATATTCTTATACATGGGTTCAACAACGATAGCTGTCACAAGTAAAGATTCACCATGCTGTGATGCATACTCTTTTGAAATGTTACTTACACGGCAATGACAAGGTAAATCATCTTGGTGTATCTCTAAATAATCATTAATTTTCATACAATTAATTCTCCGCTATTGATATAACTGTCTTTTTGGGTACATAAATGAAATGCAGGACAGTATCTACAAGCAACTACTTGTCCTTTGACTTCTTTCACAATACCCTTGCCATGATGCTTGGTTGTCATATAAGCAATGGCTTCAGACATAGAATCAAAGTTTTTGGTACTTCTGTCTGTTTTGTTTGGGTCTTTGTAATATTTATATAGGGTAGGTTTACGCCATAAGTCTTTAGCAGTGCAATAAGGCAGTTCAGCTTCATCAGTATTTTGATACTGCTTTATTTGATTTACTTTATCTGTAATCCAAGTATGTGTTTCATTTAGTGAAAGTAGTGGTATCTTTTGGCTGTGTATACGATTGGGGGGATAATCTTTATTCCTAAAGGACTCTGCTTTATTAAAATCCGTAAAGATATAATGAATGGTCATGTAATCTTTGGTGATAATATCAGGATTAAGCCAACGATAAATAGAACCCTGTAGTCTATAGTCATCAGTTTTGGTTTGATTAAGGTAGGTGTAAACAGAAGTAGATTTAAAGTCTTGTACCTGTCCTTCAGCAACAAAATCAAACTTACCTGAAATGGTATAACCGTTAATGGTTTTACTACTGCGTCTTTCCATGTAGATATTAATATCTGATGGGTTTGCTTGTTCAGGATTAATCTTAATCTTAGAGATGACTTTATCATTAAAGCCAAGTGATTTAAGTGCATCATTTGGATTAAGCCAAGCATGCTCAATGGCTGTATGAATAGCACTGCCCATACGAGATGAAACCAAATCAGCAATATCTACAAAGCTATCTAATGAGGATAACCTTTGGCTTAGGATGATCTGTCTGATTGGTTTTAATAAAGTTGTGGCACTAATGACATCATCAGAACCATCATAATTATCTGTTGCTAAAAATACTGCTAATGGTAGGGGAATGTTTTGCCTATTTGTATAGTTCATAGATTGCTCCATCAATAAAATACAAAACCAAAATACCGCCAAAGGCGGTATTTAATATGAATTTCAATAAGTATAGCTGTATTGGTAAGCACTAAAGTAATTTGACATTTTCGCTCATTTTTTTTTTGCTCCTAAAAAAGCCCTTGATTTACAAGGGCTGTGGGTATGTCACCGACATTAATGTCGTCGAGTTAAAATGGATTGCGTATAAATCATTCGGGCTAAATCGCCAGCCGTTTTGCTTATTTGTGATCGCTTCAAAGCACCATTCACTACAAAAATACTTCGCTTTATGCTGTCTTAAGCCAGCCACAACACCTAAAGCACCCAAAAGATCATAGCCTGATCCTTTTGTCGCATCGTAAAAATGTCTGATTTGCGACTCATCAATATCCAGCTTGATTAAGTCCCATTTGTCATCGAGCATCATTGATTTGCGACGCACACCGCCATCACGAATGGACGATGAATAGCACTGATAAATGTTGTTGTGAATGTGTACTGCAATCTCACAATGTGAGTATTGACCTCGTGTGAAAAAGCGTGTCACTGCATCATAAAAACGATAAGAGAACTTGTCAGCTCCCCCTTTATATAATGCTAAATAAACTTTTCTATGCATAAATAGCACTCCATCCGTCTGAGTAGTCATACTCAAGTGGGTTATCAGATTCAAGCATGGCTAGTCTGTGTTTTTCAGCGTTAGCGAAATCTGCTTGTTCTTCTGTTAGCATCGTCATGGCGATCTCATTGAGCAAATCTTTGGTCATTGGCACAAATTCGTTATCCATCGTTTTCCACATCAGGTGATCAGGCAGTTTTGGCAAGACTTGCAGAGCGAGATACTGCGTGCGAGAGCTGTCATCGTTATGAAACCATTTACCCACAGATTTGATATATACGCCTCCACGGGTGTTGGTATGGCGTTTTTGTTTGATGTCTTCCCAAACCCAAGCTTGCCGTGCCTTCTTTAAAGCGATATGATCTGTATCCTGTGGTGTGTATGTGATTTTACCCTCAACATACTTAAGCTCATATGGTGATGTGCTATATGCTAAGTATGTTTGATAGTCTTCATCAGTGATTTTAATAAAACTAGAAGTATCAGCATATATACTTAAAAAATCGCCATGAATAAAATCAAATCTGCCTGATTCATCAATCAAATTAATATAGTGCATATTAGTACCCCTCTACAATGATGCTAAGATCAATTTTGTTATTAGTAGTATTGCCCTGATAACCACTAAACTGAATTCTTACTTGTGACTTACTTCGTGTATTACCGCTGATAGGGTCAATATTATAAGTCCAATCCCAACCCACAATACAACTGCTTAGTGTATTACCCAAGCTAGAACTCGTAATTTGTGGAATTGCTGAAATAATTTTATTAGGCATTGCTGTAGGTAAATTAATGATTTTTGCGGGTGTGTGATCAGAACCACCCACAGATGTGGTATTCACATCAAAAAAAGCAGGCTTAATGCCTTCTAAGCGTACTAAATATACAATCCTTCCATCAGGGAATGTAAAAGTATCAATATCTGAGTAAACAGCATCAGTAGAACTTGTGCCGTGCCTTCTTTGGTAAAAATACCTATGCGATTGTCTGTTTAACACACCAGTGATACTGCCCCGTCTAGAACTTGAGTTTATCAACTTTCTCACTTCGTTTAGAGCAAATTCAGTAGCTGCAATCGTTTGTCTTACGCCGTTTGTACTATTAGATAGCTGTACAATACCTGCATTATTTATTGTTGCACTGGGTACATTAGATATATTAGACCATTGGTGTGTATGTGCTGATGGCGTAAAGTTTGCTGGTTTATTAGTAATACTATTCCAAGTGTGGCTGTGATTTCTTGATGCTTTATTATCTAATTCACGCTGTAAATTAGTAATATCACCAATCGCATGTCTATGCGATGACGGTGTAAAATTTGTTGGTTTATTGCTGATAGCTGACCAAGATACATTGGCAGTAGGGGTAGGTAAAGTAATATCCTGTGTGCCATCAAATGCAATGCCATTAATCCGTCTTGGTGTTGTCAGTTTTCTAGCAGAAGCAGCAGACGCATTTGAATTTAATTTATTGTTTAAAATACCCTGTAACCCGGAGACTTCGGTAATTGTATGTCTGTGTGATTGATCAGCTTTCGTAGCGATTTGTTCAGACAGCTCATTAACACTTGATTTAGTAGCTAAATGTGAAGTATCAACACTGATATTGTTTAGCTCTGTTTTTAACGCATAACGCTCTAATTCAGCACTTAGATCAGTAACTTCGCTCATTGTATGTGTGTGCGATAGATCAGCTTTCGTGCGTTTTAATGACGCAATTTCATCATCATGTTCTGTATCTTTCTTAGAGCTGCGATCAACTTCAGTAGTGATTTTACTGTCAATAGCTGCAATAGAATTAGCTCGTAACTTAGTTTCAGATTTTAACGCCTCTGAAGTCTCAGTTACTTTATTTGCAAGTGTTTCAACACTTGATTTAGTAGCTAAGTTTGAGGTGTCAATCGTCAATCCGTCAGTATTAATCCGTGGGATTTCGTCTTTAGTAGCATATTTTGACAATATTGTGTGCAGATCAGCGATGTCACTTGCTTGATGCACATGGGATGACGGTGTAAAGCTTTGTGGCTTATCAGTGATACTTGACCATGTCAATAAAGATAAATTAGGTGTTTGGTCTCTGGTTGGATTGCTTAAGTTATTCATTAAGCGTCTGACTTCCCCCAAAGCAAATTCAGACGCTGCTTTTGTTTTATTTGTACCGCTGGTTTCATGAGATAAGGTTACAATACCTGCTTGGGTTGTTGTTGCTCTATCAATTGCATGACTGTGGCTGGTTGCTGTGGTTGTATTAGTACTGTTTTGGGTGATGGTACTGGGTGTACCTAGAACAATCTGAAAAGAGTTAGCCAGTGTACCCCCACCAGTTAGACCATTACCTGCGGTAACTTGATTTAGCTTTAAGGCTTTTTGGTCAATAGTTGTGTTAATTCTATCTATGTCTGATTGATTGGCTTTAGCATTAAGCTGTTGATTGAGTGTGTTTTTATCTACTTTGTTTTGCTCTAATGCACGGATTTGTCCATCTAATTGCTGTTTGTGTGTGTTTACTGTTTGGGTTAAACCAGCAATGTCAGAAGTACGGTTAGCGGTTTCTGTGTCTAAAGCAGATTGATTGGCTTTGGTAGCCATATCAGCTCTTAGCTGATTAATAATACCATCTTGTGTTTGTTTATTGTTTGCGATTGTTCCTTTTACTGCTTCAATGGCTTGATTGCGAGCTGTTGTCTCTGCTGTCAATGATGCTTGATTGGCTTTCTTGGCAATCTCTGTATCTTGGCTTTGGTTTTTGGCTGTATTTGCTGTAACTTTGGCTTCTAAAGCAGCCAGTGCTGTTTGATTGGCTTTTTGATTGATTAGTTCATCTTGTGCTTGCTTGTTTCTTGTGATGGTTTGATTGATGGTATCAATCTGTGAGTGTCTTTGCTGTGTTTCTGCTGTTAATGCTCTTGTTTGGGTTTGGGTGGCGGTTTGTAGTTGTTCTTGTGTTGCTAATAAAGCAGTTTTATCGTTTACTTTAGCAATCACACTGTCTAACTGAGGTTTAGTAATATAATTACTAAAATCTGCCCCTGAATGTAAGGGATTACCTGCTAAAACCAGGGGGGTAATGTGATTACCTACAGCTTTGGCTTCTACAGTTGTTTGAGTGGTTTGACGGATATAGCGAGAAGTAACAGCAGTAGTTTGTTTTTGTTTAGGAGCTAAAGTTAATAGAGTATTCCATTTTGTACCGTCATGAGAATACTCAAGTACCGCCTCTTCATCACTACTGTTGGTAAATAAAGTTTCAGGATAAGCTTCTAGTAAAATCACTGTCTGCTCATTTTCTAGCGTATAGTTGTCTTTGACATAAATCATAAAAAAGTCTCCATAATTAGGAGACTCCATCATAATTCAATTAAGGATTACAAAGGTAATTTTAGCTGATCTGCTTTGGTGTATTGCTGAACGACATCTGTGGCTTTTGGGTCATCAGATAACTCATTAACAACTAACTGAGCATAACCTGCAATATCTCGCCAAGTGTCTATAAAATAAGAGTCTCCAGCAATTAAGCGAGAGATTTTATGAGCAATCATATCTAAAGCTTCTTGCTGGTATCTAGGCATAAAGTAGAAATTACCATGATCTCTGAACATAGATTTTAAACCCATACTGATTGCACTGTTCTCTTTAAAATTACCGTGGGTATTTTTCCTTTGTTCAAGGGTTTGTTCTAGGGTCATATGTTATCTCCAATTTAAAAAATATCGTCAGACAGTGTACGGTGTTTGTATGCAATAATCTTAGTTGATGTCTTGTTTCTATAGACAGGTACATAGTCATAATAATGAGCAATGTCCCTAATCATAAGGTCAGATGGACTGATTTTCTTTAGTTGGCTTAAGAAAATATAACCTTCTGTATTAGTCTCAAATAATTGCCTTAGTTGCTTACGCTGTTGTTGTTGTGGGTTCATTTACTTTTTCCAAAAAATAATGACTATTTAATACATAATGTTTATTAGCAAAGTCTATAATCTCATCAATACTATCAAAATCCATTAAGATATTACGAGCATTTGGTTTAATCCTATTCACAATCGTTAGTCTATACCTGTCATGCTCAGGTCTATAATGATAAGTATGGGTCATGCCAATACTGGATTCATCTACCCAATTAAGGGGTTTAATTTGGTATTTCATTAACAACTCACTGTCATATAAGATTTACTGTAATCAAGTAAAGGATGTTCACTGGCTTCATTTAATGCTTCGTCTATGACAGCATTAAAATGGGTCTTATCTACTTTAGCAGTTTTATAATGAATTAAGGTAAATTCTCCAACCACATTATAAAGATATAAGTTAATGTACCAATGTCTTTTAATACCTTTTTTTAAAATCTTAGGACTATGGTAAATCCAGTCTCCTGTTCTAACTGATTTAGCATTTAATTCTTCAGTAGTACAATCTGTATCTATGGGTATTTTTAAATAACCTTTAAATACTTTTTGTCTTGTACTCTTACGCTTGTTGAGCTTCTTTGGCACCTTTAAGCTCCTCAATTGCATCCAAGTTAAAGTAAGGCAATAAAGCATCATAAATAGCTATGGCAAGCTGTCTATGCTCTTTTTGAGTTGTTGGGTCTAATCGTACTGTTAGATAGTGAATAAATGAACGGACATTACCTGTGATGTATAAACGAGATTTCGTTAAGCCAATAGGTAAAACACTTCTTGCAACTTCTTTAGCAATGCCTTGTTGTAGTGCATTTTTATAGAGTTCTTGTGCTTGTCTTAGTAATTCGCTTTGGGCAAACTTCCAAGCAAAATCTAAAGTTTTATTCGTATTCTCTAATGAGTTCTGTCTATTCTTACTATCTTGTAATCTTGTTTCACGGATAATGAATGGATTATCCATGGCGTTAATATCTTGGTATCTGCCACTAAACTCCTGAAAAACAAAACTTCTGTGTCTAAGTAACTGAATTGAAATGTCTTTGGGTGTTTCAATCTCTAAAGTTACATAGTAATGCTCAAAAGGACTAAAGTGTTTATGATTTAGTAAGTAGTTAATAAGCTTATCAGAAGTCTCTGTATTATCTTGGTTTGATGGGTTAGATACACGAGCAACATAAGCAATAAACTCATTGGCAGTTTTTGCTGGTATATCTTTTGTAGGGCAGGTATGTGCAATTACTTTAGCGGTGGATAAAGTCATAAAATCTCCTTAGTGGGTTTAAGTTAAACAGAATATCAAAGAGCGGTTTTAGATAGATAATCTAATTAGTTTTCTTTGGTTTAAAGCAAGTACAATAGACATGTTTTGTGTATCAAGGATAGGAGTTGCTATGCCAAATTCTTTAACAGACATATCTTTTCTTGTAAAAGTATTTGCTGTTGTGGTTGCTGCAGTCTTTGCTATGTCCTTGACAGAGGAAATTGATAAAGAAGGTAGGCTACATTTAAGTTTAATTGTGCTGATTAAGTTTACATTCAGTGCTGTATTTGGGTTTTTTGCGGGTAGTTGGTTGATTGAGTTTTATGGTTGGCTACATTTAAGTCCCATTTCTCAAGGATTTATTATGATGTTGGCTTCACTGTTTGGTATGACTGTGGTTGGTATTATTTATCAAGCCGTCTTACTATCTACAACCAATAAAACATTACCCCAAATCGTTACTGAAATTAAAGAAACTTTTAAAGCTATTTTTAAATAAGGATAACTGTGTCTAAATTAATTACAGAGGAACAAATTAAAGCACTTGCTAAGCAGTATGATATTGATGTTGCTTGCCTCAAAGCTGTGATAGAAGTTGAATCAAGTGGTCGTGGGTTTTTAAATGGATTGCCTAAGATACTGTATGAACCACATATTATGTATAGGCTACTTACTCAAAAAAGAAAAATCACACTAAGAGATAAACTTACTAAAGAAAAACCCCAATTATGCTATCCAAAATGGGGTACTTATAGATATGGTTTATCATCATCACAACATGGTAGATTAGAGCAGGCAAGTAAATATGAGCGTGATACAGCATTAGAGTCTTGTTCATGGGGTATGGGTCAAGTGATGGGTTTTCATTGGAAATCTTTAGGCTATCCATCACTACAAGCATTTGTTAATGCAATGTATAAAGATGAAGCATCACAGATAGATGCAATGCTTCGCTTTATTAAAACCAATAAGCTCATTATCCCGTTAAAACAGTGTCAATGGAGTGTTTTTGCTAAAGGGTATAATGGTGCAGGATTTGCTAAAAACCAGTACCATATAAAACTACGAAAAGCGTTTAACAAGCATAAATAAATAGACAAATAAATAAAATAGCCTTAGAGTATCTAAGGCTATTTTATTAGCTGGATTGATTAAATATACTTTTCTAAGTTTGGTTTAAAGTAGTTATTGCTTTTGCTGATTTTCATATTTTCATCAAAAATAGGATTACCATCATCATCAAATTTAGAGTAATTAGATTTGATGACTTCCCATAACGCACCTTCCATATCAAAACCTAAATCATAACCTACGCCTAATGCTGTTACGATTTGGTCGCATAAACTATCTAACAATTCTACTTTATCAATGGCTGAGATGGTATTTTCCATTTGTTCACCATAGACATCAATATCTAATGTCTTTAGATCAATAGCAGCGTCATTCATTTCACTTGCCATTACTTCACACTCAGGAATAGTATCTAACATCTCTGAAATCTCTTCAAAATGACAACCTAACTGCGTAAAAATACTCTTTATACTAGGCTGTGGTTTGGCTTTTTTAAACCAATCAATAATAGCTGTAATTGGGTTATTTGTGTTCATAAGCTTTTCCTTTAAGTTTTCTTTGGGTAAATAATACGGTATTTTTTCTGATAAGAATATCTAGTTTATGGGCGTATTCAAGAGCTTCATCTCTGTCATAAATCAAAGCACCACAAGGTGCTCTATAAGCATCACCAAGTGGCGTGCTGACATAAATAAGCTCTCCTTTACCTACAACGGCATTTTTCATACCTTCGTATTCTTTATACTTTTCAAGTTTACGGTGATACATTTAAACCTACTACATATAGTGTGATGATTGTATATTTTACACTATATGTAGTAGTTATTGGTTAGATAATTAATCAGAATCTATAAAAGTTTTTATAATAAGTTGAGACCAAGGTTGGTATTCATCTATATTCAAAACCAATCTATCTAATGTTTGCCATTTAATACCAGCAATAGACTCATCTAAAAAGACTTCATCTAATTTTACTTCTAAAGCCAGTAAAATACCTATATGTAATCTACTGGTTTGATGGTCATTTTTAACCAGTACAAACACTTCTTCAGGGAAGTTTAAATCATCAGTAGTATCATAATTTAATTTTTGTTTTAAATCTTTAACAACAGCTTGAATCAGTGTTTGTGTTAGAGTGCCTTTTTGGTCATCATAAGTAATATGCACACCAAAACCAATAGAGCGGTTTTGTTCACCTACATTGTCTGATTTATAGTAAGTTAAAAACTCATTAACTGTCGTTAATACAACATAAGGAATGATTTGGGGGTAATGCTCTCCTACAATAATATCCACATCTACAATGTCTTGGCTTATAAAATGCAAGGGCAAGTTCTGTACTTTTTCTAATGGTATAGGTATGATATGAGAACCTTCAGTTGGAATACTTAATTCCAACAGGGCTTCTTTGGTTGTACATAGTACGGGTTTATCATGAATCATTATTAATCCTTATTAGAACATGTAGTGATAATATCACTGGTTGAGCTGTGATTATTGAGTGTAATCTCATTAGACCAATCAGGATAAAAAATACCTAATTCTGCTTCTAATTTAATTTGATCGTGTCTGATTTCAGGTAATTCTTGCCACTGCATACAGTTAATCAAGTTATCATTTACCCATTTAACGATTTCTACATCATTTTTAATCACTAAATAGATAGCATCATGGATTAAACAAACAGGCATAATGTCATACTGATATTCAGAAGCCCATACACGCTCCATAAACTCATTAATCGCTCTATTTGTCAGTTGGCAATAGCTTTGCCCACTAATTGCATTTCCCACGCTACGAGCTTCTGCTGAAGCCAAATAAGGGGTCTTAGAAGTATTCAGTACTGTTTTACCTACTACTGGTGTTCTGATGCGTAAACCAAAGGCAACATCAATATAGCCTTGTTTTGCACATTGCTCTAACTTTCTTTGTGTCCAAGCATCAGAGACTTCATACATCTTATGATAATTGGTTTCAATCTCTTTGGCTTTACTTTCAGAAAATCCACAGTTTTTCATTAAAGTAAAATACTGTCCCCCATACTGTAATGCAAAGCTGGGTGCTTTACTTTCTTGACGCAGTTCTGGATACTTATGCTTAATAGAATTAATACTTTCTTTGGTATTAATAATATCAGGCATCTGATTGGCAAAGTAATAATAAGCACGAAAGCAATGGGCATCATAGCCATCAATCCAAATTTTTTGCTTGTTTGGGTCCTTGGTGAGTAGGGTATTAATTCTATCTTCTAATGCATTAAAATCTGCACCAACAAATAACCAATCATCAGGTGCTTGAAAGCATTGTTTGATGGTTTTACCATAAGTACTGCCACTGGGCAGTTGTTGTAAGTTTGGATTACTGCTACTTAGACGATTGGATAAAGTACCACCAAGGTTAAAAGAACCATGCAGATAATGCCAATCGTCTTTTTGTTGTGCTTTTTCAAATGCAGGAATAAAAGTAGATAAAATCTTTTGAACTTTTGCATATTCAAGTAAAGCAGTCAGTAGACTTATAATGGTATCATCTTGGGTATGTTGAATGAGCTTCTCAATAGTACCTGCACCAACAGCAGGTTGTTTATTGGGTGTGTAATCCAGTATAGGTAAACCAAGATAATCATATAATAAGATAGCAAGGTGAGCGGTACTGTTTGGTTTAAACTGTAAGTCTTTGACTTTATCAAGGGTATGTTGTTTGGTTTTAAGTTTACTATTAATCTTCTCAAGCTCTTTGGTTTGAAGTTCATAAGTAACTGCCTTGACATGCTCAGAAGCATAGATTTGCTCTAAAGCATCATTGGCTTGGTTTTGTAGTTGTTTTTTTACTACAACAACTTTATCCATATTCATTGGCATACCATGTAACTCAATCTGAATGATGGTCTTAATGCTGGGTAGCATAATAGTTTTGTAAATACTGTCTTGATTGTCGCTAAGCATTTTAGGCTTATATTTATTAAATACCCAATAAGTTGCTAAGGTATCTTTTAAGTTATACTCTAAGACAGTTGCTAATGGGTGGTTTAATACATGTTTTACATCAATAGCGTAATTACCAACAAACTCATGGCTTAGCTCTTTTAAACCAAGGATATTACCTTGAGTGTTATTAGTCGCTAAATAAGCGATAATCTTGGTATCTTCAATATTACGGCACATGGTATGTAACCCATGTATCATGCCCTTAAAGTCCCTAGGATTATCCATAAAACAGTGATAGATAATATGCTTAATATCAAAAGTTGCATTATGAAAGATAAGTACTCCGCTATAAGATTCAAAGAATCTTTTTAGTTGTACTTTGTCTGTTACTTTAAAAGCACAACCTTCATGTTGACTCCATGCAAAAGCAATAGAATATAATTCACTACCAAGCTCTAAACCAGTTGTTTCAATATCACATGCTAGTGCAGGGTACTGTTTTAATCTGATTAGTACATCATCAATCTCATCATTAGTAGGGTATAAAGCAGTTTTAATGATATCTCCACGAGTAACATAATTACCTTGGTAATGCTCTGCTAATGTTTGCAGTGTCAAATCCAGTTTAGTACTTGCATTTAGGGTATAAAGTAGCTGTCCATAATTGATACCAAAGATAACTTGCATGTGCTCATAATCTTTGAGTTTACAAGGTAATACATAGCCTAAATGTGTATCTGCTTTATTTTGTCCTGTCAGTGCTTTAAAGTAGGTTGCATCTGCAACATATAAGTATTTAATCCCATGATTGGCTAATGCAGGTAGTAGCTTTAAGATATTCTTACGAGCAATGGCAACAGATAATTTACCTTTTTCAGGGTAAACCAGCTCTATTGCCATTAATTGATTAACCCCTAATTTACTTAGGGGCTGTACATAGTATCTGTTTAGTTTGGTTTCATCAAAATAACTGCCTTTAATTAATATCGCAACATCAGGTTTTTCATGAAAATCACAACTAAGCATATAAACTCCTTAATAGTTTCATTTCTGCAATAATTTCTTTGAGAAATTCAGGAATGTGTTCATCAGTACGCTTAACATCTGGCGGTCTACCCACATATTCTTGAAATACTTCTACTGGAAAGAAATGAAATACTGTTTCATTGGGGTGTGTATGAGTCTGTTGAGTAATATACCTACTCATCTGTATAAAATAACTATTGTAGCGATCTTCAGTCTCATGTAGGGAATCCACATAACCTGCTAATGATTTATGCAACAATTTAGGGGGATCTTTACTCTGTGTATTATGAGCAATGATCTCCCCTTTATAAATTGCAATTCTTGACCCAGTGCTTTCAAAATGTGCATCTAATAACTGGGTTAAGATGTCATTTTTTTGTTTAAGTAAGGGATTTAAAATCTCCCTTACAATCTTAATACCTAGATGAACTCTATCTCTTGTATTTGCCATTAGCCAATATCTCCTGTGAAATAGACTTTGTTTCTTGCACGGCTTACAGCAACATAGAGTAGTTTCAAAGCCATGGCAGGATTATTTTTATAAACAGATCTGTAACTGTTTAAATTGATGAATACTTCATCATAAGTACTACCTTGGGATTTATGTACTGTACAGGCATAAGCGTGTATTAAATGCCATATATAGGGTGGACCACTTCTAGGGGTCTTATACTGTGCTGCAAGTTCTGTATATGCTTTATAGTCCTGTATAACTAATCGTTGATGCATAGTGCCTGAGTTATCTTCTAAACGAAGATCATAATAGGGTAACTGTAACTCTGATGTACCATTAGGGTGATAACGATAAATACTTACAACAGTAACTTCACTATCTAAGGGGACTATACAGCCATCAAGTAACTTTCTACAGATAACCATAGTATCACCTACTTCAATTTCACGATTACCAGTAAGTTGTCTATTGATCTTTTTATTAGAAGCTTGTACTTGGTGATTGGTATATTGAATCACCTTAGCAAAGATACCTTGATTAAGTGTTGAGATAATTTGTTTATCCCAAGTTTTTTTATCTAGATATAAGACTTCTTTATTATCTGCTTTAATTGTATGCAGTTTACCTTGTGTTGCTGCTTGTCTTAGTGTATTTACAGTCTGTGCTAAGTGTGGTGCATTAGATTGTCTAACTGACTGCTCTAAGTGTACTGTTTTAAAGCCAGCATTAAATACAGGTGCATGATCCATACCTACAGGTGGTAATTGATAAGGATCACCTATTAAAATAAATTGTAGCTTTGGTTCTTTGGAAACCAATTCACAGATATAATTTAATACTTCAGAATCTATATAAGAAGCTTCATCTACAACAATGATTTTCTTATCCATACTTGGTTCTAGATATAGATCATACCCACAAAAATAATACCCATGTTTCAGAGGTCTGATTCTAAGTTCATGATGTAATGTATTTACAGGTAATTTAATTACTTGCGATAATACACGAGCAGCTTTATGGGTCATAGTAGTAAATTCCCACCTTATTTGTGTGGTGGGCATATTGATTATTTTATTTAACTCTTTAATTGCTTTATAGTTGTCTATGACAGACTTAAGTAGCGTTGTTTTACCCGTGCCTGCTGCACCTGATAACACAATGATACTATCTTGTTTAAGCTCACTAGGCGTTAGAATGAAATCTAACAGTTCATTCTTAGCCAGTTCTTGTTCATTGTTAAGTACTATTGACATGGATTACACTCCCAAATGGTGCTTTAAAACTTGGGTTATCAAAGATTACCCAAATTACTGGTTGTCTTGGTTTAGGAATAGCATCTTCATTCCGAAAATAACCATCAGTAATTACAAATAAAGCTTTGCTGTTTGTTTTCATAAAAGCTTCTACAGCAACTTCAGGACAAGTACCACCGCATCCTTTAAATTTTAGTGTTGTAAACTGAGGTAGAGATTTAACAGTTGTATGGTCTTGTAGTTCGTGATCAAACTGCAGAATATCTAATTCTCTTGGTTTTAGTAGTTTAAAAACTGCGGCTACTTCACTTAGAAATTCATTGAATTGTCTTGGGCTAACTGACCCTGAAGTGTCAATAGCAAAGCTAATCTTGGATAAACAATTACCACCTAAAGAAGGTAAATAGTATCCATGTGTTAATAGTCTTCTGTTTGGTTTACGCCAAGAATAATCAGTTTTAGCTAAGTCAAACACATACTTTCTTAACACTGTTTTCCAGTTTACCTTTGGCTTTGTAAGCTCATCTAATAGCCTTTGTACGCAGTGTGGTACAGTACTACTTGCACCTTGCATAGAAGCCTGCAAAGAAGCCTGTATGGCTATTTTTTGGGTTGTTTGTGCTACTTTCTCAGCTTCGTTAGGATCTGCATAAATAATGTCTTGTGTACTTAATTTTGAAGGAATATCTGAATCACCAAAACCAGCTTCAGAATGATTACTGGTATTAGAAGATAGGTTAGAAATGGTATCATCAGGTAAGTCATTATAGACTTGCTCTACTGACCAATTAAGATACTTTTTGTCATAGAATCCACCATTAATCATGGTAAATCCCTGATGCACTAAAGTTGTGTTAATAACATAATCAGCAGCAATATTAAATTTCTTTTGGTCTCTTGTACCTAGTCGTGTCATATGGCTAAGTAAGATATGTAAGACTTCATGTGCTAATAAGAACTGTCTTTCTTCTTGGTTTAAATTTTGAAAAAATTTTGGGTTAATTTCAATGCGTAAACCATTCGTTGCTGCTGTCGCTACTTTATTACTAAAAACAGTAGGTATATGAAGAATTGCATAAGCTAAAAAAACTGCTGATGGTTTACCCATCAGCATGATTTTCACTCTACTCAACTCTTTTTCTAATTTCTGTAAATTCACGGTATATCCTTAGATAAAGATTTCACTTGCTAACGCTTTTCTCCACTCTGAAGTTTTAGTTACAAGGTTTGGGTACTGTTTAACAATATAGCGTAATGCAACAACTTGCATTTCCATATTGAAGCGTCTTAGATAAATCTCTAACTTAGCGTAGTTACTATTATCAATACTAGATATAACCATAGATGTGGTTGCCCATTGCAGACCAAGCTCTGATGGTACTGCTACCTTCTCTGGATTATTGATAATATCTTCTAGCTTAGGTACTTTATCTGCAAGTTTTAGATATTGCATAAACTCCTGTGCAATACCATCACCAATTAATGAAGCCAGTAATGGTAGATGAGTTGTATCAATGGTTTCTAGTTCTGATAGTGCTTTAGATAGCATTTCCCATGTTCTAGGTGAAGCATAGGGTTCAGTACTATCAGGATTAAACTTATACAGATGACTGGGCATGAAACCAAGAAAAGAGATGATGCGAATATCAATATCATTATCCAATGCCCAGTCTGTCCATTCTTTTGTATTAGGTTCAATGTAGAAATGGGCAAATCGTGAAATCAATGCACTTGATAACGGATAAGTAATTGCATTATCTGTATCTAAGTTACCACAAGCGATAATGTAAACATCATCATGTAATTTATACTGACCTACTTGTCTATCCAAAATTAGTTTATAGGCTGCTGATTGTACGCTAGGCAATGCTGAGTTTAATTCATCTAACAGAAGTAACCAACCATTATATCCATCAGGTACTTCTGTATCTTGGATTGGGAAAGTATTAAATGGCAGATACTGTGCTTTACCTTCATTAAAGTAAGGTAAACCGTTTAAGTCGCTTGCGTCTAGTTCAGTAAGTCGTAAATCAATGACTTTTAACTTGGCTTTAGCTGCAACAGTTTTAGCTAAGCTTGATTTACCCAGTGCTGGGCTAGAGTGTAAAAAAGGAACAATCTTGTTGTTTAATAGCGGGTACATCAGCTTTTCAGCTTGCTTAAGTGTGATATTCATAGTATTACCTTAATTAGTTAAGAGTATGGATAAGATTATTGAAGTTTATAGTAGATACCACAGATAGCGAGATATGTCAGAAACTCATTTAGTAAGCTTTCATTTAAACCAGTGGTGTAAATATGCAGCATGTTATCTGCATCAATATCAAATTTAAAGATTAAACGGACAGCAACATCATGGGTATCATCTGTTGAAATAGAAAATGTGAGCTTACCATCAATAGAATCAAATTCAGTATCTAATTCATATCGTGGATGAATAGGTGTATATTCAAGCTTATATAAAAGCTCATATTTATGAATAAGAGTACAAGTCATTCGTGATCCTCATAATTACCACAAATTTAAAAGATAGAAATTATGATTAGGTAATTGTTTCATATGGTCTATAGCTTGCCTTAGCGTTTCTATATCACCATCATACATTTTAGAGTATTCATCTTCTTCATCTACACCCAGCACTGAGTTATTAAAGTAGTCGTCTAGGCTTATATCTAAAAACTCTGATAACTCACCTTGAGTAATGGGAATGTATTCATAGTTCCCATCTTCATCAAGAAGATCACTTTTCATGGATAAAAAATAATCACATAAAGGATAACATTTACGCCAATAAGCAATTGTTTCTAAATCCTTTTCAAAGCGTCGTCTACCTTCTTCATCACGGTTATCTTTGTCTTCAGCTATTGCATATAAATATGTATCTAAGCCCATAATTATTCCTTATAGTCTCTCTAGCAACTGGGTTACATTACTAATGCCTTTAGAAGCCAAGGCAATTAGCATCTTATTTTCTTCTTTGGTTTTATACCAAGATAAAGTCAGTAAACCTGCTTCTGCTAATGCTCGTTTAACATTCTGTCTACTCATACCAGTGTCAGTGGCAATTTCTTGGGTTGTGCGTCCTGCTTGGTATTCATTGACAATCCAGTTAATATCATGTGTGTTTAGTTTCATAATGCACCTTTCTTAGTTAAGTTTAGTAGCTGAAAGAAATACCCATTTTTGGGTATCCATATCAAAATAGAAGGTTGTGAGTAACTCTTCTACTGTATGTTCACAGAGCCAATACTTTGGATCTTTGGAAGGAAAAATCGTAATTCTTCCTTTTGGAAGGGACTTTAAAAAGGTTGTTGTATTCATAGTTAATCTTGTGTTAGGAGTCAGACTGTATAAAGTTATTTTTTTGAAAAATTTAGTAGTTAGTTTCAAGGTTTTAGAAAAAAAGAAACACCCAGCTATCTGAATCAATTCAGACAACTGGGTGCTCTTCACTCACTTAACTAACTTAGGGATGGGTCACAAAACAACCCAATACGGGGCTGAAAGCCCCACTCAGAAGCAATTAGGTCAATCCATAATTGCTGTTTAATATCCCATCTTTGATGGAATCCCCTTTAGAATCAATGTAAGCTTTACATCCATACAACTGGCTTAAAATATCATCTATTGTCATAGATTCTGATAGTGTAGCCAGTGTTTGGTTGTAATACTTTCTTAAATAGTTCATGTTATTAGCATGACACGCAAAGCTATCGTGGATACAAATCACCTCAAATGGTTCATGCTCTAATAGCTCACAACATTGTTTAGTTAGTTCCATAATCAGCTCTTTTGAGTAATTATGGATATTGGTTTGATCAATATGATTAATGAAGCTAATATCAGCAATACCTGTAGCTAAATATCTACTATTAATCCAGTTGTCTGTTACTACTGTTTTGGTTTCATCATAATCCAAGCGTAAGAAGGATTTAACTACACCTTTGTGGTAGTTACATTTACGATAGACTGTACGTAAGATATAAGCATCAATGCTATGAACAACATTGGCAATGTTAGATACAGCATTTTTCTTAGTGGTTTGTTCTTTGTATCTGATTACAGGACTATATTCTAAACCACCTTCGCTGATAGTAACTCGCTTATCTACCCTCTTAATCACAGGGACATAAGCAGTATGACCGTCTGGTAATATCCATTCATGCACATCTTTGGTAGGACTCCAAGAATTTCTAAGCATCTCTAGAAGCTCCATAGCACCTCCACAGAGCTTCCCTAAGGTATCATAGTAAATAGGTAGCACATCCTCTCCAAATATGTCTCCTGGGGTTTTTAACGAGCCGTATAAGCTTGTCATAATCGCTTTTTTAGAATCTTTACGACTGACACTGACTTGCATACCTTTTTTAGCTAATTCAGTATTCATAGCGTCTGTAATAAGTGTGTAAGCATCAATACGGTTATTAGGGTCAATTAGTCCTGTCAGATAAGCACCTGATCTACATCTCATAAGAACACTCATGATTTGTAACCCTGAACAAGTAGCATCAAATGCTACTGTATGTCCTGTAGGTATACCTTGTTGTGTTTGCCTTAAAGCATGCACTGCTTTAGCAAATAAAATAGGTTCTTCTGCTTGCTCTGTCATATTCTCTAGGCTATTTATATTGGTTTTAACCCAATCAATACGCTCTTCATAATTTAACTTATCTAAGCCAAAGTGATTAGCTATATCAATGGCTAGATACTGCATTGGATTAAATACTTTCATGGTTTATTCCTAATAGTCTGTCTAGTTTCCAAAGGTTAATTAATTCATTAAATTCTTGATAAGAAGAGCAAACATAGGCTTCTCCATTCTTTTCATATATTGCTGAATCAAAGGAGTAAATAATGTTACCCTGCCTACTGTAGTAGAATGATCTAATAGTTTTAGAATTGGGTTGTAGTGGGACTAAAGCCCTCGAGCAAAGTAAAGATTTCTCTTCTTCAGTCAGATTTTCTACCAAGATACTAAGATACCTAATTTGATTATTCAGCATATAGACCTACCACAAGATTCATTCTGTTTTCTATCACCATATCTATAAACTCATCTAGTGAGTCTATAAGGTCATATAATCTTGTAAAGACTTCTAAACCGAAGCATTGTGCACTATCAAGATTAAAATAGTACACAATAGCTTTGGTGTTGTTAGGTATATCTATCTGAAGTAATTCTGCTAAAATCTCTTTTTCTTCTTTGGTAAGGGTATTAGTAGCTATGGAAATTGGATCTCTATGCAATCTCATTTTATATTCCTATTAGTTTATCTAAACGATAGGTATAAATACCTTCAATCAAGGCTTTAAGATTAGGAAAGAACTTAATAGTTAAATCATCATCTAGTGAGAATGAATAACTAACGAGATAAGCTCTTTTTGTTTCTAAGCCATATATGAAGTATGTAGGATTAGGTTGATTAACATATATAGTGAATGAATTGTTAATATGCTGATAATCTTTTTTAGATAATTTATCAGTTACAATAGCGTAATAATAATAGTTACTCATCTGTAAGTCCTAATGTTCTATTCAGTTGGTATTGTGCGACTCTTTCCATAAATTGGTTTGAGTCCGTATATATGTCAGAAAGTATTCGCACACTTGGTGTAAGGTTAAAAAGGAAGAAGTAATCTCTTGTTTTGCAGTAAATAATGTAATCGTCGTTTTGAACATAAGGACTGATTTTTTTATCTGATTTTAATATCTCTAGATGTTCTTGGTTTAAATCAGTGGATTTTATTACGGAGTAAAGTTTGTCATTCATAATCTATTCCTAATATTTGGTTTAATACATACTCATTAACTATTGCCATGAACTCAGTAAACGAATTGGTAACAAGGTCTCGTTTATCTTTACTTAGGTCAGGTACTTCTTTTTGCCAAAGGAAGAAATCCATAGACGGATAGTAAACTATGTACTTTGAATTATTTTCGTAGAAGCCTATTAACTCAATTAAATGATCTATTTCAGAGTCAGTTATGTCATTAAGTGATAGCCATATATACCTAAAATTTTGTTCCATACAAATTCCATAAAGAAAGCCAGTAATATTTCTACTGCTGTCTTAGCTAACAAAAACTACAACAAGAAGTAATCAAAAAATAAGCCTAAGTAATCTTAGGCTTATATCACTTAAATTGTAGTAGGGTTAATCAAGTCAAATGTTAATAAGAATTGACCTTCATCATTTTCTAGATTTGCGTAGAATAACTCTTCTAATTTTATTGTTTTAGAGTAGTATTGCTCTTTAGAGAAGTCTGCACTTATAGGCAGATGTTTACTTATTTCATCTACAAGTTTGCTTACTTTAATCTTACTCTTACGAGTATAAAAGTAGAAAGTTATAGACTCTTTTTCATAGTAACTGTATAGGGTTGCTTTGATAATTGTCATGGTATGCCCTTAAGTTAGTCAGATTTTGGTTTATCCAGTTGGTTTATAAGCTCTATTAAAACATCCCCATGACATGGTTTAGGTTTACAAAAACAACCCAATGTTTTACCTTTTAGTTCATGTAAATCTTTTAATAGTTCTGGACTGTTTAACAGATATTTTTTGTATGCTTGAATAACTGTTTTTCTATCTTGGTTAGCTGTAATAGGGTAAGGATTACCCCACTTACTACCACGCCCTATATAAACATCATAAGGTTCTTTATATTTATTCACTACTTTGGTTTTCATAGTTATTCCTTATATAAGTTATTGAATGATGTAATCAGGATATCTTGTATCAAAATCTATCCCAAGTCTGTTTAATGCTTGTTCAATGGTTTCATCATTTATTAAACATCCAACAGAGTAGGATTCATTTTCTGAACTAGCAAGCATGATAATGCTTGCATTTACTGATACATTTTTATACCTATCAAATGTATAAATCATAATTCACCTGTGATTAGCTCTTGTTTACACAAGTTAATACAAGCTTTCTCATAGCTTGTACCTTGAGTGTTGAAGTGATAACCAACTGTATAAATACGACCACGCTTATCGTATCTATGTTCAAAATATAGTGGTTTACCACTCAACTCTTTAACAAAGAACATTAACTGTTCTTTGTATTTTTCCCAAGTATGTAGGTCTTGCTGATACTTGGCTTTTTCTGACTCAGACATAGACTCTATATCTGAATCATCTCTAAACCAGGGCTTTTGATGATTAGCTATAAACCAATCATCTAATATGTAACATTGTTTATTCATCTTATTGATGACATCCAATGCTATTGGTTTTTCATGAGTGTTAAACTTACCACCTAAGATTAAGCCTTGATTATTATTAACTTGTACATACTCTTGCTTAGGTGGTACAAAGCAAGACAGTTCAAGTCTATTCTGTAGTAACTCCGGTAGTTCTAGTGTGTGATACACGTTGTAGCTTATACCATTGTAAGTTATGTCATATATACCTACATCACATAGAACTACTAGAAGTTCCATTACTGTCTTAGTGTTATCTAAGACATCCATTTCATCACATAGATGGAATGACTCTGCCATAGACAGTAATGGCAATTTACCCATAGTGATAATATGGGTAAACAACCTAGGGACTATCTTAGTAAAGTCATAATCCCTAATTAATTGCTTTCTTTTAGTCTTGGTTTCCCAAGACTCTTTATCAAGCCAGAGATTAATAAGCTTGATTGCTTCATTAATACTGTCTTGGTATTCTTTATTAATGTAAATAAGCACATCTTTCTTGATGTGCTTAATATCTATTAATGAACTATCAAACATTATGTTTGACCTGAGTAATGGTTACCACACGGTAACCGCTCTTTCTGAGCTCATGGATAGCTTCATGTAATGAGTTTGCGTGAAGATTTACGATTAAACCAGTGAATAGTATGGCTTGGTATACGTTCATAATAGGTCCTTTATATGCTATCTTATTAATTAAATAAATCAAAATCCCCTACAGCATTAGCTGTAAGGGATTCTGTAGGTTATTTGAGCGAGATTTTTCGCTTGCTTGCAGAACCACGTGTTCCAACGTTCTGTAAAGTTAGTTGCAAATCACCTGCAATTCCTTGTAAATCTGCGGAACTCAAGCTCATAAGTAGCTCATGCACGTCATTACCTTCAAACATACCAAGATAACCCAACGTAACTGTTGTGGTTTTTCCATCAACTACAAGATCTAATGCGATCTTAATTTCTTTGATAGGTGAATTGTTCTTAGTACCATTGGTTTCAACAACTAAAGCCATAATAGCCTCCATAAGTTAAGTAAGTGAAAGAGCTGTGCTGTTAATCAACACAACCGCACCAAGCGACTTTGTCGCTAAAACCTAACTAACTAACGCAGGACAAGTACGGGTGCAAAAGAGCAGGTGTGTAAAGAGTGCCTGAAACTAGCGTAAGGAGATTTCCAAAAACTTTTAAAAACAATCAGAGCACCTGTACTGTCCTAGTGGTGTGTCCCTGTGTCTGTGTAGCAAGGTACACAGTGCTCTTACTAGTTACTGATGGTAGCTAGTGAATGAAATACCCTGAGCGTTAGCTCAGGGTACATGATCAGTGAAACAGATCATAAATTAGTTCTGCTAGTAGCAGCACCACTGTTAATAGTAGCAGTGGGCTCACTAGCAATAAGGCGTCTATTAGCATGACATTATTCCTTATTTAGGTTAAAAGAAAAAATACCCTAAGCATTACGCTTAGGGTACTTGTGGTTAGATGTCTTGATCTTTTTCAAGCTCATCTTTCCACTTGTCTACTCTTTTCTCTGCTACATCGAGTAGCTTCATCATGATTTTTCTGACTTTTACTACTACGCACCAAAAGACGAACAAGATGATTACTAAAGTGATTGCAGATAGTTGTTCCATGGTGAACTCCTTAGTTCATTAGTTACGGCATTATTGCCATCACAACCAGCTCTGCTGGTTGAATAACTAACTAACAAACTAAGTAAGTTATAAAGAATTCTTTTTTATGACTCAAAGTAGGGGGGAGTATTTTACTTTTTTTGCTTAACCAGTCAGGACACTACAACTAAACCAATTTATATTTAGCTACTAAAAGTTACAACTAAACTAATTTATAACCAAACAACAAAAGTTGAATCTAATTTTTAAGAGTAACAAGTGCAAGTTTACTATGAAAATAAATTAAATAATCCATCTAGCTATTTACCAAATTATTCACTATAATAAAAACACTGTATTACACCTGTAATATCATAGATATTATCTGTTTGGTTTAACTAATGGGGTAAGTAATCTCATAATAGCTCGTAAAATGCTCTGTATTGGTTTATACGGGCTATTTATCGCTTGGGTGGTATGCTAGTAACAGTTAAGTATAAACATGGCTTAAAACGCATTATATGAGCATATATGGGTATATGCTGAATTGAAGGAGTATTTTTAGATGGCTTGGGTACAAATCAGTGAAGAAGAAGCTAAAAATCACCCATATTGGGATAAGTTTTGTTGGGTAAGATGGTTGTTTATTATTATTGGTATGGTAAAGGCTGGTTTATTAGTGCCTATCACTATACTTACCTTAATGGATATGAGACTTTACAGTAAGGTAGGTACTCTAATGAGTTCTAGTTTTTTATTATTACTGATACTATGGACTACAGTCATTCTAATGTTTGGCTTTAAGCGTCAGTATAATAAACACTTACCTTTTTTAATACTGGTTTATATACCCATAAGTATGTATTTGATTATGCCCCTTTGGGTACTATTTGGTATTGATGATACCATCAGTGCAGATGAGATTATGATTATTTCAAGTATGTTATTTGTTTACTTGGTTTTATTTTGTATTTATAAACTTATAGCAGAGAATTCAGAAGTATTTAGATTACAGTACATGAAACAGATTAAAGTAACACAGTATTATAATAATTATTATAATTAAATATACCCTATAAATAATATACCCCCTGAAAGGGGGTATATTATTTATAGGGTATATATTTTATATATATATATTACTTATTTATATATCCATTTTTCTCTGCACGGGGTAGCCCGTATTGTACCATTAAATTTTTATCCGTCAAGCACTCACTTAAAATTAATTCAAAATTTTTATAAATTTAGACTTTTGGTAATTAACTACCAAAAGTCTTTTTTATTGTTTGATTCATCAAATTTGGTATGTCTTTTTGTAATCATGAATAATACAAAGCAAATAGCAACGATAAGGAACTAAATGAGTGATATTAGTTTAGAGATGCTAACAAAAGCATTACCACAGCAACATAGACATAGGGTCAATAAAGAGCTGATTGAAAGTATCAATCAAACACTAAATGATCCTGATATGTATGAAACTTACAGAGATAACTTTTTGAGTTATTTATCTGTATTGGGTGATGGTAGATTTAAGATTTATGACTACGTCAATGCGGTTAAGTATGTCAGTCAAAAGTTGATGGGTAAAACCAATGAATCTGCATATATGGCAACATTTCCTGACAGATATGCTGATATGCACAAAAGGGGATTATCGCCTAAAGAGATGAGTAGCATTATTAGTGTCTACAATAAATCTAAATTGGTTAATCTCATCTTTGAACAAACCATGATACCTACTTGGGTACTAAACCAAGACTTGTATCAAAAAGCAATCAATGTACAAGCTGACTTAATGCTAAATGCAATGAGTGAAAAAGTGAGAAGTGATGCAGCTAATAGTTTACTTGTGCATCTAAAACCACCTGAAGTTAAGAAAGTAGAGCTAGATGTGGGTATCAAACAAAATGATGAGATTGAAGCATTAAGAAATATCACAGCTGAATTAGCTGCACAACAAAGACGTATGATTGAAGCTGGTGTGATAACTGCAAAACAAAATGCTGAAACCAAATTGATTACTAAGGTGTATGAACATGAGACATAAACCACCAATGTATGATTTACAATTAACTGTTTTGGTTTTAATGATTATTATCTTTTTGGTTTGGGTAATACTGGGAGCAGTAAATCATGGGTCATAAACAACCTAAAACAGTCAATGAATGGTTACAAGAAGTAGATTATAGTGATTTAGAAAACTATGTACCCAGTAAGTTTGCCATTGAATATGTAAACTTTATTAAGCTTGTCAATGGTGAAGAAGGTGAAGAAAATAAAACACCCATCATTCATTATAAAATGGCTGATTCTTTGGTTTCAGGGGATAGACAGATTGCTAACATGATTTTCCGTGGTGCAGCTAAATCTACTTTTTTGGGTGAATATTTCTTTTTATATTTGGCGGTATTTGGTGAATTACCTAATTTTGGGGTTGTGGATTTAGCCATCTATGTAACAGACAGTATTGATAATGGTGTTAAGTCTATGCGTAAAAACTTAGAGTACCGTTGGGCAAATAGTGAGTTTTTACAGAAATATATCCCTGAGATTAAGTTTACAGACATCAGATGGGAATTTAAGAATATTAACGGTAAGACTTTAATTGTCAAAGCATATGGAGGTAAATCAGGCATTCGTGGTGTCAAAGAAAAAGGTAAACGACCACAGATTGCTGTTATGGATGACTTGGTTTCTGATGATGATGCAAGAAGTCCTACCGTATTAGGGGCAATTAAGGATACCGTTCATAAAGCCATTGAATATGCATTACACCCAACAAAATACAAAAAGATATGGCTTGGTACACCATTTAATGCCAATGACCCTTTATATGAAGTTGTGGAATCAGGGGCATGGAAAGTTAATGTTTATCCAGTCTGTGAAAAGTTTCCTTGCAGTCGTGATGAGTTTCGTGGTGCTTGGGAAGACCGTTTTACTTATGATTTTGTTAATGAAAAGTATCAAACAGCACTGGCTTTGGGTAAGGTAGACAGTTTTTATCAAGAGCTGATGCTACAGATTATGAGTGATGATGATAAGTTAATTTTAGATACTGATATGCAGTGGTATATCTCAAATCATCTTATGGATAAAAAAGATAATTTTAATTTTTATATCACAACTGACTTTGCAACCAGTGAAAAACAATCAGCAGACTTTTCATTTATTTCTGTATGGGCAGTTAATCATAAGGGATATTATTTTTGGGTTGATGGTATTTGTGCAAGACAAACCATGGATAAAAACTTAGATGATTTATTCAGACTAGTCAGTCAGTATTCACCCTTATCTGTAGGGGTGGAAGTATCAGGACAACAAGCTGGATTTATCCCTTGGATTCAAAGAGAAATGTTTTCTCGTAATATCTTTTTTACCTTGGCTTCTAACAGTAAAGATGGTTCTGTTGGCTTAAAACCAAACACATCTAAACTTGAGCGATTTAATATCATTGTCCCTGATTTTAAGCTAAAACGGTTTTTCTTTCCTACAGATAAAAGACATACACCAGCATTAAAAGAGCTATTGTTAGAGCTCTCACAAGCATCTGTGGGTGGTTTTAGGTCTAAACATGATGATGGTATAGATACAGTAAGTCAGCTGGCTATGATGACGATATGGACACCAAGCCAAGAAGCAAACTATCAAAAAAATACCCAAGGGATTTGGGAAGATGTATTACCCATAGAAACTCACTCAAATTTATCCAGTTATATCGTATAAGGATACCAGTATGATTGTGCGTGAATATTTAGATTATCTAGCAAATACTGAATTAAAAAACTTAAACCTAATAGACACAGACACAGGCAAAATACCTACCAATAAATTGAGTAGATTAATGCACTTATTACAAGCAGGACTAAGAGAATTATCTACTCGCTTTGACTTGCAAAGTGAAAATATCCCTTATCACACCAAAACAGCAGGGATACATTCGTTGGATCTAAAACAAGCACAAAAGCACCATATCACTTCTGATGTATTAATGATAAATCATGTGCTTTGTGTTTATGCTCAAACAGATGATGTCCTAAGTGCAAATGACTTAAGTCATCAGACCTTAGAATGTCTGTCTGAAAAAGCATTTCAAGAAAAAGCACTAAAGCTAAATCTCCAAGATACTTTATACCAAGCCAATGAAACAATACCTTTTTATTGCTTGGTTTCACCCACTAAGCTACAGCTATATTCTCCTTATGATGTGGCACATTATCTAATCAATGCTCATGTTGTCTTGGGGGTAAATGACGCTCTACAACTGACAGATAAGCTACCTGTACCTACAGCCTATTATAATGCACTTGGCTTATATATTGCTTCTGTGGCTTTTAGGAGTGTGAATAATCAGTTAGGCGGTGATGTCAATGAATCTATGCGATATTACCAAGCATATCAACAAGAAATTATGATGTTGGAACAGCAAGGCATAAAACGAGATAACCAACCACAAACTCACTTATTTCATACAAAAGGATTCATATGATTAACCCTGAACAATTACAAGAACAGTTATTACAAGACCCACAAGCAAATCAAGCATTGCCTGATGAATTAATGGCTATGATGGGTGCAATGACAACACCCACACAAGAGTCAAAGGCTCTTCAATTTAAGCAGGCTTATAGTATGCCTGATGATGACTTTAAAGCTTATGGTTATAGTAAGCTTGTCAAAGACGGCATGACTAAAACCAAAAAACAAAAATTAACTAACTGGCTTAATGAACCTAGTGTTCAAGATTTAAAGCACGATTATCAGCACGCTCAATCTGCTCAATCTAAATTCATCAGTGATTTGGAAAAATGGCAACAGTTATATCAAGCTCCTAGGTTTGGGGATAAAAATCACAAAGGCAGTCGTATTACCCCTAAGCTTATCCGCAAACAATCTGAATGGACAGCACCCAGTTTATCTGAACCATTTTTGTCTACAAATAATTTATTTGATGTCAAACCATTAACCTTTGAAGATGTAGACAGAGCCAAGCAGAATGCACTGATACTAAACAGACAGTTTAATACACAATTAAATAAAGTATCACTGGTGGATAGTGTTGTTAGGCAAGTGGTTAAAAATGGCAGTTGTGTGTTAAGAATGGGCTGGGTATATCAAGAAAAACAAATCACAGAAAAAGTACCATTATTTAATTATGTCCCTGTGCCTTTAGAACAACAAGAACAAGCCAATCAGCAATTAGCACAGTTAGAGCAGTTAGCTCAAACAGAACCTGACAGTTATGAAGCATTGGCTGATGAAGTCAAAGCAGGCTATGAGATGAGTGTAGAAAAGGGTATTCCTTATACTGCTGAACCTGCTGGCTTTACAGAAAAACAAGCTAAGCGAGTGATTGTTAATAAGCCTACGGTAGATATTTGTAACCTTAAAAATGTGTTCATTGACCCAACTTGTAAGGGCAATTTTGAAAATGCTCAATTTGTTGTTCATGCTTATGAATCGTCATTATCTGAGTTAAAAAAACAAGGGATTTATCAGAACTTGGGTTATCTGATGGAACAACAATCACAAGCAGATAATAGTATTGATAAACCCAGTGATGATGTCTTTAAATTCCAAGACAATGCAAGGCGTAAGCTTACGGTTTATGAGTATTGGGGATATTGGGATATTCATGATAATGGTGAAACTACTGCCATTGTTTGTGCTTGGGTGGGGGATACCATTATCCGTATGGAAGAAAATCCATTTCCCAAGGGTAAACTACCATTTGTTGTCTTTAATTATTTGCCTGAAGAAGAAAGTATTTGGGGCATTCCTAATGCTGAACTCTTAGGAGATAATCAAGAGATTCTAGGTGCTGTAACACGGGGTATGATTGATTTGTTGGGTAAAAGTGCAAACAGTCAAACAGCATTTCCTAAGAATTTTTTGGATTCTGCCAATAAAGTGAAATACTCAACAGGACAAGACTATGAATATAACCAAGGCTTTGACCCAAGAGTACATGTACATACACATACTTTCCCTGAGATTCCTAACTCAGCCATGATGATGGTACACAGCATGAATAATGAAGCTGAAAGCTTATCAGGGGTGAAAGCATTTTCATCACAAGGTATCAGTGCATCACATTTAGGTGATAGTGCTACTGCTGCTAGAGGTGTCTTAGATGCAGTATCAAAAAGAGAGATGAGTATCTTAAGGCGAATCAGTGAAGGGTTTATCCAAATGGGTAGATTCATCATGGCTATGAACAGTGAATTTTTATCTGAAAAAGAGATTGTCCGTATTACAAATAAAGAGTTTGTAACTATCAGACGAGATGATTTGGCTGGTGAATTTGATTTAACTTTAACCATCTCTACGGCTGAAGCCAATGAAAATAAATCACAACAATTGGCTTTCTTATTACAAACCGTAGGTAATACATTAGGTACTGGCTTAACTCAGTTAATGCTATCTGAAATCGCACACTTAAGAAATATGCCTGATTTAGCCAAAGCGATTGAAAATTATCAAGAACAACCTGATGAGATGGCACAACAACTACAACAACTACAGATGCAAAAACTACAAGCTGAGATTGAATTGATGAAATCACAAGCAGAAGAAAACCTTGCTAAAGCACAAGTACAAACAGCCAAAGTGGGTACAGAACAAGCACGAGCAGAAAGCTTGCAAGGGGACGCTGATAATAAAGCATTAGACTTTGTAGAGCGAGACAGTGGTATAAAACAAGAGCATGACTTAAATAAACAAGCCATGATTAATCAAGGTCAAAATGAAAAAGAGATGATTAAACAACAAGGGCTATTAGACAGTCAAGCAAACCAGCATGATTATAATGTACTAAGTCAGCTACAACAACATGACCTAAACCAACAAGCAATGGCTAATGAAGCTCAAATGCAGTCTATTTTGCCACCAAATGCTCAACAATAAACGAGAATATGATGATTGATATAGACACCCTAGAACAAGAAAAGATAGCCTTAAAACGCAAAATACAACTATTTAGAGCGTTATCTAATTTAGAACATAACAAAGATTTTGTTACTTTGTTTAAAATGTATTATTTTAATGAGTATGTTTTAGATAGTGTTGCTAAATTATCTACGGATAAAGATAATCAGGCATCATTATATCTTGGCTTAGAGATGGTAAGTCAGCTACAAGCTGAATTACAAAACATTAAAACCCAAGGGGCAATGGCAGAACAGCAACTACAAGAACTCTCTGCTATCCCATTAGATGAGTACCTATGAGATGAGTGAAATTGACTATAGCACATTAAGTGATGAAGAACTGGCTAAACTGGATTTATCCAATGTAGAAGTGAATTGGGATAATAATCCAATCAACACAACACAAGATGAAATCCAAACAGCAGTAGAAGAAACTGATGATAACTCTAATGAGACAGTGAATGAAGCAGTAACACAAGCTGATAAACCATCAAGTAACCTTGATACACAAAACACCAAAGCGACTGATACTGATGATGAAACTGTACAAACAGAGTCTGACAGTGATACTAATACTGATGATAAGCCAGCTGAGCAAACAGATTACCAAGCATTTTATGAAAAACTGACTAAGCCTTTTAAAGCCAATGGTCGTGAAATCCAAGTACAAAATGCTGATGATATGATTGCTTTGATGCAACAAGGAGCAAACTACTCTAAAAAGATGGCACAGCTTAAGCCTAATTTGGCGTTAATGCGTACCTTAGAGCAACATGGCTTAAATGATGCAGATAAAATCACTTATCTTATAGACTTATATAATAAACAACCTGAAGCGATTGCTAAACTGGTTAAAGAAGCTGATATTGATTTATACAGCTTTGATACAGACCAAGCAGAACAGTACACACCAAAAACCGTGGTCAATGAACCTTCTGCATTAGAAGATACCATTACAGAGTTGTATGGTAATCATGAAACTTTTAAAGATGTGGTAACAGACATTACAACACTATGGGATAAAGAATCAAAGGCAATTGTCAGTGACAATCCTGAAATCCTAAGGGTAATGGCAAAACAAGCAGATGAAGGCATCTATCAACAAATCATGTCAGCCATTGATTATGAAAAAATGTTGGGTAGATTATCAGGCATTCCTTTCTTACATGCTTATGAGCAGGTAGAAGCTCGTATCTTACAAGCCAATCAACCAGTAGCAAAACAAGAACAAGGATTTACTGCACCTAGACCACAAGCCAATCAAGAACAAGTAAATAGTCAAAATCAAGCACAAAAGCAAAGAGCATCAGTACCTAAGAGCAGTACAAGCCAATCTAATGCTGGTTTTGACCCATTAAAACTATCTGATGAAGAGTTTTTAAAATTCTATAATCAACAAAAATTCCACTAATACAAAGGAAAATTTCTAATGACAGTTATATATAACAATGGTACTAACCCTACAAGCGTAGGAGCTACCCAACTTAATCCTCATGTCTTTGAACGCAAAGCTTTATTAGATTCACTAGAAGAAGCTTATTTTAGTCAATTGGCAGATAGCCGTACGATGCCTAAAACTTCAGGTACAATGATTAAACAATATCGCTACTTCCCTGTCATTGATGACCGTAACTCTAATGAAATGGGTTTGGACGCCAAAGGAGCAAAATACGATAACGGTAATTTGTATGGCTCATCTAATGATGCTGGCTTAATTGCAGATAAATTCCCAGTACTGGGTGAATTGGGCGGTCGTAAAAACCGTATTGGTATGACTCGTAAAGAGATTCAATCTAATCTACAAAAGTTTGGTGTATTTTATGAATACTCAAATGATGCTGTGAATTTTGATTCTGATGCTAAGCTACTAGAGCATCTTGAGCGTGAAACTACCAATGCTTGTATGACTGTTTATGAAGACAAGCTACAGCTTGATTTATTGACGAATGCTGGTTTGGTCAAGTATGCAGGGACAGCAACACAAAACAGTGAACTATCCCATGGTATGGAGCTTAAGTACGCAGATTTGGTGAAGTTGGGTATTGATTTGGATAAGAACCGTTGTCCTAAGCAAACCAAGATTATCACTGGTACACGACTTACAGATACTCGTACAATCCCTGATTGTCGTATCGCTTATGTAGGCTCTGAGCTTATCCCAACACTAGAAGCCATGGTAGATTATCATAACAAGCCTGCATTTATCCCTGCCCATCAATATGCAGCAGGTACTACCCTACTAAAAGGTGAAGTAGGGCGTATTGCAGGTTTTCGTATTATTGTTGTACCACGCATGATGAAATGGGCTGGCGTGGGTGCTGAGGCAACCGATGCTGCTTATTATAAAACCAATAATAAATACGATGTATTCCCATTCTTGGTGGTGGGTGATGAAGCATTTACAACCATTGGTTTTCAGTCAGGTGGGGGTAATGGTAAATTTACAACCATTCATAAAAAAGCAGGTGAAGCAACAGCGTCATCTGCAGACCCTTATGGTGAAACTGGATTCACATCAAAAAAATGGTGGTATGGTTTTATGCCACAGTATGTAGAACGCATTGCACTGCTTAAAGTCGTTGCAAAAATGTAACAAGTAAAAGATAAAACATATACTCTGTGATGGGTATATGTTTTATTGGTTTAATAAATCATTTAAGGAATACTCTCATGACAACAGAAAACCAAACAAATAAAAGCCAATTAGAACAGCTAAAAGAACAAGCAGATGATTTGGGGCTAACTTACCCAAGTAAAGTAACCATCAAAAATCTAAAACAGATGATAGCACAAGAGCTGCTAAAAGAAACAGATGCAGATAATTCTGAACAAATCCAAGCCGTAGAGGATGAAAATCTAAAACTTGTTCATGTTATTGTTACTTCTATGAACTCACAAAAAGCCAGTATTGGATTTGAGACTTTTCAGGTAGGTAACTCTGTGATTGGCTCTATTAAACGAGTTGTACCACTCGGTAAACCTTGGCTTGTAGAAAATATCATCTTAAAAGCCATCAAAGATAAACAGTTCCAACAGTTTATTGAGCGAGATGACCCAAATAACCGTAATAATAAGATTGTAGAGTCTAAATTAGTACCTGCATTTGCGGTACAAGAATTACCGCTACCAACACCAAAAGAGATTGAAGAGCTGGCTAAACGGCAAGAAACTCGTGAAGTTATTGACTGATTAGTACAAAATAAAGGACATCAAAAATGACAGTAAATATTCCAAATAGTCAGGCATTGCCTGACTTTAATATTAATGAACTCACCCATGGGACATTAGACGGTACAGGCGTTTTTGATGTTCTGATGGATGCTGTAAAAGTTCATTTACATGAAGAGTTTAAAGCGGAACGAATCAGAGCAACAGACTATGCCAATGCGTATATCCGTGGTATGGAAGTTGCCTTACAAACCAGTAGTCAATATGCAATTAGTAAAGCCAAACTGGGTGCTGAACTACAGCTTATGGCTAAAGAAATACAGAAGGTTGATGCAACAATCAAGACAAGCCAGTATCAAGATTTGCTAATCCAAGCACAAACAAAACAAGTCACACAAGAAACTGAGAACATCAAAGCAAAACTGCCTAAAGAAGTACTGATTTTAGATAGCCAAAAAGCAATGCTAGATGCACAGCGTCTAGGTCAGTTGGAACAAAACAAACTGACAACAGCTCAAGCGTCTAATATCACCACCAAACTACCTAAAGAGTTGTTATTGCTTGACGCACAGACACTACAAACCAATAAACAAACAGACCAACTCACTCAGAAATTACCTAAAGAGTTGCTACTATTGACTGCTCAAGAAGCACAAATCAAAGGACAAACTGCACAAGTAACATCACAAACTGCTCAGATTGTGGCACAAACTAACGCAATCACAGCTAAGACACCTAAGGAAATTCAAGTACTGGATAGTCAAATTGGACAAACCAATGCACAGACATCAGCCATTACAAGCAAGCTACCAAAAGAGATTGCACTACTGACATCTCAAGACCTACAAGTCAAAGAACAAACGAAGCAGATAGCACAGCATATCTTGGTAGAACAAGCACAACAAGAATTAACTGGTGCTAATGTAGCCTTGGTTTCAGCACAAGCAAGTGCCGTTAGTGGTAAGCTTAATAAAGAGCTTGCTTTGATGGAAAAAGACATCATACTAAAAGATAAACAAGTACCACAGCTAGAAGCTGATACTGCCTTAAAAGCCGCTCAAATTTCTTTAATGAATGAAGAGCTAAAAGTAAAACAAGCTCAAGTACAGATTGCTCAAGGTGAGCTTGAGATTAAACGAGCACAACTACCCTTAACCCAAGCCCAAACAGCACAGGTGCAAGAAGAAGTCAAAGCAATCACGCAACGAATCAAAACAGAAGTAGAGCAGACCAAGCTTATCCAAGCAAACGCTAACCAAGCTCATGCACAAACTGCTCAAATCCAAGCACAGACAAGCAGTATCACAGCCAAGCTTCCTAAAGAAGTTGAAATGCTGACTGCTCAAAAGGATATGGTCAATACACAGCGATTAGGTCAAGTTGAGCAGACTAAATTAACCCAAGCCCAAACAGCACAGGTAACAGGTCAAATTGGTTTAATTAGTGCTCAAACCACCACAGAAAGTAAACAAAGTGCTTTGGTTGAAGCCAATAAACTAATGGTAGATGCTCAGCGTAATACACTAAACAGTAAGACATCTAAAGAGCTACTGGCTTTAGATGCACAAACTGGCTTGACAAACGCACAGACAAACCAAGTAACAAAACAAGTAGATCAGCTGGTAAAACGACTGCCTAAAGAGCTATTGATACTAGATGAACAAGTTAAACTGACAACAGCTCAAGTATCACAAGCAAACGCTCAAACAGGGCAGATTAACAGCAGGTTGCCTAAGGAGCTTTTGGCTTTAGATGCTCAAGTTGCACAAACAAAAGCACAGACCAGTGCCATTACTGCCAATGTGAATCCTGATTTGGAACTAAAAGCAAGCCAAAAACAACTCACACTAAACCAAGCTCAACATGAAGTCGCTAAGTCTGCATTAACCACAAAACAAACATCTGTACTAGATGCTCAAGTGGCTTTAAATCGTGCTCAAGTAGATCTACAACAAGCCCAAAAAGAACTGACACGCTATGAACTTCAAAATATCAAACCACAAGAACTGCAATTAGCCCAGCAAAAGGTCAATGTGGCTCGTGAAGAAGTGAAAGTAAAAGCCAAAGAAGTTGAGAGAATTCCTGCTGAGATTGCCCAAATCACCGCCCAAAAAGAGCTATATAGCCAAAAGGTCATTACAGAAAAAGCACAAACAGATGGTCAATACATCAAAGCAAACTCTGTTATGGATAAGAACAATAAAGTACTGACAGCACAGGCTAAGAGCTTTGATAATGACAGTAAGCTTAAGATGGCAAATATCATGGCTGATGTATGGAAAGTACACCATACCAATGCCGCTGACCAAGCCGTACCTAATGATGTCAATAAACTCAATGCGTCTAATATTGGTCGTGTGATTGAAACAGCCATTACAGGGGTAACTTCAGCATAATCTGTAATTAACCAGTCCTTACAATAATAAGCTAAAGTAGCAATACTTTAGCTTTTTTATTGGTTTAAATAGGTAGGTTATGAGTTTATTTAAAAAGAAAAAGACATTTACAAATACAGACAGTGCTTCTTTGTATGCCCCCAGTCAAGTCAGTGATGCAAAACAGGTTAAGAAGCAAGCCATTAAACAATGGGTATTTGAAGGTTCACAAAGACCCTTACATGAGTATTTATTAGCTTCCAGTCAAAATGGCTTAAAAAGCAGATGGGATAAGTTATATGAGCTGGTACAAACCAAAAATATCTATAGTGAGTATCGTTGGGATTTTGGTGAGTACAGTGCCATAGGCAAACCACTAAAACAATTAAATTGGAAAAAAGCAGCGGAAGAGTATCTTAAAGAAAAATTCCCAAACCAAATAGATAAATTTTTGCACATAGATCATGGAGACTTATGGGAATTGCCTAGTGTAGATGCTTGGGCAAGAAAGCGTTTTAGATTTAGACAAGTGAATAAAACTGACCATAATCATGAAGTACTCATACAAAGTAATCCAAGATATGTGGTGGTATTAGTAGGTAATGATTATAACCTACAATCGTGGTATCTTGGTTCTAGTAGTTATGTTAACAAACCTAATTATCACTATCTACACCCTAAGAATCGCTTAAGTCGTGCACACAATTATAGTAGGGCTTATAGAACAAAATTAGAAACAAATCCAAGGGAAATTAGAGAATTAGCCAGCTATCCTAGAGTAAAACCTTTATCTAGAGAGTCTTATACCTTTGTTAAATTTCTAAAAGAAGACTACGATAAAATCATGCGTGAAGAAGTAGCAAGTAAAGACACGATGCCTATCGCAGAGCTGATTGGGATAGATGCTAAATCACTACTGCCTAATATCTCTACAAACTATGTACCTACCCCTTATCCTGATGATGAACGAGATACAAAACCTTATGAATGGTTTGGTGCAGAATATATTGATAAACAAGGTAATGTACAAACCTACTATGAACATATCCCTGATTTAAGAAATCATCGTATTGGGGCATTGGCTAGTAAACACACAACTACAATACCCATCATTCAGTATCACCCAATACCAATACGAATCTCTGATTATGATATGGATAAAGATTCAGAACTGCTGACAGGAAATTCTTTATTGGGTAAATTGTTTTTAAATAGACAAAGACGCACAGAACAATTAAAACAAAGCCACGAGCGTATCGCCTATGACCGTGCTTATGCAGCAGAAGCATTAGCGGTACTTGGGTATGATATTAAAGAATTAATTTCTAGTTTTCGTGATAGTATGGGTGCTGATTGGGGTAAATTAGATGATGTATGGATACACTTGAGCGTACCGTTGCCTTATGATAAATCAGATTTTGATGTACCTGTACTACACAAATACTGGCACCTGTATAACTACATGATGTTTAAGTTTAGGATAGCAACTTACTTTAATCCTGATTATCAAGCATATTATCGTCAGTTTACTTATATGTATAGCCTACCTACAGAGTATGGTGGCATTGATGACACTGTGTTTTGGAGACAGCAGGGCAATCCGTTTACTTTTCAATCACACAGATTCAAGGTGATGACATACAACCGTGAACACATAGATGATTTTAGAAGTAATTTTATTAGGCATAACTCCCCAGTTAATGAATATGAACTAGAAAATAGTACTGAACGCATGGCTCAGAGAATAAATACCAGTAATGGCAGTACTTTTGATATTCCCAATGAACTGCTGGATATCAGAATAAACCATCAGACGAATGGCTCTTATACAAGACCTGATAACTATTGGTCTGTGCCCTATAACTTATACCCTTATAACAGAATACCTAAAACAACAAGAACACCTATAGGAAAAAATAGCACCTTAATGGCTTCAACGCTATATGGCAGTAGGGTAGTGGGCTTTACTACATTAGCCTACCATAATTTACCTGTCATACCTTACTTACTAAAACAATTAACTCGTCATGAACAAGATGAACTTTTACAGTATGCAATGCAATTACATACCCGTACAGAAGAAACTGTCAAGGTATATCGTGATTGGGTTAAACCAGCTGTTAAGTTTGGTGCTGTGATTGTTGGTATTGCTGTTGCTATCATAACAGGGGGTGGTGATGGTGGCAGTACTTATGCAGCTTTAGTGGCTTTAGCAAAGTCATTGGCAGTAAGTCTTGCCATTAATTTTGTAGTAAAAATTGCTGTTAAGTTAGGACTGGTTTCACCCAAATTAGCTGGCTATTTACAACTGATTATTACAGTGGTTATGGCGGCTCATGGTGCAAGTTGGGACTTTAGTAAGCTTATAACCGCACCTAATATTATGACTGCAGTAAACCAGTCATTTAATGCTTATAACAAACAAAAAGCTTATGAGTTAGCTGAAGTATATAAACAAATCCAAGATGAAACTGTCAAGTATCAAACCAAAACAGAAGCACTCAAAACCAAACAAAAGATGCTGGATTTGGGCGTAGCTAAAGATGCTAAGCTGTATCTTAACATGCCAAGCTATGCACCTAAAGTAAACTTATTTGAGACACCTCAAATGATGTATGCTAGGCATAGTAACATCAATGTCGTCAATTTGTCTTTAGGTACAGTAAGTAATTTAGCTGATGGTTTATTAAGTAAACAACAAACCCCTAATCTAACAACTGTGGCAGACATACAACAACAAGTTGAAGATGTTCTTTTAATCACTTAACTTTAAACCAAAGGAGAAATTTTATGAATGAGATTGTTGCCAATCCTTTTTATGTACCAACAGTAGGTAGTTATTTAACTAATAATACCCCAACAGATACATCTACGATTACCCCTACTACTGTGCCTACTATGACCCTACCCGCTGATACTGTAGTTACCCAGCCTAATGCTAATTACAATGGTTTAGGTCTACCAAGCCAACAACAACAGTGGAGAAATGCGGTAGGTAGTGTAGGCAGTCTTATCCAATCAAGCTTATCTAACAATACAAGGGGCTTTAGAAACAGTTGGGGACAAATGAGTACTGGTGAAAAGTTTAATACTGGCTTAAAAGCAGTAGGTTCAATTCTTGAAGCAATTAACGCTAGAAAAGCACATAAGCTTGCTAAACAGACATTGGCTCATGATATGATGAATAACAATCGTAACTATGAGATGCAAGCCAAAGCTTGGAATAATACGCTAGAAGAAAGACAACGCTATCGTCAAGCGTATTGGGAAGCCAATAATAAAGGTACAGGTATTGCTAGACCTGAAAGCATTGGGGAATACTTAAATAGATATGGAGCGAAGTAATGAGTAATTTTGATACAGTATTTAGTACAGCACCAAAATGGGTAAATGTAGAAGCCATTGATGCTACTGATGTCATTAATAGTGCTTATAAAAATGCTGAACTTCAGAACAAAGCTTTTAAACAACTAACTGAAGCAGGTGCTGATGTATTTAAATATGCACAGCAACATAAACTTAATGAAGTTGAGAAAGAAATCAATGCAATGAATCTAGATCAATTTCAAACTACTGATAAAGCTGCCTTGATTGACGATCTGATAACCAAATATGGTACTGACATTGGTGGTTTTGATGCTGCTAATATAAACAGCATTAATAAATATGTAGATGGTCGTAATACTACTTTAATCAAAGACGCAGTAGATGCTATTGATTATGATAGTAAGTCAAGAAAAAATACCACAGAAGTTATGCAGTATGATGCTGATAATACTGCTGATGTAATCCACAATTTAACCAAAACCACAAGTCTCTTACCTGATGGTCATCCTGATAAAGATAAAATATATCAGCAAATAGAGAGCCTTACAGAAAAATTTATGACTAAGCACCCTAGTGGTAGTACTTTTTTAAATAGATCTCTACAAAGCATCGTAGACGCTGATAAAAAAGCGAAAATAGAATCAGTACGACTTGATAATGCTCATGTTGATGAAGTTGTTAAGTTATATGGATCTGCTTATATTTCTTATTTAACTCAAATTAGTGCTCTTAAAGCTGAAGAAGCTAAAGCCAATAAACTAGAAGATTCAGAAGCTAAAAAACAAGCACTAGCTGATATTGCATTTGATAAGGCAGCATTAATATCTCATTATGGTTCAGAGATGATTGAGTCCTTAAAAAACCCACTCATCTTAGCGAGACTAGAGCAGAACGCTTATAACGACTTCCATGCTAAACGCATGAATGAAGCGGAGTATGAAGCAGCTATTTCTGCTATTGAAAATGCTAAAAAAGAGCTTGATATTAAGTGGGCTAAGGTAAATAATGACTATAAGCTGGGTAAGCAAGAGAATGCTATTAAACTATTTAAAGCAACTAATGAAGATAAAGGTTCTGGTCGTTCATCAAGTGAAGTTAAAGATGCTACAAAAAACAATGTGAATAGACTTACTAGTATTGGTTTAACTGAAGAGCAAGCTCTTGGGTTTATCGGTGAAAATGGTGAATTTAATCCTAATAAGGTGTTAGCTAGTACACTTGCTTATGCAAACAAGCTACATACCCAACATAACAATTCTCACATTCAAGGCTCTAAAGTAAGTTCTAGTGAGTGGTTTACTAAAGAAGCACCTAACTTAGCTAAAAATGCAGGAGTAAGTGATACACGCTTAAGAGACTACTTCGATTTAGCTCGTAAACATGGAAAGACTGATGCGGAGAGAATTAAAATTGTAGAGGCAGGTATTGCAGGTAGACTAGACATTGCTTATCAAGGCAATGGTTGGGGTATCATAGATATGTTTGGGGTAGCTAGGAATGATTCCCTTGATAATATGGAATATACACTTTTAAATAAGAAGGTTCTTGATAATATTAGGACAGAGATAGCTAATGAAGCTTTCTATAGAGCTGCTAATGATTTCTCTCTCTATCTACAAGCAATTAATACAGCATACCCAACAGGACTTGAAGGGTTTGTTAAAGATAATGCAGTAGCTTTAGATCAAAACAAGGCATTTAAGAAATATGCAGATGCAAATACCATTAAACTTTTAGATGAGGCACTTGAAGCATTTCCACAACAAAAACAGCAGAGTAAGTCAAGTGATAAAGAAAAAAATCAAAGTAAAACTCCAACCTCAACTGCACCAAAAACCCTTGTTGGTTGGGAAAGAAGTGTGGAGAACGGAAAGGAAAGTCTGGATAAAGCTCTTAGGTATTTTAATATAAGATAGATCTAAGTAAGAGTTACTGTTTTATACAAACCCTGATATTTATATATCAGGGTTTGTATACTTAACAATATTACTATTAGTATCCTAAACGCCATAGGAGTGGCTCAATAAAAATTATAGCGAAAATACTTAAATAGATAACTAAAACAGTTATAACTAGTATCTTGATTTTACGATACCAGCCATTTATTTTGGCTTTGTGATGTAATGATTGAGCACCTTCAATGGACTGATTTAATATTTTATCTACAGCAGATTCTTTTTGTTGTACTTCAATCGTAATTTCATCAAGATCACCTAAATCCTCTTTCTTAATCTTGATGGTTATTTTCTCTGGTTTCTTATTCATAGTTAGTAACTATTAGTTAATATAAGTAATATAAGATTACCGCCTTTGGCGGTGGTGTGGTTGGCTTTAAAGTAATATAAATACCTAGTATAAAAAGATTACCCTATTAAGCTAAGATCACCAAAGTGGTGCAAGCCAGTAAGAACATCAAAGGCATATGCCAGTAGTACTCTAGTGCAGGCACTACAGTAAGTGATTGGGTTAACCTAATGTAAGCACACACTAATCGGATGGCTAATAGAGCAAATGTAATCACAATAGCTAGAGCCACAATAACAGCTACTCTAAACCAAAGCATACGAACCTTTTCAAGTTCTGCTCGTTGTTGATTGGTTTGTAGCTCTGCATTGACTGCATCTATCACTGGAGTGGTTAATGCCTTCTCTCGCTTTATAGCCATCCAGTATTCCTTAAGCGGTAGATCATGGCTTGTTCAGATACCCAAAATTGCTCTGCCATATATTGTATGGTTGGTTTGGTAGCGTTCTCTACCACATAATCAATCACGCCTTTTGGCATTAGTAACTCTGCTGCAAAAGCATTGGCTTCAATCTCAAGATTACTGGTTGTACCTTCTTGACGAAACAATGTCACAGGACTATCTTCACGCTCCCCATGTAGTAGGACATGGTGTCCTAACTCATGGGCAAGGGTAAATCTCTGACGGTTTGAGTGCTGGTTAGCATTAACTCGGATAACTGGCTGATCTCCATCAAGGCTATAAGAACCTGATGTCGTGTCTTCCATATCGCTATCCAAAATCACTGTTACACCTAAAGCTTCTGCAATATCTTCTGGCTTAATAGGTAGCTGTCTATCCCAGTAAGTACTTAGGATATTACGAGCCATATTTACTGCATAGGTCATATCTCCCCCTTATACTTAACAAACCAGTGGCTAGTGTAAGTATATAATAAGGTTTTCGTGCACAGTGTCAATACAAGGGTACTTATATTAACTATAAAATATATAAATATCCCATATAAATATTGACTCATACAGCTTCATCAATTAGCTTCAATGACATGATCTCAATAATATCTACCCCAAATACTTCTAACCATGCTGAAGCAGGGTAATGGTTAATCATCAAACCATAATGGTCTTTTTTAACTGGTTGGACATGGTTTTGTGTACACCATCTTTTTAACTTTACCCAAGGGTAGAGTACTTCAGTTCGTAAATAAACTTCTGTTGTAGAAGCTGATGGTTCTTGTAGTATGACTGGTTTAGGTTCAGTCAGCTCATCTTTTAGCTCTGATAGCATGGCAATGGCATCAGAAAAGTTTGAAATGAGTGCATCAATTTTGGCGATATTCATGGAATTACTCCTATAAGTTAAAAGAATTAATAAAAAACAAACCACAAAAGCGTCCAACGGACGCAAATTAGTTATCTGTCCTGCTCTAGTTGTAAACTTACTTTATTTCTTAGAGTAACTGGATAGGTAAACTATGAGTACTGATCTTGATAAAGTCCTTCAAAAATTACAAGCAGCCCAATCACGCAATATTGCTCAAGTAGAACAAGCCCAAAAGAGGATGGGTATTGAAACCCATAGTGAAAGACAGAAGCGTCTTGCAGATGAAGAAGCTGCACGATTAGCTTCGGAAAATAGTTTTTATAAGCAAGTTGCTACAAATAACACTATTACACCTGAGATTGCTCCTGTATATTCTCCTAAAGTCACAGCTAGACATAACGGAGGTAACATACTCACTGATACAGGATGGGGTGCTGCTTCAGGTGTAAACTCATTAATTCAAGGTGGTTTAGCAGTGGCTGATACAATGCTTACACAGCATGTTGTTAATCCAGTTAATAACGCTTATTCTATGTTTACTGGAGACTCAAAACCTTTAATTCCAATGCCTGAGAGTGAACAGAAGATAGCAGGGCGAGTTGTCAATGCAGGGATATATCAAGCTGCATTAAAGAAGCTGGGAATCTATGATGCAAAGGCTATAGAAGAATATATAGCTAAAAAATACTCTAATGAATATTCCCGTCAAAAAGCTGAAGTAGATGAAGCAGTTAAAGATATTGAAAACCCTTTACTCAAATTTGCTGCTACTTTTGGGCATAGTTTAACTAAACCTAATCTCTTGGCTGCAGGTGCTGGATCATCTTTACCCCAAGCACTTCCTGCAGGTGCTATTGGCAGGGGTGCAAAGGTAGCTAATGCAGCTTTATCAGCAAGTACAAGAGCAGGAATAGGTACAGCAGTTACATCTGCTGTTGTAGAGATGGGTGATACAGCAAAGGATAAAGGCTATAGCACACATAGGGATATGGCTTATGATCTCGCTACAGGTGCAGGTCTAGGTCTTGTTAGTAAAGGATTGCCTTCTTCATTTTCTACTGAACAAATCATTGCTAATGGAGGTGTTTCAAGGATATTAGCTAACTCTGCAAATAGAGCTCGTACAACAGCTGTTAATACAGCTACTGAAACAGGTCAGGAAGCTGTACAAGGTGCATTAGAATCTGCTCTAAACCAACAACAAAAAGAAGGTAAAATTGATTGGGGTAAAGTAGGTAAAGATGCAGGTATGGAAGCTGCTGTAGGCTTTGGTATGGCAGGTGGTCCTGCTATAGTAGGTAACATAAAAGCAGCAGTAGGGGATGTTAAGGGTTTTAGATCTACTTTAAAGACAGACCCAAATAACAAAAACTATGATCCTAATTATGCTTATCAAGTCAGTGCAGGCAAAGCTGCTTTAGGTGAGATAGATATTGATAGTGCTAAAGCTGAACAGACTCAAGCATTAACAACGGCTATGAGTCGTCTTACTGAATTTGATGAAAAACTGGCACAACTGCCTGATGGTAAGAAAAAAGAGAAATTACAAAAAAAGCGAAATGATTGGTTTAATAACCAAGTACAACCCTTACAAGATACCGTTGCTGCGTTAGAACAAGTAAGTAACTTACAGTTATCCCAAGAAATGTCTTCTGATGAAGTCTTACAGCGTATTCTTGACCTAAATGCTGAAGCTTACCATAACCGCAAACAACAAGCAGAACAACAACTGACGGATGCTGTTAATTATCAACCTGAAATCCCTGAATATACTAATGTGGATGGTGTTGGGACTAGTACTACTAGTACACAGCAAGCATCTACAGGCGTTATTGCCATTGGTGATAGCATTGCCAATGCGTTTGGTAATCAATATAAAAAGGCTGGTGTCACTTCTTACAGTAAAGACGGTCGTAATCCTAATGAAGTACTTAATACCATCACGAAACTTAGTAAGAGTGAATTACAAGGTAAAACTGTCGTTCTATCTACTGGCTTATCTAATAATACCAAGGCTGATTTAAACACAATCCGTAAGCAGATTAAGTATCTAAAAGATAATGGTGCATCCGTACAAGTTATGGGTGTTGCTAATAACTTTAAAGATGACAGTAAGCTTGGTACTCGCATGAATACTGACTTAGCTAATATTGCTAAGGAAATGGGTGTAACTTTCCTTGGTGGTTTTGATTATGCTAAAGCAGATAAATACAAAGCACACCCTGATAGTGGATGGTATAAACCAATTTATGACAAAGTAGGTATTACCCAAGCACAAGGACAAGCAGTAACAGGTACATCTCAGTACTCAACTAACTTCAGTATTGATAATAGCAATAAGAGTCGTGATGACTTGATTATGGGTACTTATACGGCTTTTCGTAAAGCAGGCTTTACTGATGGGCAGGCACGCTATTTAATTGGTGAGGTAAACCGTGAAAATGGCTTTAGTGCTAAGACTATGTTTGGTTCTCACTCAGACCATGCTAATGGTGCTAATAACTTTGGCTTCATCAGTTGGCAACAAGGCAGGCGTACTAACCTATTTAAGTTTTTAAAAGATAGGGGAATTGATGTTAAAGAGTCAGGTATTCCACAAACACAAGCCAGTTTAGATGCAATGGCTGCTTTTTTTATGCAAGAAATGAAAAGCGGTGGAATAACACTTAGTCAGTATAGAGGTGGTACTTATGATACTCGTAACTTCTTAAAACAAGCCAACCCTGACTTAAAAGACAGACGCTGGGGTCATGCTGCTATTGGTTGGGCTTATGGTCAAAATAAATTAAAAAGCGGTGCATCATTTGACTCTAGCACACATGAAGCCAAGTTAGATAAGGGTCATGCTGATATTAATCGTCTATTAGGCTCTAATTACACTGGGTCTTTTTCTAGTCAGTCTAGTAACAGTAATCTGAACGTAGATGATAACCGTACAGCACAAGAGCGACTAGAAAGTTTAATAACGAAATTAAAAGATGAAAAAACCAAAACTAAAGAAGCAGAAGCTCAAAAAGCGTTGCAAGACAAGATTAGCTCACTAGAAGCACAGGTTGCTGATAATCAGACTAACTCACAACAAGAACAAGTCTCTGTAGAGTCTGAAGCAGTCAGTAAAGCACAGCAAGATACCTTTGATGAAGTCATCCGTTATTCTGAGATGCTCTCTGATGACATGATTAACATTTTGGTAGAACAAGGTGCATTAAGTGAAAAACACGCTGAGAAACTTCGCTTATTAAAGGAAGTGCGTGTTGTAGAAAATGCGACTAAAAACGCAGACGATGTTAAGCATGATATTTATATTGGCAAGAAAGCCAAGCGTGCTGAAGATGGTTATATTGGTTTACAAAGCTACCAACAAGGTTTGGTACAGTACTTAAAGACAGATGATATTGGCGTACTAGACAGTTACTATAATCACTTGTCTAGATTCAATGAAAGCCATACATCTAAAGCTATTGCTGCTAAACAAGCAATGGATAGTTTTGATGAAATTCAACAGCCATTGTATATTGCCCGTAAAGCAGATAGCCAAGAATGGGAAGTCCATGAAGGCAGTATCTCAAAAGAGTTGCGTGCTAAAACAGGTGCTATTGAGATTAGCAATATCTCAAGAAACTTTGTTAATAATTTGATTGAAGAAGCTGCTCATCTTAATCAAATCAAACAAGGGTATGATAAAGCTTATGAGTTACATGGTGCATCTGACCGTATTAAAGAATCAGTTAAAGTATCAGACATTGGTTTAACAGACTTTAGTCAAATTAATACTGGTGTATCTCAACAACAACAGCAACAGCCTGTATCTATAAAAACCCCTACAGAGCAAACAGCTGTACAAGTTACTCGTGCATCAAATATTAATCAAACGCCTGTAGCTGATGTTACAACATCAGACCCTACTATAGAGCCTACAACAACACCTACACAAGAATCTATACCTGTTACACCACCTGTAACAAAAACACCATCTAGTGTACCTACCCAAAGAAAACCTTTACGATTGCCTACAAACCCATATAACGATACTTTGGCTCGTGATAGTAGTGTGGGTGAATATCAGCGTAAAATCCAAGAAGGCGTGGCAACACCTAATTATGTTTGGCTTGGGCGTGGTGAAAGGCAGGTCAATGATGAAGGTAAAATGGCAACAGTATCTTTATCTAGTATCTATCGTGGTACTGGGTCAGCTAAAGACCCTAAAACTGGTCAAGTTACTGTTAGAAGTAATGTCTTTACTGATGAAAATAAAGAAGTCATTAAAGCAGGTATCTTTGGATCACCTATCCAATCACCCATCTATGTCAATTCAACCAACGCTCATGATCAACAGAAGCTTAAGTTGATAGAAGAGTTTGGTGGGGATATGTATAGCATTGTCCATGATGGTACGCAGGCAGGTAAAGACGCTGCTATGATTGAAAGTGCTAACCGTTATATGGACTTTATGCGTGTTGCTGTTAGCAATAACCAAGACTTTAGTCGTGCATTATTACAGATGGCTGCTAACCCTAATACTGGTTTTGTTGTACAGCACAAGATGAGTAACTCAGCGTTTAGTGAAGCTGCGATTGTTCCTAGAGTGGTAGAAGAACTCCGTAAACACCCAGCACTACAAAAAATATCATATAAAGAGCAACCACAAGCTGTCTTTAATGTTCTATCCAATATGGGTACATTAATGGCAGATGGTCAGTTTCATAGTGAAATTCAACGACCTATTGATACGAATACCTTTGGTAAAGAAGATAACTTATATAAGCCCCATGTCTTTTCTAAAGATGATTTAAATAAGTTCAATGAATATACAGCTACTAATAGTACTAGTAATACAAGTACTGGTTTGAACAGTGGTAATGCAGGAAATAATACTCCACCTAATATTACTGATAATAATGGAATTACTGAAACTGGTATTGATGAAAATACAAATACTGATTTTGACCTTAGTGTCTTTGAATCTCATCAAAATAACACCACAGAAGCGACAAAGACGCTTCCTACAGATGTTTCTACCAATACAAAAGAAAACTCTACCCAAGAGGCTGAATCTTCTGCAGATGAGTCTGTAACACCACAAGAGACAGTTGCAGTAAAGCGTAATTCATCTATACCAACGAATCGTGCTAGTAATGCAATCACGAAAGAAACTGTACTAAAACCAATGCAGGTTCGTAAACTAGAATCTACTTCTAAAGCAAAAGAAGAAAACAAAGCAGAAGATACAGTTTATATTACAAATACGCCTATTGAAAAGAGCTTTATCAATAAGCCAGTTAAGGTAAGTGATTTAGCCAGTTCTATAGAATCATCTCAGATTAAAACTAAAGATAAATCTCAAGCTGAAAACCAAGCACTAATCAGTGTATTGTCTAAATATAGTCCTGATATTAAAGTTAAGATTCAAGACAAAACTAGCTATGACGAAAAAGCCAGTTATGATGATGACATTATCCGTGTGAGTGAAGATAGTAAAGATATTACTCGTGATATTGCTCAAGCAATGGTACATAAGCAGATTGGTAACATTGCTGATGAACTAGATACCCTAGATCATGTGACTGCCTTGGCTAACATTGAAGCCAAAAAACAAAGAGATGCTAATAGAAAAGAAGGTAAACAAAACACTGATACGCTCTTTGATGATGAAGTTATTGACAGACAAGCCAAGCTGGGTGAATTACGCTTAACAATAGACAGTATCAATAAAGATGTGCGTAAGCACATGCGTAAAATCTTATCTGACCCAAATCAAAAATTTACTGAAAACAGTAAAGCACTACTGATGAGAGCAACGGATTCTGCTGCTGATTTATTACAGCTTGGTTTATTTAATGAAGATGTTAAGTCTGTACTAAAACAAGTTAAAGTATCTCGTGGTAAGAACAAAATTACTAAGGCTTATCATGCTTTAATGGATGCTGTTACTAATTTCTTTGGGTTTAGTAAAGATGAATCTACAGCGTATACAAAACTGTTAGGTATTGTTAGTGATAGCACTTCTTTGAGTGTTTTAGATAGCGAAGGTAATTTCTCTAAATCTTCTGAAGCTAAAATACGCCAATTAAATGAGCCTGCTAAAAACATTGAGGAAGATCTGACAAAACCTATTACTGCAACAAAGGATTCTAAAGTTGTTAGAAATATCTTAAAAACAAGCTTTAGGCAAGCACAGACACTACATAAACCGTTAAGTAGTATCCAAAACTTTGTCAGAGAGCTTTATACAAACCCAGTTAAAGCCAGTCAGATATTAAATCTTGAGCCACCTACAAAAGCACAAAGAGAACAGATTAATGATTTTGCTGAGTTTACTGCTGAGTTTCGTGAGCATCTAAAACAAGTATTTAAACCAACGGATGAAGGTTATGAAAACAGAGCGTTGGCAAACTACTTCTATGATAAACAAACTGGTGAATTTGATAGTAATGTTTTAGATGCACTAAGTTATGGTGCTTATGACTATCTAAACAGCGTTGCTAATCATACTATGAATATGCGTGATGATATTCTTGCTTTACTTGGTTTAACCAGTAAGGATGTAGAACAGAAAAACAATGCTCACATTACTAAAGAAATGTGGGAAACCTATAAGTATATTGGCTCAGGTTATGTCAAGGTTGCTGATGATTTAGGTAAACGAATTGCTGAAACATTAAACATTCAGCGTACAGAAAATGGTTCTATTACGGTAGATTCTCGTCTGTATTCTGCACTGGGTACTTGGGCATTATCAGCAATGCAATCTGCGGATTTAATTCACTTACATAGCATTTCTAGTGAAAAACATAAAAAAGCTATTGAAGAAGTTCGTGGTGTTATTGATGAAAAAGATTTTAATTCACATGGTACTGTTCGTTTTGTCTCTATTACCAATAAAGAAGGTGAAGGTATAAACAAACGCATCAATGAAATCAGTGAAGCCAATAAAGGTACAGCAGGCTATCTGACAGATATTATGGGTGGTGTTAGTGCTGTACGCATGCCATCACTTAAGCCAATAGAAGAAAGCATTGCTAATGTTAAGCGTAGAATCAAACGAACTGATGCAACAGTTACTGACCTACAAGCCCAGCGTGTTGCTAAAGCACAAGCCCATGCAAATGTGATTAATGAACCTACCTTTAGTCTATTAACTAATTTGGCTTCCCAACATGAAGATGCTTTCCTTGAGATGATTGGTGCTAAGTTAAAAGAAGGTGAACTACAAACAGCTCATATCAATGACCGTGATGGTTTAGAAGGTAAGGCAGAAGCTGTTATGCGTGATTGGACAAATGCTGTAGATTTCATCAATAGCATACCAAAAGTAGATGGTGTCCGTAAGTACTGGGATACAATGTTTATGGCTGTTAATAGTCGTATGCACTATAACAGTAATGTCTTTAACTATCAATCTTCTAAACTACACCGTGCTATGGCTGAGCCTAGTAACTTTAAAGTAACTGTACAGCTTAAGAATAAAGATGGCTCATCAGTATTAGACTCTTTACAAAGCAAGCTTAAAGAGTATGGTAAAGAAATTCATTCTAAACATCTGACTAAAGATGAATTAAACCTGACTTACTTCCTGCGTGCGTTAGCTGAGAATATGGAAGGCAGTGAAGACTTCATTGAAGCTTATTTTGAAAGTACTGGTTCTAAAGAAATATTCACAGAAGGATTTACTGTAGATAAGCTGCCCAGTTATGTGTTTATTCCTGCTTTTATAGAATATCTAAACCAAGAACATATTCAAAAAGCGACAGAGATTGTTTCTAAAGCACAAGCAGGTGATAAGATTTCATCTACAGAGATGAATCATCTTAGTAGTGTTATTGATGAGATGGCTATGACTGGTAGCTCATTAAGAGCTCTAAGAGAATGGGCAGATTTCCAAACTGCACAAGAAAATAATCATACCAATTTTACAACATCACTTGGTTTAGGCTCTGATGGTTTAAATAACGGTGCAGCATTGGCTCACTTTTGGAATGGTGCATTTTATAAAGAGTTATTATTACGCACGGGTTTTTTTAGTTTTAATGACCCCTTTAAATCTTATTTTGATGCTCGTCATGATAAGAATTTGGGTGATTATTATACTGCCTTTAAGAACGCTGTCATTAATGAGAAAGCACAAGAAGCTTTTATTATGGGGTTTCATGCGAATTTAGAAAAAGATCTAGCCAACCATAATGAACAGGTTTTTCGTGCATTAATGAAAGTACAAAAGAGTCTGACTAAACGAGCAGTGGCTAAGAGTGTCTTGATTCCATTTAACTATGGTGCAGGTATTAGTTCTCTTAAGAAAGCTGTATTTCGTACTTTCTTAAAAGAGATGCAAGATAATATTACACTTGCTGCTCAACAGGATATTGCAAATAAAAAAGCCCTAGAAGCAGGTCAAATGACTCAGTTAGAGTATGACACCCAAAGAGCTAAGCTTTTAAACCAAGTAATGACAGTAGACCGTTTATTCTCATTCATGACACAAAAGCCTATTCAATGGGATATTACTATTGATAATGAGCCTAAAGCAGTGGTTATTAATGAGAACTTAGATCTCAAATATATGCTAGAAGCTTGGATTAGCCCTAAAGATGAAGCTATGTTAGATAATAAATATAGCTTTACTATGGGTCAATATCTTGCAGAAGTACTGCAGGACTATGAAGCTGTTTATATTGAGAAGAATAAAGTCAATATGCGTATACTAAGCAGTACAGTTGAGTTATTTACTCAAATGTATCATGAAGTAGAAGAGCGTGCTATACAGACTGTTGCAGAGAGAATCTCTAATGCTTTAGTTGAGACTGGTTTAGATAGGGGACTGGCAAACGAATTAGCTCTTAAAGAAATTAGCTATCGTGGTTTATCTGATAAAGAGCGTGAAGAGCTTGTCCATTCTGTGATGGATAAAGTTCAGGCACAGATTCATAATGTATATTCTGTACAAAATAATGAATCCAAAGCTAAGGTTCGTTTAACACGCTTAGCAGAGATTTTGTTCGTAGATAAAGCGAATCTGACCAATAACAGCTTCTTCTTGGTAAATAAATCAGGTAAGTATCAAGCGACTTCGTTTGGTAGTCCTGCAAGACATATACATCTTGAAGATAAAGCTCTATTGGCTAACTCTGTTCAAACACAGTCTATGGATAGTTATATCTCATCCTTTGCTATGGCTATGGGTAAGAAGATTAATATTAATGTCCATGATGCAAATATTGGGGCTATTGATAATCAGCTTGATATGATTACCCAACAAAACAGAGCAACCTTCCAAGCTTTGGTAAGTTATCATGGTCAGCTTGAGTCATTACGGGCATTAACCAGTGTTATCCAAAGTAGCTATGCACTTATTAAAGATGGGGTTATTCGTAAAGATTTCCATGACAATGAAGTCTTTGCTGAGCTTACCCAAGAACTCTCCAGTCTAGTTGATGAAGTTAGAGATACTGAGCTTAATAAACTAGATCAGTTAGCTAATTTGGCTTATCTGCATCAGTATGCAGGTGAATTTGGTGAGTATCAAGTAACAGATGCTGACCGTCAAACTGCTCTTAAAGAAAAGAATAAGGTTGTAGATCAAATCAATCAATTAGAAAAAGATTTGGCTCTTAATACAACTATTAAGGTAATGAGTTATGAACCAAACAAAAGAACAGATACTACAAAACAACAAACAAGCGAGCCTGGAATTGTACAACTCTCTGACACCAGAGCAACAGAACAAGTTTCCCAACTTCCCACAACAAGTACAGGAACAGACGGTACTCAGGGAGCTGCATTTATTAACTCGTCCAGTACACCAACTGAGCCAACAATCCAAAACCTAAAACAGCTTGACCAAACCATTAAAGGTTTGGTTAATGTCAGTGAAGTACAGTTAAAGCTTAATAAGATGTTGATGGGTAAAGCCAACCAACACCTAAGCAAGATGTCTGTGAAGTTTGCTGATGTAACTACGCCTAATGGTACTCGTGCCTATGGAAGCTATAATGTAACTACCCATACATTGACTTTGGATAACCTAACCTTTAGCCAAAGTGGTAACGATGAGAATAAGCTACGAGTTATCAATCATGAGCTTGTACACGCTCTGACTGAGTACGCCATCATCTCTAACGCTCAAGACCTACGCAGTGAATTAAATCATCTGAATAAGATGCTTGATGCTGTCATGGCTCAGTGGCAAGAAGATGTAGCGTTTAATAAAAAGTATGGGCAGAGTCGTCATGACACCAAAGAAGATGATTTAACTTATGTTAATCAAATCATGGAAGTCATCAAAGCATCTCAAGAAGCTGATACAACTAATGGTAATCATTATGCTGGCTTAAGTGAGTTTATCGCTTATGGTATGACTGACCCTGAGATGATGCGTTATATTGATTACGCTATGGAGCTTGCTGATTTAGGTATCAAACCAAGAAAAGGCATCTCATCTGTGATGGATTTCTTGGTACGCTTAGCATCTAAGGTGCTTGGTTTTAAGGGTGATGGATATAAAGCATTTGTACAAAATGTTGAAACCATCATGGATAATCCACCTGTGGATTTACTGACCTTAACAAGTAATGATACTCGCTTTAGTGCTTCTGCTATGAAGTCAGTTCAAGCCAATATTAAGCGTGGTACAGAAGCCATGAATAAAGCCATCACAACCAAAGCGGATGTTAAGCGTGCTATGTATCGTAACGATATTGGTTGGATTGATTTTGTTTGGGGAAGTACTGGTATCCTGAAAGCCAATGGAAAAACCAAAGGTGCAATGGGTATTAGCCACATTATTGAAGCCCGTATGCGTAAAGATGGTATGAGTTATGATGAAGTGGTTGAGATGTTAGTTACTACTACTGTAGAGACTATTGCCAAGGGTAGTGTATTTGCTAGATTTGAACAAGGTGGAGCAACTAAGTTGCAGTTAGTTCTTGATAATCACTTAGTTAATTTAGTCAAAAATAAAGGCAGTAATGCTTGGGTGATTACTGCGTTTGAGATGTTTGAAGATGGTACTGGCAAGGGATATGGCAAAACCAGTCCTACGCACAATCAGTCCTATTCCGCTCGTACTGATGTGGGAGCTTCAAACGAAACCAATATAACACAGGTTACTACAGATAGCAACGAAGACACTCGTTATTCACAGATATTTGATGAAACGGATAAACAATCTGCATCAGAAGTGTTTAATTCACTGGATAGTCAGACACTAACTGATGGGTGGAATAAGCATTTACAAGAAGTTTGGGATAGTCTGTTTGATGGTAATATTGCTTATAGTACTTTAAGTGAGATGGAGCAAAAGAGTCTTTTAGATACTGCTAAACAGGTGAATAAAGTGTTTGTTCCACATACATTCAATATGGCGGTCAAAGAACAGCTATCTTACCAAGCAGTAACCAGTATTGTAGATTTCTTAGTAAACAATCATACTGATTCTAACATTACATCAGAACTTAATAAGATTCATGCACAACTGATTAAAGCTTATCCTACTGCTGCTGATCTGTATCCTGACTATCATACAGCTAATGATGAAGTTAAAAATCTGTATGATACAGAACACAGTAAATTGTTTAAGTCTGTAGGTGAGATGAATAACTTAGCTTCTGTTGTTGCTTTGGTTTTATCATCACAAACATTCAATGAATTAACTGATCAGAAAGTAGAATTACGCAAAACCAAACATGATAGTTGGTTTGATAAGTTCATGAATTTATGGCACAAAGCTATGAATTTATTGAGAACCAAATATATCAATGCAAATAGTACTTCTGAAGCAACCAAACAGCTTATGGCAAAACTGGTTAATGCTGAAACTAATGCTCGTCTAGCTCGTGTATCTATGATAGACAAAGCATGGAATACGGTCTATCAAAAGCCTATGGACGCTGCTAACTGGGTATGGGATAAGACTTGGGATATTGGTAGTGAAGCTATCATCAGTGGTTTACCTATGTCCAGTCAAATGCGTGATACTTGGCGTAGTCATAAAGAGCGTATTAAAGCAGCTAAGCAATTAGAAAATCTTAGTAAGAGCAGTGTTGCAAAGGACAGTATGAACCTTACGATAGAAGCAGGTTTGGCGATTACTGGTTTAGATATGAATATGTCTTATGGTGGAAACCAAGACATCAAATCAGCAACACGGGGTTTTATCAAAGAAACTGTCAATGAAATGCTAGGTCAGCGTGGCGTGGGTCATACTGTAGAGCGTGTTATTCGTATTGTAAATAAAGTCGCCCAAGACCGTGCTAACTATAAGCAGTCTATGTTAAATAACTTTGCTTCTATTATGAAAGACCCTAAACGATTTGATAACCACGCTAAGCAGTCTATCACTCGTACTGTAATGATGTCTGATGCACAGACACTACTGCATTATCATGGTATGGAACAAACACTCAATTATATTGCCAACTCAAAACAACGAAAAGTTCGTATTAAAGAGTTGGAAGATAAGTTACAGTCTTTGTCAAAAAACCGTGAGCATTTCAATCAACTGCTTAAAGATACCAAAGACTTGGCTTGGTATATGGTAGGTGAAACAGTCTCAGGTGATGTGAAAAAGAATGCTGAATTGATTGCAACTTCTGCAGGTACACGAAGCATTACCCCATACGAACAGATGGATCAGAATATCTTTGAAGCTGTAGATGAGCTAGTTACACTACATGGTTTAGAGATGGTTAATGGTAAGTATATGTACACAACACAGGACTTGATTCAAAATGAAGGTCAAGTGTTGATTGCTATGCTTAATACCCATCATGACCTTGTGAAGAAATCCAAAGAAGAGTTTAAGGACAATCCATTGAACTATATCAAAGGATTTAAGCCTGCCATTCATAATCCGCATGTAGATGTCGTTGCTGTAAAAGCTGAAGAAGTAGATGATTATATCCAAAAGGGCTATGAACAAGTACTACATGGTTCTATTGTTCAAGATGAGTTAGATAATACTGAACCTCGCTATCTGATGATTAACAAGAACGCACCCTATGCTCGTTATAACTCTGGTGGTTTGGATATGAAAGATACTCACTTCCGTGGTTATGAAGTCTTTAACTATAAGACTAATGCTAAAGAATTAGCTCGTGTAGGTCAAGGTCGTTTAAAGCGTAATACTGAACTTGCTAAGACAATGGATGCACGAAGCTATGATCCACGAAATATTAAGGGCAATCATCTCATTCCACGATATGGTAATGATATGCTGATTTTGGGTTATAACTATGAAATGTCAGGTGAATTAAGAGATAAGCTACTAGACCGTGATTTATCATTTGATATGATGTTAGCCACTATGGGTAGTGAATTGGTTGCTAAACCAAAGCTAGTAGATACACAGCGTACATTAGCACAGGTACTGGCTGAAGACGCTAAGAATCCTATAACTGGTTTTAAAATCTCACCTGTACACTTTACCGTGATTAACCCTAATTCTCCTGACCCAAGAGTTCAAGAGATGCTTCGTATGATGCCTTATGAGTTCTACCAAGAAATGCAGCATCAATTTGGTAAGGGTAAACCATTTGTTATCCGTACAGCAGTATTTAACTCTGTCTTTGGTTTTAGAAAATATAATGTCTCTGAAATGTTTGATAAGGTGAGTGGTGAGCGTAATTACTTTGAGAAGTTCATGGTAACTTTGTATGAAAATATCTATGGTAAGCAAGCTCGTAATAAAGCTGCTAATCATCAATATGTTTGGGAATGGTTTGTTACCCAAGCCAAAGACCTTATTGTGATTCGTTCTGTCAAAGTTCTGATTGGTAACATTATCGCTAATGCGTTAATCTCAGCAGCTCATGGTATCACACCTACAGAGTTAGCAAGGGGTATGTTCTATGCTTGGAAAGAAGGTAAAGCTTATCGTCAATTACAAGCAGAAGAGCAGCGTATTAACTTTGAGATGCTTAATGCAACTTCTGAATCTCAGCGTAAGAAGCTTAAAGCACAGTTAGTTGCTGTCAGACAGAATATGCAAAATTCAGGTATGCACGAGTACATGGAAGAAGGCTTGATGAGTACGATTGTGGAAGACATTGATATGGGTTCTGAAACCAAGTTATTTAAATCTGACTTTGAGAAGAAATTAGATAACCTTGCAGAGAAGATACCACAACCAGTACGCACAACAATGAAGTGGGCAACATTCCACCCTGATACTGAGATTCATAAGTTTTTGAGTGAATCTACTCAGTTCTCTGATTTTGCTGCTAAATTTGTGTTAGCTAAGCATATTGAAAGAAAATCATTGAAGATGGGTAAATCTAAGAAAGCTGCATTTAAAGATGGTATTCAGATGGCTCAGGAAGTATTTATTAATTATGACATTCCTACAAACCGTACACTACAAGCAGCAAATGATTTGGGTCTGTTTATGTTTACTAAGTTTACTGTGAGATTCCAACGAGCACTAGCAAGACAACTACATCAAAATGGCGGTCATGCAATGCTTCAACATTTCATGGTAGAAGAATACTTACCTGTTGCTGGTTTATTAAATCCATTTTTCCCTATGTTTAATACAGGTCTTGGGGCATTTACGGGTATTGGTGCATTAGCACAGTTACCGTTAATCGCTATGTTCTTGTGAATAAGAAGGGTGTCTTGATTTATTAGTCTAAAATTTCTATACTAATACGCACTAAAAACCTACCTAATATGGGTAGGTTTTTGGTATTTACTCCTAATATTCATGGGGTTTATTTATGGTATAAATAAAGTGATATAGGCACATTTGGGGATATTTTATATACTAAACCTTCACTAATTAAGTGTAATGGTATTACCCTAAAAGTACTCTAATTGCTGATAGTTATTGACGCTTTCACCGCATTAACCTAACTTTATATAAGCTTGATGCCATCATGGAAGGGGATTTGACTGAGCTTTTAGACAGCTTATTGCGTGAACATCATGCTGATTTGATGGCAAGTGTGGGAGCAGAGTAATTTAGGGTAATTATTTTGTGTCAATTACCCTAGGATTACCCTAAATGGTACTTAAAAATATCCCTAAGATTAGTCAGGTAAGTATTAAAAATAGCTAAATAAGTTTATCAGCTATGATGTAAGTTCGGATAAGTGCAATAACAGGGTGTACATAACCTAAAATAATGAGTACTTTTTGTATATAACGCTCCTTAGTGTTAAATAAATGTTGTGTAGTATTTAAGGTAAAGCACCTTAATGGTGCTTTAGTATAATTTAATTATGGGTTAAAAAGTTATTACTGTCTTAATCCAAAAAATCCAAGCCAATATCATGATTGATCACGCTGTGGGTGAGATAACCCAAAGCAATATAATCAACACCGCAATCGGCTACCGTTTTTAGTCGTTCAAAGGTAATGCCACCTGATGCCTCTGTTTTTGCTCTGCCTTGGCAAAGTGATACGGCGTGCTTTAGGGTATCGTTATCCATATTATCAAGCAAAACAAAGTCCGCGCCAGCCTCCAAGGCTTCTTCAAGTTGTGCGATGGTATCCACTTCAACTTCAATGGGGATAAGATGCCCTGCGGTTGCTTTGGCGTTGGCGATGGTCTGTTTAAGCGTACCTGAATAAATCAAGTGATTATCCTTAATTAAGATCGCATCATCTAGCCCCATTCGATGATTGCAGCCACCACCTGCTCGCACAGCGTATTTTTGTAGATTTCTTAAAAGTGGTGTGGTTTTGCGTGTGCAGGTAATTTTGGCTTGTGTGTGTGATATTTGGGCGACTGCTTTGGCGGTCATGCTGGCGATACCGCTTAGATGTGTCAAAAAATTTAGTGCTGTTCTTTCAGCTTGTAATAAGGCTTGGGTATTGCCCGATACATAAGCCAACACTTGACCTGATTTGATAGTATCCCCATCTGAGGCATTTGGGCTAAAGTTGATTGTTTTATCAATACATTCAAAAGCCAACCTTGCCAAATCCATGCCTGCCAAAATGCCTGTATCACGGCTTACGATGGCAAGATTTGCGGTGCTATTTTTGGCGATGACAGCAGCCGAAGTAACATCACCACGCCGCCCCAAATCCTCTAAAAGTGCTGCTTGGACTGTGGGTATTAGTAGGGCATCAGGCAATGCAAATAATGGCGTTTTCATGAATTTATCCTTATCTTATTAATCATTATCTTAAATTATTTATCTTGAATCATTTGCTCACGGGCAGGCGAGTGTTAGATAACAAACGCTCAAGCAGCACCGTGTCTTTAAATCGGTAAAGCTGTGCAGGCCGACCACGCTCATGAGCAAACCTGCCTTCAATGGCTTCTATCAGGTTTTGCTGCTGAACTTGCCTGCGAAAATTTTGTTTATGCAGTTCTTGACCTGATAAGGCTTCGACGCTTTTTTGAAGCTGAAATAATGTAAACTCATCTGCCATCAATTCAAAAATAACAGGGCGGTATTTTATCTTGGCACGCAATCTAGCGAGTGCCGTGGCTAGTACTCGGCGATGGCTATGCTGCATAAAACGACCAGTATGACGAAAATCAAAATTTGGGTTTTGCCAAGGCGATTCGGCAACCAACCCTGTTTCATACAATAATTCATAGCGTAGTAGTACCTGCTCTTCTGACCACGAATAAGGAGGTAAACCCCAGCATAATTGAACCCGTCTTAGCCGTTCTTGGCGTTCTTGGGTATCGTTGCCAACATCCACCCAAGCATACAGACCTGACAAAATCTCAATGGGCTTACTGCTATTACGCCGATCTTCCCATGGAAAATAATCATACCAATCTTGCCAAGTGGCATCAGGATTGAGACTGTGGGCAGTCGCTTCTTTAACCAACCCAAGGTAGCTAACATACAAAACGGGCATACCTTGTGCGTTTTTACGCTCACCATCTACAAAAGTATACAGCTGTTCAACATAACCCATGGGCTGAGCGGTTTGGGTGCGTACCCAGTCTTTAACACCAGCTTGTAGCGAATGATGAATGGGTGTCAGCTGACCGCTGGGTAACTTATCACCGCCGCTGACCGTTAAGATACGAGCTTTATGATCAGTAACAGCAGCCAAAACCGTTACAAGATCGACCAAGCCGTCAGTTTGTTGGGGAGTATTGGTTGATGAATGTATACTCATAATTCACAGTCATTGAAAAATCATCATTTTAAAAAAAATCTTACTAATTTTCAATGTACTTTTGATAACCAGATTGATTAAAAAGCGATATTCTATCAAAAACTGCTTTACATTATACTCAAAATGAGCATAATATGTCAAATTAATACTCAAAATGAGCATAAATCATCTGAGTAATCATTTAAGCTGATAAAAAAAGGAGCATGTGATGCACAAAAATACCCAACAAGCGTTTGATTATGAAGCACCCTTATCAAATATGCCAACGACATCGTGTCGCATCAAGCAAGCATGGGCAAAGATTCCGCCTGAGCTACCAAAAGACGCACTGACCCAATACCAACGCAATATTAAGGATCTGCTTATCCAAAAAGATGCGGTGATTATTGCACATTATTATGTTGATCCTGACATTCAAGATTTGGCATTGGCGACAGGTGGCTGTGTTGGGGATTCGCTTGAGATGGCTAAGTTTGGGGCGGCGCATGATGCCAAGACCTTATTGGTCGCAGGGGTTCGTTTTATGGGTGAGAGTGCCAAAATATTAAGTCCGCACAAAACTGTCTTAATGCCTGATTTACAGGCTGAATGTTCGTTGGATTTGGGTTGTCCAATTGAGGAATTTAGTGCATTTTGTGATGCACACCCTGATAGAACAGTGGTTGTCTATGCCAATACCAGTGCCGCTGTCAAAGCGCGTGCTGATTGGGTGGTAACTTCGTCGGTCGCACTTGAAATTGTCAGTCATTTACATGCCAAAGGGGAAAAGATCATTTGGGGTCCTGATCGTCATTTGGGCGAGTACATTCGCCAAAAAACAGGGGCGGATATGATTTTATGGCAAGGATCTTGCATTGTGCATAATGAATTTAAATCAATAGAGCTTGAGCAGCTTAAGAGTGAACATCCTGAAGCGATCACTTTAGTACATCCAGAGTCCCCTGCCAGTGTGGTCGCTCAAGGAGATGTGGTCGGTTCTACCAGTAAGCTATTACAAGCTGCCATTCATCGTCCCGAAAAAACTTTCATCGTTGCAACCGATTTGGGGATTTTGCATGAAATGAAAAAGCATGCACCACAAAAAACTTTCATTGCAGCACCGACAGCGGGCAATAGTGCAACTTGTAAAAGCTGTGCATTTTGCCCTTGGATGGCTATGAATGGTGTCCAAGGGGTTTATCAAGCACTTAAATATGGCACAGGTGAAATTCAGCTGACTGAGTCTTTGATGAATGATGCACGCCATGCGTTGGATAAAATGATTGAATTTTCAAAAACATTGCCCAAGAAACCAGCGGTTCATGGTTTGGGAGTTGCATAAATGAAACCAGCTTCTTATGATGTGATCATTGTTGGTAGCGGATTGGCTGCCATTACCACAGCGTTATCTTTGCCAAAAGATTGCCAAGTTTTATTAATGTGCAAAGGTGAAATTGCGGATACATCAAGCCGCTTTGCCCAAGGTGGTATCGCTGCGGTGATAGCACCAACCGACAGCGTTCAGGAGCATGTGACAGATACGCTCATTGCAGGTGCAGGGCTGTGCGATCCCAACACAACCGAGCAAATCATTCATCAAGGTGCAGATGCGATTGCTTGGCTTAGTTCTTTGGCAGTGCCTTTTAGTACAACCAAAGAGGGTTTACACCTAACCAAAGAAGGTGGACACAGTAGACGCCGTATTTACCATGTGGCTGATCATACAGGCCAATCAGTCATGGCGTGCCTTTGGGCAAACATGCAAACTCGCCCAAATATCCATGTGCTTGAGCGGTGTTTTGTGACAGATATTTTGACTGAGCTTGATGTAAAGACAAAAAAAGTGCATTGTAAAGGTGTGGTATGTCTCATCAATCAACAATCCAAAAAATATGATGCCGATAAAGTAGTGCTTGCCACTGGCGGCTTAGGGCAGATTTACCAATATACCACAGCGCCAGAGGTGTGTACTGGTGATGGTATTGCTATGGCATATCGAGCAGGCTGCCGCATTGTGAATGCTGAATTTGTTCAATTTCATCCGACAGGTTTTGATGATGATATGGCTCAAACAGCGCTGATCTCAGAAGCAGTTAGGGGCGAGGGCGGGCGACTCATCAATGCACAAGGCGAACGCTTTATGTCAAATTATGATGACCGTCTAGAGCTTGCACCCAGAGATGTTGTCGCAAGAAGCATTATCAAGGAGGCCCAGCGTACCGCTCAGGGCGTATTTTTGGATATCAGTCATCAATCAGATGAATTTATCAGGCTACATTTTCCAAAAATTTATCAATCTTGCTTAGCCAAAGGCGTGGATATAACCAAGCAGCCAATTCCTGTAACGCCAGTACAGCATTATTTTTGTGGGGGTGTTTTGACAGATGTCAGCGGGCGAAGTGATGTGGTGGGTTTGTATTGTTTGGGTGAGATGGCATATACAGGGCTGCATGGTGCTAATCGGTTGGCGAGTAATTCATTGCTGGAGTGTTTGGTGATGGGTCAAAATGCTGCCAAATCTTTGCAAGAACCTTTGGCGAAATGGTCAAATCGTGATGTACTGCCTAATTGGTCGGTTCAAACGCATCAAAAGGATATTAATCTGGCATCAAGTATACCATTGGATGTCGCTCAGATTAAGCAGCTGATGCAGCAACATCTTGGGGTAATGCGCAGGCAAGAGGATGTGGCGAAAACGGTAGAGCTTTTGGCAGGGGGTTTGGCTGATTTGTCCACCCAGAATCTCACTACCCAAAGCCAAATTCAAAAGCTTAATCTCACCATGTGCGCTTATTTGGTCGCAAAAGCAAGCTTAGATCGCCCGTATAGCATTGGCTGTCATTATTGGGTAGAAAATGAGCCAAATCTGATAGCACCAAATCGACTGCCAAAAGTTGTATGAGTTCTTTTGGTATTTGATGATAACAACCCAACAAATAGGTTTTCAACTCTAGCAATCTAGCAAAGTGATTAAAATTGCTAAGATAAAATAGCGTACCATAAAATTGCATAAACTTGTTTGACAAGGGTTGGCGGATAGATTATTAATGTTATAATATAACTTTTTGTATCATCAGATGGTCGCCGATTTTGGTGAAATAAATTTTACTAAAAGATTGCAATTTATAACTAAATCGTTCATAATATGACAACTGATAATCGTTATCGTTACTATTTTTATTTTTAATTTTTGTCAATAGATATACCATATTTGGTTGTTTATGGGTGTTTTAAGTGGATAATTCCAAAAAAATCAAAGTGTTGGCTATCTCTATCGCAGCTGTCTTGCATGGATTGGTAGGTTTTGGATTGGCGAATATGACTATAAAACCAATCACACCGCCACCTGTTACACCGCCTTTAGAGATTGAATTTATCAAAGAACCAGTGCCTGAACCCATCGCACTTAATGACCTTGAATCGCCTGAACCACCAGGCGAACCTGTTGTTACACCAGAGCCTGTTGTAGAGCCAGAGGTCGCTACGCCTGAGGTTATTGAGCCGCCCGAACCCATTCCTGAACCTGAGCCATTACCTGAACCAATTCCTAAGCCTGAGCCTGAGCCCGAGATTGATGTAGAAGCCATCTTAGAACAACAAAGACTTCAAGAGGCTTGGGTTGCTCAGCAACAACAATTGGCCAAAATTCAAGAACAAGAGCGACTTGAACAAGAGCGACTTGAACAAGAACGCCTTGAAAATGAACGCAGGGAACAAGAACGACTTGAACAAGAACGCTTAGAAAACGCAAGGCGTGAGCAGGAGCGACTTGACAACGAACGCAGAGCCAGAGAACAAGCACAGAAAGAAGCCCAAGTGGCTGCTGCAAGGCGAGCAGCTGCCCAAGCGGCGGCTAATGCTGCCAAAAAAGCAGGCAATCATGGGGGCGGTCAGCCTGGCCAGAATCAGACCGTGGAAGGTGGTATTAATATCAGTAATGCCAGCTGGAAAACCAAGCCCAGAGTGAATAATTTTTGTTCAGCAAGAAGTGATATTGACACCACGCTTCAAGTGAGTTTCCGTGTTGATGCTGAGGGTAAAATCTCCAATGTCAATTTAAATGGCTCAACAGGCGATGCCAAATTAGACCGACAGATTATCCGTCAAATAGGTCGTGGTCGCCTGCATCCATTTAGAGAAGGTAACATCACGCGTGTTGGCACTGCAATTTATCCGATTACGCTAAAATTACAAAAAGATGAGTCTTGTACCAACTAATTTTGTGGTTTTAACTGATTTTTAGCAATAATTCTTATGATAACTTAGTTGAGTTGCCCAAATATTTGGCCATCTGATTGAGTTTTGAAAATTTGAGGTGAATTTATGGATTTTGGATTTTATTGGTCGCATACTGATGCGGTGAGTAAGACACTGTTTTTTGTCTTGTTGGCTTTATCAATGATATCTTGGGTTGTGGGCATCATGCGTGTGATTAACTCTCGGCGTCGCACAGCAAATATTGTTGATGAGCTAACTGCCCAAATTAATATCCAAAACTTGGGTGATTTGCCATTTGACCAACGCAAGATGGCAACAGAGCAAAAACTGCTCCAACAAATCGCTCGTCATCGTTATGAACTTGAAAAAGGTCTGCCCGTTCTTGGCACAACAGCTTCCATCGCACCTTTTATTGGGTTGTTTGGTACGGTTTGGGGGATTTTTCATGCCCTTCACAGCATCGGTGCAACAGGTCAAGCGGGCTTGGCACAAGTGGCAGGGCCTGTGGGTGAGGCATTGATTATGACAGGTTTGGGTCTAGCAGTTGCAATACCTGCGGTTATTTTTTATAACATTGCCACACGCATCAACAAGCAAGCGATTCATCTGGCAACTGATACAGCCCATCAAATTCTATCTAAGATTGTACAATAAAGGAGGGTCTGATGGCTTTTGAGTTGGGTGATCATGACAATAACGGCATGAATGAGATGAACCTTATTCCGCTGATTGACATCATGTTGGTTTTGATGATTATTTTTTTGGTAACAGCGACCGTGCTAAACCCAAGTGTGCCGCTTGATTTACCAAAAACTTCGGCATCGGTGAATGATGCACCGCCTGAGGTCTTACAAATTAGCATTGATGAGGCAGGGGGCATTTATTGGGACCGTGAAGCACTGACCTTAGATGAGCTGAGCCAACGCTTCACCGAGCAGGTTAATGCAGGCAAAAACCCCCAAATTAATTTGCGTGCTGATAAAGAGGGTAAATACGATACCGTCGCACAGGTTTTGGCTGAGGCATCAAAAGCAGGATTGGGCAAAATCGCTTTTGTCAGCGAATAGATGGTTTAATCAAATCAAAGATAAATAAAAAGCACTGTTTTAACAGTGCTTTTTATTAGCTTATTATTTATTAAGTGAGCTTATTAAGTGATTATTTATTAAGTAACTATTTATTAAGTGATTTTTTAGAATTCTCAGTAATGTCCTTTCTGATATTTTTTCTTAGGCAAAAAAACATCACACCCAAAAATATAAACATGACAATCATATCACCAAAAGCGGTAAATTCGCCCCAGTATTTCCCCTCTGCAAAAATGAATGCAAAAAATGTATGTAAACCTGCCATCACAGTAAACATACCCACCCAAGCCAAATTAAGATACTGCCAACCTTGATGCGTTAGGTGAAATACAGGCTCAAACAAGCGTTTGATGATGGGGCTTTTATCTTTACTAAATAATGGGGAGATGAGTAGCCCCAGTGCAAATGCACCATTAATTAACACTGCTTTTAGCATGATATAAAATGCGTCGCTAAGTGCTAAGGTGATTCCACCAAAAACCACCGTCATCAGTAACACAAACCACTGCTGCTTTTCTAGGTGAAATTTTTGGCTGATGAATAAATACCCATATATAATTACAGTTGCGGCAATCAGCCCAAATGTTGCTACCAAAATGTGGTTATTATCCGTACCTGCTGATCCAATGAGTTGTAAAATCGGATGCGTGTTGTCTGTTGGTTCGGTCGTTTTATAAAGAACAAAAAATATAATGAGTGGAATATAGTCAAATAAGGCTTTCATGATGCATATCTTTTAATTAAAAAAAGCACACCTGGCACTATCTGCCAAGGTGTGCTGTTGTTTAGCTGCGTACAGTATCGCTACTGGTCTTGTGAGTGACCGCTTGTGGAGGAAGTGGGCGAATTGGCTCAACCAAAGCTACCGCCAGCACCTCATCAATGGTTTCAACAGATTGAATGACAAGACCTTCTTTGACATTGTCAGGAATCTCGATCAAATCACGCTCATTGGATTTGGGTATCAAGACATGCTTGATGCCGCCACGATGTGCCGCCAAGAGCTTTTCTTTTAATCCACCGATGCGTAATACTTTACCACGCAAAGTAACCTCACCTGTCATGGCAATATCAGCACGAATGGCGATGCCTGTCATGGCAGAGACGATGGCAGTAGTTAGGGCAATACCTGCTGATGGGCCATCTTTTGGGGTTGCACCTTCAGGCATGTGGATATGCAAATCGGTATTTTTAAATTTTTCATAAGTAATCCCAAATCGCTCACCATTGGCACGCACAACACTCATGGCAGCACGAATGGACTCTTTCATGACATCACCGAGCGACCCTGTAAAGACAAGCTCGCCTTTACCCTGCATGGTTGCAGATTCGATGGTCAAAAGCTCACCACCAACCGAAGTCCACGCCAAACCTGTAATGCGTCCAATCTCAGGGTCTTTTTCAGCCAAACCATAATCATATGGCTTGACGCCCAAATAATCTGAAATATTATCATCGGTGATGGTCAAGCTTTCGATATCAACACCTTTTTTGGGTTTGACGCCATATTTTTCGATTTGGGAGCGTACCGCTTTTCGGCTAATCTTATTAATCTCACGCTCAAGATTACGAACGCCTGCTTCTTTGGTATAATGGCGGATAATACTGGTTAATGCATCATCAGTAATATCAAGCTCATTGGGTTTTAGGCCGTTTTGTTCTAAAGCTTTTGGGGTTAGATAATTATTGGCAATGGCCATTTTTTCATCTTCAGTGTAGCCAGGTAAGCGAATGACCTCCATACGGTCAAGCAATGCAGGCGGAATGTTCATGCTGTTGGCAGTACAAATAAACATCACTTGTGATAAGTCCAAATCTAAATCCAAATAATGATCATTAAAGGATTTATTTTGGGAAGGATCTAAGACCTCAAGTAAGGCAGAAGCAGGGTCTCCTCGAAAATCTTGTGCCATCTTATCAATTTCATCGAGTAAAAATAGCGGATTTTTAACCTCAACTTTGGCAAGTGATTGTACAATTTTGCCGGGCATCGCACCGATATAAGTACGGCGATGCCCACGAATTTCAGCTTCATCACGCACGCCGCCTAATGCCATACGCACAAACTTACGACCTGTGGCACGAGCAATGCTCTCGCCCAAGGAAGTTTTACCCACCCCAGGAGGGCCAACTAAACATAAAATAGGCCCTTTAAGCTGCTTCACTCGAGATTGTACTGCCAAATATTCCAAAATGCGGTCTTTGACATCATCTAGCCCATAATGATCTTTATCCAGTGTTTGTTTGGCTTTATCAAGATTAATGCTAACTTTACTGGCTTTGTTCCATGGCGTGTCTAAAATCCACTCAACATAACCTCGTACCACCGATGCCTCTGATGATGATGCTGGCATTTGTTTGAGCTTTTTAAATTCACTTTCGGCCTTTTTTCGGACATCATCGGGCAAATCAGCTTCTTTTAAGCGATTTTCAAGCTCAACATCGTCATCATCGGCACCATCATTTAAATCGGATAGTTCTGATTTGATGGCTTTCATTTTTTCATTTAAGAAATACTCGCGTTGGTTGTTTTCCATTTGCTTTCGAACAGTGTCTTGTAGCTGACTTTCGATGCTATGCTCGGTTTTAGTGTTAGTGAAATATTCGCTTAGCACCTTAAAGTATTCAGCAGCATCACCCGATTCAAGCAAAGCTTGCTTTTTATCAAGAGGTAGCTGTGTGCGTGTCACGACAAAGTAAATCAGCTCAAGCAAATTATCAAAACCGCTGGCAACACGGATCAGCTCACGCGAATTTCTCAGCGTACTTTCAGCATAGTCACTAAATAGCTCAAGTAGCACCGACTTTTGAGCATCAGCTTCTTCTTGGCTAAGATTGAGGTCAACATTGGCAGCCGTGAACTCAGCGATAAAGCTATCATCAGTATCATCATTGGCATTTTGGATGCGACCGATTTCAACACGCTCAAGACCCTCAATCAACACCTTTAAGCATTTATCATCGGAGTCATGTGGCATGGTACTGACAATTCGGCAAAGTGTTCCGTAGCGATGTAAATCTTCAATATCAATCTGTTCAGACAGTGAATCTTTTTGGGCAACCGCAATCAGTTTACCTTCATGTGATTTTTGGGCAAGTTCAATGGCTTTGATGGACTGCTCACGACCGATAAATAAGGCGACTTGTGTCTGTGGAAAAATGATGACATCACGAACAGCAATTAAGGGCAGTTGTTGTAAATTATGATGATTATTGGCATTGTCATAAGTTGTATTTGGGGTTGTCATTTTAGTATTCCTTATATTTTTAAAATGATGCTGGATTTATGGTGGCTTGTAGCGTAAATTGCAAGACCTGACATTAAAAACTTGGCAAATCATTCGCTTTTTTAATCATCATGACCAAATGATTGGCTTTGTAAAAATTGTCTATCACAATTAAATGTATAACTTATTGATTTATCATAATATTTTTAAAAAATTTTATGAATTTTTTTGGGTATAATACAGAATTTAATTTTGATAGGTATGATTTGGGGGTGATGATGAATGCTGTTTTGCTTGCCGTCATTGTGATGGTTGGCTTATCGCTTGTACGGGTACATGTGGTACTAAGCTTGGTGGTTGGGGCACTTGTTGGCGGTTTGATGGCGGGTATGTCGGTCGCTGATACGCTGACTTCTTTTCAAGATGGTATTAAAAATGGTGCACAAATTGCTTTATCTTATGCCATGCTTGGTGCTTTTGCGATGGCAATTGCCCATTCAGGATTGCCACAGATATTGGCAGATAAGCTGATTGCTCGGTTGCAGCACGCTGATGGCACAGGTGGGCTTAAGTTTTTGTTATTTTTTATCTTAATTATTATGGCAATCATGTCTCAAAACATTGTGCCGATTCATATTGCCTTTATTCCCCTAATCGTGCCGCCACTGTTATCGGTGATGAATCGCTTGCATCTGGATCGCCGTGCGATCACATGTATTTTAACTTTTGGTTTGGTCAATACATACATGTTTATTCCTTATGGATTTGGCGATATTTTTTTGAATCAAATTATCCTTAAAAATATCAATGAAGCAGGCATGATAACCAACAACATCTCAATGATGCAAACTATGATGATCCCTGCTTTGGGTATGCTGATTGGACTTTTGATTGCCATTTTTGTTACTTATCGTAAACCGCGTTATTATCAAGAAAAAGCCGTGGCGGTCGGTCAGGCGTCTATTCAAGTCGGTATGCTTAATATCGTCGTGGCAATGGCGGCAATTGTTGCGGCATTTGTCGCACAGCTAATGACAGATTCTTTATTGATTGGCTCACTCGTGGGTTTTGCGATATTTATGGCAACAGGTATTGTTAAATGGCGTGATGCCAATGAGGTTTTTAATGATGGCATTAAAATGATGGCGATGATTGGCTTTATCATGATTTGTGCTCAAGGTTTTGCAGAGGTGATGAAAGCCACAGGGCAGATTAATGCGTTGGTTAATGGGGCGGTGGGTCTTTTTGGTGATAACAAAATGCTTGCGGCAGTATCGATGCTTTTGGTTGGTTTGGTGGTGACACTTGGCATTGGTTCATCATTTTCGACTGTCCCTATTATTGCGACCATTTATGTACCATTGTGTATGGCGATGGGCTTTAGTGTACCTGCGACAGTGGCTTTGATTGCAACAGCAGGCGTACTGGGTGATGCTGGCTCACCTGCATCAGATTCTACATTAGGTCCCACCATGGGGCTGAATGCAGACGGCCAGCATGACCATATTCATGATTCTGTGATTCCAACTTTTATCCACTATAATATTCCTTTGATTGTTTTTGGTTGGATTGCCGCGATGGTGCTTTAGTCTTTTTGAGTACTTGATATTTAATGCCTTGAAATCGCTTCAAGGCATTTTTTTGGCTATTGATTTTCTTGGCCTAAATAAGTACCACGCTTTGGTTGCCATTTGACTTCTTCGCCACGCAAGATTTTTTCAATCATCATCTTGGTATGTGCACGATGATGATTGAGCATGCTAATCATATGCGTATTTTTATAGCGGCTGATGTTTGGGTCGTATGTTTCGGCAGCAGCTGCCACACCATCTCGATCTCGGTGATGATACAGATGTGCGATGCGTTCAGCAATCTCGCTATCCATCCCCAAAAGCTCAAGCCCTGTACGGGCACTGCGTACCGCTGAATCAAAAGTCTCACGAATCACCGCACTGGCACCTGCTTTGTGCAATTGATAGGCATGAATGCGATCATAAGCACGAGCCACGATTGGCAAATCGTTGTAGGTGTGGCGTAGATGGCGTACGATGGACAGTGCCTCTTTGGGATGATCGATAGCGATTAAAACCAGTTTGGCTTTGGCGATGCCTGCCATATCAAGCAAATCAAATCGTGTGGCATTGCCATAATAAGTCTGAATCCCCAAGTTTGACAAACCATCTACATGGTCAGCATCACTATCAATCAATGTGGTCTGATAACCACATGCGGTCATCATGCCATTGACAACTTGCCCGTATCTGCCATGTCCTAAGATAATGATAGGATTTTCTTCATCAATGGCATCACTGTCTCTTACAGACGCTGGCGATGTGTTTTTGGCGGTGTATTTTTGATGAATCACTAAAAATAGCGGCGTAAGTACCATGGACATCACAACGATTGCTGTTAAATTAGCATGTGTATCGGCGGATATGACCGAATGCGTCGCTGTTGCTGAAAATAGCACAAAGGCAAACTCACCACCTTGTGCCATCATGACTGCACGCTCAATAGCGATGGCATGCCCAGCTTTGGTCATACGGGCCACAAAATAAATCCAAAGACCTTTGGTGAGCATGAGTGCGATGATGCCAAGACTGATAAGTTGCCAGTTTTTGGTCACGATGGATAAATCAAGTGCCATACCGACGCCTAAGAAGAACAAGCCCAGTAAAAGACCACGAAAAGGCTCAATATCTGCTTCAAGTTGATGTCGAAAGCTGGATTCAGATAACAGCACACCTGCAACGAATGCACCCATCGCCATCGACAGACCGCCAAGCTCCATCAGTAGTGCCGATCCTAGCACGACCAATAACGCTGCAGCTGTCATAATCTCTCGTACACCAGTTTTGGCAAGTATCGTAAATAATGGATTAATCAGTACACGCCCAACGATCAACAATGCCAGTAATGAACCTAATGCCACAGCAATCGCTTGCCAAGCTGGTGTTTCACTGGTATGCACCACAGGCGATAAAAAAGCCACAATGGCTAACAGCGGAACAATCAGCAAGTCTTCAAATAATAAGATGGATACCATGCTTTGACCTTTGGCGGTAGACAATCCATTATTTTCGCCCAAAGTTTGCATGACAATTGCCGTTGAGGTTAGCACAAACCCTGACGCACCCACAAATGCCACTTGCCATGATACCCCAAATATCTTGAGTATCAACATCATTAAAGCGGTTGCCCCAAATACCTGTAAAGACCCAAGCCCAAAGATTTGTCGTCTAAGACTCCACAAATGCGATGGGTGCATTTCAAGACCGATAATGAATAAAAACATCACCACACCAAGTTCAGCGGTGTGGATGATGGTCTGTGGGTCGGTAAATATCCCTAAGCCAAACGGTCCGATGATCAGACCACCAGCCAAATAACCAAGGACAGACCCTAAACCAATTTTACGAAAAAGGGGTACTGCGATTACGGCAGCTCCAAGTAGTGTTACAACTTGAATCAGCTCGCTTGCCATACCAGCTTCAGCCATCGTTATTCCTTATTTTAGTGATGAATAAAAAAGCACAAATCATTAAGCCGCCATTTTAATGCAAGCTTAAGTATTGTGCTAATAAAATCAAAAATTATAAACTTATATGATAAAGTTATCGTCGTGTGATGCGTAATCGATTTAATTGATTAATTATAACCAACCTGCTTTTCTAAATTTGGTGTATAAAAACAAACAAACCAACATGACCGCACCAACAACAACAAAATAAGCATATCGAATATGTAGCTCAGGCATATAATCAAAGTTCATGCCATAAATGCCAGCAACCGCCGTTGGTACAGCAGCGATACCAGCCCAAGCCGCCAATTTTCGGACAACATCATTTTGCCCCATTGTCACCATCGCCATATAGGTATCCATTGCCACAGAGAGCATTTCATTTAGGCCATTGACGGCATCAATTGAGCGTAAAAGATGGTCATTGACATCACGAAAATAAGGTTTGGCGGCAACAGGAAAAGCAGAGACCAATTCATTTTTTTTATGATTAATAAAAAAGTTACACACATCTTGAACAGGCAAAATCACCGCTCGCATATGCACCAGTTGAGATTTTAGTTCATATAAGCTTTTTAGGGTGGATTTGCTAAACTCATGTGAAAAGATATTGCGTTCTTGCTCACGCAAATAATTGCCCAATCGGTCAGTGATTGGTAAATAGTTATCAACAATAAAGTCTAAAATTGCATGTAGTACAAAAATTGGACCCAAACGCAATTTTTCAGGTCGGCGGTGGCAATGTTCACGAACAGGGGTGTAGGAATTGGATGCACCACGGCGGACGCTGATGATGAAATTTTTACCCATAAAAATGGCGGTTGTACCATAGCGAATTTGGTTATCCTCAAGCTTAGCAGTACGCACAACCACAAAGATGGTATCATTACCGTAGCTTTCAACCTTTGGGCGTTGGTGATCAGCAAAGGCATCTTCTAAGGCAAGCTCATGTAAGTCAAATGCATCTTGAACCTCTTGAACGGTTTCAAGACTGGGATCGTATAGTCCAAGCCAGATAAATTGATTATTATTAGTAAGCGTACGACTGACATCCTCGATTGCTAAAGGCTCAATGGGTGCGCCTGTTTTACGAGAGTAAGCATAACAGATGACAGTTTCATTATCCCCAGATTGCTCAATATCTTCTAAGCGGTCGGCATCAGGATCGTAGACTGTCATTGTCTCAATGGTATCTTCGTCTGTGGCATCGGCATCGCCATAGATATAGCTGTCTTGAGTGTCGTGGAAAGTTTCAGCACTTTCAGGGGTATGCTCAGGGTCGTTGGTGACTTTGATCATGTCTGACCCATCAAACAGCTCATCTTGATGAATGATAGGATTAAGATCAGATATGGTGGCGGATTTGGCAGGGTGGGTCAGGTCGTTTGGATTTGGGGTGTGATCGGTTTGTGTATTATGCTGTGTCATAAAATCCCCAAAAAATCGCAAATTTTGTGATGATCAGTGTATTAAAACCCTAAACTATAGAGCAAATTTATATTCAGTAGATTATTATAGCAATACTGTCGCAATTTTTCATCAGTTAAATGATGGCTTCATTGACAATTGAGCGATTGATAAAATTTTTTTTTTCAAATTAACCTTGCAAGCCTGCTAAGGTATGGTACACTAGTCAAGAAAAAATGCTAAATGCTTACTGTGATCACAAATGAGCCAATATAACTCATTTGTAATTATGATGCTTATTTTATAAGCTTGTTATAAGCCCAAGTTATTTTTTCATGATACCTATTTCATGACACCGTATTTTGGTCAAACGCTTGTTTGACTGTTTTTATTTGCTGACAGGGGTTTTTTGTGCCAAAGCATAGCACCACCAATTTTAACACCGAACACCAAATGGATACAAAACACATTCAGCAAAATTGGCTTTTACCTGATGGTGTGGCTGATGTACTATTTACCGATGCTCAAAAACAAGAAAGCCTGCGTGATGCCTTGCTATTTGTGCTGACCGCACACGGTTATCGCTTGGTGTCGCCGCCATTAATTGAGTATACCGAAAGTCTGCTAAATAATGCTGACGAAGATCTAAAACGCCAAACTTTCAAATTTATCGATCAGCTCAATGGTCGTTTAATGGGTTTGCGTGCCGATATTACGCCACAAATTCTACGCATAGACAGCAAATACGGCAAAGGCATCAGCCGTTACTGTTATGTTGGGCAGGTTGTCAAAACCCTACCGACTGGTCTGTTTGGCTTGCGTACGCCGCTTCAATTGGGTGCCGAGATTTTTGGGATAGATGATATCTGTGCCGAGCTTGAGCTGATTGATCTGCTGGTCGCATTGGCAGATGAGATCGGACTAGACCGACAGATGCTACATGTGGATATTGGGCATGTCGCTATTTTTGATCGCTTGTGTCAGTTGCATGGCGTTTCAAACAAAGATGCTGATGAGCTGATTGGCATTTACCATAAAAAAGCCATGCCAGAACTTACCAAATGGTGCCAAAATATGGGCAACAGCTTAAACAGCCCAAGCGATGCAACCGATTTTTTGGTATTGGCTAAGCATACATTAAGCAGTGATCGGACGCCAAATGCCGAGGCTTTATTGAATAAGCTGTCCGATAAAGCTCGCCAAGATAATCAAATCATCCAAGCGGCAAATGAGCTTGCTACTTTGGCGGCACATATCAGAGCGGTGGGTATGAGTGTGAGTATTGATGTGACTGAATTGTCAGGATATCATTATCACACTGGCGTGGTATTTAATGCCTATTTGGGTAATAGAACCACACAGACTCAAGCTTTGGTACGAGGCGGACGCTTTAATGGCACCTCAACTCAAAGCGTGGCAAGGGGTGCAACTGGTTTTAGTATGGATATTAATCGCTTGCTTGAATTTGTAGAGCTTGAAGAAGATACCGTGATTTTGGTGGATTATCACGATTTACAAAATGCTGATGCAGACACAAAAGCTGATTTGGCCACACAAATTAAAACCTTACAATCTGAAGGCTGTATTGTCATTAAGCCCTTGGCTGTAGATGATAAGCCTGACCAGATTGATGGTATTTTGCATTGGGACACCGATCAAGATAAGCCGATTTGGGCGGTGCGATTAGTTGGTGATGAGTACTAAATGTCACCGATTGATGTTGTTGATTGATTTATTGAGTAACTTTTAAGGATATATTATGGGTAAGAATGTTGTCGTGCTGGGTAGTCAGTGGGGTGATGAAGGCAAAGGCAAAATTGTGGATTTGCTGACCGAAAAAGCCACAGCGGTCGCCCGCTTTCAAGGTGGGCATAATGCAGGTCATACATTGGTTGTTGGCGGTGAAAAAACCGTTCTGCATCTTATTCCATCAGGTATTTTGCGTGAGGGTGTCACTTGTTTCATTGGCAACGGGGTTGTTTTATCTCCTGAAGCACTACTTAAGGAAATGAATGGTTTAATCGAAAAAGGTGTGCCTGTGCGTGAGCGTTTGCGAATCTCACCTGCATGTCCACTTATCATGCCTTATCATACCGCACTTGACCAAGCTCGTGAAATCAAACGAGGCAGTGGCAAAATTGGCACAACAGGTCGTGGTATTGGGCCTGCTTATGAAGATAAAGTCTCACGCCGTGCGCTCAAAGTTGCTGATTTATTCCGTGCAGATTTACCAGAAAAACTAGAAAACTTACTTGAATATCATAACTTTGCACTGACCGAATATTATAAGGTAGACGCCATTGATTTTGATACCACGCTCAAACTGTGCCAAGAATGGGCATCTGATCTTAAGGATTTGGTCATTGATGTGACCGATGCACTAGAGATCCGTCGCCAAAATGGCGAAAATTTGATGTTTGAGGGTGCTCAAGGGACGCTACTTGATATTGACCATGGTACTTACCCATTTGTTACCAGCTCAAATACAACAGCAGGCGGCGTATCTACAGGTACAGGCTTAGGACCTTTATATTTAGACTATGTGTTAGGTATTACCAAAGCTTATACCACTCGTGTCGGCTCAGGACCATTTCCAACAGAGCTGTTTGATGATGTTGGTGCTCACTTAGCAAAAGTTGGGCATGAATTTGGTGCAACAACAGGCCGAGCTCGCCGCTGTGGTTGGTTTGATGCGGTCAGCTTACGCCGTGCGGTTGTATTAAACTCAATGAGCGGAATTTGTTTGACTAAGCTTGATGTTTTAGATGGCTTAGATGAGATTAATATTTGCACCAGCTATGAAGTACCAGAAGGTGAATGTGCTGGTGCTTATGATGCTGAATATTATGAAAAAGTGGTACCAAAATATGAAACCCTACCAGGTTGGAGCGAATCGACGATTGGCGTGACCAACTTTGATTCACTGCCTGCCAATGCTCAAGTATATATCAAACGCATCGAGGCGCTTGTCGGTTGCCCTGTTGATATCATCTCAACAGGCCCTGATCGTGATGAAACCATTGTGTTGCGTGATCCTTATGATGCTTAAGTGAGTGTGATTTTACCAATGATCGCATCGGATAAAAGTTGGTATTAACCCTGATAATTAACTTTTATTTAATTATCTTATCAGTGTTATGTGAAAATAACTTTTTGGCATGACTTAGTTATTTGATTATCAAATATATCAACGAACCCAATCTTGACTTGATACAGTTATGATTGGGTTTTTTATTGTTAAAAAATTAATTTATCTATTTATTTTTGATAAGTTATCGTAAATACCGATAAATAATCCAAAAAATCCCACTTTATCTTAGCCTGATCTTTTGATGAAATGGTAGGGTAATTGGCACGGTCATCATGTTAGCCATAACTTTTATGATGATTGTCTCTTAAGGTGTCTTAAATTGATCAAAGTGTGCCTGCCTTTGGCATTTTTTATATAAAACTGACTTAAAATTGTACATTGTTATCAATTTTCAATCATGATGATCAAAGGTAACGACGCTTTAAATATATTCTTATTATCATGCTGGATAATAGTGTTAATATTCATTCACAGGAGGGTTGAATGTCTATCACTCAAGGTGTGCATCATGTGGCATATCGTTGCAAGGATGCCAAAGAAACGGTTGCATGGTATCAAAAGCATCTGAATATGGGCTTTGTTTTGGCAATTGCTGAGGATAAAGTACCATCAACGGGTGAACCTGATCCATATATGCATATTTTTTTGGATGCAGGCGGTGGTAATATCTTAGCATTTTTTGAGCTTCCAACCAAGCCTGCGATGGGACGAGATGAAAATACGCCCATATGGACTCAACATTTAGCACTCAAAGTTGATAGCGAAGAGACCTTAAGCGCCACCAAGCAAAAGCTGATTGATGCAGGCTTGGAAGTTTTGGGACCTGTAAATCATACGCTGTTTAAGAGCATTTATTTTTTTGACCCAAATGGTCATCGTGTTGAGCTTGCCTGCGATATCGCAACCGATCAGATAACCGTGCTTTAGATAAAGTAAAATGGGATATGCTCAATGAATGGGCACAAACAAAAAAAGCACCCAAACACGCACAATGGGTACATGATGGCAGTTTGGTTGTGGTTAGCCGTGACTTAAGCCAATATCGTAAAGTTGAGGATATTGCACCAACGCTGCAAGCTGCTTTAGATGATTGGGAAGTGGTATCGCCCAAGCTACAAGCGGTCTATCAGGATTTAAATGACAAGTAATGGATTGCCTTTTGATCAAACACAATGCCATTCGCCCTTACCAAGAGCATACCAATGGGCAGATGGTTCGGCTTATTTAAATCATGTTGAATTGGTTCGCAAAGCACGGAATTCAGAGGTACCCGAATCTTTTTATGATGATCCATTGATGTATCAAGGCGGTTCTGATGGCTTTATTGGGCCACGAGATGACATTGTGGCATCAGAGGCATGGGGTATTGACATGGAGGCGGAAGTTGCGGTTATTACAGGTAAAGTTAGTTTGGGTAGCACATCAAAACAAGCTGCCGAACAAATCCGATTGGTGATGCTGGTGAATGATGTTTCTTTAAGAAATCTTATCCCATCGGAGCTTGCCAAGGGATTTGGCTTTTTTCAAAGTAAGCCTGCTTCTGCATTTAGCCCAGTTGCTGTGACACCTGATGAAATAACAGCTTGGGATAATCAAGCTGCCAAATTGTACCTACCCATTCAAGTCCATCTAAACGGTGAGCTTTTTGGCCGCCCTAATGCTGGTGAGGATATGACCTTTGGATTTGGGCAATTGATTGCCCATGCTGCCAAAACTCGTCATTTGGCAGTAGGCACTATCATTGGTTCAGGCACTGTGTCAAATAAGCAAGACAGCCTTTGGGGGTCGAGCGTTGAGCATGGTGGAGTGGGCTATTGTTGTTTGGCAGAGCTTCGTATGTATGAGGCGATTGAAGGCAAACAGCAAACGCCGTTTATGCAAGATGGTGATGTGGTACGGATTGAAATGTTTGATGAAACAGGTGAAAGTATTTTTGGCACAATTGAAAATACCGTAAAAGCAATATAAGCATCATGTTTGGCATTTAACTGTCTAATAAAAACCCAAATTCAAAACGATGAACTTGGGTTTTATCATCTTGGATTATTAAGGTATTGTTTAAGGTGAAGTAATCATCTTAAAATAATACCCTTGGTTACCCAAAAATCTGCTTAAGTGCCACTTTATAAAATTCAAAGGCTTCTGTTGCCCCTTGAATGGCTGTATCTTGCTCATCTTTACTAAGATTGAGCTGGTTTAAAGATTCACGAAATGCCTTCCAATGCTTACCACGCCCATCAGGATGCGCATCTAAATGGCTTGCACCAAAGTTCTCATCAAAACCCAATTTTTCTTTTGTGTCTTTAAATAAAAAGGCTGCACCAATATTGGAACCTTCGGCACAATAAAGCCAGCCAATGGCTTTGGCACCCATTGGTGCTGGTAATTTTGCCTTAAAGGTATTTGGCTGTTGTTCTAGGTCTTTTAAATCATTTAAAACGGCATCATAACGCGTCATTGATGCTAAGTTTTCAATGGATTGGTTCAATGCTGGGTCTTTATAAATGGGGTCAACAATTTTATGAAAAACAGATTGTAGATTTAAAAACTTAATATAATTTTCGACACTGTCAAAAGGTCTAACTGACATGACCGTCTCATCGACGCTGTCGTGTATGTTGCGAGTATCTTCTTTGAGACGCTCGGCGAAAGTAAGTTGTGTCATAGCATTACTCCAGTTTATGACTTTGGTTGATGACTAAAATGGCTTAAGCGACTAAATACGCCCCATCTGTCACTGGATACTTCTAGTCTAACCCAACAACTGTAAGGTTATACACCAAATCACTGCCAACTCTTAAAAAGATGGCTAAAAGATATCAAATAAGTAATCTTAACACAAGTGATAATTATTATCATTTTTATGAAATAATAAACAAACAGTTGCTAAATTGCAACTTATTTTTGATCAATTTATAATTCATATTTACAATTAATTAAGATTTGATGATAATAGCTTGGTGGTTTTAACCAATATCAACATTAATCAGCCATCAAAAAGAAAAAACCAATGTCATTAGAGTGCTGGTAAAAGATGAGCATTGAGCAAATTTATCATGAATCTGAATTTGGGCTAACTTAAATCTTTTAACGCCCATTGCTCTTTGTCTTTGAACATACATTCATCAAATACCACACAAGCACCACATTTGGGCTGGCGTGCTGTACAAGTATAACGCCCATGTAATATCAAATAATGATGTGCATCCACCAAAAACTTGGCAGGAATACGCTTCATTAAGGCTTTTTCAACAGCAAGGACGGTTTTACCTGTGGCCAATCCTGTCCGATTACCCACACGAAAAATATGTGTATCTACTGCCATGACAGGCTCACCAAACGCGGTATTTAGCACCACATTGGCGGTCTTTCTGCCCACGCCTGCTAAAGCTTCTAATTCATCTCGAGTGCGGGGTACTTGGCCATTGTGTTTGGTGATGAGGTCTTGGCAGGTTTTGATGACATTGGCAGCTTTAGAGTTATACAGTCCAATAGAGCTAATATAACTTTTTAGGTTATCTAATCCCAAATCCAAAATAGCTTTGGGGGTGTTGGCAACTTTAAATAATTTATCGGTGGCAATATTGACACTTTTATCGGTGGCTTGAGCTGATAGCATGACAGCAATCAGTAGCTCAAATTCTGAAGTATAGTGAAGTTCGGTGACAGGTTCTTTGATATGCTTGGCAAGTTTTTGAAAAAATACCAAACGCTTGTTGGCATTCATGGAGCGTGAGGGCGGCGTGTTAGCCGTTTTGGTCGTGGTTAATTTGGGTTTGGTTGTCATAGTTTATAGTTTATAGTTTATAGTTTGTGGCATACTGGTTTAGTTTTTAGCTGTTCGGTTGTCTTTGTCGTCTTTATCATCTTGTACCCAGCTTTCAAGACGTTTGACGATTTTGCCAAACAATGTATTACGCTTATACTCGCCATGCTTATTTTTATCATCAATGAGCATGCCTGACAAAAGGGCAAGGGCGTCGGTAATGTGGTCGATGGCATAAATATGAAATTGTTCATCTTTAACAGCCTGTACGATGTCATCACGCAGCATCAGTTGGGCAATATTAGCGCGTGGTAATATTACCCCTTGATTGCCATCAAGCCCTTTATCACGGCAAGCATCAAAAAATCCAGCAATTTTTGCATTCACACCACCGACCGCTTGAGCTTGCCCTAATTGATTCATTGAACCTGTGATGGCAAGATTTTGGGCAATGGGAATATTGGCTAAAGCCGATAAAAGGGCACACGCTTCGGCAAGCGTTGCACTATCGCCATCAATTTGCCCATAGCTTTGCTCAAATGCTAAAGACGCACTGAAATTTAATTCATGAAATTCGCTAAATAAGGCACGCAGAAAACTGGACATGATGAGCATGCCTTTGGCGTGTAAGCTACCACCAAGCTCAACATCTCGTTCAATGTCTAAAATCTCACCTTGACCAAAGTTGGGCTGAATCAAAGCGGTCAAGCGTGCAGGTAGCCCAAATTCACTATCAGCATAGCTGATGATGGTTAATGCGTTGATTTGCCCAACCGCCCAGCCTTTGGTGCAGATAATTTGCTGACCGTTTAAAATCTCCTGCCAATACAAATCCTTTAAATACCCCTTTCGTTCAGTGATGTCATCAAGTGCGGTTTGTACATGCTTGGCGGTGACTATTTTGTTATTTTCAAGGGTAGCGATTCGTGCAGATTCAACCAATAATCCTGACAAGCGATCGGCGTGTAAGTCCAGCTTATTTTTATCATCGCTAAGCTTGGATAATTCATCAATAATTACAGCAAATGCGGTATTATCAAAATTGGGCAACTGATGGCTTTTAATCATATCCACCATTTTTAATACCATGCCATATTCACTACAGTCATCTCGTTGAATGTCATCATGAAAATCGGCACGAACTTTAAAGACCGAATTAAATTCAGGTTCAAATTCTAGCAATTCATAATATAAATCAGCTTCACCAAGTAAGATGACTTTGACATCCAATGCCACGCTATCGGGCTCAAGCGATAGGCTGCCTGTCAAAGTGAGCATCTGTTCAAGACTTGAGATTTTGATTTGTTTTGATTGCAAAGCACGCTTTAAACCTTGCCATGCATAGGGATGTTCAAGTAGGCTTTGGGCTTCTAATAAAAGATAGCCGCCATTTGCTTTGTGTAATGCACCAGCTCGAATCATGCTAACATCTGTTAAGACAGTACCAAGCTCGGTGGTATATTCAATATGCCCAAGTAAGTTTAGATGTGTTGGCAAATCTTCAAATACAATCGGCGCACCAGCTGATGGCTGATGGCTGACCAAGATATTGACGACATATCGGCTTGGTACTTGTGATAAACTGGTGGCGATAAAATTGTCATCATCTTCATTGATGATATGGGTAATGTTTTTGACCATATCATCTTGAATCGCCATGAGATGACGGATGGCTTTTGGGTGGTTCTCAAAGTTTGCCATCACAGCGTTAAACATGGGTTCAAGTACTTTTTTGGCAGTACTTTGATGTAGCTCATCAAGTGCCTCATGCGTGCTGTCTTCAAGCTCACTAAGCTCAATTTGTGCCTCTAAAAGCTGTTTTTGAAGCTGGGCGAGCTTTTTGGTATCTATAGGTTTGCTGTCATCAATTGCCACAAAATGCACACGCCCATCACCTGTGGTCTTTAGTACCAAATTATGTTGTTTGGCATCAGCATTAATAGCATCAAATCGTTTGTTTTGTTGTAGGGGTATGGCTGATTTTATCAGTTCAATGTGGTTTTGGTGAGTATCTCCAAGCAGTTTGGCGACCAGCTTTTTTTTGGCATTTTGCCAAAGTTTATGGACTTTTTGCTGAAAAATAATTGCCATACCAGCAGGAAAATCAATGGCAATGGGTCGGCGTATGTCTTCAAAATGATGTACATATACCCAATCATTCGGTGTTGGCATATGCTTGGCACGCTCAGCCAAAAGGCGTGTGACGAGTGTACGCTTGCCCAACCCATTTTCACCGACTGCAAACACATGATAGCCATTGGCGTGTATGTCTAATGCGGTGTTTAAGGCTTTGATGGCACGGCTTTGACCAAATGCAATATCAGGTTTGGGCAGATGCAGACGGCTAGATTTGGGCAGATGATTGGGATCGGTGTAGCGTTTTAAGTCGCAAGCTTGTAATCGGTAGTTGTTTTTTAAACGATGATATGCATTATCTTTCATAAAATCAAAATCAGCTTCGTCTGCTATCCTTTGTGCAAAATAGTAAAATATGAACGAAATGCCCAAAAAACGCAGTGGGTTGGTTAAAAAGGGTATTTTAGCAGATTAAAGCATGATAAAATAGCTTTGCTGTGTGTAAACTTTTATTTTTACTGCCTTATTTGGCAATCTTGTGTTGATTGGTTAAATTGATTAAGAACGATGATATGACGCCCAAATTTTCCAAAATCTCCCATAAATTTCAACGCTTCGCCACTGCCATTGATGAGGCAGCCCAATCGCTTGGATTGACGATTACCGATGTGCAAAATATGCAGATTTTACGGTATTTAGACGGCCTTTTATTGTGGGGTAAAGCGTACAATCTAACCGCTATCACAGACCCTGATGAGGCTTTGGTGAAGCATATTTTTGATTGTATGGCGATTATACCCATGCTGCCGTTTGTCACGCAACCAAACAAATCTTTGCTAGATATTGGTACAGGTGCAGGATTGCCATCGGTAATTTTGGCAATTTTAAAGCCTGATTGGCACATTGATGCTCTTGATAGCAATCAAAAAAAAATCCGCTTTATTCGCCAGATTAGCAGTGAGATTGGCTTAAAAAATATCACGCCAATTGCTTCTAGAATTGAGCATCATCATGCCCAAAAAGCAGGTGCGTACGATGTGATTACCTCACGGGCATTTGCGTCACTGACTGATTTTGTTAGCCTTGCTACACCATGTTTGGCGGATACAGGTGTTTTGTATGCCATGAAAGGTAAAAATCCGACCGCTGAGGAGATGGCAGATTTGCAAGCTTGGCACATAGATATTGAGCCCATCTGCGTACCCAAATTAGATGACGATCGATGTGTGGTTTACCTAACAAAGCAGTAATTTTTTAATCATTTTTATTGGATATGTTTTCTTTTAAGGTTTTATTATGGAAATAATTGCAATTGCCAATCAAAAAGGGGGTGTTGGCAAGACTACAACAACAGTCAATTTGGCAGCAGCGTTGGCGATAATTGCCAAAAAAAGGGTGCTACTGATTGATTTGGACTCCCAAGGCAATGCCACCACCAGTGTTGGTCTGGATAAAAATGCCTTAGAATATACAATGGCAGATGTGCTACTTGATGGCGTGTCTTTACAAGATGCCATCTTATCTACCGATATTGGCTTGGATGTCATTGGTGCCAACCGAGATTTGGCAGGTATTGATGTATCACTTGCAGGCGTGGCAGACGCGCCTTTTTTACTTAAGCAGGCGATGGCAGATGCCAAGATGGCAGGCAAGCTTGAGTATGATTATATCGTGATGGATTGTGCACCAAGTCTTAGTATGATTACGGTGAATGCCTTTTCGGCAACTGATGGCGTGATTATTCCGATGCAGTGCGAGTATTATGCGCTTGAAGGTGTGGCAGATTTGATTGCGACGATTGATAAGCTAAAATCCATCAATGAATCTTTGCATATTCGTGGTGTGGTGCGTACTTTATTTGATTATCGTAACACATTGGCACAAGATGTTTCTGGTGAGCTTGAACGCCATTTTGGTGATTTGGTGTATCAAACCAGTATTCCAAGAAATGTGCGTTTGGCAGAAGCGCCCAGCTTTGGGCAATCAATTTTTACTTATGAAAAATCATCCAAAGGTGCAATCGCTTATCATAAACTTATGAATGAAGTGATTGCACAAACGAAAGCCAAATCAAACGGATAGATAGCTATGGCAAAAAAACGCAGACTTGGGGTCAAATACGGTTTGGATACACTCTTAAGCGGCACAAAGGTGAGTCGCCAAGTTGTTGATGTGATTGATGATGCCAAAATGGTGATGGCAGATGATAATCAACCTAACGATAAGCCGCAAGCGGTATCAAGCACCGCTGAGTCTGATACCACTCATCAAAGTGCTGATGATAAGGCGGTGAGTGTTTTGGATAACTTACCCAAATATCAACAAAAACAGATCGCTTTGTTTTGGCAGTTTGGTTTGGCTGAGCCGTGATACTCTGATTTGACGCATGCGTCAATCATAAAATTTTAATTGAATTATTAATTGCAGACTGGAAATTTTCATGATTAAAAAGCGTGGATTGGGTATAAATCGTGGGCTAGATGTGCTGCTTGGCAACATCTCAGCAGAAAAAAAAATCATCGCAGGTGCCCAGTCTTTGGTGGCAAGTGCCGCCAGTGAACAGACCGAAACTAAGCCTACAGCCTCAACCAAGACTACCAAAATCAATAAAGCTAAAGCAGATAAAAAAGCAGGTAACAATAACCCAGCTTTAGAAGCTGGCATGGGTGAGAAAGTAGCACTTGTTCAAATCGCCACCAATCGCCTGCAATCAGGCAAATATCAGCCACGGCGTGATATGAACGAAGCGGCACTCAATGAGCTATCACTGTCCATCAAACAACATGGCGTGATGCAGCCGATTGTCATTCGCCCACTTTTGTCAGATGAGAGCAAGTCCAGCGATACGGTAACGCACGAGATTATCGCTGGTGAGCGTCGATGGCGAGCGGCAAAATTGGTGGGGCTTGAGACCATTCCTGCCATTGAGCGGGTTTTGTCTGATGAGGTTGCGATTGCTTTGGCGTTGATTGAGAATATTCAGCGTGAGGACTTAAATGTCTTAGAGCAAGCAGCGGCATTGCAACGATTTCATACTGAGTTTGGTATGAGTCATGCAATGATTGCATCCGTGGTTGGTAAAGCACGCACCACTGTTTCAAATTTAATGCGATTAAATCACCTACACGATCAAGTCAAGCAATATATGATAGATGGTGTGATGGATATGGGACACGCTCGTGCTCTTTTATCACTATCCCAAGAGCAACAGCCCATCATCGCCAAAAAAATTGTTGATGGCGGCATGACAGTGCGAGATGCCGAAAGGCTGGTTAAATCAATTTTAGATCCCAATCCTAAGCTTATCGTTCAGCCCAATCATGAAGTTTTGGCACTTTCTCAGCAGATATCAGATGCATTGGGTGCTAAGGTTAAATTAAAGCAAGGCAAAGATGGCAAAGGCAGTGTGGAGATTTTCTTTTATGACCATGATGAGTTTGGCGAGCTAGTAAATAGACTGTGCCAAATATCAGATTATTGATCATCAGACATTAAAATTAGCAGGGCAATGGTCATGAAGAAGCTTGAGTTGGTACTGACGCAGGCGTGGCAAAAAAATGCAGCTTGGCTAAAGGTATTAACACCTCTATCGGGGCTATATGGTATGGTTATGCATGCCAGAAAATCTTTGTATCACTCAGGTAAATACCCAATTTATCGGGCGGCTGTACCTGTTCTTGTTATTGGTAATATCACTGTTGGTGGCAGTGGCAAAACGCCATTCATCATTACTTTGACTAAAATTTTACTCAAACAGGGTATCAATGTCGCTGTCATCAGCCGAGGTTATGGCGGTGACAGCACACAAATGCCCAAATTGGTCACGCCAACAAGTACGCCCAATGAAGTGGGTGATGAACCTTGCTTAATTGCCCAAAGCCTGCATTCTGATGGATTATTTCTGCCCATGGCAGTTGCACCAAATCGTGGTCAAGCCATTGATTTATTACTACAAAATTTTCCTGAGACGACACTTATCATCAGTGATGATGGGCTACAGCATTATGCACTGCATCGTGATGAAGAGTGGATTGTGGTTGATGTTGCCAGAGGTTTTGGTAATGGTAAGCTTCTGCCACAGGGTTTTTTAAGAGAACCCATTGACCGATTACAAGACGCTTTGGTCATTTATCATGATAAAGATATGACCGAATATCCTAATGAAGCGATGGCAATGAGCCTAACGGCAGGGCGGATTGAGCCACTGATGGGCAATCATAAAAGCCCTGTACCATCTGCAGGTACATATGTTCATGCGGTCAGCGGTATTGGGTATCCTAAGCGGTTTTTTGATACTTTATCAGATCAGGGGTTTTTAGTTATTCCGCATCCGTTTGGAGACCATCATAATTTTAGACTTGAGGATTTGGTGGATTTGATCAATCATCCTATCATTGTCACCAGTAAAGATGCGGTAAAATTGCGTCATTTGGCCACACAAACTGCCCATGATATTTTTAATCATATTTGGGTGCTGCCTGTGGAGATGGTATTATCTGATGGTATTATGGAGCAGATTAATCATTTAATTGTTAAATATCAATTAAATTAAATGATTGGGATTGTTGGGTGTTTATCTTGAAAATTCTATCTAACTTCTATCTGAAAATGCCTTTATCTTTATAATATGGTACGATAAGCATAAAAATATACCAATTTAATTTTTAAGGATAGCTATGCAAAAAATTCATCTGATTATTCCAGCTCGTTATCAATCTACCCGATTACCAGGCAAGCCTTTATTGCTTTTGCACGGTCAACCGATGATTCTATGGACAGCAAAAAAAGCCTTAAAAGCAAGTTTTGTAGACACCGTCTGTGTGGCCACCGATGACGATAGAGTCTATCAGACTTGTGCCGATGTAGGCATACATGTCGTCATGACTGACAGCGTCCACCCATCTGGAACGGATAGGTTGGCTCAAGTTGCCACGGATTCGGGCTTTGATGATGATGATATTATTGTCAATATGCAAGGTGATGAACCTTTGGTACCAACGGTGCTACTTGAGCAAGTGACGCAGCTGTTGATTGATAATCCAGATTGTGCGATGGCAACTTTATGTGAGCCAATCTATCATCAAGAAGAATTTTTTCGCCCCTCAGTGGTCAAAGTGGTGATGAATCAGGCAAAGCATGCCTTATATTTTAGTCGTGCACCAATTCCTTATGACCGTGATGGCTTGTTGGATATGCCTAATCATGCATTTCGTCACTTAGGTTTATATGCGTATCGTGTGCGTATGCTTAAGCAGTTCACAAACTGGACTCAAGGGGTGCTTGAAAAATTAGAAAGTCTAGAGCAGCTTCGGGTACTTGAAAATGGTGAGCGTATCGCCATAGATGTTGCCAAAGTTGCTTTGCCGCTTGGGGTGGACACACAAGAGGATTTGGACAGACTAAATGCTATGCCTATGGATGAGTTTTTAAAGTTTTAGGAGTGGCGATGACCACAGTTTATTTTATTCGCCATGCCGAACCCAATTATGCCAATCGTGATGAGTTTAGCCGAGACTTGACCCCAAAAGGCATTGCCCAAAGCGAGCGGTTGCTTGATGTGTTTAGGGGTATTGATATTGATGTGTTTTTTTCAAGCCCTTACAAACGGGCGGTGGATACGATTTATCCGCTTGCCAACAGTCGCAAAAAAAACATTCATCTAAAAGAGAAGCTTTGTGAAAGGCGGATTGGCACTTGGGTGGATAATTTTGATGAATTTAGCCAAAAGCAGTGGCAAGATTTTGGATTTCATCTAAAAAATGGTGAAAGTTTGCACCGTGTCCAGCAACGAAACATTGCTATGTTGCATGAAATTTTGATAAATTATCCCAATCAGACGATTGTCATCGGCACGCACGGTACGGCATTATCTACCATCATTAAGTATTATCAGGCGGATTTTGGTTATCAGGATTTTAATGCCAATAAGCACAAATTTCCGTGGATAATGGCATTTGAATTTGACGGTATTATGCTAAAACGCTACCACGAAATTAGCCATGAAATCCACATGGACGATACGCCATGAACGAGCAAGAACAGTTACCCTACTTTGCTCCATTACTTCCTTGGCAAAGACAGGATTGGCAGCAGCTGACAGGTCAATTCATTGAGCAGCGTATGCCACATGGCTTACTTGCTGCAGGTCAAAAAGGCATCGGTAAGCGTGAGTTTGTTTGGCGATTTGTGGCGTATTTACTGTGTTTGGAAAAAAACCAATATGGTGCGTGTGGTCACTGTCAGAGCTGTCAATGGTTGCGTGCTGGAACGCATCCTGATTTATTGGTGCTACCGCAGGGTGATAGCATCAAAATTGATGATATTCGTTTGCTCCAAGAATACAGTCAAACCAAAGGGCATGGGGTAAAAGTCATTGTGCTTGATGGGGCAGATACACTGACACTGGGTGCTGCCAACGCATTTTTAAAGACGCTTGAAGAGCCTCGAGATGGGGTATTTTTGATACTCATTACCGACCATCCTTCTAGGCTTTTACCCACCATCAAAAGCCGTGTACAGACAATGCCTTTATCTTATATAGATAAAGTAGAGGCGATTGATTATCTGAGTGAATTTATGTCACCTGAGCTATCAAAGCTTTTATTAGATATCAGCGATGGGGCGGTCTTGCAGGCTAAGAGCTTATCTTCTGCCAAATGGTTTGATCAGCGTACACTTTGGTTAAAAACCTACACCGCTCTACAATTATCCAAGCGTACCGCCAGTGCCGCTAGTAGTTACTGGCAAAAAACCTTAACTTTGGCTGAATTTATCACGCTATCAAGAGTCATGTTAATGGATTTATGGCGTGTGTTCTTGGGGATACCAAGCTTACATCAAGATATAGATGTGGTAGCGTTGTTGGCTCAAGTTCAGCTTGACTCTTCAAAACTTGAATCATTACTAAGCTGTATTGATGATACGCAGACAGCTTACGCCCAAAATGTGCAAGAGACTTTGGGCTTTGACCGCATTTTAATTGAGATGGCAAAATGACAATCACCACCATTAATACAAGTTATGGGTCGATGATTGGCGATCTAAATTTTAAAATACTTGTCGGTGAATGATTGAAAATTTGATCGTAGTGTTATGATAGAATAAAAAAGGCTTTGGCTAATAATCTATGAGCCAAAGCCTTTTTTGATACTAATTCTTGGTAGGTTTTATTAGCTTAGTAAACTTACTTTTTATTGAATTTTACCAGCGAATTGGCGTGATGTGTGGCTGATTGGCTTTGAGATGCTCATAAGTACCCTTGACCAAAATATCAGAATTTACCGTACTGATATTGGTATGACCACAAAATGCCATCGTGACATCACATTCTTTATAGATAATCTCCAGCGCACGACGCACACCATCTTCACCATAAGCACCCAAGCCGTACAAAAATGAACGCCCAATCATCGTACCTTTTGCCCCCAAGGCGATGGCTTTTAGTACATCTTGACCCGAGCGAATACCACTATCTAGCCAAACTTCACAGTTAGAATTTTCAGCTTGAGATGCCTGTACGCAGTCAGTCAAAGAAGCAATAGAGCTTGGCGCACCATCAAGCTGACGACCCCCATGGTTTGAAATTACCATCGCATCAGCACCAAAGCGTGCTGCCATGATGGCATCTTCAGGTTCCATAATGCCCTTTAAAATCAAAGGACCGCCCCACATATCTTTAATGCGTGCCACATCATCCCAGCTAAGACCAGGGTCAAATTGCTCTGCTGTCCAAGCTGATAAACTGGATAGATCAGACACATTTTTGGCATGACCTGCGATATTTCTGAAAGTATGGCGTTTTGTGCCAAGCATATTGTAGCACCATTCAGGCTTGGTCATTAAGTTTAAGATATTTTTTAGTGTCGGTTTTGGGGGTGCTGATAGTCCATTTTTAATGTCTTTATGACGCTGACCTAAGACTTGTAAATCCGCCGTTAAAATCAGTGCTGAACAATTTGCAGCCTTGGCACGCTTGATTAGATTTTCCATAAATTCTTTATCACGCATGACATACAGCTGAAACCAAAATGGTTTGGTGGTATTTTCGGCAACATCTTCGATCGAGCAAATTGACATGGTAGATAGTGAAAATGGAATACCAAATTTCTCAGCGGCACGCGCTGCGTGAATCTCTCCATCTGCCCACATCATGCCAGTAAATCCAGTCGGTGCGATTGCCACAGGCATACTGACATCTTGACCAATCATTTGTGTGGCAAGCGATCGATTATCCATATCAACAAGGACACGCTGACGCAACTTAATGCGATCAAAGTCCGTTTCATTATTACGGTAAGTGGTTTGTGTCCATGAACCTGAATCCACATAATCATAGAACATTCGTGGTACTTTACGCTCAGCGATACGACGCAAATCTTCAATTTCGGTAATTTTACTTAAATCAGCCATGGTAATTTCTCGCTTAATTTTTTGAGTATTTAATCGTTGATATCATGTTTTTGGGTAATTTTTAGCCATCAATGGGTATTTTACTTGGTTTTATCTTAAATCGGCAAGTAAAAACTAAAATCAAATGCTTATTTTTGGCTTAGATGGCATAAATAACCCAACCTTAAGATTGGGTTAGTTTAATGAGTGGTAAAATGTTGTCTTTGGGGGCATGCTAGGCTTTATTACCCACCTTGCTCATGATAAATAAGAACAATATTGGCCAGATGACAGCACCCACCCAATAAGTTGGGTTAAATATAATCGCCATACCAATTAAACCTGCTTGAATCACATAATAGGACATGGCAATTAAAGTTTTACGAATGACATAACCTTCACGATTGACCAAACCAACAACAGCACATGCCGCAACAACATTATGAACCGATATCATATTGCCCGCTGCACCGCCCACCGCTTGCAAGGAAACAACTTTAGCGGCATCCATAACACCTAAGCCGATTTGGGTTGCTGTCCCCCATTGAAAATGCGAAAACATCATGTTAGAAACCGTGTTAGAGCCAGCAATAAACGCGCCAAGACTGCCAATCCAAGGTGAAACCAAAGGCCACATGCCCTCAAATGCTTGTGCTGCTGAGGTGGCCAATACTTTTGGCATGGCAAGAATCTGTACAGCAGCATCTGGCGATGTGCCTGAATTGATAAATACCTGCACCATCGGCACCGAAAATAGTAACGCAGGTGCAGCAGCGAGCATGGTTTTGCCTGACTCTGACCAGCTTTTTTTGACCATATTGCCTTTCATGCCAAAAATAAAAATACACAAAATTGACACCAATAAAAGCACGCCACCAGGAGAATAAAGCAACTGGGTTTTATTGGTGATATTTGTGCCCAAAATGTTGGCAAAAACGATAGAAACCGCATCACTGGTGAGCCATGCCTTTAATGGTGCAATCGTCCGTGTGATGATTAAAATGGTAATGATGAGTAGATAGGGTGAAAACGCACGTATGACCGAAAATTTTGGAGAGATATCGCTGGTTGAATCGGTGATGGTAAATTCACTGACCCATTCTTTCTCCCAGCTTTCTCGTGGACCAAAGTCAAAGGTTTGTTTTGGGGTTAAAAACCCACGCTTGGCAGCAGGAATAACCAAGGATAAACCAACGACCGCTCCCACAATAGATGGCAGCTCAGGGCCGATAAACTTAGCGGTCAAGGCATAAGGAATGGTAAACGCCAAGCCTGCAAAAATCGCAAAGGGCGCCACTTTTAGACCTTCGGTAAATGAGCGTTTTTGACCAAAAAATAGTGTCAAAAATCCGCACAATATTAACGGAATTAAAAATCCGACCATACCATGAATCATGCCCACATTGCCTGAGATATTGAAAATATAGGCAGGTAAATCCATACCAATATTTGCCAGTGCTTGAGCAAGGTCATCTTTATTTTCAAGACCTGAATTGACACCAATCAAAAGTGGCGTACCAACGGCACCATAAGATACAGGTGTGGACTGAATGATTAAAACTGCCATCACACACGCCATCGCAGGAAACCCCAACGCAAGCAGGAGCGGTGCTGCCACCGCCGAAGGCGTACCCCAGCCTGTTGAGCCTTCGATTAAACAGCCAAATAGCCATGCCACGATAATCATTTGAACTCGGCGGTCTGGAGAGATATCCATAAAGCCTTGACGAATGGCATTAATTGCACCGCTGTATTTTAAGGTATTTAAAATCAAAATGGCAGAAAAAACGATGAATAAAACATTCACCGCAGTCAGTACGCCATGGATGGTTGCAGCAGCAACTTGGTTACCGCTGGTTTGCCAAACAAAATATGACAAAGCAGCCGTTGCAAGGTACGCCAAGCTCATGGCATATTTAGCGGGTAGTCGCATCACCACCAATAATAAAAAGACAATAATAATCGGCACTATCGCCAAAAAGGTAAGCATGCTCACTCCTTGTTTGCATAATTTTAAGTCAACAGCAGCCGTATGCCAAAAATGGCTTAAGCGTCTGTCTAAGAAGAAAGGTAAACCAATCAAGATTTAGGCTTGGGTTATCTATGTTATGAATTTTTTATTTACAGATAAAAACAAAAAGTATGTTATATTTTACCTAAAATTTTACATAATAGCTACAATTTTAAATGAAAATAATAATTGTTCAATTTTAAAAATTCAATGCCAAAAATTAATGACTTAAAATCTACAATAAAGATAATCTGCTTTTTGATTGGGGGTAGGGTATGGATATTTTTTATCGTATTTTGCTATCTTGGGATTTGGCGATGTGAGCATGAATACGATGTCATTTAGAGCGTAAAATAGCAGTCATAGCACCCTAAATAACTTTATAATTGATAATCAATAATAACAGGTGCATGGTCGCTAAACCAAGAATCTTTATAGACCCAAGCGTTCAAGGTGCGTTTTTTCCAATCAGGTGAGCAGGCGTGATAATCGATACGCCACCCCACATTTTTGGCACGGGCTTGACCACGATTTGACCACCAGGAATAAATATCAGCATCCTTACGAACCACTCTGAATGTATCAACATAGCCAAGTTCGTCATAAATATGGTCAAGCCACGCCCGTTCATGGGGCAGGCAGCCAGATGCTTTTTGATTACCCGACCAGTTTTTGATGTCAATGCGTTTATGCACAATATTATAATCACCACAGACGATGAGTGATTTATTCTCATCTCGCCACTGTTTAAGAATGTGGCGGTATTTTTCTAAAAAAAGATCTTTTCTGGCTTGAGCTTCTTCGCCTGATGAGCCAGAAGGTAGGTATAAAGAAGCAATATACACTGGATGGTCGATGCCTTGGGCGGACAAATCAAACTGTGCGCAGATAAATCGCCCCTGACTGTCGGCAAGATCAAAGCCCAAGCCATCTACCACCGACACAAAAGGTAGGCGGCTATAAATAGCAACGCCAGCATAGCCTGCTTTTTGGGCAGCAAATAGATGCGTATGCCAGCCCTTTGGGCGAAATTTATCCGTCCATTGTTCGTGAGTGATGCGTGATTCTTGGATACAGACCACATCGGCATTGCTGACAGCCAGCCACTCAAAGAATCCTTTTTTTTCAGCCGCACGCAAGCCATTGACATTAATAGAAACGACACGAAGCACTTGATTGGCAGTTTGATAGATTGACTTGGATGGTACAATGTCATTTGGCTTAACAGCGACAACCTGAGATTTGGGTGTTTTTTGCATACTTTTGGTGGTCAAAGTGGCAGCTTGTTTGGGCAAGATAGTACCTAATGTATCTTCTTTTGGATTGATTTGAGACCTAGTCTGGCTATTATTGAGAATAGATTTTGGCGTATTGCGAACTTTTTGGGTCATAGTCGTACTTAATATCAGGATTAATAAGGACAAGATACCCACCTAAGTGGGGTGTTATATATTGGCAGGTTCATCCAATAAAGTTTCTTCGCTGGATTTCCAGTTATAAGCACCATACAGCACCATTTGCATTTGGCGTGTGCAGCGGTGCAACATTTGCTGTTTTTTGGTGTCCAGCTCACAAGTTGATAATCGTTCTTCTTCATCCAAAAAAATCGGCATATGCGTCAAATCCAGCCACTCAATAATCCATGAAAAAGACAAATTCACACCCGTTTCTGCTAATAAATAACGGTCATAGCTATTGATATGCTCAAAAGCAGGCTGTAATACCAAATCAGCACTCATAATTTTGGCAAAGGTATTGATTTGTTCATTGATGGCACGGCGAACCGCTTCTGAGCCACCAAACCGTTCACTGGCGATAAATTGCCAATAGCGAGGCTGGGCATCGACTGCCTTAAAAAAGAGCTGAACACTTTTGGCAATTTGGCGGTCAAAACTGCGTTTACGCCCAAGTTGCATATGCTCTCTGAGCGTGGCAAGTGCACCACCAAGTTCATCTTCAACCAATGCTTTACCAAGACTTTCCATGTCATCAAAATGGCGATAAAAGGCGGTTGGCACAACACCAACCTCTCGTGTTACCTGACGCAAGCTAACTGAGCTATAACCTTGACCGCTCATACATAAATCAAGCACGGCATTAAAAAATGCTTGGCGAGTTTGACGCTTTTTTTGTTCACGGTTGGTTGTTCTTGCGATGCTCATAGTTCGTCCAGTGATAAACTTAAAGGTTGAGTGAATAACTGTATATTATGGATAAAAACCTTGCCAGTTGCAAGTCATTCAAAAAAGCTTGCTGAAATTTTTAAAATCAATGCTTTTAATATGTATTATGGTGATGATTTTAAGATCATAAATAAAAATCACTCATTTAAAGCAGTGAGTGATTTAAAATGATTTATATTAAGTATTAAAATGGCCGATTAACTGGCTTTGACGCAGTCAAGCAACACTTGATTGGTATCACCAGTTACGACAGCCTTGTTACCATCAATGGTGAGTATGGTTTTTTGGTTATCAGCAAATCCATGATTGCTGGTGTATTGATTTTTATTACTGGGATCTTGATTAAAATCATACTCAATGCCATCATGATTAAGATGAGCCTCAATTTCACCTTCATGATTATGAACGACAATATGAACTGTCTGATCGCCACATTGATACGCTTCACCATCAGCATGGCTGTGCATATGACCTGCATGGTCATCATGATGCTCATGTGCGTGAGTATGCTCGTCTTGCATGCTTGCCTGCTCTGCTGTACTATCTGGTGTGGCAGGATTGGCAACTTGCTCAGCTGAGGGATTTGCTTGGCTGGACTCATCGGCAGGCTTGCTACAAGCGGTCAAAGTCAAAGCTGCCACCACAGACGCTAAAAGTAATTTTTGGTTCATAGTTATCCTTTAAAACGAAATGAGTATCATTAAAAATATTGACCATGATAATATAGCAAAACCAACCAACAATTTCAAATCAAGTCAAAATTTTTATGAGATATTGAGGGACTTAATGCCACCCATTAATAAAATCAGCCAAGCATAACTTGGCTGACACAATTTGACATATTGATTATACATTAAATCTAAAATGCATCACATCGCCATCTTGAACAATATAGGTTTTGCCTTCTAAACGAGACTTACCAGCGGCGGCGGCACCTTTTTCACCGCCGTATTCAATAAAATCATCATAGCCGATAACTTCAGCACGAATAAAGCCACGCTCAAAGTCAGTATGAATCACGCCAGCAGCTTCTGGAGCGGTTGCTCCGACAGGTACTGTCCAAGCACGCACCTCTTTGACGCCTGCAGTAAAGTAAGTTTGTAGGTTTAATAATTCATAGCCTGCACGAATGACACGGTCAAGACCTGCTTCACTCATGCCCATGCCCTCCAAAAACTCTGCTTTTTCTTCTTCATCAAGCTGGGCGATTTCAGCTTCAATTTGATTACATAAGGCAACGACGATGGCATTTTCATTGTTAGCAAATTCACGCACCGCATCTAAATGTGGATTATTGTCAAATCCATCTTCTGCCACATTCGCAATATACATGACGGGTTTTAAGGTGATAAGACCATAGCTTTTAATCAGCTTTTTTTCATCGGCATCTAAGTCCGCCAACCGCGCAGGCTTGCCATCAGCAAGTAAAGGTTCAATTTTTTGGAAGACCCCTAGAGCAGCTTGAGCATCTTTATCACCGCCTTTGGCTTTTTTATTTAAGTTTGTAATGGCACGAGTGACCGCCTCCAAATCCGCTAAAGCAAGCTCTGTATTGATGGTTTCAATATCAGATAACGGATTGACCCGCCCATCAACATGGATAACATTGTCATCATCAAAACAGCGTACCACATGGGCGATGGCGTCAGTTTCACGGATATTGGCTAAAAATTGGTTGCCCATACCCTCGCCTTTAGAAGCGCCTGCCACAAGACCTGCAATATCTACAAACTCCATACTGGTTGCAATGGTGCGTTCAGGATTGACAATAGCTGCCAGTGCTTTTAAGCGTGGGTCTGGGACAGGGACAATGCCAGTATTTGGGTCTTTGGTACAAAACGGAAAATTCTCAGCAGCGATACCTGCTTTGGTGAGTGCATTAAATAAGGTGGATTTACCAACATTTGGTAAGCCGACAATACCACAATTAAAACCCATAATAAATTCTCGTATGTTGTGTGAAATTTTGTCATTATACCAAAATTTATCAAATTAAGGTATCAAAAAAGACGAATTTGTAAGCTAAAACCGTCAGACAACTTATTTAGAATGATTTGATAAGTTCATAAGCCAGCGGTAAAAATTTCACCATAAACTGATTTAAAAAGATGCAAGTTGTTGGAAAAATTGTTATAATCAATCACGATTTTACTGTCATTTAACCCAGCATAAGGAAAAACTATGGCTATCGAACGCACTTTATCTATCATCAAGCCAGATGCAGTTGGCAAAAACCATATCGGTGATATCATTGCTCGTTTTGAAAAAGCAGGGCTTAAGCCAGTTGCCATGAAATATAAGCATCTATCTCAAGCTGATGCGGAAGGTTTTTATGCTGAACACAAAGAGCGTGGCTTCTTTGGTGACTTGGTATCTTTTATGACATCAGGTCCTGTCGTTGTGTCAGTGCTTGAAGGTGAAAACGCTGTTTTAGCCCACCGTGAAATCTTGGGTGCAACCAATCCACAAGAAGCGGCACAAGGTACTATTCGTGCAGATTTTGCTGTCAGCATCGATGAAAATGCAGCACACGGCTCTGATTCTGTGGCATCTGCCGAACGAGAAATCGCTTACTTCTTTGGTGATGACGAAGTTTATCCACGCACTCGCTAATCGCTCAGGCGTCCAAGCACTTATGAAACAGCCGTCATATGATGGCTGTTTTTTATTTATACAAAATTTTTGATTAGTAGATTGGTTGACTGAATATTAAGTCAAATAAGTTCTGGCTAGATAAAAAACAAGCGAATATCTATCGTTTGTTTTTTTATTGATTGATTATTGGCAGCGAAATTTTATGGCATATTCAAAATCATCATCACGGCTAAGTTTTGGTGCTGATTGACCAAAAATAGCACCCGCAACACTCACACCTTGCTCAATCATGCGCCCTGTGTGTTCATTAAGAATACCATTATAAGTCATCTTATCAGATACCACAATGGGTGATCGGATACCACATTGCTTTTTGGCAGCTGCCAAGGCAGACTCTTGTGCCTTGGTTTTGGTTGCACCCAAACCTGTTGTTTCGTGAATGCCATCAGTGCGTGTAATGACAGGTGCGGTCGTAGATGTGCTGGTGCAAGCCGATAATAATCCGCCCAAGACGGCAACTGCTAGTAATTTTTTCATCATAAATCCCCAATTGTAGATTAATTCATTTAATCAGTATAACAAGAAATCGCTGCATTTCAAGTCAGGTATTTTGTGTCACTGTGGGCTTTTTGTATATCATACTAAGTTTTGCACAACCATAAATTATGATATAATAAGATTCATTTACCAAACTAATTTTAACGATGAAACAAGAGATTTTACTGATCGATGCGCCTGCAGGTGTGCTAGAGGTAGATGCCATTTGGCAGTCGGGGGAGCGACAGACCAAAGATGGCTTGGCGATTCTTTGCCATCCCAATCCTGTCCAAGGCGGCACGATGAATAATAAAGTGGTTAGCACCATGTACCGATTTTGTCGTGATGGTGGTATGGATGTGCTACGGTTTAACTTTCGTGGTGTTGGGCGTTCAACTGGTCAAACAGGCACGGGCGATGGTGAGCTTGAAGATGCATTGACAGTACTGCGTTATGCTTTAAAGCATACAAAAGCACGCAAACTTTGGCTGGGAGGCTTTAGTTTTGGTGGATATACTGCTACTCGCTTAGCAAGTCTGATGACGGATAATGAAGAGTTTTTTGATGTGAATTTGCATAATTTAGCACTCATCGCACCTTCGGTGATGCGTGTTGGCATGGCATCTTTACGCTGGCAAGCTGACCATACTTTTATGATTTATGGCGATCAAGATGAACTGGTCAGCCCTGAGCATTTGGCACAGTTTGCCGAAGAAAGGGAAATTCCCACTACCGTGCTTTCAACAGGACATTTTTTCCATGGCAAATTGGTTGAGCTTGGGCAGAGTTTACAAAAACACACCAAAATTTAAATAAATTTAAATAAAAAATATAACAAGGATTTATTATGTCAAATCAAACGCCACTAGAGCGTTATCAGGCTGCTTTGGCGACTGGCGATTTTAGTGAAGATGCCGTTCAGCTGGCGGCGGTGACTTATATGGATAATTTGTATCATGAAATTATCAAATCACAAGACAGCTCAGGCGGTGGGTGGTTTTCAAGCCTATTTAAATCCAAACCAGTCATGCCAAAAGGTCTGTATATGTGGGGCGGGGTGGGGCGTGGTAAGACTTGGATGATGGACATGTTTTATGAAAGTCTGCCAATCAAGCGTAAGATGCGAATGCATTTTCACCACTTTATGCAGCGTGTTCAGCGAGAATTGGTGGCACTTCAAGGGCAGGCTGACCCCCTTCAAAAAGTTGCCGATATCATTCATCAAGAAGCTGTTGTCATCTGCTTTGATGAATTTTTTGTGTCAAATGTATCAGATGCAATGATTTTGGGCGATTTATTTAGCATGTTGTTTGATCGTGGCATTACATTGGTGGCAACTTCCAACATTGAACCATCAGGTCTATACAAAAATGGGATTCATCGTGATAGATTTTTGCCTGCCATCGCTCAAGTTGAAAAACATACGACGGTCATGAATATTGATGCTGGTATTGATTATCGTCTCAGGCTTTTAAAGCAGGCCAAACTATACAGCTCGCCTTTGACCGATGACACCAAAGATTGGCTGTCAGAGCGATTTGACACCCTGGCAGGCGGTCAGACCATCAGCACATCGCCGATTGTGATTGGCAGCCGCAATATTGATATCATTAAGCGTACAGAAACCATGCTACTGGCTGATTTTCGGGCGTTTTGCATGCAGCCTCGTTCAGTAGCAGATTTCATTGAAATTGCCAATGATTTTGATACCGTTATGGTGGATAATGTACCTGCACTAAATGATACGCTTATGGATCCGACACGCCGCTTTATTTATTTGGTGGATGAATTTTATGACCGTCGTGTCAAATTACTGATACGAGCCGAACAGTCTATTTTGACACTTTATCAGGGTGAAAAGTTGGCATTTGAGATTGAGCGGACACGGTCACGCCTGCTTGAAATGCAGTCAGAGGAATACTTGGCAGAAGAACATCGCTTGGATTAAGATGAATTCAGCGATATGAATTTTTAATAAAAATTAAGGATAAAATAATGACAAATGAGATTTTAAATATTATTCACCAACGCCGCAGTATCGGCAACCTATCTTTGCCCATGCCAAACGATGCTGAGCTAAAGGCGGTATTGCAGGCTGCGATGGTAGCACCAGATCATAAACAGTTAAAGCCATGGCGATTTTGGGTATTGACAGGAGAGACACTGATTGAATTTGGTCAAGTGTTGTTATCAGCAGCTGAGCATGAAGCGGCATCATGTGGTGAGATATTAGATGAAGTTGCGATCAAAAAAATACTGAATATGCCGCTTAGAGCACCCATGATTATTGTGATTGCAACCGAATATCAGTATCATAAAAAAGTACCACCATTTGAACAATTGCTCAGTGCAGGGGCAGCCGCCCAAAATATGTTGCTTGTGCTTGAGTCTTTAGGCTATCGCAGTGTGTGGCGTACAGGCCCTTTGTGTAACACGCCTGAAGTCAAAGATTATTTTGGTGTGACAAAACAAAATACCATTTGTGGCTTGATTTATACAGGTTCAAGCAGTGTTCAGATGCCAGATCGTGAGACTGTGGATTTATCTGACTATGTTGAATATCGCCAATAACTGACTATTTATGACCATTGAAAGGATGCATGCCGTATGAAGTTGCGCAAACCGAATGTCAAAAACCAAAAAGTACAAAAAATTGTCGATGCTGCCAGCATCGGTATTGATGATGCGGTAAGCGCTATCAAAGAATCGGGTCTGCCAAATAAACCATTGATTTCTAGCATCGCTGAGCTGACTGGACTAAAAAAGAAAAAATCAGCTCAACTGGTTGAATCAATGCAGGCAACAGAGCAGATCGCATCGGATATTCATCAGATGAGTTTTGCCTTTTTGGGCGGTGGAAGTTTTGGAACTGCCATGGCAAATTTGGCGGCTAAAAACGGTTGTGATGCGACATTGTGGGTACGAGATAAGCGCACTGTCAAGTCTCTGCATAAAACTCGAATCAATAAAAAATATTTGCCAAATCATAAGCTTGATGAGCGTTTGAAATTTAGTCACGATCTGAAAACAGCAGTGGCAGGCGTGGATGTGATTTTTGTTGCAGTACCCAGCTCGGCATTTCGAGAGATGCTGACCAATATTAAGCCCTTTATTACACACCAAGCTGTGGTTTCACTGACTAAAGGCATGGAAAAAGAGACTTTTGCGATGATGAGTGATATCATCCAAGAGGTGTTGCCTGAGGTGAATTTTGGTGTCATGAGTGGACCAAACTTAGCGGTAGAAATTATGGATAATATGCCTACCGCAACAGTCATTGCCTCAGCATCAGAACCGCTTAGAAAAGCTGTTCAAACCGCTTTACATAGTGCATTTTTTCGTGTTTTTGCCAGTAGTGACATTAAAGGCGTGGAGCTTGGCGGCGCACTAAAAAATATCTATGCCATCGCCATGGGTATGGCGGCAGCGTATGATGTGGGTGAGAATACCAAAGCCATGCTATTGACTCGTGCATTAGCCGAAATGAGTCGTTTTGGTGTGGCGGTTGGTGCTGATCCTTTGACTTTTTTAGGTCTGTCTGGTGTGGGGGATTTATATGCTACCTGCAGTTCGGTGCTAAGCCGTAACTATCGCATCGGCTATATGCTTGGTCAGGGCATAAGTCTTGAACACGCCATCAAAAAATTAGGTCAGACCGCTGAAGGTGTCAATACAATTCTTCAAGTGCATTCTCGTGCCAAAGCACTGGGTATTTATATGCCCATCACTCATGCACTGCATGCGGTATTATATGAGAATAAATCTGCACTTGGTGTTGCACTTAATTTGATGGAAACAGGCTTTAGAAGTGATGTGGAATTTGTTTTGCCGCATGATGAAAGCAATGTACGCTTGAGCCATGAGTTTAGTGAGGTGCTAAAGACCAGTGCCAATGCTAAGCCCAAAGATGAAATTCAATCCAGTGATATGCCTTAGCTTTGGTATATCAACTGTATTAAGGATAAATGATGAAAGTTATTTTTGTACGACATGGGAAAGCGACACCATATTGTGAAGATGATGCAGGGCGAGATCTTACCGACTTTGGGCGTCTGCAAGTACAGCAGACAGCACAGTATCTTGCCAAGCATTATCAGCTTGATCTCATTATCGCAAGCCCCTATAATCGTGCCGATCAGACTGCTAAGATTTTGTTATCTTGGGCGATGACTTTGGGTCAAAATCCAAGTTTTATAAGCTTAAACAGTATTACGCCCGATGATAATCCTATGATTGCTATCGATGACCTTGAAGATATCGTGCGTACAAAGTTCGGTGAAGATCTGGATGATAAATGTGTTGCGGTGGTCTGCCATATGCCGATTGTAGCGTCTATGGTTGCCAGGCTTGAGAATTTAAGCCCAGCCTCATTTGAGTTGGCAGAAGCACGGATTTTACAAATGCCGGTTTTGGCACAAGGTTTGGCAACGACCCAAGATGTGTTTATCCCCAACCAATCTTAATACTTTTTAAAAACGATCAAAATTTTTCTTGCAAACTTATAAAGAATTAATTATAATATTGACTTGGCTTCATCGGTAGCTTCGCAACTATGTACTATGAACCCCGCCAGGACCGGAAGGTAGCAACGGTAGTAGATACAAAGTGTGCCGAAGATGTGCTGATGGAGCCATTTTTTATGTCTATAAAAAGCCATGTATCAACATGGCGTTTTGGTGATTGTTAAGATTAAGGCTCAAGATAAGGATTATCAATACCAAGCTGTGCTAAGATTTCAATCTCAAAACCCTCCATTTGGTCAGCATCAGCATCACTAATTTCATGATCAAAACCAAGTAGATGCAATAAACCATGTATAATCAGATGTGTCAAATGCGACTCAAAACTTTTGTTTTGTTCATCTGCTTCATTAAGAACAACTTCGTGGCACAACACCAGCTCACCAAGCTCAATCTCTCCGAGTAATGTGGTCATCTCAGTGGGTAGCTCACTTGGATAAGAAAGCACATTGGTGGCATAATCTTTACCTCTGGCCGCTAAGTTTACAGCACGGCCTTGGGCATGGTTAACCACATAAATGCTGACAGATTTGGGCATATGCCAAATCTGTATGGCATCAGGAAAATAAACAAAATCGATCCCATGATGTAATTTTTGGGTCATGATGGATAAAGTTGTCTCAACAATCTTGTTTAAATCAATATCAAAATACAAAGATTGGACAGTGTTTGTTAAATCATCATCAAAACCCAGCTTGATTTCATTGGGCATCGACAGCCCCTTGTAATTCGGTTTTTTCTTCATTGGCAATTGACTGTTTGGTCAGATGCAGTGCTCTTCTTTCGGCGGCTGCCGCCTGTTGCACCTCATCAAATTGATCATAAGCTTGAACAATTTTTTGAACCAAATGATGGCGTACCACATCATTACTATCAAAGCGAGTGATATGAATTTCATCAATTTTGGATAAAATTTGTAAAGCTTGAGCCAAGCCAGATTTGTGACCACGAGGCAAATCAACTTGCGTCATATCGCCTGTAATCACCGCTCTTGAACCAAAGCCCAAACGCGTTAAGAACATTTTCATTTGTTCTGGCGTGGTATTTTGTGCCTCGTCAAGAATGACAAATGAGTTATTCAGTGTTCGTCCACGCATATAAGCAAGCGGTGCAACTTCAATCACTTGACGCTCAAGCAGCTTACCAACTTTTTCAAAGCCAAGCATCTCATACAGTGCATCATACAAAGGACGCAAATAAGGGTCAATTTTTTGGGTCAAATCACCCGGTAAAAATCCCAATTTCTCACCTGCCTCAACGGCTGGCCTAACCAGTAAAATCCGTTCAATCTCTCCACGCTCAAGCATATCTACCGCACATGCCACCGCCAAATAGGTCTTGCCTGTACCCGCTGGCCCAACACCAAAAGATACATCTGAAATCAAGATTTTTTTTGTGTACTCTTGCTGATTGTAGCCTCTTGGTATGATCTTGCCTTTGCGTGTACGCAAAGCGACATTAGTATCGCTTTTATCTTTTGAGTTGCCACTATGATCATGGTGCTTACCTTGAGTGTTAGCATAATCATAATCACGAGATAAGCTTGATTGAATAATTAAATGAAGCTCTTCTCCACTAATATTATGCTGTTCGCCAGCAAGCTCCACCAGTTTGTTGATGATAATTTCGGTTCGCTCAACCAAATCAAGCTCACCTGTAATAATAAACTGATCTTGTCGCTGAGTGATTTGGACCTCAAGTCGTTCCTGAATGTATTTGATGTGTTTGTTATATTCGCCAAGCAAAGTGCGTAATTCATGCGTGTTTAGATTGGTTTGGATGGTGCGAGTGATGCTCAAAGACTATTCCTTTTATTGTGGCAAATACCTTGGTTGACAGTGATAAATTGCAATCAAATCAAATAATCAACCAATTGCCATGTGATGAAATCAAACAACGCTTACATTGGGATTATCAGCGATAAATTCAATCTTTTGAGTAGATTTTAGCGATCGTCTTTTTAGTGTATCAAATAATTATGCTAAAATAATGAAAAGCAGTCAAATTTTGACTGCTTTGTAATCGATTGAAACATGCCCAATCATTGCGTTTTTAGCATATGACCTTCAAGATAATGAATATTTTGTGCCTCTTCACAAAATGCCTCATCTTGCAAGATGACATCTCGATGTAAAGGAATATTGGTTTTGATGCCCTCAATAACCAGCTCATCTAAAGCGTGCAATGTCTTAGCAATAGCTTGTCGGCGAGTTTGGGCATGGCATATGAGCTTACCGATTAAAGAGTCATAGTAGCTTGGAATGGTATAGCCTTGATAAAGATGTGAATCAAAGCGAATCCCTGAACCACTTGGAGTGAATAAACGCTGAATTTGACCAGGTGATGGCATAAAAGTTTTTGGGTCTTCAGCATTAATACGGCATTCGATGGCATGACCTCGAATCGTAATTTCATCTTGATGATAGGATAAGCCATACCCTGCAGCAATTTTTAATTGTTCGACCACGATATCGATGCCTGTAATCATCTCGGTTACGGGGTGCTCAACTTGTACACGGGTATTCATCTCAATAAAGAAAAATTCACCATTTTCGTATAAAAATTCAAAGGTGCCTGCACCACGATAACCGATTTTTTTACAGGCATGAACGCATGCTTCTAAAATTGGCGTACGAACCTCATCAGGAATATCTGGAGCAGGTGCTTCTTCGAGTACTTTTTGATGCCTGCGTTGCAATGAACAGTCTCGGTCAAATAAATGCAAAGCATTACCATTACCATCACCCAACACCTGTACCTCAACATGGCGAGGATTTTTTAAAAAACGCTCCATGTAGACCGTATCATCACCAAAGGCATTTTGAGCTTCGGTTTTGGCTGCTTGAACTTGGATTAACAGTTCTTCAAAACGCTCAACAACTCGCATGCCACGACCACCGCCACCAGCTGCAGCTTTGACAATCAATGGAAAGCCAATTTCACGAGCTTGCTCTTCAGCATTACCTAAAGTGATTGCACCGATAGAACCTGGTACCGTTGGTACGCCAGCTTCTTTCATGGCATTGATTGCAGAAACTTTATTGCCCATTAATCGAATGTGCTCTGGGTGCGGGCCAACAAAAGTTAAGCCTGCCTCTTCAACCCGTTCAGCAAATTCAGCATTTTCTGACAAAAACCCATATCCAGGATGAATGGCATCAGCTGCGGTAATCTCAGCTGCTGCCAGTAGGGCATTAATATCCAAATAACTGTGAGCGGAAGGCGCATTACCGATACATACCGCTTCATCAACAAAGCGTAAGTGCATCAAGTCTTTATCAGCAGTAGAGTAAACGCCTACTGTCGCAATGCCCAATTGCTTGCACGCACGCACGATGCGTAGAGCAATCTCGCCACGGTTTGCAATGAGAAGTTTTTTAATCATAGTGTCTTCCTGTTAGGCTTTGTAGCGAATGACAGGCTGACCAAATTCGACCACTTCGGCATTCTTAACCAAGATTTCTTCAATAATACCGCTTTGGGTGGCTTCTAAGGGATTCATGATTTTCATGGCTTCGATGATACCAAGCGTATCACCAGCCTCAACTTTTTGACCTACTTTGACAAAAGGAGGATCATTAGGGCTGGGTGCTGAATAAAAGACGCCAACCATGGGCGAAGTTTCAAGCTGACCACTTGGCTTGACGACAGCAGGAGTTGTGGCTGACGGTGCTGCTGAAACAACTTGGGTGGTAGCGACTGTCTGCACAGCAGTATTACGAGTAAGGCTGATGTATTTGTCATCATAACCATATTCCAAATTTAACAGATCTTTTTCTTCCATCAGATCTAAAAGTTCACGAATTTTTTTGATGTCCATCAGTATTACCTTGATAAAAATAAGAATGTTAATATTACGCCAGTCAAAAGGCTATCCACGCCTTTAGCGAGCAAAACTTACCACCGATTAAGCAAACAGCCAAGATGGTTTAAAAATTATCTTTATATAGTGTACATTCGTTTTATTTTATTGCAAGTGTTTTTTTGTCATATTTTGGTACAATTTGGCAAACTGATGTCTGTTTAGGTGAATTTGGGTACAGTATAAGCCGATGTCTCATCCATCCAACTGGGCTTGACCCATTTTTGAGATTCGGTAAACCGGTAAGTTGCCATTTTTGTCAGTAGTGTGGGGATGTTGTCGGCCACACAAATCAAATTAATATTTGAAACGGGCATAAAGCCTGCTTTTGCTGTCTGTTCAAGCAATTTAAGAAAAGGGTTAAAAAACCCATCAACATTAAGAACACCAATCGGCTTGGCGTGCTGACGCAATTGTGCCAGTGATACGACCTCAAAAAGCTCTTCGTAGGTACCAATACCACCAGGAAGAGCAATAAAAGCATCTGCTAAGGATATCATCTTTAGTTTACGACTTGCCATATCTTCTGTGATGATAAGCTCGCTTAGGCCATGATGAGCGACTTCTTTATCCTTCAAAAATCTGGGAATAATACCAATACTTTTTCCACCATGTGCGATGATGCTATCTACAATCGTGCCCATCAAGCCAACATTGCCACCACCATAAACCAAGGTGATGTCATGCTCTGCCAAAGTTTTACCTAAGCTTTGGGCGGCATGATAATAAGCAGGTGTATCGCCAAAGTTTGAACCACAATAGACGACAATGCGTGCAAATTTATCTTGATAATTCATGTGTATAATCAATGGTTATATTCAGGTGTATTTAAAACTTCTAAAATATGTTCTTTATAGGGTCTTAATGCTGGTAAAATATTGTTTGTGATTAAACTTTGACGATAACCAAGCAATTCAAGCGGTAATTCTTCAATTAAGCCATCATAAGCAACCAAGACCAATAAGTCATTCATCCAACGGTTTTTTAATAATAAATTAGGGGGAATGTAGTGGCTTTGACTGTAGGCATTGATGATATCATTTAAGTCATTTTTAAAGGGTTTGGATTTACTATGATAAGTCGGTGGCGGTAATGCAGGCAGATTGCCATCAGGCATATTTTTGACTTGGCAAATGATGCGTACAATTTCGTTACCATAGCGTCTTAGCACAGCTCGGTTGATGGTAGTACGAGCCAAAAGCTTGATACTATTAGGCATGTCTTGAACAATTTCCCTAAGTGCCTGTTTGCTGATAATAAAGCTTCTGGGTTCATTGGTTGCTCTTGCCAATGCTTCACGCCAAATGGTGAGCTGCTGAAGTACTCCCAATTGACGGCGATTATAAATCGGTGCTAATAAGTCTAGATACAGCATCTCATCGGGTTGATTTTGAATGGTGTGCAGTTCTCGAGCATAGTGATTACTGTCTTCAAGGACGCAATTTAAAATGCCACGAGCTGCCAATTCGGTGCGTACAACTTCATATAATTTTAATAAGTAGCGGACATCATTAGCAGCATAAGTCTCTTGTTCATAAGACAAAGGTCTCGCTAGCCAATTTGACTGGCTTTCGCCTTTATCAATCTCAATGCCAAGCATTTCATTAAGAGCTTGGCTATAACCAGCTTGTAATTTACCTGATAAATAAGCTACCCCAATTTGTACATCAAAAATATTGGTCAGTGGTGGGCATTTGGCCAGTAAATAAAAAATTCCCAAATCTTCGCCGCATGCGTACCATACCATTGTTGGTACCTCAGCAAGTGCTTGCCAAAATTCGGTCAAATCCAGCTTAGGTGCGTCAATTAGATAAATGGCATTGCCGGTATTGATTTGTATCAGTGCCAAAATTGGGTAATAGGTTGTTCGTTTGATAAATTCAGTATCAAGTGCGACCACATCGCTAGCATCAATCTCATCAATCAGTGCGTACAGATCATCATCATTTTGCACCCAAATGGTTGGCAGTCCATCACAAGCCGCTTGATTGATGGTAAATTTTGGAAACTCAAGAGTTGGTATAGTCATAATTGATCATTATATATTACTACGATATATTACTGCGATTTTGTAGTGCTTGATGTAGTGTGATGCTGTCCACATATCCAAGTTCACCGCCCATAGGAATGCCCTGAGCAAGACGGGTAATTTTGGGTACATGGGTACAGATGGCATCATGAATAAAAAAAGCCGTGGTTTGTCCTTCAACCGTGGCACCAGTGGCTAAGATCACCTCATGGATCGCTTCATGCCTGATGCGATGAATCAACTGATCAATATGCAAATCATTGGCATTGATACCATCGATGGGCGATAAATGCCCACCAAGTACAAAATACTTGCCACGATAAGCACCACTTTGCTCAATCGCCATGACATCTGATGCATTCTCAACAACACACAGTAGCCCATCATCACGGCGATGATCTAAGCAAATTGGGCAAATCTCATCATCACTAAAGGAGTGACACTGCAAGCATTCTTTAATGTCGTGCATCGCAGTCTCAAGTGCAGCCGCCAAAGATAATCCTTGGGTGCGTTTTTTGGTCAAAAGCTGTAGTGCCATTCGCTGAGCTGATTTTTGTCCTACACTTGGTAAGACTTGTAGCTCTTTGATGAGTTTATCCAGTTTTGGGGTGAGCATTTAGCCAAACAAGCCTTTCATACTAGGTGGCAGACCCATGCCAGTTGTCGCACCAGCCATCACCTCTTCATACAGTTCATCTGCTTGACGCACCGCATCATTAATTGCGGCAGCTACCAAATCTTCTATCATGTCAGGCTCATCATCCATTAGACTTGGGTCAATGGCTAAACGCTTAACGACATGGCGACCTGTCATGGTAACTTTGACCAAGCCATTGCCTGCTTCGCCTTGCACTTCCTTGGTTGCAAGACTTGCTTTGGCAGCTTCAACATTTTTTTCAACTTGTTTTTGCATGGCTTGGGCTTGTTGCATTAATGCTTGAATATTCATAGGCAATCTTCCTAAGATGTAAATAATTAACTAAATAATTGACACATTATAGCATATAATCTGAGTGATAAAAATGCAAGAAAATCCAAACTCAGCAATTAATGATTAAGGGATATTATGCCATAAATATAAAATTAGCCCAACTTGGCAAACAAATTGGGCGATATTTTGATATCTTAAAGCTTGCACGCACCACCTGCACAGCCATCGTCCAAGTCGCCTTGGGCATCATCAGCACCATCACGCGTATTATGATAATATAAAGTTTTGACACCAAATTTATAAGCGGTTAGCAGATCTTGAATCAGCACTTTCATCGGGACTTTACCACCTTCAAATTTAGTGGGGTCATAATTGGTGTTGGCAGAGATGGACTGATCAATGAATTTTTGCATGATTCCAACCAAACGCAGATAGCCATTATTATCAGGAATATTCCAAAGCAGTTCATATTGACTTGCCAAGCGTTCAATCTCAGGCACAACTTGCTTTAAAATACCATCTTTAGACGCTTTGATGGATACCAAACCACGAGGCGGCTCAATGCCGTTGGTTGCGTTGGCAATCTGAGAGCTGGTCTCTGATGGCATCAAGGCGGATAGGGTAGAGTTACGCAAACCGTAGGCTTTGATATTTGTGCGTAGACTTTCCCAATCAAGATGCAAAGGTTCGGTACAAATGCTGTCCAAATCCTTTTTATAAGTATCAATAGGCAAAATGCCTTGGCTGTATTTGGTTTGATCAAACCAAGGGCAAGCACTTTGTTCTTTGGCGAGTTTGTTTGATGCTTTGAGCAAATAATATTGCAGTGCCTCAAAGGTACGATGGGTTAAACCAAGCGCCGCTGCATCGGAGTAACGAGTTCCATTTTTTGCCAAATAATACGCATAATTAATCACGCCAACGCCCAAAGTGCGACGATTAGTACTGCCTTTTTTGGCGGCAATTACAGGATAATCTTGATAATCAAGCAACGCATCAAGCGCACGCACGATCAGCTCAGCAGGCTCTTCGATATCGGATAATTTTTCAATCTTACCTAAATTAATCGCTGATAAAGTACACAGCGCAATCTCACCTTTTTCATCATTGATGTTATCCAAAGGTGCTGTTGGCAGGGCAATCTCCATGCACAAATTAGATTGGCGAATCGGTGCGACCGTCGGATCAAAGGGGCTATGTGTGTTGCAGTGGTCAACATTTTGAATATAAATACGGCCTGTGCTTGCTCTTTCTTGCAGCATTAGGCTAAATAAATCACGGGCAGGTACTTTGCGTTTACGAATATTTTCATCGGCTTCATATTGGGTATATAATCGCTCGAAAGTTTCTTGATCGGCAAAGAATGCTTCATAAAGCCCTGGGACATCTGAGGGTGAAAATAAAGTAATGTCAGTGCCTTTAATTAATCTGGCGTACATGGTTTTATTAATCTGTACGCCATAATCCATATGACGCACTCGGTTATCTTCAACACCACGATTATTTTTTAGCACCAATAAGCTTTCAACTTCTAAATGCCAAATTGGGTAGAATAAAGTTGCTGCACCGCCACGAACGCCGCCTTGAGAACATGATTTAACAGCAGCTTGGAACATTTTAAAAAATGGAATGCAGCCTGTGTGCTGTGCTTCACCACCACGAATTGGGCTGCCAAGCGCACGGATAGCACCAGCATTGACACCAATACCAGCACGCTGTGAGACATAACGCACAATTGCTGATGTTGTGGCATTAATGCTATCAAGATTATCGCCACATTCAACCAAAACGCACGAGCTAAATTGGCGTGTCGGTGTACGCACCCCTGACATAATCGGTGTGGGTAAGGAGATGTAAAAATTTGAGGTGGCATCATAAAAACGCTTGATATAGTCAAGGCGTTGTGCTTTATCATAGCCTGCAAATAAACACATGCCCACCAACACATATAAAAATTGCGGACTTTCATAAACCCGTTTGGTCACACGGTCTTGTACCAAATACTTACCCATCATTTGCTCAACAGCAGCATATGCTAGGTTCATATCACGGTTATGATCCACATAATCATTGAGCTCATTAAACTCATCAATACTGTAATCTGCCAAAATGTGCTGATCATATTTACCTTGTTCGGTAAGATGCTTAACATGAGCATACAGATGCGGTGGTTCAAACTTTCCATAAGCAATCTTACGCAGGTGAAAAATTGCCAAACGAGCTGCCAAATACTGATAATCTGGCGTTTCTACCGAAATCAGGTCAGCGGCGGCTTTGATGATGGTTTCGTGAATGTCACGGGTGCGAATCCCCTCATAAAATTGAATATGAGATTTTAGCTCAACTTGAGAAACAGACACATTATTTAAGTCTTCAGCAGCCCAAGCAATGACTCGGTGAATTTTATCAAGATTAATGGGTTCAAGGCGACCATCTCTCTTGGTGACTTTAATTGTATCAATGTGCGTCATTATGGCTCCAAAAGTTTTGAATACAGTTTTTGATCAGTCGTTGTATCAGATATACGATCAATCATGTGACAAAATGAGTGAGTATCGCCCAATGAGGCTAATCAACCACTTTGATAATTTATATACCATATCTAGTGTATGGATGGTTTTAGGGCAACAATATATCCTATTTTTTCTTAAAATAAAAGATTGATTAATTATTAAAACTATGATTCAAATCTCAACTTCAATTAAATCAATGGCTTGTACAGAAAAAAATATTCAAGTTTTTTGTAATTTGAGAATGGGTTATTTTTGATGATAAATTTTAATCAAAAAATTGTGAATATAAATCAATTTATTTAAATATAAATGTCAAAATGTTGTCAAAAAAGTGAGTCTAAATTGGTTGAAATTGTGTCAAATTTCATATAAAAAAGCCGCCATTTGGCAGCTTATTATATTATTGTTTAATTAAGATAAACTTATTAAATTTTGGTAAATTTGGTACGGCTAAGATTGGGTGTACGATGTTTTGGTGTGTGTTTTTTGCGTTCTTCTCGTCGCTCGTGGGCTTCGTGCTTTTGACGGCGTATCTCACGAGATTTTAAAGGTTTTTTGTGAATGCGTGCTTGTTTTTCTTTGGTAGCGTGATTTAGCCCTGTACCTTGACGCTGACGCAGACCAACAGAATCAACCAGCTTGCCAATATCACTGGCATCAAGCTCAATAAAACGACCTGTACGCAATTCTTTGGGCAAAATTACGGTGCCATAGCGTGTACGAATCAAGCGAGATACTTTGAGTGTTTGGCTTTCAAACATACGGCGAACTTCTCGTTTTCGACCCTCTTTGATGGTCACATGATACCATTTATTGACACCAATACCGCCACCTTCTTTGATGTCATCAAATTTGGCAACGCCATCTTCAAGCTCTACACCAGCGGTGAGTTGACTGGCAATTTGTGGTGTAACCTCGCCTAAAACTCGTACAGCATACTCTCTGATTATCCCACTAGAAGGGTGCATCAGGCGATGTGCAAGCTCACCATCATTTGTAAACAGCAAAAGACCTGATGAATTGATGTCCAAGCGACCCACCATCACCCAGCGATCGTTAGTGAGTTTTGGTAAACGGTCAAAAACGGTCGGGCGTCCTTGAGGGTCAGAGGCTGAACAGATTTCCCCTTCAGGTTTATAATAAGCAATGACACGGCGACGCTTTTCACGCTCGGCTTTCAGGCGTACTTGACGGCCGTCAATGCGGATTTCGTCGGTTAAGATAACCCTATCGCCTAATGTGGCGACTTTACCATTAATGGAAATGCGACCTGATTTGATGATCTCTTCAAGCCCACGGCGTGAACCCAAACCCAATCTGGCAAGCAGTTTTTGTAGTTTTTCGCCAGCAGGTTTGTTGGTTGCGTTTTGTTCGTTGATGGTGGAGTTGTTTTTGGGTTTTGATTGATTCATAACTTAAATCCAGAAAATTGGTTATAACATTATCTCAATGTGAAATATATCGGTTTATGGTTGATTAGCTTAGGTAAAATACCCGCTAACGCCGATGAAAAACTTGTCATCATACATGATTCATCTGAGTTTAACAAGTTCATTATAAGTTCATTGTCTGATTTTTAGGTGGTTAAGGTCAGGCAGTGGTGGCAGTTTATCTAGGCTATCTAGCCCAAACGCATCCAAAAATGCTTGGGTGGTGTGCAGTAGTGCAGGGCGACCTAAAGTGTCCTTATGCCCATTTTCGACAATCCAACCTTTATCAAATAATTGCCGCAAAATATTGCTAGAGACTGCCACGCCACGCACCTGCTCAATGTCTGATCGTGTGACAGGTTGCTGATAAGCGATGATACTTAAGGTTTCAAGCAGGGCTTGACTGAGATTTTCTAGCCGCTCAGGAAAAACCTGCTGAATTAGGCCGCTGTAGCTGTCTTTGATTTGCAAGCGATAACCGCTGGCAGTCTTATTAAGTGTCAATACACCATAAGACAGCCGTTCTTGCAGAATGGCCAAGGCATCTTGAAGTTCATTTGAACCGATCATCAGATGTTTTTTTAAATCTTTATCGGTCAGCGGTGTTTCGCTGGCATGTAGTAATACTTCAATATATCGGCTGAAAGTTTCAGCTTGCTTATGGGCTTGTAAAAAATCAGAGGTGGCATGTTGTGTCATAAAATATTAATGATTATTTAAAAATGAGTATATAAAAATAGCGACTTAAGTGATTAAGAGCTAACAGTGATCAATGTAGCCAATGTAAGCTTTGTTTTGTTAAATCTTGCCCATTTTGGTTATTATGATCAGTATTATTTTTGGTTGGATTAAGCTTACCAGAATTGGCTTCATCAAATCCGATTAAACCTCGTTTCATCAGCTCAAGTACAGCCACAAAACTCACCACAATGCCTATCTTGCCTTGAGATTTATCAATCAGTTCGGCAAAGGTGCTGACGCCTTTTTCGCTTATCAAGCGTGTAATGCTGGCGATACGCTGAGATAATGGCACGCTGTCCGCTTGAACAGTATGGGTAATAGCTTCAGGGCGAATTTTCATATGAATCAAGCTTCCGACCAAAAGCTCTGGCGAATACTTGGGCAGCTGCTTTTGCATGACTTCAGGGCTTGGCATGCTGGTAAATGCTAAAAAAACATCTCTTTCTAGACGAAGTAGGCTATCAATACGCCGAGCAGCTTCTTTGATTTGTGCATACTCCTCAAGCCTTCGGATTAATCTAGCCTTAGGGCTAATCTCATCATCATCAACTTTAGATTGGGGCAATAACAGCTCAGATTTGATGGCAATCAGTGTACTTGCCATTAATAAATAATCACCCGCAAGCTCAAAATACGCTTCATCCAACTCACTGATATAGCTTAAATATTGCTCGGTAATTGGCAAGATAGCAGTTTCAGTTAAGTCAAAATTATTTTTTTTGACTAAGTACAATAAAAAATCTAAAGGTCCTGCAAACTGTTCAAGCCAAATCGCAAATGCCTGTGGCGGGATATATAAATCTTCAGGCAAATTTAGTACTGGTGTATCAAAGATGCGTACATCAGCTGTTTTTGATGGTGCTGGATTATTTGATATGGTGATCATGATTTAAGCTTGGCAAGTGGCTTGATGCCAATGGCACGGCGAGTTTTATCCAGCTGCTTTTGGGCAACACGCCGAGCCTTAGTAGCACCCATTTGTAAAATTTCTTCAAGCTCTTTTGGATTATTCATTAGATGTAAATAACGCTCACGATAAGGGGCAATTTCATGATTGATTTTATTAAATAAAATCTCTTTAGCTTCACCCCAGCCAATACCACGACGATAATGTGTTGCCAATGCTTCAATCTCTTCAGGCGTACCAAAGGCTTTGTAGATTTCAAAAATGGTGCAATGCTCAGGGTCTTTTGGCTCTTCGGGTGGTTGAGAATTGGTGACAATCTGCATGACTGCCTTTTTAAGCGCTTTTTCAGGGTCAATTTGAGGGTTGCCATCACCAAAAAGTGGAATGGTGTTACCATAACTTTTTGACATTTTTCGTCCATCCAAACCAGTCAGTAGCGGTGTGTTTTCGTCGACAACGGCAAAAGGCTCGACAAATAAGGGTTTGTATTTAAAATTAAACGATCCTGCAATGTCTCTTGCCATTTCAATATGCTGAATTTGATCTTTACCCACAGGGACATGGGTGGCATTAAACATCAAAATATCGGCCGCCATCAAGACAGGATAGCCAAATAATCCCATGCTGATGCCATAATCAGGATCGGTATCTTCTTTACTTAAATTCATATCGACGGCGGCTTTATAAGCATGGGCACGATTCATCAGCCCCTTGGCACATGAGCAATTGAGTATCCATGCCAATTCAGGAATCTCAGGAATGTCCGATTGACGATAAAAAATAACTTTTTCAGGATCAAGACCACATGCCAACCAAGTGGCGGCAATCGCTCGAGTAGAGCGATGAATTTCATCAGGGTCAAAACATTTAATAATACCATGATAATCTGCCAAAAAGAAAAACGCATCTCCATCATGATTCTCAAAGGCACGATGAGCCTCGGCAATAGCGGGGCGAATGGATCCAACATAATTACCTAAATGGGGAATGCCAGTGGTGGTGATACCTGTTAGGATGCGTTTTTTGGTTGTGTTCATAATAATACTCTTATTTTATCCTTAAATTTAATTAAAATATGTTAAATTGTCTTTAATAACTGTGATAATGCACCACCTGCGTTATCAGTTTTCATAAATTGTTCACCAATCAAAAAATGGTGAATATGATTTTGTTGCATTCGGTGAATATCGGTGGCATGATGAATACCGCTTTCGCTAACCACAAGGGCATCTTGCCCAAGATTGGCAAATAGTCGTTGGGATAAGCGAATGCTATTTTCTAAATCTACCTGAAAGGTATTTAAATTGCGATTATTAATGCCGTAGATATTGTGAGCTGATTTGGGTAAATTTAATGCTTGGGTTAGTTCATCATCAGTGTGAATTTCAATCAATACATCCAGACCCAAGTCAGTTGCTGTTTGATGTAAGTGTAAGGCGGTATCAGCATCTAAACAAGCCATGATAAGTAAAATACAATCCGCCCCCATCGCAGCCGATTCAATAATTTGGTATTCATCAACCATGAAATCTTTGCGGAGTACAGGTAAGAAAACAGCCTTACGAGCTTTAATCAGATCGTCATCATGACCTTGAAAATAATCACGGTCTGTTAGTACGGATAAACAGGTTGCACCAGACTTTTCATAGGCTTGTGCTGTTGTCACGGGGTTGAAATCTTGGCAAATGATGCCTTTGGAAGGCGAGGCTTTTTTTACTTCTGCAATCACACCAATATCGGTTGTTGTATCAACCGCTCTTAGTGCATTAGCAAAACCTCGAGGCATATGGCACGCCGCCGACTTTAAAAGCTCATTGGTCGTTTTGATGGCTTTGGCGGCTGCAATCTCTTGGTGTTTGGTTGCGATGATTTTTTGAAGAATACTGGGGGTTTTTGTTGTCATAAGCTTGTCATCATCCTTGGTATTTGGACTTGTTATTCACAGTGCTGGGTAAAGTTTGCAAATGCATTTAGCTTATCTAAAGCTTGGCTACTTGTCATAATTTGCTTGGCAATGGCAACGCCTTCGGCATGTGTTTTGGCATGACCTGCCACATAAATCGCAGCACCTGCATTGATGGCAATCATCGCTCGTGCCTTTAGGCTGATATCATCATTTGCTGTGCCGCCCAGTGCATTTTTGATGATTTCAAGACTTTGTTTTGAATCATTGACAGTCAGACCATATAAAGTTTTTGAGACAATACCAACATCTTCAGGCTGGCAAATATAAGTGTGCACCTGACCATCTTTAAGCTCAGCGACATGCGTACCTGTGGCAAGACTAAACTCATCTAAGCCATCTTGAGAATGCACGACCATGACATGAGTAAGACCAAGTTTAGCAAAAACATATGCCAATGGCTCACACAGTTCAGGGCTAAAAACACCAACCACCGCACGACTAACCTTAGCAGGGTTGGTCAGTGGTCCTAAAATATTGAAGATCGTACGAACTTTGAGCAATCGGCGGACACCAACAGCATGACGCATCGCAGGGTGATGATTGGGTGCAAATAAAAATCCAATACCAAGCGTATTAATGGCTTGGACTGTCTGGGTTTTGTTAATATCCAAACGCACGCCTGCCAAGCTTAGCACATCTGAAGAACCAGAGCTTGTTGATACACCACGATTACCGTGTTTGGCAATAGTAACGCCCGCCGCCGCTGCCACAAAAGCAGATGCCGTTGATACATTAAATAAGTTTGAACCATCGCCACCAGTACCAACAATATCAACCGCATTGGGATTATCAATATCAATGGTATCAGCAAGCTCAAGCATTGTTTTAGCACAAGTGGTAATCTCATCTATAGATTCACCTTTTTGCCGTAAAGCAATCAAGATGGCTCCCATCAACGCATCAGGGCAACGACCTTGCATGATGATGAGCATGACTTGACGCATCTCATCATGGGTTAATTCAATATTTTTTAGCAAGTGGCTAAGGGCTTTGGTCAAAATAGCCAAGATATCATCATCAGTCATGATGGCAATATCATTGGTGGTGATGATCTTTGTCATAATATTTGGTTTAGTTTTCCAGTGTAGGGCTACCTATCATAAATTTACGATCAATCTTTTATCAATTTTTGATCATAAATTTCATGATAAGCATACCCTAAATCAGTTTATTACATGCGTGCTTTTGATATCAAGCAACTTTGGGTAAGTGATGATTTTCAAGCCTTGCCAGTCCACAACGCTTTAAAAAGTTATTCAATAATTGATAACCATATTCGCTCAAAATAGATTCAGGATGAAATTGCACACCTTCGACATCAAGCGACTTATGGCGTACACCCATAATTTCTTGCATACGACCATCAGCATGAGCTGTCCAAGCGGTAATCTCTAAACAATCAGGTAGACTTGCCTGATCAATCACCAAAGAATGATAGCGTGTGGCATTAAAAGGGTTTGGAATATCAGCAAAAACCCCTTGATTGGTATGGTGTACAGACGATAGTCGCCCATGCATGACCTCACCTGCACGCACCACCTGACCGCCAAAAGCTTGTCCAATGGCTTGATGACCTAAGCAGATGCCCAAAATTGGAATTTTTCCTGAAAGTTTATCTAAAATCTCAAGTGTTACGCCTGCTTCGTTTGGGCTGCAAGGGCCGGGACCTAAAACAATCGCTTGCGGTGCAAGCTTGATGATTTGATCCAAAGTGGTTTCATCATTTCGCCAAACGGTCATTTCTTGCTGTAGTTCTCCAAAATATTGAACAATATTATAAGTAAAACTACAATAATTATCAATCATCAGTATCATTTTAATAAATCCTTGATTTAAATAGATATTTTGATTTTAAACCTTTATTTATACTCGCTTGGCACTGGCTTTGAGCGAATGATGGTCATATTTGACCAATTGACAGTTATTTTGTTCAAAGCAATCAGTCAGGTCGTGCTTTGTTGGTTTGGTATTGTACCATTTTTTTGGCAGTGGTCAAATCAGTGTACTGATAATTAGTCAATTAAACTTGCCAGTCAGCAGTTTACCAAATGGTATTGGCAGGTTCATAGTGCATGATTTGGGTAATGTGATTGTTGGCATCAACCAAAACAACATTGGGCTTATGATTTTGGGCATCAATATCCTGCATCATCACATAATTCATAATAATCACAACATCGCCTGGTTGTACTTTACGAGCAGCTGCACCATTTAGGCACACCACGCCACTACCACGCTCGCCTGCGATGGTATAAGTTTCAAATCTCTCACCATTATTATTATTGACGATGCTGACTTTTTCATTCACTAAGATACCAGCAGCATCTAACAAATCCACATCAATGGTGATGCTACCCACATAATTTAGATTAGCTTCAGTAACAGTAGCACGGTGGATTTTACCACCCAAAAGTGTACGAATCATGGTTGTATTTTCCAAATTAATAATTATCATTAATGTTGATAGTAATTGGTGTCATCGGCTTGAGTTTTAAAGCGGCGATGAAACCACATCCACTGGGTTAAATCTTTTTGAATATTTTGCTCAATCAGTCGATTGATGCGTTCAGCATCGGCGGTTTCGTCATCGCTGGGATAATTTTTTAACGCAGCGCTTAGGCTGATGTGATAATGTGGACGGTGACCTTTTGCGATATAATCGGGCGTTTGTCTGAGCATATCCATCATGATGATGACAGGAGGATTGGCTTTATCACCCAGCTTAATAAGACGACGCTGAGCGGTAATCGTTGCTGCAGGCACACCAAAAAAGGTCGCCATCACGCCATGCTCAAGACCAAAATCTTGATCAGGTGAATACCAAATTATCCGACCTTGTTTGAGCCGAGTGATGAGTTTTTTCATATCACGATTTGAGATTTGCTCATCAAAGATACAGCGGCGTGCATTATAGATAAACCATTCAAGCAAAGGGTTGTTTTGTGGGCGATACACGCAGTCCGCCGCAAAAAACTGTGTACATAACCGACCGCCCAAATCAAGCGTCGTGCGATGTCCACCAAGTAAAATCACCGCTTTATTTTGTTTTTGGGCATCAATCAAATGCTGTAAACCAGAAATGCTAAAAGTGCGTTTAAAGACATTAGGGCGAAACCATGCACATAAACTTTCAAAAATACCAATACCTTGATTAATAAATACTTGCCGTGCGGTGGCCTTGTGTTTTGATTTTGGTTGATTTGGGAAGGTAAGCTGCAGGTTGGTTAGAGTGTCTTGAACTCGGCTTTTAGCTAAGTAATGTACCAAAATGCCAAGACGCTTGCCGATCCAAAACTGCCAACGCAGCGGTAGAAAAATCAGCGGTAAAATCAACGCAAAAGCCAGCCAAACTCCCCAATATTTGGGATGTAAAAACGCCCATTCAAACGATTTTGGCTCAGCTTGGCTACTTTGTTTATGAGTATCTGTCAAGCTTGGCATATGCTTAATGGATATGGCGTGTTTGGGTGTCTGCTTATGCTGATGATGGCAACTCATGGATCATATTCTTTATTAATGGTACTGTTTAAACCTGTATTTTAAAGTTTATTGGGTCATATTTTCAAGCTCATCCCATCGCTCAAGCTTCATCATCAAAAGCTCATCAATCTCTACCAATCGCTCACCAGCCTTCGTTGCTGCCGCCAAATCGGTATTAAACCATGAACCATCTTCAATCTTTTTGGCAAGCTGTGCCTGCTCTTGTTCAAGTGCAGCAATTTCATTAGGCAAATCTTCAAGTTCACGCTGCTCTTTATAGCTGAGTTTGCGTTTTTGGGCAACGCCTGATTGAGGTGGTTTGATTTGGATGGGTTCAGCGGGTTTTGTCGCCTTAGGTTTATTGTCTGTGGCGTGATGAGCAAGCCATCTTTCATGCTGTTGTACATAGTCTTCATAACCGCCAACATATTCCAAAACGATACCGTCGCCGTACTTATCAGTATCAAATACCCAAGTTTGGGTAACAACATTATCCATAAAAGCACGGTCATGGCTGATGAGTAATACCGTGCCTTTAAAATTGACCACAAAATCTTCTAAAAGCTCAAGTGTTGCCATATCCAAATCATTGGTAGGCTCATCTAGCACCAAAACATTGGCAGGTTTTAGCAATAATTTGGCCAATAAAACGCGTGCTTTTTCACCGCCTGATAGTGCTTTAACAGGTGTGCGAGCACGATTTGGCGTGAATAAAAAATCTTGCAAATAGCTTAAAATGTGCGTAGTTTTTCCACCAACATCGACATGGTCAGAGCCTTCTGAAACATTATCTGCGATAGATTTTTCAGGGTCTAGGTCGTCTTTGAGTTGGTCAAAAAAAGCAATATTTAGATTGGTGCCAAGCTTAACTGAACCTGACTGAATCGCTGAACCATCCAAACCCAAAATGCTTTTAATTAAGGTTGTTTTACCAACGCCATTTTTGCCAATGATACCAACTTTATCACCACGAACAAGCAGCGTTGAAAAATCCTTAACTAAGGTTTTATTGTCGTATTCTAAAGTTAAGTGATTGACTTCACAAACAATTTTTCCAGATTTTTCGCTATTGTTTTGGCTAATTTGGACAGTACCCAACACATCACGGCGTGCTTTTCGCTCTTCACGCATGGCTTTTAAGGCACGGACACGACCTTCGTTACGGGTGCGGCGTGCTTTAATACCTTGGCGAATCCAAACTTCTTCTTGGGCAAGCTTTTTATCAAATTCGGCAAATGATTTTTCTTCACTGGCAAGTTCAAGCGCTTTTAACTCTTGGTAGCGTGCATAGCCACCCACACCTTGCGTCACATCATAGCCAGAGAGTTGACCACGGTCAAGCTCGATGATATAAGTGGCAAGTGTATCAATAAACTTCCTATCATGCGAGATGAAAAGAACGGTTAATCGTTCATTCAATAAAAATTTTTCAAGCCAAGTGATGCTTTCAATATCTAAATGGTTGGTTGGCTCGTCTAAAAGTAGCACATCAGGATTTGTTACCAAAGCCTGTGCTAACAAAACACGGCGTTTACGACCCCCTGATAATGTTGATAAGCAAGCATCGGCATCAAGCCCCATGCTGTCAATCAATGCACGCGCACGCCGCTCCAAGTCCCAACCGTTCAGAGCGTCTAAGGTTTGCTGAAGACCGCTCATGACATCACAGGCTTCATTGTCGCCCATGGCGCATTTTGCACTGGCTTGATGATAGTTTTTTAAGGCTTGGGCAACTTTGTCATCACCCTCCATCACCACGTCAAGGACGCTGGCCGACTCATTTGGCACATCTTGTGCCAGCATGGCAATTTTTGTACCATCTTTGATGAGTACCTCACCATCATCAGCATGTATTTGACGCATAATCAGCTTAAATAAGGTGGATTTGCCTTCGCCATTTCGACCAATCAAACAAACGCGTTCATTGGGTTTCAGGGTAAAATGAATGCCATCTAAAATCGGTGCTGTGCCAAAGGCTAAATGAATATTTTTTAAGTGAATTAAAGCCATAAGATGAAAAGTGATACAGTAAAATCAATGATAAAAAAGTGATGAAAGATTGTCAAAAATCAATAGACTAACTATCATATCAAATTTTAACCAAAAATTGTGCGTTATGTCGTAAAATAAGCCAAATTGGTCAAAGATTTACCCAAAAACCTTAATCCAAAACCTTAATACCCAATAAATGAGTTGATATTTTTATGCCTGATGTCTTATTTACCAAAGATTTTACCTTAATTGATCTACAAACACGCATCAGCTTTTTGGAGGATACTTGTGATGAGCTTAGTAAAATTATTGCTCGCCAAGACCGTGATTTAAGAGATTTGCAAGATCAGTTAAAACTGATGTACCAACATATCCAAGCCAAGCAAGACGATGTAGGCATTGCTACATTTGATTTATTGGCTGATAGACCGCCACATTATTAAATCCGATTGATTTACACAATCAAATATCAACCATCAAACAAATGAAAATAAACGCTAAAAATTGTAAGAAAATATATATATTTTACTTGTTTTGTGATTAAATTTCATTTAAGATACAAATGTGTAAGACTTTTGTACTGTTCTATAAAGAAGTATGGACAGTTTTACATATTGTAAGGACTGACTTTTTGGAGAAAGTGATGAGCTTAAAATTTGGATACAAAGCGCTGAGTTTGGCGGTATTTTCAACCCTAACCGCAACCGCAGCACAAGCAGCAGGCCTGGATCGCTCAGGGCAAGATGTGACTGCTTTTTTACAAGATGGCACTTATGCCGAAACCGTTTATACTTATATTGATGCCAATGTTACCGGTAAAGATACCTCAGGCAAAGATACAGGTGATATTGCCGAAGCTTATGATTTTTTCCGTTATGGCGTTAAAGCAGACATCAACGACACCTTTAGTGTGGGTGTGCTGTACGATGAGCCATTTGGTGCAGCGGTTCAATATGACGGTAATAGTAATTTTGTGGCAGATAAAAATGCAACAGCAACAATTTTTGCCCAAGCTATCAATCAGGCTACAAAAGCACAATTAAACGATAGCCTTGCTTATAAATCAATTAAGCCAGTTTTAGACAGTGTTAAATCACCTCAGCGTGCTTTGGCAGTAGCATCAATCGTAGAAACCAATTCAGCACAAGCCAAACCCATTGCTGACCGATTAAGAGCAGCGGCTGCACATGCAGAAGCAACTGACGGTCAAAAGACTAATGTCGAAATTCGCACCAACAACCTAACCATGTTAGTCGGTGCCAAATTGGGTGCTAATAAAAATTTCCAAATCTATGGCGGTCCTGTGGCTCAAAGAGTTAAGGGCGAAGTGCATTTGCGTGGTCCTGCTTATCAAGTCATGACAGGTTATGATGCCAAAATTGCAACAGATACTCAATTGGGCTGGGCGGCAGGTTTGGCATTTTATAAACCCGAAATTGCCCTAAAAGCCGCTTTGACCTATCGCTCTGAGATTGAGCATGACTCTGAAATTGCCGAAACCATTCCTGTTACGGGCTATGCGGGTAAAAAGGATTTTAAAGTTACTTTGCCTGACTCATGGAACTTAGATTTTCAAACTGGTGTGAATCCAACAACGCTATTAACTGCCAAAGTACGCTATGTACCATGGTCTGATTTTGACATTCGCCCAACACAGTATACAGAAACCACAAAACTTCGTTATCCACAGGGTTTACCAATCATCAGCTATGACAAAGACCAATGGTCGGCTGAAGTTGGTTTGGGTAAGCGTGTTAGCGATCGTTTGGCTGTTTCAGGTGCGGTAGGTTGGGATAGTGGTGCAGGTAACCCTGCAAGTAGCTTAGGTCCTATCAAAGGCTATTATTCATTGGGCTTAGGTGCGCGTTATAATGTTACACCTGAATGGTCGCTGTCTTTGGGTGGTAAATACTTTAAATTTGGAGATGCTCAAGCACAGCTACCAACCAAAGATAAAGTAGGTAACTTTGATAGTAATGATGGCTATGCCTTGGGCGTTAAGCTTGCTTATCACGCCAAATAATCTCATGCTAAATCATACAAAAATGTCCTAAATATAAAAAATAGCTTGAATTTTCAAGCTATTTTTATTAGTTGGTTAAAAAATTAACGAATCTCAACCGTCGCACCATTTTCGATGACAGCGACCAATTCTAGCACATCCCAATTGGTCAGGCGAATGCAGCCCAGCGACGATTGACGACTAATGCCCTCTGGTATGGGCGAACCATGAATACCATAGCTGGGTTTATTTAATCCCATCCAAACCACACCGACAGGACTGTTTGGTCCTGGTGGTAAATAATAGACTTTGTTGTCTTCATCATCACGATTGACGGTGGCCTTATAAGTTGGCATTTTAACTTTATTGATGATTTTGTACTTACCGCCTGGTGTTGTACTTGCCTCACCGCCAACCGTTGTTGGGTAAGTGGCGACAAGCTGGTCTTCATGATAAGCATATAAAATCTTATCTTTACGATCAGCAACCACACGAGTAACAACGCCTTCAAATGGCTTGCCAGTATTAATAACCGTAATGCTTTCGCCAGCAACAAAGCGTTTATTTGGGTTGAGTTTTTTTAGGTATGCCACATCCATATGAAACCTTTCACCAAGCATCTCTTGAATACTTTCATAGCCTAAAGCTTTTAACTTTGAACGAGATTCTGCATCATTGGGTAGGGTTTTATAAGGACCTTTAGCATCAGCTTCGGTAATGGTATAACTGACCAAAACAGGTTGATTGGTCGCAATATTTTGGTTTAACGCATCCCAAGTAGCTTGGTTCATTTTACCCGTTGGCTCAAGCCCCTTGATTTTTTGAAAATTCATTAATGCTTTTTTTGAATTCATGCCCCAACCACCATCAATAGGGCCAGGGGAGGCGTGATTCCAGTCAAGCAATACTTGCATTTTTACGGTCATGGCAGTATTGACTTTCATGTCTTGTGTCCATAGCGACTCATTGACACGACGAGCGTATTCGTCCAAATTGTGTATTGTTGTACGCTTACCCCCTTGCTCGATACTGTTAATGACAGTATCATCGGTTTGGGTTGGGACGATGACCTCGCCTGAGATAATATCGCCATCAGTATTGGCATGGGCAATGCCGATGCTTAGTAAGCTTATCATTACTAAGCTTAAAGGCTTAATTAATGTCATAATAAATCCTAAAAAAAATATACGCTATTATATCACGACCAAAAACTCACCACAATTTTAAACATGATGGATAATCAGGGTTAAAATTTCTAAGCCAAATGATTGATTGATTTTAAGGCTGTCATTCGCTGACATAAGTCAGCATTGTATCTGCTTTTATACAGATATACCCCCAAGTTTTGTCGTTGTCATCAAGACATGGCATGATATTTAGAATTTAAATTTATGAACTTAAATTAATTTTATCTTTAAGAAGAAATTCCATCAGTGCTTTTTGGGCGTGCAGTCGGTTTTCGGCTTCATCCCAAACCACAGAGCGTGGGTCGTTTAACAGATCAAAGCTGATTTCTTCGCCACGATGGGCAGGCAAGCAGTGCATGAACAAAACATCAGGATCAGCCTTATCAAGCATGGCAGGGCTAACCTGATAAGGAGCAAATCGGCGTGCACGCGTCATTTGTTCAGATTCTTGACCCATACTCGCCCATACATCGGTCGCAATCAGATGTGCCCCTTTGGCAGCCTCTTGAGGGTCTTCAACATAAGTGACGCAGTGGCTATACTCTTCGATGAGCTTAGGATTCGGCTCAAATCCATATGGTGCTGTCACACACAACTGAAAGCCGAATTGATGAGCTGCCAAAATATAAGAGGCACACATATTATTACCATCACCGACCCAAGTGACAGTTTTGCCTTTGATGCTGCCTCGATGTTCATGAAAGGTCTGCATATCAGCAAGCAACTGGCACGGATGAAAATCATCAGTCAACGCATTAATCACAGGTACAGACGAATGCTTGCAAAATAAATCCAGCTTGTCATGCTCAAAAGTGCGAATCATGATGATATCAACCATACTTGAAATCACCTTGGCGGAGTCTTCGATAGGCTCGCCTCGACCAAGCTGTGTATCTTTTGGCGATAAAAAGATGGCATGACCACCAAATTGACCCATACCAGCCTCAAAAGAGATGCGTGTGCGAGTTGAGGATTTTTCAAAAATCATGCCAAGCGTACGCCCCACAAACGGACGATAAATCTCGCCACACTGCTGCATTTGACGCAGCTTGCTTGCACGACTGATGATAGCCTCAAGCTCGGCAGGCGTCATATCTAAAAGATTACGAAAATGGCGTACGCTCATGATAAAATATTCCTTTAACAATCAGGGCAAATTTGTAGTATAGCATGGATATGGGGCTTGGCTATCATTTAACGATAATTTGTTTTTTAAGTGATATGGGTTGTTATGTTTAAGAAATTTGCCAAATGATCGTAACTCACTGAAAATTAATTATTTATTTTGATTTGGCAAATATTTTATGTAAACAAGCGTATATTTTTACAACTCGTTACATTTATTTGTGATAAAATTATTGAGATTCAAAATTTACCAAAAGGATATGCCATGGGTTTTATCCATGCTAAGCCAATGATGACTAGGAGTAATTTATGGGAATTTATTTAACGGCAACCGGTCTTTATAAACCTGCTTATCAAATTAGCAATGATGAGTTGGTGGCTGCATTTAATACTTATGTTGATAATTATAATGCCGAACACGCTAAGGCAATCGCAGCAGGTGATAAGGTGGCCCTTCAGCACTCATCAAGCGAATTCATCGAAAAGGCATCTGGTATCAAATCTCGTTATGTGATTGATAAAAAAGGAATTTTAGATCCCAAAATCATGGCGCCTATTTTTCCTGCTCGCAAACTTGGCGAGGAGTTGTCAGTGATGGCAGAGATGGGTTTAGCAGCACTCAAAGATGCTTTGGATCGTGCCAAGCTGACGGCTGATGACCTAGATGGTATTATTTGTGCATCATCAAATTTCCAGCGTTGCTATCCTGCCATCGCCATCGAGATTCAACATGCCATCGGTATGCAGCATGGCTTTGCTTATGATATGAATGTGGCTTGTAGTGCGGCGACTTTTGGCATTGCCCAAGCGGTAGGTAGCATCAAAGCAGGGCTTGGCAAAAAAATCGCTGTGCTAAATGTTGAAATTACCTCAGCGCATCTTAATTGGCGTAATCGTGATAGCCACTTTATTTTTGGTGATGTGGCGGCTGCGACGATTGTTGAGGAGTTGTCAACCCCAAAAGGTTATGAAATTCTTGACAGTAAGCTATACACACAATTTTCTGCCAATATTAAAAATGAGTACGGTTTTATGGATCGTAGCGAGTTTTTGGCAGCAGATACACAAATGTATGCAGACATCAAAGAGCCAGTTACTGATAAGCTTTTCTTACAAGAAGGGCGTAAGGTATTCCGTGAAGTTTGCCCCAAAGTTTCAGAAATCATTACCATACATTTGACCGAAAATAACTTATCAGCCGATCAAATTAAGCGTATGTGGCTACATCAAGCCAATATTAATATGATTGATTTGATTTTGCGTACGGTCGTTGGAAAAGATGCGGATAAATCCATTGCACCTGTTGTCATTGCAGAATATGGCAATACCAGTTCAGCAAGCCCTGTGGTAGCGTTCCATGAGACTCAAGACGGTGTTGAAAGCGAAGATCTATGCGTAATGTGTTCTTTTGGTGCTGGTTATTCAATTGGATCGGTATTGCTCAAAAAAGTATAAAATTATAATTAATTATTAAGTTAAGATATATTAATTAACAAGACCAATCAAAAGCGTCTATTTAATCAGATGCTTTTGAAATTTTATCCATAAATTCAGTCCAAACCTACAAAACCTATCAATGGTAATTAACTCACCTACAAAGGCAATGCCTTACGATAGTCGCTTCAGGTAGCTGAGTGGTTTGGTGATTACCAGCACAAACGATAATTAAGTTTTACTAATATACTATTTTGTTAAAATATTTGTTGCTTCGTCAATCAAGCAATCAAAAAACATTTGTACAGACAAAAGGCATGGCGATCATGTCTTTTTTATTTTGGGCTTTTGGTTTACAATAGCTCGATGATAAGAATCTATTTTAATTGAGTAATTTATGAAAATTTATTTGGCAAGAAACCAAGTGCAGGCAGGACCGTATACACTCGAAGAGCTTAATACCATGTTAGCATCTGGTGAGGTACGGCTTGATGATTTGATTTGGCACTCACCAATGACCACTTGGCAACGCTTGGGCGACTTAACCCAAAATCAATCCTATTATCAGCCCAATAGTACGCTACCACCTAAACCAGCAACTTTGGCTGAGATTCAGCACAAAACCAAAACAAGAGGATTTGGTGATAATGTAGATTTTCACTCTGATCGCACCCAATCTACCGATAAACCTAAGCGTATCAGTGTAGATGAGCTGTATGGTAAAAAACCCGTTCAGCCGTCTGATGATACAAATGATCAGTCGTCCAGTCGAACATCTGATGTGGCGATTAGTCAGAATACGCAGGCAGTTTTGGCAACCATTGGTTCAAGATTTATGGCGGTGATGATTAACTTTGTGCTATTTATGTTGGCACTGATGCCTTTTTTACAGCAGTTTATGGCACTAAACCCTGATCCAGTTCTACTAAATACAGGCGATTTTGAGACACGCATGGCTTATGCCCAAGAATTGGCAACGCAGATACCTGCACAAACGATGACACTATCAAGCATTTTGATTGCTGCCTATTTAATCATTCAGCTTATCTTAATTATAGCCCGAGCACAGTCATTTGGTAAACTGGTCGCAGGCATTCGTACTGTAGATACAAAAACTTTAGAAAAACCAAATTTTTTCAAGCGATTTGTCTTGCGTGTTGTCGTGCTATTTTTTATCTATCAGTTGGCAAGTGCTTTGCCAATCGCCATTAATATGGCGCTGATTTTATTGATGATTAATTATATCATGGCAGCACGCAGCCCAATTAAACAAGGTTGGCATGACAAATTGGCAGGTACTATTGTTGTGAAGGCATCTGAGGTAAAATTTAAGAAAAAATCAGATAAGTGAGAAAATCATGACGCCAGAACAACAAGCCATTCTTGAGCGAGTACAGCTGCCCAATGACTGGAAGCAGGCGCTTGCACCTGCCTTGATTAGCGAAAATATGGATAAATTGCGTGATTTTTTAAAGATGCAATATCATCAACAAAAAAATATTTATCCCCCAAAAAATCAAATATTTAACGCATTTCATTTAACGCCATTATCTCAAGTTAAAGTGGTCATTTTAGGCCAAGACCCCTATCATGGCATAGGTCAGGCCATGGGGTTGTCTTTTTCGGTACCTAAACTTATCCCAAAACCGCCCAGCCTTCAAAATATCTTAAAAGAGCTATCAAATGATTTGGGCGTGCCCATCAGTCGTCATGGCGATCTTAGCTTTTGGGCTAAGCAAGGTGTATTACTGCTGAATGCCACCTTGACCGTTGAAGCAGGTCTTGCTGGCAGTCATCAAAAACAAGGTTGGGAGGAGTTCACTGATGCCGTCATTGAAGCCATTAATAATTATACCGACCAGACGGTTTTTATATTATGGGGCAGCTATGCCAAACATAAAGGTCGATTTATTGATACATCAAAACACTTGGTGCTAACCGCAAGCCATCCTTCACCTTTGGCGGCAAATCGTGGGGGATTTTTTGGCACTCGGCCATTTTCACGCACAAACGAGTATTTGCAACGCCATGGCAAAACACCGATCAATTGGGCTTTGCCTCAATAGTTGCCAAATATGATAGTGCCATTTCATTACATTAATAATTCTAATATCAGTTATGATCAGTATCACTTTTGGTCGATACGTGATGTTGAGATGATGAATCGTGCTTTGGAGATTGCCAAACAAGGTGCTAAGTTTGGTGAAATTCCTGTCGGTGCAGTGGTTGTATACGAGGGTAGGATCTTAGGTGAAGGCTATAATTGCCCAATCACTACCCAAGATCCGACAGCACACGCTGAAATTGTGGCAGTACGGCGGGCGTGTGAGACGCTAAATAACTATCGCCTACCAAAAGGCTGTATACTTTATGTAACGCTAGAGCCTTGCACGATGTGCTTTGGTACGCTGATTCATGCTCGCATAAGCCGTGTTGTGTTTGGTGCATTTGAACCGAAAGCTGGCGTTGTTGTAAGTCAGCTAAAATTACCAGAACAAGTGTTTTATAACCATCACTTAAGTGTCTATGGCGGACTTTTGGCAGATAAAAGTAGTGCCTTATTGAGTGGTTTTTTTAGGCAGCGACGCCAAGAAAAAAGAGCATTAAAAACCCAAGCCTAATAATTTAACATACCTTACCATATCTATGAAAAAACACAATTTTATGACTGATTTACAGATAAATTCAGATAAACCAATCATCATCACCATTGATGGCCCAAGCGGTGCGGGTAAAGGTACGCTGGCTTATCGGCTGGCAGAGCATTTTGGTTTTGAGCTATTAGATAGCGGTGCGTTGTATCGTATTGTTGGGCTGATGGCTTATCAAGCAGGATTACTTGATAACACCCCTGATGAGCTTGCCTTGGCTGATTTGGTGCAGTCGCTTCATTTAAGTTTTTGCCCAAATGCCAAAACACGAGCCATTGATATTTATGTTGATAAAAAGCCATTGCGTGATGATATCCGTAATGAAACTGTCGGCGGCCATGCTTCTATTGTTGCAGCATTTCCAAAAGTACGCTCAGTACTGCTCGACTTACAAAGAAATATCGCAGATAACAAGCTTGGCTTGGTGGCAGATGGGCGAGATATGGGTACGGTGATTTTTCCTCATGCCCATGCAAAAATTTATCTCACTGCAAGCGCTCAGGCTCGTGCCAAAAGGCGTGTTACTCAATTAACTCAAGCAGGAAAACAGGCAAATTTTGATGATATATTGGCGGATATCATCGCACGAGATGAGCGAGATGAAAATCGATCAGTTGCCCCAAGTCGTCCTGCTGATGATGCGTTATTGATTGATAGTTCAGATAAGTCAGCCGATTTGGTTTTTGAAGAAGCAATGCAGTTTATAGAACAAAAATTATCTGAATGATAATACGCTGACTAAAAATAACTTTATTAATTAAGACTTTGCCATTTAAGTTTGTCATTTAAGAGATAAAACATAAAAAATACTATCTATTGGGATTATAATCTGCTATAATTAACAGGTTTAATATATTTTTGTGTTGTCATTAAGTTTAAAACCAGCATTTCTTAATGACTATACATCACTTGAACCGTACTGTGCTGGACAGGCTACGGCTAATTTTTAAGGTAAATATAATGGTATCATTTGCTGAACTGTTTGAAGCAAGCCAATCAGAACAAGGTCTTAACATTGAGCGTGGCTCAGTGATTTCAGGAACAGTCGTTGCTATTGACAGCGATTGGATTACAGTTGATACAGGTCTTAAATCTGAAGGTATCGTTGCTCGTGAAGAGTTCTTAAACGAAGCTGGCGAGCTTGAAGTGGCAGTAGGCGACAGCATTGATGTTGTAGTTGAAGCTGTAGATAACGGCATGGGTCAAACTGTGCTTTCACGCGAAAAAGCGAAGCGTGAAGAAAGCTGGCGTGCGCTTGAACAACTACACGAAAATGATGAAATCGTTAAAGGCGTTATTTCATCTAAAGTTAAAGGCGGTTTCACTGTTGAGATTGGTTCAGTGCGTGCATTCCTTCCAGGGTCATTGGTAGATGTTCGCCCAGTTCGTGAAACGACACACCTAGAAGGCAAAGAGCTTGAATTTAAAGTCATTAAAATTGATAAACAACGCAACAATATTGTTGTATCACGCCGTGCTGTTATGGAAGCTGAAAATTCAGCAGAGCGTGATGAGCTACTAGCCAAGTTAGAAGAGGGCATGGAAGTAGAAGGTATCGTTAAGAATCTAACTGAATATGGTGCATTTGTTGATTTAGGTGGTATTGATGGTCTATTGCACATCACCGATATGGCGTGGAAGCGTATCAAGCACCCATCAGAAGCGGTAGAAGTTGGTCAAGACCTTAAAGTAAAAGTTCTGAAATTTGACCGTGAGCGTAACCGTGTTAGCTTGGGTCTAAAACAATTGGGCGCTGATCCATGGACTGAAGTTGAGCAAACTTATCCAGTCGGTACCATCACCAAAGCGCGTGTAACCAACCTAACTGATTATGGCTGTTTTGCTGAAATTGCTGAAGGTATTGAAGGTTTGGTGCATGTCTCTGAAATGGATCATACGAACAAAAATATTCACCCATCAAAAGTTGTTCAAGTGGGCGATGAGGTGAATGTGATGGTTCTTGAGATTGATGGTGAGCGTCGCCGTATTAGCCTTGGTATCAAACAAACCATGCCAAATCCATGGGCTGAGTTTGATAAAAACCATGAAAAAGGTCAAAAAATCAGCGGTACTATCAAATCAATCACTGACTTTGGTCTGTTTATTGGCCTAGAAGGTGGTATTGATGGTTTGGTACACCTGTCTGATATTTCATGGACTGAGTCTGGTGAAGAAGCCATCCGCAATTACTCAAAAGGTGATACCGTTGAGGCGGTCGTATTGTCTGTTGATGCAGAAGCAAACCGTATCAGCCTAGGCATTAAGCAGCTAAACTCTGATCCATTTAATGAATACTTGCTATCAAATGATCGTGGTGCTATCGTTAAAGGTACAGTAAAAGAAGTGGATGCTAAAGGTGCGGTGATTACTTTGGCCGATGAAGTTGAAGGTTATTTGCGTGTTGCAGATATTGCTCGTGAGCGTACCGAAGATGCCTCTAAAGTCTTGAGCGTTGGCGATGAAGTAGAAGCTAAAATTGTCGGCGTTGACCGTAAATCTCGCAATATTAGCCTATCAATCAAGGCAAAAGATGAAGCTGATGAGCGTCAAGCCATTAAAGAGCTTTCTAATACAGCAGCTGAAACACAGCCAAAAACACTTGGCGATATTTTCGGTGAGCAGCTTAAAGGCTGATTGTCCTGAATATGATTAAGCCTATTAAAAAGAGCGGTGTTGGTCATCGCTCTTTTTATTGCAGTAAATTGATTCAATATCATTTTTAACGGTTTGAATGTATTTTGAATGTGTGACATTTTAACAAAAAAATTATTTTCTTTTTTTTGTGTTTTAAGTTATTATTTTTAAGTTATTTTATTTCAAGTTATTTGATAAAAAAGCTTGATTTGTGATTGAGGTAGGTCGTATGCAAGCGGTAATAAATAAATCTAATTTGATTGCAAATTTGGCATCAGTCTGTGAAGAGTTAGAAGAAGATGTTGTTGATGAAGCAGTACGCCTAATGATTGCGATGATGGTTAATGAGTTGGTGTATGATGGGCGTATTGAAGTTAGAGGTTTTGGTAGCTTTTGTTTACATCACCGTTCTGCACGCATTGCTCGTAACCCACGCACAGGCGAGAGTGTCTCTGTTAAGGCCAAAGCCACTCCTTACTTTAAGCCTGGTAAGGCACTGCGTGAATCAGTAAATTTGGTTAATGACTGACTAAATGAAGAGTTAATTATGCATATTATTTTAATCATCCTATTGGTGCTGGCATTTGCTTATTCTTTGGCACTTGTCGTTCTCAATAATCAAGCAATCGCTGTTAATTTATTATTTTCAAGTGTTGCAAATATGAGCTTGGGTTTAGTTTTAGTTGCAACAATTTTTTTAGGCATTTTGATTGGGATTTTACTTGCACTGTTATTATTTCGTGTTTTTCAAAATAAGTGGGAAATCAGTCGTCTCAAAAAAGAAAAAGCATCCATTCAAGCCAAGCTTGGTGAAGCTAATTTTCAACTGGTACAACAGGCTGAAGAAATTCGCAGATTAGAACTTGGGCATCAGCCAAATAAACCAACCTTGGCTGATGCTACTGTACAAAAAGTTACCAATGATGGCTATCATCATCCAAATTTATAACTCAATGCCTGATGAATGATGGCTGTTGTTCTAAATTGCGAACGCCATTAAAATATGCTATGATTGCCGTCATAATTTAATAAAAAGCCACCATCTACGGCTTTTTATGATTGGTCACAAGGATATTTTATGGCGATTACCTCACCCATCATTGTAGCTGTTGATAAGCATAATTTAAACGATGCACTATCCTTGGCGGACAGCTTAGACCCAGCACTGTGCCGCCTAAAAGTGGGTAAAGAGTTATTTACTGTATGTGGTATCCAAATCATTCAGGCATTTCACGAGCGTGGCTTTGAGGTCTTTTTAGATTTAAAATTCCACGATATCCCAAATACCACAGCACAAGCAGTACTTTCGGCAGCTGATATGGGTGTATGGATGACCAATATCCATGCCATGGTTGGCACTGATACGATGCGTTTGTGTAAGAGCCGCTTACAAGATGGGGGCTATGATACATTGTTGATTGCGGTCACTGTGCTAACTTCTATGACGCAAGCTAATTTATCCGAGCTTGGTATTCAGCGTTCGGTGAGTGAGCAGGTACGCCATTTGGCAGGATTGACTCATGATTCAGGATTAGACGGCGTTGTTTGCTCAGCTCAAGAAGCACAGCTTCTGAAACAAAAATTTGGCAAACAGTTTAGACTAATTACGCCCGGCATTCGCTTGGTCGAGGATGCTAAAGATGATCAAGCTCGCATTTGCACACCAGCTCAAGCACTACAAAATGGCTCGGATTATTTGGTCATAGGGCGTTCAATTACAAATGCATCCAATCCTAATGATAAGCTTCATACAATCTTAGCTGGTATTTGATTTTACTAACATGATTAAGCCCTGTTACCAAACAGGGCTTAATTTATGGTAATGAATAAGTCTTTTTATTGATAGCGTGTTGGATCGGCAATCTTAGCATCCATAAAGCCTTGTTTACGCAGATGGCAGCTGTCGCAGTGACCACACGCACGGCCCAACGCATCGGCTTGATAGCATGAAACGGTCATTGAGTAGTCCACACCCAATGAGATACCAAGCGTTAAGGTATCGGCTTTTGATAAATTTTGTAATGGTGCAATAATGGATAGGTGGTTGCCTTGCCTACCTGAAACGGTAGCAAGGTTTGCCATAGTTTCAAAGGCAGCGATATAGTCAGGGCGACAGTCAGGATATCCTGAATAATCTACCGAACTTACGCCAATGATGATGGCGGATGCTTGCGTCACTTCAGCAACTGCCAACGCATAAGATAAAAAGATGGTGTTGCGTGCAGGTACATAAGTAATCGGTGCGACCTGATCAGCATCGCTATAGGTGACAGACTCATCGTGATTTGGCACCGATAGATTCATATCGGTCAATGCCGAGCCACCAAGTTTTGCGATATCAATATCAATGACATGATGTCTAACGCTAAGCTTTTTGGCGATATTTTGAGCGGCATGAAGTTCACTTGAATGGCGTTGGCCATAGCAAAAGCTGACCGCAGTGACAGTTTTAAATTGTGATTTTGCCCAGTACAGGCAGGTGGTCGAATCCAAACCGCCTGAAAATAATACAACGGCATTTTGGTTATTATTCATATGACATTTCATTGGATAAAGTTTCAAGAAAGATACTCCAAATTATGACATATTTCAACTATTTTTTAGGTAAATTCCTTTCATTAATACAAACACTGCCAAAGCATGATAAAATAAGTAGCCATAATCGATATAAATTTGCTGTACCGAGGAATGAATGGAAGTTGAGATTATCAAAATTATTCTAGCCTTTATCGTGCTGATTAACCCATCGGCAGCTTTGGCAATGTTCGTTAATTTTACGCATGGATACAGTTATGAGGATAAACGCCGTGTTGCACGGATTGCCAGTGCAACAGTGTTTATTGCGATTGCATTTTTTTCATTATTTGGTGAGATCATGTTGCGTGGTTTGGGCATCTCGTTGGGGTCATTTCGAGTTGCAGGCGGTATCTTGCTATTTTTGATTGCACTTGGCATGATGAATGATGGTAATAATCCTGTCAAACCCAATGAAGATGAGCTGGAATTATCCCAGCCCAAGGCAAAAGATCCAAGCTCTTTGACTGGCATTGCCGTGGTGCCTCTGGCGATACCAATGATGGTTGGGCCTGGCGGTATTTCCACTGTCATTATCTACTCATCTCAAGTAAGTGGTATTGTGGGAATGTCGCTCATCATTGTTGCAGGTTTATGCATCAGTATTTTATGCTATTTGTCTTTAATGGCAGCAGGGCGGATTAGTAAATTGCTTGGCGAAACTGGCTTAAATATCATCAATCGTATTATGGGGATTATTTTAGCAGCTGTGGCGATAGAAATCGTTGTGGCAGGTCTAAGAACCATTTTTCCAAATTTATTATAATCAGCCCAAATAATTAAAACCAAAAATATCTTTAATCTTCTTCTTGGATGGGCGTGTTTAGCCGATCACGGTTTGGCGATAGTTTCGCCAATAGCTTAGATGACACGGGCAAAATGCCCCCATCCATCAGATCAGCCAATATTTCGGCACAAAAAGGGGCAAAGCTAAAGCCTTTAGATCCCATGCCGTACAGACAAAAAATATGGTCACTATCGGAAATTTTGCCGACCAAAGGGTGATAATCTGGCGTTTGGGCACGAATCCCAACACGACCTTCAAAATGAGTATCTTTAGAGATATTTAAAGACTGGCAATAGTTGGGCAAAGCTTGGCTAAATTTTTGAAAGTTACTAAGATGCTCATCATCGCTTAGCTTTGTTTCTGTATTATTGCGAATAAAGCTTGCGCCAAATAGTAAGGATTTTGATTGGCTCTTAGAGTCAAAAAACTCGGTGCTATAACCGTCGTATTTGATGGCGTTGGTTGCTTGAGTTGGCTTTTTTGGATCATCGCCGTTGGTAAGAGCAAGCCAAGTAACTTGACCACGAATTTTTCGGCAATTAAACAGCCGATTATCAATGAGATGGCTGGCAAATCCTGCAGCGATCACGACTTGATCAAAGCTGAAATTTTGATGACTTTGCCCATCAAAAGCTGTCAATACCACCCTATTTTCTTGCTCTTGAAGGCGTACGACCTTAAAAGGGTGATGTATAAAATGCTTTTTTAGTAACTTGGCAATGTTAATCGGGTATAAAATACCGCCCATGGGAATGTGTGCAACGATATCTGTTTGTCGCAGATCTTGGCCAAGTGCAGAACTGTCTTTTTGTGGATAGTGGGTACTGATTAACGACTTTGGATATTCATCAATCAGTGCTTGTCTTTTTTTGGCAGTTTTTTGACTGGGTAATAAAAAATCAAGAACGCCAATCTGATCAAATATTTGTGAGTACAAATTCATTGCTTTATAATGGCGATATGAATACAAAAAACTGACCGTAGGCAGGTGATTGGTGGCATGATCCAGCAGGGTTAATTTGGGTGAAAATAATGCACATGGATTGCCTGACGCACCTGCCATAATATCATCAGGCTCAAACAAATGCACCTCATGCCCACGATAGCTCAAGGCAGTAGCGGCACTGACGCCGCTGATACCGCCGCCGATAATTGCGATCTTTTTGGGCTTAAAACCTATCTGATAATGGTTTAAGGTAGGCTGATTTGGCATTGGTGCTGTGCATAGCATTTGTCTTTTTCGCCCAAAGCCTGCTGACTTAACCATGTCAAACCCTGCATCAATCAAGCCACGGCGTACAAATCCTGCTGCAGTAAAGGTTGCAACTGTCGTCTTGCGATGTGAAAGCTGTGCCATCGCCTTAAATAATGCATCACTCCACATATCTGGATTCTTGGCAGGGGTAAAACCATCCAAGAACCAAGCATCAATGCGTATGCTATGCTCATGTTGATTATTGCCAATTTCATTAAGGGTATCTAAAGCCTCGCCAAACCATAAATCCAAAGTAATCTTTTCGCTCAGATGTAGTCGATGGCATCCTACCAAAGGCAGTGGATAAACCTGAATCAACGCATCTACCCAATCGCTAAAACTGTCATCAGTACGCCATACAGATAATGCTTGTGCAAAATCATCATGACCGAGCGGATATTTTTCGGTACTGATAAAGTGTAATCGAGCAGATTTTGGTGCGATTTTTTGCCAAAGCTGACAAACTGCCAAAAAGTTTAATCCTGTGCCAAATCCAGTTTCAGCAATCACAAAACGCTCATTTTCAGTCAACTGACCAAATCGTTCGGTTAGCTGATTGCCATGAATAAACACATGGTAAGTCTCGCTCAAACCACCAGCTTGTGAAAAATAAATATCATCAAAATGCCGTGATGTGGGGACAAGACAACCATTGTGATCTTCTTTCCATACAATATCAGCGGTTTTTAGCGTGTCTGTCATCAGCTGCCTCTTCTATGACTTAGGAAGAACTTGGATAAAAGGCCTAACATCGACATGATGATACACGCCTGCGATGATATAAGGATCTGCTTCTGCCCAAGCTTTGGCGGCATGAATATCCTCAAATTCAGCCACCACCACGCTACCACTCATGGCAGACTCTCCATGTGCGATCGGCGTGGGACCAGCAAGAATGAGCCGATTGTGCGCCATCAGCGTATTTAAGCGTTCAAGATGTGCAGGTCTGGCTTTGGTACGTTGATCTAGGCTGTCAGCGACATCGTGACCAATAATGACAAATAACGGCATGTTTTCTCCTTGGACGAATCAGTGATTAAATATGGGGATACGGCGTTCATTTAGCGCCACTTTCCAAGCATCATCGTGTATCTGCTCACCAACAAGCATCGCTATAATGCCAAATTGATGGCTAGCTAATCGTTCTACTTTACGCACTATGCCACGATCAGGTACGGTATCGGTATTGATAATTAAATAAATTTGTGCCGATAAGTGCAAAGCGTCTGCAAGTAGCATCTTTATTTGTGCGTGTGTATCAATCACGCCAAAATCTTTTATGGCATTGATTGGAATTGGATGATGATAATAAGGCTTTTCAAGTGCAGCAATAACTAATCGATCGCTTAATACAATAGGTGCAATCGTTGTAGGCTTAGGCGACTGATAGTCATCTGCATTAATGATGGTTTGACGATAAAAATTCATCAAATTGGCATAATAGGGTGCTTTGGTATCAATACGAAACTGTTGGCGTGCTTTGATACGACTATATAAATATGCTGCCAAACGAGGCAAAATCGCATAGATGATAACGCTTGTCATCGCCAATATGGCAAATTGTGCAGGTGTCTGACTTGACGCACTGGGCAACACAATCCCCAACTGACTGGGAATATAGCCGATGATCGTTATCAAACGATCAAAATGATGATCGGTCAGCAGTGTCGATTCCCAGTGAAAACTGTAGCTTTTGAATAAAAATAAGCCCAGCATACCCAAAATGCTACCCATTAAGCCAAATAGCCAAGCGCCGTGTAAGATACTGGCAATCTGCCATCGCTTGATGGGTTTGATTGTATCATTTAAGACGCTAAAACAAACTTTTTGGATGTTTTTATCACAAGCACTTAGCTTCTCAATCAGCTTATTTTTAAGGGCGATATGTTCCATGACGCTGCTAAGCATCGATGGGCGGTGCGAAAATGCAAGTGATATCAGCCACCAAACCAAAGAAAGCGTATGCCAACCTAATAACGCTACCATCAAATAAAAAAAGTTAATCGCTTGAGTGCCAAGCAGACTTGCAACGCCAATGAGAGCGAAGATAAAATAAAGCAGATAAATCAGTCTGATGACACTTAAGATACCATGCTGTGTGTCTGATAATATCTGCATAATGCGTGCATCGCTGTCAATTTTTTGAGCTCGGATAAATAGCTTATCAAATGCTGTGCCATTTTCCAACTTAACAGCCTCGGTGATGATTTTTGGATCTTGGGTAAAAATATAATTTTGAGCTTCAAGCCGTCTGATTACTTCTAAATGCTGATGTGCTTTTTTAGTCTTGGTTGTCATGTTGCACTCTCATGAGCGTCAGGGCTGTAGTTCACTAAGCTTAGCATTTAGCTTGTCAAGCTTATTTTGTAGGTCTGCATCAGCTTTGAGTGTTAATTGTTTATTAAGTTTTTTAATTTGGGTACGCAGCTTGGCCGCAGCAATTGCATTTTTGGCATGGATTTCATCAATTTCAGTATTTTGGCGTTGGTTAAGTACATTCACCATGGCAGATTCAATGGTACTCACAACCGGCTTTGTGCCTTGTTCGATGGTCATGGCAACTCGGTCAAGATGCTGATGATAACGGCGACGCAGATGATTTTGTTCTGTGATTCTGTCAGCATCACTTAATTGACGCAAGTGCGGTATGACATCAATACAATCTACAGGGCAGGGGGCTAAGCATAGCTCACAGCCAGTACACAGATCGGTAATGATGCTGTGCATATGTTTGGCGGTACCGACGATGGCATCAACAGGGCAGGCGGGTATGCACTTGGTGCAACCAATACAGTCCGCTTCTTGGATGATGGCCCGTACTTCTTTGGGTCGGTTGGTTAGTGGATCGATTTGCCATTGGCTTGGGGTAGCAGGCTTGGTAGGCTTGTTTAGTATATTTGCAATGGTATCGGTTACGGATTGACCGCCTGGTACACATAAATTAATTGCTTCACCGTGCATGACAATGCCATAAGCATAAGGCAGGCAGCCATCATGATGACCGCATAAGCCGCATTGAGTTTGCGGTAAAGCAGCATCAATAGCGGCAATGCTCTGACGATCAGCATTGCTTAAGCTTTGTAAGTTTAATGGCTGAAATAAGATGGGTAAATTGTCTAAGCGTTCTGTCGTGTATGTAATCATGATATCTTATTAGTTAGGCAGTGACCACCGCTTGAATCAGTGAGCATGCGATGGTACCTTGATTTGGAATGGGTGGCAGCTGATCAATATCAAAAAATTGGGCATCGACAAGTTCATTACGCTGAATGTTGATTTGACCTTCTTTATAATTGGCGATAAAGCCAACCATCAGATTACTTGGATGGGGCCAAGGCTGACTATCAAAATATCGAATATCATCAATCAATAGTCCCACTTCTTCATATACTTCACGATGAACTGCCATGGACAGCGTTTCACCAACTTCAACAAAGCCTGCAATCAAGCCATAAATGCCACTTTTATGGTGGTGATGACGCGCCAAAAGAATTTGTTGTTTATGGGTTTTGGGATGAATGCGAGTGATGGCAACAATAATACAAGGCTGTACCCTAGGGTAGGCATGATGACGACATTTTGGGCAAATTTTAGCATGTTCTCCTTGGGGGTGGTGTGTCGTCTTAGCACCACAGCGACTACAAAACTGATGGTCATTGTGCCAACCAATCAGCATGATTGCACGAGCCATCAAGTTTAGCATCTTATTATCCATCACAGTCAAAAATTCACGAAAACTGACTATTTTTAGATTTCTGACTGTTTTGGTGTCATAGCCGTCACCATAAGCAAAAATCAACCCAAGCTTGATGGCATCATTGATATCCATGGCATGACTAATCGGCAACTGATTTGGTGAACACAAAAGTAAAGACTGCTTATGATGCGTTTCGGCAAAACCCAAATGAATGGCTTTGGTTGGTACATTGGACAACTTAAGCACAAATGGCAAACCATCGCTTGTACATAAAATACCATCGCCTTGTACGATCCAAATGTTCGCTGTCATGATAACACCTTGGCACGCCATAGAGCATCAGCCTCAATGTCAGACTCAGAAAGTGCCAGTGAGTCTGCATATTGAGATAAATCGTAAAATGCAGATCCTGTACTACGAGTATTGCTGCCACCAGTGTTATCATCGTCAATTGCCATTGCGATTTGACCGCCTGTCATCGCCAAATACACCTCAGCTAAGATCTCCGAGTCAAGCAACGCCCCATGAAAGGTACGATCTTTTTGACCGACGCCAAGCCGTTTTACTAGGGCATCCAAGCTGTTTTTTTGACCAGGGTACATTTGTTTGGCGAGTGCTAGTGTATCGGTAACTTTAACACTGTTTGCAAAATTACTTAAACCTGCACGGTTAAATTCCATGTTTAAAAATTTCATATCAAAGGCGGCATTGTGCGCAATGACCTCACTGCCTGCCATAAACTCATAAATCTGCTGAGCAACTTCAGCAAATTTGGGCTTATCTGCGACAAACGCATTACTGATGCCATGAACTTGTATGACTGCATCATCCATGTGTTTTTCAGGATTGATGTACACATGTAAAATATTGCCTGTGAATTTACGCCCAACCAATTCAACAATTCCGACCTCAACGATACGATCACCACCAGCTTCATTAAAACCTGTGGTTTCAGTATCCATGATCAGCTGTCTTTCGGGTGCGTCTCGATTGTCAGGCTTGGGTAAAATTGGCCAAAAATCAGTATTGGTACGACTGGTATCACCATCATAATCAGGGTTTTGGATGGTGTTGTAAGCATAGGGGTGTTTTGGTTTGGGTGTATTTATCATAAAATTTTCGTCATTGTGAACGATGGGATTGGGGAGGGTCTCATCTCCAAAACCATCAACGCCTTTATTGGCCAGTTGGTCTGCCATCTCATTGCCAGCATGACCAGCATGGCCTTTGATCCATTGCCAATCAATGATGCGATTTTGGGTCAGCTGATCCAATCGTTGCCATAGGTCTTGATTTAAGACAGGCTTGCCATCTGCTTTTTTCCAACCACGCAACTTCCAACCGCCAATCCACTGAGTTATGCCATCTTTAACATAGCCTGAATCTGTCCAAAGTTGCAGAGGAATCTGTGCAGGCGTTGCCTCCAAAGCTGTGATGGCAGCCATCAATTCCATGCGATTATTGGTCGTATCAGGCTCACCGCCCCACAGATGCCGCTCATCGCCATTGAAATAATGCAAATACACGCCCCAACCGCCTGCAGATACGCCTTGTTTTCCATTGCCTTTACAGGCGCCGTCGGTATAAGCGATATTAAGTTGGCTCATGGTGTTTGCTCGTATGATTGATAGTAATTAGACTATTATAAATCATTGAAGGATTTTGTGCGAATTTTTTGGTCTATGCAGAGACTTTGAGTGTGATATAATGCTTTATTTGCCGAAAATTAGATTGTTTATGATTCATCATGACACACCAAGCCATCGTTTTGACCGTTTATTTGACGCCAAATTTTTACATGCACCAAAAACTGTCCAAGACCAAGACAGACAAAACATTTTTCAATCACTGACCGCAAACACACCACTTTTTTTGGAAATTGGTGCAGGTAAGGGCAAGCATGCCATGCAATTTGCTGGCTTAAATGCAGACAAGCATTTGATCGCCATTGAAAGAACTCGTGAAAAATTTAACGCATTTCAAAAACAAGCCGCTCTTGGTGAATTGAATAATTTAACCTTCGTTCATGCTGATGCCATTACCTTTTGTGTACATTTTATTGCACCCAATTCGCTTGACGGCGTATTTATTTTGTATCCAAATCCTGAACCGCATAATAAAAATCAGCGCTGGCTTAATATGCCATTTTTTGAATTTTTATTATCTCGTCTAAAAGCTGGGGGATGTGTCAGGATTGCCAGTAATATTGAGTCTTATATTGATGAGGCGTGCCAGCTGTTGGACGAAGTTTGGCGGCTACCTTATACCAAGTATGCCATTGATTCAACATCAGCACGCACGCACTTTGAGATCAAATATTTGGCTCGTGGCGAGCTTTGTCAAGAAATTATTCTCACCAAACCTGCCTGCTATCAGACCAGATTTGATGATACGCCTGTAAAAGAGTAGGCTGTATGAAACCAAAAATTGCTGTGATTGGTGCGGGTGCTGCTGGACTTATGGCGGCTGAAGTGTTGTCTTTATACCCTGTATCGGTAGATGTCTATGAACACAAACCAACTGCCGCACGCAAAATACTGATGGCAGGCAAGACTGGTTTAAATATCTCGCACAGTGAGCCTTTTGAGACTTTTGTGGATCGTTACACGCCAAATGATTGGCTGACTGGGTATTTACAGTCATTTCATGCCGATCATATCGTTGCGTGGATGGCATCTTTGGGTATCGAAAGCTACATTGGTTCATCTGGCAGGATTTTTCCAGTAGAAATGAAAGCCTCAAAACTGGTTCGTGCTTGGCTATCTCGGCTAAATGGTCGGGGCGTTCGGTTTTATTATCGCCATTGCTGTACTCAGATATCAGGCAGGGTATTAAGCTTTGATAAACTTGATGCTAAGGCGGAGCTTATTGACTCTTTTTGTGCTAACTATGATGCGGTTATCTTAGCGTGTGGCGGTGGGTCATACCGAGCACTTGGCAGTGATGGTGCTTGGCAGCAGTGGTTTGATAAAGATTTATTAACACCTTTATATGCCAGTAATGTCGGCGTGCTGGTTGATTGGTCGTCTTTTATGGTGCCGTTATTTGGTCAGCCATTAAAGCGTATTCAAATCAGTGTAGGGAAAAAGTCGTATCAAGGGGATGCCATCATCAGCCATTATGGACTAGAAAGCGGACTGATTTATCGTCTCAATCGGGCAATGCGTTGCTGTCAAAAAGAAAATGGCTTTCATTTATCGGTCGATCTGATGCCTGATAAATCTGTTGATACCATTCATCATATTTTAAGCCAAACTAAAAGAAAATCGCTGAATACCTTACTCAAAAAAGCTGGTCTAGATGCTGTTAAAATCTCTATCTTAAGGGAGTGTACGCCTAAGGCAGATTGGTCGGATACCGCCAAAATGGCAGTGCATATCAAAAACTTAACCATTCAAGCGACAGGTTTTCGACCAATAGATGAAGCGATCAGTACTGGCGGCGGCATCAAACGCATTGCTCTAGGCAATGATCTACAGCTTATCAAAGAGTCAGGTGTATTTTGTGCTGGCGAGATGCTTGATTGGGACGCACCAACAGGCGGCTATTTATTAACCGCTTGTATGGCAACAGGGCGTGCGGCAGCTTATGGTGCTTTACAGTTTTTAAATATTGACCAGTAAAAAAGTGATTAAAACAAAATCATCAAGCCAAATTGTGCTGGTATTTTATTCATTTATTTTAATATTGATTAATGAGTTAATTAATAAATTTTTTAACCAGTGCGTCACTGTCGGTGCGTGCATTCAGTGCCACCAATAAGGCATAAGCACCAATAAATTTACGACTGATGAACATCATTTCTTTGGGTGGTAGGCTAAATTCACGCGACTGCATACCATTTTTGGCGGCATTCATTACTCTGGCATATAAATCGCTACCTGACCAAATATATAAGCCTTGCTCATCTAAATGTGAAGAATGACCGCCATGGCGTGTCTTAAGTGCCTGCGCATGAGCAAAAGGCTCGCAAGCCATCAAAAATACTTCTGCTATATCAGATTTGGGTTTACCGTTTAACTGATCAAAAAAAGCATAGCCTGTCATGGCTGCCATCATCTGTTGTTTGTCTTGATGATAGCCTGCACTAATCAGCCCATACGCGATACTCAAAAGATGATCGTCAAATTGCTTGATTGCCCCAAAATCTAATAAGATAAGCTTATCAATGCCATCTTCATAGCGCACCAAATAATTGCCAAAGTTTGGATCGGTCTGCATCTCGCCCCATTCAAATAACTCACGCATGAAAATTTCGATGGCGGCTTGTCCAAGTGCATTTTTACGGTCTTGGGGTAGGGTGGTGATGATTGGATCATTTAACGAAATACCCGCTTCAAAGCTCATGCAAATCAATCGGTTAGTACTATAATTATCATAAATTGTCGGCACAACATAACGCTCATCATCTGCCAAATAATGAGCAAAACGCTTGGTGGTTTCTGCCTCAAGCCGATAATCCACTTCACGGTGCAAAAGCTCACCGATCTCCTCAAACCAAGCATCCAATGCTTTGGTCTGTGGTACTGCATTGGTAATTTTTAATAAATGCTTAAAGATAGATAAATCAGAATCAATTGAATCGGCAACCCCTGGATATTGTACTTTAAGTACAACATCTTGACCGCTGTATTTATGTACAGCTTTATGAACCTGTGCTAAGCTTGCCGTACCTATGGGTGTGCGGTCGATATCAAAGTCAGCGATTTGCTCACCAAGTTCTGCTTTAAGTGTCGCATAAATGACATGCCAAGACAGCGGCGTCGTTTGAGCATCCAGTGTATGCAAGGCATTTAAAACTGCCTTGGGTAGAAAATGCTCGCCATATAGTGCAAGCATTTGACCGACTTTGACGACCGAACCCTTTAATTTACCAAGCTCACCTACCAAATAATCCGCTTGTTCTTGCATTAAAGTATGCTTGGCAATCTCTCGCTCTTCTTTGGTCATCAAAAGACCGTTCATGCTGGACTTTGCCCAATTTTTACCGATATTTAAAGAAGTTTTTGCAATCGATAGACGGCGTGAAAAAGGCGAAGTTTTGAGTTTATTCAGTGGTTGGCTCATTGTTGTGATGCAATAAATAATATGGTTATCAATGGTTGCATTATAGCAAATTTCTATTCATTTAACATCTGTCAAACCTAAAAGATATTTGACAAAAACAAAAAAGATGGTTAAACCATCTTTTTTGTTGATTAAATCAGCGTTTGATGGCACGCCAGCCGATATCACGGCGATATTGCATGCCATCAAAATAAATACGCTCAATGGCAGCCAAGGCATCTTTTTGGGCGGTTTGAATATCATCTGCCAGTGCTGTGACGCATAAAACCCGCCCACCATCAGTCACGATGGCATCACCTGATTGTTTGGTGCCAGCATGGAAGATTTTTAAGCGGTCTGTTTGGGTATCAAGTCCTGTAATGATATCGCCTTTGATGCTGGATTCAGGATAGCCACGACTTGCCAAAACCACACCCAAAGCCACTTGATCCAACCACTGAGCTTCGTTTGGTAAATTCCCCAAAAGACCTGCTTGGATTAGGCGAGTCAAAGAGCTTTTAAGACGCATCATAATCGGCTGAGTCTCTGGATCACCAAATCGGCAATTAAACTCAATCACATAAGGGTCGTTATGCTCGTCGATCATCAGCCCTGCATACAAAAATCCTGTATAAGGCGTGCCATTGGCCTTCATCACCTCAACAACAGGGCGAATTACCCGCTCAATCACTTTATCATGCACCATCTGCGTGACGACAGGTGCTGGTGAGTATGCACCCATGCCACCTGTATTAGCACCAGTATCACCCTCAAAAATACGCTTATGGTCTTGGCTGGTTGCCATCGGTAGGATATTTTCGCCATCAATCATGCAAATAAATGATGCTTCTTCACCCGATAAAAATTGCTCAATGACCACACGGCTGCCTGCATCACCAAATTTATTGCCATCAAGCATATCATCAATTGCATCAAAAGCTGTCGCTTCATCCATGGCGACGATCACGCCTTTACCTGCTGCCAAGCCATCTGCCTTGATGACGATAGGTGTACCTTTTTCACGCACATAACGCTTGGCGGCTTCAATTTCTGTAAAGACTTGGTAATACGCTGTGGGAATGCCATATTTTTGCATAAATTCTTTGGCGAATGCTTTTGAGCCTTCAAGCTGAGCACAGTATTTTGTTGGGCCCCAAACAGCAATGCCTGCTTGACGCAAATCATCTACCACACCAGCAACCAGCGGTGCTTCAGGTCCAACAACGACAAATTGGATGTCATGTGTTTGGCAAAATGCAATCAGTGCGTTATGATCGGTAATATCCAAATCAACATTTTGTAATTTTGGCTCAATAGCAGTACCGGCATTACCACGCGCAACATAGACAATCTTAACTGCATCATCTTTTGCACAAGCCCATGCCAATGCATGCTCACGGCCCCCTGTGCCGAGTACCAAAATTTTCATCATTCCCCCAAGTATTTGTTTAACATTGGTGCTTATTGTAACAAAAATTTGGAAGATCGCCAATGAAGTTCTAAAAAAATCGTCAGTTATTTTGGCGTGTGATCTTTAGACAATATGAATAGTGTAAGATTCTGTATCGAGCTTGGCGACGAGCGTATCGCCACTGACAAGTCTGCCAACACCTTTGGGCGTGCCTGTATAAATAATGTCACCTTGACGCAAGCCGAATTTTTCATGCAAAAAATTCAATTGATAAGTTATATCAAATAAAAGCTTATCTGTGCTATCGTCTTGGCGGATATCGCCATTGACCATCAGTGATAATTGATGTGTTGTTGGTATGCCTTTGGTTAAGACAGATAGCCAAGCAGCATGGCGAAAGCCTTTGGCAGTTGTCCACGGCATTCCTTTGGTTTTTAGGGCATTTTGGATATCTCGTGCTGTCAAATCAAGCCCAATCCCATATCCTGCAATACAGCTTAGATCAGGAATTTGGTCATCTGCCACATCTTGATCGATATAAACAACCAGCTCAACTTCATGATGGATATCTTCTGAATAGCCTGGTAATCTTAGGGTGTTATCGGTGGTCAGTGCTGTGGTTGGCTTTAAAAATACCAAAGGTTCGCCTGTTGGTGTATTGCCAAGCTCGCTGATATGCTCAGCATAGCTACGACCAATGCAATAAATATTATTGACAGGGGCGGTGCTGCCATCTTTAAATGTGATGTGCTTCATAAAAATCCTCAAAGCGTATGTCAGCAGTTTTACGAAATGATGTTGCCATCACACCATCAAGCGTTAAGCTTGGCAGTGTTCACTAATTAGCCCCGTCAGATAAGGGTAGTAATAGTTTGGTAAGTCATGCCCCATGCCATCAACCAATACAAAACGAGCATTTGGAATGACTTTGGCAAGAAATTTACCGTGGCTTGGTGCAACTAAACCATCTTTATTGCCATGAATAACCAAAGTATTAGCACGGATCTGCTTGGTAAAGCGTAATATCGAACCTGATGCCAAAATAGCAGTCAGCTGTTGTGAGACGCCTAATGGATGAAAATTTCTTTGGTAGCGTTTTTCGGCAATGGCACGCGTACCTTTGATGTCCAAATGGCCAGGCGATCCAACCGCTGTCATAAACCATACGCTGTGGCGAACCATATCTCTTTCTGAATGACTTTCAGGGCGACGGACAAATGTCATGAATTGCTTGGGGTTTGGCGGCCTTAAAAATGCCCGATTGGATGTAGAAAATAGCAGTACTAAATTTTTGATATATTTAGGATAGCGTGCTGCCACAATCTGTGCGATCATACCACCCATCGAAGCCCCAATAAGATTGACATTATGAAGCTGCATGGTTTTGATTAGGCGTGCTGCATCTTCTGCCATATCTGTTAGAGTATAGGCAACTGGCTCTGAGCGATTGGATAGACCTGCCTGCATTTTTAGCATCATTTTGAAGGTATTGAGTCTTGGTAGGCCATCAATTTGGATTTTACTTGATAGGCCTGTATCACGATTATCAAAGCGTATGACAAAAAATCCAGCATCAATAAATCGCTTTAAAAACTGGTCTGACCAAAACATCATTTGTGAGCCAAGGCCTGTAATAAAGATCATTGGTGGATGCTCGGGGTTGCCGCCTGCTTCCACACAAAGCTTAATACCTTCACCGATATCAATGATGGCTTGAAATAGATGTTCTGACAGATCAGAAGGATACCAGTGAATATCTCCAAATTTTTGCCAGCTGTTAGGTGGTGTGATGGGGCGATTGATACTCATGATGGCTTAAATTTCCACCATTTCAAAATCTTCTTTACCAACGCCGCATTCAGGGCAAAGCCAATCATCAGGCACATCCTCCCAGCGTGTACCAGGTGCAAGCCCTTCTTCGGGGCAACCTAGCGCCTCATCATAAATCCAGCCACATACAATACATTGATATTTTTTCATAATCACCTTTGACCGTCAAAAGTCCACCAAATTCCCAAAAGATTTGGTTATTGGGTAAATAAAATACCCAATTAGTTTACAGATGTATCGAATTTTTGCAAGTAAAATTTATGATTTATGAAAATCATTTGATCAAATTGCCAGTTTTTTGTTGATTAAATTAGCACAATTGACGGTATTTGGCTAGAAATTTTTGGTGTATTATCTAAATGTCATCTAAAAATTATTTGATATTACAGATAAAATAAAGTTTGATAAAATCGCTACAACTCATCGTTAAAATCGTGTATCATTAACCATATTTTAATGCGTATAAGGAATGCTGTCATGAGCCAAACTACTCAGTCTTTGCCTGTTAATACCGATGAAATCAAAGGCTATCGCACCCAAATTGATGCCATTGATGAGAAAATTCAAACGCTCATCAATGAGCGTGCCAAAGTTGCTCAGCAAGTGGCAGTTGCCAAAAAAAACCACGAAAATCACCCCATCTTTTATCGCCCTGAGCGAGAAGCTCAAGTATTAAAATCAGTCATGGCGCGTAATGAAGGCCCGTTATCTGGCGAAAAGATGGCACGCTTGTTTCGTGAAATTATGTCGGTATGCCTTGAGCTTGAAGAGCCACAAAAAGTGGCTTTTTTGGGACCAGTTGGGACATTCACCCATGCAGCAGCACTAAAGCATTTTGGTAAAGCAGCCACGACAGTATCTTTGACAACCATCACCGATGTATTTCGTGAAGTTGAAGCAGGCAGTGCGATGTACGGCGTGGTGCCTGTTGAAAACTCATCAGAAGGTGTGGTGAATCATACTTTGGATGCATTTTTAAGCTCAAGCTTAAAAATCATTGGCGAGGTGGAGCTGCCGATTCATCATAATTTTTTGGTGGCAGAGCATACCCGTGTTGAGAGCCTGAGCCGTATTTATAGCCATCAGCAAGCATTGGCACAGTGTCGCCACTGGCTGGATGTCAATTTCCCAAATGTTGAACGAGTGGCAGTTTCATCAAATGGTGAAGCGGCTCGTCGTCTTCAAAATGAATGGCATTCTGCAGCAATTGCAGGTGATGTGGCTGTTGCTGAATATGGTTTACATAAATTATACGAAAATATCGAGGATAATCCGGGTAATACCACACGATTTTTAATCATTGGGCGAGAAGACATTGCACCATCTGGTCAAGACAAAACCTCAATCATGGTCTCAAGTCCAGATAAAGCGGGAGCGTTGATTGAGATTTTGGAACCTTTACGCCGTCACGGAGTATCGATGACCAGTATTGAGACACGCCCTGAGCGTCCGAATAAATGGGCTTATGTATTTTTTATTGATATGAATGGTCATATCGAAGATAAGCATGTTGCTGCTGCGATCGAAGATATCAGACCACTAGTAAAGGATTTGCGAGTGTTAGGCTCTTATCCAAAAGCTGTTTTATAACTTTTTTAAATTAACAGCGTATGAAAAATCCAATGGATAATACAAAAAAGCCGTTGTTTGAGCAATTGTGCGTAATCGGCTTGGGGCTGATTGGTGCATCATTTGTACAAGCGGTACACAATGCCAATCATCGGCTTAACACGCCTTTGGTGGGTCAAATCACTGCCGCTGATACCAATCAAAAAAGTATCGATGATGCGTTGGCGGCAGGCGTGATTTCAAGTGGTAGCACAGATATTTTCAGTGCAGTTTGTGGCTCTGATTTGGTTATGATTGCCACGCCCGTCAAAAGCATTTATCCGATCATGAAGATGCTAAAGCATGCGATAGATTTGGGTGATTTGGCTAGTCATGCCATCATCACAGATGTGGGCAGCACCAAAGTATCAGTTGCTAAAGCGGCTGATGAGATTTTTGGTGCGTACCATCATTTTATTGGTGGGCATCCGATTGCAGGTGCAGAAAGGTCGGGCTTTGACGCCAGAAATGGTGAGCTTTTTGTACAGCATAAGGTCATTTTATGCCCAAGCACTCATAGCCATGCAGCCGATTTTGCTAAAATTGCCAAAATCTGGCAGGCAATCGGTGCTAAGGTTATACAAATGAGTGCATCACGCCATGATGAGATTTTGGCTTATACCAGCCATTTACCACATTTGCTTGCTTTTAGTCTGACACATCAGCTGGCAAGCCATGATGATAATTTGGATATTTTTCGTTATGCAGCGGGTGGGTTTAGGGATTTTAGTCGTATTGCCGCCAGCCATCCTGTGATGTGGCATGATATTTTTATCGCTAACAAGCCTGCACTTTTAAATGCATTAGATGAATTTGTGAATCATTTACAAGTGTTTCGCCAAATCATTGATCAAGAAGATTCTGAAAAAATGTTTGATTGGCTCGCCACTGCTCGTCATGCTCGCCGTCATTTTGGGCATATGCTCGCCAAAAAACCGATGCACAAACCTAATATTGTTATTACTCCAGATGCCATCAAGGATACTATTATGAGTCAAAGTTATCATATTCGGCCACAAAATGCCATTTCAGGTGTGATTAGTGTCCCAGGAGATAAGTCGATCTCACACCGTTCAATCATGTTTGGCGCATTGGCTGATGGTGTCACTCATGTGACAGGATTTTTACAGGGTGAAGATGCACTGGCGACACTGCAAGCATTTGCTGATATGGGCGTTAAGATTGAGCGAAATGGCGATAAAGTTACCATTCATGGTGTTGGTATTGATGGTCTAAAAGCACCCAAAACTCCGCTATATATGGGTAATTCAGGCACCAGCATGCGTTTATTGGCAGGAATTTTATCCGCCCAAGCCTTTGATAGCGTGATGACGGGTGATGTCAGCCTATCTCAGCGTCCGATGGAGCGAGTGGCTGTACCACTGCGTAATATGGGTGCTAAAATCCAATCAACGGGTAAAAAAGGCACAGCACCCTTATCCATCACAGGCTCACAAACTCTAAATGCCATCGAATATCAATTGCCTGTTGCTTCTGCCCAAATTAAATCTTGTCTGATTTTGGCAAGTCTATGGGCTAAGGGTACCACAACCATCATCGAGCCTGAAGTGAGCCGAGATCACACCGAGCGTATGCTAAATGCCTTTGGTTATCCTGTGCAAGTTGATGGGTGTAAAATCAGTGTGACGGGCGGCGGCAGGCTGACAGCTACAGATATTATTGTGCCAGCAGATATCTCCAGTGCAGCATTTTTTATGGTGCTGGGTGCAATTGGAGGCGGTGAGGGACTGACCATTGAAAAAGTGGGCATGAACCCAACTCGCACAGGCGTCATCGATATTTTAACCTTGATGGGTGCTGATATCACAGTGATGAATGAAGCTGTCGTAGGTGGCGAGCCGATTGCTGATATTACGGTGCGACCTTCTGATTTGCATGGTATTGACATACCAGAGCATTTGGTACCACTTGCGATTGATGAATTTCCTATATTATTCATCGCAGCAAGCTGTGCGTATGGTGTCACCAAACTGACTGGTGCAAAGGAGCTGAGAGTAAAAGAGTCTGATCGCATCCAAGTGATGGCAGATGGCTTGGCAACGCTTGGTATTGATTCTAAAGTGCTAGAAGATGGCATTATTATCCAAGGTAAAGGCATCCAAGGTGAGAAAAACGCCATCTTTGGCGGTGGTGTGATTGAGAGTCATCACGATCATCGGATTGCGATGAGTTTTGCGGTGGCAAGCAGCCGAGCCACAGATGACATTATCATTCAAGGCACCGAGACAGTCAATACCAGTTTTCCAAATTTTACCGAGCTTGCCAATCGTGTTGGTCTGTCTATTGAGGTTAAATAACCCATCTATTTAAATAATCCATCTACCGATTGATTATGGTAATTGCTATGGCAAAAACAGTCGCAACCACGCCAAAAGGGTTACTGACAGTGTTATCTGCTTTTTTGATTTGGGGCTGTTTTCCGCTTTATTTCAAAGAGCTGATAGAATATGACGCCATAGAAATCATCGTTCATCGTGTGGTTTGGACTTTTGTTATCTTACTTGGGATTACCATAATCACAAGACGCTTTAGGTGGATTGATCAAATCAAAAAGCAGCCCAAATGGCTGTTTTTAACCTTTCTTGCTTCTGTTTTAATCGCAACAAACTGGTTGGTTTATGTGTGGGCAGTAACGCACGATCAGGTACTTGAAGCAAGCTTAGGCTACTTTATCCACCCTTTGGTTGGCGTGCTATTTTCGATGCTAATATTCAAAGAAAAGCTGCGGTTGATGCAAAAACTCGCTGTACTACTGGCCGTCGCCGCTGTTGGCATTCAGATTGTATGGATGGGCGGGTTGCCTTGGGTGAGTATGTTATTGCCACTGTCATGGGGACTTTATGGCGTTATTCAAAGACAAACGCCTTTTGATGCACTTGATGGGTTGTTTCTTGAGACAGCATTGCTTGTACCTATATCACTGATTTGGTTGCAATTTTCTCATGTTGCCAGCTCATCGATGGCGTTTTGGGTGTCATCTGAGATTTGGCTTTTGATGTTAGCAGGTCCAGTGACATTAGTGCCGCTGCTTTTGTATAATATATCGACCAAGCTGGTACAGTTTAATACCTTATCTTTTTTAAATTACTTAACGCCAAGCTTGATATTTTTATTGGCTATTTTTTATTATCACGAGCCTTTTGATGCCAAGCGATTGTTGGTTTTTGTATTAATTTGGATCGGGCTTTTGATGTTTAGTGCGGATATGTTTAAACATAAAAAAGGAGCATAAATGAGCGATATTGTGTTCATACAAGGGCTTAATATTGATACGGTGATTGGTGTCTATGCTTGGGAGCGTGTCATCAAACAAAGGCTCATCATCGATGCGCAGATGGTCTGTGATATGACGCGTGCCATTGCCGATGATGATGTGGCGTATGTGATTGATTATAAAGCCGTTTGTGAGGATATTGAAAAATTGTGCCATGAGGTGCAAGCTGAGCTTTTAGAGACCTTGGCGGATAAGATTGCGCATCATGTTTTGACCAATTATCCATGCTGTGAAATCACACTGACCATACATAAGCCCAATGCCATCAAGCAAGCTGATAGCGTGGGTATTAAAATCATCCGCAAGGCAGGTGTATGAGCAAACAAGCCTATGCAAATGCGATTGTTATCGCTTTGGGCAGTAACCATGATGCCAAGGTTGCGTTTACTTGTGCCATTAAATCGCTTCAAGAGCTTGGGCGAGTCGTATTATCACAGCGAATTTGTGGACAAGATTTCACTGGGCGTAGTCAGAGAATTTATCATAATGCTTGTGCTTATATTATACTGACAAAAACTATGCAATATACAGACATTGAACAAACGCTGAAACAAATTGAACGGCGATGTGGACGCAATCCTGCCAAAAAATGTACCAAATACGATTATGAAGTGGTGATAGATTTGGATATTCTGGCGGCAAGGTTTGATGGACAGTGGCAGATGAATTTGGCACGACTGCCACTAAAAAACCACGATATACAAGGCATAAAGCAAGTTGCGGCATTTTTATTAGACCAAATATAGCTGATATCGATTCATTATTATCATCAAGTGGGCTGTACTGTGTGTCTATCTAAAATCATGGTAAGCCATAAAGTGGGTATTCATTTTTAATTAGTCCCACTATTTTTTTAATAAATGAAACTGGTATTGGTATTTATTTTTGTGAATAAACTTTTGGTAAAAATCCTTTTATAATAAACAAGAATATTTATATATTAAACTTGTTTTAATCGGTTGCATGGGCAGACATCTGCTTGTGTGTATAGTCCACCATGAGTAATGGATGGGTAATTTTATCAGGGTAATTTCAATGACAAAATATTATAACGATCCCGATCACATCGAGACCCAAGAGTGGCTTGATGCATTTGAATCGGTCATAAAAAATGCAGACAAAGATCGTGCACAGTTTTTATTAAAAGCACTTTATAACATGGCTGTTCAAGAAGGTTTACCATTCAACCGCCTTGATACTGCATATATCAATACCATTCCAGCCGAAGATGAGCCAACTTATCCTGGCGACTTGCACATGGAGCGTAAAATTCGTGCATTGATTCGTTATAACGCCTTGGCAATGGTCATGCGTGCCAACCAAAATAATGACGATTTGGGTGGGCATTTGGCAACTTTTGCATCATCAGCGACACTGTATGAGACGGGATTTAACCATTTTTGGCGTGCACCTAGCGAAAACCATGGCGGTGATATGATTTATTATCAAGGTCATGGTGCACCAGGCATGTATGCCCGTTCATTCTTAGAAGGTCGCTTGTCTGAAGAGCAGCTGATTAATTTTCGCCGTGAAGTCGATGGCAAGGGCTTGTCAAGCTATCCGCATCCTTATTTAATGCCTGATTATTGGCAGTTCCCAACAGTATCCATGGGCTTGGGTCCTTTGATGTCAATTTATCAGGCCCGTAATCAAAAATATCTGACCAATCGTGGCCTAATCAAAGATGAGGATCGTAAAGTTTGGGCATTTTTAGGTGATGGTGAAACTGACGAGCCTGAAAGCTTGGGTGCTATCTCAATGGCAGGTCGTGAGAAGCTGGATAACCTAATTTGGGTCATCAACTGTAACCTTCAGCGTTTGGATGGTCCCGTGCGTGGTAACGGTAAAATTATCCAAGAGCTTGAATCGGTGTTCCGTGGTGCAGGCTGGCGAGTGATTAAAGTCATTTGGGGCGATCATTGGGATCCATTACTTGCCAAAGATACCTCAGGGGCACTCAAAAAACGCATGGAAGAAGTGGTAGATGGTGAGTATCAGCTCTATGAAGCTCGTGATGCCGCCTTTGTTCGTAAGGAGTTTTTTGGTAAGTATCCTGAGCTTGAAGAGATGGCAAAACAGTTCAGTGATGAAGAGATTATACGCCTAAATCGTGGCGGTCACGACCCCAAAAAAGTCTATGCTGCCTATGCTGAAGCCATGAAAACCAAAGGTCAGCCGACGGTAATTTTGGTGAAAACGGTGAAAGGCTATGGTTTGTCTACTCAGATTCAATCGGTCAATAAAGCTCACCAAATCAAAAAAATTGACGAAAGTGGCTTAAAATACTTCCGTGACCGTTTTGATTTGCCATTGACCGACGAACAGCTCAAAGAATTACCTTTTTATCGCCCCAGTGAAGATTCGGCCGAATATAAATATCTGATGGGTCGCCGAGAGGCTTTGGGCGGTCATTTGCCATCTCGTCGCAGTGGTCACATTCCACTTGAGATTCCTGAGCTTTCGGTATTTAATCAAGTTCTGCAAGGCTCAAAAGGCAAAGAGCAATCAACCACTATGGTATTTGTGCGTTTATTGTCAGCCCTATTAAAAGATAAAGGTCTAAATAAACATGTTGTGCCGATTGTGCCTGATGAGGCACGTACCTTTGGTCTAGAAGGCATGTTCCGTCAGCTTGGTATCTATTCATCAGTGGGTCAAAACTATGTCGCTGAAGATGCCGATGCTTTGATGGGCTATCGTGAAGCCAAAGATGGCCATATGCTAGAAGAAGGCATCAATGAAGCAGGTGCAATGAGTGCATGGATTGCCTTATCAACCAGCTATTCGGTTAATGCGTTACCGATGATTCCAATGTACATTTATTATTCAATGTTTGGTTTCCAGCGTATTGGTGATTTGGCGTGGGCAGCGGGCGACTGTCAAGCACAAGGATTTTTATTTGGTGCGACAGCAGGGCGTACCACACTAAATGGTGAAGGTTTACAGCATCAAGATGGCCATAGCCATATCTTATTTGGTACCGTACCTAACTGCGTAACCTATGACCCATGCTATGGTTATGAGCTGGCTGTCGTCATGCACGATGGTTTACGCCGTATGTATGCACAAGGTGAGCGAGTTTATTATTACATCACCTTGATGAATGAAAACTATGAACATCCAGCCATGCCTGAGGGTGTTGAAGAAGGCATTAAGCGTGGTATGTACCTGTTAAAAGATAATGGCTCAACTCAAGTTCAGCTACTGGGTTCGGGTGTGATTTTGCGTGAAGTTGAAAAAGCGGCACAAATCTTGCAAGATGAATTTGGTATCACTGCCAATGTTTGGAGTGTGACCAGTTTTAATGAACTGACTCGTGATGGCATGGCGTGTGACGACTACAACCGCCTACACCCAACCGCCGACCAAAAAACCCCATGGGTAACCAGTCAATTGGTATCACATAAAGGTATTGTGGTTGCAGCAACAGATTATATGCGTAATTATTCAGAACAAATCCGTGGATGGTTACCTGACAGCCGTCCATATGTAACCTTGGGTACTGATGGCTTTGGGCGTTCGGATAGTCGAGCCAAATTACGCAGTTTCTTTAATGTTAATGCAGAACATATTGTTGTGGCAACTTTGAAAAAATTGGCAGATGAAGGTGACATTGATGTTCGCTTGGTTCAAGATGCGATCAACAGTTTTGATATTGACGCCGATCAAGCACCAGCATGGCAGCGGCAGCCTCAATATGATTTCTTCCCAGATGCACCAGCACCAAAGGCAACTCGTGAGCCAAACCCTGTGCCTGAACTGGTCGAAGATGACAATCACTGATAACTGCCCAATTTATAGGAGAATATGATGGAAATCAAAGCCCCCGATTTGGGTGTTGAATCAGCTGAAGTTGCTGAAATTATGGTAAAAGTTGGCGATAGCGTCAGCGAAAATGACAATATGATTTTGGTTGAGTCTGATAAAGCCTCTGTTGAAGTGCCATCAACTGGTGCTGGTGTTATCAAAGAAATTCATATCTCGGTCGGTGATCACATCTCCGAAGGAGATTTGTTGTTCACTCTTGACAGTGATCAAAGTGGTGATGCTCAAAAAACTGACTCAAAATCCGACGATGAACCTCAAACAAAACAATCGGCTAAAGATGAAGATGATATATCTATCGGTGATGATGAGCAAACAGACGATCAGCCTGACTTAAATGAATCAGCTGGTAGTCAAACGCATCATTTACCAGACCTTGGCGTAGATAGTGCCGAAGTTGCTGATATTATGGTGGCAGTTGGTGATGAAATTACCAAGGATCAACCATTGATTTTGGTTGAGTCTGACAAAGCCTCGGTTGAAGTACCTGCACCAGTTGATGGCGTGATCGAAGAAATCTTAATCAAAGCAGGCGATAGTGTCTCAAATGGTCAAGCGTTTATTACGATTAAGAGCAAGGGCATTTCAGCCAAAAAATCATCAAATAAAGAGCAACCAGCCGAAAAAACCAAAGAAGAAGATACCAAAGCTAACCAAGCGGCAGTATCTGAATCAAAAAACAAGTCTGTACAAAGCCCACAAACCAAACTGCCAGAAGCTGTCGTAAACGAAAAAGCTCGACATGTTTACGCAGGCCCAGCGGTGCGTAAACTTGCGCGTGAGCTTGGTGTGGACATCAGTGCTGTGACAGGTACAGCAGCTCACGGGCGAATCTTAAAAGAAGACTTATTTGGCTATGTCAAATCAGTCATCAGCGGTTCTACCAGTCAAGCAAAATCTGGCACGACCGAGGTGCGTTCTGGTTTGCCAAGCTTACCAGATATGAGCAATAAAGAGATTTGGGGCGAGCTTGAAATCCAAGATCTCACTCGTCTACAAAAAGTCTCTATTCCGCAGCTAAACTACAATACCTATCTACCACAGGTGACGCAGTTTGATCTTGCTGATATCACAGATACCGAAAGCTTGCGTAATGAGCTTAAGGGTGAGTTTAAGGCAGAGGGCATTGGTCTGACTATTTTGGCATTTATTGTTAAGGCGGTGGCATATGCACTTACCCAAACGCCAAAATTTAATAGCCATTTATCGGATGATCATACACAAATCATAATCCGCAAATCGGTAAATATGGGTATTGCGGTAGCAACCGATGATGGTTTGATTGTACCTGTGATCAAGAATGCTCAAGATAAAGGTATCAAGCAGATTGCCATTGAGATTGGTGAACTTGCCAAAAAAGCGCGTGATAAAAAACTGACCGCCAAAGACCTACAAGGTGCAAGCTTTACCATCTCAAGTCAAGGCAATCTTGGCGGCACAGCCTTTACGCCACTTGTAAACTGGCCACAGGTCGGTATTTTGGGTGTATCTGAAGCATCGTATCAGCCAAGATGGAATGGCAAAGAATTTGAGCCACGGCTCATGTTGCCACTATCACTGTCTTATGATCACCGTGTGATCAATGGTGCGGATGCTGCGGTCTTTACTCGCCATATTGCAAAATTGTTGGCAGATCCGCGTCGTATCTTGTTATAATTTAATCGCCAAGACTAACAACGCATCGATCAAAATCGGTGCGTTTTTTTATAAATTAATATGAATTAACTTAAGAAATGATACTTTAAAATAATAATATGTATAAATTAAAAAGATGATTTTTATCATTAAATATTAATAATAAAAACAAAAGATGAAAATCGGCTGGTTATTACTCTAATCATTTAATCATTTTATCAAAAAATACGCACACAAAACCCAGTTTACAAAACTCAAAAAGCTGATGCAATTGACACTTTTTTGCTGTATAGTGATATATACTGATAGTTCACGATACTATTTTATGTCTATCAACTCAAAAAATACTTAAGCAAAAGGATATTATATGAATACTTATACACCGCCAGAAGTTTGGGATTATCAAAGTATCAAAGCCAAAAACGGTGGCACATTTGGCGGTACAAATCGCCCCACAGCAGGGGCAACGCATGAGAAGAACTTGCCTGTTGGCGACTCGCCTTATCAGCTGTATTCTTTAAACACGCCCAATGGCATTAAGGTGAATATATTACTGCAGGAGCTAAAACAACTTGGGGCAATCACAGGATATGATGCCTATAAGATCAATATCATGGCAGGAGATCAATTCGGATCGGATTTTGTCAAAATTAACCCAAACTCCAAAATTCCAGCATTGCTTGATCAAAGTACCACGCCTGCTACTCGTATCTTTGAAAGCGGGGCGATTTTATTGTATTTAGCCCAAAAACATAACGCCTTTATCCCAACTAATCTCAATCAGTTATCAGAACTTTACTCATGGCTCATGTGGCAGATGGGTTCAGCACCGTTTGTGGGCGGTGGTTTTGGTCATTTTTATGCCTATGCACCAGAGCCAATGGAATATCCTATTAACCGTTATACGATGGAAACCAAACGACAATTGGATGTCTTAGACCAGCATTTGGCAAACCATGCCTTTATAATTCAAGATGACTATACCATCGCTGATATGGCGATTTATCCATGGTATGGGCGTTTGTGCTTGGGAGAGCTTTATGTCTCTGATAGCTACGATGCCGCCAAGTTTTTGGAAGTGCATACTTATCAAAATGTCATTCGATGGGCAAAAACCATTGCAGCTCGTGAAGCGGTACAATCCGCCCAATCTCTTGAGCTTAAAGCAATTTGATGACCAAGTTATCTTTATAATATGTTTACAATTACTCAGTCAAATGATACCCAAATTCTATTGGATCATCTGATTCATTACTACCAGCAAACACAGGCACAGCGTCAAGGCGAGGCGCTGGGTATTTCTGTTTTTTCACCATTTATCGTCATTGTTCCATCGATGGTACTTGGTGATTGGCTAAATCGCAGTATTGCCGAACGGCTTGGGATTAGCACACTTTTTATGACACAATTTTGGGGTCAATATCAGTGGCAGCTTATTCAGCAAGTGCTTAGGATTGATGCTAATCATCATCCTGCAGATGCCTTGCAGGTGCCAGAGGTGGCGGTACTGTCTGGTTCGGTCATGCGTTGGCGGATTTTTGGCTTTATCAAAACTTTGTCCAGTGAGCAGATTATCAAGATTATGCAAGATGATCATCATCCGTTGTATGATTTTTTGATGACAATTTATGACACTCAGCACCAAAGCATTCCAGAGCATCGGCTATGGCGAATCTGTGAGGAGGTGTCATCAGTTTTTGTGCGATATTTGACCCATCGACCCGAATGGCTACATGCATGGACCCATGACTTACCACTACCTGAATCAATCGATGAGATGATCGATACTAAGGATAGATTTGCCAATGATTACAGTGATAGCGATCCAACACCCAAATGGCTGATTCAGCAATATCACGACCTTGAAAAATTGTTACGATATCTGTGGCGACAGCTATTTTCTGAGGTCTATGCTTATCGTGAGACACTTGAGGTGCGATTTTGGGCAGTGCTTGATGGGCTGCGTGGTGAAAGTGTGGTAGCTGAAGCATATAAAAGCTTGCCTAATCAGCTTTATTTATTCACTATCCAGCAAATTCCCTTGCTGGAGCTACAATTTTTAAAACGCTTATCAGTTCATTTGAATGTGCATTTATTGCATTTTAATCCATCAAAGATGTTTTGGGCGGATATTGTTGATAAAAACTGGCTGGCAACGCAGCGTATTATTAACCCAAACTTGGTCTATCTGAAAGATTATGGTCATGTTTTATTATCAAGATTGGGTAAAGAGTCCCGAGAAACTTTTGCGATGCTGGCAGATATGTCGGGCGGTGATTATTATTATGAAAAAGAAGGGGTGAATCGCAGATTTTATGAAACTTATCGCACACCCAAAGATTGGCAAGTTGACTGGCAGGATGATTTTGTATCGCCGGCTCAAGAATCTGAAAGTTTATTAAATCAGCTAAAATCCGATATTTTAATGCTTGAAGATGGCGAAGCTACCAAACAATGGTGGCAACAAGAACTTGTATCAGCCTTCAAAGATAGTGCGTTTTGGGAACAAAAAGTTAAAACCAAAAGCCAGTTAATGTTGCCTCTTGGATTGGATAAAAATGATCAATCTCTACGCCTGCCCAGTCTAAGTATCCATGCCTGCCACAGTCTAAAACGACAGCTTGAAGTGGCTCGTATGATCATAGCTCGCTATCTTAATGAGCCAAATTCTGACGGTAGCCACCGAAAATTATCTGATATCGTGGTTTATTTACCTGAAGCTCAGGCGGCCGAAGATCTTATCCGACTGATTTTTAATGATGATGTTGGTATGGATGGGCTGAAGCTACCTGCCAAAATTACCGGTACTGCCAGTCGTGAGGTAGATTCGCTGATGGCTGCTATCAGCGGGTTTTATCGGCTACTTGGTGCCAAAAATGCGCGTTTTTATCGTGATGATGTGTATGAATGGCTGATGACGCCAGCATTGTACGAAAGTTTGGGGCTTGATTTTGAGTCAGTCAATCGAGCCTGTCAATTGCTGGATGCGGCTGGCTTTCGCCGAGGATTTGATGCTGCACATTTGGCAATGACACTCAATGAAGCTGATTTGGATTATCGTTATAGTTTTAGCTATGCTTTAGATCGTATCGTGGCAGGGTTTTTAACACCCTGTGATTCACCATCTCCAAGCTCATTGATGCATCCGTTTAAATGGCGTGATGAATCATTTCAAGAAGCAAGCTTGCCTTTAGAGGGGGTCACATTAGCTGATCAACCGATTGTTGAGGCGCTGTGTCTGATTCATGCAGGTCTCAGAGAATTTCGTGATGAATATCAACGGCTTGCGCCTGTGATTAATTGGCTTCATCATATCGAGCATCGTGTTATTAATCGCTATTTTACCAAATATCGTGAAACCAGTCAGATGCATGTTATTTTCAAGGTGATGAATGGTATTGCAGCCAGTATCCGTGCCAATCATCATTATCACCGCCATACTAAGAATTCTACACAAGGTACTCAAAACATAGAGCTTACACTTGAATTTGTGCTTGAGAGTATGGCGAGTTTACTTGCCTCTCAAGCGGTGAGTGCTGAGCCAGCAGGCACAATCACTTTTGCGCGTTTTGGGGCTTTAAGAAATGTGCCTTTTGGCTTGACGCTGATGCTGGATATGAATTTATCGGCATTCCCTAGGCAAGATCGACAAGCGCGCCTAGATTTGATGAAAGCTGGGCTTAAGCGTCGTGGCGATCGTTTTTTAGAAGATGATGACAATGGTGCATTTTTAGATGCCATACTGTGTAGCCGTGATGCTTGTGCCATTTTTTATACCAATGTCGCCGATGACGGCACTCAGCTACTGCCAGCATCACCAGTCAGTGAGTTGATTGAATTTTTTAAATCTAATGTGGATTGGGCAGTTGACTTTGACTTGCAGGCGGATCATGCCAACCAAGCCGATCAAATACATGCTAAACTTGCGACCATCGCCCCGAAATTGGTTCAGCAGCTTTTGATTTATGAGCATACTGCCAATGCCTTTGATGCGTCTGTATTTTATGAAACAAAAGAGATGGTCTGTGATGAAGATGATTTGGCTGATTTTTTAACCCAAAAAATTCTGCATGCCAAACAATCCCAAACTTATTACTTGCCACCATCGCCCATGATGGTAAAATTGCGTCATTTATTGGATCAAGATTTTAATCAATCACCCATCATAAGCTTACCTGATGCGACAATTTATCAGATGCTTGCAGAAGCGTTACAAAACAACTTACAAGGTGACAGCGGGCAATTAGAGGAAGTTTTAACCATTTTTGGCATTCAATTACCAAACAGTATGCCGCTTAATCAGATTTATCATACACTTAAAAATCCTGCCACAGCCTATCTAAAACACAAACTGCCACTACTATATGACGCAGAAGACGGCTTTTTAGAAGAGCCGCTGTCTTTGGACGGTTTGGGTCAATATCAGCTCAAAGAGACCTTGATTGATGCCATGGCACAAGGGGTATTTGATGGCATGCCTATGGATGAGTTTGACTATCATAAGCTCATAGATACCATTTATATGAACGATGATAAGGCATCAGAGTTTGCTCACATTGTACGCATCTATTATGATAATTTGCTACCCGCTGGTGCAAATCGTTTGACCAGTTTGGATAATTTGGTTGGGCAACTGGCGAAGCTGACTGACGATTTTGCACAAAATCTAACAGATTTACAAGTTAAGAAGCAGCAATTACAATATTCTTCAATGATTAGTCCAACCAAAGAGCAATATATTGCAGTTGAGCTAAATCATATCCCGCTGGATATTGTCGCAAAATTACCCATCAGCTGCGATCAATGGTTGCGAGTGCTACCAAATACAGTGCGTGCAGGGCATTTTTTACGCTTTTATTTGCATCATTTGGCGTGGCAAGTGAGCAGACAAACCGACCAAAAAGACATTGAACAAAATCTTGGCAGCAGCTTATGGCAGTTTGGGCAGGCTAGCAATGATTTAAAAGACTTTCATCTCAATGATGTTTCCTTATTAAAGCTAAAACCCATTCATAAAGAGACTGCTAAGCGGCAACTACAAAATTTCATGGTCATGGGTTTATTAGCCAAGCAGATGCCTTTGGTGCTACCTTTGATGACTTCACTGAACATTGTCGCTTTGAATACCAAAAATGAGCTTGAATTTGGTGAAAGCCAGTTTAATGATTGGTTGTCAGGTCAGTATGAAGATCATTACCAAGGTCAATCTTGGCAAAAGATATTGGATGGCCTGCAGCCACTGCCTGAGATTAAAAAAGGTAAAGAACTTGCACAAGTTTTATATGCTGGTTTATTGGATGCTCTCATCATTGACCCAACCAGTCAAACAGTTTGATGGTTTAATACTTAAGGCGATAAACGCTTTTGTTTTTTATTGTGAAATAATGATAAATTTTAACAGTTATCTGATCTAAGTTTGCTCAAACAATCGCCAAACTGATTGTTTGACAACTGTTTGAGCAAAAATGAATTACTGATTTTGAGCTTGGACGGCAAGCTTATCGTATAAGCCGCCATCACTAAAATAAGTTTTCATGATACTTGCCCAGTCTCCAAAGACATCATTAGGAAAAAAGGTTGTCATGACAGGGAATTTATCGGCGTGTTTGGCTAGGATATCGGGGCTGCTTGGTCTTAAGAAAAACTTCGTGGCAAGCTCTTGAGCTTCGTCGCTGTACAGATGATTGAGGTATTCGGTTGCAGCTTTGGTTGTGCCTTTGTTGTCGGTAACAGATTTCACCACAGCAATCGGATTTTCTGCATTCACTGTGTAGCTTGGGTAAATAATATCCACATTGCCAAATTTACTCTTAATCACATTGGCTTCATTTTCAAAGGTGATTAAGACATCACCGATGCCACGCTGGGCAAAGGTTGTTGTTGCCGCACGCCCACCATTTTCAAATACTTTAACATGGCTTAAAAGTGCCTTGACGAACGCATGAGTTTGAGCTTCGTCATTATGATAAGCATTCAAGCCATAGCCATAAGCACCCAAAAACGCATAGCGACCGTTACCAGAGGTTTTTGGGTTGGCGATGATAATATCTATGCCACTTGTTGCCAAGTCATTCCAATCTTTAATGCCTTTGGGGTTGCCTTCTCGTACCAAAAATACGATAGTACTGGTGAAAGGAATGGCATGGTTTGGGAATGCGTGTCGCCAATTGCCATCCACCAATTTGGCATCAGCCAATAGCTCAATATCAGAGCCTTGATTCATGGTAACAATATCCGCTTGCAGTCCATTTTTTACCGAAAGTGCTTGCTTGCTTGAGCCACCATGAGACTGCTTGATCTTAATTTTGGTATTTGGGTAGTTGGTCAAATAATGATTTATAAAAACTTCATTATACGCTTTATAAAAATCTCGAGACACATCGTAAGAAACATTCAAAAGCTCAATTGGATCTTGATTAGCTTCTGTACTACTGGCTGTCGTGTCAGTATTTTGGATGGAAGTTTTGGTATTGTTTGAGCAAGCAGTTAAGCCAAAAAAGATACCAAATGCTGTTGCCAGCAGTGTTGTTTTTTTAAGCAATGTTATCATAATAAATCCAAACCAAACTAAATAAACAGATAGTGCATACTTTACGCAAATTCGTCATAAAAAACCAACGACAAATCAGACTTTTTATTTTCTATTTTGGAATTAAGCAGTCTGATAAATTAGTCTAAGTAGGGCTGATGATTGATGAAAATACAAAAAAAATATGCTATGCTTACCGTATTTTATCCCAATTTAAGGAATGTTTATGACTCAGCTTGACCCAAATTGGCAGACAGATGCACTTGATCTAAGTCTTGGTTATTTTGAGCAGACTTTGGCAGTTCGAGGCGGTTATCATCGCACTGATGAAGGCGAGCATAACGAAGCTATTTTTACAACCAGCAGTTATGTGTATGCTAGTGCCGCTGATGCAGCCGATCATTTCAATGGTAATAAAAAAGGCAATGTCTATTCTCGGCATACCAATCCAACAGTCAGAGCCTTTGAGCGTCGTTTAGCTTTACTTGAAAATGGCGAGCGAGCTGTCGCTACCGCATCTGGTATGGGTGCTATTTTGACCATGTGTTTGGCATACCTAAAAGCAGGCGATCATTTGCTTTGTGCTAAGCAATTATTTGGCTCATCGATCGCACTCTTTGATGGTTATTTTCAGGGGTTTGGGGTAGAGGTCAGCTATGTAGATTGTTTTGATAATGAGGCATGGGCAGCAGCGATACGCCCTAATACCCGTGTGCTTTATTGTGAAAGCCCAAGTAATCCTTTGGCACAGATTGCCGATTTGCGTTACTTGTCCAAGCTTGCCCATGCACACGATGCCTTATTGATTGTTGATAATTGTTTTGCAACACCAGCCATCCAAAAGCCTTTAGAGCTAGGAGCTGATGTGGTCATTCACTCAGCCACCAAATACATTGATGGGCAAGGGCGTATCTTGGGCGGTGCGCTTGTTGGGCGTGATGAGCTGATGGAAAAAGCATTTGGTGTGGTGCGTACAGGCGGCATCAGCTTGTCACCTTTTAATGCTTGGGTACTCTTAAAAGGGCTTGAAACGCTATCTCTACGCATGAAGGTGCATTGTGACAATGCCAATCAAGTTGCCCAATTTTTAGCCAGTCACCCTAATGTCAAAAAAGTTCATTTTTCAGGACTGTCAGACCACCCCTCGCATGAGCTTGCCAAATCACAGCATACCGCACTTGAAGTGACTGGGGGAGCATTTGGGGCGATCATTGGTTTTGAAGTGGCTGACCAAGCATCGGCATGGCAAGTGATTGATAGCACCCGTATGATTAGTATTACTAATAATTTGGGTGATGCCAAAACTACCATTACCCATCCTGCCACCACCACGCATTTTCGTATGACGCCTGAGCAACGTATTGAAGCAGGTGTTCATGATGGTTTGATTCGATTATCGGTGGGGATTGAAGATGCTCGTGATATTATCAAAGATTTGGCACATGGCCTAGATAATATTTAGATAAAATTTATAGAATTAATCACAGTTTTATTTAAAATCATCCGTGGTCAATTCTTTAATCATAAATGATTTAAATCAAATCACAAAATTACTAAGAGAATAAATTGGGTTTTAACTCTGGTGCATTTATGCTAAAATATACAAAATAACATATACCAAATAACAACCGATATCGGTTGGGTTATCTATTACCAGTTATCTTATTTTCATCACACTTGATTATAATTTGAGCCATCACATGAGTTACTCTATTTTTTGCCAAACTAAAAATAATGTCTTGTTAGAGCCGATGTTTTTTGGTCAACCCGTGAATGTCTCTCGTTATGATCAACAAAAGCATCCGATTTTTGAGCAACTCATCGAAAAACAACTGTCATTTTTTTGGCGTCCCGAAGAAATCGATGTCTCAAAGGATCGTATTGATTTTGCCGAACTTTCTACGCATGAGCAACATATTTTTTTAAGTAATCTTAAATATCAGACTCTGTTAGACAGTATCCAAGGTCGTAGCCCAAATGTGGTTTTATTGCCCTTGGTTTCTATTCCAGAACTTGAGACTTGGATTGAGACTTGGTCATTTAGTGAGACGATTCATTCACGCAGTTACACACATATTATTCGCAATGTGGTCAATGACCCTAGTAAAATTTTTGAAGATATTGTGGATAATGAATATATTCTTGAGCGTGCAAGTGATATCGCCAAATATTACGATGACTTGCATTTATGTGCCAAATTATATGATTTGCATGGTGAGGGCATTTATCAGATTGATGGGCAGTCTGTTGAGGTTACGCTACCAAAACTAAAAAAACAGCTGTATTTGTGTATTGTCGCTGTCAATGTGCTTGAAGCCATTCGCTTTTATGTATCATTTGCCTGTTCGTTTGCATTTGCTGAGCGTAAAGTGATGGAGGGTAATGCGAAAATTATTAAAATGATTGCGCGTGATGAAGCATTGCATTTAAATGGCACTCAGCATATGATCAATCTGATGCGTCAAGGCAGAGATGATCCTGACATGGTTGCCATTGCCGAAGCGTGTCAAGAAGAAGCGATTGAGATTTTTAAAAGTGCTGCCGAACAAGAAAAAGCTTGGGCAAACTATTTATTCAAAGATGGTTCAATGATTGGTCTAAATCGAGATATTTTATGCCAGTATATTGAGTTTATTACAAATACTCGTATGTCGGCTATTGGATTGCCAGCTATTTTTGAAACCAAAACCAATCCCATTCCTTGGATTAATGCTTGGCTGTCTTCAGACAATGTTCAGGTTGCCCCTCAAGAAACCGAAATTACCACTTATTTGGTTGGTCAGATTGATTCTGATTTAGATGATGTGGATTTGGACGATTTTGAGCTATAACTAATTACCAAAAGGGCTTGTTATGAGACAAGCCCTAATTCATAAATCAGTCATAACAAGAAAAATAAAGATTGCGATATGGGTTGGGTGTTTACTGACGAGACACGATTTTACTTGCATGAAAATGAAACACTGCTAGACGGCATGATTCGTACAGAACATAAAAAGGTACACTACGAATGCCGACAGGGTTATTGTGGTACTTGTCGCATGAAAGTATTGGCAACCACTGGGTCAATCACTTTGGTTAAAAAACCGTTGGCAACTTTAGCAGATGATGAAATATTGGCCTGTTGCTGCACTTTAAACGGCACAACTCAAGTCAGCTATTACCCTAAAAATGAAAATCAGTTGCCATTGTTTATTGACTGTGCTGAATACTTACCCTAATTGATATACTATGGTTAAATCAGCCAAAGCGAAATTAGGGCGTTTTATCCAGTGAAAACGACGATCAATCTGCTTTTTGGTGTTTTGGGTTGTCTTTTTCGGTAATGATGTCAGCATCAGGATCGCCAAAGCTTAAGATATCACCAAAATTTGGCTGAACCTTTAATAAGAGCTGTTGTGCTTTTAAGTAACCATCATTGATTTGAACTTTTTTTAGATTTTTCATGATCATATCGTTATTTTTTAGCCATCGACCAATGTCAAGATAAATGATATTGCCTTTATGCCCAGTAAATGGAATGCCTTTAATTTTAATTTTATTCAAAATAAAAGGTAATGGATCTTTGCGTAGTAGCGTACGGTATAAGCCCACGCCAAGTCGTGCAGCTGGGGCTTTATACCACTGCTTACTGTGTAGCTCAATCACATCTGTATCACCGATTTGCTTAAGCACCAACCGCTGAGTGTGGCGATCTAGCTGTAGATGAACCAGTTCAAAATTACTGGCCACTGTTGTATATAGACCCATGATATCGACTGTACAAGTCAATCTAAGCCAGTTGTCATGAATATCCAATTTTAAATTATGCAACAGCCCAACATTTTTTGTAACAAAATTATACAAAGCATCATTAACTTGCTTTTGGGTGAGTGTGACCAAAAGCTCATCAACCAAATTATCAGCTGCTTTGACATAGCCATGCTTGATATTGCCAAAAGTTTGTTGCCAACTTAAGAGCAAGCTTTCATTAAACCAACTGCTACTGTCTTTGGCATCAAATTGATTTTCAAGACTCATCGTGTCCGTTTGTGCGTTATCTGTATGATAAAAAGTTGTGTCATTGCCGTTTTTTATCATTTGGGCATTGTGCAACTGAGAAGAAAGGTGGGTTGTTTGAGTGTTATCCATATGATTCGATCTTAAATTTGATTATCCTAAATCGCTATGGTTTGATAACCAAAGCCTACTAAATATAAAATTGATGAGTATTTTAGCAAATTTTTAGTAGGATAAGATGAGTGAATCGGTAATTTTTTGTAGCTTTAAAAAAACATATCATACAGAGTATACCAATCAATCATCTATACCAACAAATAAGCAACATAATGCCCAAAACGATACCAATAAAAGAAAAATATTTTTGGCATAAATGATATCAATATCAACCTTTTAAAACATATCTACCAAAAATTTTGTTAAAATATACCATGAATTTTATCAAAGGAATTTATCATGAGTCAATTTTTTGCTCGATTAACTCCTAAGCAAAAGCAATGTTTAGCAACCATTCAAACGCCGTATTATTTGCTTGATGAGCGTGCCATTATTGACAATCTTAGCATCACGCAAAAGGTTTGTCATGAGTCTGGCGCAAAAGCGTTACTTGCACTCAAATGCTTTGCCACTTGGGGGGTTTTTGAGTCCATGCAGCCGTATCTTCATGGCACAACTTCCTCGTCCTTAAAGGAAGTGCGACTGGGCAAAGAATGCTTTGGCGGTGAAACGCATGCTTATAGCGTGGCTTATGCCGATCATGAAATCAAAGAAGTTCTTGGTTACTGTGATAAGATTATTTTTAATTCTATTAATCAATTAAAAAGATTTGGGCAATTGGCTCATGATAAAAATATTCCCGTTGGGCTTCGCCTAAATCCTCAAACCAGCAACTCATCATTTATCATTGCAGACCCTGCCAGACCATTTAGCCGTTTGGGCGAGCATGATGTTGAGAGCATTATGGCGATAGCTGATCAGATTACTGGTGTGATGATTCATAATAATTGTGAGAACACTGATTTTGAGGCATTTAGCCAAAGTTTGACCGATATAGAAAACCGCTTTGGTGAGTTATTTCATCGCTTAGAATGGATCAGCTTTGGCGGTGGTATCCATTATATTGACCAAAATTATCCTTTAGATAAATTTATCAATAGGCTTAAGAATTTTAGCGAAACATATGGTGTACAAATTTATCTTGAGCCAGGGGAGGCGTCAGTACATCAAGGTGCTGTTCTTGTGACCAGCGTGCTTGATGTGATGTATAATAATAAGCCGCTGGCAGTGGTTGATGCTTCTATTGAGGCACATATGTTAGATTTGCTTATTTATCGTCAATCTTCGCCGCTGGCTTATGTCAATGAAACAACCTATGATATCACAGGTGCAGATTTTGATGGCACATCGGCAGATGAAACCTCAGTAAGGATCTATGGCAAATCCTGTTTGGCGGGTGATATTTTTGGAGATTATACGCTTAATGAACCTCTAAAGATTGGTGACAAAGTCGCTTTTGGCAATGCTGCTGCTTATACAATGGTTAAGAAAAATTGGTTTAATGGCGTTGACATGCCATCGATTGTGATTATTCGCCAAGATGGCGAAATCATGATTCAACGCCAATTTGATTATGAAGATTATAAGGCCAGTCTGTCTTAAATAAAACATTGCTTTGAAGAATAAATGATTGCCTAATTGCTTGAAAATCAGGCAACTAATCGCTATTATTAAAGTTTTTATCATCAATAGCAAATAATTTGGGTGTGTGAATTTTCCTTGAAGTCTTCCTTTTTAATTCGCACACAAATATTGATAAGCTCATTTCATTCATTGGGCATTAAGGAGGATTGATGTCTCAGGCAAAAAATGTACTCATCATTGGTGCAGGTGGTGTCGCTCAGGTGGTTGCACACAAATGTGCGATGGCAAATGATATTTTTGGGGAAATTCACATCGCATCACGCAAGATTGACAAGTGTCAAGCTATTGCCAAAAATGTCGCCAAAAAGGGCAGTTTTAAGCGTGATGCCGTTTTGCATACTCATGCTGTAGATGCGATGGATCATCACGCTGTGGCTGAATTGATCCGCAAAACAAATACAGATATCGTGATTAATGTTGGCTCACCATTTATTAATATGAGTGTGATGGATGCGTGCATCGAAACAGGTACGCATTATTTGGATACTGCCATTTATGAAGATCCGCATAAAATTTGCGAAACGCCGCCTTGGTATGAAAATTATGAGTGGAAAAAACGAGAAGCCTTCAAAAAAGCAGGTGCAACCGCCATCTTGGGTGTGGGATTTGATCCAGGTGTTGTCAATGCATACGCACGGTTGGGTGTTGAGTATTTTGATAAAGACAGCGTAACCGATATTGATATCATTGATATTAATGCTGGTAGCCATGGCAAATATTTTGCAACCAATTTTGATCCTGAGATTAATTTTCGTGAGTTCACTGGCGTGGTTTATTCTTGGCAAAATAGCCAATGGCAGACCAACCAAATGTTTGAAGTCAAGCGGACAGATGACTTACCCATCGTCGGTATTCAAAACAGCTATCTAAGCGGGCATGATGAACTGCACTCTTTGCACAAAAACTTAAATGTGCCTAATATCCGTTTTTGGATGGGGTTTGGTGATCATTATATCAATGTGTTTAGCGTGCTAAAAAATCTTGGTCTCTTATCAGAGCAGCCGATCACAACTGCCGAGGGTCTAGAAGTAGTGCCTCTAAAAGTCGTCAAGGCGGTTTTACCCAATCCTGCCAGTCTTGCCGAACATTATACAGGTAAGACCTGTATCGGCAATAAAGTTAAGGGGGAAAAAGACGGCGAGACTCAAGAAATATTTATTTATAATATCATCGATCATGAAGACGCTTATGCCGAAGTCGGTAGTCAAGGCATTTCTTATACCGCAGGTGTGCCGCCTGTTGCAGCAGCACTTTTGATCGCCAGTGGTGAATGGAATGTAGGTACGATGGTCAATGTTGAAGAGCTAGATGCCAGACCTTTTATCAATCTACTAAATACCATGGGTTTGACGACACGCATTGCTGATAAAGATGGCGATCGATTGTTAGCATTCGGCTAACCTAAGCTTTAGAGCACAGTGCAGCAACGCAAATGCCTTGCTGCGTTTTTGCTTTTTGTCAAAAATCACCTGTGATATAATAATGCCAAACAAACATAAGATGACAATAAAAAAGGCTTATCATGCGAATTCGCAAACTGTTTAAATTTGAAAATGCACACATTGTGCGTAATTGTTCATCCGATCGCTGTAAACGATCCATACATGGGCATAGTTATGAAGTTGAACTGATTTTGGAGGCACATCGCCTTGATCACGGTCAAATGGTTTATGATTTTGGGCTATTAAAGCACCATATCAAAGATATCATAGACAGTTTTGACCACGCCATCACTTTTTGGGATCAGGACGATACACGCTATATCCAAGCTTGCAAGGACTTTAGTGCGCGTTGGATAAGTTTGCCTGTATCACCTTCAGCCGAACAGTTTAGTCGAGTGATTTTCTTTTGGGCAGATGCCATTTTGAATCAAACTGTCATGCAAAACGGTGAACAAGATATCAGCGTTTATTCTGTCATTGTCCATGAGACAGCGACAGGCTATGCTCAGTGCTTTAAGCAAGATGTTGAAAATGAACAAATGGGCGTACTTAGCTTAGCTGATTTTGAGTTTAGTGAGCAAGTTAAATCAGAGTGGAGCGACCCTCAGATGTATGATAAGCTGCTAAAAGGCGATGCATTTGTCAATCCAAAAGTGGATTTGCAGGTTCAAGTATGATCAGTCAAACCCTATCCTTACACAGTGAAGCAGATACCCAAGCACTTGCCGAAAAATTGGCTCAGATGAACTTATCGGGCAGTGTGTGGTTGTCAGGTGATTTGGGTGCAGGCAAAACGACTTTGGTACGCTATTGGCTACAAGCTATGGGTCATAAAGGTGCTGTCAAAAGCCCCACTTACACGCTGGTAGAGCCTTATCAAATCAATCTTCAAGGAAGATTAAAGCCTGTTTATCATGCTGATTTATACCGCTTAAATGACCCTGAGGAGCTTGATTTTATTGGCTTTTATGAATATTTTGATGAACCAAACAGCCTTGTTATTATTGAGTGGGCAAGCCGTGCCAGTCAGGTTTTACCCAAACCTGATTATCACATTGATATCATTCGCCATCTTGATGACAAAAGAGTCGTTACCTTGATGGGCCTTGAGGAAGTTTAATGGATCTGCCGCATTATACAGATTTGCCAAATAATAGTGTCGTTTGCTTGATGTCTCCGACCGCCAGTGGTAAGACAGATTTGGCGTTTAAGCTATATGATACAGGCAGGTTTGAGCTGATTTCTGTTGACAGTGCATTGATATATGAAGGTATGGACATTGGCACTGCTAAGCCAACCAAAGATGAGCTGAACGCTTATCCACATTATTTGGTGGATATTTTATCGCCCACCCAAAGCTATAGCGTCGCAAATTTTGTGCAAGATGTTGAGCGATTGATTGGCGAGATTCATGCGCGCAATAAAATCCCTATTTTGGTCGGCGGAACGATGATGTATTATATGGCACTGCTTGATGGGATATCCGCAGTACCGCAAACCAATCCAATGATCCGCAATCAGGTCAAAATTTGGCACGATGAAATGGGTAATAAAGCGTTATATGATTACCTAAAACAACATGACCCCGTGATTTGTCAAAAACTCAAAGTCACAGACACTCAGCGTATCACGCGTGCCGTTGAGGTACACTTACAAACAGGTAAGCCGTTAAGCCATTGGCAATCAACACCAAAGCTGGCAATCAGCCACCACCCAAAATGGCACTGGTACGCTATTATTGTTATGCCAGATAGAGCTTGGCTGCATGAGCGAATTGAACAAAGGCTTCAAGTAATGTGGGCGGATGGATTTTTACAAGAAGTTATCGGACTAATCAAGCAGCATCCAAATCTGACGGCCGATATGCCAGCACTGCGTGCTGTTGGATATCGGCAGGTGCTTGATTATTTGATTGCAATTGATCATGCCTGTGTCGCTGCCCATCTTGGGCTTAAGCCTTATTATCATGCTCAAAAATCCAAGCAAAACCAAGAAATTAATTCAATTCATCAAGATTTTAACAAAAAATCTAAAAAAACCATGACAAATACAAGGGATTTGGCTTGTCAAGATATGAAAAATAAGGCATTATATGCTACAAGGCAATTGGCAAAACGCCAATATACTTGGCTGAAGCAATTGGCACAGACAGACAAACCAACCAAAAATAACTTAACAATAGTATCATTTAATAGCATAAAACAAGTAGAACAGCAATTTTTGCAATAATTCATGAGGCGTCTTCTCATTTACATTGCTTTAGCTATTTAGATTGGAGAAACTTATGTCAAAAGGACAAACCTTACAAGACCCATTTTTGAATGCTCTGCGTAAAGACCGTATTCCAGTATCAATTTTTTTGGTCAATGGCATAAAGCTACAAGGGCAGATCGAATCTTTTGATCAATATGTCGTATTATTAAAAAATACAGTCAGCCAAATGGTGTATAAGCATGCCATTTCAACGGTTGTACCTACCAGAAATCCTCGCACAGAAGGCGGCTCTACACCTGCACAATCCGCTGGTGGATATCAAGGCGCTAATCTGGGTGTCATGTCTAGTGGCACTTATCAAGGCGGTGGTTTTGAGCGTCAAACTCAAGGTGGATTTGACCGTGGTGGTATGGGCTATCAAAGCAGCTCTCGCCCACAAGGTGGCTTTACTCGTACCTCTCAAACTGGTTTTGAGCGTCAAACTCAAGGCGGATTTGACCGTGGTGGTATGGGCTATCAAGGCGGTGGTATGAATCATACTGGTTTTGAGCGTCAAAATTTTGATCGTTCAGGATTTGAGGAGCGAGGCTTTGATGGTAAGGCCTTTGAAAGCAATGATACCAAAAATTTCAACCGCTCAGGTTTTGACGCCAAACCTGACCCAAAATTTAATTATGATGACGATTTTGAAAATCAATCCTGATTTGGTCATCATCTTGACTTATCCAACCCAAAATGAAGTATTTTGGCATAAAAACTTGTATACGAGTTAATCGTGTACAAGTTTTTTATTGGGTGATACCTTCTAACTCATAAATGCTAAAATACCAATCAATTAACAGATAAAATATGCTATTATTATGGCCTGTTTTTTTGATGAATGAAATGGCAATGAAACAAAACAACCTTGCACCCAGTGATTACATCCAAGATGCTATTGACGCAATCCGTACCGAACAGCGTGCTTTGGAGTTGTTGATTGATGAGCTTGATGAGCGTTTTGTCAATGCATGTCAAACGATTTTAAACTGTTCTGGACGCGTGGTCGTAACAGGCATGGGCAAATCTGGACATATTGGTCGTAAGATTGCTGCCACTTTTGCATCAACGGGTACACCGGCCTTTTTTATGCACCCTGGAGAGGCAGGGCATGGTGATTTGGGAATGCTGGTACAAGGCGATGTACTCATTGCCATCTCAAATTCGGGCGAATCAGATGAGATACGCATGCTGCTGCCTGTCGTCAAACAACTCAACATTCCACTAATTAGCATCAGTCGTGATAAGCGTGGAATTTTGCCAAGATCAGCGGACATTGCACTGACTTTGGGTCTGTCCGAAGAAGCATGCCCCCTTGGACTTGCACCAACTTCAAGCACCACAGCCACACTGGCTTTGGGCGATGCGTTGGCGGTTGCACTGTTGCACGCGCGTGGATTTACCAGTCATGATTTTGCACTGTCTCATCCTGCAGGTGCGCTTGGACGCAGGCTTTTGACGCGTGTATCTGACATCATGCATACCGATCATTTACCCGTTGTACATCATCAATCAAGCTTGAATGAAACTTTATTAGTCATGACCAGTGGACGCTTGGGGCTTGCTGTGGTCGTTGATGATGATGGTAAAGTGGTTGGTATTTTTACCGATGGGGATTTACGCCGTAAATTGGCTGAGAATACCAATCTGACGGTTGAAATTCAGACACTGATGACCAAGACGCCAAAGTCTGTTGATCAGCAGATGCGTGCCTCTGATGCACTGAGTTTGATGAACGAAAATGCCATCAGCCAGCTTTTGGTGCTTAAAGATCGTCAATTGATTGGCGTAATTAGTATTCATGATATACTAAAAGCTGGCATCAGCTAATCTTATATACACCCAAACTGACATTAAGCGTTTTGAAATTAAAAAGATAAACTCATGAATGAAATCTACCAAAAAGCCAAACATATCAAACTTTTTGCCATGGATGTCGATGGTATTTTGTCGGATGGGCAAATCATTTATAATTCTGAAGGCACAGAAACCAAAGCATTTTATGTGCAAGATGGTTTGGGCTTGCAAGCGCTAAAACAATCAGGCATTATTTTGGCCATTATCACAGGTCGAAGCTCTGCCATGGTTGACAGACGCGCCAAAGAGCTTGGCATTTCACATATTATCCAAGGTCAAGATGATAAATTGACTGCTTTGGTGGGGCTTGCTAAGAAGCTTGGCATTGAGTTATCACACTGTGCCTATATCGGTGATGATTTGCCTGATCTAAAAGCTGTGCGTGAGGCAGGGTTTGGGATCAGTGTACCTAATGGGTGTGAGCAGACCCGAGCAGTTTCAGATTATATCACAACCAAAACTGGGGGTAATGGTGCTGTCAGGGAGGTTTGTGAGCTGATTTTAAAGGCACAAAATAACTTTGATGCATTCATTGCAACATTTCAGTAGGCAGCCCAAATGAACTTTCGTATTTTAAGTGTGTTGGGTGTCATAGCATTGGCGGTGGCAGTGTGGTTTTTTTATCAAGAAGATGTTGAGGTAAAGCCTGCCTTGCCTGAAGTGCCGACTGTGGATTCTGAAGTTACCCAAATCAAAGCCATCCAAACTGATCCTAAAACTGGTGCAACAGAATACACATTGACCGCAGATTCATTGATTCAAAACGCCAATGGTCAAGATGAAATGTTGGGTGCAACCATTCACTGGCAACCCCCTCAGGGTGAAACCTATACGCTGACTGCCGACCGTGCGACACTTGAACAAAACAGTGGCGATTTGCGATTATCTCAAGGATTTCGGTTGGTGCGTGCAGCCACTGCTGATAAGCCTGAAATGATTATTGAGGGCTTGAATATTATTGGCAACACCAAAAATCGTACTGTATCTAGCCAAGACCCTCTAACAGTACAACAGGGCATGGATCGCTTTAAAGCTCAGGGTTTTCGAGCAAATCTACAGACTGGTGAATATGAGTTTGATCACATTGAAGTGCTTTTTGATGCACCAAAGCGTCAGAATCAGACTTTATTTTAATTAAATTTTTTAAGTTTTTTCAAGGTTTTATATGAAAGCTGATTTTGTAATTACAAAATACTTATTTTTAGCGTGCATAGTCAGTGTACCAATGATTGCTTCAGCATTGCCTTCTGATGCCAATCAGCCGATCCGACTATTGGCCGATCGTGCAACTTATAGCGAACGCACTGGCGTAACCACTTATTCTGGTAAAGTGACGATTGAGCAAGGCACATTAAAGATTGCTGCCGATAATTTGACCGTGAATCTTGATACCAATAATCGCAGCATTAAATCAGCGGTTGCAACAGGGCGACCTGCCACCATACAACAAGTCGTAACCCAAGAAAAGGGATTGGCAAAAGGTCAGGCAAATCGCATTGATTATAATGCTGTCAGTGGGATTGTAACGCTGATAGGCAATGCTAAACTCACTCAAGCTGGATCAAGTTTTTCTGGTAATACGATCCGTTATAGCTTGTCTGTTGGTGATGTTGAAGCCAATGCTGGTGGTGGTCAGCGTGTAGAGTTGGTCTTTCCACCAAGCGACTCAAATTCTCGCAGTGGGTTACGCTAAGGCCTGAATATGACAACAGTATTATCGATGCGTCACTTGGGTAAGCGTTATGGTCAAAGATGGGTGGTCGAGGATGTCTCTTTTGAGATTGAGCAAGGTCAAGTGGTCGGTATCTTAGGTCCTAATGGTGCAGGCAAAACCACAAGTTTTTATATGGTGATCGGTCTTGTGCCTATGGATAAAGGTCAGGTAATTTTAGGTAACCAAGATATTTCAAAAAATGCCATGCATGAGCGTGCTGCCAAAGGTATCGGTTATCTGCCCCAAGAATCTTCTATCTTTCGTAAGCTGACCGTCGAACAAAATATCATGGCAATCTTACAGACACGCAAGGATTTAACACAAACAGAGCAGCGTCAGCAGCTTGAAAAGCTGATGGCTGATTTTCATTTAGAGCATGTCCGCCATTCGTTGGGCATGAGTGTATCAGGCGGTGAACGCAGAAGGTGCGAGATTGCACGCTGTTTGGCATCAAATCCCAAATTCATCTTATTGGATGAACCATTTGCAGGCGTTGATCCAATTTCTGTGAGTGATATCATGCAGGTCATCGAAACTTTGCGTGAGCGTGGGATTGGTGTACTAATTACCGATCATAATGTTCGTGAAACACTGTCAATTTGCCAAAAAGCTTATATCGTTTCTGAAGGGAAAGTTATCGCCCAAGGTAATAAAGATGAAATTTTATTTAATGAGTTAGTTCGTAAGGTCTATCTTGGCCAAGATTTCGTTGCTTAAGTATTTATAAAATAAAATAATTCTGCTTTATTACAATAAAACCGCTCCAAGATAGAGCGGTTTTATTGTGGTTTAAGGGCTTACGCCGAAGCCATTAAGCTGGCATTGCCCCCTGCAGCGGTTGTATTATAGCTTTGGCTGACCTCATGATACAGTCTTGCAATATCAAGCCCATTGGTGGCATCAATGATACGGCGAATTGAACCATCTAGTTTGGCAATACTAACTTGTTCATCAGCAGGCATTGTTGATAATGCAATGATGATATCATTAGCATTCACCGCAGGTTCTTCAACAACTTTTAGGACGCCAATTAACTCATTGGCATGCTCTGCCAGTACATGAGATGGGCGAACCTGAGTGATGATACCATTGGCTGCCAAGATTGCCAAGGCGTCTAGTGCTTGGGATTGTGATCCACCATACAAAGCAACTTGTTTTGGCGCATGCCAACTTAGGGTGTTAGTCTCTCCTGTCGGGCCTGGTAGGATGACCGAAGCTTGATTTAAAGATGAGTTGATGGCTTGTTGTGCGACAGCATCAAAATTTGCCTTCTCATTATCAGATGTCAAAAGCTTGTGCGCTAACCGCTGTACTTTGCTTAGTGCTGTATGATCAATACTCGCTGGCGTATCAACCGTTGGTTTTTGCCAGTTTGTCAGCTGACTTAGACGCTGAAGATAAAAAGGACCGCCTGCCTTAGGACCTGTACCACTCATACCATGTCCACCAAAAGGTTGAACGCCAACGACTGCACCAACAATATTACGGTTAATATAAACATTGCCTGCTTGGATACGGTCAGTAATTTGATCAATCGTACCATCAATGCGACTATGGATACCGTGGGTTAGGGCGTATCCTTTTTTATTGATACTGTCTATCAAATCATTCAGCTCATGGGCAGCAAATCGTACAACATGCAAGACAGGGCCAAAAACTTCCTTTTTAAGCTGTGATAGATCTTTGAGTTCAAACAAAATCGGTGCAACAAAGGTTGATGGTGCATCTGATGCGATGGCAACTTCATGATAAGGTGCAATTTGTTTGAGTGCGTTGATGTGTTCAAGTAGATTTTTTTGTGCTTCTTCATCAATCACAGGTCCAACATCTGTTGAAAGGGCGGCAGGATTATCAACAATCAGCTCATCCATTGCCCCTTTAATCATTGCAACCACATGATCAGCAATGTCTTCTTGGACACATAAAATTCTCAAAGCAGAGCACCGCTGACCTGCTGAATCAAATGCTGATGCCAGTACATCGGCACAAACTTGTTCGGGTAGAGCGGTACTGTCAACAATCATTGCATTCATCCCACCTGTTTCGGCGATGAGTACTGGATTATCATCACGAGCAGCAAGTAGTTTATTGATATGTTTGGCAACTTCTGTTGAGCCAGTGAAAATAACACCGTTGATGCGTTCATCTGATGTTAAAGCTGCTCCAACATCGCCTGCACCTAAGACAAGCTGTAAAGCATCTTTTGGCACACCAGACTCATGTAGCCAAGATACTGCCAAATGTGCGATTAAACTGGTTTGTTCGGCAGGTTTGGCAACAACAGTATTACCTGTTACCAATGCCGAGACAACCTCACCGACAAAAATAGCTAGGGGGAAGTTCCATGGGCTAATCGCAACGACCGTACCAACAGGGCTAGACAGATTAAGCGATTCTGCTTCATCAGCATAATAACGACAAAAATCAACCGCTTCACGAACCTCAGCAATGGCATTTAATAAGGTTTTGCCTGCTTCACGGACGGCAACCATCATCAATAGTGCCATATGAGCAGAGTCTTCCATCAAATCTGCAAAACGGCGTAAAATGGCAGCTCGTTCGGCAGCAGAGACAGTCTGCCAATTTGTTTGGGCGTTTAAAGCTGTGGTGATAACATCTGGTACGCTGTTTGGATCAATAAAAGAAACTTGACCAACAACATCTCGATGATCACTTGGATTTAAGACAGTATGAGCAGGCTGATGGCTGACATCTACTGCCGTTAATGAAGAGACATTAAAATCAATCTGACTGGCAGGTTGCATTAAGTCTTCTAATCTGCCAAGTGTGTGTTCATTGGTTAAATCCAATCCAAGCGAGTTTTTGCGATCACCATAAATATGGCGAGGTGGTGGCGTGAGTGGATTTTGAGAGATGCCATTGGCTTTGACAATATCAATGGGCGATTCAACCAATTCATCAATACTGACTTGCTCATCAACAATGCGATTAACAAAAGAGGAGTTTGCCCCATTTTCTAGCAAGCGGCGTACCAAATAAGCCAGTAGCGTTTTATGAGTACCAACAGGCGCATAAATACGCACTCGACGACCCAAATTATTATCACCAACAACTTGGTCATACAGTGTTTCGCCCATACCGTGCAAGCATTGAAATTCAAATTCTTTATCTTTACCCATCTCATAGATGGTTGCTAAACTTTGGGCATTATGCGTGGCAAATTGTGGATAGATCACATCTTGAGCAGCCAATAATTTTTTAGCACAGGCTAAATAAGATACATCGGTATGTACCTTACGGGTATATACAGGGTAACCATCCAAGCCATCAACTTGGGCCCATTTGATTTCGCTATCCCAATAAGCACCTTTAACCAAGCGAATCATCAGTTTTTGATGATTGCGACGAGCCAAATCAATCAAATAATCAATCACATAAGGGCAGCGTTTTTGATATGCTTGTACCACAAAACCAATACCATTAAATCCCGCTAAATCAGGATCAGAAACCAATTTTTCCATCAAGTCTAATGACAACTCAAGACGGTTAGCCTCTTCAGCGTCAATATTTAGACCGATATTGTATTCTTTGGCAAGTACAAACAAGGCTTTTAGGCGTGGCAACAGCTCATTCATCACGCGTGCGTGTTGTGCACGAAAATAGCGTGGGTGAATGGCAGACAATTTAACTGAAATACCATTACCATCATAAACGCCTCGACCAACAGCATCTTTGCCAATCGCATGAATTGCAGTAACATAATCTTGATAATAGCGATCAGCGTCTTCAGCGGTCATGGCTGCCTCACCAAGCATATCAAAGCTGAAACGATATCCAAGCTTTTCACGCTCTTTACCATTAGACAAAGCTTCTTGGATCGTCTGACCAGTAACAAATTGTTTACCCAAGATTTTCATGGCATGGTTAACGCCTGCACGAATAAATGGTGCGCCACCTTTTTGTAGAACACGGGTTAATGCCGAGCTTAGCCCTTTTTCGCTGGTAGGTTGGGTGAGTTTGCCTGTCAAAACCAAACCCCAAGCAGCAGCATTCACAAACATTGATGGACTATGACCGATATGGCTTTTCCAATTGCCATCAGACAGTTTATCTTGAATCAGTCTGTCTCGTGTGGTTGTATCTGGAATGCGTAGCAAGGCTTCTGCCAAACACATCAATGCCACACCTTCTTCGCTGGATAAGGAAAATTCGTGCATGAGTGCATCAACGCCCGAGGATTTGCTGCGGTTGGTTCGAACTTGGGTAATTAATCGGCGAGCCAAATCGCTGATGTGTGATTTTTCATCATTATTGAAGTTTAGAGTTTCTAATAAATTTGATACTGCGGTGACTTCATCTAATCGATAAGCACTGGTAATGGCGTCTCGTAAGGTGGATTGAGTGTGGGTAAAGTTAAACATAAAGTAACTCACAAAATGAAAATATAAGAACCAGTTAAACTGTCAAAATAAATGATATAAAAATCAGAATTAAGCGTTAATTATATCTTATATGAACATATAAACCAAGTAAATTTTTATGCATTTTCCGTGATATTACCAATTTTTTAAGTATGATATTTTTTTAAGCTTAAGATAATTATTTTTTATGAATTGGTTAAAACTATCAGGCTGGTTTGACCAAACAGTTAGCCCAATAACTTTAATAAAAACAGTAGTGTTTTGGTATGGTTTAGCTCAGGTGGTTTATTGTATAATCATACGGTAAGGGCTGATTTAGACAACAGGTGATGATTAATGAAAATCATGGGGGAGGTCATCCCAACTTGGGTATTAATGGGTGCTGTGGTTTTGGCATTTTGTGCAGGTATTTTAAATACAACTGCCTTAATGGGTATCACCCATATTTCAGCATCACATGTGACAGGCAATGTCAGTTTATTTGTGGTTTCAATGCTTAGCAATGACTGGTTAAATTTTAAGTTATTATTAATATCCATCGGGTCTTTTTGGGTAGGATCGGTATTAAGTGGTGCTATCATTGGCTCAAGTGAACTCAATATCCACCAAAATTATGGCTATGCCATGCTTTTAGAGGTGCTGATGCTGTGCTTGAGCCTTTGGATGTATTTATTGACACATCATTTTTTGGGTCAAATGATGATTGCCATGGCGTGCGGACTCCAAAACTCAATGGTTGCAACTTATCATGGCACAGTCATTCGCACCACACATTTAACCGGTATCACTTCAGACTTGGGTGCTACAGTAGGTAACTGGTTGGTTGGTCGGCGTGTCAGCTTGCGTAAAATCATTTTACATAGCTCGCTGTGGTGGGGATTTTTTATGGGCAGTATTTCAGCTGTACTTTTATACAGTTACATCGGATATTTATCGATGATTTTGCCAATTACGATCATTTTGATTGCCGCTTTATTTTATCATCAAATGGGCAAATTATATACTCAAATATTGAGACTTGTACGCCTAAAACTGATCCAAAATCAACGAAAAAAACGCCGCTCAAAGTCTCATCATTCCAAACTATCCACTTAAAACATGCCAAAATCGTTTGGCATGTTTTAAGGATTTGAGTTATTTAGTTATTTGTCCAAATTTGGCTTAGTTTTACCCACGGTGATGATGATAAATTCATCAGGCTTGATACGCAAGTTCAGTGCGGTATTAACACTATTTATCGTGGCATTATCCAAGCGATTGAGCGTATGGTTAAGATGATCTTTTGGATAATCGGCAACAAATAAAGCACCAATGACACGATGAATACTGGCATTGCTTGAAAAAATATTGGCAAAACCATTTTTATTACCCAAACGCACCAATTCAAGCTCTTCTTGGGTTATGCCTTCATTCAGCGACTCATTAATGATGTGTAGCGTCTCTAAAATGGCATCGGCTGCTTTATCGCCATCGGTTGAAAATTCAACCACATAATTACCACCTGCTCTGAGGCGTTCCATACCGCCATAAATGCCATAAGTGTAGCCTTTTTGCTCTCGAATGGTTTTCATCAATCTGGCATTAAAATCACCACCTGCCAAAATTTCATTACCTAATGAAAAATCGCTGAACTCTTGACGACCTGCTTTGTCCGTGCGTACTTTACTGGTGGGGTGACCGATGATGATTTGGGTTTGACTACTGTTGTGAGGAATATGGATATGGCGAGCCTTAACTGGTTTTGTCAAATCCAGCGTATTTTTATACGACTTGCCTGTCGGTAATTTGGCGGTCAGATGGTTGGCAAGTGATTTGGCTTGCTCGGCGGTCATATCACCTGTAATCACCAGTGTCGCATTATTTGCATTAATAAAAGTATGCCAAAAATTAAGCAACTCATCACGATCAATTTTGGCAATACTATCTTCATCGCCTGTGGTTGCGTGTGCATAAGGATGATTTTCATATACGGCTTGATGATAAGCAACAGAAGCTACATGATAAGGGTTTTGCTTTTTTTGTTTTAAACTGGTGATGAGCTGATTTTTGTTGCGTTGTAGAGTCTTATCATCAAAAGCAGGTTGAGTGACAGCATCGACCATTAAATCGGCGGCTTGATTTAATAATGATTGATCAGACAAGCTTCTTAATGATAAAGTTAAGTTATCCTTATTTGCTGTACTGGTAAAATCAATGCCAAGACGCTCTTTGGCAGCAACAAACTCATCTTCAGAAAGGCTGTCAGTTCCTTGGGTGAGCATGGTTGCAACCATGTTAGCCGTGCCTGATTTGCCAACCTGATGGTCATACGCTGACCCTGCATTAAAATACAAGCTGATATCGACAATAGGCAGCTCATGTAATGGCGTAAAAGCAACGCTCACACCGTTGTTGGTTTGAAAATATTGTGTATTTGGAATATTGACGGTCAGCTCACCCAATTGATTGATACTATCAATAATACTATCATCAGCAAGTTTAAGCTCGCTACTGGTTAGCGTGTGATGGTGTGTTGTATTTGCTTGCACTGATGGGCTAATGAATAATAAAACGCCAATGATGGCAGCTGATAGGCGATGTTTTGTTAAATGTTTCATGTCAGTGTCCATCGATTAATGAGTGTCTGAGGGCGATTGTGTATTTTTGGGCAATACATAAACCGTGGTTAGATTGTCTTTGGTCAGATATTTTTTACCCACAGCTTGGATGTCTGATTTACTGACTTTGTCCAATGCTTTTGGTAGAGTATCTAAAGTATCTAAAGGCAACCCCAACGCAGACAAAGCACCTAAATTAGAGGCTTGTTTGGCGATACTATCATTGGCAAACACCAAAGATGATAACAAGCCTGCACGACTACGGGCCAGTTCATCATCCGTGATTTGATCGTTGGTGATGGCATTAAGCTCTGCTAATATGGCAGCTTCAGCATCTGCCAAGCTGACACCCTCACGAGGTGTGGCAATAATGGTAAATAAATCATCACTTTTTGAGAGCATATTATAGCGAATAGAAACGCTATTTAGTATTTGTAATTTGCGAATCAGATGACGCTCAAAACGTGCTGATAAGCCGCCATCAGCAATATCGCTAAGCAGTGATAATGCATGAGCTTCTTTGGTATGGTTTTTAATAGTACGACTACCTAAAGTAGGTACATTAAACCCCATGATTAAGCTTGGTACTTTAACATTTTGATAGCTATTGGCCTGCGTATAGCCACGATGACTTGGCTGGCTAAGTGGGGTGCGTTTTGGCAATGATGATGGCTTTAAAGTACCAAAATATTTCTCAATCCAAGGCAGGGCGGTTTTGGGGTCGATGTCGCCAACCAGTACTAATGTTGCATTGTTTGGTGCGTACCATTGATCATACCAATTTTGCAAGTCTGTTACCGTAATTGCTTCAATCTCTGGCATGCTACCAATGATGGGGAGACCTTTGGGAGAATTTGGTAGGGCAATTGCCAGAAACTCTTCACGAGCTTTGGCGGTGGGTTTGTCGTCTGTGGTTAGGCGGCGTTCTTCTTTGATTACCTGTTTTTCGGTGGCAACCTCCTCAGCGGTCAAGATGAGGTTATTCATGCGATTGGCTTCTATTTGTAGTGCCAATGGAAATTGATTGGCAGGCAGGCTTTCATAATAGGCCGTAAATTCATCACTGGTAAAGGCATTTAACTCACCCCCAAAATGACTAATGAGGCGTTGATAGTCGTCATGACTGACACCTTTGGCATCTTTAAACATCATGTGTTCTAAAAAATGTGAAATACCACCTTTTCCAATAGGCTCATCACTTGAACCCACATCATACCAAACTTGGGTCATCACAATGGGCGCTCGGCTGTCTTGTTTGATGATGACCTTTAGACCATTTTTTAAGGTTTGGGTATAAATATCGTGATGTTCTGCTTGGGTGCTTGGGGTTTTTGTGGTTGAGATAGCGTTTTGGGTATGGTCAAGACTTTGACAGGCAGATAAGCCAACCGCCGCACCAATCACAAAAGCCAATGGTATGAGTTTCATAGTATATCCTTATTTTGTTTTATAATGTGGTTGTACCGCCAATCATCACCGATGCTGTCGGTGAAACACTGGCACAGCCGATGACTGTCAAAGCAAATATCATCAGTAAGCAACTTTTTAATAAGTCATTCATAAATCACTCCAGCTAAATTATCGCTAAATCATCTGACCATTATTTTGATGACCTAAGTATTATAATGATAATCATCATCAAAAACACAACACTAAAGCCAAATGTCACAGATTATCTACATTGAGTAATAAATGCTTATCAAATGAAAATTTTGTCAAACAAAAACTGCTTAATCTCTGTCATAAATCTGTCATGAATCAGTCACTAATCTGTCATGCTTGCTTGCTAAGATAACGGCATTCACCAAGCCAGCTTACTATGGCAAGCCTAAGGAAATACAGATGAATAACCCACACGATTTTATCGAAGACTCAAACTCAACCAGCAACCCAAGCTTTGCTGATATCCTAAATCAAACCGTGTCACGCCGCACCATTTTAAAAGGTGGTGCAGGCTTGACGGCTGCTGCCATGTTTGGCTCATTGCCTTTGATGGCGAGCACAAATTCCACCACGGCACCAACGAAAACAAATTTGGCACGCCCAACAAAACTTCAATTCAAAGCCGTACCTCATTATACAGGCAATGACATGAAAGTTGCCGAAGGCTACACGGCGCGTGCATTTTTGCATTTGGGTGAGCCGCTGATCGATGGCATCGAAGCGTTCCGTGACAACCGCGAACATTCAGGCGAATCATTTTTGTATCGCATGGGCGATAACCACGACGGTATGCATTTTTATGGCATGGTCAACGGCAAATTTGATCCCAATCAATCAAATCGTGCTTTGTTGGCAATCAACCATGAATATACCAACGAAAATCTACACCCAATGGGTTTCTTTACACAGGAAGATAACAATGCCGCGCCGATTTATCGAAAAAAACGCCTTGCTATGGATGTGCGTCGCGATGCTAACGCTCATGGCGTGACTGTGGTTGAGCTAAGAAAGACAGGCGATCGCTATGAAATGGTCAAAAACTCACCATTTAATAAGCGTTTTTCAAGTGCAACGACGGTAGATTTTGCAGGTGCAGCAGCAGGTAGTAAAATGCTTATCACCAAATTTGACAAATCAGGCAAAAGCACTTGGGGCATCAATAACCAATGTGGTTCAGGTATGTCACCATGGGGCACTTATCTAACCACCGAAGAAAACTTTTTAAATGTCTTTGCACGCGGTGAAGACAAAGCCAAAATCGGCACCCAAGCAGATGTCGCACTGGCTCGCTATGGCTTAAAAGAAAACAGCACAGGCGGCGGCTATTTGTGGCACACTGCTGACGATAAAGAAGGTATTGTAACTGATGAATTCAGTCGCTGGGAAGCCACTGCCAAAGCCAATGACGCAAGTGCTGATTATCGTAACGGATTTAATGGCTTTGGATACATCGTAGAAATTGATCCATTTGATCCAAAAGCTCGCGCAGTAAAGCGCACAAGCCTGGGGCGCTTTGCTCATGAAAACTGTGCCTTTGTACCGCCTGTCGCTGGCAAGCCTGTGGTCTTTTATATGGGTGATGATGCGCGCGGTGAGTACATTTATAAATTTGTCTCTAAAGCCAAATGGTCACCAAGCGATGTGGGCAAAGGCCTAAAAGCAGGCGATAAATACATGAACAATGGCACGCTGTATGTTGCTGTGTTTAATACAGATGGTACAGGTGAATGGCGTGAGCTGTCTTATGGTAAAGTCAATCATAAAGATTATCCGTTCAAAGACCAAGCCGATGTTGTCATCAATGCTCGCTTGGCAGCCGACAGCGTAGGCGCAACCAAGATGGACCGTCCTGAGTGGATCTCGGTCAGTCCGATCACAGGCGAAGTTTATGTGACTTTGACCAACAACTCAAAGCGTACAGTTGAAGCTACCGATGCCGCCAACCCAAGAAGCTATAATAACAAAGGCAACCAACATGGTCATATCGTTCGCTGGCGTGAGCGCGGTGAGCATACCGCAACAGCGTTTGATTGGGATGTGTATTTGTTTGCTGCGCCAAATGATTTGACTGAGCAAAACTTATCCAATCTATCTGCTGAAAATGACTTGTCTTCTCCAGATGGCTTGTATTTTGATCCACGTGGTGTCTTGTGGATTCAAACGGATGACAGTGCTTATACCAAAACTACCAACTGTATGCTACTTGCAGCGCTGCCTAGCCATGTGGGTGATGGTAAAATCATGACCACAACCACAGGACGTAATACGCCTGTGGGTGCAATGGCGACTAATGATACCCTAAAAAGATTCTTTGTGGGTCCAAAAGGCTGTGAGGTCACAGGCATCACCATGACACCTGACTTCAAAACCTTATTCATCAATATCCAGCATCCTGGCGAAGACAGCCCTGATGTGACTTGGGGTGCGGTTCCAGGCGGACGCGTACCGCGCTCAGCGACAGTCATGATTACCAAAAATGATGGCGGCGTGATCTTAGGCGAATCATTACAAAACATGGCTTAATATCAGCTAATACCACCGATCCCCAAGCATGTTATGATAGGTTTTAAGGTTTTTGTGTAATGAATTTTGGGTAAATTTGTGCTACAATCAAAATCATTGAACAAAATCATAAAATGTAGGTAAGGATATGAGCGAAAACGAAAAAGGTGGCTGGTTTTCCCGCATGAAAGCTGGACTATCAAAGTCAAGTAAAAACCTATCAGAAGGGCTGGTTAATGTCTTGGTTGGTGGCAAACAGATTGATGATGAGCTGCTTGAGGAAGTTGAAGATCAGCTACTGGTTGCTGATATTGGTGTCAATGCCACCAATCGCATTATCAAAAATCTCACCGAGCAGACCGCGCGTGGCGATTTGATTTACTCGCATGCTTTGTATAAAGCACTCAAAACCGAGTTGACCGACATTTTGACGCCAAAAGTTGCACCTTTGATTATTGATACCACCAAAAAGCCCTATGTCATTTTGATGGTGGGTGTCAATGGTGTTGGTAAGACCACCACAATCGGTAAGCTTGCCAAGCGTTTACAAAATGAGGGTAAGTCGGTCATGCTTGCCGCTGGCGACACTTTTCGAGCCGCCGCCACCGAGCAGCTACAAATTTGGGGTGAGCGAAATGGCATTGCTGTCATCGCTCAAGGTCATGGCTCAGACAGTGCTTCGGTGATTTTTGATGCCATGCAGTCTGCCAAGGCAAAGGGCATTGATGTGCTTATCGCTGATACAGCAGGACGCCTACAAAATAAAACGCATCTGATGAATGAACTTGAAAAGGTTGTGCGTGTGATGAAAAAGGGCGACGAAACTGCTCCGCATGAGACGATGATCGTGCTAGATGCAGGCACAGGTCAAAACGCCATCAATCAAGTGCAAGTATTTTCAGAAGCAGTGAATTTAACTGGCATCAGTGTTACAAAGCTAGATGGGACAGCCAAAGGTGGTGTGGTATTTAATATCGCCCAAAATACGGATATTCCCATCCGTTTTATCGGCGTTGGAGAGGGTATTGACGACCTACAGCCATTTAAGCCAAAAGATTTTGTTGATGCACTTTTGGAAAAAGAAGAATGATGGCAAAAGCAGTTAGCACCAACTATCATCCACCAAGTTTTTTACCTGATTTGCCAACCATGCACCTAACTGCCAGTCACGGTAAGCTGATTTTACTTGATTGGCAAGATATCAAAACCCAAAAACTGCTCAATCAAGCCAATCAGCATGCGGTATTTATAAAACCATCCCAATTAGATATCAATCAGCCCGATCAGGCGATTCTTTTACAGACCACCGAGCAGCTTAATGAGTACTTTGATGGTACTCGCAGGAACTTTAGCATACCGCTTGATTTTTCTTATGGCACTCAATTTCAGCAACAGGTTTGGGCGGCACTGTTGACGATTGATTATGGTCAGACCATCAGCTATGCCAAGCTTGCCACACTCATTGATAAACCCAAAGCGTTTCGCGCCTGTGCCAATGCCAATGGCAAAAATCCTTTAAGCCTAATCGTTCCTTGTCACCGAGTGGTTGCATCTGATGGGGGTTTGGGTGGTTATACAGGTGGTGTTGCCATTAAAAAAGCATTATTAGATTTTGAGATGGCGTGTCACTTAAGCAAAAATAAAACACCGACTGATTTTGATTATTTATGCTATAATTAGATAATTTTAATTTCATATTTGATGGTTTAAGGAAGTGTTTATGCCTTATGCACTGTTGCGTCCGTTATTATTTAGTATGAATCCTGAGCAAGCTCACGAAAAAACGCTTCAGATGCTTGAATCTGCCAACAAAGCACATCTTTTGGGTTTTGTGTATGCTAAGCAGGCGCTACCGACTGAGTGCATGGGTATTTCTTTATTAAACCCAGTGGGCTTGGCGGCAGGTTTGGATAAAAATGGGGCGTATATTGATGCCCTAAGTGAGCTGGGATTTGGGTTTTTGGAAATTGGTACGGTCACCCCAAAGCCTCAAATGGGTAACGACAAACCTCGTTTATTCCGCATCAAAGAAGCGAACGGTATTATTAATCGAATGGGATTTAATAATCATGGCGTGGATGTGATGATTGATAATATTGAACAGGCAAAGTATCAAGGTGTTCTTGGTATCAATATCGGTAAAAATGCCACGACGCCTGTTGAAAATGCACTTGATGATTATATTTATTGTCTTGAGCGTGTTTATCCATATGCCAGCTATATCACGATTAATATTTCAAGCCCCAATACCAAAAATTTGCGTAATTTACAAAGTGGCGATGCCTTATCACAACTACTTGATGGCATAAAAAACTGTCAGTTACGCTTAGCCAATGACTATGGATTTTATGTACCTTTGGCATTGAAGATTGCACCTGATTTAGATTTAAGTCAGATTGATGACATTTCTCGCACAGTGATTGATTTTGAGATTGATGGTTTGATTGCAACAAATACCACCTTATCACGCACAGGCGTTGAAGGTTTTCGTCATGGAGAAGAAGCGGGTGGGTTATCGGGTCGTCCTGTCAATCACCAAAGTACGCTGATTTTATCCCAATTTGCAGACCGTATCGCTGATAAAGTCGATTTGATTGGCGTGGGTGGTATTGAGACAGGCGAACTTGCTGTCAAAAAACTTCATGCAGGTGCTAAGGCGGTTCAGTTGTACTCTGGGCTAATTTATAAAGGTCCTGGGCTTGTGACGGATTGCGTTCAGGCACTCTCAGGTGATCGCTACGGATAATCCTATGAATGTGATTGACATTATTATCAGCATTGTTGTGCTTTTGGGTATTTGGCGTGGTTTTACTGTTGGCATGATAAAAAGCATGGCAATGCTGTTATCGTGGTTTATTGCCTTAGTGGTTGCATCAAAAACAGCAAATAGTTTTTCTCATATATTTGCCCCATGGATTGACAACCCAGTTTTACAAGTTGCCATGGCGTTTATTGTCATCATGCTGATCACTGTTTTACTTGTCGGCACAGTTGCTAGCCTATTATCACGCTCATTTAAGGCATTAAAATTGGGATTTTTGGATCGTATTGGCGGCAGTGTATTTGGTGCCGCCACTGGCATGTTAAAGGTTTTGATTGTCCTAAGTATCATCTCTCCGATATTAATGCTAACACCTGCTGCTCAGTCATCTGTACTTGTTCCAAGCCTATTGCCTTATGCACCAATGGCAAAGAATTTCTTACATAAGGCATTTGATAGTACTTGGAATCAGCTGGAAAATCCCTATAAAAATCAACGATGATAATATCATTTAACATCAATTTTTAATAATTATTAACTTATTGTTATCAATAATTTGGAGTAACTATGTGTGGTGTAATCGGCGTTATGGCGCATGAACCTGTCAATCAAATATTGTATGATGGTTTAACCATGCTACAGCACCGTGGTCAAGATGCGGCGGGTATTGTCACCTTAAAAGACAATCGCCTCTATCTGCGTAAAGATAATGGTATGGTGCGTGATGTATTCTTAAATCAACATATGACACGCTTGGTGGGCAATTGTGGTATCGGTCATGTACGCTATCCTACCGCAGGAACTTCTAGTACCGCAGAAGCTCAGCCCTTATATGTCAATTCCCCTTATGGCATTGCTTTGGCACATAATGGCAACTTAACCAATGCCGAAAAATTGGCGCGTGAGCTGTACGAAGAAGATCGCCGTCATCTCAATACTCAGTCAGATTCTGAAGTTTTGCTTAATATTTTTGCCCACGAACTTCAAAAATTTACCAAGCCTGCTTTAGAATCTGATGATATCTTTGAGGCACTGACTAAGCTGTATAAACGCTGTCAAGGTGCGTTTGGTGTGGTGGCTTTGATTACAGGTCACGGTTTGGTGGCATTTCGTGATCCTAATGGCATTCGTCCATTGGTCTATGGACGCCGATTGACCGAAAAAGGCATAGAATATATGGTCGCATCAGAGTCAGTCGCATTACAAGCGCTTGGCTTTGAGATAGTCAGAGATATCGCACCTGGTGAAGCGATTTTTATTGATCTAAACCACAGCATTCACACGCATCAGTGTGTACCTATCGAAAAAGGTCAATACACGCCTTGTATCTTTGAATATGTGTATTTTGCTCGCCCTGATTCTATTATTGATAATATCTCCGTCCACAAGGCAAGAATGCGTATGGGCGAAAAATTAGCCGATCAAATTTTGCGTGAATGGGGTGAAGATCATGGGATTGATGTGGTCATACCGATTCCAGATACCTCAAGAAATTCTGCGTTAGAGCTTGCGGTTCGCTTAAATGTCAAATACCGTGAGGGCTTTAATAAAAATCGCTATATTGGCCGCACCTTTATCATGCCAGGTCAGCAGCAGCGCAAAAAAAGCGTCCGCCAAAAATTAAATGCCGTACCATTAGAATTTAAAAACAAAAATGTGCTTTTGGTCGATGATTCAATCGTTCGTGGTACTACCTGCTATGAGATTATTCAGATGGCTCGAGATGCAGGTGCTAAAAAAGTCTTTTTTGCGTCGGCAGCGCCGCCAGTCATGTACCCCAATGTTTATGGCATTGATATGCCTGTGCGTGGTGAGCTGATTTCATCAGGCCGTAGTGTTGAAGAAGTGTGCGAGATTATCGGTGCCGATCGTTTAATTTTCCAAGACTTAGGTGATTTGATCGAAGCGGTCAAAGACACCAAACACAGCCAAGTTGACGGCTTTGATTGTTCGGTTTTTGATGGTAAATATATTGCAGGCGATATTGATGAAGTTTATTTAACCGATCTTCAAAATAAAAGAAATGACGCTGTCAAAGATAAAGGTGTCACCGTCGTCGATACACCCGTTGATATGACGGGCGTATCTGCAGTTTAATTGAAATGTCATTGAAATAAACCAAAATTTTAACCGCTAAAAAGCGCCAAAAATAGCTTCTCGGTGCTTTTTATCACAATATTTTTATTGATGTGTTTAAACACTTGAGTGATGATGCCTATTGTGATTGGTAAAAATGAGATTATTTTTGGAAGTATTTATGAAAAATCAGTCTGCCACCCATTGGGCATTATCTGTCATGACAATCAGTGTGCTTTTAAGTGCCTGTACTTCTCATGTGACACATGAGCGTGCACCAATCAAAGTTGTGCAGGTTACACCCAATCCCACACAGGTTGCACCGCCTGCTCAAGTGCCTACTCAAGCTTTGACCAAAGTACCTACCTCAACCGTTCAGCCTACGACCGCCAAACCTGCATCCGTTGTGGTACAAAAATCGGTCGTCGTACAAAAACCAGCCCCCACCAACACACCCAGCATGACCATCCAAAGTCATTATGCTACCTTTGCTGAATGGAAACATGATTTTATTCATCGTGCCTTGGCAAAAGGTATTAATGCCAATAGTTTAAATTCATTGATGGGTAATGCCACGCTCAATCAGCGTGTGATAGAGTTGGATCGTAGTCAAGCTGAATTCACCAAAATGCCCTGGGAATATGTCGAATCAGCCGCCTCTTCAAATCGCATCAGCCAAGGCAGATCCAAATTAAATGAAAATTTGAGCATATTAACCTCAGCTGAATCTATCTATGGCACACCAAAAGAGATTACCGCTGCCATTTGGGGTATGGAGTCATCATACGGTGCTGGCATGGGTAGTATGGATTTGGTCAGTGCGTTATCAAGCCTAGCGTATGATGGTCGCCGCCGTGAGTTTGCTGAAAACCAGTTACTTGCGATGCTTTTAATGATTGAGCGTGGTGATGTGGCAGCATCTCAGCTAAAAGGCTCATGGGCAGGAGGCATGGGACATACTCAATTTATCCCAACGACATGGATACAAGAGAGTATCGATGGTGATGCCAATGGTCGAAAAAACCCTTGGAATCGCCAAGATGCCTTAACTTCCACTGCAAGTTATTTGGCAAATGCTGGCTGGATTCGTGGCTTACAGCCTTTTTATGAAGTGCGATTACCAACTGGGTTTGACTTTTTACAGCTAAATAGCAAGCGTAGCCTTGATGCGTGGAAGGCATTAGGGCTGGTCAGTGCAAGCGGTGAATATTTTGGTGGCGTACATGAAGCACAATTGTGGCTACCTGCTGGTCAATATGGGCCAGCATTGCTACTCACCAAAAATTTTGAGGTCATTCGTGTTTATAACAATTCCTCAAGCTATGCTTTGGGTGTTTCTTTGCTTGCCAAAAAAATTGCCGGTGGCCATGATCTTGTTCAATCTTGGCCACGTCATGAACAGCCATTATCACGCACCCAAATCATCAATTTACAAAAAAACTTAACTGCACAAGGCTATGACACCCAAGGCATTGACGGTGTCGCTGGTAGTAATACCCGCCAAGCATTTGCACGCTGGCAAGCTGCTAATGGTCAAATACCAGATGGATTCATCAGCCAGCGTACGGCTGGTCATTTGGTCTGGTAAATTCATTGATGTCATTAACCACCTTTGGTTAAGTGATTGCCCTTGCAAAACCCCATTATCATCCCCATGGTAATGGGGTTTGATTAATTTAACTGTTTAAAGAAGAAGAAAAATCCATTATGCGACTGCCCGAAACGACCAGAGCCGAACGACAAACCAACCAACTTGCTCGTAGAATTCAAGAAAAAGCCCAGCTGACAGGCGTGAATGTCTCAGGAACACAAATCTCCAGTCAAGCATTTGAGATGGTAACCGATTTTGAGCCATCGGGCGATCAGCCAAAAGCCATCGCTGAGCTTGTAAAAGGTGTTGAAGCGGACATGCGTGGTCAACTTTTGTTGGGTGTGACAGGTTCTGGTAAAACCTACACCATGGCAAAGGTGATTGCCGAGTGCGGTCGTCCTGCCATCATCATGGCACATAATAAGACTTTGGCAGCTCAGCTGTATGGTGAATTTAAGGCATTTTTTCCGAATAATGCCGTTGAATATTTTGTCAGTTATTATGATTATTATCAGCCTGAAGCCTATGTGCCAGCCAGCGATACTTTTATTGAGAAAGATTCTGCCATTAACGATCATATTGACCAAATGCGACTGTCAGCAACTCGTGCCTTATTAGAGCGACGAGATGCCATCATCGTGGCATCAGTATCGGCAATTTATGGCTTGGGCGATCCTGAAAGCTACCTAAAAATGTTGCTTCATATTGTTGTTGGTGATCGAGTGCATCGTGATGCGGTAATCAAACGACTTGTTGAATTACAATACGAACGCAATGAACTGGATTTTGGGCGAGGGACTTATCGCATTCGTGGCGAAACTTTGGATATTTATCCTGCTGAAAGTGAAAGTTTGGCAGTACGCATACAGATGTTTGATGATGAAATTGAAAAAATTACTTGGTTTGACCCCTTGACGGGTAAAAATATCAAATCAGTACCACGCATTACCATTTATCCAAAATCACATTATGTCACTCCAAAAGATAAGCTAGAAGCTGCCAGTGCCACGATCAAAGAAGAGCTTGCCCAAAGGCTAGAATATTTTCGTGCTAATGATAAATTCATTGAAGCACAACGCATCAAAGAGCGTACACAGTATGATCTTGAGATGATTGGGCAGCTTGGTTATTGTAATGGTATTGAAAACTACTCTCGTCATCTGTCAGGTCGACCAGCAGGTGAAGCACCGCCAACTTTATTTGATTACATTCCCTCAGATGCACTGCTGTTTATTGATGAAAGTCATGTGACTGTGCCTCAGATTGGTGCGATGTATAAAGGCGATAAAAGCCGCAAAGAAACGCTTGTTCAATATGGGTTTCGCTTGCCGAGTGCTATGGATAATCGACCCATGAAATTTGAAGAATGGGAAAAAATTTCCCCAGCGACCATTTTTGTCTCTGCCACGCCTGCTCAATATGAGCTTGAAAAATCCGAACAAGTGGTTGAGCAGGTCGTGCGTCCAACGGGTCTTGTAGATCCGATACTTGAAATCCGCCCTGTATTAACCCAAGTTGATGATATTCTTGGTGAAATTAACCTAAAAAAATCACTCGATGAGCGGGTTTTGATTACCACACTGACCAAACGCATGGCAGAGGATTTGACCAGCTATTTAAAAGAATACGGTATTAAGGTTGCCTATTTACACTCTGATATTGACACAGTTGAGCGAATGAAAATCATTCATGAGCTGCGTACAGGTATTTTTGATGTTTTGGTAGGCATCAATTTGCTGCGTGAAGGATTGGATATGCCTGAGGTTTCTTTGGTGGCAATTTTTGATGCCGACAAAGAAGGATTTTTACGCTCAGAACGGTCGCTGATTCAAACCATTGGGCGTGCTGCTCGCCATGTGAATGGCAAGGCAATTTTATATGCAGATACAATCACGCCAAGCATGCAAAAAGCCATCGATGAAACCGAACGCCGCCGTGCCAAACAAATTGCATTTAATCAAGAACATGGCATCACACCAAAATCAGCCAGTCGTGCCATTACCGATAAGATTGATACCGGTGATGATGAAACTTCTGAAGTGGTGCAGATTGTTTTATCTCAAGCATTGGCAGGCGTGGATGAAAACATCCTACATTCGCCAAAACTACTGGCCAAAGAAATCGCTCGCTTAGAAAAACAAATGCAGGCATTATCTCGTGAGCTAAAATTTGAAGAGGCTGCCAAAGTGCGTGATACAGTCATCGCACTCAAAGAGCTGTTAGTTCAATAAAATTGATCAAATCAATTTATCATAACAATTTATCACAACAATGCCTTTACTGTTTAATGATCAAGTAAAGGCAAATTTTATGTTTAATCAGCTTATGACAATCCAAACAATTCATAGACACCCGTTGCCACCATTCACACCACCCAATGCATGTGTGATGATGCTTGGCAGCTTTCCGCCACCGCCTGAGCGTTGGGCAATGCCATTTTATTATCCAAATTATAATAATGATATGTGGCGTATTTTGGGTTTGGTATTTTTTGATGATGCTAAGCGATTTATTGATAGCACGAATAAAACCTTTTATCAAGATGCTATTGAGCAATTTTTGACTAAGACGGGCATCGCCATCGGCGACACAGCCGAACAGGTGATCCGCCAAAAAGACAACGCTTCTGATCAGTTTTTACAGATTGTCACACCAGCAGATATTGAAAAGACGCTCAAGCAGTTGCCTTGGTGCCATGCATTCATCACCACAGGCAAAAAAGCGACTGAAGTTTTATGTCAGCAATTTACAAGCCAAAAAATACCAAACATTGGCGAGCAAGTACAGCTATTGATTGCCAACCGTCGCATTGATTTATATCGCTTACCGTCATCATCACGAGCGTATCCTTTGGCGATTGATAAAAAAGCCGATTTTTATCGAAAGGTTTTTGAGACATTGGGCGTGCTTTAAAAAGTACAACGATTTAAGTGTATTTTTGCTAAAATACCAAGACCATCGCAATAAGACACCACAATGACTGACACCATCTTAACGATGCCACCAACACCGCCCAAACCCTCTGAACAAATTGCCGCCTTACAATGCACGCTTGAGCAGGCTTATTTGATTGAAGCTTCGGCAGGTACAGGCAAAACTTGGACGCTGACGGGGATTATTCTACGGCTATTAATTGAAAAAAAATATCCACCTGAGCGTATTATTGCCACAACTTTTACTCGGGCGGCGGCAGCTGAGATGCAAGAGCGTATCAGTGAGCGGCTGCACAGCTTTTATGGCTTGATGCGTTGGTTGCAAGGTATGCTAAGCACTCAGCCTGAGTGGTTTAATCAGACTGCACCCATAGAGCAAATTATTACTTATGCCGATCAGGCTGGGTATGATGCCGCCGATCCAATTAATGAGCATTTACTCAGATTTATCCTATCTCAAAAAGCAACCTTCTTAAACGAAGTGGTTTATCGCACAGGGCTTTTATTAACTTCTTTAGATAAACTGTTTGTTGGTACGCTAGATAGCCTTGCTCAAAAATGGCTCAATGAATTTGCCGCCCAAATTGGGCATCAGTCTGGCATGGAGATTTTAAATAATGCCGAACAAAAAGTTGCCGCCATCGTCCATGATGAGATGCGTGCCGAAGAAGTTAGGCTTAAGCACGCCCAGCCTGAATTTTATCAAATCTTTAAAGCATTTTATCCAAATTTTTTCAGCCAAGTGGATGCTGTTGTCAAGATTGTTAATAAAGCGATTAATTTTTATTCTGCACCCATTGACGAGCTTATGCCTATTAATACAGACATAAGCTTGGTCAAAGCGATGATTGATCAAATTATAACAACAGATTTTACAGGATTTACACCATATTTTGACGCCAATTTTCGCAAACAAGTAGCAATGAATCAGAGTTTAGGCTTTGGCAAACTGATTCAATATCTGCCAAATTTGCTGTCTTTAATCCAAAAACACGGCGTGCTATTTGTTCGTTTTGTGGATAATGATGCACTTAAGCTGATTGATGCAATCATAAAAGCAATGGATAAAGATTGGCAAATTTTTAATAAAAGTGCCAACCCAAGCGATATCAATCAATTTTTGGCGTTGCCACTTCAGGCTCTCAGCGATATTGCCAATGTTTATTTGACGCTAAGTGAACAAACCAATCTATACCATACGCACATCTGCCGACACATTATCCTAAGTGCAAAAAGTCAGATTGCCCAAAGGCTTGAGACACATGGTCAGACCACATTTACACTACAAATGGTAAGATTAAATGAGGCACTTCGTAATAGTCCTGCACTGGCACGGCAGATTCGCCATCATTATCCTGTCGCTTTGATTGATGAATCTCAGGATATTAATGGGCTACAAGTTGAGCTGATTGAGCTGGTTTATCTCAATGAGATTGCCAATTATCACAAAAATCTTATCCGCTATGAGCAAATCGGTGGCGAGAAGCCAAAACTGCCACGGGGATTTTTATTGTTAGTTGGAGATCCTAAGCAGGCAATTTATCGCTTTCGTGGTGGCGATGTTACCAATTATAATTTAATTAAGCATTATGGCAACCAAGATTTGCTCATCAAAGCACCATTGATGAATCAATCGCTGTCTTTGACGGTCAATCGCCGTTCAAGCAAAGCACTGATTGAGGCACTCAATGCATGGTTTGACAATAATCATCAAGATGCTGTCGCCAATCATGCCAATTTAGGTCAAGGGATTTTTTATCAGCAGATCCAAGCACATAAAGACGGTGGCGGTATCCATTGGCAATCTGATGCTTATGCCGATTATTATGGTAAATATCCCATAGCGGTGTTGCATTTTGACCATATCGAAGCTGGTCAAAAAGCTGCACAAAGGGCTGAGCAAATTGCTCGGCATATCAATACCATTTTGCAAGGTGATCATACGCTACATGGTCAAAAGATACTGCCAAAGGATATTGCTGTACTTGGACGCACAGCTGATACGCTAGATAGGATAAAAAGTGAACTTGATCAGCTCAATATCCCAGCCATCATTCCCAAAGAGATGAATATCTTTATCACTCAAGCTGCAGATGATCTTTTGGCGTTAATTGGTGCGATACTACAACCAAATCACAGCGAAAACTTGGGTAAATTTTTGGTATCAAGCTTGGTTGGCATGACGCTTAAGCAAGCAATAAATATCATTGAACCAAATGATCAGCAGGCTTTGGATAATGACTTATCAGAAACTCAAAATCTAAAAACTCATCTTTTAGCCTACCTAAAAAAATCATATGAAAAATGGCAAAAATTTGGTGTATCATCAGCACTTGCTTATGCGCTTCACCATTCGCCCATTGATTATGATGATGACAAATCGCCTTGGCTTAAGGCAGCCACTCAAGGCGAGCGTTATTTGGTGGACCTTGAACGGCTGGTGGCTTTGGTCAGTGAGCAATCGCAGCTGCACGAGATGCGTATCATTGCTTGGTATCATAAACAGATGAACGCTGATGTTGATAGCCACAATAAGCGTCCCATTCTACCGAGCGAAAGCGGTGTTAATTTGATGACCATTCATAAATCAAAAGGGCTTGAATTCCCCATCGTGTATGTCATAGGCATGGATGAAAAGCCAAAAAATGAGAATGGGCTGACAATCTACCCTTATACTAATCACAATTTTCAGCGGTGCTTAAGCTTAAGCCAAGGTAATTTGATTGATGAAAATTATTATTATCATATCAATCAGCAGGAGTTGATTGATGAAATCAGACGCTTAGGCTATGTGGCATTGACGCGTGCTTCTGAACAGCTATATATCGTGGGTGGTGATTTATCCAAAAAAACTTCAAAAGAAATGCCTTTGTATCAATGGCTTGACTGTGCAGGTGAAAAAATACTGAGCCTACCAGATCGGCTAAAAGGTTGGGTGGACTGGATAGATCTGACTGAAGCGGATTTATTTAGCCAACCTTATCAAACCAAGCTGCCCAATCTTAGCGCCAAACATTATGCACCTTGGGATATGGTGATGACCAAAACCCAGTTTTTTGGAGAATATAAGACCAGCTTTAGTGCATTAATTACTCGCTTGGATAAGTCTGCCATTTCTCCTGATGAAGCAGATATTGATCAGTTGTCTGTACTGACTGACATGGCCGCATCTGATCAGTTTGATGACATTCGTACCAGCTTTTTTAAGGGCAGTTTGGCTGGTGATTTTTTGCATAAAGTCATGCAATTTTTACCGACAGATCGACTGGCATTGGCATCTTTGCACGATGCTCATCGTATCATCAGCGGGGTGATTTATGAACAAGGCAGAAAACTTGGGATTGCTGAGCGTTATTTACCCACTCGCCCCGCTCAGCAGATTGGTACACGCATCAATTCTAACGAGCATCAAGCCGATGATCATACCAAGTTGGTTGCTTGGATTTATCAGCTTGCATACGCACCTTTTAGAGCATCTCATCGCTCATTAATGTCTCTGCCAATGACTGTACAACTGCGTGAGCTTAGCTTTACACTGGGGCTTGGCGATACCTTTAGTATCACTCGCCTAAATGAGGTGTTTAAAGCACATAGCGACAAAGACCTAGTATTGCTTGACGATGACTATCATACCATGCGTTATCGTTATTTACGAGGTGAGATTGATTTGGTTTATGAGTGCGATAGGCGATTTTTTATCGTTGATTATAAATCAAATTATTTGGGTAGCACGCCTGATGAGTATCATGATCACGCCATGGCTGCAGTGATGGATAAGGTCGGCTATTGGCTACAAGCTGCTATTTATCAAGTGGCATTGCATCGACTTTTAAAGATTCGATTAAAAGACTATGTTGGCAATGAAGCAGCTTATTTGGGTGCTGTTGAATATGTCTTTTTGCGTGGCGTTCAAGAGGGCAATGAGAAGACAGGGCATTTATGTTGGCAGCCGCCATTATCTTTGATTTTAGCACTTGATGAGATTTTATAAGTTAAACTTAACTATTAATAGTAGAGATAATATATGGCAGGGGATATTATTAGCCGATATGTGACCGATCGCATTCAAGACAATCATCAATGGTATGCCAAAAAACAGGTTTTGGCTGCTGAATGTACACTAAGATTACTAGACTTTGAGCTATATCATATCGTGCAGGATGCATTATTATTTCAGCTCAATCAAGGGCATACCATACTGCATATCAATGATCATGATGATTTGAATAATCGCCATGGATTAAATGGCGTGATACCCATTTGGCAACAAAAAATCATGGATTCATGCCTGACAGTGATAACGCACGCATTGGCAAATGAGGGCATGGACTGGGCAGCATTTTTTGATGCTTATCATCGCTGTGCAGATGATACTATCAAGATAAAACAATTTGTTAATCATGCCTTAAATCATTTTCGTCAGCAAGTATCTTTGCTTGATCACACAGTGATGGAAATTGAGCAATTATCTGCGTTATTTTTGTCCATGCTGCGTATTTACTATGTCTTATATAAAAACGCCAATACTTTGAAGCAATTTGTGAGTCTTTTGCATAACAATACTTTTTTTGGAGATATTTTGGCATCAAACATTCAAAGCATACCAACAAATACGCCACCGATTTATTTTAGTGATCAAGCAGGTGGACTGTATTTATGGACAAGTCGTGCCTACCTTGCTGAATCACAACTGATGACGCATATCTTGCGTATCAGTCAGGCTGATGTGCCGATATTTGCTCTTGATCAGCTACCAAATAGCCTAAATACCGAGCAGCGTGACGCAATCAAGCTGGTCTCAAAACAAGCGTTTTGCCTAATTACGGGAGGTCCTGGGACAGGCAAGACCTTTACAGTTGCCCAAATTGTCATCGCACTCAATCAGCGTGATGAGCATAAAAAGATGCGTTTGGGGCTTGCTGCACCGACAGGTAAGGCAGCTCAGCGTATGAGTGAATCTTTGCTTAAATCCCTAGATAAGGCGAACGATATACAGCTGCCCAAGCCTAAGACCATTCACCGCCTGCTTGGTATTGGGGCAAATGGCAGCCCACGCTATGATGCCAAAAATCAGCTGCCGCTTGATATGCTTATTATCGATGAAGCTTCTATGCTTGGCACGGAGCTGGCAAGTCAGCTATTTGCTGCCATCGCCACGGGTTGCCGTGTGATTTTACTTGGGGATACGCATCAGCTGGCTGCGGTTGATGCTGGTGCGGTGTTGGCTGACTTATGCCGAATTGAACGCCTAAGGCATTTGCGTGTCAATTTGACAGCATCAAAACGCTTTACGGACACATCAGGTGTTGGTCAATTGGCAAAGCTGATTAATGATGATCGTCAAAATATACACTTTGATGAAATACAACAATTAATCAATTGCCATACCAAGATTGATTTTCATCCCATCACCCATGCCCTAATGCACAATGATACCTACCAAAAGCTTAGCCAAGACTATCAGGACTATTTTTTAGCAAGTAAACGGCTTCGCTTTAGTTTTGCAAAATTATCTAGCCAAGATGCAATTGATAGCGTCAAAAAACTATTTAAGATATTAGATACTTACCGTATTCTTTGCGCTTCACATCTTGGTACATTTGGCGATGATCAGATCAATGATTATTTAAGCTTAGCTCATCGAGCAGTTCAAAAAATCCCACCATCAGTATCGCCTTGGTTTCATGGTCGTGTGGTGATGATTACCAAAAATTTATATGATTTGGGCTTATTTAATGGAGATATCGGCATTTGCTTATGGGGTTCATCAGGTCTTAGCGTGTACTTTGAAGGCGAGACTTTGCGTATGGTGGCGGTTGATATGTTAAGTGATACCGTTGTGAGTACGGCTTATGCCATCACAGTGCATAAATCCCAAGGTTCAGAGTGGCAAAAAGTCGCCATTATCTTTGATGGCAATAGCGAACGCCTGCTGTCAAAGGAGCTTATTTATACCGCTGTTACTCGAGCAAAGTCAGCGGTACATATCTACAGCACGCATGACGCACTCATCAATGCCATCAATACGCCGACAGTTCGACAAACTGGGCTGGATAAAGTGAGTGATGGTCAGCAATCATAATCACTTGATCTTGCCATGTTTAAAAATACAAATTTTATTCCAAATATGCCATAAATTATAAAATTATGTCATAATACAAAGTTTTAAAGTGATATTTCAAAATACAAGTATATGACACAATGATGACAGATAATAAGCTACAAAAATCCCTTAAAAATCAACATATTTTATCACAGCCCCTATCTATTGGGGGTTTAAAAATTGAGAATAGAATTTGGGTAGCACCGATGGCAGGGGTGACGGATAACCCTTTTCGAAGGCTCTGTAAATCCTTTGGTGCAGGTCATGCCGTCAGTGAGATGATTATTGCTGATACAGCATTATATGCACGCAAAAAATCGTTATATCGAGCCAATTTTGATGGCGAAATTGCACCCATTTCTGCACAAATTGCAGGGGCTGAGCCTGATAAATTGGCACAAGCCGCCCAATTTCAAGTTGCCAATGGTGCTCAGATTGTCGATATTAATATGGGCTGTCCTGCCAAAAAAGTCTGCCGTAAGCTCGCAGGCTCGGCATTGCTTCAGGATGAAGATTTGGTTAGGCGGCTGCTTGACAGTGCGGTTTTGGCCGTTGATGTGCCAGTCACTTTAAAAACTCGTTTGGGATTTGCCAATGGGCAAGAAAATATTTTAAAAATTGCACAAATTGCTGAACAAGCAGGCGTGGCTGCCATTACCATTCATGGGCGTACACGAGAGGATTTTTATACAGGTCAGGCACGCTATGAGCTGATTACCCAAGTAAAAAAGGCTGCCAAAATCCCTATCATTGTCAATGGCGATATCGATAGCCCACAAAAAGCTTTGGATATCCAAGCCAAAACAGGGGCAGATGCTGTTATGATTGGTCGAGCTGCTCAAGGTAAACCTTGGCTGTTTCAGCAAATTGCCCATTTTGCCAATACTGGCGAACTCTTAGCGTCGCCTACGGTCGGTGAGATTCATGAAGTGGTCTTGAGGCATCTAGATGAGCTGTATCGCTTTTATGGAGAATATTCAGGATGTCGCATTGCCCGTAAGCACATCGCATGGTATACAGGCGGTCTGCCCAACTCTAACGCTTTTCGTGACGCCATGTATGCGTGCGAGACTACCAAAGAGCAGTTTGAGGTCGTGGATAAATTTTTTAAGACAATTTCTTAACAATTTCTTAAGTGTTTTTGTGTGTACTGATATCTTTGATGACTGCACTGACTGTCCCATCTTTAAAGGTTATCTTAACTGACTGATTTTGTTGGAGTGTTTTGGTGCTATGAATACTTTCATTGGTCTGAGCATTATGAATGAGTGTATAGCCTTTTTTTAGCATTCGGCTTGGATGCTGAATTAAAATCAAACTTTGTAAATGGCGACAGTCTTTTTTTAGTTTAGATAAATAATCAAATAGAATATTATGCTGATCAAGGTGGATTTTTGTGGTATGTTTGGCTTGCGATATAATCGCCAAACTTGATTTTTGGGTCTGAGCAAGTAGGGCGGTTAGAGCCGATTTTTCTTGGTGATGGCGGAATTTTGCGGTACTTTTTATGTGGCTTAGTTGATATAAATTGTCTTTTTTTGCCATATTGACGGCGTGCAAACTGCTTCTTTGGATTTTCTCAATTTGTCTTTGGCTATTTGCTTGGGCCATTGTTAGATGAGTATTGGTCATTTTAGTCAAACGCTCCATTGTAGCGACCGCTTGACGCGTCATTTTGACCAAATGCGACTCGATACCAAGGATAGCTTTTGATGGGGTATCAAAACTGCTATGTGCTACCTCATCAAGAATTACCGAGTCACGCTCATGCCCAATACCAACCCAAACAGGAATCGGACATTCTGCCACCAAAGCCGCTAATTCAAAATCATTCAAATAAGCCAAATCGCCAACCGCACCCCCACCACGAATAATGACCAACAAATCTGGCAAAGTATCATAGGTATTTTTAAAATTATTCATACCCTCAGAAATTGCAAGGCGTATCTCATTGGGCGCATGATTGCCTTGAAAAGTGGCATAATGATAGTGAAATTGGCAAGCACCTGCCAAGGCGAGCCGATCGGCTTCGGCACGAAAGTCGCCTAAACCTGCCGCCTTTTCAGGGGCGATTACGATGACATGGCGAATATCAAATGGTATGGCGTGTTTTTTATTTAAATGAAGCAGGCCTTCTTCGCTCAACCGTTTTTTCATCTGTGTATATGCAGCAGCGATCTCGCCGAGCGTATAATTTGGGTCAATATCGCTAATGTTTAGGCTAAAACCATAATTGGCATGAAAACTCGCCGAGCATTTTACCAAGACCAAAATACCTGCTTGTAGGCTTTGACCTGTCATTTTGGTAAATTTACTCATCACTGTCTTGGCACGAAATCGCCATAAAGTTGCACGGCAGCTTGCGGTAATTTGATCAACATCATCAGTCTCAGCCAATTCAAAATAATAATGACCGCCTTTAGTGTTCATGGCACGGATTTCAGCACGCACCCAAACCTCATGATCAAAACTGTCATCAATCACCATTTTGACTGCTGTCAAATAATCCGATAAAGACAAATGAGCATCTGCCAAATTATTAAAATTCTCATCAAAAACTGCTTCTTTGGCAAGCTTCGCTTCAAAACTTTCGGCAATTTGACGATGTTTATTTAATAGCGTTTCAGGGTCATCAAGGGTGCTGCCCAGTGCTTCAACATGCTTTATAGTGGTGTTTTTTGGCATAATTTTGGCATAATTTTGGTGAGATACTATTGTAGCAAAGCCAAGCAAAATTGGCAATTTTGGGTCAATCAGGCGTTTTTACATGCTTAATCTACATGCTTAATCTGAATTAAAATCGCCCAAATAAATTTGAGCGATCATAGGCCAAAAGAGTTATTTGGTTGTTGTGGTTTTTCTGGGTAATTGAGTGCTGACAGTCAAGTCTGTGCGTTCATCCATCTCATACAATGCACCTGCACGACCAACGATTAAAGGATCGATATTACCAATTTGAGCGATGTCTTTATTTTCGTAGGTTAATTTATTGAGTACATAACGCATGGCGTTTAAGCGTGCGCGTTTTTTACAGTCAGATTTAATCACAATCCAAGGCACTTCTGCCGTGTCAGTATTAAAGAACATAGCTTCTTTGGCAAGTGTATAATCGTCCCATTTATTGAGCGAGGCTTTATCCACTGGCGATAGTTTCCACTGTTTTAACGGGTCATTTTCACGGCTGGCAAAACGCACACGCTGTTCTTCACGACTGACCGAAAACCAAAATTTCACCAAATGAATGCCAGATTCTACCAAATGCTTTTCAAATTCAGGCACTTGATGCATAAAAATACGGTATTCTTCATCCGTACAAAAGCCCATAACTCGTTCTACAACCGCACGATTGTACCAAGAGCGGTCAAATAAAACGATTTCACCAGCGGTTGGCAGATGCTGCACATAGCGTTGAAAATACCACTGGCCACGCTCTTGTTCGGTTGGCTTTTCTAGAGCGACCACACGAGCACCACGGGGATTTAAATGCTCCATAAATCGCTTAATGGTGCCACCTTTGCCTGCAGCATCACGCCCTTCAAAGATAATGACAAGTTTTTGACCAGTGGTTTTGATATGATGTTGGAGTTTTAACAGTTCAATTTGTAGCTTGTATTTTTGGGCTTCGTAATTTTTACGACTTAAGCGATATTTGTAGGGATAACCGCCTTCACGCCAATTATCCGAAAGCTGAGTATCTCGTGATTTATCGGTACGAACTTGGCTGATGACATGAGTTGTGGGAAGGTATTCTTTGAGCGCTTCACCAAATTCTGCCAACTCCTCAGGGGTGGCATGCTCAAGTAACTCTTCTAATTGACCCACCGTTTGTGTCATAATCGCTTCCGCTTTTGATGGCTTTGGCTTGGTTTCTGTAGCGGTCGATACTTTGGTACGAGTCGATGTTGTTTTTTTGGGAACGGTTGTGGCAGTCGTTGAGCTTGTTGTCGCCGTCTTAGGTTTTGGGGTGGTTGTCATAAGAATTCCTTAGATAAACAAATAAAAACAACAAAAAACCTTGCTATTAGCATGTTATCATGTTAATGATATGTTATCAACTGTTAAGCAATTTGTAATATCGGCTGACCATACCGCCATAATTTATCATAACATATGACAAAATATGACTAAGCGTGCTTTGGTTTTTATCATCTAAACCATCAAATCATTATTTAACGAAAAAAATTGATAAAAAGTATTGACAGCGATAAAAATATCAGTATAATACGCACTCATAGCCAGTTAGGCTAACCATACATGCCAGTGTGGTGAAATTGGTAGACACGACGGATTCAAAATCCGTTGCCCTTAAAAGCGTGTCGGTTCGAGTCCGACCACTGGTACCAATAAAATAAAAGACCTACAGCAAAAGTTGTAGGTCTTTTAATAGCTAAAAATAATAATAACCACATACTATGTTTGGCATTAAACTGTTACATTCTGATGATTTTATAAAATCGGCGTCATCGTTTGGTTGTTTTCTTGCCATCATGGACAAACAAACCAACAAAAAATGTGTACAATCTTAGCACTCAGGTACAAAGATTTGAGCTCATTGACATCGATCAGGTGGCAAATTTGGCAAATTCGGTTCAAAATGGTGCCATCAGTGCCACTGTTGGCACGCTGCTTGTTAGGGCGGGCGTTTTGCCTGCACTGGTTGCCCTGTCTATTGGTGCTGGGCTGCCCAATCGTACCAAAGACGCTTATGTTTGTCATATTGAGTTTGACGATAGCAAATCTGCCATTTTACAATTAAGCAAGCACAAATATCAGCAGTTTTTAAAACACATCGCTTAACGACCCAATCACGACCAAAACCCACCCAATGCGGTGGGTTTTTTTACTTAAAGGATGACAACATGGCACTGGCAATTAACATTGTGCTTGGAGCAAATACGGTTCATTTTAGCCGTAACATCCAAAAAGCCACCCAAAACGCCAAAAAATACTTACAAGGCTTTGCCTTACTTGCCTACATGCAAGCAGCGGATAAAGACAAATCGGTGCAGGATTTTCTCATCATTGACCCAAACCCCATGACGGACGAACAAAAAAAGCCTTTACTAAGCGCTTTGTAAATGAGATTAAGCAGTCTCTAAGTCGTGGGCGAACAGACGCTTAGGAAATTTTTACCAAAAGCAGTAAGTTTAATAATGCCTTTTTGTATCTCAATCTTGGATTCCAAACCTTTCATCACCTGATCAAGTTTTTCAGATCGCTCATCTTTGTTTAGAATCTTGCCTTCGAATTCAATTTTCAAGTCGGGATTTTGAAGTATGGAGATATCTAGGTTTAGAGCCTCATGCTCCTTGTTTAACGCTGAAGTCATTTCTTGATAGGGTGCTGAATGATAAAAAGACTCGTATTCTGAATCATCTGTCAAATAATCATTGTATGTTATATCGATTAATTTAAGGCGTGATAGATTATCAATCGATGGCGCTATCAGATCCTGATCTGATACTTCAGGATTGCCCAAAAATACATGCTGATAAAGCATATGATAGCTGTTACTTTCTTGCCTGATAATATTCGCAATTGGCGATATATTCTTGGCACTATCTTGGTTTAAGTATTTTAAATTTTTAGCATCCAATGGGCTGAGTGATTTGATAATCTCTACAAACGCATGATGCACCTGACCATCTTTTCTCTCATCCATGGCTGACACAATCAAATTGGCAAACATTTCGCGAATGTTCTCTTCGTTCATATGAAATCGGCTGGCTTCCAACGCTGGGCCGATAATTGCCACATTGGGGTCTTTGAGTGCATTTGCTGGTATTTTTTCAATACCGGTCTGAATGTTGTTATTGCTTGTTGAGCCTTAATGCTTTCAACTTTATAATGCCACTTGTGACCATATACCACAAACCAAATATCTTGCAAGGTTTGCAAAGGTCCATTTAGCAAACCAACTGATGCAGCGCCACTCACAGCACCTGTGATAGCTGGTATTAAATGAAAGGTTTCTGCTGTCACGGCTATTACTCCTAAATTTTCTTCAATATGCGTTTGGTGATCTTAAATTCATTACCACCGCTCAAGACGGCTGACACTCCAAACCCATCCAAGCACTTCAAACTCTCCATCGCTGATCTGCTGCTTGGTGGCGACCTGCTCAGGAAATTCAGCGGCATTATCGCTGACGATACGCACGCCACCATCAGGCAGTCGATACAGACGCTTACATAAGCACAGCTCCCCAAAGCGAATTGCAAAAATCCGCCCATCCTTAATTTCTTTTCGTCCTTTATCGATATAGATGGTATCGCCATCCTGCACATAGGGCATCATGCTGTCATCACGGGCAGTGACTGCAAAAGCATTTTCAGACATTACCCCAAGATTGCTCAGTGTACGCTTACCCATGCGTAATTTGCGGGTTTCATGTGTCACATCATCATTGACCGCACCATGCCCACAGGCGAAGGCAATGTCTTTATAAAAAGGGATCTCAGCTTCATCGTCATCCAATGGGGCGCCATTGTCCCATTCGGTGATAGGGGCGAGTTTATCATTATTTTTTGTCATCTCACCTTCGCCGTAATCAAGCCAAGTTATAGGTACACCAAGACATTGCGTAAGCAGTTTCATTTTGTCGTTTCTTGGCTTGGCTTGACCTTTGGAATAACGGCGTATCATTTTAGGAAATTGATCAGCCTTGGCTCGCTCACTTGGCATCACGCCTTGGGCATTGAGTAAATGGGATAAAAACAATCCGCCAAGGGGTAGATGCTTAGCTATTGAGCAAGCGACAGGCGGTAAGGTAAAAGCGGAAGACTTGCGTCCTGATATTAATTGGGAATATGTCAGAGAACAACAAAAAAAACCCCTAGTTATCGCTAGGGGCGGTATCCATTTTCGGATTAACTTAAGGAAAGTTAAATGAACGAATTTATTATACCAAACTCTAATTCTGTGAGCAATGATTTTAATTATTCAAGAACAGATTTAGACGCCCAAGAGCAACAAATCGCTGAATTTATCAAAAAAGGTGGCAAAGTCATCAATCTTGACAATTCCGAACAGCCAAAGAAAAAATCAGCAAAAAAGCGTGATTTTAACAACCAAAGGATAAATAGCAAAATGCACCTTGTTTTGTGCTATCTAAAAAGGTCAGGTAAGCGTATGACTGGCTTACAAATTCAAGAAAAATTCGGCATATCGGCAACAACTTTAGGTAGTCAAACAAGGCTACTGAACGCACAAGCAAGCAAACAGTACAATCAAAACAGCAACCCAAGCAGAAAATGAAACATCAGCACAGCACAGCCAAGCATCTTTATGTGTTGCCAATATTAACGAAGGCTTTTTATCACTATTAAACTGGTGCAATAGATACACAGGGGCAAAGCATCCACCGAAATTTGTTATTAGACAGCAATTTAGCCAACATGCGGTTGATATTGGCTTATTAACACAGCTATCAGGTTTAATTGACGCAGGCAAGCTGCCTAAATCTGTACTGTATGATAAAGCCCGTGAGTTTAATTTAATCAGTGGCGAGCTTAGCAATGATGAAATAGATGGCTTAATTGAACAACCGAGCATGACTTATGAAGCATTTAATCAATTTAGAAAGGTTCAAGGTTCATCTGGCAAATAAGTTTAAAACCACACTTAATGAAATTGATGAGTTTTTACAATTGGTGGTATTTCGTCATGAAATTAGTGAGCTTAACTATAAAGAATTTGAGTTATTAATTGGCGAAAGTAAGCAGGAGCTCTTGGGCTTTTTGGCAGGTTACGCCTTGGAGTTAACCCAAGATTGGCAAGAGCTATACAATTACAGTTATACGCTTGAAACCAAAATGGTTGATGATGATAAGCCAGATACGCTAAACATGAATGAGCCACAATTTGATGCAGACAGCCCCATCAAGCTATCTGCTCAGGTTGGTGTAACGCTTAATCAGATTTTGGCTAAGTTTGGCGATGAGCAAAGCACAAAGATAAGTAATGCCATCAGCTATGCTTATGCCAATGGCTTACCAAACCAAGAGCTTGTTAGGATTATCAGGGGTACACGCAAAAACCGCTACCAAGATGGGATTTTACAAATCACAACACGCCATGCCAAGACCATTGCTCACACAGGTACAGCCATTGTTGCAAGCCAAGCCAAACAGCAATTTATTCATGATAACAAAGACATCATCAAAGGCATTAAAGTCATTGCAACCTTAGATTTACGAACAAGTGGTATTTGTAGGCATTTGGACGGTGAGATAATGCCGATTGATAAGGCAGTTTATCCGCCCTATCATTACAATTGCCGTACAAGTTTTGAGATTGTTTATGATGGCTATCAAACGCCCAAACAGCGAGCGAGCATGGATGGGGTGGTTAAAAATCAAACTTATTATGAATGGCTAAAAAATCAGCCCAAAGCGTATCAAGTGGAAGTTTTGGGCAAGAAAAAAGCCAAACTATTTCAAGAAAGTAGCGTTGATGCGTTTAAAGAATTTGATAAGAATTTAAGACCGATGACGCTAGATGAGATTAAAGCCCAATTATAGGGCTTTTTTGTTGCCTAAGGTTGGAAAACCAAGGGTGTTTTGTGCTGGATAGCACGCAAATGGAGACAAACATGCAATTAAAAACTGATGAAAACGGCTATGTGATTGTACAAGATGGTAAGCCTATTTATGTACATGATGATGGACAAGAAATTGCCTTTGACGCACAGGCAACAATGGCAAAGATAAGCCAGCTTAATTTGGAAGCTAAAAAACATCGTGAAGAAAAGCAAAAGGCACAATCCTTATTGAAATCTTTTGATGGCTTGGACGCTGACGAAGCAAGACGAGCATTAGAGCTGGTGAAAAATCTTGATGATAAACGGTTAATTGATGCAGGCGAAGTTGAAAAGGTGAAAGCGGAAGCTAGAAAAGCCTTAGATGAACAGCTTGCCCAAAAAGACGCCCAAATCAAAAAGATTAATGATGACTACCGAAGTGCGGTTATTGGCGGTGAGTTTGCTCGTTCAAGTTTCATCAAAGATAAGACCTTGCTACCGCCTGATATTGCCCAAAATGCGTTTGGGCGACATTTTGATATGGTAGATGGTAAAGTGGTTGGCTACTTAAATGGCGAACCAATTTACTCACGCACAAACATGGGTGAGCTTGCTAATTTTGATGAAGCTTTTGAGACCATTATTAACCATTATCCAAGTAAAAGCGATATTTTGCGTGGTTCGTCGGCAAGTGGTGCAGGTGTTAAACAGCCGTTGGCACAGACAGGCACGACAAACTTAAAGCGTAGCCAAATGTCACTTGAGCAAAAGTCCGCTTTCATCAAAGAACATGGGCAAACCGCCTATTTAAATTTAGGAGCTTAATTTATGGCGATAACAACCAATAACGATGTACTTATTTACAATGAGCTTGCTCAAACCGCTTATCTTGAACGCTTACAAGAGAATTTGGCGGTATTTAACAAAGCGTCCAATAACGCTATTTTGTTAAGTGATGAGAACCTACAAGGTGATTTTACAAAAGAGTCTTTTTATAAGATTGCAGGCGAGATTGAACACCGAGATGTTAACAGCACTAGCGTTGTACAAGCCAAAAAGATTGCCATGGCGGAGCGAGTGGGCGTCAAAGTACCTTTTAAGTTTGGGTCTTATGAAACCACCGAAGAAGCGTTTAAACGCCGTGCACGCAGTGTAGATGAGTTTTCTTTACTGCTCGGGCAAGACTATGCCGATGCTTTAATGGCAGGTTATTGGAAATATGCCACCGCAGCACTACAAGGGGCGGTAGGCTCAAATTCATCCATGTTGGTAACGGCTAAGTTGTCAGAGCATGGGCGAAAAGTAATTACCCAAGGTATGAGAAAGTTTGGTGATAAGTTTTCTAACTTGTCCTTGCTGGTGATGGACGCAGCGAGCTATTTTGATATTGTAGATGGGGCAATTACCGATAAACTGTATCAAGAAGCCAGTACCGTGGTTTATGGCGGTGCACCCGGTACGATGGGTATTCCTGTTTTGGTAACCGACCAAGCTAAAAAAGATACTATTTTGGCTTACAACAAGGGGCAATTCGTATCAGAAATAGCCAATTACCTGCGTTTAGAGTGTATCAAGACAATACCAAAGAAAACCTAGTGATTGGCGTACGAGCTGAAGGAGCGTTTAACCTTGATGTCTTGGGCTACAGCTACAAAGATACGGCAGGGGCTAATCCGAACTTGGCAACCTTGGGGGCAACAGCCAATTGGGAAAAATACGCAACGAGCGACAAAAACACGGCAGGCGTGATTTTAAACATTGCGGAGGGTTGATATGTTAGTTTATAGCAAGCAGGGTAAAAAAGTCTTGGGGGTTGATGGTGAATACCGAAACCCTGAATACTTTGAAAAAACAGAGCAAACAGATGCTGTTACGGTTATTGACGATTATCCGCACATTGAGCTGGCTTACCAAGCAATTGGCGTAAATGTCATTCGCTTGGGTGTTGATGACACGCCTGCCGTTAATGATGATGGTGAACAAACCAAAGCTAAATCACGCAGAACGCCAAAGGCGGTAGTATGAAACAAGACCCCATCTGTTGTAGGTGGGGTTTTTTATTGGGATTAAATAATGATAACACTTGATGATTTAACAGACATTGATAAGGCTGATGAACAAACCGTGGTTATTGTCAATGCGTGGCTAAATAAGCATAAGTTAATACCATTTAAAACCACGCCAGAGCCGATAAAGCAGGCAGGGCGGTATATTGCCAAAGCGTGGCTTGATGGGGATTTGTTTGCCACACGCACCGAAGGGCAGGTCATCTCAAAGTCATCAAAAGCAGGTGATGTGTCTGTTTCAAAAACCTATGCCGATGGGGCGGACGGTCAGGCAATGGGTCAGCATGAGATGATTGCCCTTGCCTTGATGCAGCCGTACATCAAAAAGAGCTATGGCGTAAATGCGTTGGTGGGTAGGCTATGAAACAAGAAATCACAGCCGACATCGCCAATGCCTTTGATACTGATTTAAAAGATGCTGTCAAAGACTTCACAGCTAAGCGTATCATCTTATCTGATGATGATTGGGCGGTTAATGATACCCAAGTACTATCTACCATCAATTACAGCGGTAGGGGCGTTTTTACAGGCTTTCACGCCCATGAGATTGACAATCAAACGATCATGCAAAGCGATGTTAAGCTGATTTGCTTACAAGATGAGCTGACAGAGATACCACAGATTGATGATGAGATTAACGAGATGAAAATCATCAGTATCAGTCATGATCCTGCTGAGGTGAGCTTTACAATTCAGCTAAGGGGCTTTTAATGGGCATTAAATGGAATAAAAAGCTTAGCATTGAACCCATTGCTGATAAGATTGACGCCACTTATCGCAAATTTGCCATTGACTGTTATAACAATGTCATCGCTCTAAGTCCTGTGCGTAAAGGGCGTTACAAAAATGCCCATCATATCAGCATTGGCAGTCCTAGCTATGCCGAGACAGGCGGTGGCATTGAGCTTGTCTTAGGCATTCCAAAGCACACCTACCCACTCATCTACATTCAAAACAACCTGCCCTATGCGTTGCGACTTGAACACGGCTGGTCACAACAAGCCCCAACAGGGGTGTACGGTAATGCCTTTAACAGTGCCATCGCCAATTTGGGTTAATCAAGCTGTCTTTGATATGCACGCACAGCATCCATGATGAGCTGATTTTGGGGAATGTTTAAGCGTTTGGATAAGGATTTGATGAGTTCTATGTCATCAAGTTTTAGGGTGAATGCTTTGTTTTTTACCCCACGGCGTGCGTTGCTCTCTTTTTGAATTTGGGTTTTGGTTTTGGGGGTGCTTGTGATTTTTGGCATGGTACTTGACCTTTTTTAAAAAATGTCTTATGATAATGGGTAAGGAGTGGCTAGGCGTTTCCACCTAACCTGCCTTGGCGACTGCCATCGCTTTAGGCTTTATCTGTTAGTAAGCTGGATAGCTTAGCAACAGTATGGCGATGATTGCAAACACTTTGAAAATGGTTTTCATCGTCTTACTCCTTGTTTTGATGGTAACGATGGCTACCATCTTACCAATCAAGCAGACCTTGCTTGATGTGTTGTATTATAGCCTAGCTTATTTAAAAAGTCAAGTAATTATTACGGTTTTGTATGAAATTGTTATGATTATTTGGCTTTTTTTATCCCATTTTAAAAAAGGAGTTGTTATGATAAAAGCTCCATACAACCCAATCGATGTCGCCAACTATATTGTGGCTGAAGCTATTAAGAGAGAAAAGCCCGTTACTCACTTAAAACTACAAAAACTGTTGTATTATGTGGTGGCGAAGTATGCCAAAACATATAATACAATCCTTATCAACGAAGATATCGTAAAATGGCAGTATGGGCCCGTGGTCAAGTCCGTGTATCATTACTTTAAATTACATGGAGACCGTATTATCACTAAACCTATTGCTTATTTAGAATCAGCAGAAATCTTTAATCTAAAATTTACTGATGTTGATGTAAATAACGCACAATTAGGCAACGACAAAAGGCTCGTAGATACAGTAGGGCAGGTTTTAAATGATACGGATTTGCTCACCGCTTATGAATTGGTTGAGCGTACTCATAAAGAACCTGCTTGGCGTAATTTCGAGCCTGAAATCTTACAGGGGTTTGAACCTTATTACTCTGAAGATGAGTTAAAGGCTGCAACTTATGACTAACAATGAGTCAATTGCTGAACAAAAATCCGACTAAAATTGGTTTTTTATATTTAAAATGAACCGCTTATCATCAGATAGGCGGTTTTTTTAGGGTAGTTTTATCAAACAGGACAACCATGACACTCACCAAACACACCAAACGCTTAATCCACGCCCACGCCAAAATCTGCTATCCTGCTGAATGCTGTGGGCTTATCATAGATGGGCAGTATTATCCTTGTGATAATGTTGCCCCAAATCCTGCCGAGCATTTTGAGATAGACTACCTTAACATGGTTGAAATGCAGGAATATCACGGCGAAATACAAGCCATCGTTCACAGCCACCCAAATGGCAATGCTGAGCCGTCCGAAGTGGATAAGGTGCAAATGGGCTTACATGACATAGATTGGGTGATTGTGGGCTTAGGTCATACACCGACAGGGGCAACATACTGCGACATCAAACGCCATAAGCCTACCACTTATCAAAGCCCACTTTTAGGGCGTGAGTATTATCATGGCGTACAAGATTGCTATAGTCTAGTACAAGACTATTACAGCCGTGAGCTTGACATCACACTGCCAAGCTTTGCACGATCTGATGACTGGTGGGAAAACCCAAACCATGAACCACTTTATGAAAATAACTTCACCAAAGCAGGTTTTATCAAGATGCAAGATAAAAACGACTTACAAAAGCACGATGTCATCTTGTGCCGTGTTGGGCGGACGCATCATGTCAATCATGCTTTGATTTATGTGGGCGATGGCAAGTTAAAAAGCGAAACCACGCCTGATTGTGTGGGTAATGCCCTAATTTTGCACCATCCCCATGGCAGTCTTAGCGTGCGTGAGATTTATGGGGACAATTGGCAAAGACGCACGGCGATGGTGGTGCGTCATCAGTCACTAGGCTAAATCACGACTGGCAAGCTGTGCTAGGTAATTACTACGACTCTTATATAGCGATTTGTGTGCTTTAACCTTTTCGTCAATTTTGACAATCAAGCGACTTGGCAAGGTAACATTAATCTTTTCAGATTTGCCCATATAGGCGGATAAATCAATATCAACCACCGCCCAAATCATACCTTGATAATCAGGATTTTCTTGATGATGAGCAATATCGGTCGCTTGAGGGATATCCTCACCATCATCAGCCAACATATCCAAATGCAAAACAATGGCTTCATAGGCATTTTTAACCGCCTCATCTACTGTATCGCCTGCACTAAAACAGCCTACAACATCAGGTACAATCACGCCATAACACTCATTGGTGCTGACGGGCTTTTCAATAGCGATAGGATATAACATATTTATCTCCTTAGATGATAGCCAATACTGGGTTATTTTAACCCAGCTTGTTTTAAGATTTGCTTAACTGTGCCGATTGGTAAGTCTGACTTGGGGTGAGGTATGGTTACCTTGCCCTGTTTGGTTGGGTGTTTGTAGTGATGATGACTGCCACGCACCGCAACTTCATACCAACCGTCATCAGTGATTAGCTTAATCATTTGACGGCTATTCATCTTAAAGTTCCTTATTGATTTAAGATGGGGTTATTATAACCCTAATTACAAGTTAAATCAAGAGTTATTAGGGTTATTTTATAAAAAAAATAGGAAAATCATGAAAACCGTCATTTTACACGGCATACTTGCCAAAAAATTCGGTAAAACTTTTAAGTTATCTGTCAATTCCACTAAAGAAGCCATGCGTGCGTTATGCGTGCAACTTACTGGCTTTGAAGCGTTTATGATGAACGCTCATAAGCAGGGTCTGCGTTTTGCTGTATTTCACGATAAGCATAATGTGGGCGAGAGTGAGCTTGACATGAACCACACCGCCAAGATTATCCGTGTTGTGCCAGTCGTGGAAGGCTCAAAAAAAGAAGGTGTTTTAGAAACTGTCATTGGAGCGGTCTTGGTCGTGGCAGGGGTTGTGGTAACGGGCATGGGCTTTGCTCCTGCAGGGGCGGCACTCATCGGTGCAGGGGTTGGCTTGATGGTGGGGTACATTTTGAGCTGGTGTAAGCGGAATTAACCCTTTATATTCTAAGCATTCGCTTGCCCAATTAACAAACGCTTTATACATTGATAAGCTTGAGCCGTGCGTGTTTTGAGCGTTTTATTTTCGTTTCACACCCAATTTTCGACAAATTCAGGGCTTAAATCGCCTAATGGTTTATGCCAAATATTAGCCAAGCATCCCTCTTGATACTCACCATCAGATAAATAAGGCTTGCACGCTTCAATATGGTCTTTAATATAGCGAGCCGACCAGTCGGATTTTTTCAAATCAAATTTTTACTTCTATTAAATTTAAACTGATTTGTTCACTAATCTTAACCGCCAAAACGCCACCCCCAAACAAAGCACCGCCACACTTGCCAAATATGCCATCTTTTGCCAAACATCTTGAATGGATACGCCCATCTGATTGAGCTGAATGAACATTTGTACGCCTTGTGTGGTTGGTAGGGCGTGGGCTAATGGTTGTAAAAATTTGGGCATCGCCATCAGTGGGTAAGCAAGCCCTGTTAGCATAAATAATGGCACAGAGCTAAAAATGAGCAACACACCCACCTTAGCACCATCAGCTACCCATGATGCGATTAATAAAGCCACCCCAATGGCACAGCTGACAAAGATGGGGACACCGAGCATCATCCCCCAAAAGTTGCCACCCCTAGGATAATCATGCCACCAAAATACAAAACCAAATAAATAAAAACACGACAAACAGCCAATGGTCAATGCCACCGCATAAATTGCCAAAAAATCACAAGCACTGGCACGCCATAACCTTTGACGATAACCTGCCACAAGCATGGCAAGACCCAGCACGATGGTTTGGTAGACGATGATGGGAGCAACAGCAGGAAAAATATAGCTACCATATCCTGACAGAGGGTTAAATAATGCTGATTGATGGATAAGTTCTGGCATGGGTTTGTGTCTGGTTTGGGTGACTTGTCCTAACTCTTGGATGATGGTTGCTTGTAATGATGATACCAGACCTGCACCGATATTTTGTGTACGCAAAAAATACGCCGAACTCAGATACAGCCCAACCCCGCCTGTTTGACCGTGATGAATGCTTTGGCTAAGATTGTTAGGCAGTAATAAAATCCCATCTGCCTTTGCTGATTGTACCAGCATTTGAGCTTGCCTAAAATCACTCACAACCGCCAAAACATGTATGTTGGGCGTATGGCTTGTGGTGTGGATGATGGCTTGGGTGAGCGGGCTTGGCTCTTCATCAACAATCACAATGGGCAAATCGGCAGGACGCTGAGCTTGATAGGCAAACGGATAAAAAAAACCATAAAACACCACCGACAGCACCATGGTCAAAAAAATAGACCTGTCTTTGACGACATCAAGCCAGATGGTCAGATATTGTTTGATAAATCGTCTCATCAACTGTCATCCTTGGGCGTATTTGGCATGGCTATTAAGGTCTTTTTGATGCGTCTAAGCAGTAATAGGCTACCGATGGCAAAAATTAGCACAAATATCAGCAAAGAGTTAAGCTGTGCTAGGGTGATGATAAATGGACTGCCAATCACCCACTGTTCAACTTGTAGACGGGCAAAGGGGGTAAAGGGGATAATCTGCGACCAAAATTGGGTAAAGCTTGGGGCGTTATTTAGTGGTAGAGTAACCCCTGCAAAACTCATTGATGAGCCGCCATAGACCGCCAAAATGCCATAGCTTTTATTGATGTTTTGAGTTTTAAGCACCACCATCGCCCCAAATAAGGCATAAGCAAGATAAAACAGCAGCTGACCGATAATCAGTACAAATAACGACCCTGCCACAAACCAGCCACGCACCCCAATAAGCCACGTCTGCCATAGCCCATGCCAAAGGCTGATTATCAGCACATACACGCTTATTTTACCAAACAACGCCCCAAAAGGTGAATGACATAACCATTCATGTACGCTGTGTTCATGAAATTCTTGTCCAATGGCGTGGGCAACCAAACAGCACAGCAACAAATGTAGCACCGCAGCGACCAAAAACGGCTCTAAAAAGAATTCATAGCTTAAATTGGGGTTAAACAGCACCGATATTTTGACATGAGGCATGTTGCCAGGCAAATGGGGCAATACACCAGTTAAATGTTTGGTTTGTATAAATTTGGCAATACCGCCTTTGGTGCTTTTAGATAGGGCAGATGAGATGGCACTGCCAATGCTAAAAAATGATTGATTGTAGGCAATGTGAATGCCTGTATTTTCACCACGCACCAAATGATTTTGAGCATCCTTGGGAATGTGTATGTAGCCACCAACATCCAAACGATTGATGGCATGATGAGCATCTTGTACATTATCTAAGATTAGGACGGTTTTAATGGTTTCATTATGATGAATGTGCTGATAAATCAAATGGCTTAATTCACTGTTATCCTCATCAACCAAAGCCACAGGCAGATGATGTGCTTTACCATGATAAAACATGGCTCCAAATAAGACAATGATGACAAGCGGTGCTATCATGACCATCGCCAAATCAAATCGGTTACATGATAAGCGGTTAAGCTCACGCAAAAATGCTTGGCAAAAAGCACGAATAAAGCGAACAATCATGGATATCAGACTTATTTGGATGAAAATTTAAGGCAAAACAGTGATATCAAATATCACACTCATACCCACTTTTAACCCTTCAATGGGGGTGATGGGTTCAAGTTTGGTTTTAAAGCTATGAATGTCATAACCGCCTGTCTGTCTAGTATTTTTGATGGTGGCAAATTCTCCCTCGTCATCGGTATGCACGATTTTAAAATCGGCGGTTTTGTTCAGTGCAGGGATAAAACCAGTTAGCTTGGGCAGGGCATGGACATGACTGTACTGATTTTCTTGGACGCTTATGGTAATGGTAGGGTGGTTGTCAAGCAGGCTCATTACAGGCACCGCTGGCATGACCAGTTCACTGCTTTGAATGTAGATTTTTGAGACCGTGCCATCAATGGGGGCATAAAGCATGGTTTCGGCATCTAGGGCATCGGCTTCGGCAACCGCCGCACGAGCGATTTGGACTTGGGCGTCGGCGGACGATTTTAATTCATCAGTGCGACCACGCTGGGCTTTTAGATACTGCTGCTGTGCTGCTTGGGCAATTTGGGCAGAAGACTGCTTCGCTGCCCTCATCTCATCACGGCGTTGGCGAGAGATGACGCCTTCTTGATACAAATACTCACCACGGCGATGGCTCTCCTCTGCCAGTGTTGCCTGAGCTTTGGCACTTTGCCAATTGGCGTACAAGGTGTCTACATTTTCTTGTCTTGTGCCACGGTCTGTGGATGACTGAAAGGCAAGGGCTGACTGTAACATGGCAGCGGCTTGCTGTTTTTTGGCGTCAATTTCAGGACTGATAAGCTGAACCAAAGGTTCACCCGCCCTGACAGCTTGACCCTCTTTGACATAAATGGCAGCAACACGACTGGGCAGTTTGGTGCTGATGTTCACCGTTTCGCCCTCCACACGCCCTTGAATGCTAAATGTGGCAGGTCCGGTAATCTTTTGTCTGAGATGGGCAATCACCCCCTTTGGCGGCTCATTTGTGCTACCAATGGCGTTAGCTGTTGGCAAGTTTTGCGGTGTGCCATAGCTTTGTATCAAACCAAAAATAATCACCAAAAGCACACTGCCAATGAGTGCCAATAATAAGAATAACGCCAAAGGTCTGGGCTTTGATTTGGCTTGTGTGTGGGGTTTTTGTTTTTTTGGGTGGTTGCCATCGGTATCTGGCTTAACATCGTCGGTCTTATCAGTCATGGTTTTGGGCTGTCAAATGGTTGGGGTTAAGTATGAGCGTTATCAATCACAGTTTATGAGCATCATCCAAAGACAAATAATCATCAAAGTCATCAATTGTCCCTGTGTGATGCAACAGCGTCGCCAGTGCCAAAAGGTAGCGATACGCATTTAGAGCGGTTTCGCTGTCAATCTGTGATAAAGCACTTTGGGCATCAACCACACCTGCCACCGTCCCAAACCCTTCTTGAAAAGACAGCGTCTGGATACGCAAATTTTCTTTGGCGGCTTGACGATTTTGTTGTAGTAGGGCGTGGGTTTTTTGTGCCAGCACCATCTCGCCATAAGCGGTGTGCATGGTGGTTGTGATGTGTTCATTGACTTGTTCATGACCCAATTGGGCTGCTTGTTTTTGTAGGTGTGCTGCCTCAATCTGCTTATCACGGTCAATGCCCAAGAATAGGTTGTAAGAAACCGCCACACCTGCAAACCAATCAGGCTTATCATCTAAGGTATAACGAGCCACGGCCGCAATTTTTGGTTTTTTGGTGGATTGTCTTAGGGCGATATTTTCATCAGCAAGCTGAGTGTCGGTTTTTAGCTTTTGATTTAGCGGTGTGTTTTGGGAATCTTTGAGTAATGCTTGCCAATTGGGGCGATGCTGGGTGTTAATAAACAGCGGTGTGCTTAGCGGTTCAATGTGGGGCAAACCAAGCAAAACAGCAAGTTCATAAATGCTGTTTTGGTGCTGATTTTGGGTGCTTTGATACAGTCTTTGTACCTGATTGCGTGCCACTTCAAATTGCATACGCTGTCCACGACTGATAAAACCTTGCTGTTCTAATTTATAAGCATTATCTACATGTAACTGCATGGCACTAAGCATGTTTTGTTGTGTGTCGGTCAGCTGCTTTTGTAATTGCACATTAAAATAATGGCGAATCAAATTAAGTTTTGCCAAAGAGATGCGTTCTTGTAATCCAAATTTACCACGCTGTGCTTGTAGATTGGCGATATTTTTGCTGCTACTGATTAGGCCACCTGTATAGATGGGCATCGTGGCGGTAATGTTTGGGGTAATGCCATCATGGCGTAGCTTGACATCTTGATGGTCAGGCAGGCGGTCAAGGGCGGTTTGGGTGCTGTCATGCAAGGCATCTAACAGACCATCGGGTGCACTGCCAAAGCGATGGTCAAAATGGGTGTTAATGTGCTGGGCGGTCTGCTCTTTGATATGATCTAAGGGTATGCTGCTGTTTTGTTGCAGTACAAAGGCGTGTGCATTGAGCGATATCCTAGGATAGTGTAATTTTTGTAATGATTCTGCTTGTAAGACATCAGCTTGATACAAGGCATGACTTGCTTGGATGGCAGAGCTGCTGCTCATGAGCTGTTTTTGGGCATCAAGCAAGCTATAATCAGCATCAGCCTGCTGTGCTAACAACAATCCCAAAAGCAAAAAATAGGGCGTTTTCATGGTTGAAAAATAAACAAAATTTAAAATCTTATCATAACAAGGCTTGATAATATTATCAATAGCAACCAACTGGCATTTGATGGACATGTGTATCAAATTTAATGATTGATTTTTTGGGTAAATTATGTATGCATTTTATCATTAAAATATCTTTATCATTTAATATTTAATGATAAAATTATTCAATATTAAATGATGGTAAAATGCAAGATTAACAATTAAATATCAACAATAAATTACTATCTTTTATTCATGTCATTTAACATAATATATATTATGCGAAGTAGGAAAAATAAGTAGACAATCAGCAATCAAACCAAAAACAGCTTAGTTTTTGGTTTGATTTTGGCAGCGGCTCGCAGTTTATTGAGTTGTCAGATTTGCCCACAGTGTTTCAAGACGCTTGGCAGAAACTGGCTGAGCCGTTTTCATCGGTTGGGCAAATAAATTAATGCGGTATTCTTCGACCAGCCAGCGATATTCTGCAAACTTAGGATTTTTAACGCACCTTGCTAAGCGTTCCATGTGCGTATCTAGCAAATATACAGCATCCAAATCCGCCTCCAAATTATGCTGCAGCCTATCAAGGCGAATATTGAGCGCCTGTAAATAACGAGGATACTGACGCCAATGCCGATAATCCGTCTGATACACAAAATTCGCCAATTGCAAGTCATCAAGCTGATCTTCGATGTCTTCGATATTTTCACCGAAAATCTCCTGATCTAGCATCAAAAGCTTGCCACGAGCTGTTTGCCAAGCGGTATAAATTTCTTTTAAGTTTCTTAAGATTTCTTGACCAACCAGTAAAAAATTCTTTAAAATTAAGTCTTGACAATCGTCAAACTCTCGTTCATCTAGTGGCAAATGTGAAATCAGCCATTGATTATTTTGTGTTATTAGACCTGCAATTGCTGCTCTGGCATGATCACCGTGTTGACTGACAGGCTTATGATCAAAGTCTGGACCGTAGTCATAAAGGCAGGCTTCTAAAGTTGCATGTACGACGATATTTTTTAGTTTTTCTAAATCACCTAATGGTGCGAACGCCAATTTAAATGCTTTATCAATTTGACCAGTCAGCTGTTTTTGTTTCGCACCCAAATGCCCCTTAATGAGCGTTAAAACGCCCTTTTTATGCTCAGCCAAAGCAGCGTTCATCTCTGTAAATGTCGCAATAAAAACCGCACTTTGGGCCGCATCTGCTTTTAGTGCAGAAAATTCTTGCATGACAATGCCTGATGTGTGCTTATTTTTGACAAAATTAAAATGATTTGGAAAATGATGATGCACCCCCTGCTCAATAGCGATGCTTTGAACGCTAGCTTTACGATGTCGTGCCTGTAATTTCGGCAAGTCACGACTTTTTTCGATCACACGATTTTTATCATCCACCACACAAATCAATGGACGCAGGTAATCTTCAACCTTATCAGGTGCAAAATCTTGAGCGTGTGCTTGCACACCAAGCGTCTTTAATGCTGCCACAAGCTGATCTAATAAACCCATCTTTGAGCTTGCGTCCAATTGGTGAAAAATCTTTTGGCAAGTATCTGGAATGGGGACAATCTGTCGGCGAATTTCTTTAGGCAATGTTTTTAATAATTGTAGTACTAATTCATAACGCCACCCTGAGATACCCCAAAGCAGTACCACAGGATCAACCTGTGCCAATGCCTTAATCGGTACATGCACGGTCACGCCATCATTATCAGCCGCTGGATCAAAGACATACGACAGCGGCAAGCGTACACCGCCCAAATGCCAACTTTCAGGAAATTCTCGACTATCATCAACAGCTTCATTAAGCACATCTTCATCACTAAAATGCAAAAAGTTGGGTGTTTTGTTTTCAGCATCGTGATAAAATTCTTCAAAACTTTTACGGCTGGCGATATGATTAGGAATTTTGGCATCATAAAATTGATATAAACTTTCTTCATCAACCAATAAATCTCGGCGTCTAAGCTTGTCTTCAATACGCTCAATGTCTTTGATTTTATTGGCATTATCTGCCAAAAATTTCATCTGCATCCCATATTGATTGGCAACCAAAGCATCACGAATAAAAATCTCTCTGGCCTGTACCAAATCAATTTGTTCAAAATTCACCAATTCTTTGGCAATCACAATCAGTCCAAATAAACTGATTTGAGCATAAGCACGCACACGCCCTGCTTTTTTTGACCAATGCGGTTCAAAATAATGATATTTTAATAAATTCGGTGCTGCTTTGATAATCCATTCAGGTTCAATCTTAGCAAGCGTACGCATATAAACTTGCGAGGTTTCCACCACCTCAAACGCCATGACCCACTGAGCACCCTTTTTATGAAGCGTACCGGCAGGAAAAATACGGGCTTTTTGGCTACGAGCCATCAAATATTCGCCCACCGTATCGGTTTTATGCGCCACAAATGACAAAAGTGCACTCAAAAGTGCACGATGAATATTGGCATAATGAATGCTTGTTTTGTTATCAATGTCATTTTTTAGGGCTTTAGCCCCCACGAGTGCTTGTTTGATGGATTTTTGATGAGAGGTACCAGACTTAAGTGATAATCGAACACCCTTTTTGGTATCAATTTTCACATCATTTTGGTGATTTTTTTGTTTATTAATCTCAAAACCCATCTCTGCCATCATCTCACTAAGCTGCCTGTGAGTTTTTTGCCATTCACGGATGCGTGCGTAGCTTAGATAATGTTTTTTGGCAAAATTGCGGCGAGCATTACTGCTAAGTGCTTGATTGTCATTGGTTGAATGCTGATCAAACAGTGCTGCAAACAATTCTAAATAAAATAAAAAATCTGAATCTTCTTTACGAAATAATGCATGCTTTTGATCGGCTTGAGCGTGCTTATTGATTGGGCGTTCACGCACATCTTGAACCGCCAGCGCTGACACGATGATTAAAATATCCGCCAAGCAATCAAAGGCATCACCTGCCACAAGCATGCGAGCCAAGCGTGGATCGATGGGCATTTTTGCCATTTGTTGTCCGATTTTGGTTAGACTGCTAAGCTGTGTGCGTCCTTTTTTGGTGCGTGTTTTGGTAAAACTTTTATCATCAAGTGCTCCCAATTCTATCAAAAGCTTACGGCCATCATTCACCAATCGTAAGTCAGGCGGTGTGATAAAGTCAAAGGCATTCACATCGCCAAGTTGAAGACGCTCCATCTGTAAAATCACTGATGCTAAATTGGTGCGTAGGATTTCAGGTTCGGTAAATTCTGGACGACTGTTAAAATCTTCTTCAGAATACAACCGAATACACACCCCAGGTGCTACCCTACCGCACCGCCCTTTTCTTTGATTGGCGGCGGCTTGACTGATTGCCTCGATGGGCAGTCTTTGGATGCGTGATCGATAGTTATAGCGAGAAATTCTGGCAAAACCCAAATCAATCACATAGCGAATATTAGGCACTGTCAACGCAGTTTCTGCGACATTTGTGGCGATGATGATACGTCGCCCTTTACCTGACGGTGCAAAGATTTTTTGCTGCTCGCCATAGCTTTGGCGTGCAAATAGTGGCAAAATCTCTGTATGGGCAGGCGCATATAACATCAGCACTTCTTGTAGCTCACGGATTTCAGCTTCTGTTGCCGCAAAAATTAAGATATCTGCCTGATCTGGATGCCCCTTGGTGCGTGCATCTTCAAAGCATTCATTAACCGCTGCTGTCAAAGCGCGTGGCAGATTGTCCTCAATATCATCAAATGCATCATCATCTTGGCTAGATACGATGGTATCGGTCAAGGGGCGATAGCGTACCTCAACAGGATAACTGCGACCCTCAACAATATACACAGGTGCAGGTTTGCCATGTACTGCAAAATAATCAGAAAACCTTTGGGTGTCTAAAGTGGCGGAGGTGATGATGACTTTTAGATCAGGGCGTTTGGGTAAAAGACGCTTTAAATAGCCCATGATAAAATCAATATTTAAGCTACGCTCATGTGCTTCATCAATGATGATGGTATCATAATTTGCCAAAAACTTATCAGAGCCTAATTCAGCAAGTAAAATCCCATCTGTCATCAGCTTGACAATAGAGTGCTTGCCACCTTCTTCGGTGAAGCGAATCTTAAAACTCACCGTCTGACCAAGTGGCTCGCCAAGCTCTTCAGCGATACGCATCGCTACCGAGCGTGCAGCCAATCGGCGTGGCTGTGTGTGGCCAATTTGACCTGTGATGCCACGCCCTGCCATCATAGCAAGCTTAGGCAGTTGCGTGGTTTTGCCAGAACCCGTCTCACCTGCGATAATCACCACTTGATGATCACGGATCGCTTGAATTAGCGTATCGGCTTCAGCGGTCACGGGCAAATCATGATTAAGTTTTTCTGATAGATTTTTTGGTATGCTATCCATACGATTGGCGACCTGTTCGGCAGATCGCTCATAGATAGCATCATAGCGTATTTTGCACTTAGCTTTTAGATCGCCTGTGGTAGAATTCATTTTCTGTTTTAGTTTATTTAAATAATGTCTGTCTTTGGCAAGGACTGGTAAATTATCGGTAGAATGCATATTTTTAAATGATAGTTATCTTATAAAGGGTATGAAAAAGCATCAATTTAAGTACATTGATACATCAGATTTTATTTTATTCATGGGTCTATATGAGGGCTTGGACGCATGAATAAACCATGTATTGTAAATAAAATCATCAAAACCTGCAATTTTCTATTTAAATGGCGATTTTAGGGCGATAGACAAGCGATGACTTTTTGCCCATCTGTCGCAAATTTATTAACTTATGCTATAATGCCAAGTATCTTTTTTTGCCTATTGTGATTGTCAATTATGAACGAATCCATTAGCCTAATTTCGCTGGTCATTGAAGCAAGCGTTGTTGTTAAATTGGTCATGGCGATACTGCTTTTGCTGTCTATGATCAGTTGGGTACTGATTTTTCATCTGGGTGCTAAAATTGGCAGTGCTGCCAAGTTTGATGAGCGATTTGAGCGATGGTTTTGGACTGATGATATCGATCATCAGCTGTCTGTTATGCAAGCAGAATCAGAGCGTGCAGGGCTTGAGCTGATTTTTTATACAGGTTTTTATGATCAAAATCACCAAGACCAAGATTCTTCACTAAGTGATGATAAAAAAGTGCAAATCGTTGAGCGTCGCTTGCGTATGGCATTAGGCAGTGAGCAGGTGCATCTTGAAAAAGGATTATCAACGCTTGCAACGATTGGTTCTGTTTCACCTTATATCGGACTATTTGGTACAGTATGGGGCATTATGAATGCATTTATTGGCTTGGGTCAAGCCGAATCAGTTGGTCTTGCAACCGTTGCACCGAGCATTGCTGAGGCATTGATTGCAACAGCACTTGGTTTATTTGCGGCCATTCCTGCGACGATGGCATATAATCACTTTACCACCAAATCCAATACACTGTATGAAAATCGTAGCCTATTTTGTGAAGGCTTAATAAGTGCATTGGTGACAAATCTGGCAAAAAAGAACACCGCATCAACTTTATAGAGCATACTATTTTATAGAGCATATTATGGTAACTTCCAATCGATTCGCTCGTCGCCAAAGACCGCTAAATAGTGACATGAATGTTGTGCCTTACATTGATGTGATGTTGGTGCTTTTGGTGATATTTATCGTAACAGCACCAATGCTTGCTACAGGTATTGAGGTATCACTGCCAAAAGAGCAGACCAAACCCATCACACAAGCTGACAAGCTGCCTGTCATTGTCAGCATTCAGGCAGATGGCAATCTGTATGTCAGCCATAAAAATGCCATCGATGTGCCAATCACGCCTGACAAGCTAGATACCCTGCTACGCCAGATGCACCAAGACAATACCGATTTACAAGTGATGGTCAATGCCGATGCAGATAATGCCTACAGCCGAATTATGCAGATTATGGCATTGATTCAAAATGTTGGTATCACCCAAGTGAGTTTGCTTAGCGAATCTGTTCAATAATGCATGATAATTCATAAGGCAAATCAATCGATGCGTTTATCCGATAATCATCCAACAGTCAATTTTGATAAATCTGCGCTAATTTTACCAATTTTAGCCAGTGTTTTATTACATACCGTCATCATCATAGCGGTAGCAGCGCCACTGATTACACCGCCTACTAAGCCCAATACTACTATTCAGACCGCTTTGGTAGGTCAAAAGGCTTTTAATCGTGCCAAGACGGCCTTGAGCAATCATCATGCCAATCAAAACAAGCCAACTGCCAACGCCTCAAGTACCATCACTGCCAATGATAACGCATTGATGCAAGCTCAAAATCAGCATCGTTATCACCCACAGGTTTCTACTTCTGCCACCACGACCCAAGCGTATCATCCACCACCCAACTCAGCACCCTTTGAATCAAATTCACCAAATATACAAAATCAACCAACAAACGCTCACGCCAAGCTGGCTGAATATTCTAATCATGTCTCAGACCTTGAGCAGTCAAATCATACCGAGTCTACGCCAAGCCGAGCACAAATCAATGCCGCCATCACCTCGGTCAAACATCGTATTGAAGCCATTTGGCAACGCTATCCTAAGCAGCCCAATCAAACCATCACCTTTCAGGTTAATATAAATCAACAAGGCGATGTGACCTCAATCCAATTCGGTGGTGGCCATCCTGATTTGCGTGAATCTGTAGAAGCGGCGGTATATGCTGCCGCACCATTTTATGAACTTGGCGGTATGCGTGACAGTATCCGCCTGCAGTTCACCACAGAGCAGCTAATTATGGATAATAACCAAACAACCAATGAGCCTAATCACTAATCGTCATGGAGTTTTTATGAAATCACCCATTACCAAAGTTTGCCTTGCTCTGACCATAAGCTTTTCTGCCGCTTTGACGCACACTTATGCTGATGATGAATTGATTGTGATTAGCGAACAAGTTGCTCCGAGTCAATACCCCGTGGCAGTCATGCCTTTTTCAGAAGCTCATCAAATGAGTCATTATCTAAGCCTGGCAGGTCTTGGTACCACTCACCAAAACCTGCCACAGCACACTCAGACGAATAGCGACATTCTGAATAATCTGACCGCATGGCGTAACCGAGGATTTGAATATATTATTTTGGCACAGTCGCATCAAATTTTGGGAAATAAGCTTGCAATTAACTATGAAATTATTGATACTGCCAATGGTTTGGTAAGCGTCAAGCATACCCAAATTAGCGATAACCACCCTGCTTCTATCCAAGCTGCCTATCGTCAAATCAGCGATACAATCTATCAAATCATCACAGGCCAGCCATCAGATTTGATGGGTAAAATCGCCTATGTGGAAGAAAGCGGATCGCCACAAAATAAAATCTCATCTCTTAAATTAATTGATCCAAGCGGTCAGCTTATCCGTACGCTAGATACCGTCAATGGATCAATTATAACGCCGACATTTTCCCCCGATGGCTTGAGTATTGCTTATAGTGTACAAACAAAAAATAATCTGCCCATCATTTATATTGTGTCTGTATCAGGTGGCACACCAAAGCTTGTCACGCCATTTTGGGGTCATAATTTGGCACCAAGTTTTTCACCAGATGGTGGCAGTATCTTATTTTCAGGTAGCCACGAGAATAATAACCCGAACATTTATCGTCTTAATTTACATACCAATCACTTAGATACGCTCACTACATTCAACGGTGCTGAGAATGCACCAAATTATTTGGCAGATGCGTCAGGATTTATTTATACTGCTGATAAAGGTACACGCCGCCAAAGCCTATATCGCTATGATTTTAGCACGACGCATAGCACCCAAATCGCCTCTTATGCCACCAATCCACGCTTAAGCCCAGATGGATCAAAGCTTGTATATTTATCAGGCGGACAAATCATCATCGCCAATACCAAAGGCCGTATCCAACAAAGTTTTAGGGTGTTAGGCACTGATGTATCAGCCAGCTTTTCACCATCAGGCACACGGATTATATATACATCCAACCAAGGCAATAAAAACCAGCTGATGATCCGTTCGCTATCAAGTAATGCCATACGCACCATCCCAACATCAGGCACGGTGCGTGATCCGATTTGGTCAAAATAATGCCAATGAGTATCCCAACTAAGGCGACAGTCGGCTATACCCAAAGGCGGTTATTTATGGTCAGTATGACAGTTGGCCTGATCAGCTTGAGTGGGTGTCAGCACATTCAAGTGACCAAAAGCCCAATACCGATCATCATCCATAGCCATACAAAATCGCCATCTCAGCCTAAACCTACACCAACTGACGCCGTGCCTACCAAAAACCGCCCAATCTCCCCACCAACACAAAAGTCCAATACGATATTTATTTTGGAAGATTGGTTTTAGGCAGTTTTGGTAGATTCAAAATATAGTAACAGCTCATTCACCTTGTCAATTCTAGCTTGGGTATCCATAAGCTCTTGGCTGGTGTATCGGATGGCCGTTGCACCATTCATGCGATAACCGTCATTGGACTGAATCAGCTTAATAATCGCCAATCCATCAATCGGCGTATCGGCACGAAACTCAATACTGATGGTGGTTTGGGTTGCATCAATCTTAGTAATCCCTAAGGCTTTGGCTCGTATGCGAATGCGATGCACCGCAAATAAATTTTGGGTTTGGGTGGGTAATGTGCCAAATCTGTCAATCATCTCAGTACGAATGTCTATGAGCTGATTGACATCATCCAAGCTACTGATTCTTTTATAAAATACCAAACGCTCATGCACATCACCCAAATACTCATCAGGTATCAATGCCGATGCATGAATATCAATATCACTAACCAAATCCAGTGGTGTGGCAAGACTCGGTGTCTTGCCTTGTTTGATGGCATTGGTCGCACGCTCAAGCATATCCATATATAAGCCAAAACCAATGGTTTGCATGTTACCAGATTGCTCTTTGCCTAAAATTTCCCCAGCACCACGAATTTCCAAATCTTCACTGGCAAGCATAAACCCTGCACCCAAAGTGTTGGCTCTGGTGATGGCATTTAGGCGTTTTTTGGCATCGCTTGATAATCCTTTCAATGATGGCACCATCAGATAGCAGTATGCTTGATGATGGCTACGACCCACACGACCACGCAACTGGTGCAACTGAGCGATACCAAATTTATCCGCTCGGTGAATAATGATGGTATTGGCATTAGGCACATCGATACCTGTCTCGATGATGGTGCTAGCAACCAAAACATTAAACTTTTTATGATAAAAATCATTCATCACCACCGAAAGCTCACGCTCATTCATCTGCCCATGTGCTACCGCTACTCGTGCTTCACCGACCAATTCACGCAGTGTGTCAGCTGCTGCCTCGATACTAGCAACATCATTATGTAGATAATATACCTGTCCGCCCCTGAGTATCTCCCGTAAAATTGCTTCTTTGATTGTCTCATCAGATTTGGGTAATAAAAAAGTCTTAATCGCCAAGCGTCTGGCAGGTGGTGTGGCAATGATAGAAATATCCTGCATGCCCGATAACGCCATATTTAAGGTGCGTGGAATCGGGGTGGCAGTCATTGATAAACTGTCAATATTGGTTTGTAGTGCTTTAATACGCTCTTTATGCCGTACGCCAAAACGATGTTCCTCATCAATAATCATCAAACCAAGCTGTTTGAATTTAACATCGTCCTGAATGAGCTTATGCGTACCAATCACAATATCCACCGTACCATCTGCCAGCCCTGCTAAAATGGCATCTTGATGTTTTTTATTGCCAAATCGTGATAAACTTTCAATCTTAATGGGCCAATCAGCAAAGCGATTTAAAAAGCTGTCCTCGTGCTGCCCTGCCAAAAGCGTCGTTGGAACAAGTACGGCAACTTGATAGCCCGCCTGAACAGCAATGAATGCCGCACGCATCGCCACTTCGGTCTTGCCAAAACCAACATCACCACAGATAAGCCTATCCATCGGCTTATTTTGCTTCATATCGTGCATCACGGCATGGATAGCTTCAGCTTGGTCGATGGTTTCTTCAAAAGCAAATTGGCTGGCAAATAGCTCATATTGAGACATATCAATATCAAAACTGATGCCTGATTTAGCATTTCTACGAGCCTGTACATTTAAAAGCTCGGCGGCAACATCATGGATTTGTTCCAAAGCTTTTAGCTTGGCTTTTTCCCATTTGCCCGAACCAATTTTAGACAGGCTGACTGTCTGCAAATCTGAGCCGCTATATCGCCCAATCAGTGCCAAATTGGTAATAGGTACATAAATACTGGCATCATCGGCATATTTTAGATGAATAAATTCTTGCTCACCTTCACCCACATCCAGCACCACCAAACCTTGATAACGCCCGATGCCATGTTCAAGATGAACCACCAACGCCCCTTCGGTCAACTCAGTTACCGACTTAATCAAAAAAGCCTGTGAAACACTTGATTGACGACGACGGCGTGTTTGAAGCACCTGCCTACCAAAAATTTGTGTCTCTGAGATGATACATAATCCGCCAGTTTCATCACGCAACCAAAGACCACGCTCAATCGGTGCAACGCTCAAAGCAATACAATCGGCATTAAAATCATCTAAATTATTAATAAATTCTTGATAATTATCAACCACTTTGACAGCGACTTTATCTTTTAATAGCTCAAGAATAATTTCACGGCGACCAGCACTTTCAGCGACCAATAAAATCGGTACTTGCCCTGATTTTATGAATGATAGCAGTTCTGATAAAGGCTTGGCAGCTTGATGATTAATCGGCAAAATCGGCGGCGGTAAACTCTCCATGGCACCAATTTTTGCCGTATCGTGGTTTGTGTTGATAACAACTCTGGGATAGGCTTTCAATACTTGATGAAATTCATTATTCGCCAAAAATAAATAATCAGGCGGCATAATCGGCAATGATTTATCATGTGCACGAGAATGATGGCGTGCTTGGATTTGCTGATAATACTCATCATGACAAGCACTAAGATTATCATGACTAACCACCAGTGTATCATCGGGCAAATAGCTAAATAAATTGCCTGTTTTCATCCATGCGTCAAGCTCAAAAAATAACGGTGCATAAAACTCAATTCCCTGAGGAGCAATGGCTGCCATGACATCATTATAAAATTCTATCTTGCGGGCGCTGGCATTAGGAAACAGGCTCGCAAAATTTTGGCGAAACATCTCTTTGCCTTCTTCCAAGGGAAATTCTCTAGCAGGCAGCAGGCGAAATTCGGTGATTTTGGCAGATGATGGCAGCTTTTGGGCATGATGCGTATTCATGCCTGCTTGGGCATCTTTTTTTAGCTGAGCTAAATCATTATCGGATAAAGTACGCTGACTGTCAGGATCAAAAAATTTGATCGTCTCAATGTTATCATCAAACAAATCAAGACGAAAAGGTAGGCTTTGACCAACGGCAAAAATATCAACAATACTGCCTCGAACCGCAAATTCTCCTGGCTCAAACACATTCTCCGTCTGCACATAGCCTGCTTTGGTTAATCGAAGTCGCTGTTCATGAATATCAAATTTATCACCGACAGCCAAATCAAAATGCTGTCCTATCAGCCAGCTTGGTGGTGCGATACGTTGCATCAATGTCTGAGTACTGACCAATAAGACACCAGTTGTTGGCATTCTCGTTAGTAAAGCAATACGCTCTGAGATAATGTCTTGATGAACAGACAGCTGATCATAAGCCAAAATCTCCCAATCTGGAAAAACATGTGCATCAATGCCAAAAAAAGACAGCTCAGTATCCAACTGATTCAGTTCATTTTGATGATTGGCGATCATCACAATCAACCGCTCTTCACTTTTGGCTGCCAGTGCAAGCCAAAAACTCAAATCAGCACCGCCAAGTAAGGGTAAAGTTGTCTTAAAATTTGCCTTGGTTGGCAAATCTAATTTGGGCTTAAATGTATCAATCATCGTATTACCAAGTGTTAAGTTTTTGTTGCCACGCTAAGCATTTATCTGCAATGGTATCAACCGAATGCCCCATAATATCAGCTGTCACAGCAATATAATCGATGGCTGCACCGTTTAACTTATCTCGAAGCTGATGGATATTTTCAAGGGTGATACCACCAATCACGCATAAAGGAAAATCAAGTTCGCAGGCTTTTTTTAATATGTCTTTTGAGATAATTTTGGCGCGTGGCTTAGTGATGGATGCAAATGCTGTACCCATAGCACCGTAAGTTGCCCCTTCTCGCTTAGCTTCTTTAAATAAAGCAAGGTCTGTATGACAGGTGCGACCAATCACCACATGGTCTCCCAAAATCTCTCTGGCGACCCGTACGCTACCATCACGCTGACCCAAATGAAGCCCCGTCCCAAAATGTGATGCAAGCTCTAGACTATCATTCATAACGACTTTAATATCATAATCATTCGCAAGACTGACGATCATTTCAGCTTCTCGATACACTGTCGCCAAATCATAAAGTTTCAAGGTGGACTTACGACGCACTTGCAGTAATGACACCGCACCTGTATCAAACACCCGTTCAAGCTTATCTAATAAAGTTGTCAGCTCATCATCATTCGTCAGTAAGTATAATTTGGGTACTTTGTCAATACTTTGTAAAGTCATTTACTGTATTCCAATTAATGATCTGATTTGATCAGCGATACGGTCAAAATAATGTTTATCAGGTGATTGAACATGGTTAATACTTAAATAGGCCGCACAAGCAGCCTATTTCAAACCATGAACATTCATGCTAATAACATCCTCAACCACCTATCAAACATCCATTTTCCAATCAAATGGCATCTGATGATGACCACGCAATGCCATCATCAGCGTTTGCTGCATGTGGCTGAGTACCTCTTGGGTATATGGCATCGCTTCATGACCCCAAACTGGATTTGGCCATGCGGCATCATTTTGGTAGCGTACGATGTGATGAAAATGTAGCTGCAACACTTGATTACCCAAAGCGGCAACATTCATCTTATCTGCACCAAAAATTTTTGCCATTTGGCTAGATACCCAGCTTGACTCACGCAAAAATTGCACTTGGTCAGCCGCTGACAGCTCATAGATTTCTTTAATGCCTGAAACACGAGGTACCAAAATTAGCCAAGGAAATTGGCAATCATTCATCAAACGCACGGTCGATAATGGGAAATCACCAACCAAAAAGGTATCTTTGGCCAGCGTGGGATGTAATTGAAACATAGTTCGCTCATATTGTTGTTATAAATAGTGATATTGTAGCATAAATTTAGATGGCAAAAAAGATTTACACGCCTGCTATGATCAAAGTTTGGTCATCACAATCATTTAAACCACAACACTCATTGGGGTAGCATCTTTTGGTATGGGCGTGTATTTGGCGTTTGGTGTGTTCGGTGAGTGCCATAGTCGTCCTTTTTGATTAAAAAACCGCTCATCAGGTGATGGGCGGTTCATTTTAAATATAAAAAAGCCAAATAATCATAACAATTTCATACAAAACCGTAATAATTACTTGACTTTTAATGTATTTTAAACTATAATACAAACCATCAAGCAAGGGTGGTAGGACACCCAAGCCTGATAGGTTACCGCCACCGACCTATGCAAGTGGTGGCGACCTTAGGAGATAAGACAATGAAAACACTCTTCAAAGTCATCATCATTGTTATCCTGCTAATACTAAGCAACAACGCTTACTAACAGCAGGTAGCCTGTAAAGGCTGGGGCGGTGGGCAAGCACACCGCTTCACTCCTAAAACTTATGATTATCTTACCAACAATTTAAGGATAAGTCAAATGCCAAAAATCGTTGCCAACCCCAAAACTCGTGCTCAAATCCAAAAAGACAGCGATGCACGCCGTGGGGTAAAACCCATCGGTTTTAAAGTCCCCATAGAGTTTGCCGAGCTACTTGATGAGCTTGCCAAACAATCAGGCAAAACCAAAAACATCATCATCATGGAAGCGGTTGAGCTTTGGGCAAAACAGCTCTAAGTTAAAAAACTTGTTCAAATTTCAAACCAATCTGCCAAAAGTTGCTTTTTTCTGACTGATTTCATAATTTTCACAGACATATTTTTTGGTATCGTGTCAAATCAAACGGCGGTAGTCATCAGCAATTTAAACACCCCACCAAAAAGGTCGTGTCACTGTTCCCCACCCCAAAAAAGATTTGCCACAACCCACCATTGACAGCATTATGAGACAAGCAGGGCTAAGCGATTAGCCCTTGCAACACCTTGATAACTAGGAGATGATGATGTTATACCCCATTGCAATCTTAAAAGGCGATGACAAAACCGCCCACGGCATCTTTTTTCCTGATGTGCCAAATCTTGCCAGTGCGTGCGATGACTTGCAAGATGTACACAAAATGGCGTTAGAATGCCTTCATGTGCATTTTAGTGGCTTGGTAGATGACGGCGAAGAAATCCCACTGCCCACCAATTTTGATGCACATACCCAAAACAGCCAATTTGATGGCATGATGTGGGCATGGGTAGATGTGGACTTGTCAAAATATGACATAAAAAGCCACAAAATTAACATTACCTTACCTAACCACCTGATTGCCAAAATTGACGAAAAAGTCGCAGCTCATAAATCGCTATACAAAAGCCGTTCAAACTATCTGGCACAATTGGCAATGGCGGATTTGGCTTGACATACCCCATGTCAAGCCATTTTAAGGCAATAAAAAGCCCATAAAGGGGTGTTTATTTGGGCAATAAAAAACCACCTATCATCAGATAAGCGGTTTGGGGGTTAATCATTTTTAAAGCAATAAAAAAGCCAAATAATTTAATAAAATTATTTGGCTTTGGGGCTGGTAGCAAGACTACTGTAACAACCAAGCTACTGTACACTCACTAGCAGAAGGAAAAAGTGATGAAAACCTTAATCAAACTCATCGTTGTCATCATCTTGCTACTGATAAGCGGTTCTGCTTACTAAGATGATGCCTAGCCCAAGTAAGTACCAGTTGCAAAGGCTAGGGGCTAACAAGGAAGTTAGCCACCCCTGATCTTTATTATGCCATGGTTTTTGATTTTTGCAAGGGTTTTTTATGACAGACAGCACCACATCACCAGCACGCCAAAAGGCTACCAACACTTACCGCCAAAAGGCACTTGCCAACATTGCTTTGGTGATTAGCCATACCGAGCCTCATGTTTTAGATGCCTTAAATCAGATTATGGCTCATAAGGATTGCTCTAAGGCAATGGCAATTAAGGTGGCGTTGGTAGAGTACGCCAACACCCTAAGTCAAACCAGCCGCTGATTAAAGACAGCTTGATTAGCTCAAATTGGCGATAGCACTGTTAAGGGCATTACCGTATACCCCTGTTGGGGCTTGTTTTGACCAGCCGTGTTCAAGCCGCAACGCATAGCTTGTATTATCTTGATGTGGGTTTGTGATAGCCCACACTTTGCCCAATATCGCCCACAAACCCAAGTTGACGCCATACTTCATAAAGGCAAATACCAACGCTATTGGCTAAATTCAAACTGCGTGAATCTGGCAACATAGGCAGCCGTAGCCAATGATTAGCACCAATATCAGCACGCACCTCTTCAGGTAATCCATCGGTCTCCGAACCAAATACCAAGGCGACTTTATGCTGATCATTATCCAGCTTAAATTGATATTCATAAAACGGACGGCTAAACTTGGTCGTCATGGCAACAATACGCTCCACGCCCAACGATTTTAGTGCCGATTTTGTCTCTTGCCAATTATCGTGAACGCTTAAAGTTGCGTATTCATGATAATCAAGCCCTGCCCGTTTTAAGCGAGTGTCATCGAGCTCAAATCCAAGCGGTTTGACCAAATGTAGCTGAGCACCTGTATTGGCACATAAGCGGATGATGCTGCCAGTATTATTGGGAATTTTTGGGGAAAATAGCACGATATGAATGAGTGCATCTGAAAACTGTGACATGAACTTTACTAACAAATATGGCGATGCTACCTATTGTACTCTGAAACGACCTATTGTGCCATATTTTGATTGAATTCAAAGATAAAATTTATAAACCCTACCAAAAGTTTACAAAGTGTAATAAAGTATTATAAAATCACATCTATTGCTAGAAATTCATCAAAAACTTCGTTAAGATAGTAGGGTGAGTTTACAGATTCACATGAATTTCATACATGAATTTAATTAAATCATTAAGGAATAGCTCATGAAAAAAGTACTGGTTGCTTCTATCGCTGCCGTTGTTGTTTTGACTGGTTGCAACGCTATAAAAGGTTTTGGTAAAGATGTCTCAAAAGCTGGCGAAGCCGTATCAGACACCGCACAAAAAGTTGAAAAGAAAATCTAATTTTGGCTTAATTTCTAATTTTATCTTAAGTTAATCTTAAAAAAGACCCACTCAGATGAGTAGGTCTTTCTATCTATCAGTTTATATAAATTGACTGACCAAATAATTCACATATCGAAACCCAAGACGGGTCGGTGCAATGCGTAATGGATCCAAAACCATCAATCCTTGATGTTGCAAAGGCAGCATCTCATTATCAATCGTGCTGATTAATAGCCCCGTACGCGTTTCAAACACATCAGTGCTTACCCCATCTTTTAATCGCAGTGCATTCATCATAAATTCAAACGGCAAATTGTCATCAGAGATACGCTCAAAGTTGACCATTTTGGGTGCATCTTCAAACGCAAGATAATCCTTAGGTTGACGTGATTTTTGATAACGATAAATGCCATCTTGGTAATCTGGGTGATTTTTTAAGGTCAACTTACCATGTGCTCCAGCACCGATTGCCAAATAATCGCCAAATTGCCAATAGTTCAGATTATGCTGACATGGAGCATCATTTGGACCATGCCAAGCACTGACTTCATAATTATAAAATCCATGCTTTGTCAGTACACTTTGTCCCAAAGTTTCAATTTCTGCCATGATCTCTTCATCTGGCAACTGTGGTGGTGTACGATAAAAGGTCGTATTCGGCTCTATCGTCAGTTGATACCAAGATAAGTGAGTTGCACCAGCATCAATGGCAGTTTGAATATCATTCACCGCTTTTGATGGGTTTTGATTGGGCAAGCCATACATCAAATCTGCATTGACACGATCAAAACCTGCTATGCGTGCAGCACGAATGGCATTTGATGCTTGATCAGGATTGTGAATACGCCCCAACACTGTTAAGGCGTTGTGATCAAAGCTTTGTACGCCAATGGATAAGCGATTAATACCGATAGTGAGATACTCATCAAAAGGTGAATGCTCAAGTGTGCCAGGATTTGCCTCGAGTGTTATCTCACATGTCGGTGCAAAATCATAAATTAACCGCAATCCGTCAAATAATCGTTTAAACGATTCAATGGGCAATAACGATGGTGTGCCACCACCGATAAATACCGTATCAATTTGACGATTTGATACCAAGCTTTGTTGTGATACAGCATCGCTAAGCAATGCTTCTATATAGTTTTCAAATGGTACTTGGCTTGGCAAAGCGTGCGAGTTAAAATCACAATACGGGCATTTTTTGACACACCAAGGCATGTGAATGTATAGTGATAATGGAATATGAGCAGGGTCTAATAAATCAGGGTACATGTGTTCATGATTCCTATTTATGCTCATCTAAAAACTCAAATTGATTGAGTTTGAATTTTTGATCAATATGCCGTTCAAGTGCAGGCAAGTTAAAGGCATCATTTTCACTAACAAAACTGATGGACACACCACTCAAACCCGCTCGCCCTGTACGACCGATACGATGCACATAGTCATCGGGCATATCAGGTAAAGTATAATTGATCACATGCGTCACATCATCCACATGAATGCCACGCCCTGCCACATCGGTTGCTACCAGTACATTGACCTCGCCATCTTTAAAACGCTGCAAGTAACGCTCTCGTTTTTGCTGAGCCACATCTCCAGACAGCATCGTAACCTTGTGATGACGACGCAAATAATCGTATAGGCGTTTAACTTGATCTTTGCGATTGGCAAAAATGATCGTTTTTTTCACCGAATCATCTGCCAAAATTTGCTTAAGTGCGCTCGTTTTTTCACGCTCAGTGACCAAATAAAATTGTTGATCAATCGCCTGATTGGTTTTACTTTCAGGTGCAATCTCAACAAATGCTGGCTGATGTAGCCAACGATAAGCCAGATTCATCACATCTTGATTAAAAGTTGCCGAAAATAATAGGCTTTGGCGTTCGGTATTGCTTGGCATATGTCTGACAATACGCTTGATATCAGGGATAAAACCCATATCCAACATACGATCAGCTTCATCAAGCACAAATACCTCAACACGATCCAAAAAAAGCTCGCCTTTATTAACCCAATCGATGATACGCCCCGGTGTGCCAATCAAAATATCAAGCGGTCTTTTATGCAACTGCTCAAGTTGTTTATCAAAATCAGAGCCGCCTGTAATACACAAATTATAAAGCTGGCTAAATCGGGTCAGTTCACGGCAATCTGCCAAAATCTGCTGTGCAAGCTCTCTGGTAGGTGCCAAAACCAATGCTCTAGGTTCGCCAAGATAGCGAATTTCATCAGCTTGAAACGGACGCTTTAACAACGACTCAATGATGGTAATCAAAAATGTCGCTGTCTTGCCTGTGCCTGTTTGTGCCTGTCCAATGGCATCTTGATTTGCCAATGTATGTGGCAAAATCTGTGCTTGAATGGGGGTTAATTGATCAAATTTTAATGCTTGCACCGCCTTTAAAATTGGCTCGGATAGTGGTAAATCATCAAAATTTTTAACAGTCGTTTCGGTCATAAAAATACCATCAAGCTTATAGCATTGTGATTAGTTTTTGGGAGTTTTAAGCACTTGATCAAGGCAAGAATAAAAAGATGACTCGCCCACACCCATCACAAACGCTTGTTTTTCGGCGTCGGTTTTTTGAACCGATTCTTGGAATATTCTATCAATAGCACCTTTCCAATACTTATCAAGCATCGTGGCGGTCTCTGGGTCAAGGTCGATGAGATCCTTCAGCTCAGCCATACGCTTATCATGGTTGGTTAGTGCCTCAGATTTTGTTGCACCACCTTGATGATCGCCAGCAATATGCATCACACCATACGCTGAAAAATCACAAAAATCTATAGCCATTTGCTCTTCTTGGGTTAACGATACTTCAGGTGCTTCAGACGCTTTGGGGGCAGCAGTTTTTGCATAAGTCACTGTCGGTAAGCTCAACACCAAAATCGCCAAACCACGCATCCATTTATTTTTCATCATCATAGTCATCTCTTTATAGTTTATTTTAGATTAAGGCGAATTACGAACGCCAATCATCCAAGTTCACGCCTGCAGCGTTTTGATTAGTTAAAATGGCATAGCATCAGTCATCTGATCATGCCAAACCTTGCTATTATCGCATGTTTGATAAAGTTTGAAAAGCTCTATTATCCTTCAAAAGATACAAGATGATGGTATCGCATGCTACATTGGTCTAAATTTGATATCTAAATTCTATAAAGGAAAATAAAAAGTCAATTTTTACACTTAAAGTTTATCAACCAATGCCGTAAAGTAAAGCTATCTTTTGAATTTATCACCAAGTATCCATCGTATCATTAGGATTGTTATCATGCTAAATCAGCCAATACCCCTCAAAAATCGTGCACGCCGAGTGATGCCATTTTTTGGGCTAAGTATGGGTATTAGTATCTTTGCACTTGGTTTGTTGGTGATTTTACCCTTTTTGATGATGATTTTGACGACATTACAAATGAGTTTTGATGACATCATGCAGACGATTCGTGAGCCACAAGTGTTTGCAGCAATTAAGCTATCTTTATCCATGGCAATGCTTGCCACCCTGACCAATTTGATTTTTGGTACGCTGGCAGCTTGGGTGTTGGTGCGTTATGAGTTTTGGGGTAAGTCCTTTTTAAATGCTTTGGTTGATCTACCGTTTGCCCTGCCAACAGCGGTAACTGGCATCGCTCTTGCCACACTTTATGCACCCAATGGCTTGTTTGGTCAATGGTTTACACGCCTTGGGATACTGCTGTTTAATGAGCCAATAAAAATTGCGTTTACACCGATTGGTATTTGGCTGGCTTTGGTGGTGGTTAGCTTTCCTTTTATTGTACGGGCAGTGCAGCCAGTACTTGCTGAGCTTTCAGTAGAATTTGAAGAAGCGGCAGCGGTGATGGGTGCTGGTCGCTTGACCACATTTTGCCGTGTGATTTTACCCGAGATTAGCCCAGCAATGCTAATCGGTGCTGGTATGATGTTTGCTCGTGCCACAGGTGAGTACGGTTCAGTGATTTTTATCGCTGGCAATATCCCCATGCAATCGGAGATTTTGCCTTTAATCATTGTCTCAAAGCTTGAGCAATTTGATGTCGCAGGTGCAGCTTGCGTGTCGTTATTTATGCTTTTAATCTCATTGGTTTTTTTGTTTACCATGAATTTTATCCAGTGGAAACTCTCAGCCAGACTGGGCGCAAAAACCAACTGATTTATCATGATAACAACTATCTTAATCATACTCTAAGGTCAACTATGTCTCATACAAGCTCTTATTCATACCAAAAAAATCCTGCCACCCGTGATAAACCTTGGGTTAGATGGAGTTTGATTGGCATAGCGGTGGTATTTATGGGCGTCATGCTGGTTGTGCCACTCGTGTCTGTTTTTTATGAAGCACTAAAAGAAGGATGGCAAGCGTATCAAGCAGCACTACTTGAGCCTGATGCACTTGCATCTATTAAGCTGACTTTAATCACAGCAGCGATTATCTTACCCATCAATACGATCATTGGCGTAGCGTTGGCGTATTTGATTACACGCCATCAATTTCGTGGCAAATTTGTGATCACCACATTGCTTGATTTGCCCTTTGCCGTGTCGCCTGTGGTGGCGGGCTTGATGTTTGTACTGGTCTTTGGTGCCAATACACGACTTGGCGGCTATCTTGAGAGTATGGGGATTCAGGTGATTTTTGCGACAACGGGGATTGTACTTGCAACTTTATTTGTCACCTTTGCATTTATCGCACGAGAGCTGATTCCGCTTATGCAGGCTCAAGGCGACAGCGAAGAACAAGCCGCTTTGACGCTTGGTGCTAACGGCTGGCAGATGTTTTGGAAAGTCACTTTACCCAATATCAAATGGGCGCTGCTTTATGGCATTATCCTAACCAATGCACGCGCTATGGGTGAATTTGGGGCGGTATCGGTAGTATCTGGGCATATCCGAGGCGAGACCAACACTGTGCCTTTAATGATTGAAATTGCATACAACGAATATGCATTTACATTGGCATTTGCACTCTCAAGCTTGCTTGCACTACTTGCCTTGATTACTTTGGTCGCTCAAGGATTGATGAGCCATAAAAAATAGCACTGATGACATTTTGGTTAAGTAATACTTACATCAAAATTTACATATATTTATTAATCTTTCTAAACAGTTATCTTCTATGAGTATTAAACATGAGTATTAAAATCCAAAACATCCATAAAACTTTCGGGGATTTTGTTGCCTTAGGTGAAATCAGCATTGATATTTCAACAGGTGAGCTGACAACTTTATTAGGTCCATCAGGCTGTGGCAAGACAACTTTGCTACGCATTATTGCAGGTCTTGAAAATGCAGACAACGGGCGGATATATTTTGACAGTATCGATGTAACTGATATACCAGTGCAACACCGTGGTATCGGTTTTGTGTTTCAGCAATATGCGTTATTTCGACATCAAACGGTTGCACAAAACATTGCTTTTGGCTTGACGCTGTTGCCTCGCAATACACGCCCTTCTGCCAATACAATCGATCGGCGTGTGGATGAGCTGCTTGATTTGGTGCAACTTAGCCACACCAAAACCCGCTATCCGCATGAGCTATCAGGTGGCCAGCGTCAGCGTGTTGCTTTGGCACGTGCACTGGCGACCGAGCCTAAGCTGCTGCTACTTGATGAGCCTTTTGGCGCGCTTGATGCCAAAGTGCGTAAATCGCTGCGTGATTCGCTCAAAGACATTCAGCGTGAAATTGGTATCACCAGCATCTTGGTTACGCATGACCAAGAAGAAGCTCAAGCCATATCTGATAAAATTGTCATTATGAATCATGGGCAAATTGAGCAAATTGGCACACCAAGCAAGTTATTTGCCCAGCCAAGCAGTGATTTTGTGGTGGATTTTTTGGGCTTATAAGCGATGAGCCATCGGTCCAAAATTCAATAGGCATATGGTGTTTAACCTGCATTAATCTCAAAAGCTTGATAAATCGCTTCATCAAGCCTATCAACCGCAATGATTTGAATATTTTTAAATTGTGGATGATTGGCTGCAGGTGCATTGGCTCTAGGGACGATGGCATGGGTAAAACCATGCTTCATTGCCTCTTTTAGGCGTTCTTGACCATTTGGCACAGGGCGAATCTCGCCAGACAATCCCACCTCACCAAATACACACAGTCTGACAGGCAGTGGTTTTTCTTTGATGCTAGATGCACAAGCAATCAGCACCGCCAAATCTGAACCAGTTTCCATAACTTTAACACCGCCTACAACATTGACATACACGTCCATACCACTGGTGTGAATGCCACCATGACGGTGCATAACCGCAAGGAGCATGGACAGACGCTGATAATCAAGCCCAAGTGCCATGCGTCTGGGTTGACCCTGAGAGTCATCCACCAAGGCTTGCACCTCCACAAGTAGGGGGCGTGTACCTTCACGGCTGACCATCACCACCGACCCTGCAATGGGCTTATCATAGCGGCTTAGAAAAATGGCGGAGGGGTTGGCAACCTCCTTTAATCCTGTATCCGTCATGCCAAAAATTCCCAACTCATTGACCGCCCCAAAACGGTTTTTGATGGCACGAATCATTCTAAAACGACTGTCTGATTCACCCTCAAAATACAGCACCGTATCCACCATGTGTTCTAGCACACGAGGCCCTGCCAATGCTCCTTCTTTGGTAACATGTCCCACCAAAAACAGTGCCGTGCCTGTCTGTTTGGCATAACGGGTTAAGACGGCGGCGGATTCACGGATTTGGGCAACCCCTCCGGGGGCGGACTGTATGGCTTCGGTAAAGAGTGTTTGAATTGAATCAATGACAGCAATGGCAGGCTGTTCGGTGGTGAGTGCTGCACAAATGGTATCAACATTAGTTTCGGCTAAGACACGCAGGCGATCGGTTGGTAGTCCAAGTCGCACTGCACGCATGGCAACCTGCGACAGACTTTCCTCGCCTGTGATATATAAAGCAGAACCCGATAGTGAATCACCTGCTGCCATGTTAATGGCAGTTTGTAGTAAGATTGTGGATTTGCCAATACCAGGGTCGCCCCCAATTAACACCACCGAGCCTGCCACAAGTCCACCGCCAAGCACTCGGTCAAATTCACCAATTCCCGTTGGCATGCGTGTTTCTAGCGTAACGCCAACATGGTCCAATGTCATCACAGCACTCACCGCTCCAGCATAGTTAGCGGTTTTTCTGGGTGCTGTGGTAGTTTTTGATTTATGATGATGTGGCAAACTGGTGTTAGGTGCCTCAACAAGAGTATTCCACTCACCGCAGTCTGTACATTGCCCTGCCCATTTTCCATAAATCGCCCCGCAATTTTGGCAAATGTAGCTTGATTTAGCTTTAGCCATAGCTTATCCTAATCCATTGATTCAAATGATTTAATCAAATTGTAGCATTTTTTTGGTATGCTTGCTAAATTAACCTCTAATACAGCCAAACACACTTTATAATATCTTATCATTAAACATCAATTTTAAAAATATATCTATTTAATTTAATTATAGTACTTATCTTTCTGTATATTTTATGGTTTAATACTGCTTTTCACAGCGTCACTGCATTATTTTGTTACAATTTTGGTGCTTTATAAGCCTGCCTATACAAAAAACAGTGGAACGCCAATTTTCATAAAATGAGATCTCAACATGACTGCAAAGATAACTGCTCCAGATTTTGTTCGTCACCAAGCCTTGATTCATTGGGTGGCTGAAATTGCCGCTTTGACCAAACCTGCCGCCATCGAATGGTGCGACGGCTCTGAAGAAGAAAACCAGCGCCTAATCGATCTGATGATCAAAAACGGCACCATGATCAAATTAAATGAAGACAAGCACCCAAATTCGTATCTGGCATTCTCAGATCCGACAGATGTTGCACGTGTCGAAGATCGTACTTATATTTGCTCAAAAGAAGAAATCGATGCAGGTGCGACCAATAATTGGGTCGAGCCAAGCCAAATGCGTACCAAACTTAACGATTTGTTTGATGGTTGCATGGCAGGCCGTACCATGTATGTCGTACCTTTTAGTATGGGTCCTTTAGGTAGTCATATTGCCCATATTGGCATCGAAATTACAGACAGTCCCTATGTTGTCGTCAGTATGCGAAAGATGGCACGCATGGGCAAAGAGGTTTATGATGTGCTTGGGGCTGATGGCGAGTATGTGCCATGTGTACATACTGTAGGCTCGCCATTGACTGAAGGGCAAAAAGATGTGGCATGGCCATGCAATGATGATAAATATATCGTACATTTCCCCGAAACTCGTGAAATTTGGTCGTATGGATCAGGCTATGGCGGTAACGCTTTGCTTGGTAAAAAATGTCTAGCATTACGCATCGCTTCTGCCATGGGGCGTGAACAAGGTTGGTTGGCTGAACATATGCTCATCTTAGGTGTAACCAACCCACAAGGCAAAAAACATTATATCGCAGCGGCATTCCCATCGGCATGCGGCAAAACAAACTTTGCCATGCTTATTCCACCAGCAGGCTATGAAGGCTGGAAAGTAGAAACGGTTGGCGATGATATTGCATGGATTAAGCCATCTGAAGATGGTAAGCTTTATGCCATCAACCCAGAAGCGGGCTTTTTTGGTGTCGCACCAGGTACCAACACCAAAACCAACTCAAACTGCATGAGTACTTTGGGTTCTGATGTTATCTACACCAATGTCGCTGTCACCGATGATGGTGAAGTTTGGTGGGAAGGTAAAACCAAAGAAACGCCAGCAAATTTGACCAACTGGAAGCGTGAGCCACACACAGGTGCAGAGCGTGCCGCTCATGCCAATGCACGCTTTACCGTTTCTGCAAAACAATGTCCGTCCATCGATCCACAATGGGAAAACCCCGAAGGTGTACCAATTTCTGCCTTTATCTTTGGCGGTCGTCGTGCAGATACTGTGCCTTTGGTATCAGAAGCATTTGATTGGGTAGATGGTGTTTATAAAGCGGCAACCATGGGTTCTGAAACCACCGCCGCCGCTACAGGTCAACAAGGTGTTGTACGCCGTGATCCATTTGCAATGTTACCATTTACTGGCTATAACATGGCAGACTACTTCAACCATTGGCTACAAATGGGTGAAAATCTTGGCAAAAAAGCCAAGGCGGCAGGCAACCAGTTGCCAAAAATGTTCAAAGTCAACTGGTTCCGCCGTGATACAAATGGTGACTTTGTATGGCCTGGTTTTGGTCAGAACATGCGTGTTCTGCAATGGATCATCGAACGCTGTGAAGGTACTGCTAACGCTGTCCGCACTCCGATTGGCTTAGTGCCAACCTATGATGATATCAATTGGGATCAGTCTGATTTTACCAAAGCACAATTTGAGCTTGTCACCAGTCAAGACAAAGATGCTTGGATCAAAGAGCTTGAGAGCCATGCTGAACTTTTTGACAAGCTGGGTGAGCGTATGCCAACAGCACTCAAAGCACATAATGCCAAACTTAAAGCTGACATTGAGCAGGCATAAATGTCATCAGTGGCAATTTCCATATAAAAAAGCGGAAAATCAGTTTTCCGCTTTTTTATATGCTAAATGATAAAACCGTGAATAACAAGCTGATTAAACAACAAGCAACCAGCTTTAAAAAAGTTGGTTGCTTGTTGTTTTAAGACCTTGTATAAATTATTTATTTGGAACAGTCAAAACCTGCCCAATACGCAAATCGGCAGTAGGTTCTAAGTTATTCATTTTGGCAAGCTCTTGGGTACTAATACCATAGCGTCGTGCCAAAGCGATAAGCCCATCGCCTGCTTTGACGGTGTATGTCGTCGTTAGCTTGGGGACTTTTAAAGTTTGACCAATACGCAAATTGGCATTAGAAGCCAAACCATTTGCTGTCGCCAAATCACCGATTGCTACGCCAAAACGATTGGAGAGCATGGTTAGGCTGTCACCAGATCTGACGGTATAATTTTCAGTGATACCAATATTTGTATTGGCAGGCGTGCGTGTCGAATTATTTTTGGTATTTCCCAAACGAGATGGTGTGCTACTTTCAGCCTTGGCATCGCTGGGCAATTTAAGTGTTTGACCAATTAAGACACCATCTGTGACACTTAAGCCATTTTCTTTGGCTAAGGCGTGTAAACTGATGTTGTATTTGCGAGCGATGGCAGTTAAGCTTTCGCCAGCAGATACTTTATGGGTTGCTGAATTGGTATTGGCGGTTGATGTGCTTTGGCGAGATGGTGTTTGTGCTGATACTGGTTGGCGTTTGACTTTACCAGCGACAAGCCATAGCCTTTGACCAATCAAGATATGTGCATCATTCGCCAAATTATTATAACTGGCAAGCTGACCGACCGTTAATCCATGAGTAGCCGCAACCGATGTTAGGCTATCACCAGCACGCACGGTGTAGCTTTCAGGTTTATTCACTGATGGCGAGCTGGATGTATTAGCCATTGTGGTATTGGCTGTTTTGGCATCGCTGGGAAATTTGAGTGTTTGACCAATTAAGACACCATCTGTGACACTTAAGCCATTTTCTTTGGCTAAGGCGTGTAAACTGATGTTGTATTTGCGAGCGATGGCAGTTAAGCTTTCGCCAGCAGATACTTTATGGGTTGCTGAATTGGTATTGGCGGTTGATGTGCTTTGGCGAGATGGTGTTTGTGCTGATACTGGTTGGCGTTTGACTTTACCAGCGACAAGCCATAGCCTTTGACCAATCAAGATATGTGCATCATTCGCCAAATTATTATAACTGGCAAGCTGACCGACCGTTAATCCATGAGTAGCCGCAACCGATGTTAGGCTATCACCAGCACGCACGGTGTAGCTTTCAGGTTTCGGCTTGGGTCTTGATGCAGGTTCAGGACGAGGCCGACTTGGTGGCGGTAGGACTAAGACAGGTGGCGATGAGACGACTGGTATCGAAGCTGTGACAGGTGGAAGCTGAGGCTTGGGCTGAGAGATTGGTTCAGGAGTAGGACTGACCACTGTTATTTGTACAGGCTGAGCAGGCGGTGTTACAGCTACTTGCACAGGCTGAGTGGGCTGCTGTGCTACAGCTTGAGTTTTTGGCCCATCTGCAAAACTCAACATTTTAGTCTCACCACGAGCATCCAAAACCGACTGACCAGTTTGTACCGCATTTAGCTGAATATTGCCATCTTGAGGGCTAATTGCAGGCACTTCAGGACTGGTTTTTTGAATTTCTGCTGCAATCAAATTTATCTCAGATTTTGATAAAGCTGGTTCTTGCACAATGGTATTATTTGGTGTAACTTGTGCGATGGTGGTTGGTAGTGTATTGGCTGCGATTAATTCTTGTTGAGAGCTGGTGTTGGCTGTAGCACCAGACTTAGGTACCACATAGGTGATGCTCTGGGCAGGTGCTGTTGCGATATAATCGCCACCAAATCCATAGCCTTTTAAAGAAGCCAGCTGATTATCGATTTGGTTCGGCAAACTGTCAGGAATGACGATACGATTTGGACCAATCTCATCCACGGTAAAATTTAACAGTGCAGGATTTAATAAACGAAGCTCGCTGACTGACAAACCTGTCACTGTGGCAACCTCAGATAGGCTGACACCATAATTCACTGGCACTGTTCTAAAATGACTGTGGTTAGCGATGGCGGGTAAATTGATGCCATAAGTATTTGGCGACCTCACAATTTGAGCGACTGCTAAGAATCTTGGTACATAGTTCATGGTTTCAGTCGGTAGCTTAAGCGACCAATAATCTGTTGGCAATCCTTGATCTTGGTTGGCTTTGATGGCGCGCGAAACTCGCCCAGGCCCTGCATTATAAGCCGCCAAAGCCAGCTCCCAAGAACCAAATTGGTTATACAAACTTGTTAAAAAGTCATAAGCGGCACGCGTTGATTCAATGACATCACGGCGACCATCATATGTGGCACTTTGGTTCAAGCCATAAATTCGACCTGTGCTAGGAATAAATTGCCAAAGACCAGCGGCGGCGGCATTACTGGTCGCTGTTGGGTCATATGAGCTTTCAATGATTGGCAAAAGTGCCAATTCAGAGGGAATGCCACGGCGTTCAGCTTCGGCGACCGTATGATGTAGGTAGCGAGAAGCACGCGCAGTCAAGCGATCTAAATAGGTTTGGCGAGTATAAAACCATGATTTTTGAGCTTCAATGCGTGCATTGGTCATCTCATTAATGCGATAACCACGGCGAACCCGATCCCATAAATTACCATAGCGTTGAATCGCCAGTTCATCACCCTCCACCATGCTCATATCAGTCGCTTGTAATAACGCTTCTAATGCATCAAGCATCTGAACATCCAAAACATCTACATCTGCACCAGTCTTAGTATTACCCAAATTAGTATTACCTGACGAGATATTAATCTGCTGACTGGGCTTAGCTTGAGGTATGGGTTTTGGGGTTTGGCTAACAGGTTTAGCAGGTGTGCCTGTGCTACTACAAGCAACCAAAATACAAGATGAAATGGCAAGACTGAGCGGCTTTAAAATTTGTGTTGAGATCGAAGATTTGGTGTGTTTTTTCATTGTTATGTCCTTTGGTGGCCTAACTCAGTAATTGTTATCATGGAGGATTGGCAAAATAACCCAACTTGATTTTTGAACGATAATAATGCCTTATTTTGACAAATTTGGCAACCATTTGGATGGCCAATGGGCAATAAAAACCACCGAATTGACCTAAAAACGGTGGTTCATTCAAATTGGTTGATAAACTTGCCTTAATCAACGGTGACTTGTGACACTGATCTTAATAATACGGCATTATTACCAACCTGCGAAAAAGTGGCTCGAGAAGCGGTCTTAATTGTCACAGGCTTACCATCTTGAGTCCAAGTCTCGGTAGTTACAATCTGAGCTCTAGCCTGATTGCCTGTTACTACCACATCTGCCACATTAATACGATAGCGATAATCGCTGGATGTGGCCCAGCTTTTTTGAAGCAGTTGCAAGTAGCCTTCTTTATCCAAGCTGGTCGTTTTGCCACCCCGAGACAATGAAATGATGGCATCATCATCAATCAATCTTGAAATTTGGGCAATATTTTGAGCGTTGGCGGCACTACTCATACTTGAAGCGTATTGGCTGACATCTTGTTCACTGATTGCATAAGCATTGGTAGTGATTAAGCTTTGTACGCCAATCATACCAATAAATAAGCCAATACTAGCACCTTTACCAAAAGACTTGCCTGTCAATTGAATGGCCGACCGAATCACTGCCGTCAGCATACTTGCGGCAACGGCTTTTCTTAAAACAGAACGGGTGCTGTATTTCATAAACCAACCCTTATACTCAATATACTTATCAATGAATGAATACGCCATGATGTATGACGGAGTAATCTTAAGTCAGAATAACACAGTAAGCTTAAAGTATGATGGCAAATTGTTATATTTTGTTTCATTTAGAAGTTATTTATTAGAGCCAGCCTACTTTTCATCAAACGGTGCATCTTCTTCTAGTTTTGCCCCCAAGCGTGCCATGCGTTTATCCATGAGTTGGCGTGCTAAAATCTGCATATCATCAACACGGTCAAATTCATCAACAATCTCAAGACCAAGCAAGGTTTCTAGCACATCTTCTAAGCTCACCAATCCTTTAACCTCACCAAATTCTCCTACCGCTAAAGCGATGTGAACTTGCTCTTTTAACATCAAATCCAACAAATCAAATAGTTTCATTTTGGCAAATACAAAGTTGATATCACGCCGAAATTGCTTGATGGGTGTATGAATTTCTTGATTTGCCTTAGCGATCAGTAAATCGGATTTTAATATAAACCCTGTGGCATTATCCAAATCTTCATCAAAGATTGGAAAACGAGAAAAAGGTAGTTTGGGATAGCTGGCAAAGACATCGCCTACCGTCATATTTTCATCAAACGCACTAACGACCGAACGAGGCGTCAAAATGTCTTCTACATTAATCATGCCCAATGCCAAAGAGTTTTTGATAATACGAGTTTCCATCTCGCTCATCTGCCCCAAGCTTTCCCCTTGATTGGCAAGTGCCAAAAACTCATGGCGATTAAAACCAATTTCTTGATTGCCACGAGTCAACATGCGTGAAATTTTTTCAGTCACCCAAATAACGGGCAATAATGCCACATTGATTGTACGCACATAATACGCCACAGGCATAGCAAATCGTCGCCAATATACCGTTCCGATGGTTTTTGGGATAATTTCTGTGCCAATCAAAATAATCAAAGTCATCACACCGCTAAATACCCCAAACCATGCATTACCAAAAACGATCACTGCTTGCGCGCCTGCACCAAGCGAACCTAATGTATGGGCAACAGTATTGAGTGTTAAAATTGCTGAAATTGATTTTTCGATGTGGTCAACTTTCACACTCTTAAGCAGTGCCGCTCCTTTGGGATTATCTTCTTCAAGCGTGTCAATATAAGAAGGTGTCATGGTTAACAATGTCGCTTCAGAAATAGAGCATAAAAATGACACGACTAAAGATAAACAAATAAAAAAAATCAATAACGCAAGATTGGTCGGTGTGCCACCAAGCTCAAACGCAGCAAATGCCGTTGAGGGGATAAATATAGCCGCTACTGATACAGTAAAAATAGCGATAGAAACAAAAGACAAATTTGCCAGATTTTGGGTTCTCGGTCGGGGCATAACACTGTAATGTTGTAAAAATTATCGCCCATATTAAGTGAAAATTAAGCGATGTGCAAGTATTGTTTTAAGCGAATTTTATTAAGCAACAGCAACAACACTAAAAATCCATACCAGACCTATAAAAATATGCTATGATATGCGTTATTTTGACTTTTACTTGTGTGATTTGGTTGGATGAATTCATCAAGTAAAGTTTATATTTTTAAATGAGCGGTGGTTTTGGATCATGACCAAAACGATTAACCGTCTTTTGATATTTAGGAGTTATTGATGTTAGACTTGGCCATTACCGCCGCACATGCGTCTACAGGTGCGCCTGCAGGTCAGCAGTCATTATTGATGAATTTGCTCATTCCTGTTGCTTTTTTTGCAATTTTTTATTTTTTAATCATTCGTCCACAATCTAAACGCAACAAGCAACACAAAGCCATGGTTGATGGCTTGACTGTTGGTAATGAAGTTGTCTTTGCTGGTGGTTTGATTGGCCGTATTAAAAAGGTTGAGGGTGATTATGCTGTCATCACATTGAATCATTCAACAGAGGTTAAGATTCAGCGTGCAAGCGTAGTCATGGTACTGCCTACAGGCACCATTGACAATATCTAATCCATCCTAAGCCCAAGCAATGATTTGGATAAATCAATCAAGTTGCTTGGGTCGGTCTTTTTCGCAGCGTGATGGGGTTGACCCATTATCTTGCTCTATCTAATTAATAAGAATACTCTATGCACTACCCTGCTTGGAAATATATATTAATTGTTGTGGTGCTATTTATCTCTGGCATCTACGCATTACCCAACCTATACCCTGATGAGCCTGCTGTGCAAATTACAGGCGCGAGTGCAGGCACACAATTAACTCAAGATGTGCTAACACAAGCTGAAGGTCTGCTGACACAGGCAGGATTAAATCACCATAATGGTCGCTTTGAAAATAACAGCGCATTACTTCGTTTATCAAATGCTGAAGATCAGCTTAAGGCACAAGAAGTGCTGCGCCGAGACTTGGGCGAACAGTATGTAGTCGCACTCAATTTGGCACAAACCACCCCTGAATGGCTGCGTAATTTGGGTGCAGCTCCCATGAAATTGGGCTTAGATTTGCGTGGTGGTGTGAGATTTGTGTTAGAAGTTGATATGGCAAAAGCACTTGAACAGCGTCTTGCAACTGCCAGTCAAGATGTACGCCGTACACTGCGTGGTGAGCAAATCCCTGTTCAAAGCCTGCGTATCACTGATAATGGCATGGTGCTTACCTTTATAAATACAGATGATCGTGGACGTGCTCAATCTATCCTACAAAATCAAGTGGGTGCAGACTTTGCATTACGCCCCTTTGCTGATACTGAAGGTGCGGCACTTGAGCTGACTTATACTGATGCCAAAATTCAAGAGATTAATGAATATGCTGTTGGTCAAAACTTAACCACACTAAGAAATCGTATCAATGAGCTTGGCGTGGCTGAAGCATTGGTACAATCTCAAGGCACCAACCGCATCGTCGTTGAACTGCCTGGTGTACAAGACACCGCAGAAGCCAAACGGGTTTTGGGTCGTACCGCCAATCTTGAGTTTCGCATGGTGAGCGAACACGATATGAATTATGCAGGCGGTATTCCACCTGCAGGTACCGAAGCTTTTGCATTTGGTTCTTTGGACGGTCAGCCCATGTTGCTTGAACGCCAAACCATCATCACAGGCGAGCGTGTTCAAGGGGCACAGTCGGGTTTGGATGAGAATGGACGCCCACAGGTAAATATTACCCTAGATACAGCAGGCGGCAGACTCATGCAAAATGCCACACGCACTGCTGTGGGCAAGCAGATGGCCGTGCTATTTATTGAAAATAAGCAAAAGGTCAGCTTCCAAGAAGATTCATCAACTGGCGAGCTTGTTGAGGTGCGTACACCTTATACCGAGTCACGCATTATTAACCGTGCTACCATTCAGGCGGTACTTGGTTCTTCATTTGTGATCACAGGCTTAGATTCAGATGCAGAAGCAGGCGAGCTTGCGTTACTGTTACGCTCAGGCGCGTTAGCGGCACCGATGTACTTTGTTGAAGAGCGAACCATTGGCCCATCTTTGGGTCAAGATAATATCGATAAAGGATTATTCTCTACACAGGTTGGCTATCTGTTGGTATTTTTATGGATGATTGTGTTTTATCGTGCATTTGGTGTGATTGCAAATATTGCTTTAGCCTTTAATGTCATTATCATGGTTGCCATTATGTCCATTTTAGGATCATCGCTCACCCTACCTGGTATTGCTGGGATTGTGTTGACCATTGGTATGGCGGTTGATGCCAATGTGCTAATTTTTGAGCGTATTCGTGAAGAGCTTGCCAATGGTACTCGTGCAAAATCCGCCATTGTGGCAGGTTTTGATCGTGCATTTAGCTCAATTTTTGATGCCAATATCACCACGCTATTAATTGCATTTATCTTATTTGCCATCGGAACAGGACCAATCAAAGGCTTTGCAATCACGCTTGCAATTGGTATTATCAGTTCTTTGTTTACTGCGATTTTAGTCACTCGTGCCATGATTCAAATTTGGTATGGTCATCGCAAAAACTTAACCAAACTTAGCATCGGTTAGGAGTTAAAAATGAATAATGAAAATAACCCTATCGACCCAAATGCAGCACAGCCACCACGCCGTCGCCGTGTGCCGCGTCGTGATGGTAAAGGTGCCAATGCTGCCACAAATCAAGATGCTCTTGCCGATCAATCATTGATTGCCGACGCTGGTGATGAAGCTGCCGAAAAAGCCGGTGGTGTCAAACTCATCGCTAATCAGCGTATCATTCCTTTTATGAAGCTTGAAAAGCCCATGATAGTATTTTCGGTATTGTCTATACTCATAGGGCTGATAGCAATCATTGTCAAGGGTTTAAACTTTGGTTTGGATTTTACAGGTGGTGTGTCAGCCAATGTCGCTTATGAACAGCCTGTTGAGCAAGCACAAGTCATTAAAGCATTGGCTGACAATGGCTTTAATGATGCGGTTGTCCAATACCTAGGAACTCGCCAAGAGCTTTTGGTACGCTTACCGCCCCAAGATGGCTCAGCTGAAAATCTAAGTGCTTCTTTGGATCAGATTCTTAATTTTCCAAATAATCCATCAACCATTGATAGCATTAGCATTATCGGCAGCCAACTGGGCAATGAAATTTACCTAAATTCACTGCTTGCGATGTCTGTTGCACTTGGTATGATGCTCATTTATGTTGCAACACGATTCCAGTTCAAGCTGGCTTTGGGTGCCGTACTTGCTTTATTTCATGATGTGATTATCGTTGTTGGTATTTTTGCCATCATGGGCTGGCCATTTGACTTGACGGTTTTGGCAGCTGTATTGGCTTTGATTGGCTATTCGGTGAATGATACAATCGTTGTTTATGATCGTATTCGTGAGAATTTTCGCCGAGTGCGTGGTTTAACACCCCGTCAGGTGCTTGATTTATCACTGACAGAAACCTTAAGACGAACCATTATGACTGTCGGTACGGTGTTTGTTGTGGTTGTTGCCATGCTGTTCTTAGGTGGTGATGGTCTGTATTGGTTCTCTGTGGCGTTATTTATCGGTCTGATTGCTGGTACATATTCTTCCATTTATGTTGCAAGCTCTATTCCGCTGATGATGGGTCTATCAAGAGAGGACTTTGTGGTTAAAGTCAAACCTGAATTTGAAGAAGAAGTGGTCGTTTTTGCTGACCCCAATCTTCAAAATAGCAAAGATTAACTTGCCAATACTTGCCTGTATCACAATTAAAGGTAACTAAAGATTTAATCCTAAAAAGCACCCCAAAGGTTAGCGTCTAACTTTTGGGGCAGTTCAAAAAAACCAAAAGCCACCCAAAACAGTTTTGGGTGGCTTTTGCTATTCAGCCAAATGATTAGCCAATCAAAGTTACTGGCGATAAGCCAATTCAGTTAAAATGGTTTCAGCATCGCTCCATCGGTTTGCACTGTTTGATGCACCCAATAAAACAACAATGGCTGGGCGATTGTTAATGTTAGTTTCCATCACAACACTATAACCAGCTTCACGAATATAGCCTGTTTTTTGGACACCAATTGGGTAAGCACCTTCTCGTACTAGGCGATTGGTATTATTGCCTTTATAGATACGGTCGCCACTGCCATAATTGGCGATATAAAAATCATAATGTGGTGCTGTGGAAAAATTACGGATACTGTGATAGCGTGGACTACTATTGACCGCTTTCATCATGATTAATAAATCATTGGCTGATGACATATTGCGTGGATCTAAACCTGAAGAATCACTAAATTTCGTTTGATACATGCCCAAATCATACGCCTTTTGGTTCATTGCAGCAATAAAAGCATCATATCCACCGGGGTAAGTGCGTGCCAATGCTTTGGCAGCAGGGTTTTCAGAACGCATGAGCATCATCAAAGTAAACTCAGATCGTGTCATGCGGTCACCAGCTTTTAGGCGTGTGCTTGCTTGTTTTGCACCAATCAAGTCAGAGGCAATCAAAGTAATTTCTTCACGCATATCAAGCTCAGCATCCAAAATGACCATGGCGGTCATGACTTTACTGATAGAAGCTATTGAGCGTTGAACATCTGCATTCTTACCATAAATGAGCTTGCCATCTTGTAAATCATAGACCAAAACCGCTGCCGATCGTGTACTGATGGGCAACGCATAAAAACTATTTGTATAGCTGTTTTGGTCATTTAAGATGGCTGTTTGGGCGTTTGAGGTGGTGGTGTAAGCGGTTGTTTGGGTTTTGGTGCTTGAGATGACTTGTGGTTGAATATTCAGTTGGGTTTGTGCATAGCCTTCTTGTGACACCACATGCTCTTGGGGTGCTTGTGGTACTGCCTGCACGCTCACATTTGTCGTTGTGGTTACTTGGGCTGTCGGTTCAACATACACAGATTGAGAGGTGATTACCTGAGCAGGTTGCACATAAGTGGGCTGTACTGTTATACGCTGCTGACTGTTATCAACCGAAAATGCGTGTGCTTGATGAGCACCAGTGGTCATCGCAAGTAACATTGCCAAATGATGGCTATTTTGCTTGATGAATTTCATGAATTATCCCCTTTTTCAGATACTTTGTATTTTATCATAAAAATGATGAAAGTTTTTCTTGTGTAACAATTTTCATTCATCTGATACACCAATCATAGCCATTTTATCAACATATCACACATTTTAAGCTCTCAAGAGTAAGACTTATCAAGCATACAAACGCCCTATTGGCACTATGTCAACTTGGGTGATAAGCGTGTAATGGTCAATCCTGTTATCCCAAAAAACAGTGTCAATAAAAAGCACCAATAACAAAAAAACGCATACGGCACATACTCAATCACTGGCATCCCAAAAGTCCCAGCCAAAAACCCACCATAGACACCCCATGGCACTAAAGGATTAATCACCGTGCCTGCATCTTCAATGGTGCGTGATAGATTAATTGGATGCAAACCCAATCGCTGATATTCTGGTAAAAAGGCATTGCCTGATAATAATAAACTCAGATATTGTTCACCCACCAAAACATTAATGCCAAGTGAGGTAAATGCTGCGGCTGCCACACCACGACTGGCATGGGTTAATAAATGACGCATGCCATCTAATAATGCTGGCAAGATACCCAATCCTTGCAAAAGCCCACCCAAAGATAATGCCAAAATAACCAACAGTTGACTAAAAAACATACTTTGTAAGCCGCCCCGTGATACCATTTTTGCCACATCACCCAATGCCAGCTCTTCTGCTGGCGTATATCCAGCAAAAAACCATCCACCCAAATCGGTCAAACTTGGGCTTGAATGTGTGTAGGTAATCATCAGTGCTGTTATGATGGTTGCAATAATGGTATAGATAGCATTGACTCGTAAAATGGCCAAAATGACAAGAACAGCAAAAGGTATTAATGAAAAACCATGCACTAAGCCACTGCTAAAAAGTTGCTCTTTGAGTATGGCAATGCCTGCAAGGTCGCTGATGGTATTGGTGGCTGATAAATACCAAAAAATTATGGCCGTGATGACCCAAGCAGGCACGGTAGTATACATCATATTTTTAATGTGGTCGAATAAATCAACGCCAACAAGTGAGGCGGCGATACTCGTTGTATCTGATAAAGGTGACATCTTATCACCAAATAACGCACCAGAGATGACAGCACCAGCCACAATGGCAGGATTTGCTCCAAAAGCGGTTGCCATACCCAAAAACGCAACGCCCACGGTTGCACAAGTGGTAAATCCACTGCCTAAGGCGATGCCCACAACCGATGATAAAATAAATGCCGACAGATAAAATACCTTGGCTGATAATATCTCAAATCCATAATAAATCAATGTTGGGATTGCCCCTGACATCATCAAAGCAGAAACCAAAAGACCGATGAAAGAAAATAAATAAATCGCACCCATTGCCGATCCCACACTGCCAATCATGCATGCTTGCATTTGCTCAAATTTGAGTTTATTTAATAAACCAAAAAATAACAGTGCTGCAATCACAACCAATAAAGACAAATGCGGTACCCAGCTCCAAGCAATCATCGTCAGACCAAGTAGTGCAACCAGAACACCTGCAATAGCAACCGCTTTGATGGGTCGCATGGTTAATAATGTATCTGAATTCATAAATAATCCCTAAAAATCACACAATACGGTATAAAATACCCATATCCGTACTTGTCCCATCCATGGTATCATTTTAAAAACTGTGTTACCATCACTTGTATTTAAAAATAACAATCATGGTCAAGTATCATCAAATCAAAAAATGATACAAGCGATAATCAGTTGATCTTTTTGTATTAAACTTATACCTCTGCTTCAAATGATAAAATAGGATATGCCAACCATGTATCATATCCTATTTTTAAGACATTTAAAAAATAAAGACAAGATTTTTTATAGGTCGGTACACCCATTCATTTCGTTAAATTTTTAAAGCACCACGGCGAATTTGGTCTCGTTCAAGTGATTCAAATAATACTTTAAAATTACCTTCACCCAAATCCTTCTCGATAATCCCCTTTACGCTGAATAAACTCAAAAAATACGGGCCCAAGTGCTGTTTCTGAAAAAATTTGTAACAATAATCTTGGGTGGCTGTTTTCTGTTGTCCCATCAAGTAAGATACCTCGAGTTTTCAGAGAATCGACATGCTCACCATGATTGGGTAAGCGTTCATAAAGTGTTCTATTAAGTTTGGCCGTGTCAAAATATTTAAAATGGGTGGAAGCATGATATTTATTTTATCCTTTTTATCATATTTCATCCATAAAAAACCCTGCATAATGCAGGGTTTAAAAACTTAATTAAATTAATTCTTAAAGTGCGCTTCAAGTACTTCAATGCACTTTTGTGCCTTGACCGTTGTTTGTTCTTTTGAAATGGTGACAGCGCTCAAAGTCAGTATGGGCAAACTGTGATTTGGTAGGATCTTAACAACTTTACCTGACTCAAGCAACGCCTTAGCATCAACAGCATTGGTCTTGGCAATACCATAGCCCTCGGCAGCCAAGTTTAATGCGATGGCATGATTATTGGTGATGATTCTTGAGCTTACTCGTACAGACTGCTTACCGTTTGCATCTTTAAACTCGATGCTTTCGCTTGGTTTTTCGCCACAAATAATCATCGTATGCGTTGCCAATGCCTTAACATTTTCTACATCGCCGTGATTTTTGATATATTCTGGTGAAGCAATCAGCATTTGCTCGACAGTCTTTAGGGCGATGCCTTGAGCTTGTTCACTCAATAATAAAGCCACATCAACACGATCTTCAATCATATCCAAATTGTCTCGTGAGATGATATTCAATGATAAATTATCATGCTCAACCAACCAATCAGATAAGGCAGGCAGTAAATAAGCCTTAGCAAGCTCTGGGGTGGTCGCAATACGCAGACTGCCTGAAAGCTCATCTTTTAGCTGAATAACACTATCACGCCCTTGTTCGGCTGCTTTTACCATTTGAGTGGCTGATGAATACAGACTTTCGCCAGCTTCGGTTAGACTTAGCTTACGGGTTGAGCGATGTAGCAAAGAGACGCCCAAATCATTTTCCAAAGAGCGAATTTGCTGACTTACAGCACTCGTTGTAATGCCAAGCTCTTTGGCTGCACCACTAAATGAACCGTGACGAACGACGCTTGAAAAAACCGCCATACCTCGTAAATTATCCAACATATTTACCTCAAATTATTTAGTTTTATTTAATTAATTTAAATGATTTGAATTTAATAAAAAGCAAATCATAATAGAATTTTAATAAATTTTAATATTATGTTATTAAAATAATGACTAATCAGTCATTTTTAGCATAATTTTATCGTCAAAAAGTCATTATTAAGTTATGATTTGCTTGGTGTTGGACATACAATGCCAAATCCTTTAAATTAAAGATAATTTAATAAGACTCTCAAAAATTATGGTTACCAACTATAAAGGAATTTTAATTTGTTAGCAAGAGATTGTTCAGAAAAAATGTATCTCATTGTAATATTTTTTGCATAACCTTAACAGCTTTTGCGTAACTTTAACAACCCAATGATTGGGCAATATTTGCTTAATATTTTTAAGTTTTTGGGATATATGCCATCATCAGGTATGGAAAAATGTGCTTTATTCACCAAAATTTTAGTCAATAAGTAACTTAGATTGATTGAGCACTGAAGTGCCATCATCGATGATAAAACCACCTTGCCAAAGTGTTTGAAAAACTGGGCTATCAACCAGCTGATGTTGAGCCTGCATCTGCACTTGACGATGACGATCAGATAAGCGAGATTTTGGCACTTCTAACGCACAATCCACCAGTACAGGCTCTAAAGACAGTTTAATTTGTGGGTAATGCTCTAAAAATTTGGCGTGCAAATTCTCAAAACTGGATTGAACTTGAGAGTTAATCTCGGCAACCAATAAACGGCTTTCGCCAGCGATATCACCTGCCATCACACTTGTACTCATCAAGGCAAGTTCATCAGGTGCAAAATGCCCTTCTTCACGCGCCAAATGTACCCAATAGTCCCATTTTTCACTTGTCCAGCCCCCCTCAAGCTCAATTGGTGTGGGCTTTAGCTGCTCAAGCATTTGGGCTTTGGTCATCGGTTGACTGGGCAGGTGTGCCAAAGGCTTTGACGGATTAATATGGTCAAAATGACTGATGGGCTGTTGATCCAAATTGTGTGAAGCTGGCTGATGAGCTGTCAGATCTGCTTGATGTGATGCTTTTTTCTTACTATCAACCTTGACCAATGCCGCTACTGTAACTGCTGGGACTGACTGCAAATCTTCAGTAAAATCAGCTGTAAGCTCATCGGTATCACTACTATCCGACATAACCGCAAGTGATGGTTCGGTGGCCATTTGGGTGAGTGTATCATGATCACTTGGCAAATCTTCATCAGTTTGCAACTGCTCAGGTGGATCAGACTGGGGCTGTTTTACCCAAAAATTTTCCTCAGATACGGTCAAATTGACGGCTATATTGGTAGATTGTGCTTGATCGGTATGAGCAAATTGGTTAGTATCTTGACCATCTTTTGTATTTACATTGTCATTGTCTAATTGATCTAAGATTAACTCAGTGCCTATCTGTGATGCCAAATCATTCAAATCATCTTGCTTGTCGCTATCAAAATGACTATCGGTAGATAACGCATTAATTTCACCAGCAGCACAGGCTTGATCTTTTAGACCGTCAACGATATCATCAGGCATGTTATTGTGGTTGTCAGCATCCTCTGGCTGCTTTGCTGGCGTATCATTTAAAACAGTCACCTGTCCTTCTGCCAGCGGTCGAAATGCCAACAACCTTAAGATACCCATCTCTAAAGCCTGCATTGGCGTACTTGCCAAGCGAATGCCGTCTCGGCTTTTGATTAAAATTTCATAATACAGTTGCAAGATATCCGAGCTGATGGCAGATGATAAGCGTTTAATTTGATGTGCTTGTTCATCATTCATATCCAAAGGGATATCAGGCAACACCTGCATGAGTGCCATTTGATGAATGCAGTCAATGAGTTCGTCAAAGATTGCAGTAGCATCGACCATTTTATCACGCATATTGGTGATAAGTTGGCTGATTGCCATTCGATCATCGTGGTAAATTGTCTCAATAATCTCAAGCACATCAGTACGATTTACCAATCCAAGCATCGATAAGACCGTATCTGTTTGAATCTGACCACCACCAAAGGCAATCGCTTGATCGGTCAGCGACAGTGCGTCACGCACCGAACCTTTTGCAGTGCTTGCCAATTGCCATAAGGCATTTTCTGTAAAAGGGATTTTTTCTGCATCTAATACTTTGGCTAAGTGATCGAACAAACAAGCCTGCGGTAGTGGACGCAGAACAAATTGCAGGCAGCGTGAAATGATCGTAATGGGAAGTTTTTGGGGGTCAGTAGTTGCAAATACAAATTTGACATAGTCTGGCGGCTCTTCTAAAGTCTTCAGCAGTGCATTAAAAGAATGCGTAGATAGCATATGCACTTCATCAATCAAATAGACTTTATAACGACCTTGTACAGGTGGATAAGGGACATTTTCAAGCAGCTCTCTGGTATCTTCAACTTTGGTACGAGAAGCTGCATCAATCTCAATCAGATCCAAAAATCGCCCTTGATCAATGCTAATACAAGTATCGCATACACCGCAAGGCTGACTTGTCATGCCTGTTTCACAGTTTAAGCACTTAGCAAGAATGCGTGCGATGGTCGTTTTACCCACGCCACGAGTTCCAGTGAACAGATACGCATGGTGCAATCTGCCTGTATCAATGGCATTTGACAGTGCTTGGGCGACATGTGATTGACCCAAAAGTTCAGAAAAGTTTTTGGGTCGATATTTTCGGGCTAAGACCTGATATTGCTTATCCATAGGGCAAAGAGGCTTATTTATGACGCATGTGTGGAAATAAAATCACATCACGAATACTGGCAGCGTCAGCAAACAGCATCACAAGACGGTCAATACCAATGCCCTCGCCTGCTGTTGGTGGTAAGCCATATTCAAGCGCCTCAATAAAATCAGCATCATAATGCATGGCTTCATCATCACCAGCATCTTTTTCAGCCACTTGGGCACGGAATCGCTCAGCTTGATCAATTGGATCGTTAAGCTCGCTAAAACCATTGGCAAGCTCACGACCACCAATAAACATCTCAAAGCGATCAGTTACATGTGGATTGGTGTCATTTCGGCGTGCCAAGGGAGAAGTTTCGGCAGGATATTCAGTGATAAAAGTCGGCTGACGCAACTTGGTCTCTACCGTTTCTTCAAAAACGATGGTTTGTAATTTCCCCAGACCAAAACTTGGTTTAACCTCCTGTTTTAATTCATCTTTGACAAATTTTGCCAAAAATTCACGGTCATTGATATCATCGGCACTAAAATCAGAATTGTATTCTAAGATGGCATCAAACATCGTAATTTTCTTAAAAGGACCTTTAAAGCTAAACACTTCACCTTGATACGATACATCAGTCGATCCCAAAATATCCATCGCCAATGTCTCAAGCATACGCTCAGTCAAGGCCATCAAATCCTTATAATCAGCATAAGCTTGATAAAACTCAATCATCGTAAATTCAGGGTTGTGGCGTGTTGAAACCCCTTCATTACGGAAGTTACGGTTAATTTCAAACACACGATCAAAGCCACCAACAACCAATCGCTTAAGATACAGTTCAGGTGCAATACGCAAATAAAGCTGCATATCCAATGCATTATGATGCGTCACAAAAGGGCGTGCAGACGCACCACCTGGAATCACATGCATCATCGGTGTTTCTACTTCCATAAAGCGTTCTTGGGTCAAAAATGCACGGATACCCGCCACTACTTTGGCACGGATGGCAAATGTGTTTCGTGTCTCTTCATTGACCATCAAATCCAAATAACGCTTGCGATATTTGACTTCTGTATCAGTCAAGCCATGAAATTTATCAGGCAATGGGCGTAAAGATTTGGTCAATAACCCAAATGCTTCAAGATGCACATACAAGTCTCCCTTGCCTGAACGCCCAATATAGCCACTTGCTGCCACGATATCACCCAAATCCAATGACTTAATCAGCTCAAGCGTCTCACTTGGTAAGCCTTTACGATCCACATATAACTGAATGCGGTCGGTCATGTCTTGGATCACAATGAACGAGCCACGATTGAGCATCACACGACCTGCAACCTTAGCATACACCTTATCCCCACTTTCAATGGTGGCTTTATCAACGCCATCAAACTGTGCTTGCAAATCACCACAATAGTTCTTGGGCTTAAAGGTATTAGGATAAGCACTTTTGCCTGCTTGCTTGGCTTTTTGTTGTAAGGCGTCCAGTTTTGTACGACGCTGTGCGATTAGCTCATTTTCCGAAATGGCGGCTTCGTTACGCTGTGGTTGATTTTGCGAACTCATAATATACCCAATATGCAATTTTTTAATGTGTGAATTTGATAAAAATTCAATAAAAATATACCAAGTATTGTAACAGATTATTCAAAATCAATCATCAAGATTTTGCCAAATTTTTAGTACCAATCACGATAAATAAATATTTGGCAAGTACCAAAAAAACTTGTTATGATAATTAAAATTCTTTAAAAGTTAAGCTTCGCTAAGTTTAGACGCTAGTTCAGATTAAGGAGATATTTGCATGATTAAATCATTTGGTGTAGATGTGTTTTCTGTTAGTAAGCTTAAGTTCATCAGTTTTATCCAGCCAATCATGTGTCAGGCCGATACTGTCCTTGATACGCATGTTTTATAGATTAAATTTTGCCCAAATGGGTGCGTGATCTGATGGCTTATCCATTGCACGGATATCATAGCTAATGCCTGCTGCCACACAGTCATTTTTTAGGGTATCTGTACATAAAATATGGTCAATGCGTAGCCCACGCTTAGGCGTATCCTCAAATCCTCGTGAGCGATAATCAAACCAGCTAAACTCATCATGACTTTTTGGATAAAACAAGCGATAAGTATCCGTCAAACCTGTAGACATCAGCATCTGATACCACGCACGCTCTTCGGGTAAAAATGAGCAAGTCCCTTTGGCAAGCCATCGCTTGGCATTGGCTGCACCGATGCCCACATCAATATCCTCTGGTGAGATATTCATATCCCCCATGATAATCAGCTCACGACCATCAGCCTGAAGTTCATCAATATAGCGATTGAGATCGGCATAAAATTCACGCTTCATAGGGAATTTGATTTCATGACTGCGGTTTTCACCTTGGGGAAAATATCCGTTTAACACATCGATACTCCGCCCATCAAAATCATAGCGTGCGTGAATCAAGCGGCGTTGTGCGTCATCATGCCCAAAAGGAAAGCCCTTTTGGACAAATGTTGGTGCAATCTTAGACGCCAATGCTACACCGTAATGCGACTTTTGACCAAAAAATTCGACATGATAGCCCAAATCTTGTACCATGTTTACTGGAAAAAGTGCATCATGTACTTTGGTTTCTTGTAAGCCAATAATATCTGCACCCAAAATATCTCTGATTGCCTCAAGTTGATGCGGTCTTGCACGCAGCCCATTAATATTAAAACTGACAAATGTCGTCATTATTTTCTCTTTAAATGTGTATTTTTTGATGATTTGGTATTGTAACAATTTTTGATGAGATTTTGTGAACTTTATACATCCTAAAACGAAATACCAGACACAAACTGGTAAGCGTTTATTAAACAGTGTACAATGATTGGGGGATTGGTTACTTGACCCAATCGTATTGTTTGGATAATTATGGCAAAGTTATGGTAAATTTTCAAAAAACTTATAAGGTGTATATCAATCATACGGATGCTGGCGGTATCGTCTATCATGCCAATCATTTGGTATTTTTTGAAAATTGTCGGCGTGATTGGCTGACGACACTTGGCTATGATGGCTATTTTTTAAGCTTGGATGACGACGCTAATAAAGAATCACGCAAAGCGGTGCATTTTGTGGTAAGTCATGCAGACATTACATATCACACGCCTTTGCTGGTTGATGATGAGCTGGCAGTAACGGTTGATGAGGTGCGTATTAGACCAGCCAGCTTGATGATACATCAAAGTATTTATCGCCCCAATCAAAACAAGCCTGCCACAACAGCGACAATCACTTTAGCTTGTGTCATCAATGACAAAAAAACGATTCGCCCCCACCGTTTGCCCAAAAAATTTGTCCAGACACTGATCAGTGCAACTGCCGTATGATCAGCCGCTACCATTGGCAACTTAAAATAAGTCGCCAGTATAATGTAAGGCATGATTGTCACTCAATGGCTTATTTTCTTACCCAAAATCACAGTGCATTAAGAACCGCCTCACCCATCTCATCACAAGACACAAGCGTCGTGCCATCTTCATAAATATCCGCTGTACGATAGCCTTGCTCTAACACTTTTTGTACCGCCCGCTCAATCTGTACCGCTCGCTGTTCATCATTTAGGCTATATCTGACCAACATGGCAAGCGATAATATGGTCGCCAGTGGATTTGCCTTATCTTGCCCTGCAATGTCAGGGGCAGAGCCATGAGACGGCTCGTACAAGCCTTTGCCTGTCTCGTTTAGGCTTGCTGATGGCAACATGCCAATAGAGCCTGTGAGCATAGACGCTTGGTCGGACAAAATATCGCCAAAGATATTGCCTGTGGCAATCACATCAAACTGCTTGGGATTTTTGACCAATTGCATGGCAGCATTATCCACATACATATGACTAAGCTCAACCTCTGGATAGTCTTTGCCAACTTCGGTAAAAATCTGCCGCCAAAGTTCGGTGGTTTCTAACACATTGGCTTTATCCACACTGCACAGTTTGCCACGGCGTTTTTGGGCAGCCTCAAAGGACACTTTGGCAATGCGGCGAATCTCACTTTCGCCATAACGCATGGTATTAAAGCCCTCACGCTCGCCATTGTCAAGGGTTACAATGCCCCGTGGCTCACCAAAATAAATGTCCCCTGTCAATTCTCTGACAATTAAGATATCAAGCCCTGCCACAACCTCAGGTTTTAATGTAGAAGCATCAGCCAGTTCTTTATACAAAATTGCAGGGCGTAAATTGGCAAATAAATTTAAATCCTTGCGAATGGCAAGCAGTCCACGCTCAGGACGCAATGGGCGGTCAAGGTCATCGTACTTAGGCGAACCAACCGCCCCCAATAACACCGCATCAGCTTTTTGTACGATTTCTTGGGTTTGGCTTGGATATGGCAAGCCATAAGCGTCATAGGCTTCACCGCCCAGTTTGGCGTATTCATAGGACACATCAAGCCCTTGCTCAATGAGTTTATCTAACACTTTGACAGCTTGGGCGATGATTTCAGGCCCAATACCATCGCCGTTTAGAATTGCGATTTTTTTGGTCATGAGATTTCCTTAAAATTAAATTACAAGATATTCAAATTATATTATCAATAAACCGAATCTGGATTATGTGATTTTTCCCATTTTATCATTTCTTGAATCAATTGCATCGATTGTGAATCATCATTTTTTAGCGGTGAAATTGTATTAGTCATTGTGATTGACTGATAATTATTTTTATTGGTCTCAAAATCTGAATAATAAATAATATTATCTTTATCAATTTGTCTAAAATGACGAAACCAAATTCCAAGTTCGGGGATAACTTGACGAATGTAATTATAATCACTTGTTATTTTAACAATGGCAATTGGATTATGATGGGATACAATTAAAACAATATCACCAATTTTCATATCTCTTGCAAAAGGTAAATAGCTCTTTTGATAACCTAATTTATCGTCATCTTGCAATGTTAATAAATCGCCAGCATTACTTTCTTGTTTAAAATCCAAACCAATAAAACCTTTGGCAATACTAGTGTGAGCATAAAAACTTGAAAATGTACTGTGGTCTGGGTGTAATTGCATGCGCCAATATTGAATACTCATAAAACCTCACAAATTAAATTTAACTATGTTAACAAATACTTAAACTAATTACTGTACTGACAACTCTGCAAACACCCACGGTCTGTCCGCTTTGGCTTTTTCTTCAAAAGCTTTAATGTCATCGGCGTGTTGCAAAGTCAAGCCAATATCGTCCAAACCATTTAACAAACAATGCTTACGAAACGCATCAATCTCAAAATGATATTGTCCGCCATTTGGTGAAATCACCGTTTGATTTTGTAAATCTACCGTCAGCTGATAACCGACATTGGCAAAACATTCGTTAAATAAGTCATCAACATCGCCATCGCTTAGCACAACAGGTAACATGCCATTTTTAAAGCAGTTATTATAAAAAATATCAGCAAAACTTGGGGCAATCACGGTGCGAAAGCCATATTCTTCCAATGCCCACGGAGCGTGTTCACGGCTAGACCCACAGCCAAAGTTTTTGCGAGCAAGTAAAATGGTTGCCCCAGCATAGCGGGCTTGGTTTAACACAAAATCAGGGTTTTTGGGACGCTTATTAATGTCTTGCCCCAAAAATCCTTCGTCCAAATAACGCAGTTCATCAAATAAATTATCGCCAAAGCCTGTGCGTTTGATGGATTTTAAAAACTGCTTGGGGATAATCAAATCGGTATCCACATTTGAGCGGTCAAGTGGGGCAACGATGCCCTGTTCGGTGGTGTATTTTTCCATTTTTTATTCCTTAATTGATTCGATAAGATATATTTCGGTATATAAATTCTTTTTGAATCCAAGTTGTCAACTTTATTGCCAGTATTACGAATATTATTACCAATTTATTATTAATATCACTAGATTGCCAATTTCGTGTTTCAGATTCAGCATTACCGCCTATGTGATATACTCTTGTTGTGGTAATCTGCTCACAGTTTAACAGCGAATCACCAATATCAATCCTGTCAACCTTGCTTTTAATTACATTTAATTCCGATTCCTGTACTTGATAGCCTATCCGATGAGATAACTTATTTCTAAGAGTATTAATTGAATTCAAGGCATCAAAATAATCACTCGGCAAACCAATTTTCTTGGATATGTTTAACTTTGTTTTGAAAGAAAAAAATCCATCATCAAAAATATTATAATTGATATTTTTCTCAATCCACAAATTTAAAAATTCTTCAAGAATTAAATGCCCTCTCAGAATCACAGAAATTTCATCATTAGCATTGATCAAACCTTCCATATTTTTTAGATTATAAATAGAAGTGAAATCACCATCAATCCTTATATATTCATTTCCTGATTCATCAACAAATCCATCCATTATCAAAACGTCCGCACATCCACAAAATGCCCTGCAATTGCCGCTGCTGCTGCCATGATAGGAGATACCAAATGCGTGCGTCCACCATTGCCTTGACGACCTTCAAAGTTGCGGTTGGATGTACTGGCACAATGCTCGCCAGCTTGTAGTTTATCAGCATTCATGGCAAGGCACATAGAACAGCCCGGTTCACGCCATTCAAAGCCTGCATCCATAAAGATTTTATCCAGCCCTTCTTGTTCGGCTTGTGCTTTGACCAGTCCTGAGCCTGCCACAACCATCGCTTGCTTGATGCTTGGAGCGACTTTGTGACCCTTAACAACTTCTGCTGCTGCACGAATGTCCTCGATGCGTGAGTTGGTGCAAGAGCCGATAAACACACGGTCAAGCACAATATCGGACAAGGGCTGTCCTGCTGTCAAGCCCATGTATTGATAAGCTCGCATCCAGTCATTACGCTGCACATCGTCTCGTGCCATATCCAGCGTTGGCACATTTTGCGAAACTGCAATCACCATCTCAGGCGAGGTTCCCCAAGACACTTGTGGCTCAATCTCATCACCGTTTAGCACAACTACCGCATCAAAATGGGCATCATCATCAGAATGTAGTGTGTTCCAATAGGTTACCGCACGCTCCCAATCATCGCCTGTTGGGGCATAAGGTCGGTCTTTGACATAGTCAATGGTCTTATCATCCACCGCCACAAGACCAACCCTAGCACCGCCCTCTATTGCCATATTACACACAGTCATACGCCCCTCAATGGACATATCACAAAACACCTGTCCGCCAAATTCTATGGCATAGCCTGTCCCCCCTGCCGTGCCAATTTTAGCGATGATGGCAAGCACGACATCTTTTGGGGTAACGCCTTTGCCCAATTTGCCATCCACACGCACCAGCATGTTTTTCATTTTTTTGGCAACCAAACATTGGGTCGCAAGCACATGTTCAACCTCTGATGTACCAATGCCATGAGCCAAACAGCCCAATGCCCCATGCGTGGCAGTATGACTATCACCGCACACCACGGTCATACCAGGCAAAGTCAGACCCTGCTCTGGCCCGACCACATGCACGATGCCTTGGCGAATGTCATTGATGCCAAACTGCATGACATTAAAAGATTTACAATTATCATCAAGGGTTTTGACTTGAATGCGAGATGTGTCATCGGCTATTCCTGCCATGCCCTGCTTACGCTCCATAAGTGAGGTGGGTACATTATGGTCAGGGGTTGCGATATTGGCAGACAACCGCCAAGGCGTGCGACCGTTTAGTGCCAAACCTTCAAAGGCCTGAGGCGAGGTCACTTCATGTAAAAGCTGACGGTCAATGTAGATGAGCGATGAACCATCATCACGCTGTCTGACCAAATGGTCATCCCAAAGTTTGTCGTATAAGGTTTTGCCTGCCATTTTATTCTCCAACACTGTCATGGACTGGGTAATTTTGCCATTATAGCATACTTTTAGAATAACAATAATTTATAATTTTTATAAATTTGAAAACTTTTTGGAATTAAAAGTTTGGCCATTAAACTAACCGTAATAATAATCATTCCCTAAAATTTTTATTGCAAAACTTTTTGGAATATATTAAGCTATGATTAATACAGCAATATGCTGACATTTATTGATATGTTGGGTTGAGCGATGAATACCACAAATCTTGCCACTTTTGTTGCAGTTATGCAGACAGGCAGCATCTCTAGTGCTGCCGAAAAGCTTTATATTACGCAACCTGCTGTAAGTAAGCGTATTAAGAATCTTGAAGATGAATTTGGGACGGCGTTGTTTGATACGGTTGGTCGTAGCATTATCCCAACGGCTGCTGCATATGATTTACTACCCTTTGTACGGCGGTGGCTGGATGACTATGAAGCCTGCAAAGCAAGCTTGCAACACGCCAAAGAAGTTGCTTCTGGTCGATTAGTCATTGGCACCAGCCATCATATTGGACTGCATCATCTTGCGCACGTACTCAAACGATTCATTCAGACTTATCCAGCGGTTCAGCTTGAAGTTCGGTTTGTGGATTCTGAAGAAGCTCATAAGGCAGTACTTGAAGGTGAAATTTCTTTGGCTTTTTTGACTCTGCCACCGACTTTTGACAGACGCCTTAATTATCATACCTTATGGAGCGACCCATTATATTTTGTAACAGGTACACTCAGTCCATTGGCTCAAAAATCCAAGGTCAGCTTACTTCAGTTGGCACACTATCCAGCAATTTTACCAGCTGCCAATACATTCACCAGCCAAATTACCTTAGCTGAGTTTGCCAAGCATAATTTGCGTCCTTATGCAACGATGAGCACCAATCCGCTCGAGTCCATTCGTATGCTCGTCTCGGTCGGCTTGGGCTGGTCAGTATTGCCTGAAACGCTGATTAACCAAGATTTGATTAAAATTGATATGGCAGAAAATATCGAACTTCAAAGACATTTAGGCTTAGTCACCAATCCCAATTTGACTCGATCCGCCAGTATGCAAGCGTTATTATCCATGCTATCCATTAATGATTAATAAAAACCAGCCAAAGCATGTGGCTGGTTTTTATTAATCATATCGCAATTAGAACCCCGAAAGCTGACGCAGTGCTGCTTTTAGAAGATCAGAAGTATTATTTTTAGCATCAGATTGGGCGTTTTTTATGGCCACTTGTGCTTCTTTTTCCTTATAACCCAAATTCATCAAAGCACTTTCAACCTCAGCAATGATTAACATGGAATTATCGGCAGGTTGATTAAATAAACCCTCTGCTGTCATTGGGTGCATTTCGCCAAACTCATTGAGCTTACCCTTTAAATCAAGCAAAATACGCTGAGCAGTTTTTTTGCCAATGCCCGGTACACGCACCAAAGCTGCATCATAATCTGTTTCAATAGCGTGTTTAATCTCGGCAACGCTTAGGGTTGAAAGCATTGCTAACGCCATTTTAGCACCTACGCCGTTAATTTTGATCAGCTTTCTAAAAATATCACGATCATGACGATCCATAAAACCAAACAAATTTATGGCATCTTCTCGGACATGATGATGTACATAGACAGCGGTCTGAGCGCCAATGGTCAGCTGACAAAAGCTAGGTATGGGCAACTCAATTTCATAACCCACGCCATTTGAGGTCAAAATACAAGCAATAGGTGCATTAAGATACTGCACCTGTCCTGAGATCATACCGATCATTGATAATAATCAACCATTTTTTCTAAGCTGATTGGACGAATCTTGCTTGCGTTACCTGCAGCACCAAAAGCTTCGTAGCGAGCAACACAAATCTCCTCCATTGCCTTCATTGAAGCTGTCAAATATTTGCGTGGATCAAACTCTGCTGGATGGTCGTTCAAAAATTTACGAACCGCACCTGTACTTGCCAAGCGTAAGTCGGTATCGATATTAATTTTACGCACACCGTGCTTGATCGCCTCAACCAATTGCTCAACAGGAACGCCATAAGTTTCGCCAATATTACCACCGTTTTCGTTGATAATTTTTAGCCACTCTTGAGGTACTGAGCTTGAACCATGCATAACGATATGAGTGTTTGGCAAAGCTTCGTGAATTTCTTTGATACGGTCAATCGCCAAAATATCGCCTGTTGGTGGGCGAGTGAATTTGTAAGCACCATGAGAAGTACCGACCGCAATGGCAAGTGCATCCACATTGGTATCGGCAACAAATTGGCGTGCTTCTTCTACAGAAGTTAGTAATTGACTGTGATCCAAGACGCCTTCAGCGCCCACACCATCTTCCTCGCCTGCCATACCAGTTTCAAGACTGCCAAGCACACCAATCTCACCTTCAACAGACACACCACAAGCATGTGCCATCTTAACAACTTCTCTTGTGACGGCAACATTGTACTCATAATCAGCTGGAGTCTTGCCATCTTCACGCAATGATCCATCCATCATGACGGAACTAAATCCCAACTGAATGGAACGCTGACAGACTGCGGGGCTAGTACCATGGTCCTGATGCATAACCACAGGAATATGGGGCCACTCTTCAATCGCCGATAAAATCAAATGACGCAAAAATGGTGCACCAGCATATTTGCGTGCACCTGCCGAAGCTTGTACAATGACAGGAGAGTCTGTCTTATCGGCAGCCATCATGATGGCACGCATTTGCTCTAGGTTATTGACATTAAACGCTGGCAAACCATAGCTATGCTCGCCTGCGTGGTCTAATAATTGGCGTAATGAAACCAATGCCATCATACTCTCCTAAAATAATCAAAAAATATCGGTGAATTATACCATAAGCAAAGATTATACACCAAGTTAATTATACTCAAAAAGCCGATATCAAAGGATAACTTTAAGTATGTGTCGAACAAATTAATACTGTTGGTCTTCAGGTGCTTTGGCTTCGGCAGATTGCTCATTGGCAGTCACTTCGTTAACGGCGGCACCAAGGTTTTTGGCAGCATTAGAAGCTGTTTCTGCAGCATTCTCAACAGCGTTACCTGTCGCCTGCGCTGCCGCTTCTGCTTCCTGGGCGACAACAGTAGCATTTGCTTTGGTATCCTCAGCGACCGATGATGCAGCTTGACTGGCTGAATCTTGAGTTTGTTGACTGCAGGCAGCCAATAAAATAGCAAAAACAGCGGCAGGTAGGATTTTTTTCATGTGTTATTCTCTCTTGTGTGTTTTGAAATGACGAAAGTTGTCAAATATGACTAGTTTAGTCAGCCAACTTGCATTTGACAAGCCCTAAATTTAATAATACAACAAAAAATAATAGAGCTTGTAACAATGCCTTAAGTTTAAATATATTAAATTAATAATTAATCATATGCTAACTTAAGTGCTGCGATTGCAGGTAGGGTTTTGCCCTCTACAAACTCTAAAAAAGCACCGCCGCCTGTGGATAGATAACTGACATCATCTGCTACTTGGTATTTATCAATCGCTGCCAATGTATCGCCACCACCTGCAATGCTAAATCCTGATGAGTCTTTGACAGCCATTGCTAGCACTTGTGTGCCTGTGCCAAATTTATCAACCTCAAAGACGCCCACAGGCCCATTCCATAAAATGGTAGCAGCCTTATGAATATGCTTGGCAATCTCATCGGCACTTGCTTTTGAGATATCCAAAATCATGTCCGTATCATTAAGTTCATCGACAGGCTTAACCGTTGCTGCTGTCCTCTCAAGCGAACCTAAAAAGTCATCAAAATCAATCTCATTTTTGTCAGCCACCACCACTTCAGATGGCAACAAAATATTGGTTTTCTTCATGATTTGTTTAGCGGTATCAATCAAATCAGGCTCATATAATGATGCACCCACATTCACGCCTGTTGCAGCCAAAAAAGTATTGGCGATACCACCGCCAACGACGATACTGTCACATTTTTGAGCAAGGCTTGTCAGTACATCAAGCTTGGTTGAGACTTTGGAGCCGCCAACAATTGCAAGCACTGGGGAGGCAGGATTATCAAGTGCTCGAGACAGAGCGTTTAACTCCTCGGTTAATAAATTACCCGAACAAACCTGCTTGCCTTGCTCAATAGCAGCACGAATGACGCCTTCGGTTGATGCTTGGGCACGGTGTGCAGTACCAAAAGCATCCATCACAAAAATATCACAAAGATTGGCGTAAGCATTTGATAGTTCATCAGAATTTTTCTTCTCGCCAACATTAAAGCGTACATTTTCAAGTAAAACCAATTCGCCTACTGCCACTTCTATGCCATCTAGATACTCGGCCTCAAAGCGTACGGGTGCATCTAAATGCTTTGACAAATAGTCAGCAACAGGTGCCAGCGAGTATTTTTGGTCAGGCTCGCCCTCGGTTGGGCGACCCAAATGCGATGCGACCAACACCGCAGCACCTTTTGCTAAGGCATCTTTTAGGGTTGGTAAAGCGGCTTGTAGTCGCACATCACTGGTGATGACGCCCTCTTTAATTGGGACATTTAAGTCCTCACGAATTAAAACACGCTTGCCTGCCAAGTCCAACGCTTTCATGGTTAAGATTGCCATAAATATCCTTTGCTTAACTTAAAATAATTTAAAAAAAATAATTTAAAAAATTTAGATATAAAATCCAAAACCAACAACAAATTATAAATGAAATTTTGGGCCATTGGCAACCATCATATCATCATGGGCAATGAGTGCCAACGGATATCACCGCCCCATCGCTAAGCCGATAAGCCACAAGCTTACCACCCCATACACAACCGCCATCAAGCGCACGCACAAATTTGGTCGCTACCTCAGCGTTTAACGCTGCCCAATGTCCAAATAAAATGCGTCTTTCTCGTACCACAAACCAAGAAAACCAAGGGCGAAAATCCATTGGCATATCATCTTTTAGTGATTTTTTAAAAGAAAATTCCAATCGCCCTGATTGGGTACAAAGACGCATCCGAGTAAAGTAGTTGGCAATGGCACGCATTCTTTGGTGGCCATTTAAGTCATCTGACCATGCTTCGCTTTTTTTACAATAAAGATTTGGTAATAAACGATCTAACTGTTTTAGGTTGCCCGACAGCTGCTTTTCAAGCTCTTTGGCGTATCCTGCCGCCTCAGTGATGGACCAATTGGGCGGAATGCCTGCATGTGTCAGTACGGTCCTGTCATCTGGAAATACCAAAAGTGGCTGCTGTCGAAGCCAGTTAAGCAGCTCATCACAGTCGGATGCTTCAAAAATCGGTAGCGTCTTATCTTTTGCTTTGGGGGTTAAGACACCCCGCCAAGTGGCGATTAAGGTAATATCGTGATTGCCAAGCACTGTGCTCAGTGCGTCAATGTCTGATAAGCGTTTTGCCTCCCTAAGTGTGGCAAGCGAATCTTCACCTCGTGCTACAATATCACCTGCAAGCCAAAGTTTATCTTGGGTTTCATCAAAATTTAACGCACTTAATAGCTCATTAAATGCACCAAAGCAGCCTTGTAAGTCGCCGATGACATATTGATGGCGGTAGTGTTTTTGTTCTGTATTCATACTCAGCAATGATATGATTAAGGTGATGGCTGACGGTTTTTGACGACCAAATCAGCAAGTAAAACAAACTCATGTACACACAATGTCTCAGGGCGTGCACTTGGATTGATGCCGATTGTTTCAAAATCTGATTCATCTAAAGTCGGCAACAACCCATTTGCCTTAAAAATTGCTCTTAAAGTCTTACGCCGATGATTAAAGCTTTCACGAACCACCAAAGCAAACACCGACTCATCCATTGCTGTAATGGGCTTGGTTTTATAAGGCGTTAGTCGAAAAACTGCACTGGTAACTTTGGGTGGTGGATTAAATGCCCCTTTGGGGACAGTGAGTAAATAATCCGATTGACAATAATATTGCATAATCACCGATAATCTGCCATATTCTTTTGAATTAGGCTCAGCTGTGATGCGATCAACCACTTCTTTTTGGAGCATAAAGTGCATATCTTTGATCACATCACTAAATTCAAGCAAGCGAAATAAAATCGGTGTAGAAATATTATAAGGCAAATTGCCCACCACCCGAAAAACACCTTTACCAATCTGCTCCGCCAACGCACGATAATTGACATGCATCGCATTATCATTGATGATCGTAAAATCAGAATGACTATTGGCACCAATATTAATCTTCAGCTGAGATGCTAAATCTCGGTCAAGTTCAATCACCGTCATGCCATCAACCTCAGCAAGCAAAGGCTTGGTTAATGCCCCAAGACCTGGCCCAATCTCTAATAAATTATCCTGCCTGTCTAACCGAATAGCGGTCACAACCTGAGAGATGATATGAGTATCGTGTAAAAAATTTTGACCAAAACGCTTACGAGGTGCATGCTTGGCTTGTTGCGGGGACTTTGGGATAATGTGCATAATTAATGATTGAACGCTGAATAAAAATTGTGATCATCATATCATGTTTCGATGATGAGCGTGAAAATTTTCATGATGAATTTTGCAAGTTTATGCCAAATCAAAGTCAGATATTGACATTTTATTGGCATAAAAAATCGCTTGTTTTAGGCTGCTACTAGATGCTCTGCCTGTCCCTGCCAAATCTAACGCCGTGCCATGATCTACCGATGTACGCACATAAGGTAAGCCCAAAGTGATATTGACTGTATCACCAAAACCATGCGACTTAAGTGGTGCAAGACCTTGATCGTGATACATAGCAATCACAGCATCACAGTCCGCCAAGTGCTGCGGTGTAAATAGTGTATCAGCAGGCATGGCATAAGAAATATTAATACCCTCAGCCATCAATACTTTTAAGGCAGGGTTGATAATGCAAATTTCTTCATCACCCAAATGCCCGTCTTCGCCTGCATGTGGATTAAGACCACAAACCAAAATTTTGGGTGATAAAATACCAAATTGTGTCACCAATCCTTGATGAGTAATCCTGATGGTTTCTTGGATTTCATTGGCGGTAATGGCATCAAAGATATCTTTGAGTGGCAAATGTGTTGTTACTAGTGCCACTTTCATCACACGATTAGCAAGCATCATCACGACTTTATGACAGTTTGATTTGTGCATAAAATATTCGGTATGACCGCTAAATATATCGCCATTATCAAGGCAAATGCCTGCTTGAATCATCACAGATTTTTGTATAGGAGCGGTGATGATGGCACGGATTTGATGCATTTTTGCTAACATATGTGCCAAATGTAGTTGCCGCTCTACCATGGCAGCGTTCGCGGTGTTTAATTGACCTGCGATAACTTCATCACAGCAAATTATATTTAAAACAATCACCAAAGGATGGTTTTTTGATTGATTTTTTAAATTATCAGTTAACTGACTATCCAGCCAATTTTCTGTGATGTGATCTATTTTGTCAGGCACATCAATCACATAAAAATCAGGTATTTTGCTAAGCTTGCCTACCTTGATAAGTACTTTGGCTCGTGCAATAAATGCCGATTTATCGGCAGTGATCAGCCAAATACCTTCTGATAAATCGCCAGCATCGATCACATCCAACACAATATCCATACCAATGCCAGCAGGCTCACCTGTGGTGATGAGCATTGGCTTAGTAGGTGTGTGATTGAGCGGATAATTCGCCTGATTGTCAAGCGATTTATTGATGATATTTTTATCAAAATTAGGCATTTTTGAAGATTCTCACAAGGTTTTTATGGTACAATTTAAGTTTTTTTATGGCATATTTTCCAGCTGGATTTTATCATTATTTATAGCGATTACCAAACATAAATCCTATTTGTACGACCTTTTGCATAAGCCAAATACTGACATGACCAACACGAACGATAAAAAAGACAGCCTCCTTACGCTTCAGCCGCCCCACAGCATTGAGATGGAGCGTTCACTTTTGGCAAGCTTGATGAGTATTAATGATTCATTTGAAGACATAGAAAATATCATCAACGCCAATGATTTTTATGGCGAAAGACACAAAAAAATCTTTGATGCCATCAGTCATTTGGCGCGTGTCAATGAGCCATACGATAGCATCATGGTGCATGATTATCTAAGTCGCATTGGTCAGCTGGTATCAGCAGGCGGTGAAGACTATCTCATTACCATCAATCAAAGCACGGCAAATTATTTTAATCTCATCAATTATGCCGAAAAAGTACGAGAAATGTCGGTATATCGTCAGCTGATTTCGTCCGCCAATCATATGCTAAATTTGGCATATCACCCAAAAAAGCAAACTATAACAGAGATTTTAGATACGATTGAATCAGATATTTTTCGTATTGGGGAGAGCTTTGCTAAAGGTAGTAGTAAAACAGGCCCACAGCGTATCGATGATGTCATGGCAAATGTCGTCACTCAGCTTAACGACATTCGCTTACGCCCTAATGGCCTGATTGGTCTTGATACAGGGTTTATTGAGCTTAATAATAAAACACTTGGTTTTCAAAATGGCAACCTAATCATTTTGGCAGCTCGCCCAGCGATGGGTAAGACGGCTTTGGCACTAAATTTTGCACAATCGGCACTGATGTCTAATAAAGCAGTTGCCATTTTTTCGATGGAGATGCCTGCTGAATCGATTGCTATGCGTATGTTGGCAGCATGGGGCAGTATTGATATGAAGCGTCTAATGTCGGCGAATATGAACGAAGATGAATGGGGGCGTTTTATGAATGGCGTCACTTTGCTTCAAGACAAGCATTTATACATCGATGACCGTTCAGATCTTAGCCCTTCTGAAATCAGAGCCACTTGCCGTAGGATTGCCAAAAACCACCCTGACGGTTTGGGATTTGTTTTGATTGATTATATGCAATTGATGCGTGTGCCTGGTATGGGCGATAACAAAGTCAATGAAATGGGCGAGATTTCTCGCAGTTTAAAGGCACTGGCGCGTGAGCTTAACTGTCCTGTGGTTGCTCTATCTCAGCTTAACCGCAAAGTTGAAGACCGCCCAAACAAGCGACCATTAATTTCAGATATCCGTGAATCAGGGCAAATTGAGCAGGATGCTGACTTGATTTTATTTGTATATCGCCATCATTATTATCACCAAGACAAAGATGATATCAAGCATTTGGCGGAGGTTATCATCGGCAAAAACCGTCAAGGTGAGCGTGGTAAAGTGCCGCTCAAATTCATTGGTGAATATGTCCGATTTGATGATTTAATTCCAGGCGATATGCCTGAAGATTATGATATCGATGAATAATTTTAAGAATAATGAATACGATGCGTAGCACCTCTATCACCATCCACCCTAATGCTTTGACACACAATCTGCAAATCATCAAAAGCCAGCTTGACCCAACGACCAAAGTACTTGCTATGGTCAAAGCAGATGCATACGGTCATGGCATAGATGCAACCGTCCCTGTTTTGATCCATGCCGATGGCTTTGGTGTGGCGTGTTTGTCTGAAGCCATGGCGGTCAAGCAAGTACTTGATGGCATGAATCACAAAAAACCCATCGTACTGATTGAAGGTGCGTTCAGCTTAGATGAGTGGAAAGTGGCAATTGACCATGATTTTGGCTGTCTGATTCATCATGAAAATCAGCTCATATGGGCATTGTCTCATCGGCCCAAGCAAGACCAATTTTGCCATACCATTTGGCTAAAATACAATACGGGCATGAGCCGCCTAGGATTTAATGACGATCACATCATCACGGCCGCCAAATCGTTGGCCGATGCAGGCTATCGGCTAATTTTGACAAGTCATTTTGCATGTGCAGATGACAAATCACACCCACTAAATGCACAACAAATCAGCAAATTTGATCAAGCCTTGGCGTGTATTCGATCGTTTGCACCTGATACGCTTGCCAGTTTGTGTAATTCAGCAGGGATTTTTAATTTTAAGCACCAGCATCATGATTGGGTGCGTGCTGGTATTGCCTTGTACGGCTCTAAGCCCATCACCGATCAATCAGCCAAAGCACTCAATCTCATGCCTGCCATGACGCTATCGGCACAAGTGATGGCAATTCACACCTTGGCAGCTGGCGACAGTATCGGTTATAGTGCACTGTGGGCAGCACAAAAACCACATCAAATTGCTGTTGTCAGTATTGGCTATGGCGATGGTTATCCCAGAGTGGTGATGGGTGCTAAAGTCAGCGTGACCGATACTTCGGGCAATCGCCACTTATGCGATATCATTGGTAGAGTTGCCATGGATATGTTTATGATTGATATTGATGGGCTTGATATCGCCATTAATACGCCTGTTGTGCTGTGGGGCGATTCGCCCACGATAGATGAGGTGGCAATGTGTGCAGGGACAATTGGCTATGAGCTGATGTGCCGTTTGACCACTCGACCAAAGCGATGTATTATGGATACATACCTACCTAAGAAGGAATTTAAATGAACATAAAAACTTTCAGCTTAGCTGTGATCTGTGGGCTAACGACCACCGCATACGCCCAAAGCTTACCGATTGATCATGATGCCAGCCTAAGACTTGGCGTCAATACGACTTATCATGCAACTGCTTATCATGCTAAAAATCCTGTTTTTGCCATGCCACAGGCTTTTTATGATAATAATCGTTGGTATATCGAAGGTGCTGAAGCGGGTTTTTACCCTTATAAGGATAACAAGCACCATGTGCGTATCGGCTTAACTTATGATGGTCAGAGCTTTGACCCCAATCATGCCAATGCCATAGAACTTAAGCAGCTTAATAAGCGTCAATGGTCAGCACTCGCCCATGCAAGCTATCTTTATATCACCCCTTACGGTGGTCTAAAAGCAAAAGCTGCCACCGATGTGCTTGATCGGCATGATGGTCAGACTGTCACTTTATCGCACCTAAGTCGCTTTAATAAAGATGCTTGGACGGTATATCCAGAATTTGGTGCAACTTGGCACAGTAAAGATTACAATCAGTACTACTATGGCATTTTAGATGCCGAGGCCTTAAAAACCAATCATACCGCATATCAAGCCGATTCTGGTTGGTCGCCCTTTGTGACAGCGACAGTCAATTATCAAGTCACACCAAAAGTCAGTGCATTTGTTAATCAGCGTATCGAATGGCTATCAAATGCCCAAAAAAATAGCCCAATGACTGACAATAAAATTGACAGTAAAACTCGGCTGGGTCTAAATTATCATTTTTAATGATTTAACCTTTGATTAGCCAAAAACCGCCTATCTGATTAGGCGGTTTTTGTGAAACTCAATGGCTGATTTATTCAAATCAATTAATCATTATCTTGAGCTTTTAATTGGATATAGTTTTGAATACCCATATCTTCGATCAGTTCTTGTTGCGTGGTCAGCCAATCTTCGTACTCTTCATTTTCATCTTTTAGCTTCACCAAAATCTCTCGTGATACATAGTCACGATGATCCTCACAAATACCAATCGCTTCTACCAATATATCATGTTTACGCTTTTCAAGCTTTAAATCACATACCAAAATCTCAGCAACATCTTCGCCAATCAAAAGCTTGCCAAGATCTTGTAGGTTTGGCAAACCTTCTAACAGTAAAATTCGTTCGATCAGCTCATCAGACCATTTCATCTCTTGAATGGATTGCTTATAAAATACTTCATTAAGCTCATGGACGCCCCAATTTTTGGTGATGCGTGCATGTAAAAAATACTGATTGATCGCAATGAGTGACTGACCCAATACCAAATTTAACGCACGGATAACTTCTTTATTACCTTTCATAATCACTCCCAATTAGTGAGCATTGCCCTGCTGATCAACTTCAGCAGTCACACTTTGTAGGTAGTTTTGTAGACCCATCAAATCAATCAAACGCAACTGTTTTTCAAGCCAATGGGCGTGATCTTGCTCAGTATCTTCAAGCTGACGCACCAAAATATCTCGTGTCACATAATCTCGCTCTGTCTCACACAATGCGATACCCTCTTTTAAATGTTCTTGTACACGATACTCTAGCTCAAGATCACTTTTTAGCATACTTGGCACATCAGAGCCAATCTGAATTTCGCCCACTTGCATATTTGGCTTTCCGCCAAGCATCAAAATACGCTGAATTAATAACTGTGCATGTCCTGTCTCATCTTGCATTTCGTGATAAATACGATCATATAATTTACCAAAACTCCACTCCGCATACATTTGTGCATGAATGAAGTATTGATCACGAGCACCAAGCTCACCACCTAATAAAAAGTTAAGATAATCAATGACTTTTTGAGATGATTTCATGATAAAACTCCTTAGTAATATACCAAATTGATAACACTGTTTTAAATAGCGATTGGTAACTATATTGGCCACTATCTTATCATAAAATTTCAAATCGTCTATCTTGGCTTTGTAGGGATATTGAACCGCGAACGCTTTGCAATCTGATAAGCATTTACAAGTAAAACAAAAAATCATCTGCATAAAACTAGGCAGATGATTTTTAGGATAGATATAACTTTTTGATTTTAAATATAAAATATAATCTATAATGAGAATTGGTATAAATTGTGATTGATTAACCACTCGGTTTATTTGCTTATTTTGTTCAATAGACCGCCCAAAGCCGACATCGAATAAAAATTAGAAATAATTTAGAAACATTAATAATCAAAGTTTCTTAACCTGCCATCACATCAATGGCGATCACATTGGCTTGATGCTCATCAATCAAATCCTGAACCATCGGTACACAGCAACCACAACAAGTACCAACAGATAAAGACTCTTGAAGACCCTTCATACCTGATACGCCTGATGATAACGCAGTCTTGATTTGTGAGTCTTTTACATCATGGCAAATACATACATACATCAGATGACTCCTTTCGCTTTCGATACCGATAAACTTGAGAGGTTTTCATGATCAACAATGATTCATGTTTTTTACTTTACAGGCTTATAATAACAATAATTATTCCCATTTGCAATTCATTTTATTAATTTTTTCAAAAACAATTATTTAAAAAATTGATCATGATTAAAAATAGATTGAATATCACACTTATCGCCATGATTCATTATCGTATTTTAGCCTTTGGTAACATTTGATAAGTCGGCAAATCATCAAAATTTATTATCAATTGCTCATAAGGCTGTAATCCATTATAATCAATTGTATAGATAATTATATTTGGAATAATGCTTTATGATCAGCGTTTTTGAACTGTTTAAAATCGGCATCGGACCATCAAGTTCACATACGGTCGGCCCCATGGTGGCAGCCAATCGTTTTTTGGTGTTGCTTGGCGATCGTATGGATAGCGTCCGTCAAATTACCATTGAGTTATATGGCTCTTTATCATCAACGGGCAAAGGTCATGCCACAGATACCGCTATTTTGCTTGGTTTATCAGGGTATGAGCCACCTACGATTGATACCACTCGAACCGAAGAATATTTAAAGCCCATCTACCAAGAAGGTCGGTTGATGTTGGGCGGCACGCATCAGATTGCATTTGATGCTAACGAACATCTTTTATGGGATGACACGCCATTGCCTGAGCATCCCAATGGCATGAAACTCATCGCCATACTTGATGATGGTGAACAGTTGGCACAGACTTATTATTCTGTTGGCGGTGGCTTTATCAAAGATGAGCAGCAAATTCACTTAGCACCATCTCAAGATACTCAATCAGCCTACCCTTATGATTTTGACAGTGCAGAAGAGCTGGCGGCATTATGCCAAGCACATGATTTAAGTATCGCCGATTTGATGCTTGCCAATGAAACTGCCCTAAGGGATATTGATGATGTTAAAGCGTATTTAAACGATGTTTGGGATACCATGCAAGCTTGCGTCACTCAAGGCTGTAAAGTTGATGGGATTTTGCCCGGTGGCTTAAATGTCAAACGCCGTGCCAAAGATCTGTATGAACAACTATCCAAAGAATATGGGTATTCAGGCAATGGAGGTCTGCTTGCCATGGATTGGGTGAATTTATATGCCTTGGCGGTCAATGAAGAAAATGCCGCTGGCGGAAAGGTCGTTACAGCACCTACCAATGGTGCGGCGGGCATCATTCCTGCTGTATTACATTATTACCGTGGATTTATTCCAGCATTTAGCTACCAAGGGGTGCGTGAATTTTTATTGGTTGCAGGTGCGATCGGTGCACTCATTAAACAAAATGCCTCAATTTCAGGGGCAGAAGTTGGCTGTCAAGGTGAGGTTGGCTCTGCTTGTGCCATGGCAGCGGCAGGATTGGCTCATGTTTTAGGCGGCAGTGTTGCTCAATGCTTGAATGCAGCAGAAATTGGACTTGAGCATAATTTGGGCTTGACATGCGATCCAATTGCAGGACTGGTTCAAGTCCCTTGTATCGAACGAAACGCCATGGCATCGGTCAAAGCCATTAATGCTGCGCGTCTTGCACTACGAGGTGATGGCAGTCATCATGTCTCATTAGATAAAGCGATTGCCACAATGAAAGAAACTGGCATGGATATGATGGATAAATACAAAGAAACCGCCAAAGGTGGACTGGCTATCCACGCTACCAATGCCATGAAGACAGCACAGCGTATTGATGCCATTAATATTAGCTCAGGATTTAGTCAATGCTAATCTCAATCATAAAAAACCAAGCAATGAGCTTGGTTTTTTATTGAAACACTTATTGAAACATTGATTGAAACAAGCTGATAATTATAGCATTTCAGGTGTTTTTGAGATAATTTTATTCAAAGTCCATTTTGGAACAACTTGACCAGTTGTCTCATTTAATAGACGCTCTTGTTTTAGGTCTAATACATAGCGGAAACCTGGCTCGTATTGGAAACCCTCAATATCACCACTTAGCACATTAAAATTACGATCAAAAGTACGGCGATATTGTAAGCATTCTGCTTGCACGGTTTCACCCAAGTTATTGGTTAGCTCGCACACAGCTTTACGAGGTGCGATCTCTACTTGGAAGCTACGCAAATCTTGAACTTGCACCTGCTTAACTTCACCCTCAACAATCATCAAGCGCTTATCATCAAGCTGCTTTGATGCACATCCTGCCAATGCTACAGAAGCCAACGCCACGCCTGCAAATAATTTTTTCATATCAATTATCCTTTAAATAAATCATCTAAAAAAAGAGGAGACTATAAACTATAATCACACCCCGATGACGGATCTGCCATTCCAACAAATAGGATGCGATCTATAATCATCTTGTATAAATGCTACCACAAAATTTTGATACTTTTAAGTAAAAATCTGACACAATTTGTAAATCTTTTGTAAATTTATCAAATATTGCCATATAATGTGCAAATAGGCAGTATGACGCACTAAGATAGGCGATCAAAATTTGTCTATATAAATACAAAATAAGCACTTGCTATGATTAATGCTCAATAAAAACCCCACTTGCATGACTTTACAAGTGGGATTTTATTCAAAAGTAAAAATCTATCGTAATATTACAAACCTGCTTCTTTTTCGGCAGCTTCAACAGTTTGACGGATAAGCGTATTGATGGTCATTGGGCCAACACCGCCTGGTACTGGCGTATAAGCAGAAGCGATGGCCTCGATACCGTCCAATTCGATATCCCCACAGCCGCCTTGATCGGTCGGATGAAATCCTGCATCAACAACAACAGCACCTTGTTTGATCCATGATTTTTTGGTTAATTCAGGTACGCCAACAGCACCAACAACGATATCAGCCGAAGCGACATACTCAGCTAAGTTTTTGGTGCGTGAATGGCAGATCGTTACAGTGCAGTTGGCATTTAATAGCATCATCGCCATCGGCTTACCCAAGATGGCACTACGACCCACGACAACCGCATGTTTGCCTTCAAGTTCGATACCATAATGTGTCAACAGATGCATGATGCCTTGTGGTGTGCATGAACCATAAGCAGATTCGCCCATTGACATACGCCCAAAGCCTAGGCAGGTGACGCCATCGACATCTTTATCCAAACTGATGCGATCAAAGCAAGCTCGTTCATCAATCTGAGTTGGCACAGGATGCTGTAATAAAATGCCGTGCACATCTGGATTATCATTTAGCTCATCAATCTTAGCAAGCAGCTCATCAGTTGTGGTATCTTTTGGCATATCAACACGCATGCTATCCATTCCGACACGCTGGCAGGCATTGCCTTTCATGCGTACATAGGTCGCTGATGCTGGATCATCACCCACCAAAATTGTTGCCAAAATTGGCGTGCGTCCTGTTTTTTGTTTTAATGTCTCAACACGCACTGACAGTTCGCTTTCAATGCTTTTTGCCAATGCCTTGCCGTCTAGTACAGTTGCCATAACCTTGCCTTTTTAGTGATCATCAATCAGTTAATAAATAAATCCAAATAAATTATAGTCAATTTGGCTTAATTTTACCAGTCAATTTGGTATCAATTGTCTCAAAATTAATCGCACCATCTTTCATGGTTGCAGCCACTTTCACACCTTCTTTACCCTGCTTTAGATCGCCAAACAAAATCAGTTTTGATAGCGGTTTTTTGAGTAGCTCTTGAATGGTTCTTGCCATGGGTCTTGCACCCATTAAGCGATCATAACCTTTTTTTGCCAAATGCAAACGCACCTCATCGTCCACAGATAAGATGATATTTTTATCAAGCAATTGATCATATAATTCGGTTATGAACTTATCAACCACATCGCCAATCACCTCAGGCGGTAATGGTGCAAAATTTACGATGGCATCCAAGCGATTGCGAAACTCAGGGCTAAATGTACGCTGTATGGCATTTTGATTATCGCTATGATGATCTTGCTGTGTAAACCCCATCGATCGGCGGCTGATGCTATCTGCTCCAACATTGGTCGTCATAATCACAATCACCTGCTTAAATGATGCCATGCGTCCATTATTATCTGTTAATGTGCCATGGTCCATCACTTGCAGCAACAAATTAAATACATCACTGTGCGCTTTTTCTAACTCATCTAAAAGTAGCACGCAATGTGGATTTTGCTGAATTTTTTCGGTTAATAAACCACCTTGATCATACCCCACATAACCAGGCGGCGCACCGATCAACCGTGATGCCGTATGTGCTTCCATATATTCACTCATATCAAACCGCACCAAAGGCACACCAAGTAAATAAGCCAACTGGCGGCTGATCTCAGTTTTACCAACACCTGTCGGGCCTGAAAATAAAAATGAGCCAATAGGTTTATCAGGATGGGTTAATCCTGAGCGTGCAAGCAAAATCGCATCAACAAGCGTATCAACGGCTTGGTCTTGACCGAAGACCATCTGCTTTAGATTAGCGTTTAAATTTTTTAAAATATTCTTATCATCATGAGAGACAGATTTGGGCGGTATGCGTGCGATTTTTGCGACCACTTGTTCTATGATATCAATATCGACTTGGATTGATGATGAGGTTTTTTGGGTATCCATTTGACTATGATTGGTGACTTTATCATGATGCAAACGCACAAAAGAGCCTGCTTCATCGATCACATCAATGGCCTTATCGGGCAAAAATCTTTCATGAATATGCTTGACAGATAATTTAACAGCCGCCTCAATGGCATCTTCGGTGTATGCCACGCCATGAAAATCTTCGTAATATCCTTTCAACCCCTGTAAAATGGTGATTGTATCAGATACCGAAGGCTCTTTAATGTCTATTTTCTGAAAACGCCGAGATAGCGCATGATCTTTTTCAAAAATTTGGCGATACTCAGCAAATGTTGTAGAGCCAATTGAGCGAATATACCCCTTGGCAAGTGCAGGCTTGATTAGATTTGATACATCCATACTACTGTCCATGGACGCACCTGCCCCAATCATCATATGAATCTCATCAATAAATAAAATTGACTCTGGTGTATCTTTTAGCTCATCAATCAAGTCTTTCATGCGTGTCTCAAACTCACCACGAAACTTAGTACCTGCAATCAGCGCACCCATATCCAAGCTATAAATTGTCGCATTAGCAAGCGGTTTTGGCGCCTTGCCATTCACAATCAGCCACGCCAAACCCTCAGCAATGGCTGTTTTACCAACACCAGGATCACCAACCAAAAGCGGGTTATTTTTGCGGCGGCGGCAAAGGATTTGGACGGTGCGTTCAATTTCATCTGCCCGCCCAACCAAAGGGTCGGTTTTACCTTGCTTTGCTTGCTCATTAAGATTTAAAGTATAAGCATCCAGCGGATTTTGCTTGGGCTTTGTCGATTGATTGGCAGACTCGTCGACACCGTCATAAGCGTCATGTGCAGAACGCTGATGAATCGAAATTGCACGAGTAACCGATAAAATATCCACGCCACAAGACTGGATCAACTCATTGGCATAACTGCGTTCTTCTTTAAAAATTGCGACAAGTGCATCAATGGGTTTGACCAGCTGCTGGGTTTGGCTGGCTTGCACTTGCCAAATTGCACGCTGCATCACACGATTTAGGCTTTTGGTTGGCAATGGGTCGACATCTTCACGCTTGGGCATGAAATCTTTAAGATATTGCTTGATACTTGATAAAATAAATTCACTGTCAGCACCGCACTCCTCAAGCACTCTGACGGTAAACGCATCTTTTAATAAACCCATCAACAAATGCTCAACGCTGATAAATTGATGTGAATGTTGCTTAGCAAACTTCAGCATAAATTCTTGAATCGTTAACAATTCAGGACTTAGCATAATAATCCTTATAATAAAATCTAAAAATTAGGCAGGCTCAATCGTAGTGAGTAACGGATAAGACTCTTGTTCTGCCAATGCCGTCACTTCATCTACCTTCATCTCAGCTAAGTCATAAGGCAACAAGGCAACCGCCGCTTGTCCCAACTCATGAATCTGCATCATAAGCTGATACGCCTTATCAATATTGTGCTGAAAAATCTCAACGAGTACATATACCACAAAATCCATGGTCGTATAATTATCATTATACATAATCACTGTGTACAGCTTGGGCTGCTTGACTTGAATTTTGGTTTCGGTGATGACATCGGTATCTGACCGATGTTTGGAAGGTGATTTAAAATCTTGGACTGCCTTAATCAAAAAATAACTGCTGCACTGCTTCGTCATATCGTATTGCTGCTAGAAATTTCAATTTTGGTTAATATAAATTTAGTTAATATAAAACAGGCGAAAGCCACTGCCTCGCCTGTATTTGTGATAAAAAGTACCCATAAATTATTGCGTGCTTTTTTCAATTGGTCGGTGGTTTGAATGTGACATTTTTGCCAATGAAGGCGGTGCATTGGTGATGATTTTGCCAATTTGCCAATTATACAACTGCTGAACTTTTTGATTGCCAGCGACCAGCTCCAGCTTCATTTGCTTCGGCTCAAAGCCCTCAGGCATGATAAATCGACCACGAATATTTGCCACACCACGAATATCATAGCTTGATGGCTCAAGCGGTATCTCAACCATACTGGTTTCGTTTAGTAAAGTCAATTTAGGAATCATCTTAACGGCTTTTCCAGAAATATCAAGCATGGACACATCAAAGCGATATTCAAAGGTATCATTTGGTAAAGAGATGATTTCTGATGCCATGATAGATAATGCCACACCGCCCTGCTCGGCAACTGCAGTTTTTAGTAGCTCATTGACCTGCTCAAGTTGTAAATTGGTGGTCTTTAGATTGTCATAATCTGTACGCAGATTATTTAATGTCGATCGACTGATATCACGCTCTTGGATGGCAGTTGTCATCTCCTGCTTTAGCCGCACATTTTCAGCGGTCAGCTCACTGACATTAACCGCTGCATCATGCTTTGCTAAGACGGTACGCTCAACACTGTGCATGCCTTGACGATAGCCAAATTTATAGCCAATCACAGCGACAATCAATGCAGAAACAGCAAGCGCAATCAAAAACAATGCCAAAATCTGATTGGTTGAGCCACGCTGCTTTTTAAAATGAGTGAAAAGGGTTAAATTTGGCATAAAAAACCTGATATTCATTGGTCGATCAAAATATCGCTATTATAACAAATATTGTATAAATAAGAATAATTATTTTTTATCAGCCAAACTCAGCCCCACTCTGCTCAATCAACAAAGCAGATGATATTAGCCCACGAATTTATCTGAGTGCATATCATGCGGCGTAAGCTGTACACGCTTTAGCCGCATGGCATTTAACAGCACCGAAATTGAGCTTAGTGCCATCGCAGCTGCCGCCATCATGGGATTAAGTAGCCCGATTGCAGCCAATGGAATGCCGATACAATTATAAACCAATGCAAAAAAGAAGTTTTGCTTAATATTGGTTAAAGTCATGCGCGCGATACGATAAGCATAAAAAACATGGTTCAGCGAATCGCCCAACAAGCGTGCTGATGCGGTATGCTTAGCGACGCCAGTGGCACTGCCGACTGCAAAACTGGCGTGTGATGCTGCCATCGCAGGTGCATCATTGACACCGTCACCAACCATAACAACCCGCTTACCTTGGGTTTTTAATGTCTCAATGGCGGACATCTTATCTCTTGGCGACATTTGCCCAAAAGCGGCGGTAATACCAAGCTGATTTGCGACGCCATCGACAACGGATTGGCGATCACCGCTCATTAAATAAGTCTTGATCCCATCATGATGAATGCGGCCGATGATGCTGTGTGCGTCTGCCTTTAGTGTATCGCTTAGCCCAAAGACCGCCATCGGCTCATCATCTATGGCTAACCCAACCAAACTTGCATCCGACCACTGGTCATCTGCCTGCCATATTTCTAGACCAATAAATTTAGGCGTTCCCACTTTTAGTCGCCCAATGCCATCAACATACCCCATCAGCCCTTGGCCGGTGGTGCTTTGGATATCAGATACCTCATATAAAGGTAAATTTTTATCTTTAGCAGCTTCCACCAAGGCATTTGCCAAAGGGTGGCTGGCGTACTGCTCTATGCTGGCTGTCAACCCAAGGGCCTGCGATTTATTTATCTTACTGCTTAAGCATTGGATTTTTTGGACACTTGGACGACCCAAAGTCAGCGTGCCTGTTTTATCAAAAATAATGGTATCAATGCCACCAGCAGACTCAAGGCTGACCGCATCTTTAAACCATACACCATGGTGTGCTGCCGTGCCCATGCCTGCCATAATCGCAGCAGGTGTTGCAAGTCCAAGTGCACAAGGGCAAGCAATCACAAGCACAGCGACGCCACGCATTAATGCGATATCAAAATCTGCACCAAGTAGATAATTGACCAAAAAACTCATCATCGCCAATGCAACCACCACAGGCACAAAGACGGCTGCAACTTTATCGGCAAATCTGGCAATATCTGCCTTGGTACCTTGTGCATCTTGAAGTGCTGACATCATATCACCAAGCTGAGTTTTTGTGCCTGTTGCGGCTGCTTGGTATTGTATTGAGCCATCTTCTACGCTACTGCCTGCATACACCGTATCACCGATATTCTTATCAATGAGTAAGCTTTCACCTGTCAGATGAGATTCATTGCAGACACCAAATCCGCCTTGCACCACACCGTCTACGGCGATCTTATCACCAGTATTCGCCAGTAGCACATCACCAACTTTAATATGCTCAATGTTGGTTTTGACCCATTTATCATCGATACGCCGATTGACTTCTGTAGGAATCAGCTGCGTCAATAAGCCTAAGCTGTTTAGGCTTTGTGTTTTGGTGCGATGCTCAAGATATTTACCAAGCCTAACAAATGCAATGACCATCACCGATGCTTCAAAATATACCATATGCATGGCGTGCAGATCGGTCAGCCATACATAGCTTGAATATGCCCAAATTGCTGTTGTACCAAGTGCAACCAAAACATCCATATTAGCAAGCCCGCCCCTAATGCTCGCCCAAGCACCCAAATAAAAGCGTGCACCGAACACAACTTGCACCACACTTGCCAAGATAAACTGAATCCACACAGGCATCATCAATGCGTGTGATCCAAACAACATACCAAGCATACCTACCCAAAACGGTAATGACAATCCCCAAAGAATCATCAAATCCCAAGGCATCTTGTGTTGGTCTTGGCGATCCGCCATTGGCACAGCCTCAAAGCCTGTTTTTGCCACCCAAGCCATCACTTCATCACGATTGGTCTGATTGGCATCATAAGAGATATGCAATACCTCTGTTGCAAAATTGACTGTCGCTTGATGAATGGCGGACTTTTTGCTTAGTACTTTTTCGATGCGTGTGGCACACGATTGGCAAGTCATGCCACTGATGGCAAATTGCTCAGTAATTTCATGCACTTGCTCAGGGGAAAAATGAGGATTTGGTGATTTGTCCGACATTAAGGCACTCGCTTTTAGCTGCTGATAGCTCAATAATAGGGGCAAACTGTGCTTAATACAAGCAAAACGGTTGGTTTCTTAAGCTATCTATACATTTGCATAATCGTTCAAAAGCGAATACAATACTTTAAATTTAGCATAGGAAAATTTATGACAACCATCAGCGTCCAAGCTCTGGTTAAGTTTTGTGACAACTATCTTAATGCTCATGAGTTTCAAGACTACTGCCCAAACGGATTACAAGTTGATGCAGGCAGACCCATTAAACGGATCATCACTGGAGTAACCGCTTGCCAAGCCTTAATCGATCAAGCAATCCAAGCCAAAGTACAGGCGATCTTGGTGCATCATGGATATTTTTGGAAAGGTGAAGACCAACCTTTGGTAGGCATGAAAGGCGTGCGTGTGCGTAAACTTATGCAAAATGGTATTTCATTGATTGCTTATCACCTACCACTTGACGCCCATCCTGACATTGGTAATAATCGCACCTTGGCTGATATGCTTGATTTGACGATTACGGGTGCATTGTATCCCAACCAAAAGCATCCGATTGGTAATGTGGCAACCACAAACCCTATTTTGGCGTCCGAATTTTCCGATAAAATCACCAAAGTTTTAGGACGCACGCCCTTACATATTGCCGCCACCGATGGCAATCGCCGACTAAATAAAATCGCCCTATGCACAGGCGGTGCACAAGATATGATTGAGCAAGCGGCAACCATGGGCTGTGATGCGTTTATTTCAGGCGAAATTTCTGAACGCACAACACACATGGCGCGTGAGCTTGGTGTGGATTATTTTGCTGCAGGCCATCATGCCACAGAGCGTGGCGGTGTGATTCGACTCGGTGAAGTCATCAATCAACAATTGGGTATTGATGTGGCATTTATTGACATTGATAATCCTGCGTAATTGATATTTTGTATCAATATTGAATTTTGTACCAAATTAATCATACATTACCCAAATATCCCGATAAAAATCAGCGGTTATTTTTTGATGATAAGCATCGCCATTCTGCCGATTGCTGGGCGGTTGGTATGAGTTTGGAGACGGTATGAATAATATTTAGGTGATAAATAACTACATGGCACGGTATCGTTTAGCACTGTTATGCCAAATTTTTCAAGCTGCAACTGAGCCAATCTCTTAATATCAATATATGCCTTATCACTGTTATGAGAAGGTTTGATCAGCATATCAAACAGCACCTGCCTATCAAGTAAGACAAGTTTATTTGTTACCGCCTCATCAATGATATGCTCAGCTAAGTGCTGATCCACTTCATACGCTGGCAGTGAGATGCACGCACCGATGACAGCAAATAGCTTGTAAGAAGTTGGCATCAAAGCGACTGTTTTGGCGATTACGCCATTGGCCAGCCCTTGCCACCCTGCATGAATACAGGCGACCGTACTGCCATTTTTTTCAAATATCGCTATAGGCACACAATCTGCTGTCATGATCGCCAGTGCTGTCTTAGCACGCTGAGTGATCAAGGCATCTGCCAAGCTTAACGACTGCGATCTTGTCTGATCAACATCAATCACAACATTGCCATGGACTTGATTTAGCCAGTGGATTTGATTAGCACCTGCCTGCTCATACAGCCAAGCAAGTAGCCTGGCTCGTCGATTCAGTACCCAAGATGGCATATCATTGACATGAAGCGCCATATTAAATTTGCCATAAAGTGCCAATTGATTATCATCATGACCTATCAGCCGATCGGCTTTATCAGATACACCAGTATGAGTCTGTATAACCAACACATCATCATTTTGATAAAGAATATCCAAAGGCAGCGTCATATTTTCATTGGGTATCATCGTTTAAGATCTCAATCAGCTGCTGCATATCTTTAGGTAGCGGTGCATGAAATTTCATCGCCTCGCCAGTAACAGGATGAATAAAACCCAGCATGTATGCATGAAGTGCCTGCCTGCCAAAATCCAAAATTGCACATCTTTGCCTGTCGGATAAACCTGAACGCGGCGATGTGCCATAGACAGGATCGCCGACCAGCGGATGACCAACATAAGACAAATGTACGCGTATTTGATGCGTTCTACCTGTTTTTAGATGAATATCCAAAAGACTGTAACGCTCATGCAAATACTTGGCATTGACAATGTGCGTTAAAGCAGGCTTGCCCGTTTGTTTCACTGCCATCTTAGTCCGATGGGTGCTATGCCGACCAATGGGTGCATCAATTTGAGCATGGCGAAGCACTTCGTGCACTGCACCCAAAGCAATACATTGATAATGACGGTAGACGCTTTTATCCTTAAGCTGATCAATCAAAGATAGCTGAGCTGATTTTGTGCGTGCGATGACAAGTAGCCCTGTTGTATCTTTGTCAATGCGATGCACTAGGCCCGCTCGTGGCAAGTGTGCCTGCTTGGGAAAGTGATACAGCAGTGCATTCACCAAAGTACCCGTACGATTACCAGCACCAGGATGCACCACCATACCTGCAGGTTTATTAATGATAATCACCGCCTCATCTTCATAAATGATATCAATATCAATATTTTCAGGCAAATCCTCTGAATGAGACTCGTGGGCAGCTTCTAGCGTTAATATATCGCCCACTTTGACCGCATATTTTGGCTTAACCACCTTGCCATTAACCGTCAATTGACCCTCATCGATGAAATTTTTTAAATTTGCGCGTGAAAACCCCCCAAAAATATCCGCACAAAGCTTATCAAGCCTAATGCCAATTTGCTCGGTACTGACACTATGCGTCAGATGAATTTGGGTCGGTGTTTGGGTGGTCGTCTCATCTGCATCAATCAGATCATCAGCATCACTATCCTCACCTATGCCGCAGTCAGGTGCCTGATTGACCAAGTTATCCATCAATTCATCATGATTCATAATAAAGCCCAAGAGTAAATTTAGACCACTTTAGCACATTTTATCAAATTTGATAAGACAGGCCGCTGATATATCAACGCATTTTTACTTTTATCCAAAATATATCAAATTGGCTGGCCTTACTCATTATCCAAGCAATCTTTTAAATAGGTTTTGTGTGTTTATACAGCCAATAGACATTCATTGTCAGACCCATAAAAACATGCTAAACTAGCCCAAATTTAGACCAATTCATGAGAATTCCTATGAAATCACAAAACAAGCTGATTGCCGCCATGATGGCAGCGACTTTGACTGTTACAGGCTGCCAGAGCGTGAATGGACTGTTTGACCGCAAGGCTGATACCGTAGAAACGGCTGAAAAAACAGATGCTGCATATTATCAAGAAGCCAGTGAAGCACTTGATAAAAATCAAAATCGCAACGCCATTGAAGCACTAAATAACATCCGAACCTTTTATCCGACAGGTCAATATGCACAGCAGGCACTGCTAGATCTCATTTATGCCCAATATAAAGCCAATGATTTTGAAGCAGTTCTACAAAGTACAGAAGAGTTTATTCACCGATACCCAAACAGCCGCTCGGTAGACTATGCGTTATATGTCCAAGGCGTTACTCATATGGGCGGCGCTCCCAAAGCTTCTCGTTTGGTTAGATTTGATCAATCTCATCGTGATGTGACTTATCTACGCCTAGCTTTCCGAGATTTTCAAAACCTGCTTAAGCACTATCCTGATAGTCCATATGTTGCCGATGCCGCACAACGCATGATTGCCATTTATAATGACTTTGCTGAGCATGAATTGGCGGCAGCGCGTTGGTATGTCAAGCGTGATGCGATGGTGGCTGCTGCCAACCGAGCTAAGTGGGTGTTTCAATACTATCCACAGTCCACAGGTGTGCCAGAAGCTATCGCAATTTTGGCTTATAGCAATCAAAAGCTTGGCTTGACTGAGACCGCCAAACAGTACAAGCAGTTACTCCAAATTAATTATCCGCAATATCTCAATCAAGATGGTTCAGTACGCCTCAGTGATACGGGTGCCAAGACACGCACACAAAAGGTATTATCAGCACTAAGCTTTGGGCGTTTGGGGCGTGTCAGCGAAAATCTTGACAACTATCAAGGTCAATATCATGGCGCAACACGCACCCAAATCATCAACCAAGCAGGTGCGATTAGCTTACCTGCCACAACCCAAGTCCCAGAAGAAATTCCTACAGCTGGTGGTACAAATCATCGCCCTGCCATCAGTTTAGACTTGCCATCAGCAGAGGCAGACGCTGGACAATTAAATCAAATACCACGCTAATGCCAGTTTTTAAGCAAGTTATCATTTGTTAATTATAACCTTATGTTAATTATAATCTCAGGCGGTGTATGGTCGCCTGAGATTATTACATCAATTGGAATTTTGGACATGAATATCCCCGAGTCCATCATTGAGCAGCTCAATAGTCAAGCTGACTTAGTGGGAATCATTGGCAAGCATACCACGCTCAAAGCGGCAGGTCGTGAATACAAAGGCTGTTGCCCCTTTCATGGTGAAAAAACGCCTTCCTTTTATGTCAATCCTGAAACCAACTTATATTATTGCTTTGGCTGTCATGCCAAGGGCAATCCGATCACTTTTTTAAAAGAATTTGAACGGATGAGCTTTATTGAATCGGTCAAATTCTTGTCCGAACAAACGGGCATCGAGCTGCCCAAAGATGACACTGATCAAAAAAAATTCAAATACAAAAAAACCGTTAAGACTCAGGGTGCCAAGCTCCCAACTCAACCTTCGCCAGATCCGAGCAGTCGCCAAAACTTCATTCATCATCAGTCCGATACACGCCCATCACCAGCAACCGATTGGGTCAATGATTTATCGGCATACGATACTTATTCTGGATTGGCTGATCCAAGCCATCATACTGGTCAAGTGAATGAGCTTTATGGCACTCGAGCACCCATTTTGACTCAGTCGCCCAATGCAGCACAAGGTGATTTATACAGTCTACTAACCGCAGTGCATGATTATTATCAGCTGATGCTTAACAATTTTACTTTTGCAAAACAGTACTTTTTAGATCGTGGTCTTAGCGAAGAGACCATACAAACCTTTGGGCTAGGTTATGCACCTGACGGTTGGCAGCATTTGGAGCAAGTTTTCCCCCAAGACATTGAGGGTTTGAAAATATTAGGTTTGGTTCGAGAATCATCTAAAAGTAATGGCAGGACTTTTTGCTTATTGCGTCATCGGGTGATTTTTCCGATTCGTGATAATCAAGGGCGTGTTGTGGGCTTTGCTGGGCGAAGCCTAGGTGATGAAAACCCAAAATACATCAACTCAAGCGAATCACCTGTTTTTCAAAAACAGCAGATTTTATATGGTCTGTATGAATCACGCAAACAAAAAGCCAAAAACTACCTACTGGTTGAGGGTTATATGGATGTTATTGCCTTATACCAAGCAGGGATTTATGGGGCGGTAGCGCCTATGGGTACTGCCGCTAACGAAAAGCAAATTGAGCGACTGTTACGCTATAATAATCAGCTGACTTTATGTTTTGATGGTGATAATGCAGGGCAAAAAGCAGCGTGGCGTACGCTAGAAATTGCCGCACCCATCTTAAACGATGGCCGTGAGCTTAAATTTTTAACTTTACCCGATCATCACGATCCTGACACTTACCTAAAATCTCATGGGGCAGCCGTAATGCGTGATGCTATCGAGGGTGCGGTGAGCTTATCGGATTATATTTATGGCGTTTTGGCAAGTCAATACGACCTAACACGCCCCGAATCTAAGGCACAAGCCATGGCAACGCTTAGGCAACTGACCGAACTGCTGCCAAAAGGCTCTAGCTTAAAATGGTGGTTAAATAGCGATATTTATCAAAAATTAAAAGCCATTGGTCGAGAAGGACAGTTTAGCCCAAAAGTTGAGTTAATTAACTATAACCGCCACGACGCCGCCGATGCAATCACCGAAATCGCATTGCATCTGATTCACACCCCCATTTTGCTCAAATCTGATCCTTTGGCATTTGTCATCGAACACTCAGGCATGGCACAAGCACATTTACCATTATCTAATCATCTTGAGCGACAAGAAATTAGTTTACCCAAACTGCCCAATTGGGCAAGTTTTAAAAGCCCATTATTAGATGAAATCATTGCCACAGTCAGCACATTACCAAATGAAATTTTACAAGATGATACAAAAATGGTTCAAAGCTGTGCGTATTTTGTCATTGCTGCTTTGAGCGATGTTCACAAAAGTCAAATACAGCGATACTGGCAAAGATTTATCCAATCTTGGTCCAATCAAGATCTCAAAGCCATCACGCCAGTATTTTATGGACTGATTTGCACCGCCTTAAAAGATATTCTGCTTAAACAACAAACTAACAGTAAAAATTTAATTTTATCAGAAGTTTATAAAAGACGCTTGCAAGCATTGGTTCATTGGGATAATATCCATAATAAATCACAATTGGCAGAAATTTTAACAAAATAAGCCAAATCCCATCAAAGGCATGCTATACCGTCTTGATAGTTAAGTATTTGGATCATTGAGTTGGCAAATCACAATACCGTTTTGGACGATGGGCGTTTGATTGATAGAGTTACAATAATTCATTTGGCGTGACTGATGGGCAAAATATCCTGCCACAAAGCTTAATAAACATAGCACGCCCACCAAAATCTTGACACCGCTGTTTTGTAAAATGACTGGTTTATTTTTATTCATCGCCATCATCTCCTTGACAATTACCTAATTATAAAGGTGAACCCGCCAAAGAAATAGCGGATTTGAAACCTTGGCGACTTTCACAAGTGCCAAGCCAAGCATGCGTGTTGGTGTGCGTTTGTGGTATCAATCCACGCAAGCGTGTGCCATACACTGCCAAATACATCTGTATATCAGCGGCACTAAATTGCCCTGTTAAGTATAACTTATCAGCCAAAGCTATCTCTAGCATCTTTAAAGCATTCATCACATTCTTATCCAAAATAATCTGATGAATGCTTGAGTTAAATTTATTGAGTACAGGTTTAACAAACCAAGGAGATTTTTGGCGAGCTTTATCTAAAATCAGCCCCATCACCAAAGGCGGCATCAATGACCCTTCGGCAAAATGTATCCAAAAAGTATAATCACGCCATACTTTGTCATTGGCTTGTTCGTTTGGGTTGGCTGCAGCAGGATAAAAATACGCTTTAGAATCATAAGCTTTTAATAAATAAGATAAAATTAGTGCAGATTCTGCCAGAACTTGCTCCCCCTTAGGCAATCTGTCATCGATTAAAATCGGTGCCTTCCCCATGGGGTGAATCTGCTCAAGATTTTTGGGCGCTAAAAAAGTTTTTTGATCACGCTCAATCAGATGTAGCTGATACTCTAAGCCATAAGCCAATTTAAGCTCTTCAAGTAGCCAAACCACTCTAAAAGAGCGAGAGTTATTCAAATGATATAAATGCAACATGATTGACAATTCCAAAAAGCCAAGCCCGTAAGCTTGGCTGAACATTCACTCAATAGACTCAGATGCCTATTGCACCACATCAGCTAACACCTCTGACTCTTCGATTTCATCGTCATCATGTTCAACACATGCCATGCCAACCAATACCTCTTCATCAGCAATGCGAATCAGCTTAACGCCTTGAGCATTGCGACCAGCATTAGCAATCTGAGCCACAGGCGTACGCACCAAAGTGCCTTTATCCGAAATCAAAATGACATCTTCCTCGCCAGTCACTGCAATCGCCTTGACCAATTGTCCGTTACGCTCAGAGGTCTTGATTGCAATAACGCCTTTGCCGCCACGGCCTTTGGTTGGATAATCATCAATCGGCGTGCGTTTACCAAAACCATTTTCGCAAGCACACAAGATCTCACCTTGTTTGGGTGCAACCACCAAAGACACCACTCGGCTCACCGCAAAATCATCGCCGACTTCATCGCCATCTTCATCCAACAGCTCTTCTTCATCAGTTGTTGCAAGCAGATTCACACGCATACCACGAACGCCTTTGGCAACTCGGCTCATGGCACGGATACTCTGTTCTTTAAAGCGAATGGCTTTACCTTCATTACTAAATAGCATAATCTCTTGTTCGCCATCGGTGATCGCAACACCAATTAAGGTATCACCTTCTGCTAGATCAATCGCTCGTAAGCCTCCAGCACGCAGATTGGCAAATTGTGATAAAGCCACACGCTTGACTGTCCCTGATGCTGTTGCAAAGAACACAAAGCTATTTTCGTCTTTTAGGTCATTGACAGGCAAAATTGCTGTGACCAACTCATCTGACTCAAGATTAATCAAATTCACCAAAGGGCGGCCTTTTGAGCCACGACTGGCAATCGGAATTTCAAACCCACGCAATCTAAAGACACGACCTGTATTGGTAAAGCATAAAATATGGGCATGCGTACTGGTTACCAACAAATGCTCAATAACATCATCTTCTTTCATGGCAGTCGCTGAGCGTCCTTTACCCCCACGCTTTTGGGCCTGATAGTCACTGATCGGCTGAGTCTTGGCGTAGCCTGTGCGAGAAACCGTCAAAACAACCGTTTGTTCAGGGATTAAATCTTCACGATTAAAGTCATGACGCGCATCGACAATATCGGTTTTACGCTCATCACCAAATTCATCACGAATGTCAATCAATTCGGCACGCACCACACCCATTAAGACATCAAAATCATCCAAAATCAGGGTCAGGCGTGCAATCTCACCCAAAATTTCTTGATACTCACCCGTTAATTTATCCTGCTCAAGCCCAGTCAAGCGATGCAACTGCATATCCAAAATGGCGTTCACTTGGTCAGGTGACAGACGATAGCGGGTTTTATTCTCAATCAAGCCATACGGTGCTTTGAGATCCTCGCCATCAATCATCTCAGGGCGGATAGATTTAGCACCTGCTGCGTCAAGCATTGCAACAACGCCAGCTGACTGCCAAGTACGCACCAATAAATTTTCTCGAGCTTGGCTGCGATTGGCTGACTGCTTAATGGTCTGTAAGATATCATCAATATTGGCAAGTGCAATGGCCAATCCTTCAAGCAAATGCCCACGTGCCAATGCTTTATTCAGCTCAAAAATTGTACGGCGTGTGACCACCTCTTGACGATGGCGAATAAACGCCGCCACCAAGTCACGCAGCGTCATAAGCTTAGGCTGACCATTATCCAATGCCACCATATTAATACTAAAGCTTGTTTCAAGTGGCGTTTGGTTAAATAAATTATTAACCATTACCTCACAATTTTCGCCACGGCGTAAATCGATCGCCACTCGCACACCTTCTTTATCTGATTCATCTCGGATTTCGGTGATGCCTTCAATTTTTTTGGCATTGACCAAATCGGCGATATGCTTGATCAGATTGGCTTTATTAACTTGGTAGGGAATTTGTGTAAAAATAATGCGCTCACGGTCTTTGTTTGCACCGCTGTCGCCCATTGGCTCAATGTGATAGCGACCACGAATGTGCAAACGACCTTTGCCAGTACGATAAGCATCGATGATACCGCTTCTGCCATGGATAATGCCGCCCGTTGGGAAGTCCGGCCCTGAAATATGGCTAATTAGCTCATCGGTTGAAATATTTGGATCTTCGGCGTATGCTAAGCAGGCATTGAGTACTTCTGTGAGATTATGTGGTGCCATATTGGTTGCCATACCAACAGCAATCCCTGTTGCACCATTGACCAATAAATTTGGAATGCGAGCAGGCAACACGCTTGGCATTTTCATCGAACCGTCGTAGTTATCTTCCCAATCGACAGTCTCTTTATCAAGATCGGCAAGCATTTTATGCGTTAGCTTCTGCATTTTCATTTCTGTATAACGCATGGCTGCTGGCGGGTCACCATCCATTGACCCAAAATTACCTTGACCATTGACCAGCATATAACGCAAGCTAAAATCTTGTGCCATACGCACAATGGCATCATAGACGGCAGCATCGCCATGTGGATGATATTTACCAATCACATCACCGACCACACGCGCCGATTTGAGGTATTTTTTATTATAATCATTTCCAAGCTCATGCATGGCATATAAAATACGGCGGTGAACAGGCTTAAGTCCATCACGCACATCAGGTAGCGCGCGAGAAACGATGACACTCATCGCATAATCCAAATACGAACGCTTTAATTCTTCGACAATGCCAATTGGACTGACCGAATCACTCATAAATAATCCTTGCTACAAACGATTAATTTACACGGTTATGGTAAATATCTCATCACCAAACCCATGCACAAATACCTTAAAAATAAGGCAATATTTTAGCACAAAATGCCCAAAAAATGTAGGTAATCACGGATTTTATTTGGGTGGTCAAATCAAGACCAGCCAATCCATATCCCAAATCTAATCACCAATTAAACCGTGTTACGCTTAATCACACATCAGATAGCCATCTTGGATGAAGATTTGGTTATTTGGATTTTTTATTGGGGCGAATGACGCTGTTGAGCATCTGTTCATGTGTGATGATCGTGGCTTGGTTTGGTGTGCGTAGCTGCGGCTGATGGTTATGCTTATAGGCGGTAATCGCCATACAAGCGGCGACCTGTTTTGGCTCAAGCGCGCGTTTGTTTTTATTGAGTGTAGATAATACACCATTGAGTGCTTGACTGCCGAGGCTTTTTAGGCTCAGGCGGTGCTTGGGTAAGGTTAAGCGATACAAACGAAAAATTGCCAATGTATCAAAGCTGAGCGTGCGTAAATCATATTCTACATCTGCCTTGGCAGTTAGCTCATCATCATGATTGGGGGTATCAGCACCTTCTTTGGATAAAAAATAAAACTGTTGCACGCCCTTTTGTTTGCACGCTTTGGCAAATTCTAAATTATACAGGACATTGACTTGATAAAATTCATCATGACTTGGTACTTGCTGTTTTGAGACACCAAGACAACTAAAAGCATCTGTATCAGCACCAATCGCCACCGTCTCAATGGTCGATGCAAGTGCCCGAAAATCCGCCACATGATACACCTGCATATTTGCACTCATGGCACGCGGCTGAGTACGCGTGATGAGTATCACCGACTCATAGATCAGTGCAAGCTCTTGTGCCAGTGCCTCGCCCACTCGACTCGAACCACCGATTAAGATTGCTTTGGTTTTCATCAATTTTCACTCACGCTAAATAATACATAAATTATCTTCAAGCAATCAAGCGATTGCACCAAGTGCTGATTTTACATTTCTTGTTCTAGATTATTCTAGCACAAAATCCATCAAAAAAATCAAGCACCAAGTCCGTCAGTCAATCGACTAAGAAAATTTTTATTTGCATATTGTGAGATTGCCAAGATTTTGGTATCATAGACGGCATATTGTCCAAGCGGTGTGTCTTCCTCAAACACATTGCCCCACTTTTTATAATTTAGCATTTTACTTTTTAAGGATTTACCCTATGGCAAACTCTGCACAAGCTCGTAAACGCGCTCGTCAAAATACTAAGCGTCGTCAGCACAACGCATCTCAACGCTCTATGGTGCGTACCTACATCAAACGCGTCAATTCTGCAATTGAAGCAAAATCTTATGAGCTTGCAACCGAAGCCTATAACAAAGCTGTGCCAGTCATTGACCGTATGGCTGATAAAGGCATTATCCATAAAAACAAAGCCGCTCGCCACAAGAGCCGCTTGAATGCCGCAATTAAAGCTTTAAAAGGCTAGGCTAATATTAAAAGGCTAATAGTTGCTCAGCATCATAGAGCTCAAGTCATCTTGGGCTCTTTTTATATCTAAAATGATAGATTAGCCAAATCTCATTTATTAATGCATGATTTTGCAATAAAATGGCGACACAAACCTAAATTCTTGTTACAATATTCTAATCAATAAATAGTATGGGCGTTTGATGAGTATTAAAGTTTTGGTCGTAGATGACCATGATTTGGTAAGAATGGGCATCACTCGGATGCTTGATGACGATCCAAATATTGAAGTTATCGGTGAAGCGATTGATGGCGACAGTGCGGTGATACAGGTGCGTGCCATAAGTCCTGATGTTGTTTTGTTGGATGTCAATATGCCAAATATCAATGGTGTAGAAGCCACTCGACGCATTAAACAGTTTAATCCAAACATCAAGGTACTTGCTGTTTCAAGTTTGACAGCTCAGCCATATCCTTCCATGCTTTTAAAAGCGGGTGTCAATGGCTATATTACCAAAGGCACGCCGCTTGATGAGATGATTCGTGCCATCAAAAAAGTACACGCAGGATCGCGTTATTTTAGTCATGATGTTGCCGAGCAGCTTGCCGAAACTGTACTTGGTGAACAAAAAGAGTCGCCCTTTGATGCCTTATCTGAGCGTGAAAAACAGGTTGCCATGATGGTTGTTAACTGTCAAAGTACACAGCAAATTGCCGATCAGCTATTTGTAAGCGCCAAAACAGTCAATACTTATCGCTATCGGATTTTTGATAAACTGGGCATTGATAGCGATGTCAAACTCACGCACCTTGCCATCAGGCATGGGCTGGTACAGACTCACTGATAAAATTAGCCATCAAAAGCGTCACTTGATAATCTTATGATGGCGATTTTGGTTGTCTTAAATCAACTTTGGTTTGTTTTTACTCGCTCCATCAAATCTAGGCTCAAACGCAACCATTCATCGTCTTGTGAATCGTTAGAAGGTGGTTTAAAACTCACATCAGGCACCACACCGATTTTATCGATTTTTTTGCCATTGGGCGTTAGATAATGTGCGGTAGTTATCTTAATCCCTTGATGATTTCCCAAAGCGATGACCGACTGCACCGAACCCTTACCGTAGCTCGCCTCACCCACGATCATTGCCCGCCCATGGGTTTGCAATGCACTTGCCAGTACTTCAGCTGCTGATGCCGAATAGCGGTTTTGTAAAATAATCACTGGCATGGATTCTAGTACGGGTGAACCATGCGTTTCTATCACCCTTTCTATGCCACTTCGGTTTTGGACTTGGGTAACGACTTGCTTTCGCATAAATAAAGAGGCCACCTCAGCGGCTGAATCAAGCACGCCGCCAGGATTGTTTCGTAAATCAATCACCACACCCCGAACCTGCCCTTCTATTAAGGCAAGGCGATCAATTATATCTTGTCTGGTGTTATTTTGAAAGACGGGAAGTTTGATGACAGCAATGCCATTTTGAACAAAAACTTCAATGCTACTCTTTTGAGCTTGGTTACGAATGACATTGACGGATTGCTTGGATCGACCTGCTCTTGAATAAGTGATATCAACGCTTGAGCCTGCGATACCACTTAAAAGCTGAATGATGTCATTTTCGGTTTGGGATTGGTTAAGTTTAATATCACCAATCTGGTGTAGATAATCACCAACATTAATGCCTGCACTTTTGGCAGGGCTATCGGCAGTCACTTCAGTCACCACCCAATGTGCATCTTGGCTCCTCCAAACTGCCTTTAGACCCACGCCTGCCACATTACCTGTGGTAAATGAGCTAAGATTGGCAAAGGCAGTCGCATCAAGAAACTCAGCATTGCGATCCACACGATTTAGCATCCCATGAATGGCGTGATAAAACAACATCTCATCATCTACAGGCTCAATGTATTCACGACGCATCAAATCAACCACTTGTACAAAAGTTTTGAGCGTGGTGGGACTGATGGTATTCAAAGGCACTCGCCCAGAGTGCAAACCGTCAATACCATACAAATGATTTGGTGCTACATCCAAAGCAGGCGTATCTATTATCAGATCGTCTACATCTGCTTGATCATCAAAAGCCTGTGGATTGGCAAATGCACTCATATAGCCCATCGCACCAATCAATAAAGCCGTTATTACTGCCAAAAATCGCATACCAAACCTTCTTTGTTTAATCACTCAAAAAACCAATAAACTCTCTCCAGTCATCTGACTTGGCTTATCTAACCCCATCAGATCCAACAGTGTTGGTGACACATCGCACAGCTTGCCGCCACGACGCACAGTCGCTTTTTTATCACCAATATAGATAAAAGGTACAAGTTCTGTGGTATGCTGCGTGTGTACCTGACCACTTTGGTAGTCTTGCATCTGCTCACAGTTACCATGATCAGCGGTGATTAATAAATGGCCGCCAGCGGCACGAATATGCTTGACCACCTCGCCTATGCACTGATCCACTGCTTCCACTGCCTTAACTGCCGCATCAAATACCCCCGAATGCCCCACCATATCGCCATTGGCATAATTGACAATTAATACATCATATTTGCCCGAGTCAATCGCATCATTTAATTTTTCGGTAACCTCAAAAGCACTCATTTCAGGTTTTAGGTCGTATGTTTTAACATCAGGACTATTAATCAAAATGCGATCTTCGCCATTGTACAGCGCTTCACGACCACCGCTAAAGAAAAAGGTTACATGTGCGTATTTTTCGGTTTCGGCAATTCTAAGTTGGGTTTTACCCAAATTTTGCAAATATTCGCCCAGCGTATTTGTCAGACTTGTTGGATGATAGGCAATGTCGGTTTTTGGATTATTTTCAAGCTCATCTGAGTATTTGGTGAGCATAACAAATGCCGATAACTCAGGCACAATATGACGATTAAAGCCATCAAAATTTGTATCCACAAAAGCCAAGCTGATTTCTCGTGCACGGTCAGCACGGAAATTCATAAAAATCACGCCATCATTATCACCAATCACGCCATCGTCTTCAATGAAAGTTGCAGCGATAAATTCATCCGTCTCCCCTGCAGCATATGCTTGCTCGATTGCATCTAGTGCATTATCTGCGGTTCTGACCGATTTGCCTTCGGTTAATAGCTGGTAGCAAGATTCCACACGATCCCAACGCTTATCACGATCCATGGCATAAAATCGACCGATGACGCTGGCAATTTTAACATTACCTTCAAATTCTTGATTAAGCTGAGTAAAATAATCTTCAATATCAGTAACATAGCCTTTGGCAGACTGTGGCGGTGTATCACGACCATCCAAAAACGCATGCACAAACACTTGCATAGCACCTTGAGATAACGCAAGCTTAGCTGCCGCCTTAATATGATCAATGTGTGCATGCACCCCGCCATCAGACAACAGCCCTAAAATATGCACCACGCCTTTATTATTCAGTGTGGCTTGAATGGCATCTATCAATGCTGAATTATTAAAAAATTCTCCTGAGGCAATCTCATTCATAATTCGGGTTGAATCTTGAAATAAAATACGCCCAGCACCCAAATTCATATGCCCCACTTCAGAATTACCAAACTGGCCTTCTGGCAATCCAACATCCATACCAGAACCAGAAATCAGCCCATTGGGATAGCTGGCAAATAAAGCATCTAAGTTTGGTGTATTGGCTACGGCAACGGCATTATCTTTGGTCTCTTCACGATGGCCAATACCATCCAAAATCATCAATACATGGGGAATTTTTTTCTGATTTGACATCGCACGCTCCAAATAAACTGATAAAAATACCCCTTATTGTAGCATAATTTTTGGTAAATCATCCTTGCCTGCTAAGAAATAAAATTCATCATCCTGCTGCATCTGTGCTTGCAAATTCTCATAGAGTTTTATAAAATACCGACCAGTTGGTTTCATTTAGTTTTACCGTTATTTATCCCAATTTTATTTATCCCAATTAACGATAAGTTTTATTAAATATTTTTTAATTTTGAATGGTTTATCATATGAATGACAATTTATCTATTGGTGAAAACAATCTACACGCTGGCACATCAGGTACAAAGCGAAAAAATAAACCAGAGGAGCTTAAACATGGGTTGATCATGGCGGCCAAGCACTTGATGGTCAGTGATGGTGTGGCGAATTTATCCATGCAAAAAGTTGCGGACACTGCAGGTACCAGTAAAGGCGGACTATTTCATCATTTTAAAAATAAAGAAGAGCTGTTAAATGCCGTGGTGGGTCTTTATATCGCTCAGCTAAATACTGCAATTTTATCCATCACTGATGAATTGGGTGCTATTCAAGGTCGATTTACCAAAGCGTATTTGCAAGTGATTTTTCAAGATTCTAAGATTGGTATGAACAGCAACTGGTCTGGGCTACTAACAGCCATTCATGCTGATGCTAATATGTTTGAGGTGTGGCAAAACTGGATGGCTCAAAAACAAAAGCAGTTCGCCGCCACCGATAGTCATCCACAGTATCAAGTGGTACGCTACGCCATCGAAGGTGCTCAGCTTGACACCGAACTAAAATCCAACCAAGCCAAACAACATGAGATTTATGAGACCTTAGCCAGTCTGATTTAGCCTAAAACCCACCCCAAAATTAGCAATCTAACTTTGAGGTGGGTTTTAATTTTTGACAGAGTTTTTGGGTGCTTAGTATCAAATGGCATAGCCCAATGCATAAAATGCGACAAGCACGACAGCAATAATCACGGTACCAAGATTAAGCTTGTTAAATTCACCAGAAATTAGTCGTCCAAGCACCAATGTACCAAAACCAAGCATAATTCCTGTGACAATATTGGCAGTCAAAACAATAAATACAGCACAAATTAAACCGCTCATTGCTCCGACAAAATCTTCAAAATCAAGTCTTGAGACATTGCTTAGCATCAAAAGACCGACATACATGAGTGCAGGTGCGGTAGCATAGCTTGGTACCAAAAATGCCAATGGCTGAAAAAATAGCATCAATAAAAATAGCACGCCAACCACAATCGCTGTCAAGCCTGTCTTACCGCCTACTGCCGTACCGGCAGCAGATTCGATATACACCGCAGCAGGTGCTGTCCCAAAAATACCCGAAAACAGGCTACTGACTGAATCTGATGTCAAAGCACGACCGCCATTGATGATTTGACCATCTTTGTCCAGTAGATTGGCCTGACCTGCCACGGCACGAATGGTACCTGTTGCATCAAAAATTGCTGTCATAACTAAGGCAAACACCACCGGTAAAATCGCTGTATTTAGCGCACCCATGACATCCATTTGCATAAATAAAGAGTCTGAACCAAAGCTTGGTACTTTTAAAATGGCACCATCTGACTTCACTGCAGGATCAAAAAGTAGCCCAATCATCGTAATGGTAATAATCACCCATAAGATACTGCCCTTAATGCGTAATCGCTCAAGACCAATAATCGCCGCCAGCCCCACTAAAGATAAAATCACAGGCAACGACATAAACTCGCCCATTGTCACAGGTAAACCTGTATCATTTTTGATGACTAAACCCACACCATTGGCAGCAATCAGCAGTAAAAACAGTCCGATGCCGATGCCTGCACCGTGTGCAATCGATGCAGGCAAATTGCGTAAAATCCACGCACGAACACCAGTCACCGAGATTAAGGTAAAAACCACGCCCATTAAAAAAATTGCACCCAGTGCCACAGGAATGCTCACACCTTGCCCAAGCACTAAGCTAAAAGCGGTGAATGCCGTCAAAGAAATCGCACAGCCAATCGCCATCGGTACATTTGCCCAAAGTCCAATTAATATTGAACCAAGGCCTGCCACCAAGCATGTTGCAACAAAAACGGATTCAGCAGGAAATCCAGCTGCTGATAACATATTTGGCACAACGATGATCGAATACACCATCGCCAAAAAAGTCGTCAAGCCAGCAATGATTTCTTGACGCACGGATGAGCCACGCTCATTAATTTTTAAATAGGATGATAAAGTCATATTCTATCCAGATAATAATCGCTAAAGCCTTAATTCAAAAGCGGTAAGCCAAATGGCAAGGCAATTTGGTTATTCATAAAATAAAAACGCATAATTCTACCGCAAAGTCATTATGATGCCAAACAAAAATTTGCAAATTGATGTATTTTAGAAAGAATTGATGCTTACTAAGCAATTATGATGAATAAAAATGTTCTTTCATGGGTAAATTTTGCTAAAATATACATCGTTTAACTGTTATGATTAAAATGACAACGAGATACCTAATGCTACAAAATTCTAACGAAACCATCACGCTGCCAAGTTTTGAGTTAACCATGGTGGCAGCCGATACCCAAGAAGCCACTGCTGTGCAGCTCAATCAACTGCTTAATCAAAGTCATCAGGGCTTGATTTTGTATTTTTACCCCAAAGACAACACGCAAGGCTGTTCCATTCAGGCGGTGGATTTTAGTCATCATAAAGCCAAGCTTGAATCATTGGGATTTTATATCCTTGGCGTCTCTCGAGATGGTATCAAATCTCATCAAAATTTTATCAATAAAAAAGCCTTATCAATTGATTTAATTAGTGATACCGATGAAAAACTTTGCCAATATTACGATGTCATCAAAGAAAAAAAGATGTATGGCAAAACCCATCTTGGCGTGGTACGCTCTACATTTGTGTACAATAAAAATGGCGAGATGATTGGTAGTTTTCGGGATGTCAAAGCCAAAGAGCATGTTGAGAAAATTTTAGATTTTCTTGAAAATAAAACCAATTGACCCATCAGATAATAAGTTATGAAAGTTCTTCAACTGTCATCCTCGCTTAGGCATGATGAGTCCGAGCGTGGCATTTATCCCATCTCCCATGCGCTCATCAAAGCTGGTCATGAGTCTATCATCATCGGCAGTGCTCCAAGCGATAGCAAGCTTGTTGTGCGTCTTGTGCGTGATGGGGCAATATATTACCGCCTACCTATGCCCAAAAAAAGCTGGTGGGCATTGATACACACACTTAAGCTTCGTCAAATCATTGAACAGCATCAGCCCGATATCATTCACATACATTCTCGTACGCCTGCTTGGGTGTTATATTGGGCAATGCATTCCTTTCCAAATGACAAGCGTCCCAAAATTATTTCAAGTTTATACGGATTTTATCCTGTCAATTCTTATTCAAAAGCACTGTTTCATGTTGATTTGCTGATCAGTGCATCTAAAAGTATTGATAAACATTTTAATAAAATTTTTGAAAAATTAAAATCAGAAAAAATTGATAAATCCATCAAGTTGCCTGATATCATTTGTGTGCCGCGTGGGGTGGATATTCGAAAATATCCCTATCGCCATCACTCATCTGTGCATTGGCTACATCAAACCTTTACCCAATTTCCTGAGCTTGAACACAAAAAATGGTTGGTTTTTCCAACACCGATCGGTCCTGAATATGGTCAAGAATGGCTCATTGATATTTTAGGAAATCTACAAGAAAAATTTCCAAAAATTCACGCAATTATCATGGATGACGACCCCACAGCACGCATTCATCAGTGTGTTTTTTATGAAGATTTTGTCCAACGCTTGCATACTTTGGGCTTACAAGATCGGGTCTCTTTTATCGGCAAAAATCCGCCTGACATGCGTGAATGGCTGTCATCAGCTAATATCGTATTATCACTTGCCAATCACCCCGAAAGTATTGGCATGACAGCACTTCAAGCCATTCATTTAGGAACACCAGTGATTGGTTGGGCAAAAGGTGCCTTTGCAGATATCCTAGGAGACTTATACCCCCAAGGATTGGTCAAAGAACAGACTGCGATCATGCTGTGTAAAAGTGTTAAGTTTTTATTATCAAACCCCATTCCGCCTGCCATGACGCATGCTTATGAGATTGATGATATGGTCGATAATACAATTCAAGTTTATCAAGACTTAGTCAAGCAAAGCACAGAGTGATAAATTAAACTTGACCCTCACCCTCGATTTTGATGACCTGAACCTCACCCATCTGTTGCCACAGCTGGTGGGTGCAAATTAATAACAAGCCAATATCACCAGATTTTTGGGCATCAATTAGACTCAACCATACATTGTGGCGTGTATCTGGATCCAAGCCTGCAAAAGGCTCATCTAGCATCATGACCGCTTTTGGGGATAGCAACAGTCGAGCCAAGGCGATACGCCGTGCTTGCCCACCAGACACAGCCATACCATATTCTCCGAGCCGAGTTGCCAGACCTTTTGGTTGATTATTTAGCCAAGTTAATAAATTTACTTTTTTAAGAGCTGTTATAAGCTCATCATCGGTTGCGTTTGGTTTACCCAAACGAAGATTATCTGCCAGCGTTTGATCAAAAATATCAACTGTTTGCCCCAAAAATCCCAGTGATTGGTCAAAATCAACTGACTGCCACGGATATTTTTTGGTGTCGGTACATAACCAAATCTCACCCGAGGTCAAATCATGCTCTTGGGCAAGTGTATGCAGTAAAGTGGATTTACCAGCACCTGAAGGACCTATAATCAAGCAAGGCTTATCAGAGCGAATCTTGGCATGGTGAATATGAGCACTGATGATGGCATTTGGCGCCCTAACAATGGCATTATTAAGCCATAAAGTCAAAGCATCCTGCTGATTGGTAATCTGATTAAAATTGATTTTGGGAGCAGCGTTTTGGCCGACAAGCATCTCGTTGAGGCGCTGCTTGGCTACCTGACTACGCCCCAAAGCCAATGGCTCAGCAATCAAGTTTTGGATAAACTCACCCAAGCCCATCAATCCTAAAAATACTGCCAGTGCGACCGCCGAACTCATCATCGGATAATCATTTAATGTCTCAATGGTAAAAGCAACACTATCTGTCTGTCTAAAAAATCTCCCTACACCCCAAAGCATGAGCACCGCCGCCAGTGCCAGTGCCACTTGCACCCCCAACATGCCCATTCTGCGTAGACGATGTGATGACAGTGTTATTTTGGTTTGCTGAGCATCCAAATCACTCAGCTGATGTATGTACGCATCCCAGCGATGCCAAATCAGCAAGGATGTCAGTGCTGGCAAGGTATCCAGCAGTTTTGATTTGCGAGTTTCAAGTATAGTACTCTCGTCATACGCCAAATGAATGCCACGATATACCACAAAAGCAGCAATCAAAATCGCCAAGCCGATCGGCACTAGCCCAAACCATGCTTTGGGTAATAGCAACAGCGTAACACCAGCCACCAAAATCACCGCACCGATTGCCATAATCCAAGGTGATATCAAGCGTAAAACAAATTCATCTAAAACATCAATGTCTTTGACAAGGCGATGCATTTTTTGGCTGCTAGACTGTCTTTGCAGGTTTCGGGCATTAAAATCCAAACTTGCCCAATCGGCAAAAAATCGTACACGCAAATCTTTTAACAGCCCAAAGACAGCATGATGCGATACCATCAAGTCACCATAGCGAGATAGCGTGCGTGCAATGGCAAAGGTGCGTATAATGGCCGCTGGTATCATATAATTAAATGTATGAGTACCTACCGCAACTAGGCCTGCCACTGCTGACATGGTCACAAACCACCCTGACACCATCGATAATCCTAAGACTGACCAAACAGTCACAAGCCCCAGTAGCCAAGCCAAGATCCATACCCAAACTTGGGTACTGATGAGTTCACGAAGCTTAAATGGTTGATTTGATTTCATCATAAACCCCCAAATGATGGATATCATCAAAGGCGATATCAACACTTTGATCATGGGTAATCCAAATGACCGTCCGATGCACTGATAAGCGTTTTAATAAATCTTTGATCATAAAGGCAGTCTCACTGTCTAGATGTTCTGTTGGTTCATCAAGCAGCCACACCTTAGCATCTTGAAGCAAAAGCTGCGCAATGGCAAGGCGATGTGCCTGACCACCTGACAGCCCACCACCCCGCTCACCAAGCATGGTATCCATCTGCTCGGGCAAATCACGGATCAAAGACCACAGTCCAACAGCATCTAGTACATCAATCAGCTCATCATCGGTCGCATCAGATTTTGCCAATGTCAGATTATCACGAATACTGATGGGCAGCAGTGCTGGCATTTGTGCCAAATAGCCAAACTGATGTCTAAGATACGCCATATCCAGCGTATCGTAGCGATAGTGTCCTTGATCATCATACACCTCAACCACGCCAGTATATTGCCCAAATCCCAATAAAATCTGTAAAAGTGTCGATTTGCCTGTGCCACTTTCCCCTTTTAATAATGTTGATTTACCTGCCACAAAATGCAGCGTCGTCGGCGTTAACCTGACTCGCCCATCATCACCAAAGGCAGCCACTTGCCTTAAACAAAATCCCACTTTTCCCATCAAATCCACCTGATGTAGCTCGGTTTTGCTATGTTTAAAATCAAGTATGCCAACCATCTCCTTGGCAGCACCGACGGCTTGACCTTTGACATGATACTCAGCACCCAAGCGGCGTAGTGGTGCATAAAATTCAGGCACCAATAATAAAATCATCAAAGCTGAGCTATAAGTTGTTATGACAACACCAGATTGCCAAGGTAAAATTCCAATCAGCCCAAAACCCAAATAAACAGCCACAAGTGCAATGGATAATGCCGATAAAAATTCAAGCACCGCACTATTTAAAAAAGCAATGCGTAGCACTGCCATGGTTTTTTTACGGTAATTGTCGCTACTGACATCAATATCTTTAACAGCGATATCAACCACGCCCAGACGAGATAGTGTATTCACCCCTCGTATCCAATCAAAAAATCGACCGCCAAGCTGTGCCATCGCATCCATCTGCTCACGGCTTTTGCGTGCAGTTGCTACACCAATCATCGCCATAAAAATCGGTACCAGTGGTGCCGTCGCCAGTAATATCATTGCAGCAGTTTTATTTAAAAAACTAATACAAACTGCCAATAAAATTGGTGTACTAACGGCAGTTTTTTTCTGAATTTCAAAGCGAGCATAACCGATGAGATGCTCAGGTTCATCAATGATTTTGCTTGCCAGTGCACCATCAGAGCCAAAAAAGCGTCTAGCAGGACCCATGTCACCCAGTTTAACCAATAGCCGCTGACGCACATCACTGGCTGCTTGCACACCGATGCGTGTGAGTAGTGCATCTTTGGCATAACCAATCAATGCGCGTAATAACATCACGCCAAATAAAGCCATCACATAAACAGCCAAAGCCTCGATCGCCATCACTTGATGCTGGGATAATTCAGGAATAAATGGCAAAAGCCAGCCATCAAAAATCATCACCAAAATCCAAGCTTGTACCATGAATAATAGCAAGCTAATGACATCGCACAGCCATGCTAAAGTCAGCTGCTTTTTTGCAGGACGAAAAACAGAATTTAAAAAATTATTAGCCACGATATCAGCTTGTGAACGCCGAGGTTTTTTGGGCTTTTTAAGACGAGCTTGCGTGGTGGTCATGATGAATGGCGTATGATAATGGACAAATAAGCTATTATCGCTAAATTATGGCTTTTTTTCAACCAAAAACACCGCCAAATCGCTGGCGGTGTTTGAGTATCAAAAGTTTATTTTGGGGCAACCATTTGTTCTGGACGCACAATCTCATCAAATTCAGCTTCAGTTAATAAGTTCAGCTGAATGGCAGTTTGTTTTAAAGATTGATTATTTTTAAAAGCGGTTTTAGCAACTTTGGCGGCATTTTCATAGCCAATATGGCGATTGAGTGCGGTGACCAACATCAAAGAATGATGTAAATAATGGTCAATTTTTTCGTAAATTGGTTCAATGCCTACTGCACAATGCTCATTAAAGCTATTGATCGCATCCGTTAGCAGACGAATCGACTGCAATAAGTTATATCCAATCACAGGCATATAAACATTTAATTCAAAATTACCAGAAGCCCCTGCCATAGAAATGGTCGTATCATTACCAAAGACTTGGGTAACCACCATGGTCATCGCCTCACACTGAGTTGGATTGACTTTACCAGGCATGATGGATGAACCAGGCTCATTTTCAGGAATGCTAAGCTCACCTAGACCGCAGCGTGGGCCTGAAGCCAGCCAACGCACATCATTGGCGATTTTATTTAGGCTTGCTGCCAGTGTTTTTAGTGCACCTGAAGCAAATACTTCGGCATCTCGTGCGGCCAAAGCCTCAAATTTATTGGGTGCTGTGATAAAATTCAGCTTGGTTAATTCTGCCAGAACTTTAGCGACTTTGACAGCATAATCAGGATGACTATTTAGCCCTGTGCCGACTGCTGTACCGCCCAATGGTAACTGATAAAGACCGCTTAAGGCCGCCTCAATACGCGCCAAAGCATAATCAAGCTGCATGACATAACCACTAAACTCTTGACCCAAAGTCAGCGGTGTGGCATCTTGTAAATGCGTGCGTCCGATTTTGATAATCTCATCAAAATCAGCTGATTTTTGTGCCAATGTTTGGCGTAAATTATTAATGGCTGGCAACAGTTTATTGCTCATCTCTTGAGCAGCCGCCACCCGAATCGCCGTCGGAAAGCTGTCGTTAGTCGATTGGGCATGATTGACATGATCATTGGGGTGAATCGGCTGATAACTGCCTTTTGGTTTACCAGCAATTTCATTGGCACGATTGGCGATAACCTCATTAATATTCATATTAGACTGGGTGCCTGAGCCTGTTTGCCACACCACAAGCGGAAATTGATCATTAAGCTTACCTGCCAAAATCTCATCACAGGCTTGAACGATTAGCTGTGATTGTTCGTCAGTGATGCGGCCAAGTGTCGCATTAGTCATGGCGGCGGCTTTTTTAACAGTTGCCATCGCATGGATTAAAGGCTCTGGCGGTCTTTCTCCGCCAATACGGAAATTTTGGCGACTGCGTTCAGTTTGTGCCCCCCAATAAGCATCAGCAGGTACAGCAATCTCTCCCATGGTGTCTTTTTCGGTGCGTATTGTCATATTTTACTCCATTGATTTTTTGATAAAAGTCGCTTAAGATGAGTGATACGACCAGCGATGCAATTCTACTAACTGAATTGTACCACTTTATCTAAATGATGAGATGATTTAGCATACCATCAGTTTACCTAGGATTCAATAACAAATAATAATCATTACCAAATATAAACACAATGACCAAGACCAACCACCAAACCAATTTATCCGCTGTCCATTTGCGTAAACACATGCGTATGCAAAGACGATCGCTTAGTCACTGTGAGCGTCAAAGATCCGCTTACCTAGCAACCAGATTTTTATATAAATTAATACCGCTATTACCCAAAAAAGCCAATATTGGTTTTTATTTGGATGGATTTTGTGAACTACCAACCGCCACCATTGCCCAATTTTGTCAAAAACTTGACTATCAAGCGTATTTACCCATCACCACGCCAAACAAACCCTTGACATTTGCCCCCATCATTCAACCACTGAATAAAACACCTCTTAAAAAGCATCGCCTAGGTATGCATGAACCCCGCTCAAAACTGATATTATCTGCCAATCACATGGATGCCATCATTTGCCCTTTGGTGATGGTTGATCTTGACGGTATACGCCTTGGTATGGGGGGCGGCTACTATGACCGCACATTTGCAAAAGCCAAAAACTGCCTAAAAATCGCTTGGTGTTATGATTTTCAAGTGGCAGATCGGCTACCCAAACAGCCTTGGGATATGTCGGTGGACATCATCATTACCGATCAAAGGCTAATTAGATTAAAATAATGCCAATTCATCATCTGTTAACCAAATAGCCAAAATAAAAAGAGATTAAATATGGCATGATTTAATCTCTTAATTGAATCAATTGAATCAGTTTCAAATACATCAGCTATAATGTGCTGGTTCTTCATCATACACATGTGCATGCCAAAAGCTGCTTTGGCGTTGTACAACACTTGCGATGGCAGCATGAATCATCGCTTGCCCAACCACTCTGGCATCAGCACCTAGCATATCTTGGACTTGCTCTGAAAAAGCAATACTCACCAAAGGCTCATCATGATCATGGCCCACTTCTCGCAAAATCATCACCCCTGATGACTCTTCAATAAACTCAAGCAAAGTTTCTTGGACAAAACCATCTTTGGTCTTTTTTGATTTGCTGGGATGTTGCAACCGTGATACACGCTCTTTGGTACCCAAATCCTCTTGATCTTGCTGCTTACGCTGACGACGCTTGCGCTTGGGGCGATGCTCACCGTCAGATGCTTGTACCTGTGCGTTTAATCGCTGAGTGCGTGCCAGTTTTGATAATCTGGCCAAATCGATGCCTAATGTCCGCTCTACTTGCTGTGCAAGCTCCTCAACTGTCGCAGAATCCATAAACTGAGAAATGGCTGAAGCAAGTGCATCAATCAGCGTCTCATCACCACGCCCATTGATTTCCTGAAAAAACAGCTCATGTAAAATTGATAGTGTGTCCTCTTCATCAGAATCAGACGCATGATATACCAAATCATCAACAAATGATAGGCATTCTGCAATACTCATCGTTTGCCAATTTTCAATGGTTTGTGAAATTTGATTTGTCATTATGATTGCCATCTCATCATTATTTTAGTCTATCTTGGTATATGGCATCATTTTGGTGCTTTTCAAGTCATCGCCAGTAGCGTAGCTTTGCCAACATAAATAAAAGTGCAACAAACATACCCAAATAATAGACCATACGCACATCAAAGGTGCTATCACGCCACTTTAAAGGCAATGAGATCAATGCAGTTAAGGCAGGAATCACCACCAAAGCGACGAGCCAATTTTCAAGGACATGAAGCCATCCTTCCACACCGCCATATCTAAGCCCTGATAAACCCACCAGCAAACACGCCACAATAAGCAATAAAATCAAGCCTTTAGGGATATCTTTTGGCGTGATGATATCAGGAATTAGCTTGGAGAGCATCAGCTATACACTCCCATAATGGATAACATCGCAACAGTCGATAATAACCAACCAAAAGTCCAAGCATTTCTAGGGTGGATATTGGTTTTACCCAGTTTATTTAGTCCAGTTGCACCAAGCCAAGTCATCAGCGGAATGCCAATCACAAATACAGGCACAACGACAGCAGCATGACGCAATACCTCAGACATCTCATCACCAAACATCAATCGAAATCCATAGCCTGCCAAGCTTAATAGCAAACTTGCCAAACATAGCCCTATGGTAAAACCCATCGGTACGACGCTGGCGGGTTTGTTGGGTTTTGGGGGGTTGTGATGCGTGGTTTGGGCTTGATGGTGCGGTATGGTCATGATCGATTTACCTTTGATAACTCATCACGCATGGCATCAATTACAGCCTTATAATTAGGCTGATTAAAAATCGCCGACCCTGCCACAAACATATCAGCACCCGCTTCACCAATGGTGCGAATATTTGCCACATTGACACCGCCATCAACTTCCAAGCGAATGTCTCGACCACTATCGTCAATCATTTGACGCACAGTTGCTAATTTATCCAATGTTGCATCAATAAACTTTTGACCACCAAAACCTGGATTGACACTCATCAGCAAAATTTGATCAACCTTATCCAATGTATGATCCAAATAATATAAAGGTGTTGCAGGATTAAAGACCAAACCACATTTGGCACCACCATCTTTAATCAGCTGAAGGCTTCTGTCTATATGCTCACTGGCTTCGGGATGAAAAGTGATGATGTCAGCCCCCGCCTTTAAAAACTGCTCAATCATACCATCAACTGGCTTAACCATCAAATGTACATCAATGGGTGCAGTGATGCCATAGTCTTTTAATGCTTGACAAATCATCGAACCAAAAGTTAGATTTGGTACATAATGGTTGTCCATCACATCAAAATGCACAACATCTGCACCAGCTTCAAGAACGCTTTCAATATCCGCTCCAAGCCGTGCAAAATCAGCAGACAAAATCGATGGGGCAATCAAAAAAGGCTGGGTCATAATCACTCTCAACAATTAAATGGTATGGTGTATCATACCAAAAATCGGATATTTGTACCAATGTTTGATGTCATTGGCACAATTTTGCTCACTACCAACTTAACTTTTTATGAAAGTTTTAAATCGTTGTTATTGTTCGCCGTCGCCTGCCATCATCATGATTTTTTCACTGATGGCAACGGTATTAAAGCCTGCATCCACAAATAAAATCTCGCCAGTAATACCGCTTGCCCAAGGTGATAACAAAAACAGTGCAGCATTACCCACTTCTTCTTGGCTGACATTACGCCCAAGTGGTGCGATTTTTTCGCTAACATCAAGCATACGGCGAAATGATTTAATACCACTGGCGGCCAGCGTGCGGATAGGGCCTGCACTGATGGCATTGACACGAATGCCCTCACCACCCAATGATGATGCCAAATAGCGTACCGAAGCTTCTAGGCTTGCTTTTGCCATGCCCATGACATTATAGTTTGGCAATACAGAAATACTGCCTTCATAAGTTAAAGTCAACAGTGAGCCTTGGCGTGCAGCAAGTAATTCACGCCCTGCTTTGGCAAGTGCGACAAAACTGTAGCTTGAGATATCATGGGCAATTTGACTGCCTTCACGAGTGGTTGCTTGGGTAAAATCGCCATCAAGCTGATCGGCAGGGGCAAAACCGATGGCATGCACAATGCCATCGATGCCTTTATCGTCACCTACACCCCAATGTTTGGCGATTTCATCAAAACACACTTGAATCGACTCATCTGAGCCAACATCACACTCAATCACCGCCACCGCATCAAATGCTTCGGCAGCCATATCCACACGCTTTTTAATTTTATCATTCGGATAGGTTAAAATCAGCTGCGCCCCCTCACGATGCAAGCTTTCAGCGATCGCCCAAGCAATTGATAATTTACTGGCAATCCCAGTCACCACAAAACGCTGACCTTTTAGTAACATGACTTTATCCTTTTGATAGAAATTTTTGCCATTATAGCATAGAATTTTAAAATGTGGGATATAATTAGTACAAATGTAAACTTAATTTTAAACATCAACTCGTCCAAAGTGTTTGATAAACGCTCAAAAAGTGATGAAAAAATCAGTTTTTTGTTAAATCAATCGCTATTTTATGATAAGCTATGCATTTTTTTACTAGACGCTTAAAATATGCCAAATTCTGATACCGTAAACTTTATCCACGATTACGAAATCCTGTCTAAGCATTATGCCGAAATCATCTCCTCAGCAGGAGAAGATTTGACCCGTGATGGATTAATTGACACACCAATGCGGGCTGCCAAGGCGTTTGGTTATCTTACTCGTGGCTACCATCAGGATTTGGCAACCGTGGCTAATAATGCCGTCTTTGATTCTGATAATCCTGAGTTAGTTTTGGTACAAAATATTGAATTTTATTCGCTATGTGAGCATCATCTACTGCCTTTTTATGGGGTTGCCCATGTTGGCTATCTGCCAGATGGCAAAGTATTAGGATTATCTAAAGTGGCACGCATCATTGATATGTATGCACGCCGTCTACAAATCCAAGAAAACTTAACCAAGCAAGTGGCCAGTGCTATCGAAGAGCTGACGGGTTGCCGTGGTGTTGCGGTTATTATGGATGCCTGTCATATGTGCATGATGATGCGTGGTGTTGGCAAACAACAATCCACCACACGCACCACCAGCATGTTGGGTGAGTTTACCACCAATCATGACGCACGCCGTGAATTTTTGGATGCTGTACCTCGCCGAATGCCCGCTTTTGGCTAATTGGTTTACTTGTGGTTAAATGATTTGGCAATAGCTCGCCATTTGATAACGATCATCGCCAAAATGATTAAAAAAGAAGCGATTTTGTTTGGTAAAATTTTAATAAAGCACTTCTTTTTTTGGATAAATTTGCTATGATAAATCAAATTTTTAGACTTTTTGAGTCATGACTCATCATTTTCGCTCTTTGTTTGTCATCAGTATACATACTGTCATGCTGGTATTACTTGTTGGCTGCAAAAATTTGCCCGATACGCCTCACTTACCAAAGAGTCTGGCATTGACCAAACAGGTTCAAGAGCGTCACCAAATGGTCAAACATGGTGGCAGTTCAGATGGTCTCATCTCAGCCATCAACGCCCAAAGCCATCATCGCCCCAATCAATCTGGATATTATCCGATTACAACAGGTGCCAATGCGTTTGCTGCACGCAGTACGCTGACTGATGTGGCAAACCAATCCATTGATATTCAATACTACATTTGGCATAACGATGAAGCTGGTCAACTGATGCTTAAAGACCTGTGGGAAGCGGCTGATCGTGGTGTGATTGTTCGATTGCTGCTTGATGATTTTAATAGCTCACCTGAACTTGATCAGCTCCTACTACGTATCTCAAAGCATAAAAATATTGCTGTCAGATTAATCAATCCCATGCCTTATCGTGGCTTCCGTAGTCTAAACTATATGTTACATCCCATACGCACCAATCGGCGTATGCATAATAAAAGCATGACATTTGATAATAAAATCAGTGTCATAGGTGGTCGTAATATCGGTAATGAATATTTAAATAATGCACCTGTTAATCATTTTGCTGATTTGGATGTCATGTTAGTTGGTCATGTCGTTGGCAAAATTACCCAAAGCTTTGAGATTTATTGGGCTTCACCCCTATCCTTTGATATTGAAACACTTGTCAAACATGACAACAAAGATGACATCAGTGGCATCAAACCTGTGGTATTTGATGAACTTGAAAAAGTCAAAGACAGCTCAGATGCTGATCGTGAGCTACGCACTTATCGCCAAGCCATGCAAAATTCAACCATTGGGCAAGATTTACTCGCCCAGCAAGTACCATTTTTTTGGACAGAGATTGATTTGATAGCAGATAATGTTATCAAATTAAACGGTCACTCAGATCCTAATGAATTTTTGGTTTCACAGCTACAAACACAATTGGGTCAACCAAGCAAAAAACTCAGCATCATCTCTTCTTATTTTGTTCCTACCAAAGAAGGTGTCGACACACTGATCACGCTTGCTAAAATGGGTGTTGAGGTGCGTATTTTGACCAATTCATTTGATGCCACCGATGTTGGTATTGTACATGCAGGTTACGCACACTGGCGAAAGCAACTACTGGCGGCAGGCGTGCATCTTTTTGAGATTAAATCTAGCGCTCAGAGTATCCAAGATAACGAAAATCGTTTTTGGCGTACACGCCAGCACAGCACCACAAGTCTACACGCCAAAGCCTTTGCGGTAGATGATGATCAAATATTTATTGGTTCATATAATGTCGACCCACGCTCAGCCAATATCAATACCGAGCTTGGTGTTCTTATCAAAGATAGTAAATTGGCAGGACAGCTACACAAAGCTTTGAGTAATAGCCAAGCCATCACCCATCAAGCCTATGAACTAAAACTTGACGCCAAAGGTAATATTAATTGGCATACCATCGAAAATGGTCAACCAGTCATTTTGCATCACGAACCACACATGAATCATAAAGATCGTATTATCATTTGGCTGGCTGGACTGATGCCTATCGATTGGCTACTTTGATATTAATCATCAAATATATACCATCTAAATGAAAGCTTGAACCAAATTGTATAAATAATACTAGTGTTTTGTATGTTTTATTTGTAGAATATCCATGAGCAATCAATGCTTTATGGATATTTAGTGTATCTGCTTTTGATAAGATCTTATGAAGCATCAGATTTGCAAGATATTATCGATACTTCGCACCATCAAACCGTATGTTTGATTGGTATTTCATGAGAAGATTATCATGCCAGCCAACCAATTACCCAGCCAGCACTATTTTAGTGCCATTCTCATTACAAGTCTCATCGCCAGCGTGGCTTTTTTTGACTTTGCTATTTTTATATATCTGTCTGATTTATTACGACAGATCTTTTTTGGTGGTACGGAGTATACTTGGCTTTCTCGCCTGCAGTTGTTTGGACTATTTTCAGCAGGTTATATTGCCAGACCCTTGGGCGGTTTGATGATTGGCTACTATGGTGATACCAAAGGTCGCAGGCCTGCACTATTCATCAGTTTACTGGGCATAACAATATTCACTTTATTCATCGGGTTATTACCACAGTATAGCCAAATCAGCTTCATCGCCCCCATTATCTTTATCGTTGCTCGAGTTATCCAAAGTCTTGCCATTGGTGGCATCATGCCAAGCGTTTGGGTGTATGTCACCGAACATCTACCAACACGCCATATTGGCGTAGGTTGTGGCACGGTCTTATCTGGCTGTATACTGTCTTTGATTTTTTTAATTTTATTAATGAACTGGCTAGACGATACGCTAACTTGGGCACAGATGATGAGTTTTGGTTGGCGTATTCCGTTTATTTGTGGCGGTTTATTAAGCGTTATTTTAATCTTAATATCATACAAACACTTGCAAGAAACGCCCATTTTTTTAGAAGCACACTCTGAGCGGTCATTTCGTCCTGAAACTGAGTCAATGCTTAGTAACATGAGTTTATCCACTTTGACCAACTCACAAATCAAGCAGCTTGATCATCTGCCAGCAATTGAGTTTCAGCTTTCTGAAGATACAAAAATGCCCGATCACAGCATAAGCCCAAGCTCAATGACATTACCACCCAAAATCAATGAGATAGATCAACGCACAGTCACAACAGCCATGCGACTGACCTCAAAACTAACCAGCTTTGCTAGGTCGTCAATCTCGTTTTTTCAAATCATTTGCAATAAAAATATGCTCATCAGTATTATTCCTGCCATAATGTTAATCAGTATTATGGTCAGTTTATTGATATTTACGCCAATTTTATTGGTAGATTTGATTGATGGTAGCTTTCGAATCTCTGAAACGGTTTTATGGTTTGGCAATGTGCTTGCAATTTTATTTATGGCAATTGGTTGCTTGATATTTGGCATTTTGGTGGATAGGCTTAATCCTGGTATTGTGCTAACTTTTGGTAGCCTATTCTTGGCGATGCAAGTGGCTTTGTTTTTTAATCATTTGCGTAATGGTGGTGAATATGGGTTGATATTTTTTGCCCTATTTGGATTTGCTTCAGGTATCATTGGTGCAATTCCTTCGGTTGTCGTGCGATTATTTCCTGTTAAGATTCGTTTAACCAGCGTCAGTATCATTTATAATATCGTCATCGTACTTATCGGTGGTTTGTTGCCGTTTGTTCTACACTCAGCCTCAGCTCATATCGCTTTTGCACCTATGATTTTCATCGTTTCATTATCGCTTTTAACAATGTTTATCAGCTTTTATATTTACTACATTCCTCGTACCGACCTTGATATGAATCGCTAAAAAACACCGCATGAGCCTAATCATGCGGTGTTTTATATTGATGTGTTGTATTTTAATTATTTTATTAAAATACAACAGTTTTATTAAAATACAACGGTGTCCACGCCTGTACTGCCAGCTTTTAGCATGAGATCCGCTGAATGCGATGCAAATATACCATGGCAAACCACACCCACGATATTATTTAAGGTGAACTCCATCTTGGCAGCATCGGTAATATCAAGGTCATAGGTATCCAAAATGACATTGCCATAATCTGTCACAAACCCTTCACGATATACAGGATCGCCACCCATCGCCACCAATTCACGCGCCACATAAGAACGCGCTTGAGGCAAAACTTCAATTGCAACAGGGAATTTGCCCAGTGTATTGACGATTTTTGAGTCATCTACCATACAAATAAACCGATTTGAGGCGGCGGCAACGATTTTTTCTCGTGTCAATGCACCGCCACCACCTTTAATCATATTGCCTTTAGCGTCAATCTCGTCAGCACCATCTATATATAAATCCAGCACACCCACTTGATTTAAATCATAAATCTCAATACCCAAGGCCTTTAATTTATCCTCGGTAACCTGTGAGCTGGCAACTGCACCTTTAAGATGCACTTTTGGCAAAAGCTCAATCAGGCAATTGACTGTACTGCCTGTACCAACACCTAAAATCATGCCATCTTCAATATGGCTTAAAGCAGCTTTGGCGGCAGATTTTTTTTGAGTAAGTTTTGGATCGGTTGCGGTCATGACTGTTTCCAATAAAAATTTAGCTAATTTTACGCCAAAGTGACCAAAAACTAAACCATTTTTTATCAATTTGCTGATTTTCACTCACTTTAAGCCACTCATTTTATATCAAATCTAAAATTAACATGGCTAATATCCAAAATATGGTGGATAATCACGAAAATTTTTTGTAAAAATGTTACAATGCCGATTTATTTTTACTTTGATGAATTTGGGGAATTGGATGCAGGGAATCATCACATTATTACTTATTTTAAGTCCAATGTTTGTTGGTTTTGCACTACCAACATCACAAAAGTTGGCCGCATTTGGTGGACAGGCTCTGACTTATCTGATTTATCTTATTTTGATTGTCATTGGTATTGAGCTTGGTTTGGTGGATGATTTGGTGCAAAAGGTTGGGGACATTATCAAATATTTGGTTGTGTTAATCACACTGACCATTGGCTTTGGAGCGATTAGCTTGGTTTTTTTTGATAAATTCACTCAAAAAAATCAGTTATCTAAACACACACTACCCAACCAAAAACCCAAAATCAGCCTAAGGGGCAGTTTGGCTCAGCTCATTTGTTTGGCAATTGGATTTATGGCTGCTAAATTTTTACCAGCTGGATTTATACCACCTGAAAAGACGACCACCATCCTGCTAATGGCACTATTATTTTTGGTGGGTGTCAGCCTAAAAGGATCAGGGATTGGATTAAAGCAAGCCTTGGTCAATAAAACAGGTCTACAGGTCAGTGTCATATTTATTTTTTGTACCACCTTATCAGGCGTAGTTTTTGCAAGCATTTTTCATGAAGTCACGCTGATGCAGGGTTTGGCTTTGGCATCAGGTTATGGCTGGTATTCGCTATCAGGTACGATTATGACAGATGCTTATGGTGCGGTTTGGGGCAGCGTCGCCCTGCTCAATGACTTGGCTCGTGAAGTGATTGCCTTAATCTTTATCCCATGGGTCATGCGTTATTCGACATCTGTTGCTGTGAGTTTGGGTGGTGTAACCAGCCTTGACTTTACCCTACCAACCATCTTACAGGCGGGTGGTACACAGATTATGCCCATCGCCATCAGCTTTGGATTTATCGTTAATATTGTATCACCTGTGCTAATGGTGCTGTTTAGCTCATTTGGATGATTCATCAGGCACATTCAAAGCATTAAACCAAAGCATTAAACCGAGTTACTTTAGCGATTGGCCCGCTCAATCAGCAGACGCATGACAGATGGCGACTTAGAAACTGCCTTGACAATCTCACTGCGTGCATGGCGTATCACAGAAATATTACTCAGTGCTGATGTATAAGCAAAATTAATCATAGAAAAGCTATGCATCATCAGCAAATTATGCCCTTTGACCGTGCGTTCATAATCGCTTAATAAGCGTGTGCTTAAGGGCATATTTTTGGCATGATACGCATCTACCAATGTCAGCAGTGCCTTCACATCAGATAAGCCCAGGTTAAGCCCCTGTCCTGCCAACGGATGCACCCCATGCACAGCATCACCCATCAGCACCATTGAGCCTTTATGATAGCGATTGGCGGCTTGTGCAGACAGTGGAAAACTTGCGACCGACTGTATCTTATGAATATCCCCAAGCACATAACCGCTTGCCAAAACCAGCCTATCGATTAGGCTATCAGGATTTTGATGGTAGTCACTCAAATATGTCTCTGCAATCTGCTTGGGTAATGTCCAAACAATCGACTGCCATCGGCATTGATCATCTTGATTGAGATTGGCAATGGGTAACAGTGCCAAAGTGCCTGTTGGCAACATCACTTGGCGTGCTGTGTTACCATGTGGCTGATCAGTTTGTATGGCACAGCAGATGGCTTTTTGATGATAATTTAAGGTATCTACCCCCACCCCCATCTCACGGCGTACCAAAGACGCACGACCATCGGCACCAATCAATAGCTTAGCCTTCACCATCTTGGTTTGATTGTCGGCCTGATAGCGTATGCACACGCCGTCAGGCATCTCATCAAAAGCCATGCCATGAGCCGCCAAGCTGATCTGGTATTTTAAAGTTAAATTTTCACAATCTTTTGCACGACGCCAAAGCGCTTCATCCAATACTGATGGCTCAACCATAGACCCAAGCATGGTATTTTCAAAGGCGTGTTCATCTTGAAAAATCAATTCACCAAAATCATCTCTCGCCCATACATGCATTTGGTCATAATCGGCGCGTCTGGTGATGCCGTCCCATACATCGGCACTTTTTAATAAATCGATACTGCTATGATTTAGTGCATAGACTCTGGCATCTCGCTGAGCCAATCGCTGATCAAACGATGCCTTGCTGGGAGCGGGCTTATTATCCAAAATGATGACCTGCTTGCCTCTTTTGGCAAGTAAAATGGCACAGACCATACCGACAACACCAGCACCGATAATGGCAATATCATATTGTTTTATTTGGGATTTTGGATAAGCCCATGAGCTTGGTGGATTATCTGCTGGATGATTTTGAATAGTCATAATAGTCAGATGCGGTAAAATATGGTTTATTTTACCGCATCTGCTTTTATTTTTCAGAGAAAATTTGACGCTGATAAGCTTGGGTTGTTAAATTCAACATTTATCCCAAGCAGTAAACCCCAAAGTTTCTACCTACTTGGGGTTTTTTAGACGATAAGCATCTATCAACTGATAAGTCAGCGATTAGCAACGATAATATAAATCAAATTCAAGCGGATGCACCGCTTCATTTAATTTATGAACTTCTTGCATTTTTAGATCAATATAAGCATCAATCATATCTTTGCTAAACACATCACCTTTTAATAAAAAAGCATGATCTTGTTTTAAAGCTTTTAAGGCAGTTTCTAGATTTTCTGCCACAGTCGGAATCAATGCTTCTTCTTCTGGTGGCAAATCATACAAGTTTTTATCAGCTGCCTCGCCTGGGTCAATCTTATTTTCAATACCATCAATGCCTGCCATCAACAATGCCGCAAAACACAAATAAGGATTTGCTGCAGGATCTGGGAAACGGGCCTCAATACGCACCGCTTTTGGGCTAGAGACATGTGGAATGCGAATGGACGCCGAGCGGTTTGATGCTGAATACGCCAATTTAATCGGTGCCTCAAAATGTGGTACCAAACGCTTATAGCTATTGACGGTTGGGTTGGTGATGGCATTTAACGCACGAGCGTGTTTAATAATACCACCAATAAAATACAATGCCGTCATTGACAAGCCAGCGTACTCATCTCCAGAAAAAGTATTCACACCCTCTTTTGAGATGGAAATATGTACATGCATGCCAGAACCATTATCACCAACAATCGGTTTTGGCATAAAGGTTGCTGTTTTACCAAATTGATTAGCGACATTTTGCACCACATACTTAAATTGCTGAACCTCATCGGCCTTTTTAACCAAAGTATTAAAAGACACACCAATCTCAAGTTGACCCGATGCCACCTCATGATGATGCACCTCGACACGACCCTCGCCCATGATATCTTCAATACGATCACACATAACTGCACGCATGTCGTGATAATAATCCATGGGTGCAGTCACCGCATAGCCACCTTTTAAAGCTGGGCGTTGACCATTATTACCCCAAGCATACTCTTTATTTGACGACCAAGATGCCGCTTCGGAGCTTATGCTGTGCTGTGCCCCTGATTCATCAATTTGCCACTTCACATCATCAAAAACAAAAAATTCAGGCTCAGGGCCAAAATAAGCCGTATCGCCAATCCCTGTTGATTTAAGATAAGTTTCGGCACGGCGTGCAATTGAGCGGGGGTCTTTTTCATAACCTTGCATTGTCGCAGGCTCAATCACATCACAGCTAACCACGACAGTCGGTGATTCATAAAAGGGATCCAAATATGCTGTTTTGGCATCAGGGAGTAAAATCATATCCGAAGATTCAATTCCCTTCCAGCCTGCCACTGACGAGCCATCAAACATTTTACCATCTTCTAGCGTATCTTCGTCCACGGTCGATGCTGGAAAAGTCAAATGTAGCTCTTTGCCGTGCGTATCTGTAAAGCGAAAATCCACCCATTTCGCCCCTGATGATTCAATCAGGTCAAATAATTTGTTTGACATCGTACACTCCTGATTTTTTATTCAATTTTCAATTACGCTTGCTGATCTGATCAAGTATCAGCAATTAACCTAACAAGTATCATACGCTTTTTTTGGATAAAGGTAAAGGTGAAAACCCAACCAAACCCTTATTATTTATATAAAGAATAAATAACTATATATTTATAATTAATAAAAATATATAGATGGATATTTTAATTTTTTTATCTATAAGTATTTGATTATATTTATTTTATGTGTCTATTATAAAGTTATTGAATTTATGTAATATTAAATAAATTAAATAACTATTTTTATTATTTTTTTAGTAATAATAATATATGATGATATCATTAGTTTTTATTATGATATATTAGTACGCAGCATCACTGTGATTGTCATAAAAAAATCGCACTCACAAGTGCGATCAGCGTCAAAAAGTATCAAAATTTTACGCAGTCAATCAGGCAGATTCATCTTGGTCGTGTCAGGATTTAGACCAAAATAAAATACGACTGTTGCCACCAAACTATTCACGCCAATAAACGCCCAATCCGGCCCATCATGATGTAATACAAATCGCCCAAGCAATACCGATACACCAAGCATAATCATAAAACATCCCAGCAAATAACCAATCATGATTGGGTGTGTGACACAAATGACCGCACCCGCCTGACGCTTGGGGTGTAATCGTTTAAGATTAATAAAAAAACCAATGGTATAAACAATGCCACCCATCAACAAATAACCTAAAAATCCCATACCATTTTTCCTTAACCTTTAGCACTTACGCCCAAATTAGTGATTAGTTATTTTGAAACTCTTGTATTAAATTAATGCGTTTATCATCACAAGCGACTTGGTAGATGGTATTTACCGCACCCATTAAGGCAACAGCATAGCGACTATCAAGCATGGGATTGGTGTTCGTACTGGCATCATGCAGCTTAGCGATAACCAATAGCCCGTCAGGTCTTACGATAACCTGATCGGTGATATCATTGACTGATAAATTGATGGCATTGGTAGAAAAATACTTCCAGCCATCTTGTTTGGTGAGTACAAGCAGTGGCTCTGGTGTATCCCAAGTTTTGGCGGCATCGTTTGGTTCTTTCATTTGCATCTTGTAGCCGCCTTGTGCTTGACTGATCTTAATACTGGCAGGCGTATTTTTGTCAATGGTATAGCAGCCGATATAAAAGTCTTGTTTGGGATCTGTTGTTGCTGTCTTGGCTGATGTTGATACAGCAGGTTCATCACCACAAGCCACCAACATGACCATGATAAATACAACATTTGCAAAAAAGATGAGTTTCATTAAATTTTAATACCGTGATTAAATGATCATTCATGTTGCCATGATTGCTTGTCGCTATTGTACCTAGAAATTATATTTTTGGCTAGGTTTAAAATAACTGGAAAAGCAACTTAAAGTTAAGTAAAATAACTTCCCATTGTTCAATGTTTCATCTTCAACCCATTTTCTAAGCTTATTATCATGAATACAGCCAAGCGGTACCGATTATCTGTCGTGATGATTGTCAAAAACGAAGCTGACAATCTTAAGGTTTCTTTGCCTGCCATTGCCGATTGGGTAGATGAAATCATCATTTTAGACAGTGGCAGTACCGATGATGGTCAAAAAATTGCCCAAAGTCATGGGGCAAAATGGCATGTTAATACCGATTGGCAAGGCTTTGGCAGGCAGCGACAGCTTGCCCAAGCTTATGCCACAGGCGACTGGATTTTGGCATTGGACGCTGATGAAGTGGTAACGCCACAGCTCAAAAACAGCATTTTAAAGGTCATCAAAAACCCCCCTACCGATACGGTTTATGGCATCAAACGGCTTGATTTTGTCTTTGGGCATCAAATTGATAATGCCTTATGGGGGGTTAAGGCCCATTGGCGACTGTATCCCAAAAAGTTTCAATATGACAACAACCTAGTGCATGAATCTGTGATATTAAATGACGCAACAACCAAAAAATTAAGTGGTTTTTTACACCACCACACCGCCCCCACGCCACTGTTTTGGCTAAATAAACGCTTAGATTATGCCAAAGCATGGGCAGATGACAGGCACGCTCAAGGCAAAAAGGGCAAGTTTTATAAAGTTGTGGTTAATCCTTTATGGGCATTTATTAAACAATACCTACTTAACGGTCGATTCTTACAAGGTCGTTATGGGCTGATTTATTCATTATTTTTTACCCAATATACATTTAATAAATATGCTTGTCTGTATGATTTAACCCACAACCAAGCCGAACACGCTTTTTTACATTCTGTGGCGATGGCACAAAACTTAAAACCCATTGATGTTTCACAAAAAAAATCCACGCTGTCATTGGTGATGATTTGTAAAAATGAAAGTAAACATCTAAAAGCATGTCTAGAGACGGTGCATGATATCGTTGATGAAATCATTGTGTTAGACAGTGGCAGTACTGATAACACTCGCCAAATCGCCGAAAGTTATGGGGCAAAATGGTATGTCAATACCGATTGGCAAGGTTTTGGCAAACAGCGACAGCTTGCCCAAGCTTATGCCACAGGCGATTATGTGCTTGTGCTTGATGCGGATGAACGCCTTGACCAACCCTTGCGACAAGCCATTACCGATGTACTCAAAAATCCTGTGCAAACCGATAAAGTATTTAGTGTGGCACGAGTTAATACCTTTTGTGGCATTGAGGTACAACCACGCTGGTGGTATGCCGACAAACTATCACGACTTTATGCACGCCAACATTTTCAATATTCTGATTTAAAAGTCCACGAATCACTCAATCAATATGGCAAGCCAAGCATGGTATTAGATGGTTATCTTAAGCATTTGACCAATGATAATTTGCATCATTTTTTATTAAAAAATATCCGCTATAGTGACGATTGGGCAAAAGATAAATTCACCCACAACAAAAACACATCACTCATCGCTGGTTTTTTTCGGGCGGTATTTTCTTTTATCCGAGAGTATGTCATTCGTGGCGACTTATTGGGTGGTGCTTATGGCTATATTCTTGCCATGGCATCGATGGGCTATACCCTAGATAAATATATCATGCTATGGTGGTTAAATAATAAGGATAAACCATGATACAAAATTTTGTCATCAGCATAAAAACTGCCACAAAAAGAAGAGAACATATCATGTGTGAATTTGGCAAACAAGGCATTGCCTTTGAGTTTTTTGATGCAGTAACACCCACTGATATTAGCAAGTACGCCCAAAAGCTTTCAATCCCAATCATCAACAACCAAAGACTCACCGATGGCGAAAAAGCCTGCTTTTTAAGCCATGTAGCACTATGGCAACAGATGATTGATGAAAACTTGGATTATATGGCAATTTTTGAGGACGATGTCTATTTGGGGAATGATGCAGCTTGTTTTATTAAAAATGATTGGCTATATTTTGAGTTTGATATTATAAAACTTGAAACTCAGCATGAATTGGTTCATATTGGCAAAAGTATCCATCACCATGGTAACAGAACGCTCAACCCTCTAAAAAGCACCCATGTCGGCACCGCTGGCTATATTATCAGCCAGTCAGGTGCTAAGCGGCTACTAGAATTTATTAAAAGTATTGATGAATATGAATATTATGCCATTGACCATGTCATGTTTGGTGCTTATCTCTCTAAGGGCAAAGTACTACAGTTATGCCCTGCACTGTGCCAGCAGTCAGACAGTCAGATAAAAAATCTAGAAAGTCAGTTGGAGCAGGATAGAAAAAATCACCAGTATATTTATCATGCCAACGAATCGCTATACACCAAACTCAACAAGATAGTCAAACGCTTTTATAGAAGTTTTGGAAAACGATTTTTTTATATTACTGTCGCATTTCGCTGATTAATTAATGACCATAAAATTTTATTCATCTGACATTTTTTGACGAGCTTTAATATTTGATTTTGAAATGGGTCGTGATGGGTTTAGGCTCTCACCTGCCAAAACTTTTTCATAACAGTCTAAATAAGCGTTTGACATAGACAAATGACTAAAATGTCTCTTAGCATGTTCATGGCACGCAAGGCGGTCAAATTGTGCCACATCTTTAAGGGCTTCACTTAAAACCGCATAACTGTCTGACAAAAGCCCCACTTCTTGGGTAACAACATCAGGCATTGCCCCAAAAGGTGTGGCAAATACAGGGCAGCCCAAATATAGGCTTTCAATGACTGCAAGCCCAAAAGGCTCATGCCACAACACAGGAAAGATTAACGCTTGTGAGTTGGCAATTAGCTCATTTTTCTTTACTCCGCCAACCATTCCATGAAAATGCAACCGTGAAGATAAATAACAATAGGGATTGCGACGGATATTAAAGCGATTGCCCCCCAAAATATGCAATGGTTTGTTTGCTTTTTTTGCAATGCGTACAGCACCTTGTAAGTTCTTAATACGCCAAGATGCTTTGGCTAAAAAATGGCAGTAATCTTTTGGCTTAAAATTTGGCTCGCCATAATCAGGCCAGTATAATCCATTATGCACATAACAAGTTGCGTGATTATTTTCGGCATGTTTAGAAGACAGATAAATGGTGTTGATTGGAAACTCTTTTTCAACTTCACTGTTACTGTGCTCTGTGCAAACAAAAGGTTTATGTAACTCACCTTCATAAGGAAAGTGAAAATGTACCATATCCGCCCAGTCATCAATTTGCTCATGTAATGGCTTTGACTTATCAAAAACCTGCACATAAGGTGCATGATTGGCATTGGCTTTGAGTAAAAAACGCACCTGATGCCCCAAGGCAGTTTGCCCTTGATACAATGCCCATAATACTCTTTCTGTACCGCCATAATCATTCGGTGGTATCGGCAATGAAGTTAATAATACATGTAAAATTTTCATGGTCAAGCCACCAAATGAAATTGGGTGGGTAGATTCTGTGTTACGCTTGGTTCTTGGTCATGTAGCGACTCACCATTGAGTACTTTATCATAATAGTGAAGATAATTTTGACTCATGACCAAATGATTAAAGTTATCTTGAGCGTATTCATGGCAATGCTTACGATTAAATATGGCGATGTTTTTGATTGCCTCTACCATCTCTGATTTGCTTTGGGTGCTAATGCCCACCTCTGGGATAATCAGCTCTGGCAATGAACCACACCGACTGCCAATGACAGGACAGCCCAAATATAAGCTTTCAATCATCGCAAGCCCAAACGCTTCATAATTAAGTACTGGAAAAAGCAATGCACTTGAATTTTTAATGACCTCATTTTTTTTATCCCCACCAAGCATACCATAAAATGTCAAATCAGCCCCTTGGTAATAATAAGGTTGATACTTGCCTGCTTTATATTTTAAAGAGTAGCGTTTACTGCCGATAACATGTAACGGTCTGCCTGCTTGACGGGCGATGGTAACACTATCTTTGAGATTTTTATCTTTATACTTCGCATTTGCCAAAAAATGTACATAATTTTTTGGCGTATTTAATAAATTCGGCTGGCCATAATCTGCCCAATACAGCCCATTATGAACATACGCTTGACCACCGCTTCTCTGGGCGTGTAATTTTCCCAAAAAAATGGTATTTTTGGGAAAGCTGGCAGGTGTGATTTGTTGATTGTGTGTGGTGCAGACAAAAGGTGTCGTAATCTCACCACGATATAAAAAATGAAAATGAATGATGTCCGCCCAACCTTCCACCTGTTTTTCAAGGCTGATATTAGGATTAAACACCAAAGCATCAGGGTGCTTATTGTCATGCTTGGTTAAAAATTTAACTTCATGCCCCAAGGCAGTTTGCCCTTGATACAATGCCCATAATACTCTTTCTGTGCCGCCATATTTGGTCGGTGGAATGGGCATGCGAGTGAGTAAAACATGTAATATTTTCATAAATGAGCAGTGCAATAAGCCTAAAATTGACAAATGATAATTTACATCATATATTAACAGAAATTTTTTAAAAAACAATTCAATCATCTTGCAAACCATCATCACTTGGCTTTAAATAATAGCTCAACATTCAGTACAAAAACAGGTATATTATTATGTCTTATCCCAACCAAAATTTACCGATAATTCATGCATTATGGATTGGTGATACACTCGGAAAACTCTCCGCTGCTTGTTTGTCTTCTTTTGTTCAACAAGGGCATCGGATATGTTTACATGCCTACACACCCATCAGTGATGTGCCATCTGGTATTGATATATGCGATGCTAACTTAATTATTCCCAAAGAAAAAATCATCAAGCATAAAGCCACAGGCAGTTATGCGTTATTTTCTGATATTTTTCGTTATGAGCTATTAAATCAGACAGATCATGGCATCTATGTTGATTGTGATGTGTATTGCTTAAAACCCATAACCATGCCCAATCATGGTTATCTTTTAGGATATGAAGATGATACTAAAATCAACGGAGCAATATTGGCCCTGCCCAAAGAAAGTGAGTTATTACATGCCTTATTAAAATCAGCTTACGACCCCTATTTTGTACCACCATGGTATAAATCTAGAAAACAAAAAATACTTAAAATACGCAAACAATTTGGATTTTCAAGACATGTTGCAAACATGCCATGGGGTGTGATTGGGCCTGATGCCATCACATACTATGCCCAGCACTATCAGATAGCTCATTTTGCCCAAAGTATTGATGTTTTTTATCCCATCCATCATCACTGTATTGGGCATCTATTAAATTCTCGTTTATCTATCAAAGATATTATCACGCCTGACACATTGTGTATTCATCTGTATCAAGAAAGACTAAGGCACCTTGACTTATCTTGCCTGCCCCAAAATTGCATTTTAGATAAGATCATCAATTCACACTAAAACAGACCAAATAACCGTCAAGACCTTAAACAAATAGTTAATCTTAAAAATACGCTTAAATTATCATTCATGATTTAAGCGTCAATCGTCTAATTTGTACAATTAGGTACAGTCACCTAATCATATCTATCAATCAATTTGCAGATAAAATTAGCCATTATACCTAAAAATATCCACTTATGATAAAATACCCCAATCAATATGTACCGATAATAAAAAGCCAAGTTAAAACGGTCAATAAATTTAACCAATATTTGGTAGATTTTAATGGGTAAAAATTAGCCATCAGCTTGGTCAATTTTACCCATTGACATGATTGTTTCAATGTATAATCATTAATTTATATTATAAATCCAATTTGGAAAGTCAATGCTACACAACCTTACCTTTGGTCTGTTTTCTAAAAAAGACACCGCAAGTTTTATGCAACTGATGGTTTATGTTAAACCTTATAAAATGCGTATCATGTTTGCTTTACTTGCTATTATTGGAGTGGCATTCACAGAAAGCTATTTAGCAGCATTTATTGCACCGCTTGTTAACCAAGGTTTTGTTTTACCTGACGGTACAGATATGCCCATGCTGATTGGCGATGGTATATTAGAAAAGCTTAAGTATTATGTAGATAGTTTTCAGCATGCCATTTGGGGTACCAAGCATAAAATTTGGGTTGTTCCGCTATTTTTTATGGGTTTGGTCATTTTTCGTGGTATATGTCGTTTTATCAGTGCTTATCTGATGGCATGGGTAGCCACGACTGCGATTGGTCATCTGCGACAAGATATGTTTGATAAAATGTTGTTATTGCCATCAGAGCAGTACCAAAGTATGTCATCGGGTGAAATGTTGATGAACATGGTACAAATGGTAGAAAATTCTATCAATCATGCCAGCGGTGTTTTTATTGTTTTAACACGAGATACCTTAATTGTCATTGGGCTGGTTTGTGTACTATTTTATTTAAATTGGCAACTTGCCTTACTGATCATGGTCATGTTTCCAATTTTATCGGGGTTATCACGCTATTACCGTAATCGTCTAAAAGGTGTCATTAATAACGCCCAAAAAAGTATCGGTTCTTTAAATACCGTGATTAATGAAACCCATCAAGGTCATCGGGTCATTAAGCTGTTTGGTGGGCAACAACACTCAGCCAATAAATTTAATCAAGTCAATACGCTCATCGTTCAACTTGGCAAAAAAATCAGTCAAGCAGATGCTGCACGCTCTCCCATCAGTGAAGTTGTTGGCTCAACCGCTTTGGCAGTGGTGATATTTTTTGCCTTATGGCAAAGTCAGCAAGGTATGACGACCATTGGCGAATTCATGGCATTTATTGTGGCAATGATGCAAATGTTTGGTCCTATTAAAAATCTTGCTAATATCAGCATACCGATGCAGACAATGTTTCTGGCAGCCGATTCGGTGTGTGCTTTTTTGGATACCAAATCCGAGACCGACCAAGGTACAACCAAGCTTAGCAATGTCCAAGGTTATATTCATTTTAATCATATCAGCGTACAGTATAGTAATGAAACAACCAAAGCTTTGGATGATTTTAATCTTAATATCCGCCCTGGCGAAAAAATCGCTTTTGTTGGGCGATCAGGCTCTGGTAAGACAACTGCCATCAATCTACTACCACGCTTTATCAATCCTGTTGCTGGTGAGATTTTGTTGGATAATATTAATATTCAAGAAGTCCACCTTGCTAATCTAAGAAGCCAGTTTGCCTTAGTCTCTCAAGAGATTTTTTTGTTTGATGATACCTTATTTGAAAATGTGCGTTATTCACGCCCAGCTGCGACCGAAATGGAGGTGATGGCAGCTTTGCAGGCCGCCAATCTCAGCGAACTGGTTCATAAACACCCCAAAGGCATACATCAACCGATCGGTACTAATGGCAGTCTTTTATCAGGAGGTCAGCGTCAGCGGGTATCCATTGCACGCGCCATCTTAAAGGATGCACCAATTTTGCTACTAGATGAGGCAACCAGCGCGCTTGATAATGAGTCTGAGCGTCTTGTACAGCAAGCACTTGAGCGTCTCATGACAGGACGCACCAGCATTATTGTGGCACACCGCTTAAGCACCATCGAACAAGCTGACCGTATCATCGTCATGGACGGTGGAAAAATAATCGAAGAAGGCTCACATACGGAGCTTTTGGCAAAAGGTGGATATTATGCCATGTTGCACAACACCTCAAATGCGATTAGTGGTTAATTGATTTGACGCATGCTTGTTGTATGATTATCCTTGATTAATTATCTCTGCTCAAAAGAAATATTAGTATGCTAATCAATCAGTTGGATAAAAAGCACATGGCAAACTACAAGCTTGCCATGTGCTTTTTTTAATAGTATGGTTGGTATCATCATATGATGATGTTTCATGCTATTATAAATTACAATTTGGTAACTTCTTCAGCCTGTAGACCTTTATCGCCAGTTGTTACAACAAATTCTACCGCTTGACCTTCTTTTAGTGAGCGATAGCCTTCCCCTTGAATTGCACGAAAATGCACAAAAACATCTTCGCCAGTCTCACGCTGAATAAACCCAAACCCTTTGGCGTCATTAAACCACTTTACAACACCTTGTTCTTTAGACATAACAATTTTCCTTAAATGCTCAACAAACTGAGCTACTTCATTACCAAAAGAGGCTGATGGTTTCATCATATCATCAGCCTACCAAAAATCATGATTGATTTTGAAATTTCATCTTAACATTATTTTCATCAAGAACAAAGGCTTAATACAATAAAATTTTATAAATAGTGAACATTTATTTTTAAAATGATTAATTGTGTTAACTCAAAATCTTGTATTTAAACCATTTGCCAAAATTGCTTAAATTGGCTACAATAATTTTTTGGCAAATGCAGTTAACTTTATGACCATTCAAACCACCAAAAAAGTCGCTTTGATTAATGGGCCTAATTTACATCTTTTGGGTATCCGAGAACCTGCAATTTATGGCTCAGTTACTCTGACAGATATCACCAATCGCTTAACATCTCAAGCGATATCACATGGAATTGAGCTAATCGCTTATCAATCAAATCACGAAGGTGCGATTGTCGATTTCATCGGTGAGTGTGGGCTTTTATCATCCGATCCTGTTGACGGTGTTATTATTAACCCTGGGGCTTATACACATACTTCTGTGGCGATTCGTGACGCTTTATCAGCTATGGATAAGCCATTTATCGAGGTGCATTTATCAAATATTCACTCGCGTGAACCTTTTCGTAGTCACTCTTATTTGTCTGATAAAGCAGTTGGTGTTATCTGCGGTTTAGGTGACATGGGTTATACGATGGCAATGGACTGGTTTATCAAGCATCTTAACTAGCTATTTGGTAAAATTTATGTTCAGGGTACTGATAAATTAACAGCCTAATGTAAAAATCAGGCTGTTAATGATCATACCAATTATACCAATGGGTTGATTATAGGGATTTTATACGGCTTATCTTTTTGATCTGTCTTCTGACGCTCATCAGAATTATCGCCTTCTTGCTGAAATTTTGGATTAAAGCTTTGAACCAAAGGATTGATTGGCAGGCCCATTTTATCAAGCTCATCAGTCACACCTGATTGGATATTATCGCCCTCAAATAAACGCTCATCATCATTACGATCAAGCGTTAAATGCTCAAAATCAAATAAATTTCGGTCAGCAAGCTGGCTTGGTGCAACATTTTGCAAGGCTTTAAACATGCTTGCCAAACGCTTGGGGTGGGCATTATCCCACTCACGCAACATATCATTAATCATGGCACGCTGTAGATTTTCTTGTGAGCCACACAAATTACAAGGAATAATGGGGAATTTTTTATAATTGGCATATCTAATAATATCTTTTTCGGCAACATACGCCAGTGGGCGAATGAGTATATTTTGCTTATCATCTGATAGCAGTTTGGGCGGCATGGCTTTTAAACTACCCCCATGAAATAAGTTTAAGAAAAAAGTTGCCAAAATGTCATCACGATGATGACCAAGTGCCACTTTGGTTGCACCAATTTGCTTGGCAAACCCATAAAGTGAACCACGGCGTAGGCGTGAGCAAGCTGAACAATAAGTTTTGCCCTCTGGTACAACAGATTTGACGATACTGTAAGTATCTTTTTCTAGGATATAATAAGGAATGCCTTGCTCTGACAAGTAGCGTGGTAATACTTCTTCGGGGAATCCGGGTTGTTTTTGGTCAAGATTGACCGCCACTACCTCAAAATGAATCGGTGCAATGCGTTTTAAGAATAACAAAATATCCAGCAAAGTGAAGCTGTCTTTACCGCCAGAAATGCACACCATGACAACATCGCCATCTTCAATCATCTTAAAATCACGAATCGCCCAAGAAACCTCTTTTCTTAGCTTTTTTTGTAATTTTTTAAATCGACCAGATGTGATACCATCATCAAGCTCATGAGGCTCATCATCTGGCGGTAATCCATCATCGCCATCTTCTGTTATATGAACGGACTTACCCAAAAGAACATCGGCAATATGTTGCTCGTCGGTGGTTTTTGCTTGAGAATGCTCAATGTGTGAATTTGTCATAATCTACTCTGTTTTAGCTTTTTTTCTTAATTGTATATCGTTTTTCGCCTTGCAGATTGGCTTCGGCAAGTTTATCAGTCAAACGCTTGGCTAAATTTTCATCTGCCGATTTTGGATTGACATAAACTCGTTTTATGCTTGGTTGATTTGGCGTATGTTCGCTATGATTTGAACGGCGAGCGTTAGGCGTCGCTCGTTTTGCGGATTTATCAAAATGACCAAAGCGGTCAGTGTGCGATTTTTTGCCATCTTTGCCAAACTTTTGATGAGGTTTTTTATCGGTGCTTTGATTGCGTGTTTTAGTAAAACGCTTGGGCTGATCATGGTTTTTGGGCATGTGATGCTGTGCATTTTGATCCATGGTCTTATTGGTGATAACGGTCATAGATTTGACTGCATTTTTATGGCGAATCTCATAACTGCGATGGATGGGTTTTTTTAGATCAAAATCAAAACCAATGGTTTCATGCGTGATATCTTTGACATCATATCGTGCCATCAAACTTTCGTCAAATTCAAAACGGGTGTAATTATTGCTAAAGTATAAAACACCGTCTGAAGTTAAGCGATTCATCGCACGATTGATTAATGCCACATGATCTCTTTGGACATCAAATGTCCCTTTAAATTTTTTGGAATTAGAAAAAGTTGGCGGATCAATAAAGATAACTTCATATTGTTCGGTATGGTGTTTAATCCATTCAAAAACATCGTGTGCGATGAATTGATACCTCTCACCATCATCATAAAAAGCATCAAGCACCAGACCATTTAAGGCAAAATTTTGTTTTCCCCAATCCAAATAATTGGCAGACAGATCCACACTGGTTACCGATTTTGCACCTGCCAAAGCTGCATGAACAGAAGCCGTACAGGTGTATGAAAATAAATTTAACACTCGCTTGGCACGGCTGGCATCACCGATTTTGGCACGCATATGGCGGTGGTCAATAAATAGTCCTGTGTCCAAATAATCAGTGAAATTAACATAAAAATAAGCACCAAGCTCACGCACCACCCACATTTTTTTGCGTTTGGTGGCGTTATCATTTTTGGTATATTGCTCATTACCCGACTGCTTGGCACGCGTCTTGATAAAAATGGCTTCACGAGGTACACCAAAAACTTCTCGAACAGCTTGCAGAACAAGATTAAAGCGAGTTTTGGCGACATCAGCGGGAATTTGTTTGGGTGGTGCGTATTCTTGTACATGAATTTTATCGCCATAGACATCAATCGCAACATTAAAATTTGGTAGGTCAGCGTCATAGACACGCAGGTTGGTCACGCCTATTTTGGTCGCTTGTCTTTTAAGATTAGATAAATTTTTTTGTAAGCGATTAATAAAATCTTGAGCATCTGGATGGATAATCTCTTGTTTTTGCCACTCAAAAATTAGATCAGATGGCTCAGACAAGCTCAGCTCACCATGGCGAAAATACACCGTCAAAGCACCATTATGGCAACGCAAAGTCTGAGGACTTATAATTGGTAAAGTATCTGCATGCTCAACATGACTTGCCAAGACCGCTATCGTGGCATCAATCGCTTGTCCTGTATTGGCAGAAACTGACCGCATGGCAGCGGCAATATGCAATCCAAGCCCATGATATAAAGGTTTAATAAAGTCGGTATCCCCCAATCGCTCTCCATAGGGTGGATTGGTGATGATTAAAGGCTTTGAGCAAGTCAAAGTGGATAAAAGCTTAGGCAGCCGATATAAAGCACGCTGGGCCAAGGTGACTTGATCTAATATGGGGCTAAGCCCTGCCGCTATCAGATTTTTATGGCAAGCCTGTACCACATAAGCATCGGCATCGCAGGCAATCACTGTCAAAGGATTGTTTTGCAGATGTGATAAACACGCATGAAATCGCTGTGTGGCATCGGACACCATCTCATCCCACAGTTTATCATCATGATGCTGCCAGCAATAAAATCCAAATTCATCAGCTGCCTTTTCAAGCCCAACAGGATAATCCGCACGCATCAGTAATGCTTCGGTGATGAATGTGCCTGAGCCACACATCGGATCGATGATGGCATCATGAATGCCTTGATGCCAACCGCATTCATACAACAGTGCCGCTGCCAAATTTTCTTTGAGTGGCGCTGCGGTATTAGCAACACGGTAGCCTCTGCGATGTAAACTGACACCCGATAAATCCAAAAAAATTTCGGCAAATTTATGGTTGGCTGTCGCAAAAATCTGAAAATCAGGCTGCTTGGCATCAACATCAGGCCGTGCACCAAAAGCACGATTAAAGGTATCTGCAATGGCATCTTTAATGCGTAAAGTGGCAAATTGTTGATTGACCGATAGGCGTTTGTCAGTCGAAAGACGAATCGCAAAACGATGTTCAAGCCCAAATAAATTTATCCAATCAATACGACTGGCAAATTGATATAATGCCTCAGGCACATCCTCATCCAATACTTCAACAGGTTGGTTGGTTGTAGCTTGCGATAATTTCTGTTTAAAATGATATTCGCCAAGCGGCAATAAAACACGGCTGGCCACTCGGCTATATAGGCAAATGTGATAAAATTTTGCCAAATCCACAATGACTGCCACACGCCCTGCACGCAGCACATCGCTTGATAAGCCAAAACTGTTCAGTTCGATTTGCAAGGCAGCCTCAAGACCATCGGCACAAGTCACAATGACTGTAAACTCATTGACATCAAAGTTTTTAAGATCGGTAAAATAAGAAGGTCTGTGCTGAGTCATAAAAGTCCAAATTTTGGTTTGAAATAACAGAGTATTATAGCATAAACCATGATAGCAATTTAAAAAATATGAACCGCCCATGTTCTTAGGCGATTCATATTTTTAGATGTTTTTTGGATATTTAAATTTTTTGTTCATCATCTTCAAATTTGAACCGCTGTGCTTGATCACCGTCTGCAGTCATGATCAGCTTCATATAAGGAAATGGCACTTCAATGCCTGATTCATCAAGTGCTCGCTTGATTTTTTCATTGATATTTTCTTTAATGATTGGAATTCTAGCGACCGAAAGTGGTGCTACCCAAAAACGCACAATCAAATAAATACCAGACTCACCAATCTCTGATACTGTCGCAAGTGGTGCAGGATGTTTTAAGACCACTTCATCTTTTTGTAGTGTTTTCATAATCACACTTCTGGCTGCTGTGATGTCTGCGTGTAATCCGATGCGAGTTTTAACATCAAAGCGAATCATTTTTTTGGAAGTTAAATTAACGACCTCGGATGAGGCAACCGTTGAATTTGGAATGATAATAATGATATTATCACGGTCAAGAATTTGGGTAGCTCGCAAGGAGATTTTAACCACACGACCTTCTTTTTCACCCAAGCGAATCCAATCACCAACTTGAAACGACTGTTCAACCAAAATCACGACACCAGCGATAAAATTAGCAAGGGTGCTTTGAGATGCCCAGCCAACCGCAAGACCAGCAATACCCAAACCTGCGACAATGGAAAATATATCAAAGCCAAATTTTGCCATGACTGTGGCAAAAGCAAGTGCCAGTATCATGACCAGTAGTAGATTTTTTAAGAGCTGCTCAATGGAAGCATTCAAATCATAATGCTTTAGTACACTGCTGACCATTTGACCACTCAACGCCCAAAGCACATAATAAAAACCCGCCCATGTTGCTGCTTTGGCTGTGGCTGTGACAGTTTTATCAGTGATGCCAATTTGTGACATGACCGCAAGCAAGCTGGTCATAAACCATAAATATCGCAAAGTCGCACGAGCGATACGCGTATAGCGATAAGGCAGACCAAATAATTTTCGTACAGTTTTAACGGTATAAACCAAAAACCAATAGATAAATCCCACCAGCAGAAGCAAAATGATGATTTTAATGCCGCTACTTAATATCGATAAGCCGATGTGTGCTAAGGTTAGCTTTTGATCATCCAACGATCCGCCAAACAGTTGGTAGATATTTTGGTATAGCTCTTTTAAAATTCTTTCAAAAAATTCAGCGATTTTTGGTGTCGTCATGACGAATATCGTACGGCTTATGAATAAAGTTAAATACAATAAAATACAATCAAGCAGGAAAAATAAGCACAAAACCCTTAAGGTAACATACCTCAAGGGTGTGAAATTAGATGAATTTATGCGTAATCGTCTGCTGGTTGGTTATTTTTATCTGCCAAAAAGAACCAAGTATCAAGCACTGAATCTGGATTTAAAGAAACCGAATCAATGCCTTGCTCCATCAGCCAATAGGCCAAATCGGCATGGTCTGAGGGGCCTTGACCGCAGATACCCACATATTTACCAGCCTTATTGCAGGCATCAATCGCTAGGCTTAGCATTTTTTTGACAGCAGGATCACGCTCATCAAATAAATGCGACACAATACCAGAATCACGATCAAGACCTAATGTCAGCTGAGTTAAATCATTTGATCCAATTGAAAAGCCATCAAAATATTTTAAAAATTCATCGGCAAGCACTGCATTGGTTGGCAACTCACACATCATGATAATTTCAAGCTCATTATCGCCACGCTTTAAGCCATTTTTTTCAAGTAGTTCAATCACTTGCTTGGCTTCGCCTGTCGTGCGTACAAATGGAATCATAATTTTAACATTGGTCAAGCCCATGTCATCACGCACATATTTTAACGCACGGCATTCAAGTTCAAAGCAGTCACGGAAATTGTCTGACACATAACGGCTTGCCCCACGAAAACCAAGCATTGGGTTTTCTTCTGAAGGTTCATACAGCTTACCACCAATTAAATTGGCATACTCATTTGACTTAAAGTCACTCATACGCACAATCACAGGCTTATCACGGAATGCTACCGCCAAAGTTGAGATGCCTTCAATCAATTTATTGATATAAAATTCCACAGGAGAATTATAGCCTGCCATCCGTTCTTGAACGGCTTGCACGGTTTCTTGTGGTAGCGTATCAAGGTTTAATAAAGCTTTTGGATGTACGCCAATCATGCGATTGATGATGAATTCAAGTCGAGCCAAACCCACGCCTTGGTTGGGAATCTGTGCAAAGCCAAAGGCACGGTCGGGGTTACCCACATTCATCATAATCTTAAAGGCAAGTTCGGGCATGGTGCTGATTGAATTACGCTGAACTTCATAATCCAAAATGCCTTCATAAATAAAGCCAGTATCGCCCTCTGCACAAGAAACTGTCACCTCATGACCATCAACCAAAACTTCGGTTGCATTGCCTGAACCAACAATCGCAGGCACGCCCAATTCTCGTGCGATAATGGCAGCATGGCAAGTGCGTCCGCCACGGTTGGTGATAATCGCACTGGCACGCTTCATCACAGGTTCCCAGTCAGGGTCTGTCATATCAGAGACCAACACATCGCCATCTTGCACTTTGCTCATTTCAGTTAAGTTGGTCACGATGCGTACTTTACCACTGCCGACACGCTGACCAATTGAACGCCCTTCTGTCAAGACTTTAGCACCTTTTGAGTTGATGACATAGCGTTCCATGTGGTTTTTGTCTTGACGAGATTTAACTGTCTCAGGACGAGCTTGTACGATAAAGATTTCACCACTATCGCCATCTTTTGCCCATTCAATATCCATCGGACAACCGTAATGTTTTTCAATAATCATGGCTTGTTTGGCAAGGCGGGTTAGCTCTTCACTGCTTAAAGCAAATTGATGACGCTCAGCTTTATCAACATCGACAATTTTGGTCGATTTGGTGGTACTGCCTTCATCGCCATAAATCATTTTCTTTTGTTTAGAACCCAAATTACGGCGTATAACTGCAGGGCGATTTTGTTCAAGCAATACTTTTGATAAATAAAATTCATCCGGATTGACCGCCCCTTGGACGACCATCTCGCCTAAGCCATAGCTTGCTGTGATAAACACCACTTCATTAAAGCCTGACTCGGTGTCAAGCGTAAACATGACGCCAGAAGTACCCGTTTCTGAACGCACCATACGCTGAATGCCTGCGGACAACGCCACGCCTGCATGCTCAAAGCCTTTATGCACACGATAGGCAATCGCACGATCATTATAAAGACTGGCAAAGACCTCTTTGATGGCGATAAGCACATTATCAATACCACGAATGTTCAAAAAGGTTTCTTGTTGACCTGCAAAAGAGGCGTCGGGCAAATCCTCAGCCGTGGCTGACGAGCGTACAGCAACGGCGATATCTTCACCTTTGGATAATTCTGCAAAAGCGGTACGAATTTCATTTTCTAAATCTTTTGGTAGCTCTTGTTCGATAATCCAGCTGCGGATTTTGGCACCTATTTGGGTTAATAAATCCACATCATCGACATCCAAACCCTTAAGTTCGGTATTGATTTTATCAAGCAAGCCTGTTTCATTCAAAAAGCGGTTAAACGCATCTGCCGTGGTTGCAAAACCATTAGGCACATTAACGCCCAAGCCGCCCAAATGGCTAATCATCTCGCCCAATGAGGCATTTTTACCGCCGACAATGTCAACATCATTTTTACCAAGTTGATTAAAGGTAATGACTTGGACTTGCTTGTTCATAGTTAGCTCCGATTGGTGAACAAAAACTTTGGCATGATGTTACCCACGCCTTTGTCAAAGAAATGATACCAAAGATTTTTGGGATATTTTTAGCGATTATAGCGATAAATGTGCCATTTCTCAATCAATTTATCTATTTATTCATAATAAAAATATACCCATCAATGATAAAAATAATGTCTCTAATAATATCTCTAAATGACAGCCACGCTCTTTAAAGTTCATCTGCCCATGGCGTGCAAAATTGCTTTTTTATGTTATAATCAAACACTTATTTTGGTTTAATGATGAAGTACTGACATGTATGTCCACACGCCCACACCTGCTCAACAAGAAAAACAGTCAAATATCCGAAGTGCTTTTTTTATTTCTGATGGGACAGCGATCACCGCTGAAACCTTGGGAAAATCATTGCTAAGTCAGTTTAGCGATGTGGAATTTGACATTCAGGTCATTCCTTATGTTGATACGCCACTTTTAGCGCGTGAAGCCGTTCAACGCATTAATAACGCTTATCAATCCAGCAATCTACGCCCTTTGGTATTTGATACCATTGTCTCGGATGATATTCGTGAAATTATCAATGCTGCCGATGCACACAATTTAGACATCTATGAAGGTTTAATCAATCGTATCGCCACCGAAATCAACCACAAACCCAACCCTCATACTGGCATGGCACATAGCAGAGTTGATTCAGATGATTATAAGGCACGCATTGATGCGGTGCATTTTGCACTTGATAATGATGATGGGGCTCGTACCAACCACTATGACGGTGCTGATATTATTTTGATTGGTTTATCACGCTCAGGCAAAACACCAACTTCTTTATACTTAGCACTACAATATGGCATCCGTGCCGCCAACTACCCTTTAACTGAAGAAGACTTAGACACCAGTCAATTGCCAAGAGTGCTAAAACCATATCACCATAAACTTTTTGGTTTGACCATTGATACAGAACGCCTAGTACGCATCCGCCAAGAACGCAAAGCTGGTAGTCGCTATGCAAGTTTGGCACAATGTCAAGAAGAACAAAGGGCCATTCAAGCCATTTATAGTCACCAAAAAATCCCCAGTTTGAATGTCTCTGAAATGTCTGTTGAGGAGATTGCCACCCGTATTTTACAAATTACAGGCCTAAAGCGGCGGATTGGTGTTTAAGCATTGGCATAAATTGATGGTTCATTATTTAAGCCAACTGTGTCAAAAGCTTCTGATTATTTGACTTATCGTCTCAATTTAGCTTGATCGCTTAATGGACTTACCACCAAAACGCACTCGCCAGACATTTAGGATCGTTGCAACCAACAAAACCATGATTAAGGATTATTTATGTCAAAAAAACCCAAAACCACCCAAGATACCGACCCAGTCGCCTTGATTGAAACCGCTCCACAAACAAAAAAATCTCAAACTTTTGAGCATGTAGAGAACGATCAAACCCATCCTAGTCTCATCAGTCCTTTAGATGGTCAGCGTGTGGGTTTGGATCGCTCCAATAAAAACAAAATAAAGCACAATTATGAATATGATGCCATCGTCATTGGTGCAGGCCCTGCTGGTGAAGCGGCTGCAATGAAACTTGCTAAGTCTGGGCATCGTGTTGCCGTCATCGATCCGCGTGACCAAGTCGGTGGTAATTGTGCACATGTTGGTACTATTCCAAGTAAGGCACTGCGTCAGTCTGTTTTTAATATTATTAACTTTCGCCGAGATCCTTTGTTTAAACAAAATAAAGATAGCTATCAAGTTCCACTAAGTAAAGTCTTAAGTCGTGCGCGTGAAGTTATCCGTCATCAGGTCAATACGCATAAGCTTTTTTATGAGCGTAACCAAATTCAAGTCATTCATGGTTGGGGCAGTTTTATTGATGCACATACGCTAGAGGTGTACATCAATGATCAGGAGCCTACCAAAACCATTACCTTTAATCAGGCAATCATTGCGGTTGGTTCTCGTCCTTATCGCCCTGAGATTTTAGATTTCGATCATCCACGCGTCTTTGACTCTGATAAAATCCTACAAATGGATTATATTGCCCGCAAAATCATCATCTATGGTGCTGGTGTCATTGGCTGTGAGTATGCCTCTATTTTTACAGGTTTAGGCTATGTGGTTGATTTGATTAATAATAAAGATCAGCTTTTGAGCTACTTAGATAAAGAAATTTCTGATGCACTAAGCCATGACTTCCGTCAATTTGGCGTACGCATTCGTAACCACGAAGAAATCGATCACCTTGAAACGCATGATGACTGCGTGGTATTACATCTAAAAAGCGGTAAAAAAATCAAAGCCGACGCGATCTTATGGTGTAATGGCCGCTCGGGTAATACCGATAGCCTAAACCTAGAAGCGGTTGGGCTTACCGCAAATAGCCGTGGTCAGCTTGAAGTGGACAAAACCTACCGTACCAGCATACCACATATTTATGCTGTGGGCGATGTCATCGGCTGGCCATCATTGGCTTCGGCAGCCTACGACCAAGGGCGTAATGCAGCAGGGTTTATGGTAGGTGATGAAGATGCTGAGTTTGTCAATAGCGTCCCAACTGGCATTTATACCATTCCTGAAATCTCAAGCATTGGTAAAACTGAAGCTGAGCTGACCGCCGAAAAAACACCTTATGAAGTTGGGCAGGCTTTTTTTAAGCACTTGGCACGCTCACAGATTATTGGCGAGCGTTCAGGTGTCTTAAAAATCCTATTTCACCGTGAAACACTTGAGCTTCTTGGTATCCATTGCTATGGTAACCATGCTTCTGAAATTATTCATATTGGGCAGGCAGTCATGAAATGTGGTCATACGCTTGAATATTTTATCAATACCACATTTAATTATCCAACCATGGCAGAGGCCTATCGTGTTGCTGCCTTAAATGGGATGAACCGAATTTTTTAGTTGGCATGTTCCATACCAATTAAACTAAACATTAATCAAACCAAAAATGACTGATGAATACATCAGCTGTTTTTGGTTTTAATCACTTTTTATTTGATTGTGGCTTTGTCTTTATAATCTGATATTTTATAAGATGAATTTAATAAATTAAGTCAAGATGGCTAGATTTTTTGCTGAATAATAATGTCTATTGAAAATATTTTAATAAAACAATTAAAAAAATACAGTTGGATTTTACTGATTTTTGTTTTATCAGAGATGACAGCTTTTGGTCATCAAAAAGAGATATCGAATATCATAAATAACGATACCGCCAATGTATCAACACAACCATCGAAAAATCACTCAAATCAAGCTTGGTTAGATGACCGACAAGAAGTTCATGGAGTCTTTGATCAAAGTTCAACCAAACTGAAGTCCATTCCAAAAAAATACACCCCAAAGCCCGAAAAAATTCATCCTGAAGTTTATAACTCTTTGATCGATATGATTGATAAGACACAAAAGGATAATATTAAACTTAGCGTCGTATCAGCATTTCGTTCTTATCAAAGACAAAAGCAAATTTGGGAGAATAAATGGGGAAATCGCCCAAATGATGATATTAATCATGCCAAAAATATCCTAAAATGGTCTGCTTTTCCAGGCACCAGTCGCCATCATTGGGGGACTGATGTGGATTTTAATAGTGTGGAAACGGCCTATTGGAAATCAAAAGAAGGTGTAAAGGTTTATAATTGGCTGCAAAATAATGCACCCAAATATGGATTTTGTCAAACTTATGACGATGGTAGACAACATGGATATAATTCTGAACCTTGGCATTGGTCATATATGCCAGTCGCTGATAGGTATCTTGCTCAAATCAGTAATCCTGCGGTTTTAGAGGTTGTATTAAACCAAGGCGTCAAGGGTTCTGAAGCAGTTCGACAATCAGGGGATTTAATGAATTATGTGACCAGTATTAACGCTTGCCAAGTCACATATCCACACAATCAACAGCAAAATATACAAACTCCTCAAGATCTCCCGCCAAATGATACCAATCAGTCAGAGTAACTCTCAGATCCAAATCCGCCAGACTAACCAAGCCATCCTTAGGATCTGCTCTATATCTCTCATAAGGGTCATAAGATTGCACCAAATACTAAGGATAATCTTTCAGAACCCAAATAATAAGCAAAAAATTAGCTCATATTAAAATTCTTATCAATCTCCCACGGCTTAGGCAGTGGCTTATCCATCAGCATCAAGGTTTCACGCTCAATCATTCTCACCATCATATCAAGTGCCAAATCATGATGGTCAAAGCCAAAAGGCTCTTCTAGTTGCCGTGCCAGCTCGTCTAGCCCAAGCAATAAATAAGAAATAAACCCAACCAATAACGGTGTCCAAAAACCCATGACGGCTTGCAAACCAAACGGCAGAGCCCAACAAAAACAATATACCGCCCGATGCAGTAGTGCTGAGTAAGGAAATGGCAATGGCGTGCTATGAATACGATCGCAGCCCGCTTGGATGCCCCCCATTTCAATCACATGTTTTTGGATTGTCATATAAATGACATCACTCATTTGACCTTGCTGAACTAATTTTATTAATTGTTGCTGCATCGCCTCCAAAACTCGTTGCGGTGCATTGATCTGTTGATCAAGCCAATCCAAATAATGATCATCAATCTTCGTGTAGCCAAACTGTGATCGCTGAATATTTTGTCCACGCAACCGATCACGAAGTATCGCCACAAATAGTAGCATCTGATACAGTAGTGATTCTCGCTCATTTGGTGCTAAAAGATGGCTATCACGGCTTAGATGACGCGTATTAGCAACCAAAGCACCCCAAAGCTTACGACCCTCCCACCATCGATCATAGCAAGCATTATTACGAAATCCCAAAAAAATAGAGATGATGACACCAAACATCGTAAAGCCAACCGCAGGCACGGTGGCAATATAATACCACTGAAACTGTGCCACAAAACCAGCGATGAAAGACAGTACCATGATACCTAATATCGTTGGCAACACTTTGGGTAGCACTGTGCCACGCCATGCAAATAGTAGTTTGAAACTGTTTGATTTATCTCGGACAATCATAAAATACCCCAAAGTACAAGATGGCAATCAAGTTAAAATAAGGCAAGATATCAGTTAAACCCAAGCAAATACGAATAGGCATCTGACATGGATTTAAAAAGTTTTAAATAAAAAACCCCAAGCCATCGTTGACTTGGGGTTATAAAAAATGGCGCAGCGGACGGGGCTCGAACCCGCGACCCCCGGCGTGACAGGCCGGTATTCTAACCAACTGAACTACCGCTGCATATGGTGGGTGGTAACGGGATCGAACCGCTGACCCTCTGCTTGTAAGGCAGATGCTCTACCAACTGAGCTAACCACCCTAAAATGTTTTTGTTGATAACAGTAATTTTATCAAAGTGACTGTATCAAACAAAGTAGATATGGTGTCAATATATCTTCATTTTAAGTTCTTGAACAAATGTTCGTTCGTTCGTTGTGGTGCGTATTATATAGAAATTTATCACAGTGTCAAATACTTTTTGGATAAATTATTTGATATTTTGGATAAATTTTATAAGTTATTGATATTTAATGGGTTATTTTTTAGCATTGGCATATTTATTTTGGACATAGGCTTCGGTCCTGGCAAGCCTATCAAGCGTGCCAACATCCATCCAGTGATCTGTCATATGCTCGCCACTCACCAACTGCTGATTGATGGCAGATTTTAAATAGGGTGCCAGTGGTGCAATTTGCCCTTGGTTCAGTGATGCCACGATTTTAGGCGACATGACGCTCATCCCTGCAAAGGTTAATGCGGTATGATCATCACTTTTTAAGCATACTTTTTCTTTGATTAGCCCAAAATCACCCTCAGGATGATGCTTGGGATTATCCACCAAGATTAGATGTGCCAAATGCTTATTAAGCTGATGATGAACCAGCCGATCAAACTCAAATTCCGTCCAAATATCGCCATTAATCAAAATAAATGGCAAATCACACAACAAACCTTGATCCAAAGCAAATCTAATACCGCCTGCAGTCTCAAGTGGCTCACCTTGTTCAATAGAAAGTAAAATCTCAATGCCAAATTTTTTAGATAAATTGAGTGTCTTAAGTTCTGTGAGTAACACCTCAGATAGATAGCTGGTATTGATGACAATGCGGTGTACACCTGCCGTCGCCAAACGCTCGATATGCCATACAATCAGCGGCTTACCAGCAATTGGAATCAGAGGTTTAGGCTTTGTGAGCGTCAATGGACGCATACGGGTGCCTTTACCTGCTGCCAAAATCATCGCTTGCTGAATCATAACCGCTCCGATAAGTACCCAAATTTGGTGCTATAAGCAGGTAGTACGCTATTTTTAAGCCATGCCATAAATTCACCATAAATCGCATCATGACTACGCTCAGACAGCCAAGACAGCTCAGCCACCAAGTCGCTCATTACCTTGGGGATGTTTTTAAGATAGCGGTGCTTGCCATCACGCTCTGACAAGCGAATAAAAATCCCCAAAACTTTCAAATGACGCTGTATGCCCATTATATTGGTTTGTGAAATAAAAGTTCCCAAATCAACGCTGGGTTTAATCAATTGATAAAATTCATGAATACGCTTTTGGGCCCACACCTCATTATAATCAATATATGCATCTCGCACCAGACTGACCAAATCATAAGTATACGCACCAATCACCGCATCTTGAAAATCAATCACACCAAGATGATCACTGCCCTTATCCATCATCAAATTACGACTGTGGTAATCACGATGTACAATCACTTGAGGCTGCTTATTAATCTGCATGATGAGTGTTTGTTTTAAACTTTCCCATTTTTGAGCATCTTTCTGAGTTAGCCCAATTCCCAAATAAGGTAAAAACCACTCGCTAAATAAGTCCATTTCTTGGGCTAATTTTTCATTACTATACTTAGGCAAATCAGCTCCCTTAATCGTCTGTAGCTGAGCCAATGTCTGTAACGCCTTGGTGTAATAGCCATCTTTGTTATCAGTGTCTTTGGCAATGGCATGGGCAAACTCCACCGTACCAAAATCCTGTAAAAGCAAAAATCCCATCGCTTCATCACACGCCATAATATCAGGTACATTTACCGTTTCGCTCATGATACCTGCCACATGGATAAAATCTTGAATACTTTCTTTATCAGGTGGTGCATCCATCAAAAGATATGTCATCTCATGACCGCCCACCTCGCCACGCATGGGTAAATAAATGCGGTGGTAACGACGAAAACTGGCATCTCCCGATAAGCTTTCTACACGAAAGTCGGTCGCCAAATTTGCATTTAAAAATTCCATCATCTGAGTGTGGCGTACATCGCTCATAAATTTTCTCAACTGTTGGTGATATCAAAATGACAGTTTAGCGGATTTTGGTGGTTTAAACCAGTATCGTTATACAAAATAATCAAGCATTTGACAAACTTTTGTCTAAAAAGCGTCGTCAAACATTGATTGCTCTACCAAGTATCTCATCATACCTAGATTAAAATTTCATCCATAAAACCGATAAAATAATCGCACCAAACGCTCAGAATGGTGTAAAATAGCAAAAATTTATCTGTATTCGTAAGGTTTGGCTGTGATTCGCTCTCGTATTCTTTGTGCAAGTTTAATGCACACCGCTCATCACCATCGCTCAAAGACATATTTGACTACCGCTATTCGTTACGCACTATTTGGTATCGCCAGTTTGCCATTTGTCATACCAACTTATGCAGAACTCAATACCAGCCGTTCACTGACAGTCGTTGGTGCTGACAGCTCAAAAAATTTGCCTGATACACCAAATACCAAACCCAATACTGTCTTAGCCTTAGACGCCCATCTACAAAGTCATGATGATACTGCCAATGCCTTTGATGGCTTTGATTTTGAAGTTATCACACAGCAGGCAGCCGAGCAGACAAGCAGTCAAGCAAATCAAGGCAATCATCAGATGAGTCAGCTTGACGCCTTTGCTAGTAAGTCAGACAATCCAAGTTTAAACACTGCCAAGCTGACGGATAAGCATGATACACCCTCTGCCAGTAAAAGCTTAGCCAAATTAGCCGAAAACTACCATATTAAGTCCGATCCAGACGCTCATCGTTGTCAGGGTATGTGGATGCAGCCAATCCACCAAGCAACACACACAAACCGCCCTACCACCCCAAAACTGGATGAAAATGGTAATCCGATTACAGAAGATGGTATTTTTGCTCAAGCTGATTATGGATATTATGACGCTCAAACTTATGCCGAACTGTCTGGCAATGTCATTATGGAACAAAACGGTCGGCGTGTAACCGCTGATAAGCTTACTTTAGACACCCAAACAGGGCAAGCCACTGCGTCAGGTCAAGTACAATTTAGTGATGGCGGTGCAAGTGATCACAGTGCTGGCATTATTGGCATGGCTGAAAACTTAGTATACCATACAGATGGTCAGACAGCGACCGCACAAGATGTTGCTTTTGCAAGCACTACCATCAATGCTCACGGTTATGCCAGTCAAATGGATAAAATAAGCAGTAGCGAATATCGGCTTCAACATGTCATGTTCACCACCTGTCCACCCACAGAACGCAAATGGTACTTAGATACTGATAGCATTGATATCAATACCGATACAGGTCGTGCTATCGCCAAAAATACCACCTTGCGTATCAAAAAAGTACCTGTCTTTTACCTGCCCTATTTTAACTTTCCGATCGATGCTCGTCGCTCTTCTGGATTTTTATTACCATCAATGGGATTTGGTGCATCGGACAGTTTTGAAATTAGTACGCCTTATTATCTGAATTTGGCACCAAATTATGATGCAACCATTACGCCAACTGTATTTACTAACCGCAATCCTATGCTGACTGGCGAATTTCGTTATCTGACCCAAGATTATGGATCAGGGGTGTTGACTGCTTCGTATCTTCCAAAAGATCAGCAATATCATGATAAAGACCGTAGCCGAATACAATTTGATCATACATGGCAACCCAAGCAGTTTGATAAAATTACCACTTACGCACAATATCAATCTGTTTCTGATGCCAATTATTTATCAGACTTTAATGCCTTGGGTGTTGAGAGTGCTAAGCTAAATCTACCAAGACGCATCGGCACAAGCTTCTTGGATGAAAATGTCTCAGCTGATTTAAGATTTGAAGATTTTCAGCGTTTAGACGGTTTTGGCTTAGATGGTCGGCCAATTACAGACAAAGATAGACCATATGCACGCCTACCACAGCTATCGGTCAACTATCGTTTGCCTCGCATATGGATGGGTACACCCAGCGGTCTTGAACTGGGTGGTATTCATAATTCTGCCTATTTCAAAAAATCCATTAAAGATAACTCTGAACCAGAAAAAAGCGGTGGTAGAATATTTAACCAATTCACAGCCAGTTATCCACTGCTTCGCTCTTGGGGTTATTTGACGCCAAAACTTAGCCTGACACATCTATATACCAGCTATGACGAAGACAGCTTAGCCGACCAAAATATCGCTAAGAAAAATGGTCGCCATTCGGTATTTGCACCGACGGTCAGCTTGGATGCTGGGCTATTTTTTGAAAAAGCGGGTGCACCATTTGGCATGCATCAAGATACAGGTGGCTATCAAGTACTGACACCAAGATTACACTATACTTACACGCCTTTTAAAGATCAACACAATGTACCAAATTTTGAGACAAAAATTGCACAGCTTAGCTATGAGCAGCTTTTGAACAATAACTGGTTTTTGGGTCATGATCGCATTCAAGATTTACACGCCGTCACGCCTGCAGTCAGCTACCGTTATATAGATAAAATGGGCAGGACACGCTTTGAAGGCGGGATCGCAGAACAGATTTTATTGAGTCATATCCGTGTTGGTATCAATGACAGCGAAAGCTATAGCAGCAGAAGCTCTGGTTTGGCATGGCAAGCCAGCCTACAGCCAAAAGATAATTTATGGTTTGATGCATCAGGTTCATTTAGAACAAATTATGATTTGAGCAGTATTGTGGCACAAATTCGCTATCGTCCAAGTGATCGTAAGTTATTTAACCTAGGTATTGTCAAAAGAAAAGAAAATCGTGCTTTTAATCAATCAGCATTATCAGCATATACTGCCTCCGCCATTTTTCCAATCAATAATCGCTGGCGTATGATGGGTCAACTACAATACGACTACAACTTAGATTATGTCATGGATTCTTTGATGGGGCTAAATTATGAAGATTGCTGTTATGGTTTGTCAATCTATGCAAGACGCTATCGTGATGCTTTCAATCCACATTTATCACCTGATACTGCAGTAATGGCAGAAGTTCGCCTAAACGGTATCGGTGGCGGCGGTCGTTTGAATCGACTTTTGAGCGAAAAGGTACTAGGCTATGATCAGGTTCAAAATGCTTGGAGACATGATTACTAAATGCATGCCAGCCGTAGCCTCAAATAGAGCCTAAAATTCATACCACCATATCAGCAAATACTATGCCGTTTGGTTTGACGCTCAAGCAGACAAGTGCTAAACTCTACGCATTTAAGTTGATATTTTATTATTCACAATTAAGGATTATCCAATGCAAGGTAAATTTATCATCAAAACTTTAACCGCTGCTGTCATCAGCTGCACAAGCCTTGTGTCACAAGCATCAATCAGCGGAAATAGTCATGACGGTATTGTCGCTGTTGTCAATGATGAAATTATTTTAAAAAGTGAGCTCAATCAAGCCACTGAGCTGGTCGCAACTGAAATCCAAAAAAACGGCGGCAATGTCACTCAAGATCAAGCACAAACGCTGGCTTTAGATGAGCTAATCAATGAAAAACTTCAGCTTGCCATCATTAATCGTGCTGGTGTCGTTCCAAATGATGAGGTGATTGATCAGCAGTTATTACAAATTGCCCAATCCCAAGGCGTGAATAGTTTATCAGAGTTTCAATCCAAACTTGATGCCGAGCGTGCAGGCAGTTATGCTGCGTTGCGTGCAAACTTAATTCAAGATGCCGCCATACAAGCATTATGGCAAAATCAGATTCAAAGCCGTGTACGTATTACCGACGATCAGATTGATGCTTTTTTAAGCAGTCCTGAATCAGCACGCTTAAATCAAGTTCAGTACCGCCTTTTACATATTCGTGTGCCTTATCTTGATAATACTGCCAGCGAGCAAAACCGCCAGCAGGCCGCCTTAGTTGCTGAGCGTGTTAAATCTTCTTTAGATGCTGGCATGAATTTGGATCAAGCCATGCAAAATGCTCGTGGTGATTATACGCCCGATCTTCAAGGTGCTGATACTGGGCTGATTAATGCCACCGCTCTACCGCCAGCCATTGCTGCCAAAGTAGATAAGCTAACTATTGGACAAACATCAACGCCGATCGTTACCGTAAATGGTATTGATATCGTCAAAGTGGTTAATAAGCAACAACAAAATCAAGTCATCGTACCTAAATGGCAAACCAGCCATATTTTGGCTCGTATTGATAGCAATCAAAGCAGTGATATCGCTGAACAAAAAATCAATGCCATTTATCAACAATTACAACAAGGTGCCGATTTTGGGACCTTGGCGGCAACTTATTCAGATGACACAGGTTCAGCTTCACAACATGGCAGTTTAGGCTGGGTTAATGAAGGCGATATGGTGCCAGAATTTGAAACCATGATGAAAAATACAGCAAAAGGTGATTTTTCAACACCATTTCGCTCTCAATTTGGTTGGCATATCCTAAAAGTCAACGATATTAAACAACATGATATTACCGAGCAATATCGACGCAACGCTGCACACGAATATCTATTCTTGCGCAGCGCACCACAGGCTCAAGAAGATTGGTTGCAAGAATTACGCTCAAGTGCTTATATTAAAATTTATGAATAAATAAAAATAAAAATACCGAAGATTTATACTTCGGTATTTTTTACTCAGGTTATTAAGGCAAATAAAATGATCTTGGGAATTTAAGCAAAGCTAACTAAGATATAAAATCTGGCTAGCTTATATATAAGGCTATTTAAGTACTGTCAATGGATCAACATACACGCCATTTCTAGAAATTCTAAATTCAAATAGTGCCGCACCGCTTGGCTGATTTTTCATGCTTGCAATACGCTGACCGGTACGCACCGTATCGCCTGTTTTAACTTGAGCGTCCTTAATATGGATATAGCTTGAAACAAATCCATTGGTATGCTGAATCACAATACTCGCCCCGTCCATATTGTGATCAGCTTGAATGACTGTGCCTGCATTACTGGCGTTAATTAAATCGCCATCTCGTCCAGAAAACCACATGCCATTACTGGTAACAGTTGAGCCGGCCACTGTCGCCGTACCAAAGCGTCGAACCACTGGATTGGTCGCACCAACGGGATAGCGAAATTGCATCACCCCTGAGCTACCCGTGGCAAATGGTGCTTCTGTCACTGGTGGGGCAACTGGTGCTGGCTGCTGAACCACAGGCGGAGTCGGTGTGGGTTTTTTTACCACAACAACAGGTGGCGTGGGTTTTTGTACGGCAGGATGCTGCTGTACTGGTGGTCTGCTTGACTGAACCGCCACAGGCGAAGGTGTGTGAGCTGTATTCACACCAGAGCTGATACTACGCTCACGCACCTTGAGATCACCTGACCATAAAGTCAGCCATTGACCTGTATAAATCGTATAACTGCTATTTAGATTATTAATGTGTCCAATCTCACGCCAATTTAATCCATAACGCTGAGCAATCTTACTGACAGTATCGCCCTGCTTCACCTGATAGCGATTTGGTACGCCCTGACTGTCCGTGATAACCTGTGAACCTATTGCCAAACCACCTGAACCTGAAGTACGATGACTGCCCGAACCTGAAGTACTATTATAGGTTGGCTTACTGGCACATCCTGCCAAAATGCAAGTGGTGATCACACCAAAAATCAAGCCCAATCGCTTGATGGGTTTTTGATTTTGTGAATTGATTGCTATCGTCACAGTCATACTCCAGTACCGAATGATTTATTAAGCAGATTTGGCAAATGATTTTGTCCAAATTTGAATGACAAATACCCTATTGTAACATGGGAGCAGTTAACGCAAAACCCACAATAATTGAGCTTTTGTATTTTTTTGTCAAAGTTTTTTGCCAAAATAAAAATAACAGCATAATATAATTTATAATATTTTAAATTAATATTATAAATCAATAATTATCAAAAAACGACTAAAAACCTTTAGCCGTTTTAACTGTAAATTCAGATGACTCAATCAAAATAGCGTTGGCTTAGTAATCGCCAATACAATAATACCCACATAAGCCACCGAAGCAATCATCAGTCCTGCTTTGGCTTGGGATGGGGTATTGGTATAATGACGCTGTGCCTTAATGGTGGCGGACGCAGCAACAATCAGTAAAACCAACTTGGCAAGTGCCCAATGCTGAGTACCTGCAACCTGATAAATCTGCCAAAATAATCCCAATCCAGTCAAAATAACCGCTGTATAAAATACATGATTTAAGATTTTGAGGGTATTGGATGCTTTTGGTGTTTTGCCCATAAACATTGGTAATGCTTGTAATATAAAAATAAACAGCACAATAATCGCCAAAAGCATGTGTAAATGTTTCATAAAAATCTCTAATGATTATGCATAAATCACTTCCAAAATCTCAAACTCAGCCAGTCCACTGGGCGTTTGGATTTTGGCTTCATCACCTTCAGATTTACCGATAAGACCACGCGCAATCGGTGAATTGACCGAGATTTTACCGACTTTAAAGTCTGCTTCATCATCACCGACAATTTTATAGCGACGCTTAGCACCATCATCCATGTTTTCAAGCACAACAGTCACCCCAAATACCACTCGTCCCTCTTTGGGCAGTTTAGCAGGGTCGATGATTTGAGCCCCACTAAGTTTGGCTTCGATGTCACGAATGCGAGCTTCACAAAACCCTTGTTGCTCACGGGCGGCGTGGTATTCGGCATTTTCTTTTAAATCACCGTGTTCACGAGCTTCGGCGATTGCGGTGGTAATGCGTGGACGCTCAACGGTTTTTAGCTGTTTTAGCTCATCTTCAAGCGCTTTGTGCCCTTCTGGCGTCATTGGATAGCGTTGCATAATTTTCCTTTCAATGTTTATGATTTAAATCAATTTAAGTTAATTCATCAAACATTAACCCAAAAAATCATTTAAATAAAAATATTAAAAATGTAAAAAAACTTGCCAAATACGATATCTGGCAAGATTTTGTTAAATCAGATTTATTAATATATTGTACTGAGTTTTAGAAAAAATGCAAGCTTAATTTGGTAAATACTCCAAAGTACAAATATTAAGTTGCATCAAGTAACATAAATTTGCTCAACACAAATGCGTGAGCAAATTTATCCCAATACTTTTATGAAGCATACAAATCTTGCAGCTTATAAACATCAAACGGCAAAGTCGTCTCATAGGCTTCACACACCGCACGCCCTGCGTTGAGTGTATTTGCAACCAGTATTTTATTTTGCAAGGCTTCACGGCGAATTGGGAACGAGTCTTTTAATGCCTGCTTGCCCTCGGTGGTGTTAATGGCAAGGTGAATTTGGCCATTTTTCATCATATCCACGATGTGAGGGCGACCTTCACTGACTTTATTAACACGCTTACACGCTACGCCAGCACCTACCAGCATATCATGTGTACCGCCTGTGGCAACGATGTTAAAACCAAAGCCTGCCAAGCGTTTTGCCACATCTACCACGCCCGCTTTGTCGCTATCACGCACCGAGATAAAGACCGTTTTGGTCTCCCCCTCTTGTGGCAAACCTGTCAATCTATCACCACTGCCCAGTATTGCCTTATAATACGCCTCACCAAAGGTCTGCCCCACACCCATCACCTCGCCTGTGGATTTCATCTCAGGGCCAAGAATGGGGTCAACGCCTGGAAATTTGGCAAAAGGAAATACCGCTTCTTTGACTGAATAATGACTTGGTACAATCTCTTGGGTGAAGTTTTGCTCTGCCAAAGTCTGTCCTGCCATACAGCGAGCGGCGACTTTTGCCAAAGACACGCCGATACATTTGGAGACAAATGGCACGGTACGAGACGCTCTTGGATTGACTTCTAAGACATAGACTGTTTCGCCTTTGATGGCAAATTGTACATTCATCAAGCCGACCACACCAAGCTCTTTTGCCATGGCGACGGTTTGGCGACGCATGTCATCTTGAATGTCATCACTTAATGAGTAAGGCGGAATGGAGCAAGCAGAATCGCCCGAGTGCACGCCTGCTTGTTCAATGTGCTGCATGATGCCACCAATCACCACCTCTTTGCCGTCCGATACGCAATCCACATCCACCTCAATGGCATCATCTAAGAAATGGTCAAGCAGGACAGGCGCTTCATGAGACGCTTGCACCGCATCACGCAAGTAGCGTTTAAGTTCATCTTCGTTATAGACAATTTCCATGGCACGACCACCCAAAACATATGATGGGCGTACAACTAAGGGGTAGCCCACTTTCGCCGCCTCACGAATGCCTTCTTCTGATGATTTGACAATGCTGTTATTGGGCTGTCTTAGGTTTAGCTTGTTAATCATCTGCAAAAAGCGTTCACGGTCTTCGGCTCGGTCAATGGCATCAGGACTTGTGCCAATGATGGGAACGCCTGCTTGTTCTAGGCTACGGGCAAGTTTTAGTGGCGTTTGTCCGCCATATTGCACAATCACACCCTTGGGCTGTTCGGTACGTACGATTTCAAGCACATCTTCTAGGGTGATTGGCTCAAAATACAAACGGTCTGATGTGTCATAGTCGGTTGAAACGGTCTCAGGGTTACAGTTCACCATGATGGTTTCATAGCCATCTTCACGCATGGCAAGGGCGGCGTGGACGCAGCAGTAATCAAACTCAATGCCTTGTCCGATACGGTTCGGGCCGCCACCGATGACCATGATTTTGTCTTTATTTGATGGGTTGGCCTCGCACTCTTCATCATATGTTGAGTACATATAAGCGGTTGATGTTTCAAATTCAGCGGCACAAGTATCCACCCGTTTATACACAGGATAAATGCCCATGTTCCAACGGGTTTTGCGAAATTGTTTTTCAGACACGCCCATCAATTTGGCAATGCGTGCATCAGAGAGTCCTTTTCGTTTAAGACGGCGTAGCAAATTGGGGGTTAAGTCGCCCATGCCAAGGGTTTTTAGCTGATTTTCTGTATGAACAATGTCCTCAATTTGCACCAAAAACCATGGGTCAATGTTGGTGTCAGCAAAAACATCATCAACCGATAAGCCAAAACGCAACGCATCAGCGATATAAAAAATGCGTTCTGGGGTGGGGGTTTTGAGTTTGAGTTTTAAGGTGCTGATGATGCTGTCATCATTTTGTTCAAAGTCTAATTGCTCATCAAATCCTGTCACCCCTATTTCCAGACCACGCAGTGCCTTTTGCATGGATTCTTGAAAATTACGCCCGATTGCCATCACCTCGCCAACCGATTTCATTTGAGTGGTTAGCACGCTCTCAGCTTGGGGGAATTTTTCAAAGTTAAAGCGTGGCATTTTGGTAACCACATAGTCAATGGCAGGCTCAAAACTCGCTGGAGTTTTGCCCCCTGTGATGTCATTTTTTAGCTCATCTAGGGTATAGCCGACGGCAAGTTTGGCAGCGATTTTGGCAATGGGAAAGCCTGTCGCCTTAGATGCCAATGCTGATGAACGGCTGACTCGTGGGTTCATCTCAATCACCACCATACGCCCTGTTTTTGGATTGATGCCGAATTGGACATTTGAACCACCTGTCTCCACACCAATCTCACGCAACACAGCGATGGACGCATTACGCATGATTTGGTATTCTTTGTCGGTTAAGGTTTGGGCAGGGGCGACGGTGATGGAATCGCCTGTATGTACACCCATGGGGTCAAAGTTTTCAATGGAACAGACGATGATGCAGTTGTCTTTTTTATCACGCACCACCTCCATTTCATACTCTTTCCAACCGATTAAACTCTCATCAATGAGCAGCTGGTGGGTGGGTGATAAGTCAAACCCACGCTCACAAATCTCAATAAACTCCTCACGGTTATAAGCAATGCCACCCCCAGAACCCCCCATGGTGAATGATGGGCGGATAATGCACGGAAAACCAACCTTAGCTTGAATGGCAAAAGCATCATCCATGCTCTGTGCAATTTCTGCTTTGGGGCATTCCAGACCGATTTTTTTCATGGCTTTATCAAACAGTTCACGGTCTTCGGCTTTTTCAATGGCTTCTTTGGTCGCCCCAATCAGCTCACAGCCATATTTGGCAAGCACGCCATGTTTGTCAAGGTCAAGCGCACAGTTAAGTGCCGTTTGTCCACCCATGGTTGGCAAAATGGCATCAGGACGCTCTTTGGCAATGATTTGCTCTACCGTCTGCCAGGTAATCGGTTCAATATAAGTGGCATCAGCCATGGACGGGTCAGTCATGATGGTGGCAGGATTTGAGTTTACCAAAATCACCCGATAGCCCTCTTCTTTTAAGGCTTTGCAGGCTTGGGCGCCTGAATAGTCAAATTCACAGGCTTGCCCGATGACAATGGGACCTGCCCCAATGATAAGAATGGATTTAATGTCGGTACGCTTTGGCATGGCGGTTCTCTTTGTTGATAAATTATTGATAATTTTTTTGATTGATAAAATGGGTTAAAAAAGTGTTGCCATCGCTTGTTCTTCTTGACGGATACGCTTAAATAAGACCAGCAAATAAATGGGCAAGCCAATCAATAAAACATACCACGCTTGACACAATAAGGCGATGCCAATCAGTTCAGGTATGATGTTTAAAAAATAATTGGGGTGGCGAAATGTTTTAAATAACCACGAACGATTAATTTGATGTTCTGGCAAAATATAGATTTTAACCGTCCAAATCTCCCCCAACTGCTTGATAATCAACGCCAATATCACAAATGAAGCACCTACCATCAGCGTGCCAACCAAGGATATGCCATTAAAAGCAGTGTCAGAAAGCCATACCGAGATAAAGCATGCCAAATAATAAAGCGTATGAACCACCGCAAGCACCGTAGAATTGGTTTTTCCGTATTGTATTGCCCCTTTGGCAATCAAGGCTTTTTCATGTTTAATGGAGACGGCTAAAAATAACAGTCTGATGATAAAAAATAGGATTAAAATGCTTAAAATCATTGTCATTGATGTTTTTTCCATTGAAATTAAAAATATAAATCGGATTAATGGTATTTTTAATGAATGATGTTTTAGACTGTCATGCCATATAAACAATTCTCATAAGTCCACGCCACAATCTTGTTATCATCATTGCTTTCATAAAATGCTGATAATAATGTATGCCATGTTTCAAGTTGATTTTCATTGATATTTAACATGCCACAACCTGCCATGATAAGTTCGTAATTGGCACAAATCATTGCTATGCGTTTATTACCGTCCCAAAATAATTGATGTCGCATCATATAATACATGGTTCTTAAAATATGATGCGTATTTGATATGGGTAAGTGATTCAATTCATTTAACGCTTGTTCAACCTTGTTTTAAGCAGAATGTCTGGCACAAAACTCACGCCACTAATGCAAACATTGCCAGTTCTTAGCTCGCCCCACGCCAAACTTTCATTGTATGCCACAAAACCATTGACTTTGCACGCAAATGCCAAGTCAAATTGACTGTCCGATGATAAAATAAATTGCCACGCATTTTTTAGATTTAACAGCACTTGCATGTCATGGGTTGAAATGCCACTCACACTCATGCCATCAATAATGGTTTTGCTCTGGGGAAAAGTGGTATTGATATTTTCCAAGCGTGACATGCTGTGAATGACTTCAACGATGTTTTTTTCGCCAAAAACCGATTTTGTTCAAGAGTTAGGTTGAATTTGTCAGCAAACATGATGGGCATATTCATTCAAAAAAATCTTCATCAATTTCACAAATTTCAAGTACTTCTTTGACTTGAATGCCCACTTTATATTTAATCATTAAACCAACCAGCTCTTGTCCACCAATCAGGACAATTCTGCCCAATAATTTTTGAGAAAATCCTTGGGTGGATTTGGTGAATGATGATGTGGTGATAAACACACCCCGTTCCACGCCATTGCCCTGTAATGCCCCTGAAAAGGATTGTAATTCTTTGAACCAATCATGTTATCACTGGCATATCTTTTGGCTTGAATGTAGATATTTTGAATGCCTAATGGGTCTTGTTTGATGACCCCATCAATGCCACCATCGTGTGATTTGCCAGTATGTTCAAACAAGTTTTCTTTACCGCCATATCCCACGGCAAGCAATAACTTTAATACCGATTTTTCAAAAAATAAAGGCGTGCCTTTTTGTAATTTATTTAACAGTTCAACTGAAATTTCTGTTTCAAGATTTTTAATGGCATTTTTAGCTTGGGTTTCAAAATCCATGTCATCATTATCATCAGTTTCAATGCTGGTCTTATCTGACAGTTTTTTCTTGCGTTTAATTTCTGCTCTGCTTTTTAAATAACTTTTCCAATCAGGTAAATCAGCTTCATCATACAGTTTTTCGCTAATGTGTGTTTTATTTTGCCACAGTGTCGCCATTTTTAAACCAATGGGTGTGATTTGATAGGTGGCTTTACTGATGCGATTTAAGATGCCTGCTTTGGTTCGAGAACTGATTGACCAAGCGATGGCATTTTCTACTTTTGGCTGACCATGATTAAAGCGTAGGGTCAAAATTTCCTCAGAAAATTCCCCCAATTGAATGACGCCTTGATAAATCTCTTGGCGTTTACGAACTTTATTATCACTCATCAGCTTTAATGTTAAAGCACGGCATTTATCACGGTATTCACGATTATTAAAATTCATAACAGCTTTCCAAAAGAGCAAGTTATTTTAGATGGTGCGTTCCATAAAGCAAATTCACCCAATTTACCGTTCAAAATGTCACTGCCCAAATTCACACTTTCGCCTTTTGCATTTCCATAATGAATCTATCAAACAACACCGAACAATCATGTGGACCGGGGCTGGCTTCTGGGTGTCCTTGAAAGCCAAATGCAGGTTTATCGGTCAACTCAATGCCTTGATTTGTGCCATCAAACAGTGAGCGATGCGTGGCTTTAACATTGGCAGGTAAGGTCGCTTCATCAATGGCAAAGCCATGGTTTTGTGATGTGATCATCACCGTACCATCTGCCAAATTTTGCACAGGGTGGTTTGCCCCATGATGCCCCGATTTCATTTTGATGGTTTTTGCCCCACTGGCCAGGCCCAATAATTGATGCCCCAAGCAGATACCAAAAGTTGGAATCTCCGTTTGCTCAATGATGTGCTTGATATTGTCAATGGCATAGGTGCAGGCGGCAGGGTCAGCAGGGCCGTTGGAGAGAAAAATGCCATCAGGATTTTTTGCCAAAACCTCGCTAATTGGTGTTTGGGCAGGGACAACCGTCACATGACAACCCCTATCCACCAGCATGCGTAGAATGTTGGTTTTTGTGCCAAAATCATAGGCAACCACATGAAATTTTTTACTAATGTGTTTGCCAAGCTGTTTAAAATACCCGCCTGTTGGGCTGTCTGTTTTGCCATATTTGGCGGTGGTGGCAGGGTTGTCAGCAAGTTCCCAAGTGCCTTGTGTCCATTCAAATCCTTGTGGGTGGCAGCACTCTTTTGCCAAATCAAGCCCCGTCAAGCCTGCAAACTCTTTGGCAAGTTGCACCGCTTTGTTTTCATCGTCAGCTGTGATGTCCGTGTCGCTGTTTATGGCATAAATACAACCGTGCTGAGCCCCTTTATCACGCAAAATTCGGGTCAGCTTTCGGGTGTCAATTTCGGCAATGGCAACGGTGTCATGGCGTTGTAAAAAGTCGGTGAGTGATTCATCGTTGCGAAAACTTGAACTGATGATGGTGGCATCACGGATAATCAGCCCTGATGCCCAAATGCGATGTTCACTGCCAGACTCGCCATCTTCGCTGTTGGTGCCTGTGTTGCCAATGTGTGGGTAGGTTAAGGTAACCAGCTGTTTGGCGTAACTTGGGTCGGTTAGGATTTCTTGATAGCCTGTCATGGCGGTGTTAAATACCACTTCGCCAACGCTACTGCCCATTGCACCAATGCTGATGCCGTGAAAAATTGTACCGTCAGCGAGGGCTAAAATGGCTTTTTTTGCTATTTGAGCTGTCATGAATTTCACCCGAATTTTTTATTAGTATTAAACTTTTATATGATAAAATATTATAAATTAATTATTAAGCAATTTGCAATTTACCAAATTTTAGATAAAATTTTTTAGCGATTGACCGCTAAAAAATTATCATTACTGTCTGATTTTTTCTACAAAAAAGCGAATGATTAAAACAAATAACTCACCCTGCGTCTCTGACAAGATAAAGTTATGTGGATTCATAATCACTCGCTCATCGTAGATTTTGCTTATTATATATAAAAAAATACAAAAAATCTATATTTTAATCCATATTTTGACTAAAAATTTTTACTCAACATATAGATTAAAATCGCTTTAGGTTTTATCAAGTACAACCGCTGCTGAATTAATACAATATCTAAGCCCCGTATCGGTGACATAATTATCTGGAAAAACATGACCCAAATGCCCACCACAATGATGGCAAGTGACTTCGATGCGACGCATCCCATGCGATAAATCCAGCGTTTCATCAACGACATTATCGGCGATAACCTTATCAAAACTTGGCCAGCCGCAACCTGAATGAAATTTGGCACTGCTATCAAATAGTGGCGTATGACAACCCTTACAGCGATAAATACCCTCCACTTCGGTATCGGTATAAAGCCCTGTGAAAGCTTGCTCGGTGCCTTTTTGTCTTAGGACATAATATGACAAATCATCCAAGCGATTTTGCCAATCTGCCTCACTCATCGTATTTATCACTGCTTTGTCAAGCGGATTCATCACTCACTCCTTCAAATTTCATCAGTATGCAAGATTTACTTGCATATCAAAATCTTAATTCATTAATCAAATTTGTAAAGTATAACTTGCAATTGATGATTTTATGGCATAAAATCATCAATTGCAATACAGGATATATTACCATGAATGACCCACAAAATACCATCACAAAACAAGGTTTGCGACTAAAATTACGGCGAAAAGCTTTGGGGCTATCAGCTGAAGCCTTGGCATCTAAGATGAGTGAGCTTGGCGTGCCTGTCAGTCGTGGTGCGATCGCCAATTGGGAATGCGGTAAAAATGGCATTGTCATGAGTAAATTACCCATATTAGCGGCAGCTTTAGGTGTCAGTGAAAGTTATCTTATAAGTGGTGATCATTTGACCTTACAGACAACCAAACAAAAAACCGTTAATGAAATTTGGCCAAAATCAACCCTCATCAAATCATCTGTTAATCAAACGCCCATTATTTTATCATCGGAATACGCCATCATGCCCCAAACCAAGCCCTTAAAAAAATCCAATAAACTTGCCAATGTTTGCTACGATATTCGTGGTGAGTTACTACAAACCGCCAACCGTATGGAAGCTGAAGGCCAGCGGATTATTAAGCTCAACATCGGTAATCCTGCCCCTTTTGGGCTATTAGCTCCTGAAGAAATTGTTCGTGATGTGGCACTTAATTTGCCTGAAGCATCTGGATATTCTGATTCTCAAGGAATTTTTTCCGCCAGAAAAGCGATATTGCAATATTATCAAGGCAAGGGGCTGTTATCTGCGATAGATGTCAATGATGTTTATATCGGTAATGGTGTCAGTGAATTGATTGTCATGACCATGCAAGCGCTACTTGATGACGATGATGAGATTTTAATTCCGATGCCTGATTATCCTTTGTGGACGGCAGCGGCAAATTTAGCAGGCGGTAAAGCGGTACATTATCGCTGTCTTGAAGATGATCATTGGCAACCAGACTTAAAAGACATTGAAAGCAAAATCACATCACGCACCAAGGGTATTGTTATCATTAACCCCAATAATCCAACAGGTGCGGTCTATACTGATGAAATCCTAAAAAGCATTGCTGCACTTGCCAAAAAATATGATTTGGTGATTATGGCAGATGAAATTTATGACCGCATTTTATATGATGGCGTCACGCATACCCCCATGTGTACAATCACAAATGATTGTTTGGTTCTAACCTATAATGGGCTATCCAAGTCGCATCGCATTGCAGGCTATCGCGCAGGCTGGCTTATGGTTTCGGGCAAAAAACACCATGCCACCGATTTTATTGAAGGGCTGACCATGCTGGCAAGTATGCGTCTGTGTGCCAATGTTCCCGCCCAATACGCCATCCAAACAGCCATGGGCGGCTATCAATCAATGCAAGCTTTGACTGCACCGACAGGACGCTTATATAAGCAGCGTAATTTAGCGGTTGAGCGTCTGAATGCCATCAAAGGCATCAGCTGCACCATGCCCCAAGGTGCATTTTATTGCTTTGCTAAGATTGACCGTGATATCTACCCTATCGATAATGATATGAAATTTATGATGGATCTACTCATTGAAGAGAAAGTATTGATAATCCAAGGTACAGGATTTAACTGGGATCAGCCCGATCATTTCCGAGTCGTATTTTTACCAAATCTTATTGATTTAGAAGATGCCATGGACAGATTGGATCGTTTTTTTGCCAAAAAGCGTCGAGAATTTGGAACAAATTAACCCATCAGTCATGATAAAAACGCCTTGGCTTTTACATGGGGCGTTTTTTATGATTGGTCATGGCGATAATATCCCCAAAATCACTACCCATATTCCATTTTTGAATTTAAATTTTTGGTATCAAACACTTAACATAATGCAAAACAAATCAGCTAAGCCAAAATAGGATATATGAATGTACCAATACAGCTATGCCGACCAAAAGCTCGTCGATGAGCGGGTGTCACAATTTCGCAGCCAAACTGAACGCTTTTTATCAGGTGAGCTGCCTGAAGAGCAATTTTTACCTTTGCGTCTGCAAAATGGTCTTTATATTCAGCGTCATGCGCCAATGCTGCGTATTGCGATTCCTTATGGCTTAATGAGCAGTCATCAGCTGCGTACTTTGGCAGAGATTGCACGTGATTATGATAAAGGTTATGGGCATTTTACCACACGCACCAATTTACAATTAAACTGGGTAAAACTTGAAGAAGTGCCTGATATTTTGGCAAAATTAGCCGCCAATCAAATGCATACCATTCAAACTTCAGGTAACTGTATTCGCAACACCACCACCGACCCTTATGCTGGCATTCATGCCGAGGAGATTGCCGACCCACGCCCTTATTGCGAAATTATCCGCCAATGGAGTACTTTTCATCCTGAATTTGCCTTTTTGCCACGCAAATTTAAAATTGCCGTCATCGGCACAAGAACTGACCGTGCTGCCACACAGGTGCATGACATCGGTCTACATTTGGTGGAGCGTGATGGCGAAATCGGTTTTGAGGTCATTGTTGGCGGTGGCTTGGGTCGCACACCGATTATCGGGAAGTTGATTCATGAATTTTTACCACGCAGGCATTTGCTGAGTTATCTTGATGCCATTTTGCGTGTTTATAATTTAGAAGGTCGCCGAGATAATAAATATAAAGCACGCATCAAAATTTTGGTAGAAAGCTTAGGCAAAGATACCTTTATCCAAAAAGTCAATGATGAATGGCAAACTTTAAAAGATGGTGATTTGACATTAAGTGAGGCACATTTTGCTAAAGCCGAAAGCTATTTTACTACCCCAGCTTATGAGCAGATTGATCGCTTGGCAGTACAAACACAGTTAGATGAGTTTTTGGCTGATAAGGATTTTTACAATTGGTATGAGCATAACACTGTTGCCCACAAAATCAATGGCTATAAAGCCGTTGTCATCTCATTAAAGGCTGGCGTTGTTGATGGTAACTATGTGCCTGCAGGCGACATTACCGATGCACAAATGTTTGCACTGGCAGATTTGGCAGATGAATACAGCTTGGGCGAGATTCGTGCCACACATCAGCAAAATTTGGTACTTAGCGACGTTAAAATAACTGATTTATACATACTTTGGCAAAAATTAAGCGCGCTTAACCTTGCGCGCGCCAATATCGGCACTTTAACCGATATGATCGTCTGCCCTGGCTTTGATTATTGTGCGCTTGCCAATGCCACCACCCACAATATCGCCGAATCCATCGAAAAACAATTCAATGACCTAGACTATCTGTATGACTTAGGCAACATTCGCTTAAATATGTCAGGCTGTATGAATGCATGTGCGCATCATCATGTGGGCGATATTGGTATCTTAGGTGTTGATAAAAAAGGCGAGCATTGGTATCAAATTAGCTTGGGCGGCAATTCAGGCGAGCATGCCAAATTGGGGCAAATCCTTGGGCGTGCTGTCGCTGCTGACGAAGTTGCTCAAACCATCGCCACCATTGTAAATGTCTATAAAAATGAGCGTATAGAAAGCCATGGACATATCGAAAGCTTCGCTCAAGTCATTGAAAGACTTGGTATAACACCCTTTAAAACAGCTGTCTATCACTAATTATCTCATAAATATTTAAGATAATATAAAATATATAAATTTTTTATATTCAGGATAAATCATGAGTACAATCAAAGTTGATCGCCATACCAATTCAGAACCTGCCACGCTTGATCTAAGCCAAGCACTGACAGCTGACGCAACGCCCAATGACATTGAATCTACCATCGCTCACCAAGATTGCCTGATTTTTTTGGTTGCTAACTTTATGGACGGTCGTATTTTTAGCCTAATTCGCCATACTAGACATCAAGGTTTTCAAGGTGAGATTATTGTAGGCGGTGAATTTGCCCTTGATCAGGCCAATTACTTTGTCAAATCTGGTGCGACGGCATTTTTGGTCGATGAAACCAATGTTGAGACACTAACAAAAACTTTGCAAGATTTGGCAACTGGTTATGATGGTAAGGCTGTTAGTCACTTACCATTATTTAGTTAATATTAAAATATTAAAGTGAGCATTATGAATACTTTGCCATTATTTTTTAACCTAAATAACAAAACCGTGCTGATTGTCGGTGGGGGCGATATCGCCTACCGAAAAGCACAATTAATGGCAAAGGCTAAAGCAAAGCTTGTGGTGATTGCGAAACATTTTGAGGCTGAATTTTTGGATTTTTTACAGTCTCATCATCATGTATTTTTTCAAAAATCCTTTGAACCAATCGATCTTAATCAGCATACACCCGCTTTAGTGATCGGTGCAACCGATGACCATGAAGTAAATTTGACCATTCATCGTGCATCAAAAGCGTATGGTGTGCCGGTTAATATTGTCGATACGCCAGATTTGTGTGATTATATTTTTCCTGCTATTGTAGATAGAAACCCAATCGTGATTGGTGTATCCAGTAATGGCAAAGCGCCTGTACTTGCACGCTTGATTAGAGCCAAAATTGAATCATCATTGCCCAGTCGCTTAGGAGAGCTTGCAGACAAAGCAGGTAAATTTCGCGATACCATCAAAAACTCTCTACCCACCATCACTGAACGCCGATATTTTTGGGAGTCAATTTTTGATCGTGCCTTAAAAGATGAAACAATTGGCACACTCAGCGATGAGCTTAATCAATTTAAAAATCATGATGCCCGCTTGGGTGAGGTCTATATTGTGGGTGCAGGGGCAGGCGATCCAGATTTATTGACTTTTAAGGCACTCAGGCTCATGCAACAAGCAGATATCGTACTTTATGACGCACTGGTATCAAATGACATTTTAGAGCTTTGTCGCCGTGATAGCCAAAAGATTTTTGTGGGCAAAAAAAGAAAAGATCACACCAAAACTCAAGATGAAATCAACCAACTATTAGTTGATTATGCCAAACAGGGGCATCGGGTATTACGCCTAAAAGGTGGTGATCCATTTGTCTTTGGGCGAGGTGGTGAAGAAATGCTCGCCTGCCAAGCTGCCCATATACCCTATCAGGTGGTCAGTGGGATTACAGCTGCGTTGGCGGCAAGCAGTTATGCAGGCATACCACTCACACACCGCGGTATCGCAACTTCTGTACGATTTTTGACGGGTTGTTATCAAACAAATGAGCCGTTTAATGGTCTAAATAGTACTTACCAAACTGATGAGACTTTGGTGTTTTATATGGGTCTGCACGCACTGACTAAAATTATTGATTCTTTAATCAGTGCTGGCCTGCCAAATGATTTACCCATCGCCATCATCTCAAATGCCAGCCTACCCACCCAGCAGGTGCTAACAGGTACACTGACAGATATTATTGATAAAAAGCATCAATCCAATCTTATCGCACCTGCCATTATTATTGTCGGTCATGTGGTCGATTTGTATCAGCCATAATCATCCAAATTTACCCAAGTTTTGAGTAACTCATAAAAAACTGAGTTGATTTTGATTGAAAAATTCATCAATATCAGTAATAATAACAGCTTGATTGGATGTTATGAATTTATCAAAACCGCTTAATCACTGATAAAAGGATTTTTAATTTGGCAACTTTACACACTTATTTTCGCAGCTCGGCCGCTTATCGTGTCCGAATTTTTTTGGCATTAAAAGGTTTGTCGTACCAAAAAAATTTCATCAATCTAAAGCAATCACAGCAAACAACCAAAGCATATCACCAAACCAACCCCCAAGGTCTTGTACCTGCATGGGAGGATGATTCTGGTAGCTATGGTCAGTCATTTGCCATCATGCTACTTCTTGAGGATAAGCACCCCACACCCGCCCTACTGCCCAGCGACCCTGCCAAAAAAGCCGAGATTTTAAGTGTGGTGCAGCACATCGCTTGCGATATCCATCCACTCAATAATTTAAGAGTATTAAATTATCTAAAAAATAAGCTACACTTGGATGCAACTGGTGTTAATGCTTGGTACGCACATTGGATACAGTTGGGCTTTGATGCCTTAGAGACAACATTAAGCCAAACGGCAGGTCGATATTGCTTTGGTGATACACCAACCTTTGCTGATTGTTTTTTAATTCCTCAAATGTACAACGCCATTCGCTTTAATGTGGATCTGAGTGCCTATCCAACACTTTGCCGAATTTATGAATATGCCAACACTCAGCCTGCCTTTATTGCTGCTATGCCAAAAAATCAAGAAGATGCTGTTGAATGATTGGTTAATTAAAAATCCAATTAAAAAAGCCAGTAAAACACTGGCTTTTGATGGCTTAACTGTTGGCATGTCTTTTATTGTATTGAATCGAATTAAATACTGACAACACAATAAATGCAACGCCAATCAATCCAGTGATAATCTCAGGCACATGAAACCGTGTCGATAGCAACATAATGATGGCAAGCGCCCCGATGGCATAATGTGCACCATGTTCCAAATAAATAAAATCGCTTAAAGTCCCTTTGTTTACCAAATAAATCGTCATAGAACGAACAAACATCGCACCGATAGCCAAGCCAATCATAATGACGATCACATCATTCGTGATGGCAAAAGCACCAATGACACCATCAAAACTAAAAGACGCATCAAGCACCTCAAGATATAAAAAGCCTGCAATACCACCCTTTAGGATTGTGGATGATACGCCAGCGGTATTTGTGATCTCACGGCCTTTTGCGTCATATACCGCCGCCTTATCGTCACCATCACCCTCTAGGAGTGCCGATAGTACACTCACCCCCAAATAGACCAAAATCCCCCAAATGCCTGCGACCATGACGACACCTTGCTTTGCTTCTTCTACCCAGCTCATAGAGATCATCAAAACAACCAACGCAACAAACACACTCATGGCGTCTACTTTACTAAACTTGACCAAGCGAGACTCTAGCCACTTAAACCAATGCACATCCTTATCGCCAAACATAAAATTTAAGAACACCAGCAATAAAAACATTCCTCCAAATGCTGAGATTTCGGCATGATGTGCATTAAGATGCTCGGCATACTGGACTGGATTATTCAGTGCCAGATGAATCACCTCACCCATACCCAAATTGGCAGTTACTGCGACAATGGCGATTGGAAATATCAATCGCATCCCAAAAACTGCGATCAAAATACCTACGGTCAAAAAAATCTTTTTCCAAAAATCATTCCAACCCTTTAAAATAGAGGCATTCACCACGGCATTATCAAATGATAATGAAATCTCCATGATTGCCAAAATTGCTGTAATGCCCAGTGCCAAAAACATCTCAGAGATGCCACCATGGCTATACCCCCACCATGCTGCAATCACCAAGCAGACAAAAGTAAAAATGATATCAAATAAAAAATGTCGCATAACTGCCTTTATATTATATTAAAAAATATTATATTAAAAATAATTATTTATATTGTATTAAAAATAATTATCAAAAAATCGCCCAGAGAACATCACTACCGAGCGACAGGATTTGCAATTGGCTTAAGAATAATTATACCGCTAAATTCCATACCAATCAATCGACGAATATGTCAGATCTATCATCAATACCACGATGACTTGTCAAAATTAAGCATAACAATATATCAAATCCCTGAAAAAATAAAATTTGCATAAAAAGCTTGTCAAATGATAAAAATCCGCTATAATAGCACGCACAAAAGCGTAATGCTTATAACCAAATTTGGGGACGTGGCGAAATTGGTAGACGCACTGGATTTAGGTTCCAGCGCCGCAAGGTGTGAGAGTTCGAGTCTCTCCGTCCCCACCATTGATTAAATAAAAACAGCAAATCATTCAGCTGTTTTTTTGTCCAAAAATTCCTTAAGGCGTTTTTGTTGTGCATCATAGTCTATCTTATCACGCCGATAAATCTCATAAACACAGTAATCTCCGCACTCGCTGCCGCAGCATTCCCATGCTTCAGGATATTCAGGTTTAGGTAGCAATATTTCATTAAAATCACTTTGACTCATCATCAACCTGTTTGTATTTTAACCTTTGTATTTTAAAATTTGATTAAAGTTAAAAAGCGCTTAAGTTACCCAAAGCGCCTTTTAACTGTTAATAAGACTATTAAGAAATCTGTCAAGACCAATCTCAAGATGATTGATATGATTGCAATGGCTGATCATTCATCGATATAGCTTAACCAATGCTGATACTTATCGCTGCGACCTTGAACAACATCAAAATACAAAGTTTGTAGTTGTTCGGTCAATTCACCACGACCGCCATTGCCTATCATACGATCATCATATTCACGAATCGGTGTCACTTCAGCTGCTGTACCAGTCATAAACACCTCATCTGCCAAATAAAACTCATCACGAGTAATACGACGCTCGATGACCTTAATGCCCAAATCTTTGGCAAACTCAATAATCGTGCGGCGTGTAATGCCATCGAGCGCACCGCCTGATAAGTCAGGGGTATGTAGCTCGCCATTTTTGACCAAAAATAGGTTCTCGCCAGAACCTTGACAGACAAAACCTTGTGGATCCATTAAGATGGCTTCATCATAGCCATTACGAGTCACCTCTTGGTTGGCTAGGATTGAGACAGGATAATTACTGGCAGCTTTTGCCTTGCACATGGTTATATTTGGGTGATGATGGGTATAGCTTGAGGTTTTAACACGGATGCCTTTTTTAATACCTTCTTCGCCCAAATAAGCGCCCCAATGCCATGCAGCAATCGCAGCATGAATGGTATTATCTTTGGCAGCGATACCAAGCTTTTCAGAACCCACCCAAATCAATGGACGAATGTATGCTGATGCCAAATTATTTAGACGCACAACATCTTTTTGAGCTTGGACAAGCTCATCAAAGCCATAAGTACAATCTAATTGAAAAATTTTGGCAGAGTTTAATAGACGCTCTGTATGCTCTTGTAAACGGAAAATAGCTGTACGCCCATCTGGCGTCTGATACGCACGCACCCCTTCAAACACCGCCAAGCCATAATGCAAGCTGTGAGTCAGCACATGTACCTTAGCATCTGGCTGCTCTACCAAGGCACCATCTAGCCACATTTTGCCTTCTTGGGTTGCCATGCTCATAAATTACTCCATATCGGTTGTTAAAATTATTACCATTTCATATCTCAAGCGATTATAACAGATGCCATAAAAATAATAAAATGGTTTTCTTGGTCAAATTGATTGCTTTTTATTATGTCAAAACACACTTTTCATCATAAATTTTTTGGATTAACCGCTATGTTATTGATCAGCCTAAGACATCTTCCCAAACCTCTCGTACAAATTGACGCAGCTCATGCCACTCTTTATCTTCGACGATATTTTTTTGTTCAGACAAGGCAAGTTCGTGGGTTTTTTTACGCAAGTCCAAATACGCTTGCGTCAGCTTTTGACAGCGATTGGCGGTCCAAATACCCGTTTTTTCAACTTCCTCAAAAATGCGTACATTATCTGGCCAAATTGCCAAATTTGGGTGCTTATGTGCATGGGCAAGTACCATAAATTGAGCCAAAAATTCAATATCTATCAGGCCACCAAAATCTTGTTTTAGGTTAAACGGCTCAGTCTCGCCATACGCACGCCGCATCGTTTTTGTACCCAAATGATGTTGCATTTTTTGACGCATTTCAATGACATTTTGGCGTACCTGTGTCTCTTGTCTGGGCGTGGTTAAGACCTGCTTGCGAATATGGTCAAACGCTTGCAGTACTAACACATCGCCCGTCAGCCCCCTTGCCCGAACCAAAGCTTGATGCTCCCAAGCCCAAGCTTTGTCTGTTTGATACATCTTAAAAGCGTGGGCAGAAATCACTGGCACGCCAGCATTGCCTGAGGGTCGTAAGCGTGTATCAATCTCATAAGCACGCCCATCACGGGTTTGGGTTGCCAGATAGTTCATGAGTTTTTGGATCAAGCGAGAAGCAAATTTCATGCCACTGATTGGCTTTTCGCCATCGGTTTCGCTTTTTTCGTCAATGCGATGCAAAAACACCAAATCCAAATCCGATGCATAACCCATCTCAAGACCGCCTAATTTTCCATAACCAATGATTGCAAAGCCACAATCAGCGATGCTTGCACGCTCATGAGTATTTAATAAAGGAAAACCGTGCTTGACAGACAACTCATGAAATACTCGATACAATGCCGACTCAAGTACCACTTCAGCGATATAAGTCAAACTGTCAGATACTTTCATGGTGTGCCGCAAACCTAATACATCGGCGGTGGCTACTGCTAAAACTTGAGTTTTTTTGAATAATCGTATGGTGGTCAAATAGCCCTCATCATCAAAAGGCTCTACTCTAAGCAAGCTTTGTCTTAGAATGTCGGTAAGCTCAGCTTTATCAGGCAAATGCAAATAACGCTTTTGAAGGAATGTATCAAGCAGTACAGGATAATGTGCAAGCTCTCGGGCGATCCATAAGCTTGCCGATAGTGTTGGGATTAAACGCACCGTTGCATCTGGATTTTCGCTCAACATCACCAAATAAATTGACCTACGGCAAATCGCCTCTAGTAACGCAATCAATCTGGGTAAGGCGATTTTTGCCGACTCTGCACCATCTTTTTGGGCATGTGCCAATAAAGCATGCAAAATAATGGGGTAGGCTTGATTAAGCCGATCTTTTGCGACATCATCAAGCCCCATCACCAACCGAGAACTCATAAACTCATCGAGCACGACTGCTGAATTATCCCCCAACACATCATCCAATGACGACCGAATCTGAGCAGTATCCAAGCTTTCTTGCTTGGGGGATTGCCTATCTGTTACCATGCGTCCAAACGGTCTGCTGACATTATAACGATGGGCATCCAGCACCGAGCGAAATGCCTTAACCGACTCATAGCCTAAGGTCTGTGCGATGGCAAGCATCTCATCAGAATCACTTGGCAAGCACTGGGTTTGTTGGTCATATCGTGCTTGGATAGCGTGTTCTAAACGGCGTAAAAATCGGTACGCCGCTGCCAGTTGTTTGCTTTCATCATTATCAATATAATCAAGCTCGGTTAATACCGTCAAACAGTCAAGACATGCAGGATTTTCAGCAATACGAATATGGTGACCGCCATAAATCAGGGCAAACGCTTGAACAATAAATTCAATATCACGAATACCGCCTACGCCAAGCTTGACATTATCCAAATCCTGTCTTTGGATTTGCTGATTGATGATCATGGCTTTCATTTCACGCAATGCACTAAATGCACTATAATCAATATAATAGCGATGCACAAAATTTCTTGATAATTGATTAAGCGTTTGTTCAAATTCATCGCTAATGTCATTGACCACACGCGCCTTTAGCCAAGCAAAACGCTCCCAAGTCCGCCCATGTTGGCTAAAATATTTATCCAATGCCGCCATATGCATCACCAGCGGTGAGCCATCCCCCCAAGGACGCAGACGCATATCCACTCGAAAGACAAAACCATGTTCGGTATTTTCATCCAAAAGCTTAATTATGCCACGCCCAAGATCACGCATGAATTTATAATTATCAATGACTTTTTTGCCGTTCGTTTCACCATTATTGATATGCACAAAAATTAGATCGATATCACTGGATAAATTCAACTCTTGTGCGCCCAATTTCCCCATAGCGATGATGGCAAGTTCATCTTTGAGTGTTTTATTTTTTTGGCGAATCATAGGCTCGCCATAGCGTTTGGTCAGCTTGTGATACACAAAATCCTTTGAAAACTGGATACAGCTGTCGGCAAAATCAGACAACTCATGCGTCAACTCTTCCAAAGAAATCACCGACAAGGCATCTTGCCAAATCCACTTAAGCATCAGCATTTGGCGTAGCTTACGCAGTCCTGACATGACCATCTCTTCATTGGTAAAATCAAGATAATTGGTCTTACCAAGCCCAACAAAACGACGAACCAATGCATCAAAATCTAAGCTTGACAAGCTTCGCTCAAAACCATATTCTCCCAAAAATGCTTGGGCGTCATCGCTGTGTTTTTGATAAATTTGAGATGCAAATGGGCTTGCCAGTGATAGGCAGTCAAGCTGAGCTTGATTGGGCATAAAATGCAAAGAAACCATGCAGCCGCCTTAAAATCATATATCAATAAAAAATGACTTGGGCTTATTTTACACCAATTTTTGGGCTATAATAAACGATTATCATGATTTGTTGATTAAAAAGCGACTTTTAATTTATGATTTTACTACTTGTTACTTCATCACCACACAGCCATGCAGGCAAACTTGCAGTTGAATACGCAACCAAGCAATTACACTTGGGTAATCAGATTTCGGTATTTTTTTATGGCGATGGGGCTTATACCGCCAATCGACTGATGTGGCAAACTGCCGATGTACCAAGCGTTGCTAAGCAATGGCAAGCATTATCAAATAATCATGGCATCACCCTGCCCGTCTGCGTTAGTACCGCTTTGGCTCGAGGTGTCTGTGATGCCCAAAATGCCACTCGCCATGGGCTAATCGGTGATAATCTGTTGCCACCGTTTTCTTTGGTTGGACTGTCTGAGCTTGCTATGATGATTGATGATACAACATCAGTGGTACAGTTTTAAGGATAATGGATGAAATTTTTAATTCATATCAATACCGACAGCGAATTAATCAGCTATGAAGCAATTGCTTTGGCACTGACTTTGGCGACATTTGATCATGATATTCAGATTGAGCTGGGTGAAAATGTTTTAGTTTTACTAAATAATCCCAAAAGCCGAATATATGGCATGATACAGTCTTTGGCACTGTATGATCTTCCCAAAGCATACCATAATTTTCAAGCAGTTAACGCCTTAGATAAGGTCATTCAATTATCATTACAATCAGGCAGTTTGGCATTGGATGACTATGACTCAAAACTTTATTTTCAGTAGATAATTATCACCACTATGAACCATTTACCCAGCCTAGATGACGATGGTCACCTAAAAAATCATACCGATTGGACACCCAAAATCGCACAAAGACTTGCGGATACGATTGGGGTAACGCTTGAAAGCGAGCATTATCAAATCATTGGCGAGGTGCGTGTTTTTTTTGAAACTTATCACCACAGTCCATCAACACGCCCATTAATTAAGTATCTGATGGCAAGCTTGCCCAACCTTGATATTAGCAATCAAAAGCTACAAAAACTGTTTAATACAGGCTTGGTTGCTCGGCATGTCAACCGCATTGCAGGCTTACCCAAGCCACCAAATTGTTTATAATTACTTAATATTAGGATTTACTATGAGTGGATTTTGCACCCTAAATATCGCCTCTACTGATTTGACCATGACAGTATTGATGACACCCGATATGGCGAACTTTTCAGGTAATGTGCATGGCGGTACTATCTTAAAGCTGCTTGACCAAGTTGCCTATGCGTGTGCCAGTCGTTATGCTGGTGGCTATGTAGTGACGCTATCGGTTGACCAAGTGATTTTTAAAGAGCCTATTTATGTTGGTGAGCTGGTAACTTTTTTGGCACGCATTAACCATGTCGGCACCACTTCGATGGAAGTGGGCATACGCGTAGAAGCAGAAAATATCCAAACTCGCACAGCACGTCATACCAACAGTTGTTATTTTAGCATGGTGGCTGTCGACCAAGCGGGTAAGCCTGTGCCTGTACCGCCTTTGGTTGTGAATGATTCTCTTGCCAAACAACGCTACGAAATGGCAAAAAAGCGTAAAGAGTTACGCATAAAGCTTCAGCAACACGACTGGTAAAACCTATGATGCCCACGCCATCTCATCTGACCACCATCTCTATCATCGGACACACCAATGTCGGCAAAACATCGCTACTAAGAACCTTATTACGAGACAGCGATTTTGGTGAAGTAAAAAACGCCTCAGCGACTACACGGCATGTCGTCGCTGTTGATATACTAAGCAAAGACAATGTACCACTAATTACTTTACATGACACACCAGGATTAGAGGACGCCACAGGTGTGATGGATTTTTTGCAGAATTATACTGATGGTCGTGCAGATGGTATGGAACGCTTATCTGTGTTTTTACAAGCAATTCATCATAATGATGCACGATTAGAGGGTGATTTTAGCCAAGAAGCCAAGGTCATCAAAAGCTTACTTGAGGCAGATATTGCACTTTATATCATTGATGCCAAAGAACCCGTACTTGGTAAATATAAAGATGAGCTTGCCATCTTGGCTGGTTCGGGGACGCCAATTTTGCCAGTCTTTAACTTCATCAATGACCCCAATCATCATATGCAGGCTTGGCGAGAAATGCTGTCACGGCGTGCGTTACATGTGGTCAATGCCTTTGATACGGTTGCTTTTGACTTTGAAAATGAAATGGCGTTATGGTCAAATCTTAGCCTACTGTCCAACCACGATCAAAATATCGAAAAGCTCAAGCAAGAACGCAGTGATACATGGCATGAGCTGCTGGAAATTGGCTCTGAGATGATCGCTGATTTTTTAATCAATGTCGCCGCTTATCGCCAAAAAATTGCAAGCGGTGCTGATACGACACCGACATTAAGACAGATGCAAAATGCAGTGCGTCAAGGTGAGTCTATTTTACATGATAACTTATTAAATTTATATCAATTTTATCATCAAAATATCATCTCTGATTGCCCAGATATCAAAAGCCAAACCCAAGATGTGTTTGATGGCGAGCTATTGGCTCAGTATGGCATACGCACAGCAGGCGGTAGCGTCACGGGAATGATTATCGGTGCAGGCATTGATGTGGCGACTTTGGGTGCAAGCCTTGGGCTTGGCACAGCCATCGGCGGTGTGATTGGTGGACTGCTGCCCAATTCCACCACACTCAAAGATAAAGCCATGGGCGTGCAAACACTCATGATTAATGCACCGACGATGACTTTACTTGCCGCTCGTGCCCAAAATCTGCACCACCACCTAAGACATCGTGGGCATGCCAGTCTCTTAGATATTACCGCCAGCGATAAAAACCTGCCTTGGCAGAGCGATAAATTACCAAGCCCAATCAAAAAAGCACGCAGCCATCCCAATTACTCAAGCTTAACTGACAATGATGACGATAAGACAGCTCTTAGATCAGACTTGGCACAACATTTGGCAGAAATTTTAGTGATGCACTTACAAAGACTGGACATAAATCACTAAAAAAGTTTGATCAATGTCCAAATTTTTAAGTCCATGTATTAAATTTAAAATCTAGCCCAATCACATGCACGCAGACAGATTAATTCAATTTAACCAAGTCCAAGCGATTGCCTTCAAACAGCTCCATATCTGGTGCCAAAGTTACCATAAAGCGGTCAAAATATAAAAGCTGCTTGGTTAATAATGCAAAATCTCTAGGGAAATGGATACCATGACGCTTACCAATATCGACCATTTCTAGCATCATGACATTTAGGCTGTCGTTATTGGCTGGTGCAGGCGTGGACTCAGGCATGATTTTACCAAGCATCCGCCGTAAGTCATTTGCCAGATGATCAATATTCATCTTATTAGGTGCGTGCGTCATACCAATATTGACCATCGCTTGTGCCATACCATGATAATCGTTCATTTGTAGGCTTTGTACCAAATTAAAACATGCCTGCAGGCTACTTGGTTGAATTTGCCCCATTAAGCCAAAGTCTAAAAAAGCAATTCGTCCATCATCAAGTAGCATCAGATTGCCTGCATGCAAGTCAGCATGAAATTCACCCGTCATCATCAAGGATAAAAACCATGTATCCAAAACATCATTCATGATTTTTTTACTGTCTTTGCCTACTGTACCATCCCAAACAAGCGACTCATCGACCAATGACTTACCGACTAATAAGTCCATGACCAGCACCTTTTTGGTGGATAATCTATGATGTACCTTGGGGGCAGTCACTTGGGTATTACCCACTTGATGTAGATGTGCTAAGAATTTATCAATATGATGGCTCTCCGCCAAAAAGTCAGTTTCTGCCAACATTCTGGCACGCATTTCATCAATAATTGGTGCAAGATTTGCCGCTTTTAGGCTAGGCACTGCTTTTTCTAACACCCAAAATACACTATGCAGCACCCCCAAATCGGTTTGCATGACCGTATCTACACCTGGTTTTTGGATTTTTAGTGCCACTTGTCTGCCATCAGCAAGTACCGCTTTATGCACTTGGGCGATACTGGCAGATGCCAGAGGCTTAGGGTCAATATAAGAAAAAATATCACCCAATCCACGCTCAGGCGTTTCAAGCTCATCAATCAACACTTGGCGAATTTGCTCAAATCGCACTGGCGTTGTCTGGTCTAAACACCCTTGAAAAGCCAAAACATATTCTTTGGGGAAAATAGAAGGCGTACTTGCGATAAACTGCCCAAGTTTGATATAAGTTACGCCCATCTGCTCAAACGCTTCACGCAAAAGGTACGCATCCATTTTATCACCCTTAGCCATTCTAAGTGCTGACAAGCCTGCAACACTGGCAGTTTTTTGAATACGACCTAAAACATGCACACTTTGGTTCAGTGCTTTTTTGGCGGTAGATACTGGATTTTTTGGTAAAAATGTTGGCATAATCATCGTTTTTTTATGAAATAATTGAAATGGTCATCAAAGACCGTAAATTCAAGAGTACCACAAAAATACTTAAACTGCTTTGGCGGTCATGCGCCACAAACCGAACAATGCTCATCACGGCAAATGTTTAGTTTTTTTAATTGAAATTGCTCACCTTGCCAAATCAGCAATTCATTGGCAATCGGATTGATATGCTTGCCCAAAAAACTAAGTGCAACCTGTGATGCCAAAGCACCAATCACAGATACGGTACTTGCCAACACACCAGAGGTACTACAGTTCATCTCATCGCCTAACGCATCACCAAAGACGCACTGATAACACGCCGTATCAGTCGTATAAAGCGCAATCTGACCTGTCTGAGCGATGGCAGATGTTGATAACAGTGCAAGCTTGTGCTGATGACAAGTGCGATTTAATATATCACGAATCAAAAAATTATCCGTACAATCAATCACAAGATCAGTATGTTTGATGAATTGATCAGCATTGGTTTGGGTGATTTTATCAGTGATGGCGGTGATACCCACCCATTCGTTTTGCTTTTGTAGTGCATCTTTGGCAGCTATCGCTTTAGATTTACCGACATCCAACGCAGTGTATAAAATCTGTCGCTGCAAATTACTGACATCAACAACATCATGATCAATGATATCTATTGAGCCAATCCCTGCTCGCACCAAGATTTGTGCGATAGGACAGCCTAAGCCGCCCATACCCACAATAATCGCATGGCTATTTTTTAGGCGAATTTGTGATGTGACATCCCAATCATCTAGCAAGATTTGACGAGCATATCGCATCATTTCATCATCAGTAAGATGACCATCAACTGTATGACTGTCCATAACACACCTTATTGATCCGCAGTTTATCCACAGTTTTTATATCTCCCAAGCGTTACTCTGTCATTACCCCCATAATCTTGGATCGTATATACATCAAGATAACCAGATGACAAATATAAGTTACGCACTGCCTCCGCTTGGTCAAAACCATGCTCAATTGCCATCAATCCGCCATCTTTGAGATACGCCCTACCTGTTTCAATAATATGGCGAATATCTGTCAAACCATCTTCAGCTGCCACAAGTGCCGTGATTGGCTCATGCTTAAGATTTACCAAATGCTCGTCATTTTCTTTGATGTAAGGGGGGTTACTGACGATAATATCAAATTGACCACTGACTTTCTGCAACCAATGTGATTGCAAAAGTTGACACCGTGCATTCAGGCGATGGTTATTTTGCTCAGCAACTTTAAGTGCTTCAGAAGAGATATCTACCAAAACTACCTGAGCAAATTCCAACTCCAGTGCCAGCGTAATACCAATGCAACCTGTACCTGTACCCAAATCCAAAATATTAACCAAATTTTTGTTGTCTGTTTGGCGGATTTTTTGTTGAGCTTTGGCATAATTTAAGATTGTCTCAACCAAAATTTCAGTATCAGCTCTGGGTATCAGCGTATGGGCATTCACCAAAAAATGACGCCCCCAAAAGCTTTGTTGCCCAGTCAGATATGCCAAAGGCTTACCTGCTGACAGCTGCATAATACCTGCGGTAATTTTTGATGATTCCTCCAAAGTTGGCTGATAATCTTCATCCGTCATCAGAAATATAAAGGGTTTATCAAGCACATGCATCAACCAACCATCAAGCCAATGCATTGGTAATACATCAGACTGAAGCTGCTTAAAGATTGCACGAATTTGTTTAATGGTTAGACCTGTTAGGGCTAACCGATTGGATACTTGCATCGCTCATTCATCAATTTGTGGTTGGTTGATATCAATATGCTTATTAACCAAATAAATCAATAATAACACAGGAATACCGATCACAAAGGTAAATCCAAAGAAAAATGCGTAGTTTGTTGCATCAACGATACTACCTGAATAGCCACCAATTAATTTGGGCAACAAAGTCATTAATGATGAAAATAATGCATATTGCACCGCAGTAAACCGAATGGAGGTTAATGCTGATAAAAACGCAATGAATACGGTACTGGCCAAACCTGCTGCCAAATTATCTGTAATGACAGCAAAGTACATCATCGGCACAGTTGGCGTATAAAATAAAAAAATAAATAACAGATTGGTTGTGCAAGCCAAAATCGCACCAAGACTCATCGCTTTGATGATATTTATCTTTTGGGCAAGCCAGCCACCAACAAATCCGCCAGCAATCGAAGCAACCACACCCACAACTTTGACAGCATCGGCAATTTGGGTTTTACTAAAGCCCAAATCTTGATAAAAAATGTTTGAGATATTACCAGCAATAATATCACTGATGCGATACAAGCCAATCAATACCAATAAAAGCACTGCCTTTTGACCATAACGATGAAAAAAATCCACCATAGGATCAACCCAAGTTTTTATAACCATCTCTTTGGGGGCGATTTTGGCTTGGACCAATCCAAAACTTGCCAAACCAAAAGCGATGATACTAAGCATAAATCTCACTGTTCCATAGACAAATTGCAGTAAAACATCATCAGTCTCAGGTAGGATACTACCCATGCCACGAAATACCAAGATGAATGCCAATACAGACAATATAAAGACAACAACAAGTCTCAGGTCGTTTTTTGAGGTTTGGGTGATGGGCTTAACCACTGTTTTTGGTTCTGAAATCACCAGCGTGGTCAAAATACCAATACCCATGACAGCTGCCATAATCAAATAGGTTTTTTGCCATGCCAGATAAGAGTAAGCCTCCATCATTGAACCAAAAAAATCTGCCAAATACAACGCACCTGCACCCGATACAATCATCCCAATGCGATAACCCATAACATAGGTTGCCGATAAAGCAGGCTGCATATCAGCAGGTGCACTCTCAATACGATACGCATCAATCACGATATCTTGGGAGGCTGAAGAAAATCCAAGCAAAACTGCACCTGCCGCCATGATGCTTAACATCGCCTCACCACTTTGAGGGTTGGTCATCGCCATCAAAACCAAAGCAGTAATTACCAAAATTTGGGTGAATAGCAACCAGCTGCGGCGTCTGCCAAGCAGCCGAGTTAATATCGGCAGCGGCAGTGCATCTACCAGCGGTGCCCAAATGAATTTAAATGAATAGCCCAGTGCTGCCCAGCTAAACATCGTCACTGTCGCACGGTCAATGCCTGCTTCACGAAGCCAAAGCCCCAAACTTGAGAAAATTAATAAAATGGGTATGCCTGCTGAAAATCCTAAAAATAACAGTGCAACTGACTGTTTATTAAAATATGCGTGATAAAATGCTTGCCATGCACTTGGTTTTGTGTAAGATTGAGTTATCCTGCTCATAATCATGTCATCCAATTTTAATGGTATCAAATAATAATACCAAAATGGCGTAAAAATAGGAGATATCTTTCTTTGCATTTTACCTGAATTAGCTGAATTTTGTATACTTTTCTTGTTTTTTTAGTAAATTTTTTTACCTTTTTGGGTAAAAATTCGGTATGATGAGCCAATTTATCTTGACAACTTATTTACTCAAGGAATTTTATGGCTATCGACATTGTCATCAACCAGCGTCATCTACAAATTCAGCTCAAACAGCTTGAGACTGTTTGGCATACTGTGGTGAATGGCTATAATCTTAGCCAAGCAGCTGAGCTTTTGCACACCAGTCAATCCAGCCTATCTAAGCAAATCGCTGCACTTGAAAATCAGCTAAAAGCAGATGTATTTACGCGTCAAGGTAAGCGTTTAACAGGTCTAACCCCTATCGGTCGGGCACTTTTGCCACACATTGAAGCGATTTTTGCTGAAATTCGTACCATTGAGAATTTAAGCCTTGATTTTAATAATGCTCAAGCAGGCACTTTGACTGTTGCCACCACACACACCCAAGCCCGCTATGTCTTACCCCAAATTGTCAAAGAATTTCGTGAAAAATTTGATAAAGTCAACTTAGTATTACAGCAGGCTGATCCTGAAACGATTGCTCAAATGGTGATTCGTGGTCAAGCCGATATTGGTATTGCCACCGAGTCGCTACTTAATAATGCCGTGCTTCGTTGTCATCGCTATTATGATTGGTCGCATGTGGTGATTGTTCCAAAAACACATGAACTGGCAGAATTTGCCGATGTGCCTGATGGTGTTGATTTACCGACCTTAGCCAGTTATCCGATTGTCACTTATCATGGCGGCTTTACGGGTCGTGGCACGATTGATAAGGTCTTTGAAAAAGCAGGATTTTATCCTGACATTGTTTTGGCAGCACTTGATTCAGATGTCATCAGCACTTATGTATCATCAGGGCTTGGCGTTGGTATTATTGCCGAGATGGCATATCAGCCTAAGCATTATCCTGATTTGGTTGCCATTCCTGTGAACCATTTTGGGCGATTTACCAGCTGGATTGCGGTGCGTGACGATAGCGAAATTCGTAAATTTGGTCATGAGTTTATCAAATTATGCCAAGCACAGTTTGACCAAAACTAATTCAAGCCCCAAAAAACCTTTTTTAAGCCACCTTTGAGTGATGGTTGTTTGATTTTAAGGGTCAATGAGAATTTACAAAAAATCAAAAAGATTAAAATCCCCAAAATCTCATTTGGGGATTTGTTGTTACAATCACATTAAGCCAAGAATAGATACGCCCATGCGGTTACAATCACGATGGCAACTAAGTTTAGCCAAAAGCCAACTTTCATCATATCTTTTTGTTTGACATGACCCGAACCCATAATGATGGCATTCGGCGGTGTGGCAACTGGCATCATAAATGCACAAGATGCACCAATACCGATAACCATAATCAAAACTTCAGGCGGCAGCCCAAGCTGAACGCCAATTGGTGCAAACAGTGGCACAAGTAAGGCAGCAGATGCGGTATTGCTGGTAAATTCCGTCAAAAAGATGATGAATGCTGCAATCACAAAAATAACCAATAAAGTTGATGAATTGCCCAAGAATGTCGCAATACTTTCACCCAAGACAGCAGATGCACCCGTATCTTTCATCACATCTGATAAAGCAATACCACCGCCAAAGAGCATTAATACGCCCCAGTCAGTATTATCCGAGATTTGCTTCCAGCTGACCAAACCAAGCAGCAATACCGCCACTGCAGCAAATAAAGCGATGACCGTATCAGGATTACTAAAGCCTAAAACAGCACCCAACTGCTTACCAAAAATCCAGCAAGCTGCTGTGGCAATAAAGATAATCGTTGTTAAAATGCGTGGCAAAGTCATCGGAATGGCTTCTTGAGTACCCAGCTCAACACGCTGACCTAAATTTGGGCGTAAGATGGCATACATCGCACCAATCAAAAACGGCATCAGCACAATTGCCATTGGTAAACCAAAACTCATCCATTCACGAAAATCAATACCAAGCTCTTTGGCGGCAATTGTATTAGGCGGCGAGCCAACCAATGTACCCAAACCACCGATAGAGGCAGAATAAGCAATGCCCAAAAGTACAAATAAAAAGGTATTACGATCTTTGTTGGCATCTACTTGGGCCAGCAAACCAATTGCCAGAGGCAACATCATGGCAGCTGTCGCCGTGTTACTAATCCACATGGACAACGCTGCTGTAACACCAAACATCATCATCACAGCACGCCCCAAATGACCACCAGCCAGCCCAATCAAGCCATAGGCAATTTTTTTATCCAGCTTTTGGACATGTAAGGTGGCTGCTAATGCAAATCCCCCAAAAAAGACAAAGATGATGGGATTGGCAAAACTGGTTAATGCCGCTTTGGTATTAAAATCAGGAATACCAATAAACAACGCAAGCAGCGGCACCAAAATCGCTGTTGCGGTCACATGGATCGCTTCGGTAAGCCATAAAATACCAATGAATGAAAGTAGTGCCAAGCCTTTATTTGCCAAAGGCTCAAATGGTAAAAAAGCATACAGCACATAAGCGATGATGGCTGCAATAACGGTAATCACGATGCCTTTGATGGCATCGGGTCGCACCTCACCTGATGGTGGTACGCCATCATCATCATGCTGAAAATCCGTTCTTAGCGTAAAGTCTGTTTGTTTTGATTGATCTGATTGTGCCATACCAAGTCCTTGACCATAATTTTTTATCAATTTAAAATTCAATAATTACCAATAAAAATATAATAACAAAAATACTATAATTTGCAATGATTTTGTGATAATAATAGATAAGGTTTATCCATCTTTTTGATAAACCTTATCTTTTTGGTTTAAATGAACAAACAACTTAACATCAACCCAAAAATTCGTTACAATAACCAAAATACTTTGACCAAATGATAAAAACTATGAGCCACACGACCCCCAAAAACTTTAAAGACGCTTACCAAATCTTACAATCTAATGCCGATAAACTTGAACACTATGATAATTTAGATATTGATAACTTAGTAACACTGGTTGAGGAGTCTTTGGCGGCATACCGTGTTTGTCAATCTCGTATTGAAGCGGTAGAGCAGGCACTGCAATCAGCGTTTGAACAAGCAGAAGTCGCCACGCAAGATAAATCATCTGAATAATTTTTTATACATATTTCATAGATTGACTGAACAATACATAAAATTTAAACAGCCAAATGGCAAACTGAGTCAGTATTTGGCTGTTTAATGTTTATATTTATGCTTTGATTTCAAAGACCTGCTTAAGATATGCCAAATAAGTATCGTCATCAATCATTGTCTTACCAGGGCTGTCTGACAACTTGGCAACAGGCTGGCCATTACAAGCAACCAGTTTTAGAACAATGTTTAACTGCACTTCACCCAAATCATTCGTTAAATTTGTACCAATTCCAAATCCCGTTTTGATTTTATCTTTAAAATACTGATGTAAATCCCATGCTTTTTGTAGAGTTAGACCATCACTAAAAGTCAAGATTTTGGTTTTTGGGTCAATTTTTAGTTGGTGATAATGGGCGATCGCCTTATCACCCCATTCGTATGGGTCGCCACTATCATGGCGAAGACCGTCAAATAACTTGGCAAAATACAAATCAAAATCACGCAAAAACGCATCCATACCAACCACATCGGTCAATGCAATACCCAAGTCACCTCGATATTCTCTCACCCAACTTTCAAGAGCGGCTTTTTGAGAATTTCTTAGGCGGACATCCAATGCCTGAAATGCCTGTAAAAACTCATGTGCCATGGTGCCAATTGGGGTGATACCAAGCTGTTTTGCCAAATAAACATTAGAAGTCCCACGAACAATGACAGGGCAAGCCTCATGAAGCGATTTGACCACATGATATTGCCAAGCTTTACTAAATCGGCGGCGTGTCCCAAAATCAGCCACCGTAAAAGCGTTATCGGCAGGCATTGGCTGCGTGCTTTGTTTGGCGTGATACTCATGCAATAAGGCAATCTTAGCATCCAGTCGTTTTTGACCTTCTGCCATGATATCATCAGTTGCCAAGCGGCGATAATACAGCTCACTAACAAGACAAAGTACAAAAATCTCAAAAAACATCGCTTGGATCATTGGACCTTCAATGTCAATATTTAAAAAATGATTTTCATCAGTTGAAACGGTGATAAAGCGGCGTTTGAGTGAAAATAATTCTAAATAATCCACAAAATCTGATTTGATAAATCTTAAGCCACGCAGATAATCAAGCTCGTCTTGAGTAAATTTTAGCTGACACAAATAATCCAGCTGCTGCTCAAGATCTGCTTTAATCTCACCCAAAGCAAAGGCGGTTTCATGATTATTACGACAACGAAATCGATATACGCCATGCGTTTGTGGGAATTGGTGTAACATGGCTTGTAGCATGGTAAATTTATACAAATCATTATCAAGCAGCGAGGTGATGATGGGCTGATTATCATTTAAAATCACGCTCATAAGTTTTATCCAAGTTTAGGTAAATGTCAGCCTATCATACACAAAAACTATTGATTGTGCATCAGTTTATCAATCATCTTGCATTCTTATCCCAAACACCTTATCATAATTACATTCGTTTTTAGCATATTATCACAAACTTTGACACCAATCTAATATCATCAATAAAAGCAATATAACATCAACCATCTGACAAACCAAACCGCTTTATTATGAATAAAATCATTCCATCTTCACACCTTGATTTACTTGCTTTGTCCACCGATACGCTGACGGTGCGTCTTTTGGATAATGCCGATTATCAGACCGTGCATGAATCCATGCTAAACCACACATTAAAACGCATTGAGAATAAGAAAATTAATCAGCATCATGCTGATGAGCTATGGATTGTTGAGCATCAAAATGTCTATACACTTGGGCAAGCAAGCAAACCTGAGCATATCTTATATCGTACAGACACGCCCATCATTCAAACAGATCGAGGCGGTCAGGTCACTTGGCATGGAGATGGTCAATTGGTCGTGTATTGGCTATTTGATTTACATCGTTTAAATTTTGGCGTAAGAGACTTGGTCAGCCATGCCGAACAAGCCATCATTGATATTGTGGCACACTATTTACCCAAAACACTCACCGTCAAAGCACGCCGTGATGCACCCGGTGTGTATATTTATAATCATACAGGCGATATGCTTGGCAAGATTGCAAGTTTAGGATTTAAGATTAAGCAAGGTTTTAGCTATCATGGTATCGCCATTAATCTTATCAATGATTTAAGTGCCTTTCATGCCATCAATCCTTGTGGCTATGCAGGGATGCCAATGGCGAAATTATCAAGTTTTGGGCAATTTACAGCAGATGATATGGGGGTATTTATCACCCAGTTGATTAAAAATATTGCTCGTCGGCACGCTGGTTTGGTTGAATTACGAACCCAAGATACGCTAAAATGAGCTTGGTTTTTATTATCTTATTTACTTTATGGAGCAAATCATGGCTGACTTTAATAAAATTCTAGATGCTGGCAATGTTGATGATGGTATCATTAATGTGGTTGTTGAAATTCCGACTGGCTCAAATCATAAAATTGAGTGGAATCGTCATTTGGCATGCTTTGAGCTTGATCGTGTTGAGCCAATTGCCTTTGCTAAGCCATGCAACTATGGCTTTATTCCCCAAACCTTAGACGAAGATGGTGATGAATTAGATGCCTTAATCATCACAGAACAGCCTTTAACGACGGGTATTTTTCTTAAAGCCAAAGTCATTGGGGTGATGAAATTTGTGGATGATGGCGAGGTCGACGATAAAGTCATCGTTGTTCCTGCCGATGATCGTAATAATGGCAACGCTTATAATAGTCTTGACGACCTACCACCACAGTTAATAAAGCAACTTGAATTTCATTTTAGCCATTATAAAGACTTAAAAAAACCAGGCTCAACTGTGGTTGAGGGCTTTTTTGATGCCAACACTGCCAAAGAGGTCATCAAAGAAAGCCAAAAACGCTGGACAGAGCAATAAGTCATACATTAAAAAAAATTACTGTTCTTTAAATAATATCATTATAAATAAAATGGCTAAAAAAGATGAGTTTTTAGCCATTTTATTGATTTGTTACCCATTGATATTACAAAGTTTGACTAATAGGATGTTGCTGGCTTATTGATCGGTTCAATTGGTGGCACAACATCAGCATTTTGAGCACGATGACGCAAATAATGATCTAAAATCACCATTGCAAGCATCGCCTCAGCGATTGGTGTGGCACGCACACCCACACAAGGATCATGGCGACCTTTGGTAATCACATCAACCGCTTCACCAGCCAAATTGATTGTTTTACCAGGTGTGGTGATACTGGCGGTCGGCTTTAGAGCGATGGCAACACGAATGCGTTGACCGCTTGAGATACCGCCCAAAATGCCGCCAGCATGATTGCCAGTAAATCCATCAGGCGTTAGCTCATCTCGGCTTTCATGCCCAAATTGAGCTGCCACATCAAAACCATCGCCAATTTCTACCGCCTTAACGGCATTGATTGACATCATGGCATGAGCAATATCGGCATCCAGACGATCAAAAACAGGCTCACCAAGCCCGACAGGGACATTTTCGGCAAATATCTCAAGCTTAGCACCGCAACTGGTGCCTTGTTCACGCAGCGATGTCACCAGTGCTTCAAATCTGGGAATGGCATCTTTATCACCACAAAAAAACGGATTGGTATTCACCAAGTCCCAATCAAGTGCATGGGCTTTTTGTGTACCAATTTGGGTAACATGCCCTCGTATCACGATGCCCAAACGCTCTTTGAGGTACTTTTTGGCAATTGCACCTGCTGCCACACGCATGGCTGTTTCACGAGCTGATGAACGACCACCACCACGATAATCTCGAAAACCATATTTCATGGTATAAGTATAATCGGCGTGATTTGGGCGAAATGTATTGGCAATATTGCCATAATCTTTGGATTTTTGATCGGTATTATAAATCAAAAGCCCAATCGGTGTGCCTGTTGTATGTCCCTCAAAGACACCAGAGATAATCTCAACCTTATCTTCTTCTTTACGCTGGGTGGCAAATTTGGATGTGCCAGGCTTTCGGCGATCGAGCTCACATTGTAAATCTTTAGCATCAAGCTTAAGCCCTGGTGGCACGCCGTCCACAATCGCCATCAAACCTGTGCCATGCGACTCTCCACAGGTTGTTACAGTAAATAGTTGCCCAATGGTATTACCTGCCATGATACTGCCTTTATCGGATTAATATAAATGCGTTATTTTAGCATATTTTGGGTAATTAAAAAGCAAGATATTGATACCTCGCCTTTTAGATATCATGATGATTAATAAACAATGATTTATAAAAATTTACCGCAACATGCCTTGAATTTTTCGCCAGAACCGCATAAACATGGCTGCTTGCCACTCAAAGTGATTGGCAATGTCGGATCAAGAAAATACCACCGATTTTGTCCATTTTCATTGATTTTAACAAATGCCGAACACTCATTATGACACCCTTGAACGCCCAACTCTTCAAAATACGCACAAAAATGCACTTGGGCATGACGCTTACCAATTTTAGGCGTAGTAGATATTATCTTAAGATAAGTCCACCAAGTTTGCTCTGCCCATGCCTTTAGTGCAGCGACATCCAAAAGCGGTTGCAAAGCTGGTAGAGTGGTTTGTACGATGTAATCAATATTTTGAATGACAAACGCACTGTAGCGAGATCGCATCAAACATTCGGCAGTGGGTGCAAACTCATCACCGCCATGATATCGATGGCAGCAGTGAGTATAGCATTTTAGTGAGCCACACGGGCAGTTATCATCTACTTTCACAAGGTGATTTTCTCAAGTAAGGTTTTTTGGGCATCGTGTGTGCCACCTGATACTAAAAGCGGTTGCCACTTCCCATCACCCAACAGCTCCCAAGCCTGTACATCATCTTTTAGATAATTCATCAAGCCATCTTCATAGATTTTCTTAAATATCTTTTTATCAAGTACAGGAAATGCCACTTCAACACGATGCAATAAATTTCGATCCATTAAGTCCGCTGAGCTACAGTACAGACGCTCTTCCCCACCATTGGCAAAATAATATACTCGGGTATGTTCAAGAAAACGCCCGACAATTGAGCGAACACGGATATTCTCAGACAGACCGACCACTTGCGGACGAAGGCAGCAAATAGAACGCACGATCAAATCAATTTGAACGCCTGCGATACTTGCTTCATATAATTTATTAATGATTTTGCATTCGGTGAGTGCATTAAATTTCATGATGATACGCCCTTTTTTGCCAGCTTTGACATGGGCAATCTCATGATCAATCAAACGCATCAAGGTATCATGGAGCGTAAATGGTGCATGTAAAATTTGTTTTGATGGCAGTGGTCTACCCATACCTGTCAGCTGCTGGAACACGCCTGCCACATCTTCGGTAACCTCAGCATTAGCGGTAAACAGCCCATAATCTGTATACGCCTTGGCATTGCCTGCATGATAGTTACCCGTACCCAAATGCACATAGCGGCGAATTTTGCCATTTTCACGGCGTACAATCAGCATCATCTTGGCATGTGTCTTGTAGCCTACGATACCATAAACAACCACAGCACCCGCTTCTTGGAGCATATTGGCGACAGCGATATTTGACGCTTCATCAAACCGAGCACGCAGCTCAATGACCGCAGTCACCTCTTTACCGCTTCGAGCGGCGGCGGCAAGTGCTTGTACAATCTCAGAGTTTACCCCTGAGCGATAAATAGTCTGCTTAATGGCAAGAACATTGGGATCGCTTGCTGCTTGCCACAGTAAGTTAATCACTGGATTGAAGGTATGAAATGGATGATGAACAAGCACATCTTGGCGTGATATTGCCAAAAACATAGAGCCTGCACTACTCATATCTATATCACGAAATGCCTTTGGCATGGCGGGCGTAAAGGGCTTAAATTTTAATTCAGGTCTATCAAAGCTGGTCAAAAGCCGTGTTAAATTCACAGGACCATTGACACGATACAGCTGAGATTTATCAAGCTCAAATTCATCTAATAAAAAATCACAAATGTCTTGAGGGCAATTTGTGGTAACCTCTAATCGCACTTCATGACCAAAGCGGCGATTATCAAGCTCCCCTTCTAACGCTTTGGCGATATCATCAACATCGTCAGCCAGTGCCAAATCTGCGTTGCGTGTTAGGCGAAACTGATAGCAACCCGTTACTTTCATGCCCAAAAATAACTCATTGACATGCTCATGAATGACCGCTGAGAGCATCACATGATGCTCCTTGCCATCAGTAATCTCATCAGGCAAGCGAATAACACGAGGTAATGAACGAGGTGCTGGCACAATCGCACGATTGATATCTCGCCCAAAGGCATCTTTGCCTTCTAGGCTGATGATAAAGTTCAAAGATTTATTCACCAGTCTTGGAAATGGGTGCGCAGGGTCAATACTGATGGGTGTCAATACTGGCTTGACTTGGCTGACAAAATAGTCTTTTAGCCATGCACGCTGCTTGGCATTCAACTCATCACGACGCAAGTAGCGGATTTCATGTTCGGCAAGCTGCGGTAAGATTTCATCATTTAAAATCTGATATTGCTGCGTAACAGCACCATGAGCGATATCGCTGATGATTTGTAAGATTTCACTGGGCTTTCGACCATCTAAGCTACTCACCTGATCGCCTTGTTTCATTTTTTGCAATAAGCCTGCAACACGAATCTCAAAAAACTCATCTAAATTTGAGGAAAAAATGGTCAAAAAGAACATACGCTCCAGCAAAGGATGATTTGGGTTGGCAGCTTGTGCCAATACTCTAAGCTGAAATCTTAACGCTGATAAATCACGGTTAATATAGCATTTAGGCGTAAAAGCACCTTTTTCGTCAAATAAATGATCAATCTGCGTCATTGGGTTGGTATGATCAGCGTGATTGGTTTGATTGACATCATTCATAGTGTTAATCATGGCATATTCCCTAAAAGTTGCTAAAATTTGGCGGATAGATGTGTATAATGCCTGAAGGCGAAATTGATGATTCATGTCAAATTTTAATGATTAAAATTAAGTTATTATTTATCTTAACTAACTCATAACTGGCTGCCCTACTGTCTATGAATGCTAAGTATTTTTATCAAAATACCAAAAATGAATGGCAGTTTCATGACAAATACAGCAAATAACACCCTGTTATAGCCAAACAGTCTCAAGGAATCTGTGCACCGTTCATCCGCCGCATGATAATCCTTTGCTTATTTTTAAGACGCTTGGCATTGGGTCTTTTACCATAATATTTAGGATTTGGTAACAAACTGATTAATAAAGCCGCCTGATCACGGCTTAAATTTGCTGCCGAATGCCCAAAATAATGCCGTGACGCAGCTTCAATACCATAAATCCCTTCGCCAAATTCAGCAACATTGAGATATACCTCCAAAATACGCTGCTTTGACCATAAGGTTTCCATCATCACAACAATGATGGCTTCTTCTGCTTTTCTGACATAAGAGCGATGCGATGTCAAAAATAAGTTTTTTGCCAGCTGCTGACTGATGGTTGAGCCGCCTACCGATACCGCACCCTGACTCTCGTTACGGTGCATGGCTTTTTGTATACTGTCAAAATCAAATCCATAATGGGCAACAAATTTACCATCTTCGCTGGCAATGGCAGCTTGCTTGGCAGACTTGGCAATGTGATCATAATCTACCCAAATTTGGGTAACACGACCGCCTGATAACCTATGCCAAAGCATAAAAGCAGAATTTTGAACAGGCAAATTCCCCCACACCACCAACAGCCCCATCACCATCATATGAAAACTAAAAAATAGCATCAATAAAGGTGTCAGAATCCATTTAAAAAATGTGCGAAACACGCTAAAATACTCATCTGTTAATTAATACGCTTATCATACCTTATCAGCACTTGGTTGTATAGCCTTGCAAATTTATGTCAAATTATCTTAGCTCACAGACACTTAAGGCACTCGATCAGCTTTTGGATGATCGCCATGCTCTATCAAGATTACCCAAAGAAACTTATCAGCACATTTACGCACAAATTTTGGCGACCTTGGGTGTAACAAATAAGGGTTGGTATTTGCTTGGTACAGAAGGCTGTCATTTATGCCACAACATCCAAGCGATCATTGAGCATGCTTTGGCAATGACTGCCGTGCCGATTGTTTTTCGTGTTTTGGATTTAGCAGATAGTCAAGATGAAGCATTGATTGACGCACTTGGCGTATACATTCCCATCTTACTTACCCAAGATCAAATGATGCTGTACCCATTTGGGCTGATGGATGTGATGAATTTACTTAAATCATCCGCTGTTAAACCATGGATTGTCTGATTTTTTAAGCCAAGCACATACGGGCTTTTATCCGCACCAAAGGCTTGGCAAGCTAAATCATGTGCCGACATGCAGGCAATCTAGGGGGTTTTCTAGGCTTCATTAAATACGCCATAAGGGCATGATGACATCATTTTGTGGGATTTAACTTGTTATAAAAATGTCATCATCATTGATCGCATCTTGGTTAGATTAAAATCTATACAAGACGAGAACTGGCAAGCTCGGTAAGTAGATATAGCCCCTCACGATAACGGTTGTTGGGTAGATTATTAAGGGCGTGTTGAGCGTTTTTAGTTTCTTCAAGCGCGCGTGCCTTACAATAATCAAGTGCACCTGAAGACTGAACAAGCTTGATAAGCATTTGCACATCATCTACTACTTTGCCCGTTTGCACCGCAATACGCAATTTATCATACATGGCTGGATTGCTATGTTCTAAAAACTCCAAAGTCTTGATAATGGGTAAAGTCGGTTTACCTTCCGCCAAATCATCGCCTAAGTTCTTGCCCATGATGGCAGCATCGCCACTAAAATCAAGCACATCATCAATCATTTGAAATGCATTACCAAAATGATACGCAAATGCACCCAAATCATCCAAAAACTCCTCACGCCCTTGTAGCAGTGCAGCGCCTTTTGTCGCCATCATAAATAATCTGGAGGTTTTGCCATCAATAATCTGCAAATAATCAGATTCTAAAGTTTTTGGGTTGTGTTGATGCTGTAGCTGTAATACCTCCCCTTCAGCAATATCACAAGTGCCATCACTAAATAGCTTTAATAAGGGCAAATGATTAAATCCTACCAACAAATTAAATGAACGAGCAATCAAATAATCCCCCACCAAAACCGCTGTCGGATTATCCCAAGTGGCGTTCGCAGTTGGCTTGCCTCGTCTTAAACCAGATGCATCAATCACATCATCATGCACCAAAGTTGCGGTATGAAGCATCTCTGTAATGGCTGCCAGTTGCATGGCTTGCTGGCTTTGTTCATCATGTAACATGCGTGCGGTCAGTAGCGTGATTAAAGGACGCATTCTTTTACCACCAGCGTCAATGACATGCTTAGACACACTCATCACCAACTGCACTTTGGAATTTAAACTGCCAAAAACTTGCTTATCCATAATAGCAAAATCTTCAGAAACAATGGCTTGGATATCGGCATAAGTCAGCTGAGCGTTATTCATGATTGATAAATCTGTCTTAAAATCAAAAACGCTATCATAGCATAAAATCAAAGCAACTTAAAACAGCGTTTGGCTTTTTTAATCACTTAATCTGAATTTTTTCCCTTCAATCGGTTGCTTTGGTTAAAACAAATTTTCATCATTATAAAGACAAATTTGGCGGATAAATGACTTTTTACGCTTGTAAATCAAACCAACTATAGGCATAATGTGGGTTCTGATTTGTGCTTATCTTGATAAGCTTATTGGCACATCTAAAATAAAACAGGGAGCAATTATGAGCCACCCAATGACGCACAATCCCATTACGCAACATAAAGAAATTGATGACGTGAATATCGAAAAATTCATTCCGCTAATTACCCCAAATTGCCTAAAAAGCGAGCTGCCACTGTCGGAGTTGGCTTATCATACCGTTCTAAATGGACGAAAAACCATTCAAAATATTTTAGATGGTATTGATAAGCGAATCTTGATTGTTGTTGGACCATGCTCTATCCATGATCCTGTGGCAGCACATGAATACGCTGACAAACTTAAAGTACTGTCAGAAGAGCTTAAAAATGAGCTTTTTATTGTGATGCGTGTTTATTTTGAAAAACCTCGTACCACAACAGGCTGGAAAGGCTTAATCAATGACCCTGATATGAATGACAGCTTTGATATCGAAAAAGGCCTACATATCGCAAGAAAGCTTTTGCTTGAATTAAACGAAAAGGGTCTGCCTTGCGCCACCGAAGCACTTGATCCCAATACACCTCAATACATGCAAGATTTAATCAGCTGGTCTGCCATTGGTGCACGCACAACCGAAAGCCAAACACATCGTGAAATGAGTTCTGGCTTATCTTGCCCCGTTGGCTTTAAAAACGGTACCGATGGCAGTATGACTGTTGCCGTCAATGCCATGCAAGCAGTACAGTCAGGTCATAGCTTTTTGGGATTGTCTGGCGATGGTCAAGTATCTATCATCAAATCCAAAGGCAACCGCTACGCTCATGTTGTCCTACGGGGTGGTAATGATAAGCCAAACTACGATGAAACCGCTGTTGCTGCCGCTGAAAATGAGCTTGCTAAAGGTAAAACAAACGGTAAAATCATGATTGATGCCAGTCATGCCAACAGTGGCAAAGACCCCTATCTTCAGCCCATGGTTATCCAAAATGTTGCAAGCCAAATCCAAAATGGCAATTCATCTATTATGGGGCTCATGATTGAAAGCCATCTGAAAGGTGGTCGCCAAAATATTCCTGTCAATTTAGATGATTTAGAATATGGTAAATCCGTTACTGATGGCTGTCTGGACTGGGAGGCAACCGTTGAAACCTTACGCACCTTCGCTAAAACAGTGAAAGCACATCTACAAAATCGCTGATGGTTTTTAAAATAGGTTGATTTTTGTTGGTTTTTATGCCATCTGTTTTTTAAGTTTGGATATATGATGGCACAAAACCAACAAGTGTTAACCCCCAAGCATCAAAGACAGCAATCACAGATAACAACATATATAAGAGCAATACTGTTATGAGTAATCCAAGTTTTAAAGATTTGTTATCAAAATCTCTACAAGAAGATTTAAAGCAAATGACCAAGGCTTCTACCAAACCTGAAATGGCAAGTGATAAACCTAACGAGACGGTCAATTTGCCCAGCTCAAAGGCAATTTTACATGAAGTGAAGCGTTTTAATCATGATGCCATCAATGATGATACCGTGCTATTTATGCAGGCGATGAGTGGCGTCATACCGTTAAAAACCGATGCTGTCGTCAGCCATACCAAACCCACCCAAACCGATGAAAATATGTTGCGTCGCCGTGCGTCAGCTGAAGGCGATGAGCCAATTAAAGGCGTTTTGTCTGATATGCAAGCGTTATTAAATCCTGTGGCAAGTGAGGCTTTTTTATCTTACAAAAATCCCACCTTACAAAATAAAGTCTTTGAGCAGTTAAAACAAGGCAAACTACGGTGGTATGATGCGGTAGATTTACACGGCTCAAGCATTGATGACGCACGCAAGGCTGTCTTATTACTCATCAGCCAAGCCATCAATCATGGTGAAACTGTGGTCAAAATTGTACACGGCAAAGGTAAAGATGCCATTCTTAAAACCTGCGTTAATGGCTGGTTACGCCAAATGCCAGAGGTCATGGCGTTTGTTTCTGCACCTGCTAAAGACGGGGGCAATGGTTCAGTATTGGTATTACTCAAAAAAGTCGTCCAATAGTAAGGGTTGTATATGCGATTGTGATTACTTAACAATAAAATAGTGTTATCACAAAATATATGTTTATTATTTTACCCCGAATTACTTAACATCAATCGCATCTTTAAAAGGTCAATTTTTTGACCTATTTTTATGACTTTTATGGCAAGTATTTGAATCTGGCATGACAATACAGCCAATCTTTTAATAAATTTACTGATTAGTATTGAGAAAATTATGACAAATACATCGTCACTTACGATCGGCATCGTGGCAGGTGAAGTCTCAGGAGATGCACTTGGCGGTGATTTTATGCAGAAAATGAACGCCCTACACCCAAATATTCGATGGGTCGGCGTCGGTGGGCGGTCAATGGCAGCACAGGGGCTAAGCTCAGTGATTGATATGGGACGCTTATCGGTGATGGGTTTGGCAGAGGTGATGATGCATTTACCTGATTTGTTAAAAGCCAAAAAGCAAATCATCACAGCGTTTAAAACGCATCAGATTGATCTGTTTATTGGTATTGATGCACCCGATTTTAACCTTCGAATCGGTAAAATATTAAAGCCCCAAGGTGTTTTTTGTGTCCAATATGTCAGCCCCTCGATTTGGGCATGGCGAGAAGGTCGCATTCATCACATCAAAGCAGCGACAGACTTGGTATTGTGCTTGTTTCCGTTTGAACTGGGTGTTTATCAAAAATATGCCCATCCTGCTGTTTGCGTTGGACATCCACTTTTAAATAAACTTCACGCCCATCAGGATAGCCCAAAGGTGCGTTTGGAAAATTTTATTCACCAATATCATAATCACCATCATAGTGTAACATCACTCACAAAAGCAAGTCATATTATTTGTCTGATGGCAGGTTCACGCACCTCTGAAATCCGAGCCATGTTACCGCTATTATTAACAAGTGCACAAAACATTCATCAGCAAATACCAACCGTGCAGTTTGTGCTGCCAGTCGTGAGTGCTGAGCATGCACGATTAGTGCATGAAATTTTGCACACTCATCATGCCAATTTGGTCAACTGTGTCCATATTTTGGATGATCACAATCGGTCTCAAAAACAAAACCAACCTGCGATCAGTCATGCGTGTATGACCATCAGTGATGTGGTACTTTTGGCATCAGGTACAGCAACGCTAGAATGCTTACTACTTGAGCGTCCTATGGTTGTCGTCTATCAAGTCAATCCGCTTACTTTTATGATTGCCAAGCGTTTGGTTAAAATTCCTTATGTGTCATTGCCCAATATCTTGGCCAAGCAACATCTTGGTCATCCAATCGTACCTGAACTACTACAATCTGACGCCACCGCCGAAAAAGTCAGCACCAAAGCATTAGGGATTATTCACCACCCAAACAAACAAACCAAACAGCTTAGCAATATTTCAGCGTGGCTACGCAGCCAAAGTCACCAAAACTCCGCCAAAGCCGTGCTGGATCATTATTTTATGAGTACTAAAAAATCATATGACACACACCATATCACCAAAGCTTATGAATGATTGTACCATCTTCACTAAACCCAATGCGGTTTTATCAAGTCATGCCCCAATCGTCGGTATCGATGAGGTTGGACGGGGCGCTTTATTTGGCAATATGACTGTCGGTGCGGTTATCTTGCCCAATGAACTCAGCGGCCGCTTTGATGAGATAGATTTAACAAATACTAAAATTTCTTTATTAAATGACAGTAAAAAGCTGAGCGAAAAACGGCGAGAACAACTGTTTGACATCATCACAGATTTGGCACTTGATTATGCGATTGTTGATGTACCAAGCACTATTATTGATCAGATTAATATTTATCAAGCAACGATGCTTGGGATGAAAATTGCCATTGAGACAATTATTATTAAGAATAATTTAAATGAAAAAAACACAACTATTTTGATAGATGGCAATCAGCTACCTTCAATGGATGGCAGTTTGGGCGAACACTTTCATCAGATTTATGCCATGATCAAAGGAGATGCTACTCATAGCAGTATTGCTTGTGCCAGCATATTGGCTAAAGTGCATCGTGATCGTTTGATGATTCAGCATGCCAAATCTTATCCTGAATATCTGCTTGATAAACATAAAGGCTATCTGACCGCCAAGCATAAAGCTGCCATCTTAGAATATGGTATTTTACCTGAGCATCGGCGTAGCTTCTCACCGATTCGTGAATTATACAATCAAGGATTTATTAATTCTAACTATTGGCATTCATAGCAATAAAGATAATTAAGCACATAACAGCTCAGTGACTGCCAATTAATAAAGTGCATATTACCTGCTTTTATCGTTTTTTCTCGGCACGCTTAAACCGCTGAATGCGTTTTTTCTCACGCATCAACTTGGCTTTGTTTTTAACGACAGGATTTTTCTTGCCTTCATATGGGTTGGCATTTTGCTTAAATTCTACCTGTAGTGGTGTCCCTTCGAGTTTATAGACATTGCGAAAAACATTTTCAAGATAACGCTGATAGCTTTTTGGCAGACTGCTCGTTTGATTGCCATGAATGACGATGACAGGAGGATTATGCCCACCCAAATGTGCATATCTTAGCTTAATTCTGCGACCACCCACCATTGGTGGTGGATGGCTGGCAACAGCATCTTCTAAAATTCGTGTCAGCTGATTGGTTGAAACCTTAAACATTGATGCTTCATAGGCTTTATGAATAGAAGGATAAAGTTTACCCACACCATTACCATATAAAGCAGAAATTAAATGAATTTTTACCCAAGGCACAAAATTAAAACGGCGGTCAATTTCAATTTTGACAAAGTCTTTTTGGTCTTGGCTTAAGCCATCCCATTTATTGATTGCCACGACAATGGCACGCCCTGCGTCTAGTGCATATCCAAGCATATGCAAATCTTGATCAACAATACCTTCTTTGGCATCAATGACCAGCACCACGACATTGGCATCTTTAATGGCTTGTAGCGTCTTGACGACAGAAAATTTTTCCACTTTCTCATCAATGCGACCACGGCGACGCACGCCCGCTGTATCGATGAGGACATAGCTACGCCCTTCTCGCTCAAAAGGAATATAAATACTGTCACGCGTTGTGCCTGGCATATCAAAGACCACCACACGATCTTCGCCCAGCAAGCGATTGACTAAGGTTGATTTGCCGACATTGGGGCGACCAATGATGGCAAGCTTTAAGGTTTTGCTATCAAGCTCATCTTTGGGCATATCTTCAGGCATATCCGCCGTCAAAGACTCAAGCAAATTGGTAACGCCTCTACCATGACTGGCTGCGGTAGCATACGGTTCACCAAAACCTAAAGCAAAAAACTCTGCATATGCCGCTTCATGAACGCCATCCATCTTGTTTGCTACCAAAAATACAGGCTTACCCAAGGTGTGTAAAAAATGTGCAATCTCACTATCTGCACCAATCAATCCTGCACGAGCATCTACGACAAAAACAACAATATCCGCTTCATGAATCGCCGTATATGACTGAGTCGCCATATAATCATCAATATTGCCCGAACCATCATCCATCTCACCGATACCGCCAGTGTCAACGACAATGAATGACTTGTTTTCAAAATGTGCATCACCATACTGACGATCACGGGTTAGACCCGCCAAATCCGCCACCAATGCTTGACGACTCTTTGTTAACTGATTAAATAAAGTCGATTTACCGACATTAGGGCGACCAATCAAGGCGACCACAGGTTTTATACTCATGTTTTACTCTTAATATCGTTAAAATTGAATCTGTCGCAATGAGGATTTGGATGATCAGGCATCAATCATCATTCAACCAAAACAGCAAAACCTTTGCCACCGATATCATGACAAAGGATGCTGATTTTATTGATTATTTAAAATTGCCAAACAGTCACAACGCCATCTGCTGATTGGGCATATAAGCGATTATTGATCACAGTTAAGTTGGTCAAAGCACCTTTGGTATTGGCTCGGCTGATAATTTGACCTTGATGATTTAAAATATGTACCACACCATCTGCATCCCCAACAGCAATATAAGTGCCGATGGTTACAGGATTGGTCAATCCACGATATTTTAGATCATGATTTTCCCAAAGCTTCTCGCCAGTCATTCGGTTAAAGGCAACCACATCACCATCAGTGCTACTACCGATGACAGCATCAGCCAAAGTGGTCAGCTTTTTGGTGCTAGATAGCTCGCTGACAAACATGGTACGCCCTGTTGTCATATCAAACCCAGCTAATTGTCCGCTGTAGCTGGCAGCGTATAGATAATGATCTACGACGGTCGGTGTCCCATCAATATCACGCAGCTGATCAATTTCTCCAGAACCCATCGCCAGTCCCACACGGCGAGTCCACACTGGTGCACCTGTCATGGTATCTAGTGCATGAATACGCCCATCAGCACCACCAATCAATACCGTGCGAGCATCCAGTGCCAAAGGCTTTGCCATACCACGCACACTGGTATTTGGTACCTGAGTGGCATACTGCCAAACTGTCGCACCACTATTAATATCCAATCCAAAAATCGTACCACTGTTAGTGATGACAATCACTTTATCACCACTAATCAATGCTGGTGCCAAACTAGAAGAAGCCAATTCTACTACCCAGCGTGCTGCACCTGTGCGAGCATCTAATGCAATTAATTTCCCTGAACGCGTACCAATGACCGCCACACTACCTTGATCATCAATACCGACACCGCCAGTGATCACATCTTCAGCATTATATTGCCAAGCAATCGATTCACCCATGTAACCACTGACGATACCACTGCGACTTGCTGCAATCATACCATCTGCCAACGGTGCAATTTGTAAATCAATAACATCCTTTCTTAGGTTGGTATTACGACGACTAAAGCCAGATCGACCTTGATCCAAGCGAACACTTGATACCTGTGTTAATACAGCGACTGGCGTCTGAATATTAACCAATTTGGCAGGCTTGCGTTCGGTTGGCTTGATGGCTTTGGTGCCACAACCTGCCATAGTTACCGCCAAAGCTGCAACCAATGCGGTATTGATAAAGCGCTGATACATAAAAATATCCTTACTTTGCTATTTTTAATTAAGTTTATTTGACCATGATTAACGAATCTTTTGTAAGCACTAATTGCCAGTGTGTGGGTTTTGTGTGTCTGCCACTGCCGAATCATGCTCAATCATCTCAAATATCTCGCCACCTTCAATGACTGGCTGAGCATTTGGTATCGATACCACTGATGGCGTAGGTTCGATTGGTTCAACATTCACCCCAAGTGACTGTAATTTTAAAGCCAATACCGCACGGTTTTCTTGACGCTCACGGAGCACCTCCCAGGCTTTGGTATAAGCAGATTTGGCATTGTCAATTTCATTTTTGGCATGATAAATATCACCCAAAAGCTCTTGGCGTGATGCTTCAAAAGCTGTCGGCATGGCTTCATTGGCAATCGATAACGCACCGTTTGTATCACCATTTGCCAACATGGCTCGTGCATGGCGTATTTTGGCTATTGCTGTCAAACCGTCGTCATCAAGATTGATTGAAGTGGCTTGGCTGAGCGTTGCGACCGCACCGTCAAGATCGTTATTATTGGTCTGGTGGCGTGCCTTGATCATCAATGCTTGCCAAGCGTAAACAGTGTTACCATGTGCTGCAACAAGTGCATCAATATCACCAAATAACCGCTTTTCTTCTTCCGCCAATGCCTGCTTAGTCGCTTCATCCAATTGTGGGTTTAAATACGCTTGCACCAGTCGCTCATCACGCACCGAAATTGAAGTATAAGTATCTGCAGCGACCGTATCTATCTTGGCATAATTTTTTTGATAATACTGCCAACCAAAAAAGACAGCCAATACCAAAAGTACGGCATAAATAATCTTTTCGCCATGCAATTTTAAGGCATTTAAAGATTTTTGATCAGTAAAATTATTATCATTCTTCGGAGTGTCAATCATAATCAAACTCTAATTGAAAATTGCATGCATTATATCACACACAACCATTTTCATGCGGTTTTTATCCATATAGATTTTATCGCATAAGTCATGCATATTTTATCGTATAAATTGATAATCAATGGGTGCACGGCGTTGTTCACCAGTTGCCATTGTCTTAATGGTGATTTGGTTGGCATTTACCTCATCTTCTGCGATGATGACCGTATAAGCTGCACCTGATTTATCGGCTTTTTTCATTTGTGATTTTAAGCCTGTTGCACTTGCCATTTTGACGCGTAAATTATCCTGACGCAAGCGAAGTGATTCGGCGTACTTTAAGCCATCAATATAATAATCAGGGTGAGCAATCACAAAAACATCACACCAAGATGCGACCTGATAAGGATTAACGGCATCAATCAATAGCATTAAGCGTTCAAGACCCATAGCGAACCCAACCGCAGGCTCTGACTGCTCAGCGTTACCTTTGATAATACCCACCAAGCCATCATAACGACCGCCGCCACAGACGGTCGCTTGTGAACCTAATTTGTCAGTTACCCATTCAAAAACGGTTTTGTTATAATAATCCAAGCCACGCACCAATTTATCGTTTATCTCAAACGAAATACCCAATGCGGACAAATAGTTTTGTACTTTTTCAAAATGAGCCAACGATGCCTCACCCAAAAACTCACCAAGCTTAGGTGCATTTTTTAGGATTTGTTGAGTGTTTTCATCTTTGGAATCCAAAATACGCAGTGGATTGGTATTTAAACGGCGTTTTGAATCATCATCCAAAGCCTCTTGGTGTGTTGTCAAATATTCAACCAGTGCTGACTTATATGCAACACGCTCATCGGTCTCGCCCAAAGTATTTAGCTGGAGTGTCACATGCTCACCGATACCCAGTTTTTGCCACATATGATAAGTCATAGCGATCAACTCAGCATCAGCATCAGGCAACTCAGCGCCAAAATACTCTACGCCCAATTGATGAAATTGGCGATAGCGACCTTTTTGGGGGCGTTCATAACGAAACATCGGGCCTAAGTACCATAATTTTGGTGTATCGCCACGAGTTAAGTTATGCTCAACAATTGCCCGTACACATCCTGCAGTACCTTCGGGGCGTAAAGTAAAAGAAGATCCTTCATCGCCCTTATTTCCGCCATGTACAACGCCAAACATTTCTTTTTCAACAATATCTGTCGCTTCACCGACACCTCGTGCAAATAGCTGAGTTTCTTCAACCAAAGGCAAACGGATTTGGCTATAGCCATAGCTATCCATCACCTCAATTAATGTTCGTTCCATTGCACGCCATGCTGGTGTTTGCTCGGGCAACACATCATTAAAGCCACGGATAGCGGTAATTTTATTCATAAATATTCCTTAATTATATACAATCAATGATTGCTGTCATTCGGTTCATATAGGTTTAAGATTTTGTCAAACTCGCTGTCATATCGATGAGGATGATTAACATCAAAATCGATAATGGTTTTTAAAAATTGTGAGAAATTGTCATTTTTATTCGCCAATTCATCAACCACCGAATAATCCATCATCTCTTTAAATTTGGCAGGTGATAAAATCTTACTTTGTTTCACATTGTGTCTATTAAGCTCAATGATACCAATCCCAAAGCTTTGGCTAAGTTTTTTGAGCGACTCGATAAATTGACCGTCAGGCAGGATTTGTGCCGCCACCAAACAACCTTCATTTGCCCAACTTGAGTTACTGACTGCCTGAAAAAAGCTTTCTTTATAATTACTAAAATTCAGCTCTTTTTTAATCTCAAATGAATAGATTTTTATTGGTGGCTTATTAAATTTCGTAATAAAACCAAGTACATGGTTTTTTTGATAGTTGGCGTATTCAAAATGCACCGCCACCATATCTGGATACAGCCATTTATCCTCGCCTTTTGCTCCTTTTGGACTGATTTCATGAAAAATGGTTTTTGAATAAGCTTGAAAATATTTATCAAATTTCAAAAAATAAGTCAAGACAGGGTGCAACTCTCGCTCATGATATTTTGCTAAGCGATGAGTGGTTTGATCAAGATTTTTTATCACCTCTAACTTTGTTTGCTGAGATTTTAAAATATATTGTTTTGGCTTGGTATTTGTATTTGGAACTTCCTTGAAGATATGTTTATTGCGAGTAATTGAACTACCAAATGTTCTTTCTGGTGATTTGCCAATGAAAGATTCGGTGGAAACATCATAAGATCTTAACCGACGATGCAATTTATTTTTAAGAACAAACTCCCACAGCTGCATCGTTGTCATTGGTCGATTGACCATTTTCATCGCATGCACCGCCAAATCTAAAAAGCCCAATTTATCCTGATCGCTCATACATTTAGCCTATACGGATAATCTCATTTGCCCGTTTATCTTGAATGTCTTTGACTTGAGCACGCACCATCGCCTCAATCTCATCTACCAATTTTTTGGTATCAATCAGATGGCTTTTTGCACCATGTTTATAAACCAAACTATTGGGGCTGGCTCCCACGACACCGATCGTCGCTTCTTTGGCTTCACCTGGCCCATTGACTTTACAGCCAATAACTGACAGATCTAGTGGCTCACGAATATCCTCTAAGCGAGCTTCAAGCTCATTCATCACTTTGATCACATCAAACTCTTGACGGCTACAACTTGGACAAGCAATAAAATTGACGCCATTACTACGAATACCCAGTGATTTTAGAATGTCAAAGCCAATTTTAATCTCTTCTTCTGGTGCTGCCGCCAAAGAGATACGCATGGTATCGCCAATGCCATCAAGTAGCAAACCGCCCAAAGCAATGGCAGATTTGACCGTGCCAGTGCGATATACGCCCGCTTCGGTAACGCCAAGATGCAATGGATTATCAATTTGTGCTGAAATCAATCGATACGCATCAAGGGTTAAAAATACATTGGAGGCTTTGACTGAGATTTTATAATTCTGAAAATTAAGATTTTCTAAAATATCAATGTGGCGTAACGCCGATTCTAGCATCGCCTCACCTGTCGGTTCTCGATATTTTTTTTGTAAATCCTTTTCAAGTGAGCCTGCATTCACACCGATACGAATCGGCACATTATGATGGCGTGCCGCTGCAACCACTTCTTTGACTTTTTGATCATTGCCAATATTACCTGGATTGATACGCAGGCAGTCTGCACCCACATCCGCCACTGCAATGGCGATTTTGTGATCAAAATGAATATCGGCAATGAGTGGAATGGATACGCGTTTTTTTATCTCAGCAAAGGCAGCGACGCTCTCCATCGTTGGTGTCGATACACGCATCAAGTCCGCACCTGCGTCCACGCATCGCTGAATTTGTGCAACTGTTGCATCAATATTACGGGTGTTTGTATTTGTCATACTTTGCACGCTGATGGGTGCATCGCCGCCGATGGCGACATTGCCAACATAGATTTTTTTGGTAGGGCGGCGTTTAATCGGATTGTGTATTGACATGGTGTTACCGTTATTCTTGTTCAATTGACCAAATACATGGCGTGATAATCATCATAAACTATTTATAATCACTTAATAATTTGTCATAAGACTTTTTGATTTCATCATGTTGAGTGCCTGAAATTAACGCACGCTCAAGTGCTGATTTGGCGTTATTATAGTCATCTTTTGTTGGTGATTTGGCAGCTTCATATTGATGATAATAAATATATGCCATATTTTCGATGGCTACCACACGCCCTTCATAACCGATGGCTCGGCTAGGTTTATCAAAATAAATCAACGCACCTGACAAGTCCCCCATCTGCACCAAATAAAATCCATAATCCATATAACTTTGCATATCTTTAGGATTTAGTTCAATCGCCTTTTCAAACAAGCGTTGAGCTTTGGTTTGGTGAGTGGCATCCTCCGAAGCTTGATAAACCTTTGCCAAGGTGCGATAGGCAGGTGCAAACTGCCGATCAGCCGATAAAGCAGCATCCAACTGCTGTTTGGCTTGATCAAGCTTACCCATGTCCAGTAGCGAGATTGCAATTTGGGTTCGGATTTGTGCCAATTGCGGATTATTTTTAGGCGGTATTGGTGTACTTTGACAGGCACTTAAAACCAGCCCCATCGCCATTACCATAGGCCACTTTACTCGGATTTTCATGTAGCGTCCATTCTATCAGGCTTTGATATCATTAGTAAATAGATGCATCAATTCATTCATGATGGCTTTGGCGTTTTTGGATACTTTCTTGCCATTTTTTGGCACGGCGTGTACGATCAGCGACCTGACCGACCAGCTGCCCACAAGCAGCATCAATATCATCACCACGAGTCTGGCGAATTGTACAAACAAATCCTGCTTGGTTTAAAATATGACTAAAAGCATGTATCCGATTATTGCTTGAACGCCCATAAGGTGCGTGCGGAAATGGATTGAACGGAATTAAATTAATTTTGCTCGGCAAATCTTTTAGCAAATCAACCAGCTGATGTGCGTGTTCATCAGAATCGTTAACACCTGCCAGCATAACATATTCGATGGTAATGTGTTTTTTGTGGCGAGGATTTTCATCGTACACATAAGATTTGGCAGCCTTAATAAGATCTTTTAAAGGATATTTTTTATTAATCGGCACAAGTTCATTACGAAGCTCATCATTGGGTGCATGTAAGCTAATGGCAAGTGCCACATCAATATCTTTGGCCAAATCATACATTTTTGGAACAACGCCTGAGGTTGAAAGTGTGACACGGCGTTTGGATAAGCCAAATGCATGATCATCAAGCATAAGTGACATGGACGCCACCACAGGATCATAGTTTAATAACGGTTCACCCATGCCCATCATGACGACATTGGTCACACGGTTTTCTCGCTCGGTTGGCGGCACATTTTCCATATAAGACTGATTGGCGACCCAAAGCTGCCCAATGATTTCGCTTGGCGTTAAATCTCGCTCAAAACCCTGCTTACCTGTACTACAAAACGAACAATCCAACGCACAGCCCACTTGCGATGAAATGCATAAAGTCTTACGCCCAAATTGCTTACCATCATCGGCAGGAATCAAGACTGTCTCAACCAACGAACCACCCGCCACCTCAAAGACCCATTTGCGTGTACCATCTTGGCTAAATTCTTTATATTTCACAGTCGGCGGCACGACGCAAGCTACCTCATGTAGCTTATGCTGAAGTTTTTTTGAAATATTTGTCATCTCAAAAAAATCTGTCACACCAAATTGATAAATCCACTTCATCACCTGCGTTGCACGAAACGACTTTTCGCCCAAAGACACAAAAAATGCCGATAATTCATCTTTTGACATACCTAAAAGATTAACTTTCTTGGCTGCTTGGTCGGACTGCTCAGCGGAGGTGATGACAGGAATTTTATTCACGGTACACTCTATACAAGTATTTAATTAAACCCATTATTATACTAAAATTTTGCATCAAAGTCATGCTAATGCACTCAGATATAGATAATAATCAGATACAGATAATAAAAAGCAAACGGATGTTCCATTTGCTTTTTATTAAACATATCATAAAACGGTATCAGTGGGTCAAACCTTGCACACGCTCAACTTGTTTGGCAAAATCTTCTCGGTATTCCAAAAGCTCTTCGCATGTGATGGCAAAAACACCACTACCGCCTTTTTCAAAGGTCAGCCAATCAAACTGAATTTCAGGATAAGCTTGGCGTAGCGCCCACTCGCTATCACCAACTTCACAAACCAACAAGCCATCTTTGGTCAAATAATCAGGTGCGTGGTATAAAATTTGATGTACCAAATCTAAGCCATCTTGACCTGCTGCAAGTGCATGTTCAGGCTCATGCAAAAACTCAGGTGGCAGCTCTGCCATTACCGCTGCATCCACATAAGGCGGATTAGTCACAATAAGCTCGTACTGATTTTCAGCGGGCAGTTTGGCAAATAAATTTGATTCAAGTAGATTGACTTGATGAGCAAGCTCATGATGCTCAACATTTGTCCATGCCACTTCTAGGGCATCTTTATCAATATCTGTGGCATCAATATTGGCATCAGGAAATGCCTTAGCAAGTGCAATGGCAATACAACCAGAACCTGTGCATAAATCCAAAATACGCTCAGGTGCTGCCAACTGCGACTCTTCTAAACCGTGGCTAAAAAATGAGTTTTTGCGTACATCATCGACATCAAAATATGGATAAAACTGCTGATTAATCAGCTCGGCAATCGGAGAGCGTGGAATCAAAACACGCTCATCAACATAAAAAGGCAGCCCACAAAAATACGCCAAATTAATCAAATAAGACAAAGGCTTACGCTGAATGATACGCTCAGATAATAAAGTCAAGACTTCTTGCTTTTCGCTGGGAGTCAGCTTACACGCCAAAATCTGCTCATCTGCCGACCATTCAAGCGATAAAGAATGCAAAACAATTGCCGCCGCTTCAGCAAACTCATCTGTCGTCCCTTGTGCCACAACGACATCATACTGGCGAAGCTTGGTCACCACAAAGCGGATAAAATCACGAATGGTTACCAATGCCTGCTCAGCTTCACCAAGCTCGGTATATAATGTAGCAATCTCCGCTTGGGTGAGCTGACCATTTTCATTCATCGTATAATCAAAGTCATATTCCGCCAAATCGTCAGCGTCAAAGTGGGTATCAATTGTCATCAAGCTGCCTTTTCGTCATGCCCTGTCACAGTGCTATTTAAATAATTTTTATTATAATCAACTTAGCACAAATTTGCCACTGTTTTCATCATGCCAACCAAAATCTTGGTACAATCTTATTCAATAAAAACCACAAAAATACTAAAATTTGGTGAATGTGATTGGTTTTAAACCAAAAAATTGTTAAACTAAAGGTTTATATTAAGCATAAAGTATGCCAAATTTTATCGCATTTTTTGATTAATTTTGAGACCATCATGACCGATAATATAAGATTTTGCCTACCCAAAGGCATGAGCCATAAGACTTTTTTGGCAGAATATTGGCAAAAAAAGCCGCTGCTAATTAAGGGGGGTTTGCCTGACTTGATAGGGATGTTTGAGCCTGAAGATATACTTGGTTTGGCACTTGAAGAAGGCGTGTCTGCTCGATTAATCAGCCAAAGTGATAAAAATATCAATCAATGGTCGCTAAAATCTGCTCCGCTTGATGAAGACGATATCTATCAAACCCCCAAGCTTTGGACAATCTTGGTACAAAATCTTGAGCAATGGTCGCCTGAGCTTGGTGAGCTTTGGTCGCATTTTGATTTTATTCCCAAATGGCAACAAGATGATATCATGGTATCTGTTGCTCCAAAAGGCGGTTCGGTGGGTGCACATTATGATGAATATGATGTATTTCTTGCCCAAGGTTATGGTGCGCGTCGATGGCAGTTGGGCAAGATGTGTACTTCTGATACCCCTTTTGTGCCTAATCAACCAATACGCCTTTTAGATGACATGGGTAAGATTATTTTTGATGAAGTCTTGCAAGCAGGTGATGTGCTTTATGTACCGCCAAGGCTTAGCCATCATGGGATTGCGATGAATGATTGCTTGACATTTTCATTTGGTTTTCGCAGACCCAATCTTGTACAAATTATGGACGAGCTGGCAGATGTCGCCACCAATCACGCCAATCTGTTTCATGTCCTAACCTTACCGCAAGCTGACCAGCCAGATGCCTATGAGCTTAGCCAAGATAGTATTCAAGCACTCAAAGATAAGCTAATTACCCTGCTAAATTCCAAAGAAGGCGATGCGTTATTGACAGATGCCATCGGCGAGCTGGTCAGTCAACGCCAGTATGAATTACTTGCGTTTGAAGATGAGCTTGATGCTGATACACTCAAAACTCGCCTTGAAGATGGTGAGTGCTTGGTATTAAACCCTGCCTGCCGCTTTGTCCATGTGCGTGATGTGTGGTATATCAATGGCGAAAAAGTTGACTTGTCAGATGATGAACGAGCATATCTTAAGCATTTGATTCACGGTGATGCCATTACTGCCGAAGACGCCAATTTACAAAATCTGCCTTGGCTTAGCCAGTGGCTGAATGATAATTGGCTGATTTTAGTTTAATATGATTTTGGTTTAATATTATGTTAAGCGTCATTCGTATGCTGATGCTATTTATGATCCTTTTGTTGATTGGTGCATATGTGTTTGGTCAATTCCAAAATCATCATTCAGACAATGTCAATCCCATTCCTGTGGTTTTCTGTGTTTTAGGCACAGTCAGCTTAACTCAAAATTAGAAGATTATGTCCTTTGTACATTTAGGTATTCGTAGCGAATACGCCATTATAGACTCAATTGTCCGTATCAAAGATTTGGTCAAAGCCGCCGTCGCTGATGGTCAAGATACGCTTGCTTTGGCTGACTGGAATAATATGTTTGCAGCAGTCAAGTTTTATAAAGCGTGTATCGGCGCTGGTATTAAGCCAATCATTGGGGCTGAGGTGGTGGTTGGTGAGCATAGCGATAAAGATGCAGCTGATGCACGCCACAGCGTCATCCTTTATGCGATGAGCCATCATGGCTACCAAAACCTGATGCGTTTGATTTCAGATGCTTATACCAACCGCCCAATGAATAATCATGGTTCGGTAGAGTTTGAAACACCCGTCATCACCAAAGCGGCTTTGGCTGAATATTCCGATGAATTAATCGCCATCTTAACACATCGCTCAGAGATTGCTCAGCCTTTACTTGGCAATAACCCTGACAATGCCCTGCCTATTTTACAAACATGGCAAGATATTTTTGGCGATAGGCTCTACATTGGCATTCGCCGAGTCAAAGCCAGCGATGATAAGTTTAATGAAAGTGCCATCATTCAAGCTGCTAAGCTTGGCATTGCTATCATTGCACATAATGATGTACGCTTTATTCACGCAAGCCCAACTGAGACAAATGACAAAAATAATACCGTCAGTACAGACTTTGATGCACATGAAGCTCGTGTGTGTATCGCAAATGGCTATACCTTAGCAGATGACAGACGCCCAAGAGAATACACCGAACTTCAATATTTCAAAAGCCAAAAGCAGATGGCCGAGCTGTTTGCCGATCTGCCCCAAGCAATTAAAAATACGCGCCTACTCGCCAGCCGATGCAATATAACTATCACACTTGGGATTAATGTTCTGCCCGATTTTCCCATCCCAAAAGGTGAGACCATTGAGACTTTTTTTAAAAAAGTATCCGCTGATGGCTTAAACAGACGGCTTGAGAAACTTTATCCTGTTGATCAGCGAGATGATGATTGGGATAAAGTACGCAAACCTTATGATGAAAGGCTTGACTATGAGCTTGATATCATTCTTAAGATGGGTTTTCCTGGCTATTTTTTAATTGTCATGGACTTTATCCGCTGGGCAAAAGCCAATGGCGTACCTGTCGGTCCTGGTCGTGGCTCAGGTGCAGGCTCTTTGGTTGCTTATTCGCTTAATATTACTGATCTTGACCCTTTGAGCTATGATTTGTTATTTGAGCGATTCTTAAACCCTGAGCGTGTCTCAATGCCTGACTTTGATATCGATTTTTGTATCGAAGGGCGTGACCGTGTGATTGACTATGTGGCACAAACATATGGTCGCCAAGCAGTCAGCCAAATCATCACCTTTGGTACGATGGCGGCGCGTGCGGTGGTTCGTGATGTCACCCGTGTTCAGGGTAAGCCTTTTGGTCTGGGTGATCGCATCTCAAAGATGATTCCAAAAACACCTGGTATTAAGCTTGAAGATGCCTTTGATCAAGAACCTCAACTCAAAGAGCTGCTGACCAATCCAGATGCACCAGACCATGAATTGGCTCTTGAGATATGGGAGATGGCCAAAAAGCTTGAAGGTCTCACCCGTAATGTCGGCAAACATGCAGGCGGCGTACTCATCGCACCCAATCGCATCAGTGATTTTTCGGCCATCTATTGTGATGGTGAAGGTCATCCTGTCAGCCAATATGATAAGGACGATGTTGAAGCTGTCGGCTTGGTAAAATTTGATTTCTTAGGACTTCGAAATTTGACCGTACTTCAAGCCGCTGTTGATAACATTAACCAAACTCGTCAAGCTCAAGGTCAATCCTCAATTGATTTAGAAACCTTGCCACTCGATGACGCCGATGTATACACTTCAGTACTTCAAGAGGCCAAAACCAGTGCGGTATTTCAGCTAGAAAGTAGCGGCATGAAAAAATACTTAGCACAGCTTAAGCCCTCAAATATCGAAGATGTCATTGCGATGTGTGCTTTATATCGACCCGGCCCGCTTGAGTCTGGTATGGTGTCTGATTTTATCGACAGAAAGCATGGTATTCAAGAAGTGGCTTATCCCCATCCTCAGTTTCAGCATGAACTGCTGCAACCACCTCTTGAATCAACCTATGGGGTCATCGTCTATCAAGAGCAAGTCATGCAGATTGCACAGGTCTTAGCAGGTTATACCTTAGGTGGTGCAGATATGCTAAGGCGTGCCATGGGCAAGAAAAAACCCGAAGAGATGGCCAAGCAGCGTAGTACTTTTGTGGATGGTGCGATTGAGCAAAATATCGATGGCGGTTTGGCGGCACAAATTTTTGATTTGGTTGAAAAATTTGCAGGCTACGGTTTTAATAAATCACATTCGGCAGCCTATGGTGTGCTTGCTTATCAGACTGCTTACCTAAAACATTATTATCCAGCTGAATTTATGGCAGCGGTCTTAACATCTGAAATGGATGATACCGACCAGGTGGTTTTTTTACTGTCTGATTGCCGTGATAATTTTGGGTTAACTATCATCCCACCCAGTGTCAATCATAGCCAATGGAAATTTGTGGTCAGAGATGCCAAGACAATTGTTTATGGGCTTGGTGCTGTCAAGGGCGTCGGTGAAGAGGCGGTTAATAGCATTGTCGCTGCACGCAAGGACGGTGCTTTTAAGGATTTATACGATTTTTGTAATCGTGTTGACATCAAAAAAGTGGGTAAACGCTCACTAGAAGCACTCATTAAAGCAGGCTGTTTTGATATTTTAGCCGAAACCTTAAAACCACATTATATCACCGATCACTCAGATTGCAGTTACCAAATTCGCCGTGGCTTGTGGCGGCAGCTCCCCGAAGCAATGGCAGCTGCCGACCAAAACCGCCAAAACCAATTAATTGGGACGATGGATTTATTTACAGATGTCGATGATTCACTATTTGTCGCACCGCCACTTGAAGATGTCTACTGGCAGCCACAAGATCGCTTACGCTATGAACAAGCGACGCTTGGGCTGTATTTAACTGGTCATCCTTTGGATGAATATCGCAGTGAGCTACCCTTATATACTACTGTTAAAAGTGTCGTTGATTTAAAAGATACCGCCAAAGGCTTTGCATGGATTGCAGGCTTGATTTATGATGTGGCATTTTTTGGGGAGCGTATTGTCGTCAAGCTTGACGATGGCAAAGGTCGCATTGAAATGAGCTGCTATGGTGAGACTTTTAATCAATTTAAAGAAGTTTTGACCGCAGGTAAGCGTGTGCTTGGTATTGATGAAGAATACAAACCGTTATACACCAAAGGTGAGCGTGCAAATATGACCATTGCAAATATCGTCATCGCCAAAATCAGCGTCCGAGAAAATGATGATGGTCGGATTTTTACTCGCCTGCATCACATTGAGTCTATCGAAAATGCTCGGATTCGCCGACTAAAGGAAATTCATCTAAAGCTTGCTTGTGATGACACTCAAGCACTTGAGGGGATTTTAAGTGTGATAAAAGAAAATAGCCCACCGCCTGAGCTAATCAAACGAGGCTCTCACCCAACTTCAGAGCATGATGATATAGACATCAGTCAAGTGGGCGATTTATGTGTACCTTTATCATTATACTTATATGATGAATGCAGTGTTGCACGCATCCAAACCAATGACCGATTACGGCTATACCCCAGCGACCGCAATATTGCTCAATTAAAAAATCATATCACTGATGATCATTTGGTGTTTCGATAATGACGAACGATTTACTCAAATCTTGGCTATCACGCATTCGCATCGTGATGGTTGGTACTACCCTACCTGCCAATATCGGCTCGGCGGCGCGTGCACTGCATACCATGGGCTTAGATGATTTGGTGGTCGTCAATCCACGCTTACCGATTGATGACAGCAGTTATGCCAATGCAGCAGGTGCAGGCATATTACTGGACAAAGCTTGCATCACAAAAGATATCAAAAATGCCATTGGTGATTGTACACTCATTTTTGCAGCCAGCGCCCGATCACGCCAAATGCCTAGGCCTGTGCTGACGCCAAGCATGGCTGCACAAGTTGCACTTAAGCAATTATCACAGACTGTCTCAAAAAATACTTTGGCGACATCTTTGGATCATATGAATCAATCAGCTGATGATTTGGTTAATACCTTGCCCAAGATTGCCATTTTATTTGGGCGTGAAGACCGAGGTTTGACCAATGAAGAGCTGTCATTGGCTGATTATCATATCCAGATTCCTGCCAATTTGAATTATCCTGTACTCAATGTTGCCAGTGCCATACAAGTCATCACAGCTACCTTTTTTGATCAATTTGCCAGTACGCTTACACCATCTTCTCTTGTTAGTACCAAGCAGATACAAGGCATGCCAAAAGAGGAATACTCGCTGCCCATACACATACGCAGCGACTGGGATGAGCCTGCGATCACTCAAGCACAGTCAGCCAATCTTGAAAGTGCCATCATCACATTGATGCAACGGCTCAATCTTGCACACGACGATGATCTTAAGCACCTACCAAATCGCTTATCTCGCTTGAATCGTCGCTTGCAGCTAGACCAAAAAGAATACGCCTTAGTCCGTGCTTTGATTGCTAAGATTAATCAGAATTTGCCTTAGCTTGGGTGGCATCGCCGTTCATTCAATCATATCGGTATACTAGGCTTGATTTGATAAATCTCACATTCAGCCATATGATGAGAGAAATTTTAGGAAAAATACATGCTAAAAAAACTGTTGAAATTAAAAAACACCATCACAGATGATGTGAAAGCTGTGCTTGCACGAGACCCTGCTGCACGCAGCCAAATGGAAGTACTGTTAACCTATCCTGGCATTCATGCGCGTATCATGCACCGAGGGGCACACTACTTGTGGAATTTGGACCATAAGTTTATGGCCAGAGCGCTTTCTCATTTTAGTCGCTGCACAACAGGCATTGAAATTCACCCTGCCGCTAAGATCGGTAAGCGTTTTTTTATTGATCACGGCATGGGCGTCGTTATTGGCGAGACTGCCGAAATTGGTGATGATGTTACTTTGTATCATGGTGTCACTTTAGGTGGTGTCTCTTGGGAAAAAGGTGCCAAACGCCATCCGACCCTTGGCAACAATGTGGTTGTTGGTGCAGGTGCTAAGATTTTGGGTGGCTTTCGTGTTGGTGATGATGCCAAGATTGGCTCAAATGCTGTTGTCGTAAAGGCAGTACCAGCTGGTGCCACGATGGTCGGTAGTGCCGCCCGCATGGTCGTCAAGCACAAACAAGAACAAATATCCACCAAACATCACGCACAATCTAAGGAGCTGTTTAACGCTTATGGCTTAAAACCTGATTCCAAAGACCCTGTTGCATCAAGTATTGCAGCTTTATTGGCACATATCCAAGAGCGTGATAAGCAAATCTGTGAACTCACCGCCGCAGTCAAAAAACTAGATCCAAATTTTAATCCCCAAAGCATAAAATCACTGTGCAAAGATGATTTGGATGTTTTTGATGGCGAAGGCTTAGAGCTTGATTATCACATTTGATATGAACAATCCAATCGCAAAAACAGTCAATCGCTGCAGTTGGTGCTTGTCCGATCCACTTTACATTCACTACCACGATCATGAGTGGGGCAAGCCCATTTATGATGACCAGAGGCTATTTGCTCAACTTTGCCTAGAGTCAATGCAATCAGGCTTAAGCTGGATTACGATTTTAAAAAAGCGTGATAATTATTATCATGCCTTTAATGAGTTCGATGCCATAAAAATTACTCAGTATGATCAAGCTAAGATTGAAGCATTAATGCAAAATACGGGTATTATCCGCCACCTTGGTAAAATCAACGCCATCATCAATAACGCCAAAGCCTACCTTGCCATCACAGAGCATCAAAGTTTTAGTGACTATCTGTGGGGGATTACAACACCAGATGGCAAACCCGTCATCAACTACCCCAAAACACTTGCCGACATACCCACCCAAAATGAAGTCTCGGCAAGATTGGCAAAAGCCCTAAAACAGCAAGGATTTAAGTTCATCGGTTCAACGACCTGCTATGCCTTTATGCAAGCAGTTGGCATGGTAAATGATCATTTGATTGATTGTGATTTTCGCAAAAAAGCCCTTGTATCATCATAGATACGCAGGGCTTAAATATATGGATTGATTAAATTTACTTAGGCTGTTTATAGATTGGATGAATTAGGCTCAGGATGCTTGGCATTTGATTCAAAAATTGTTTTAACTTTATCCATCTGCAGCCCTTCAATCTGTACCGTACGATTCGGAAAGGGAATATCAATGCCCGCTTCATCAAACGCATATTTCACCTGCTCAAGCAAATCTGCTTGCGTCATAAACCAATCGTCATTATTGGTCCATACTCTCAGCACCAAATCCACAGAGCTATCGGCCAATGCTGTGACAATGACAGTTGGTTTTGGGTCATCCAAAACATTTGGATGGGCTTCGGCAAGACCAATCATTACCTTGCGTGCCTCTCGAATATCTGCATTATAACCGATACCCACCTCAACATCTACACGGCGATTTGGCAAGGAGGAATAGTTGATACTAGCAGAGGTCATAATATCACCATTTGGGATAATAATCTCGTGATTATGGGCGGTACGAATACGGGTATTGACTAAGCTAATATCAAGTACTGTGCCAAGTTTACCGCCAATCTCAACCAAATCACCACGCCCAAATGGTCTAAAAATCACAATCAAAACACCTGCTGCCAAGTTTGATAACTGGTCTTTGAGCGATACACCAATTGCAACACCTGCCGCACCCAAGACAGCAACAAATGAATTGGTATTGACGCCCAATTTATTCAAGGATGCCAAAATGACCGTGACCAACATCAAACCATATAACAAATTACCCAAAAAGTTGGCAGCCGTGCGATCCAGTCGGCTTTTTACCATAATGTGTTTGGCAACGCCAACGATGCGTTTACCAATCCATTGACCTACAAAGAAAATCAGCAATGCCGATACCAAACGCCCCGAAAAGTCAATTGCCAGCTGGGTTAGTGTATTGATATCAATTGGTACGCCCAAAAATTGTAAAGTATCATTGGCACCATGCTCAAGGGTATCTTTCGTCAGCCTTGCTGCATCTGTCACAACCTCTTTGGCTGTTTCAGCGGTATCAGCGACTGTACGAACAACGGTATTAGACTCGCTGTTGGCTACTTTATTACTTTGACTCATGACTTTTCCATCAATTCTATTTTTATAACCTTTAAGTCTATTTGCCAAGTCTAGATACTTATCTTACCTATGGCAAAAACCTAACAAATAATTTTATTATTTATTATATCAATTAATTACATAAACTTAGTAATTAGTCTTAATGGCAAATATTTCATACCAAGTCCAATAGGTAACCATGGCCATAGTGGCACATAAGCTTCATCAACTTTGGCTTCAATGGCCTTGATAATGACATCAGCACCTTCATCTTCTTCAACTTCAAAAGGCAGATATTTCGCCCCAATATTTAAATCTGTGCGTACATAACCTGGGTAAATGGTCGATACCGTAATCGGTAACTTTTCTTTGATCATATCGGCGCGAATGCCCTCAGCAAGTCTAGCGAGACCAGCCTTAGCGGCGGCGTAAGTTGTCAAATGACGCGGTAACCCTCGCACCGCAGACATACTTGAGATAACCACCAATTGACCGCTATTTTGACGGCGAAAAATCTGCATTGCCGCTTCACACTGGGCAATGGCGGCAATAAAGTTTATTTCGGCGGTCGCACGGTTAATATTAAATCGACCATGCCCAATCACACGACTGTCGCCTACGCCTGCATTGACGATGATTTTATCAATTTGACCAATTTGCTTGGTAAATTCGCCAAAGACTTCAAAAATCTGCTCGTAATCCGTCACATCCAAGCGTGTGATATGTACCGTAATGCCATAATCGCCCTCAAGCTCAGCCTTGATTGCCTCAAGCCTTTCTAGGCGGCGTGCACAAATCGCCAAATCATAGCCCAAAAAAGCAAACTTACGCGCCATCATCGCACCCAGACCCGAGCTTGCCCCTGTAATCAGCACTGTCTTACCCGCCCCAATGCCACGAATGTCATTTAAGTCTTTAATTTTATTAAAACGGTTGGCGACAATGCGTCCAAATCTATCGGCTTTACTAAACAATTCTTCAAGTTTTTTCATAGAAATTACAACCAAGCTAATCTGCATCATCAAATGACTAAATCGCATATTTTAACGCAGCCAAGCCAAAAATCACAGTATTAATTTATTTAGCTTAAGTTTTCTAAAGACGCTTGGTCATCACTTAAGGTCTGCTAAATTTAGCCAAAGCTTGCCCAAGTAAATTGCCTGTTTGTCCAATCACATCTGTGACGCTGCTACCAAGTTGCTCAGCCAAGCCAATTTTCTCTGCCAAAGTTGGCTTGCTACGAGAATGTAACAAATACGCTTCACAAGCTTTTAGCTGATCGAGCAAATACGCATCTGAAGTACCAATCTCATCAATCAACCCAAGCTCTAGAGCATCTTCACCAAACCACACTTCACCTGTAGCGACACGCTCAAGATCCAGTTGGGGGCGATATTTATGAATAAAACCTTTAAATAACTCGTGAATACGCTCAATATCAGCTTGGTGCTTGGCACGATCTTCATCGTCATTTTCTCCAAAAATCGTGACAGTACGCTTATACTCGCCTGCTGTAAACTGCTCAAATTGCACATCATGCTTTTTCAAAAACTCGTGAAAGTTAGGCAGCTGACTGACAACACCAATCGAACCAATGACCGCAAAATCACTGGCAATAATTTTATCGGCAGTACATGCCATCATATAGCCACCACTGGCAGCAATCTTATCAACACAGATGGTCAGCTTTAACCCTGCTTCTTTGATACGCACAAGCTGTGCGGCAGCCAGCCCATAGGCATGCACTTGACCGCCGCCACTTTCGAGGCGAAGCACCACTTCATCACCACGATTTGCCACACTGATGATGGCACTGATCTCTTCACGCAAATGAGCGACCGCACTTGCCTTAATATCTCCATCAAAATCAAGGACATAAATTGCTGCTTTTTGTGTATGATCGTCGGTAGACTGCTGGCATTTTTTGTCTAATGTTTTAATATCTTTGAATAATTGACACAATTTATCTTTGAATTTGTGTGATGCACCATGATGCTCAGATTGGATGGTTTTGATTTTGTTTTTGGTATCTTTTTGAGCGTTATTTAGATGGGTAATGTGTAGCTCAATGGGTTTTTTTGAAGTGTGTAACATAATTTTGCCTTAAAATATCAATCAATAAAAGCGTATTTGGTGGTAAATGGGGAAAAAATACATGATTTAAATGCCCAACATAACTTGATTACAAAAATCGCACAAATCAAAAACGAAAGTTTATCATTACTCAATTAAACCTCTTTTTTAATTTTATTTTTTAGACCCACGCCACGCAAGCGACCTCGTCCGTCCACATCACGCACGATGAGCGACCAAGTTTCATTCAGATATACCTCATCTCCTTTGACAGGTTCTGTCTTAAAATACTGCATCATAAATTCTTCGACAGTTTGATTTTTAGCTTCGGTCAATTTATTCACCAAATCTTCATCAATACCAGTCATTACCCCAACCTGTGGCGGAACGGTGAATATATCAAGCGCACTGGCAACAGGCTTTGGTAGGCGGCTAGATGCGTTGGTGGCAAGTGAGCGTGCTGCCAAATTATAAAATGGCAAATCTGCAATGCGTGCATGAGGAGACAGTAGCCAATCGCCATAAAACTCACTATTTTTTTGGTATTGGGTGGCGGAATTATTAAAAATTTTGGCAATACTTGGTGCATCATCGCCACGCATGGCATACCAAACCACATCGCCCATCTTTAAGATGGTATCTTCATTCACATTAACAAGCTTATTATGACGCACCAATGCAAATAAGGATAAGGCTTGGGCGTCAAATTTACTCGAGATGGATTGAGGATGGCGACCGATGGCAAATGCACCCTGCTTGACTTCAAATTCATATAAAGTAATATTCGCCTGATCTGCCACCCAAATTTCATGCTCAGCTTTTGGTTCATTATTGGTTGGTACCCACACCCGAAATAAACGAGACATCAGTGGAATGGTTGCACCTTGTACCAATAAGGATAAAATTACCATGCCAAAAGTAATGTTAAATGCCAAGTCAGCACCAGGTACCGCCATCGTCACTGGGATAATGGCAAGCGTGATCGGCACCGCCCCTCGCAAACCAACCCAAGAAATAAAACCGATCTCACGAATGCCAAAACGAAACGGCAACAATGAACTAAATACCGCAATTGGGCGGGCGACGAATAATAAAAAGATAAAAATCAGTAATGAGTAATGAATCACCTCTAAGATGCCTGATGGCTGTACCAATAACCCAAGCACCACAAATAACACCGCTTGAGATAACCAAGCAAAACTATCCATCACACGCAGTACATGCTCTGTGGCACGCACTTTGGTATTGCCAATCACGACGCCTGCCAAATATACCGCCAAAAATCCAGAACCGCCCAAAAGGTTTGTGATACCAAAAACAATCAAGCCAGCAGATAAAATTAAAATAGCATACATACCATCTGCCAAGTAAACTTTTGGCAACATCTTAGATAATGCCCAACCTGACAATAACCCAAGTACCAAACCAATACCGATTTGGCTGATGAGCATAAAAATAATGTCACCAATCCCTTGGCTTGTCGGATCAAGATTCAAGGTAATCATCACCGTAACCAATAAAATTGCCAATGGGTCGTTTGCACCTGACTCAATCTCAAGCGTGGCTTGTACACGGTCGTTTAGCTTGACACCACCATTTCTTAGCAGACTAAATACCGCTGCTGCATCGGTTGAACCCACAATCGCCGCCATCAAGACGCCCAGCCGCCAATCAACATCCAAAAGCCAAGTGGTAAAAATACCTGCCACTAACACCGTTACCAAGACACCTAAGCTTGCCAAAGTTACCGCGGGCTTAAGCCCCACACGGAACGAACGCATTGAAGTACGAAGACCGCCATCCAATAAGATACACGCAAGTGCCGCCTGACCGATAAAGTTTGCCAAATTATATTCAGCAAATTCGATGCCTAAAATACCCTCTTCACCCGCCAGCATACCCACGCCCAAAAAAAACAACAGCAAAGGTACGCCTAAGCGTGCTGAAAGCGTGCTTGTCATGATACTGGCAAATATCAATAATGAAGCAACAACATACAAAATATTTAAGGTGACCATCGATAATTTACAATCCTAAATAAGGCGATTTATTTTACCGCAAATACAACAAAGTTAAGTATCAGTGATTGACTTAAATGTTAAATCCATTCAAACTCACACCATCAAATTAATCAAATCCTATCATAGCCACCTTTTAGATACCATCAAAAATCTTGAAAAATCACCATTTTTATGCAATTTATCCATGATTAAGCGTTAAAAATTTTATCCGTATTCAATTGTAACTTTATTTTTATAGATAGAGAAAAACTTTCTTGCTAATTTTTGTCAATTTCATCAATCAAGTATAGCAAGCTAATCATTGCCAAAAATCATAAATTTATCACGGCAATACTTGCACGAAATTCAATTAAAAGGCATAATGTAGCGTTTAAAACCTTTTAATTTAACATTCTTTTTTATGTAATCATTCTTGCAACTGTTTTTATTTGGTTGCAATTTTTGGGGCAAAATTATGATGCGTAGCACCTATTGCGGTCAAGTGACCGAAGAGCTAATTGACCAAACCATTACCATCGCAGGCTGGGTACATCGTCGCCGTGACCATGGCGGTGTGATCTTTTTGGATATGCGTGATCGTGAAGGTTTGTTACAGGTTGTGATTGACCCTGATACGCCCGAAGCATTTGCGACCGCCGATGCTGCTCGCTCAGAATATTTGCTTAAGATTACGGGGCGTGTGCGTCGTCGCTATGAAGGTACCGAAAATCCAAATATGGTCAGCGGTCAAGTTGAGCTTTTGGGTAAAGAGATTGAACTGCTTGCCAAATCAGACACGCCACCATTTCCTTTGAATGATGACAACATCACAGTCTCAGAAGAGCTGCGATTAAAGTATCGTTTTTTAGATATGCGTCGCCCAGAAATGCAGGAGCGGATGAAATTTCGTGCCAAAGCAACCTCAACCATTCGCCGCTATTTGGACGACCATGGCTTTTTGGATGTTGAAACACCCGTTTTAACCCGTGCCACACCTGAGGGTGCCCGTGATTATTTGGTACCATCACGCACTCGCCAAGGCAACTTTTTTGCATTGCCACAGTCACCACAGCTATTTAAACAGCTTTTGATGGTGGCAGGTTTTGACCGCTATTACCAAATCGCCAAATGCTTCCGTGATGAAGATTTGCGTGCTGACCGCCAGCCAGAATTTACCCAAGTTGATATCGAAACTTCATTTTTATCAGATGAAGAGATTATGGACATCACCGAGGGCTTAACCAAAAATTTATTTAAAACCATGCTGGATGTTGAGTTTGATACCTTCCCCCGCATGACTTACGCAGATGCCATGCGTGATTATGCCTCAGATAAGCCTGATTTACGCATTCCCTTAAAACTTATTGATGTTGCTGACATCATGCAACATGTTGAATTTAAAGTATTTTCAGGGCCCGCCCAAGATCCTAAAGGCCGTGTTGTTGCCTTACGCATTCCAAATGGCGGTAACATGAGTCGCAAGCAGATTGATGAGTACACCAAATTTGTTGGTATTTATGGCGCTCGTGGATTGGCATATATTAAGGTCAATGACGCAAGCAATATCAATAATGGCGTTGAAAAAGAATCAGGATTACAATCACCCATCATTAAAAATATGACCGATGAGGTTTTGATTGAGCTGATTGAGCGTACCGATGCCCAAACTGGCGATATCATTTTCTTTGGTGCCGATAAAGCCAAAATCGTCAATGATGCTATGGGTGCATTGCGTGTTAAAATCGGTACTGATTTAAATTTATTTACCTGTGAATGGGCACCGCTTTGGGTCGTTGATTTTCCAATGTTTGAGGAAACTGATGATGGTAAGTGGACATCAGTTCATCATCCTTTTACACGCCCAAAAGGCTCGGTTGAGGAACTCAAACAAAGTCCCGAAACCGCCCTATCCATTGCCTATGACATGGTACTAAATGGCACAGAAATTGGTGGCGGTTCGCTGCGTATTAATACGGTTGACATGCAAGAGGCGGTATTTGATGCCTTGGGTATTTCTAAAGAAGAAGCAGAGCTTAAGTTTAAGTTTTTGATGGATGCATTGCGTTTTGGTGCACCGCCGCACGGTGGTTTGGCATTTGGTCTAGATCGCCTGATTATGCTGATGGTTGGTGCCAGCTCAATCCGTGATGTGATCGCCTTCCCAAAAACCAAGACGGCAGATTGCCCATTGACCGAAGCACCTGCTGAAGTTGATAATCGCCAGTTGCGTGAGTTGGGCATTCGCATTCGTGAAAAACAAAAAGCAGAATAGTCAGTGCTTGGTTTTTTAAGATATGTACCGCTGTCAGTCCTGCATGGATTGGCGGCGTGTGCGTCTTATATTTCCTATCATTGCAGGCTTAGTATTTATCGCAGCATCCAAGCCAATTTAATCTTGGTTCACCCCAAGATGCCAGACGCACAGCGGCAAAAACTCGCCAAACAAATCCTAAAAAATCAGCTCATCAGTGCAGTCGACAGTCTTAAAACTTGGGCAATGCCACCAAAATGGTCTATCGCACAAATTAAAACGGTTCATCATGAAGATATCCTAATCAAAGCACTTGCCAATCCAAGTGGTATGCTTGCCATTGTGCCTCATATCGGCACTTGGGAGATGATGAATGCTTGGCTCAATACCTTTGGCTCCCCTACTATCATGTATAAGCCCATCAAAAATGCGGCGGTAGATCGCTTTGTTTTACAGGGGCGTGAAAGACTAAATGCCAGCCTTGTACCCACAGATGCTAGTGGTGTTAAGGCAATTTTTAAAACACTCAAAGCAGGTGGATTTAGTATCATACTGCCCGACCATGTACCTGATCCATCAGGTGGTGAGATTGCTCCTTTTTTTGGTATTAAAACCCTAACCAGTACGCTGGCGTCAAAGCTTGCTGCAAAAACTGGTTGTGCTCTTGTTGGCTTAAGCTGTATTCGGCGTGAAGATGGCGATGGTTTTGAAATTTTTTGTTATGAATTAAATGATGAACAACTTTATTCAAAAAATACCAAAATTGCAACCACTGCTTTAAATGGTGCGATGGAACAAATGATTTATCCACATTTTTTGCATTATATGTGGAGCTATCGTCGGTTCAAGCATACACCACTATTAAATAATCCTTATTTACTTAATGAAAATGAGCTAAAAAAAATAGCCATAAAGCTTCAAGCCATGTCAAAGGATAGTTATGAGTGATACCAACTACATCATCTGTATGAAATGGGGCACTAAATACGGTGCTGAATATGTCAATCGCTTATATAATATGGTCAAGCGTAATCTGACTTTACCATTTACGATGGTGTGTCTAACCGACAACAGCACAGGCATTCGTGATGAAATCACCTGCTATCCCATCCCAGAGCTAAATTTACCAAGTGATATCCCAGAGCGTGGCTGGAAAAAACTCACCACTTTTAAGCCTGACTTATATGGGCTAAAAGGAACTGCACTATTTTTGGATATTGATATTGTAATCATTGATAATATTGATGCTTTTTTTACTCATAAAGCCCAACATGATGACAGTGTGATGATTATTCGTGATTGGAAGAAACCATGGCGAATGGTGGGTAATAGTTCTGTGTATCGCTTCAAGGTCGGATATCATACTTATCCGCATTTATTGGAATATTTTGAACAAAATTTTGAGAAAATCCGCAAAGAGGTTCGCCATGAACAAGCCTTTTTATCAAATTATCTCAGAGAACATCACCATTTAGAATATTGGGATTCATCTTGGTGCGTAAGCTTTAAATACCACTGTCTACAAAAGATTCCTATGGCGTATTTTGTACCACCCAAAAAGCCCATCAATGCCAAAATTGTCATCTTTCATGGTGAGATTAACCCGCCTGATGCCATCGCTGGCGGTGGTGGCAAATGGTATCGTCATGTATTGCCAAGCAAATGGATTAAGGATGCATGGCAATGATGACATCATACCACACAGCTGTTATGATGTATTAATCATTTTGTCTTATAATCAGTCATGGCAATCAGATTTTGACACCAGCCTTTGTAAACACAAAGCAAATAAATCAGCCAATACAATTGATAAAAGTATTCAATTAAAAACCCTCTACCAAACAAACGATTTTGATTTGGTTGATTAAATCTGCCGATAAACCTCATCAAAAGGCACACGAAATCGCTCACCCCAAACCCCTTTTTCGGTGCGATAGCCACATGAGATAATCATATTAACTTCAGCCTCTTTGGGTAAATTGAGTAGATTTTTAACCAACTTACTGTCAAAGCCTTCCATCGGACAGGTATCAGCACCTGCTGCACTCATTGCCAGCATAAAAGTTTGAGCAGCTAACGCACAGCTTTTATGCACCATAATACGCACATCAGCCACAGATACACGATCATAGGTTGGTTTAAATTTTTGGATTGCTAAAAATGCCGCACTGCGTAAACTTGGTACACCAAAAGTTGTACGATAAATTGTCGGCATTAGTACGCCATAATATTTTTGCATACGCTGAATTCTGGCTACTTGCCGCTTGGGTGGGCTGTAGGTTTTGATATTATCACGCTCAAATAATAACGCTGATTTGGCTCTTTGGCGATATAAATCTTGGCGTGTCACAAAAACAACCATTTGTGATGCACTGGCAGCTGCTTGTTGCGACAGGCAAGCTTTGGTAAGTTTTTTGAGCATATCGGGGTTTGTGATGTGATAAAATTCATACAACTGCATATTTGAGCTGCTGGGTGATAGCTGTGCAAGCTTTAGGCAATCGATCACCAATGTCGGATCTAGCGGTCTATTTGAGTCATAATCACGCACCGCACGGCGATACTCAACAGCCTGTTTAAATTCCATCAATTTCTCCTAAAACTGTGTAACTGTCAACCACAATCATCAAACACCATCTTAAATTCAGACGAAATTAACGCTTAAACATATCTGCTTGGCGGTTTTTTTTCACATAATCAATCATACAATCACGCAATAATTGACTGGCAGTACGGTTATTATCTCGTGCCGCTTGCTTAAATTGCTCCACCAAATGCTTATCTACACGCATATTAAAAGTCGTCTGCTCACTTTGTTTCATAAAAATCTCCAAGGCTTTGATTATCAATAGATTAATTGTCAGTAGTTTAAATTGCACAATTTAGCATAGCTGTCTACATTTTGCAATGACTATGGCGATACATTATTTTTTGTTAGTCATGACAATCGCCCCAGACTGGTGGAGCGATTGATTAAACCAATTTAAATTAGACCCTAAACTGTGGTATCAACGCTGGCACACCAGGGAACATACCTACCGAAGCCATGGCAAGGCAAAGTACCACAAATCCAATGACAGGAATGATTACTCTGCCTGACAGCCCCAACTGACGGCTGCGTTCTTTATCCCCAATCAAGCCTAAGTTGTCAAGCATCATGGTCAGAGACCAACCAAACACAGGATTTACCAGTGCTGATGAGAATACCACAATGCTGGCAGACTGTGTAGTCTTACCCTTACGAGTCATCTCCATGCCTGCTTCGAGCAGTGGCACATATACCGCCACGATAAGTGCTGTTGATAACACAGGTTGCCACACCGCCAAATCCATGGGATAACCCCACACCGCCACCACAATACAAAAAATCGCAGTCAAGGCAGCACCAGCGGGAATCGGACGCTTGGCAATAGATGCAGGTACGATATATGTTCCCCACGATGATGTAAAGTTTGCCCCTCCAAGGACAGAGCCTACCATCTGACGCAATGAACAGGTGATGGTCGTATCATCAATACTCATATGCGTACGTTCTGAGTGTTTGGGATAACTGATTTTTTGGAAAACCTGATGTCCCAAAAAGTCAGGTGTCCACATGGCAACCGCCAATACTGCAAAAGGGAATACCACGATAAACGCCTTCAAATCTGGCAGACCAAGCGTCCAACCTGTATTCTCCCCCCCACCAGTACATTGGGCTAAGCGGAGGCAATCCCGGTTCGGTCTTAAACTCAAACGGTGCTCCTAGGATAAATGCCAAAAAACCCGCCAACATACAGCCAATAGGCACAGCAAGCCAACGTTTTTGCCAATGCTCCAATAGGGCATACATGATGATGGTAGATAAAATAATGATAAAGGCGATGTGTGGCAGACCAATGGCATCTGCCCATGTTATCAGCTTTTTGACCTGACCTATTAGCCCAACAAAACCCAGATAGAGCAACAATCCTCCTGCCACCCCATTACTGGTAAGCCGAGTCATGAGACTGCCACCCTTTACCAATGCCAAAATCAGCCCAAACACGCCAATGAGCACACCAAAGGCAAGTGGATGCCCTCCTGCCGCTACCACGATGGGAATGAGTGGAAGAAGAGGGCCATGCGTGCCTGGTAAATTAGATGTCGGTAGGATAAATGATGAGAAAATAAGTACAAAAAATGCAGCAATAATCATCTCATAGCGGACATTTTCTAAAACAAATGCCTCGCCAAGCCCTAGCGGTGCAGCAAAAGCAGCTGCCATCGCACCCACCATCACAATCTTACCAATGGTGCCTGCCATTGCAGGGATAGTATCTTCTAATTCAAAACGGTAATCACGAAACGGTAAATTGATACGCCAGCGACGAGGCTGCATAATTTGTAGTTCGTGCTTTAAATAATCCTCTCGTTTTTCAAAACTTGAGCTAGGGCGATGCAGTTCACGGTATGATTTGTTCAAACTATGATTATCATCGGTGACCAGATTTGAATCACTCACAATATCCTCCTTATTATTGCTATTGATAATTCACCTGCTGTTGCAGTTTTTAGTCTTATTTTAAGTCTTATTTTAAAATAATCACATGGGATTATAGCTTGCTTTAATACTTCTGTCATGTCTTATTTATGAACTTTATCATATAAAAAGAACAATCCATGGTAAAAGTGGCGTCAAGTCTGGTTACCACTGGTATTTGGCGACACTTTTGTACACATTTTATCTCATCATATCAGTTACTTGAGTATTTGGCTGCTTAGTTTTGCCAAATTATGATAAAATACAATTTATTTTTATCTTATACCTATTAAATGAACCAAATAACCCACCCTTGCCCACTATGTCAAGCAGTAACCACATGGTCTGACAACCCAAACCGTCCATTTTGTTCAAAACGCTGCAAGCTCATTGATTTGGGTGCATGGGCGTCTGATGAGTATTTGATTGCAGGCGATGAACTGCCATCGCCTGAACATCATGAAGTTACAGACTATTAATTAATCATTCAAGTCAACATAAGGATATGCCATGAACAGTCACATCATACCCACTTATGTCCGCCAACCCATCAGTTTTGTGCGTGGCGAAGGTTCATACCTGTACACCAAAGATGGTACGGCTTATTTGGCATTGATTGGCAGGAAAAGGCGGCGACTGTGCTGTGTCAAGCCGCTGGCATGGTGCAAGTATTTTTTTGCCAATTCGGGTGCTAAAGCCAATGAATGCGTCCTAAAATTGGCTATTTCATCGGCTTCATTGAATTTAGAATTTAAGTGATTTTATGCCAACCATTCAAGCCACCAAAAGTCACCCAATGACTAATTTGACCGACGAGATGCCCAGTATTTTATTTGATACGCATACCAGCCGCCTAAACTATGCTCAGCAACAACGAATCACTCGTTTATGTATCCGCTGTGCTTTACTACTCATGCAATATGGTGCAGAGTCTGTGGTGGTGGTTGATTTAACAAAGCGGCTTGGGGCGGCACTTGGGATTGATGGTGTTGAGTGCGGTTTGTCATTTAATGCGGTCACCTTAACCACTTTATATCAAGGTCGCTGTATCACAACGGTGAGAAATACCGTTCATCAAGGCATTAATGTCAGTATCTTAGTACAAATTCAACAAATTATCTTAAGTGCCGAAAATCATCAAGCCAATCAATCCCATTGTTTAAACACCCAAAGCCATGACGCATGTATCAGTAGCGTAGAACAAGGGTTTGATGCCATCTACCAAACTGTCTATTCTAATCATTTGGTATCATTTTTTGTGGGCGTATCATGTGCCAGTTTTGCCTATTTAAACGGTGCAACATTGGTGATTGCTCTGATTACTTTTATTGCCAGTTTTGTTGCGATGCGATTGCGTATGTATCTTTTAAAGCAACATTTTAATCCTTTTGTCGTCGCTATGATAACGGCATTTACCGCAACTTTATTGGCAGCTTTGGCATATTTTTTAAATTTAGGTACTAATGCTGACATTGCTGTCGCCGCCAGTGTGCTATTACTTGTACCAAGCTTTCCTATTATTAATGCGTTATCGGATATCTTAAAAGGCTATATGAATATGGGCGTAGGTCGATGGATGTTTGCAACCATGCTGACCCTATCAGCCTGTGTTGGGATTGTGATGACCTTGATTTTTCTTAGAATTCCACATTGGGGGCTATGATGGGCATTATCGAGATTATCCAAACAATTGTATTGTCATGTATCATTACTGTGGGCTGGTGTTTAATGTTTACATTGCCAAAGCAATACATCATGCATTGCATGATGGTAACAGCACTTGGTTTTGGTTTAAAACAAGTGATGGTAACTTTTGGTGTGCATTTGGTTGTGGCAACATTCTTTGGGGCGATGGCGGGTAGCTTTTTGGGTGTACATTTTGCTCAGCGTCATGGCCTGCCACCCAAAGCCTTGATTGTACCTAGCTTGATTTGTATGATGCCGGGAATCGCTGCCTATAAAGCCATGGTTAGCATGGTACAAATTGGCTATTTTGGATTTGATATGGATTTATTTATCGTTATGATGCGTCATTTTTTTGAGGCGATTTTTATCATCTCAGCATTGGTTTTGGGGCTGTCCATTCCAGGTATTTTATTTTATCGTCGCAAGCCGATTGTTTAGCAGTTTTAACATCTCTTATTTTAATATCTCTTATTATTACTCAGCTTTGGCTTATGATGCTTCATAAAAGTTAAGATAAGTTTTTAGATAAAAATATGGTCTGTTTATACAGACCATATTTTTTGACACAGCAGTTAAATTTAGGCTTTATTTCCAGCGGTAACTGCCACCAACACCACCAGATAATCCACCTGCATCTGACCAGCTTAGACCAATCTTATAAGTTGATTTTCCTGTATCACTTAACCCAGCCGCGCCCAATGATACCGCAGCTTGACCATTGTGATAACCTGAACCAAATAAGACATGATGCTCACCTGCTCTACTGGGCGATGGTAAAGTTGCAATTGCGATAGCATTTGCAATACCTCCAGCTGTTTGACGCTCAACAGCACTAATACGATTATTAAAATGCTGACCCTGCTCTTTTAGTGCATAACCTAATTGATCAATCTTCTGATCCTGATGATTATTTGTCTCATTAATTCGATTTAATCGATCATGTTGAAGAATAAGCTCTTGCTTATTGGTAGCAATACCAGCTTTATTTTTCTCAATCTCAAACCCATTGGCAACAGTTCTATTGATATTTTGTTCAATAGCGGTCTTATTGGTAGTGATATCAGCTTGGTTTTGTAAAATTTGCTTATCTTGAACATCTGCATGAGCCGCAAACCCTTCAAGCTCTTGATTGATGGCTTTATTTTGCTCAACCAATGCTTCACCTTGCTCAATCAAAGTATTTTGATTTTTGGTGAGCGTTTCAAAACTTGCATCAGCTTCAGCTTTGTTTTTAGCAATACGATCAGTATTGGCAGCACTTACTTTTGCCAAGGTTTTGATATCAGAGCTATGCTGATCTTGCTGTTGTGCCAGCTCATAGATATTTTTGATGTTATTAGCAATATCTGCTTGGTTTTTAGCAATGTCAGCTTTGTTGGTAGCAACACCTTGTGTGTTATTTCCTACCGCTCTTGCAACCATGCTGTGAAGGATACCTAGATTGGTGATTTTTTTATCGTGCAACTGGATATCAGCTTGGTTTTTAGCGATATCTGCTTTTTGATCAATGAGGCGACCGCTTAGATCCAACAAACCTTCTTCGACATTGTTTTTAAGTGTTTTGATATCAGAGCTATGCTGATCTTGCTGTTGTGCCAGCTCATAGATATTGTTGATGTTATTATCAATATCTGCTTTTTGATCAAGCAGGCGACCGCTTAGATTTAATAATTCTTCTTCGACATTGTTTTCAAGTGTTTTGATATGATTGCTATTTTTAGCAATGTTTTGTGTATTGTTAAACACTGCACCATCTAGCTGTGAGATTTTATCCAAGTTTTCATTGGTAGCTTCATACAGATCTTCGACATGCTTATCTAACTCTTCCATAACCGCCACACCAGCCAGCTGAGCTTTTGCTAGATCTTGGATATGATTTTTGTTTTTATCAGCTTGTTCAGCGATTGCGTTTTGCATTTCAACAACATCTTTGATGTCGCTTTCTTGCTTGCGTTTAAGCTCTTGAACATCTGCATGGTTACCAAGTGTCGCTACTTCTAGATTTTTGATATTTTCAGTATTTTTGGTGATATCAGCTTTGTTTTTAGCAACAGCTGTGGCCAAAGCATGTAGCTGTGAGCCATTAACAGCATCTGTTGAGGTGGCACTGATCTCACCTGCACCAACATTAACGATTTGACGCTCTTTACCCTGACTACCGACAGATACAGTACCATTACCACCATTACCACCATTACCACCATTACCACCATTACCAACTTTTGATGCCCCTGCAAAATTTTCTAGGGTTAAGCCGTTCACTGTGGCACTGCTAACAGCGGTTGCTGCTTTACCAGTGGTCTCATTACCCAGTAGCACTGAGTTACTCTGTGCGCCTGATGTGTTAGAGCCAAGAATAAAGACATCTTGTTTGCCACTGTCAATGGTATTATCAGAGCCGATGGCTACTGAGTTTGTACCTATGATGGTGTTCTTGTTACCTAGAGCGACGGCGTTTTCGGCATTGGCTTTGTTCTCTACACCTGCGGCAAATGAGTTTTTACCTGTAGCTCGGTTATCATAACCCCCTGCAACCGTTGAGTTTTCGCCTTTGGCTTCGTTTTTATAACCCCCTGCAACCGTTGAGTATTTGCCTTGAGCTTGGTTATTCCTGCCCCCTACGATGGTAGAGTGCACGCCTTTGGCTTCGTTGCTATCGCCACCACCGATGGTAGAGTATGTGCCGCTGGCTCCGTTATAACCACCACCACCGATGGTTGATTTCTCGCCTTTGGCTTCGTTATGACCGCCACCAACGATGGTAGGGTGCGTGCCTTCGGCGATATTAAAGAACCCACCACCGATGGTAGGGTGCATGCCGTTGGTTTTGTTATAATCGCCACCACCGATGGCAGAGTGCGTGCCGTTTTTTTGGTTGTTTTTTTGTTGTGCAGATGCTGTCGTTGCCATACCCAATATTCCAACAATCAATAAACTGCCCAAAACTGCCTTTTTGGTATGGCCTTTGGCAAATTCAGAACATGCCACCAAGTGACCTGCGGCATTTTTCTTCACTTTATAAATTTTATTCATCTTAGTCTCCTAATAAATGACTGGGGTCTCCCCCCCCCCCTCACTTATTAGGGGGACGGTAAATCAGATGGGGCATCCACCAAACCAAATTTACCGTTTATATGACAATACAACAACACAACTTGATGCCATCGCTAATGGCTATCAAACTGATTATCAGGTTGGTAAATGGCGATATCCGCCATCTTGGACCGTCGTTATGTTTAGCCGTAACAAATTTTACTGTATTGCATCGCTATAGTCAACTTTTATATATTGATATCTTTCATTACATAGACACTCATCAGTCATTTACGCCAGTCATTTGCTCACATGCTGATGATCATCATTGTTGGGCAGCCCACTAAATAAAAAATCCTGCCATCATGCAGGATTTTGATTGGGTCAGATTACCACGCCTGTGCCAAAGCGGATAATGCACCTTTTAGCATGGCGGATACGGTGCTATGGCAAGTGGCGATGCCTGAATAAATCTGCCCCTCTACCGACAGCTGGATATAAGCGGCAGCGGCGGCATCGGTTTGGTTATCTGTATCGGTTTTTTGATGGGTTTTGTTATCGATGGCGTGTTCGGCATAATTGGTGACATGAATCTGTCTGCCTGTGGATTTTACCAAGCCATCAATGAACGCAGATAACGCACCATTGCCTTGACCAATCACCTCAAACACCGCTTTGGGTGTCGCCACTTGGCCTTGGAAGCTGACAGCACCGCCTTTATTGCTGATGGTATAGTCGCTTAGGCGGAATTTATCTTGCTTAAGATACGCTTGGGTAAAAATTTCAAGCAACTCATCAGTTTTTAGCTCACGCGCCATACTTTCTGCATAAGCCTGTACCACACGGGCAAAGTCAATCTGTGTCCAGCGTGGTAAATTAAAACCAAAATGCCGCTGCAAGATATACGCAGCACCGCCCTTACCTGACTGGCTATTAATTCGTACCACATCTTGATAGCCTCGACCGATGTGTATTGGGTCGATGGGCAGATATGCCACATCCCAATGCTGCTGGGTCTCGGGGTGTTTTTCATTATAATCTAAAGATTTTTTGATGGCATCTTGATGTGAGCCACTAAATGCCGTAAAGACAAGTTCACCAACATAAGGATGGCGTGGATGTACTGGCAGATTGTTACATTCGCTGACAATTTGTACAATGTCGCTCACCTGACTAAAATCAAGCTCTGGGTCAATGCCTTGGGTGTACAGATTCATCGCCATAACCAAAATATCCATATTGCCCGTACGCTCGCCATTACCCAAAAGCGTACCCTCGATGCGGTCAGCCCCAGCCATCAATCCCAGCTCAGAGGCTGCCACAGCACAGCCACGGTCATTGTGCGTATGTAGACTGATGGTAACATGTGGGCGTGCTTTTAGATGTCGGCAAAAATATTCCACTTGGTCGGCATAGACATTTGGCGTCGATGCCTCGACAGTGGCAGGTAAGTTTAAAATCACTTCTTGCCCAGTGTCAGGCCGCCAAATCTCACAGACCGCATCACACACCTCAACGGCATAATCGGTTTCGGTTTGGCTGAAGCTTTCTGGCGAATATTCAAACACCCACTGCGTGTCTGGATAATGCTTTGCTTTATCACGCAGCATGGTCGCACCATCGATGGCGATTTGTTTAATTTGTGCTTTATCCATCTGATAAACTTTATCTCTCTGCACTTTTGAGGTGGAGTTATACACATGCACAATCGCACGGCGTGCGCCTTTGAGTGCCTCAAAAGTTCGATCAATCAAATGCTCACGCGCCTGCACCAAGACTTGTAAGGTGACATCATCAGGTACAAGACCCTCTTCAATCAAGCGGCGTGTAAAATCAAACTCAACTTGTGCCGCTGACGGAAAACCGATTTCAATTTCTTTAAAGCCAATCTCTACAAGCAGTTTAAAAAATTTTAATTTTTGTTCGATGCTCATCGGATCAATCAAGGCTTGGTTGCCATCACGCAAATCAACACTTGCCCAAATTGGGGCTTTGGTGATGGTCTTATCAGGCCAAGTACGGTTTTCAAGCTTAGGGGCAAACGCAAACGGCTGGTATTTATTAAAATCAAACGCAGGGTTTTTTGGGGTAATGTGTGGCATAAAAGCTCCAAAAAGTTCATTGACTTTTAGATATTGAATGGTAACGATTTTGATGGTTCAATTGTATCAAATATCGTATGGTAATTTTTACTTATTTTGATAGTCATTATAAGATATTTTAGATGATTTTGCTAAAAATATGCTAATATATAGTAAAAATAACTAATTTTATCGCTATTCTTTGGATAATCCATATGAGCCATGTCGCCAAACAGACCGACTTAGATACAACCGATCAAAAAATACTGCGTATACTGACCGATGACGCCCGATTATCCATCGCAGAGATTAGCGAACAGATTCATCTGTCGCCCACGCCCACCATCCGCCGAATCAAACGCCTTGAGGATATTGGCGTTATCACAGGCTATCACGCTGCTACCAATCCTACGGCACTTGGCTACGCTTTATCGGTCTATGTTGCGGTGAGTATGGACAAGCATACCGCTGAGCGATTTTATGAATTTGAAAGCCAAATCCAAAATTTTGACGAGGTGGTCAGTTGTAGCGTTGTGACAGGACGCAGTGAAGATTATTTACTGAAAGTATTGGTCAAAGACATGCGTCATTATGAAGAGTTTTTATTACATCGGCTCAGTAAAATTGAGGGCGTAAGCCAGCTACATACCAGTTTTGTTTTAAGAGAGGTGTTTCATCGTTCTGCCATTTGACGCTTAAAAGTTTGGGCATATCCATTCTAAATGATGGGTTTATAAGAGTATTAAGGCATGCCCAGAGCCTAGATTTTTGTCTATTGCTGCATGAAATTTGTATAAAAATCGGTCAACACTTTTTATCCAAAAAACCAAAGGCAGGCACGCTTTAAGTTTAAAAATGATTTTTTTGTTCACGCAACCATCTAAATACCGCCAACGCCGAATTATCATTTAATCCATGCTGATTGGCAAGTTGTTTGGCTTTATTATCATCACAAGCATGTAAAAAGACATTAATTTGGCGTTCGTGTGCTAAGCTAACAGGCAGTGTCATTTGGTTATTTTGTCGCTGTGTGATTGCGATGTGAGTGGCGTGCTTGATGGCATCTTGATGTTCGTCCAAAGCCACACTTTTGGCAAATTTTAAATTTGATACGGTATATTCATGGGCAGGATAAAAAACGGTCTGCTCATCCATGTCATTAAAACGCTTCATACTGGCAAATAACTGCGATATCGTGCCTGTAAACACTCGCCCACAGCCTGCACTAAACAGCGTATCGCCACAAAATACGTGCGTTTTTTGGTCAATCTCCGTCACATAGCTTAAGTGGCTATCGGTATGACCTGCGGTACGCCACACTTGAAAGCAGATGTCCCCAACCGCAAAATGATCGCCTTCATCGACCAAATTGACTTTGGGTATATCATCAAAACCATGATTGGCATGTGCGTATAAGGCACAGTTTTTATATTGAATAAGTAAGTCTCTGACACCACCTGTGTGGTCGTCATGATGATGCGTCACCAAAATTGCACTGGGCGTCAGCTGATTTTTTTGTAAGTACGCCAGCACCTCTTGACTGCTGCCTGGGTCAATGATAATTGTGGTCATTTGATTTTCAATGAGCCAAATATAATTATCTTCAAATGCCAAAACTGCTTGAATGCGACAATCACTCATCTCTTACCTTAAAATTTGGATAATATTAGGGTGTGCTAAATATTGGTAGCATCGTTGGACTTAATAACCAAATCACCATAAAATTTGGGTATGCTTAGCCGTATCTGCGTTCAAATTCCGCCATAAATGCCGTCAGTGCCTGAACTTGCTCAAGTGTGATGGCATTATAAATGCTGGCACGCATACCACCTACCGCACGATGACCTTTTAAGTTTAGCAAACCTGCTTTTTTGGATTCTTCCAAAAATCGCTTATCCAAACTGTCATCTGCCAAATGAAACGGTACATTCATGATTGAACGATGGTTTGGATTGACTGTATTATGATAAAAATCACTACCGTCAATGGCGGCATACAGCGTTTTTGCCTTAGCGTGATTGACTTTTGCAATCGCCTCAACGCCACCTTGCTCAAGCAGCCACTCAAACACAAGGCCTGATAAATACCACGCATAAGTTGATGGCGTATTGAGCATAGAATCATTGGTATGCTGATTGTTATAATTCATCACCATCGGACAGTATTCGCTGGCTTGCTCCAACAAATCTTTACGAATGATGACCAAAGTCAATCCTGCTGGACCGATATTTTTTTGAGCACCTGCATAGATGAGACCAAATTTATCCACCGAAATCGGCTCAGATAAAATGCACGATGACATATCTGCCACGATGGGCGTATCAACCTTCGGCACATCAAACATCTGAACACCATGAATGGTCTCATTTGGGCAATAATGAAAATAACTTGCCCCCTTGGTGAGCTGCCAAGTGCTTGGGTCTGGTATGTCGCTAAACTGTGTCTGACTGCCCGCCGCCACCAAATTGACTTGACCAAGACCCAACGCTTCATAACGCTTAGCTTCTTTATAAGCTTTATTTGACCATGTACCTGTCTCAAGATAATCCGCCACGCCACCATTCATCAGATTTAGCGGAATTGCTGAAAATTGTAGCGTTGCACCGCCTTGCAAAAACAGCACAGCGTACTCATCGCTGATACCCATGAGCTTGCGTAAATTTGCCTCGGCTTTTTGAGCCATCTCAATATAATCTGTACTGCGATGGCTAATCTCCATCACCGATGTGCCAAGACCTTGCCAGTCAAGCATTTCAGCTTGAGCACGCTCAAGGACGGCGGTCGGCATACTGGCGGGACCTGCACAAAAATTGGCAAAACGAGTCATATGATTATCCTTAAAAAATGCCATAAATTTTATCATAGTATAGCATGAAACTTTATGGCATTTGGTTGTATTTAAAATTTCATCAATGAAAATCATCATTCAACGGTGCAACGCTTGCCAAAATGCTTTTTTTGTCGTGCCATCTAGCAACATTTGGTCAATGTGATAATCGCTAATAAGTGTTAAATTTTGAATACTTTGCAAATTCAGATAATCAGGTAAAGCTGTCAATGGTGCAAGGTATTTTATCTGACCAGATTCACGCATGCACCCAAATATAAACCCTCTTAGGCTGATATTTGCCAAAAAAACAGAATCACCTGTCAGATCATCTTCAAATAATGGGTAGTCAAATTGCCTGCTGACCAATGTCAGCTGCTGCTGTTTTGCCTGCCGAGTCAGCGACCGATGTAACGATAGCCAAAGTTCATGCCCTGCTGCGTCCAAAGCATCGACATCAGCCATCATTATCCAGTTGCGATATATCATCACTTTCAAATGATATTCAATTGACTTGGCTGCAAAAGACGACTGATGGATATCCAAAACTTCATGATGTGGCGGTAATGTTAGATGGGATGTTTTGGTTTGCTGAGTTTTTGGCGGTGTATCAATGACCTGCTTTGGGCGATGTGTGACGGGTGTTGATGCTAACTGCGTTTGGGCATTTGGATTTTGCTGGGTTGGAATTTGTTGGGCCAGTGCTTTCGGCACCCCCTTCTGCGGTGGTGGCTGATGGGCAGATGGTAGCGTCGTCACATCAGCATATTTTGATGCCCATATGGTGATACCAAGTTTCGTTAAGATATGACGATTTTGAATAAGGCGTGTTGGCAACATACGATATACCGCTCAAAATTAGCCAATAATTATAGCTTATTTTTTGGTAAGACATGACGACAAATAGAGTTTGTTTCAGAAAATTGAGCACCCCATTTTCTAAACCCTTGGGTATCCAGATGAATCGCCCCTGTGGCGTATAAACCCAGCCCAAAATTTTGGTTTTCGCCATGCTCTAGCCAATATTGGCATAGACGGTTTTGAAGCTCATACAGTGCCTGGCTTTTTATTTCAAGGTCAGGCACCCAAATATCAATGGCACTATTGGTCAAATGCTTACTCATAGCTGCACCACCAGCACATTGGTTGAGTTCAGGATTGCGATAAACTGAGCGAATTTGGGTATTTGCTGGCAATATGCCCCTGCTTTTGAGATCTTGATACAAGTGCAATGTTGGTACAATCTGACCCCAAAGATGTTCTGGTGGCAGCTGATAAGGTTCATGACCACATGCCTGCCATGACCGTGCAGTCGTTAGTAGTTGACTCATTGGTGGCAGATAATTACCAAGTCTTGATTGTAAATACGCCTGATACCTAACTACCTCTTGTTTGGTGGCATGGTGCGTCTGTAGCCAAGTCTCAAAATGTGCCTGCAAACCGACATGGCTTACAGATTCATCGTGCTCATGTGTATGATGATCACCGATTTTATCTTTAGTAATCAGTACCGATGGCGTTTTTATTGGGGATACTTGTGGATTGGTTGGTATGGGTGCACTGCATGCAACCAGCATACTGCTGATAAGTGTAGTTATAAAGTATTGATTAAAATTTTTCATCAATTTATCACCAAATTATTTGATTTATCGTCAAAACAATACCTAATTACTTTAAATTTGGTCAGTCAGCCCAATATTATAAAGATATTATTAATAATATCAATTATAAATACCTGTTTTGGTATTTAGATTTTGTATTAGATGAAATCAGATGATGATTTCTCCAAGCAGTTGTTTTTGAACATTTGCCCATATTTTGTACAAAATTTGATCAATATCAGCCAAAACGGTGAATAATTAGCCTTGTAATTTCAAAAAATAGTGCTAAGATAAGGTATTTGATGCACACAACATCAATGAGCCTTTTATTTTATTAATTTTTATTGATACTGCATTGATCTTTTAAAGTGGTATTTTACATAATGTTTTGACTCTGATTTGTGCCTATCTGTACATTTTTGTGTACATATTTTGGTCAGTATGTTGAGATTTTCTCAATCATTGTCAGAGTATGCAATACTAAAGGTGTAACCATGAAAACAGTGAGCAAATATTTACTTGGATTGGCGAGCATTACTTTAACCGCAAGTTTAAGCATGAATGCACAAGCTGGCAATAGCCCTGCCAATATTGACAATGTACTACAGCAGCTCACCACGCAGCATAATAATGCGTCAAGCTTGGTCAAATCAGCGCGTCAACCTGCCTCTTTGGCGCTTAACAGTCCAATGATTGCTCAATCCACCAAATCCAAAAAAACCGATGAAGACATTCCTGTGCTTGATCGGCTGACCGCAGTCGCTTCAAGCACTGTCAATAAGTTCAAACAAAATGGCATCGCTTCTTGGTATGGTCGTCAGTTTCATGGTCGTAAAACTGCCAGTGGTGAAACCTTTGATATGAATGCCTTAACGGCAGCACACAATAGCCTGCCAATGAATTGCCATGTCAGAGTGACCAATCGTGATAATGGTAAATCTGTGGTCGTCAAAATCAACGATCGACCCAAGACCAATCGTGTGCTTGATTTGTCTTATGGTGCTGCTCAAGCCATTGGTATGACTGGTAATGTTGGTAATGTAACCATTGAGCGTATTGATTAATCATCTTGATTATTTATCAGGATATCTAAAACCAGCTGCTGAAGCTGGTTTTTTGTATTAATTTTAGAAAAACAATTTTAGAAAAACCTGAAGTTAAATTTTGCCCAAACGCATGCTTAATATCGAATGGCGGTTAAAATTTGCTGTTTTAGGGTTAAATATTCAGTAGATTGATAAAAATCCCGCTGTTTAGGTACCCAAAAATGATGCGTAAACATTGCTGGCATACCTTTTAATACATAAATCTCATCAGATAAATAAATGGCTTCATCAATATCATGCGTGATAATCAAACAAGTCAGCTGATTGGCTTGACGAAACTGCCCAAACCACTCATGCATATCCGCCTTAGTTACAAAATCCAAAGCAGAAAATGGCTCATCAAGTAGCATCAGTTCACGATTAGATAAATAGGTGCGAAGTAATGCGGCTCGTTGACGCTGACCACCAGATAGCTGGTTGGGGTATTTTTTGGTCAGCCCATCTAGCCCAAAAATTGCCAAATTAGGCTGAATGTGTGCTGCAATCTCTTGCTTGGTTTTATGCGACAACATCAATGGCAAAGCGATATTATCATAAACCGTTTTATAGGGCAGTAATAAGTCTTTTTGGAGCATATAGCCCACATGCCCAGTTGTGCCTGTAACATTCTTACCATCGATCATCACTTGCCCATGGCTGGGATAAATCAGACCAGCAGCGATATTAAATAGCGTGCTTTTACCGACGCCACTTGCCCCAACGATGCTAACCACGCTACCTTGGGCGACTTTGAGATTCAGACCATCAAATAATGGCGTCTTGGCATTCGTGGTGAACGCATGACTGATATTTTTGAATTCAAGCTTTGGGTGCATAAGCGATAGATTATTGGGTTAGATAATCATTGGTCACGCCTGCTTTTGGTGTGAATTCATCCATCAAGCCTTTTTGATAAACCCAGTTAAAAAACCGATCCCAGCGATCATAGTCAAATCGCCCCCAATCGCCTTGCTCATCAAGATATTGCGGCGAGATATACGCTTGGCTTTGTTTGGCAAGTTCTACATTAATCTCTGGAGCATGCTTAACTAAGATTTCGGCGCTTTCATCTGGATGGTGAGCGGCATAGAGATAGCCTTGTTTGATTGCCGCCAGTGCCTTTTTATATTTTTCAGGGTGATTTTTTAGCTCATCATTATTTGCAATTAATAAAGGGGCATAATAGTCAAAAATTGGATCAGCATCTTTTAAATAAAAAAAGTTTGTATCCACGCCTTTAATATCTGCATGGATACCATCCCAGCTGTAGTACGCCATAATATAATCAAACTGATTCATGCGTAGTGCGGTCGTTGCATCAGTAGATTCACCGGGGATTTTCTTAAGGGGCGTACCAACAATCTGTTCAACCACGGCATCATCAACAGGATCTTCCCATGTTGAGTAACGCTTGCCCTGCAAGTCTTGGGGCTTATCTGCACCAAGCTTGGCTAACGATAATAGTCCTGCACTGCTGTGCTGTGTAATCGCCGCCACGGCAGTAATTGGTTCTCCTTTATTTAGACGCTTAACCATATTTGGCTGAAAATAAACACCAAAATCTGCACGCTTATTTGCAACCAAAGTTGAAGTACTGTCCTCACTTGGTTGCACAATCTTAGCATCAAATCCAGCTTCTTTAAAATAACCTTGATCAAGTGCGACATATAGCCCTGTGTGATTCGTGTTTGGCACCCAGTCTAGTGCAATAATCAACTCTTGAAGTTTTGGCTCATTGCCTGATTGCCCATTTGAGCAAGCAGTCATTAATGAGGCTAATACGGCTACCAAGGCAACGCCAACCAGTGGTCGAAAACAAAATATTTTCATCATTATTCCTTATATTGATAATCAAGCACATGACGCTCCAGCCATTTCACCAATGCGATTAACGCCAATGTCAAAAAACTGATCAAAAAAATGACCGCAAACATGTTATCAAGCTCATAGGATTTACGCACTCGGGTCATATACACACCCAAACCATAATATCCCCCAAGCCATTCTGCCACCACCGCTGAAATCAGTGCATAGCTGAGTGCAACTTTAAGACCTGTAAAAAAATACCCCATTGCCGAGGGAATCTTAAGATGCCGATAAGTCTGATAAATGTTGGCTTTCATGGAGTAAAATAAATTTAACTCATCCGTACTAACAGAACGATAGCCATCAAGCAGTGCAATAGTCATCGGAAAAAACACGGATAACACGACCAAAACCACTTTAGGTAAAATACCATAGCCAAGCCAAATGACCAAAAGTGGTGCGATAGCAATGGTTGGAATGGTCTGATTCAGTAGTATCAGTGGGTACACACTTTGGCGAAAATTGCGTGATAGATCCATCAAAATTGATAACACAAAACTTAACGCTAGGCCAATAACAGTGCCAATAAAGGCGGTGGCTAAAGTGTATTTGGCATGATGTGCCAAAAGTTTGGCATCATCAATGAGTGCGTGTAGAATTTGCCAAGGACTTGGCAAAAGATAATCTGGCAGTATACCTACTGCCACCACAAATTGCCAAATGACCAAAATAATCAGCACTAAGCTGTATTGGCGAATCAATGTGATCAAATGGTGCATAAATCGGCTATAAAAATCAGATAATAGGCTATTTTAGCATACCCACCCAACCGTGAAAACTAAAAACTTAATGCGGCATGTTTGGTTATTTCAATAAAAACCTTGGCAAGCTAGATTTGCCAAGGTTTAAATATTAGGTATTGTTAAAAAACAATACCTAAGTTAAAATAGCTCAATACTTTACCATAGCACAAAGAAACTTGTGAACGAAACATTTAATAATTGCCCAAAATGTCATTTGTAAAAGCAGGTTTGGGCAATGGCAAACAACGATACAAATGCAAAGGTTACCATCACTATTTTTCTGTGAAGCAACGAAGCAACCAAAAAAGTAATGACATTAAAAAACAAGCCATTGATACAAACAGTAAACAAATCTTAGGCTTTGTCTGTGGTAAAACAGACACTAACACCTTTAAACGACTTTATCAGCAGTTAAATACCCATAACATTCAACTGTTTTTTAGTGACTACTGGAAATCTTATCGTCAAGTCATTTTAAAGCCAAAACATATAACAAGCAAAGCTCAAACTTTTACCATAGAGGGCTATAATAGTCTCATTAGGCATTTCATAGCAAGATTTACAAGAAAGTCAAAGTGTTATTCTAAATCCGAAAAAATGATAGAAAACACGTTGAATTTATTATTTGCTAAGTGGAATGGTAGCTTAAGATATGTATTTTAATTTAACAATGCCATTTTAATATCAGACTGTTGATAAATCCAAGAAAATAACAATAACGCAATTATCTGACAAAACCAAGAAGTACCAATAAATAACCCCAATGATTGAGATAAGTTAAATGTGGTCAGCATCAACCAAGCAAACAAGATACCGATAGTTTTAATAGCGGTATTTAATAAAGTTTCAGATAATTGATACAAATAAAAATCTTTATGCTTCACTATCTTTACCCTGCACATATTTCTTATAAGCTTCATCAAGCAAGACAGCTGCGTTCATCGCCCTAGTAAATCCACTGAATATGGCATTTTGTATTAGAATTTCCTGAATTTCTTCTTTTGTTATACCTAATTTGTAAGCAGCTAGACCTTGAAATGACAATTGTCTTTTGGAGCCACCCATTGCAATCAATGCAGACAATGTTGCAATATGTCTCTCTTTTGTTGTTAAGACACCTCTTTGATAGATATTACCATAAATTGAATTAATAAGCATTTCAACCAAATCTGGGGTATTGGATATAAATCATCGTCAAAGCCAGCACAAAGACCACAACAGCAGCAATGGGGACGGTTTGTTTGGGGGTTAAGTTTAAAAGAGGGGTTTGATTGCTCATAACAATTCCTTATTACCTGATGATGGCATTATTTACCATAAACCTTTGCCATCATTTAAAATAAATGTCATTATAATCAAAAACACCCCATAAATAAATATGATTTTATGGGGTTTTTATGGGGTTTTTAAAAAATAATTGTCATTTATGAAGTATAATGTATTTAACTATATTTCCCATTTTTCCTGTATTATATGACTATTTATCCAAGCACCCAAAACACCGCATACCACAACAATAAATCCAAACAAAAGCAAACTTAAAATAATCCACTCTGATTTAATTAAAAAAGTTATAGCAAATCCAAGCAGCACACAGCATTGCAGTGATAATACATAATGAGGCATTAGTTGTTTAGTATAATTTCCACAAAAATTGAGCATAAATTCACTCATAAGCGTATTTTGCACACCATTTCCGACACCAACTAACAATCCAGAAAAAAATAAAACAAAAATTACCCAATAATTAGACAACATACTTGCCAAACCAAACCCCATCATACCAACACCCATTAACCCAGCCGCCAAATAAGCACCAGAAACCTGTCCTATTTTTTTAAAGAAGTCACTAAATAACATTGGACTAATTAATAAACCCAAGCTCATCATAGATAAAGTCGTCCCATAAATAAATGGACTAAGATTTAACTGATGATTGATATAAGGAATGATAATAATATTTAATGCGGAAGTTAAAGAAATAGTAATCGTAAAAAATAATAAAACTTTTTGAATAGTATGGTTTTTTATAAATTGCCGATAAGAAATAATATAATTATTGTTTGATGTTTCATCTATTGGTTGTTGCTTATTAGAATGATGACCATTCAACATCAATAAAATAAAACAAAAAAAGCTAATGGCTGACAAAATAAATACCAGGTCCTTCTCAATAAAACCAAATGCCAATCCTGTTAAACTGGGAGCAAAAACAAATCCAGCGTTTTTAATGGTTTGAGTTAATTTGTTAGCAAGAGTTAAATTGTTAGAAAAGTAATTTGGCAACACTGATAAAAACACAGTCCACAGTAGCGAACCCAAATACCCCAATAAAAAACTAAGAACTAAAATCAACAATGCTGAATTGGCAAAAAAATAAAAGGCGAGTATGATCAACCCTTGTAGAAAAAACACAGTGGGCAAAATAATCTTTTCACTAATTTTTGGCAAAATAAACGCACCACTACGACTGGCAGTAACGCCACCAATCATAGACAGAGCATATAGTAAGGTTAAATTTTTTGAGTCACCACTAGCTAATGTAAGAGCAAAACTAACCAACATTGCTTCATCGGCGAAACTTCCTAGTGCCAAAACAACGACTGCAATAATAACTAGCGGGTAGCACATACCAAACACCCCCATAAATATAATTTATTTATGACAGCAAAGATATTCTCTTGCCCACATCTCTCAATATCAATAACCTCATTGTTTAAAATATAATTTAACAAAATGTCAATATCTTGATGATAAGAAATACAGGAACAATGACCATTAGATGATATAATTAACATATCGTCCAATCTAATCCACTGCAATACAGCATTATTATCTTTTATTAAGAAAAGACAATCCATTTTTTGTTTTTGTATTGGTCTAGGAACAAACAAACCCAAACTGGTTGTCTTAATAAGCTGATAGGTAATTATTTTAAGTTTTATATTAAAATCATTCAGTCGATTGCTAATATGATGAATAATCTCAAGATTATCATCGCTTAGGCTTACCAATCCAGAATTAAAATTGTGATTGGGAAAATTATTGAATTTAATATGATTTAAACCATCACTTCCAACAAACAAACTCTTACCAACTTGTTCAAATATGGTATCAACATCATCATTGTCTTCCCAAAATGCGATATTTACAACTAAAGAAGTAGCACCTTTACTCTCTGCTACATGATAATAGTCATAAGGAAAATAACAAATATTGTCACTTCGGTTTTGAATGATTGTAGCACTATCCTTGTATTGTTCATAGTGTGGATATTTTAGTCCTTTTACTGTTTTTTGATTGGGCGACCAAGTATACATACTTTTGCCATTTCTTAGAGTAAAAGCAAAATTATGTGCATAATCTACATGCACGCCTGAATGTGTTGATGCATAATTGCCCAAAAAACAATCTACATCTACTCGTCCTGTTGGTTTTTTATCGGTATTATTGTAAATAATATGAGCAAAATTTCTTGCTATATCCCAAATCTGTGCATTGATAGTATGTAAGCCAAAATAAGCAATACACCAATCATTATTTTGGTTCATATGTTCAAGTCGTGTAATATAATTATCCATATCAACATCATTGGATATCACAAGCATATCACGATTTGGAATTGGTGTTAGAATGCCATTGATGGAAGTAATAAAGTCTGTGGCTTTATTGTGTGTTTGAAAGTCTTGTAGGTGATTTTTATAATACAAAAAAGTTTCAAATATTGTTTTCTCATCAAACATTATTTGGTGTGAATGCAATGTATTAAATTCTACTGCTTCTCTATTCCAAAAATTCAAAAATTCCGCTTTATCTGTTATAGATACCATAACTAAACCTATCAAAAACCATTAGATAAAAGAAAGTTGTAATCCAATATGTATTGTCATCTATATCTTTAATGGTTAAAGGTAAGCTTAAGAATTACGCGGAATGCTTGGTATGCACATCTGCTGCCGTGGAATGATAATCCACAGTCTGAGATTGACCGCTACGCATCGTTGATGCTGGCGGTTCATCTGGCATCTGTGCATATTTTACATGCTTGCTTAGTGGGTTGAAGTCTTGGAGAGTCAAATCAGTCATCATATCCATAATAGTGATATCCTTGTTAATAGTGATATAGGTCATTGACAACCATATCAGAATACAACTGATCTTGATTACACAATACATAATAACAAAAGTCAAGACCTATCTTGAAAAAAATGGTATTGTTAAAAACAATACCCAAGTTAAAATAGCTCAATACTTTACCATAGCACAAAGAAACTTGTGAACGAAACATTTAATAATTGCCCAAAATGTCATTTGTAAAAGCAGGTTTGGGCAATGGCAAACAACGATACAAATGCAAAGGTTACCATCACTATTTTTCTGTGAAGCAACGAAGCAACCAAAAAAGTAATGACATTAAAAAACAAGCCATTGATACAAACAGTAAACAAATCTTAGGCTTTGTCTGTGGTAAAACAGACACTAACACCTTTAAACGACTTTATCAGCAGTTAAATACCCATAACATTCAACTGTTTTTTAGTGACTACTGGAAATCTTATCGTCAAGTCATTTTAAAGCCAAAACATATAACAAGCAAAGCTCAAACTTTTACCATAGAGGGCTATAATAGTCTCATTAGGCATTTCATAGCAAGATTTACAAGAAAGTCAAAGTGTTATTCTAAATCCGAAAAAATGATAGAAAACACGTTGAATTTATTATTTGCTAAGTGGAATGGTAGCTTAAGATATGTATTTTAATTTAACAATGCCTAATATTAAACTACATCATTGTGGTGTGCCATGCAGGAATTCTAGCTCTTGCAATAGTTGTTCAAGCTGTGTACTTTGTCTTGACTGACTGGGTGAGTTTTGTACAGGTTGGCTTAATGTTTCTGAGCTGGGTCGCTCAGCTAATATCACCTGTACGGTCATCGGTCTCTGATCACGCATGATCTCAACAGTCAGCTGACTGTCAGGTGCTTTACGAGCGACAACACCGACAAGCTCATTGATACTGGTAATGTGTACGCCATCAATACGCACAATCTTATCACCAGATTTTAAGCCTGCATGCTCTGCTGGACTATTCTGCCAAACTCGACGAATAATAACATTCGAGCGACTCTCGATATTTGTAGGATCATCTGTCATACGCACCATTTCAATCCCCATCCAGCCACGGCTAACTTTACCTGTGGTGATGAGGGATGTCATAACTTGCTGGACAATTTGATTGGGAATGGCAAAACCAATCCCCATCGAACCGCCAGAGCGTGAATAAATCGCCGTATTAATCCCAATCAAAGCACCATTAGCATCAACCAAAGCACCGCCAGAGTTTCCTGGATTAATTGCTGCATCTGTTTGGATAAAATCCTCAAAACTACTGACACCGATACCAGTGCGTCCTGTCGCAGAAATGATGCCTTGGGTAACTGTTTGACCAACACCAAATGGGTTACCAATTGCCAGTGATACATCGCCAACACGAATTGGCTCAGCACGAAATGCCATTGGTACAAGATTATCCAGCTCAACCTTAATCACCGCCAAATCACTGTCTGCATCACTACCGATAACGGTAGCACGTGCTTTACGACCATCATTTAGTGCCACTGTAATCTCATCAGCACCGTTAATCACATGGGCATTAGTGACGATATAGCCTTCGCTAGACACCACTACACCTGAGCCTAGATTTACGCCTTGATGTGGTGCTCCACCATAATAACGCTCCAAAAACTGCTGCAATACAGGATCGTTTGAATATAGTTGATGGTGTGCATTTTGGGTGGTATAAATATTCACGACCGACTGGGCAGCTCGGTTTACTGCTTCATAATATGACGCAATTGGTGCAGGTGTATCAGGATGTATTTTTGTACTATCATCGGCGATGATGGGTTGCCACTCACCTTCATTCGATACACTTATGGCAGATGGCTGCTCTAATTGTTCTTTGGTTATGATACTTGGGTTCATCACCAAATAGCCAATAATAAGTGCAAATACAGCCAGCAAAAGCCATGAAACAATCAGTAGAACACTGATTCCAGACTGATGATGAAAACGGATATTTGTTTGCATACATACCTTAAAATTATGCTTTTTGGAGTCCTAGATAGGGTTATGGCAATATTTTAGCATATCAATATTACCCATTTATTTGGGTACTGTTGAATAATGCTAATAAAATTCACCATAGTTTACAAGTAATTTATCGAATAACTATGTCAGCACAAGCCAATCATTAATAACATACCCAATCAAGGCATCACCGGCACCAAATCCAGTCCTATTATCTCATTAAAACCAAACATGATGTTCATATTTTGTACCGCTTGCCCTGCTGCACCTTTGACAAGTGTCTTGTACCACAATGATTGTCAAAACATCGATATCGTGATGAATGCCGATACACAGTTTATTAGATACTCGAACCGAACGGGTATCAGGAATAACCCCCAACGATACCGATATTAATTTTTTTGCTCAGTGATACTCATAAATCTCATCCCTTAACATGTTAACAATCAAATAATTATCCTAGCGGAAATGTGGTTAGATTGCAAATAACTCACAACATATTGATGAATAATTTTAAATTTATAGTGAATAAAAAATCTGATATCTTTGATGAATATCATTCATAATATTATGCCAAAGCTCAAGCCTTAGTGATTATTTTATCTTTAAAATATCATAGATAATGAATATTATCTTAAATAAATTTATTAAATAAATATCCAAATGACAAAGCTTCAATACTATTATCTTTTGGTATCAGATGATTTTATGGCAATACACTTGATTGATGATTGAGTTACCAATTTAGAACAAATATCGCTATTGATAAACCCCCTGAGTATATCGCTTAGGGGGTGGTCTAACTTATTATGAAATCTGATAATCATGCACTGCATCAATAAATGCCTTAGCATGATCAGGATTTGACCACTGTGTAATGCCATGACCAAAGTTAGCAACATAACCTGATTTATCAAGGACATACGCATCATCTAACATACGATGAACCTCCATTTGTATCATCTTGGGTGAACCAAAAATGGTTGCAGGATCCAAGTTTCCCTGTATTGCTTTTTTGGCATTTAGGGCATGTAGTAAGTGACGCGCCTTATCTAATGGCATCGTCCAATCTAAACCCAGTGCATCAGCTTGGCTATCTGCTTGAACATCTAGCCATAAGCCGCCGCCTTTGGTAAATAATATCACAGGCACATCAGGATGAATGGCTTTTAGGCGGGCAACAATCTTACGATTATAAGCATGGCTAAATTCGGTAAACTGGCGATGACCAAGCACTCCACCCCAACTGTCAAAAATCTGCACAATCTGTGCGCCTGCCACAATCTGTGCATCTAAATAATCAACCACTGCATCGGTAATTTTTGCAAGCAATGCATGTAAAAGCTCAGGCGTGGCATACATCATGTGTTTGGTATGGCGGAATTCACGGCTAGAACCGCCCTCAACCATATAAGTTGCCAAAGTCCAAGGACTGCCACTAAAACCAAACAATGGCACCTGACCATTTAATGCTTTGCGAATGCTTGTTACAGCCTTCATCACATAATCAAGTGATGAAGTCATGTCAATCTTTGGCAGCGCCATAATCTGTGACTCTGTACGCACCGTCTTGGTCAGCTTAGGACCTTCACCTTCAGCAAAGTATAGACCCAAATCAAAAGCATCAGGAATGGTTAGAATATCACTAAATAAAATTGCAGCATCCAACTCAAACCGACGCAATGGTTGTAAAGTTACTTCTGTTGCCTTATCAATATCTTTACATAGACTTAAAAAATCGCCTGCTTGTGCACGCACTTGCTTATACTCTGGTAAATATCGCCCTGCTTGACGCATCATCCAAACTGGTGTGGTATCCACAGGTAAGAACTTTAATGCACGCAACAAGCGATCATTTTTTAGGGGGGCAAACTGTGCTGTCATAAATCTCTCTATCAATTTATTTTTTAGGATTAATAACTTAATTATTTAAATAATCTAAGTAAAAACCTATGTTTATCAAGTTATAAAATGGTCATATCATCACGGATACCATAAATCTCAATCATGCTAATAGATAGCAAAATTTTTGGTTGATTGCGATTACAGGCATCACATCCCCAATCTGGTCGCCAAACGATGGTTTATACAATATTTAAGTTTATACAATATTTAAATAGCACAAACAATTTGCCAAATTAACAGGCCATTGCATGCAAAATAAATATGCTTAAAAACGCTGATAAACCCTTAAAATGATGATGCCAGCTCACTTTAATAAGGTGCATATTCAACTGCAACATCATAATCGTCATCATTCCAATCATCATCGTCATCACCATCACCGCCCTCACGCTGTGCTTTACGCATCGCACGATAAGCTTCTTTTTGGATTTCGGTATTATGACGCACTTCTTCTTCAAGGCGTGCAAAGCGAGCCGCCTGCGCTTCAGCAAACATTGGATCTTCAAGCTCACGCTCACGCTCATCTTCAATGACCTGCATCAAATGATGTTTGACTGCTTCAACCCCTTCACCAGTCAGCGTTGAGGTGTAAAATACCTCGCCTGCCCAGCCTAATCGTGTGATGATATCTTGACAAACAGCATCACGCTGCTCGTTGGGAATTTGGTCAATTTTATTTAATACCAAAATTTGTGGCAGCTGTGATAACTCTTGAGAAAACTTATTCAATTCATTTAAGATAATCTGTGCATTAGCAACAGGATCTGATTCATCAATCGGCTTGACATCAACAATATGTAACAAACGACGCGTGCGTGCCACATGCTTTAAAAATCGAATGCCAAGCCCTGCACCATCAGATGCACCCTCAATCAAACCTGGGATATCTGCCATGACAAAAGATTGATGCGAGCCAACATCTACCACACCTAAGTTTGGTACAAGTGTTGTAAACGGATAATCAGCCACTTTAGGTCTGGCAGCTGAGACCTGACGAATAAAGGTCGATTTACCTGCATTTGGCAAACCAATCAAACCAACATCGGCCACAACTTTAAGCTCAAGCTTGATATTTCTTGTCTCACCAGCAAATCCAGGTGTTGCTTTACGAGGTGCTTGATTGGTAGAAGATTTAAAGCGTGTATTACCAAAACCACCATCACCACCTTTGGCAATCAAGATTTTTTGACCTTTTTCGGTTAAATCTCCAATCACCACATCCAAATCAGTATCAATAATCGTTGTCCCTATCGGTACTGCCAAATAGATATCATCAGCACCCTTACCTGAACGGTTTTTGCTGCCACCATTTTCACCACGGTGTGCTTCAAACTTACGAGTATAGCGATAGTCCACTAAGGTGTTGGTATTGTCATCAGCAATGGCATAAACATCACCGCCTTTGCCACCATCGCCACCATCTGGTCCGCCTTTGGGAACAAATTTTTCACGGCGAAAGCTAACAATCCCGTTACCGCCATCACCTGCTTTGACGCTGATTACAGCTTCATCAATAAAACGCATAATTTTGCTCAAATTTTAGTTAATTGATGAATATTGTAGCACAAATTGCCCAATGATTGAAAAATAACAAAACACAAAATCATTTATACGGTAAAATAAAACCTCTTATAATAAGGTTTAAGGAATTATCATGCCCAAGATTTCACTCATAGTGCCGACACTCGCTCATCAGTCGCAAATTTTATCACTCGCCAAAGCCTTTGAAGATAATGGGCTGGTATTACACGGTATGTCACTTTCTTTATTTGACAGTTATGAAGACTGGTATGAAGACTGGCTTAATTTTAGTCGTGCACCTGCAGGCACACCTGCACCAAATCATGCCTTTGTTAAAGTAGCGGATGATACTTTTTTTGGTGTCGATGAGTTGGGTTTGGTTCTTGGGGTGATTAATGTGCGTTATCAATTGAATGAGTTTTTAAAAGTTCAAGGCGGACATATTGGCTACAGTACTCATCCAAATTACTGGGGCCAAGGTATCGCCAGCCAAATGCTCAAGCTTGCACTGACACACTGTCAACAAAACGGCTTAAATCAAGTACTCATTACCTGTGATGATAGCAATTTGGCATCTGCTAAGGTGATTGAGAATCACGGTGGTATTTTAGAAAATAAGTTAAATACCAATGGTAAAACCATTCGCCGATATTGGATTGATATTTAAGTAAAATTTCATAATATGATTGTAAACTAAATCACTCTAAATCGCTCTTTGGTGAGCCAAGAATGTCTTTTTAGCCAAAAAGCCCATCAGCATTAACTGATAGGCTTTTGGTCAAAATAGCTGGGTAACTCAAAAGTTAGATAAGGCTTTATTTTGCCATCTCTTCAGCCACACGGATAACTTGAGTGCTATAGCCCATCTCATTATCATACCAAACATATAAGGTGGCACGGTTATCAGTAGCAATGGTTGCTTTGGCATCAAAAATTGCCACTTTTTCAGAACCCACAAAATCAGTTGACACCGCCTCAGGTGAGTCTGAATAGTCAATCTGTGCCTGCCACTGCTCACTTTGTGCCTTGGATTGGATAAAGGCGTTAATTGCCTTAGTATCACCCACTGATTTTTCAAAGTTTAAGTTTAAAATTGCCAATGAAACATTTGGGGTAGGTACACGAATGGCGTTGCCTGACAGTTTGCCTTTAAGCTCAGGAATGGCTTTGGATACTGCAGACGCTGCACCTGTACTGGTCATGACCATATTCAGTGGTGCAGCACGACCACGGCGGTCAGCTTTATGGTGATTATCTACCAAATTTTGGTCATTGGTGAATGCGTGAATGGTCTCCATATGACCATGAACAATACCATATTCATCATGTAAAACTTTCAGTGTTGGTGTGATGGCATTGGTGGTACAGCTGGCCGCTGATACAATGGTATCGCTACCAATGGTATCGTGATTGACGCCATAGACAATATTCTTAATTTCGCCTTTGGCAGGTGCTGTTAGTAACACTTTTTTTACACCTTTTGATGCCAAATGTTTACCAAGCCCCGCTTCATCTTTCCATTTGCCTGTATTATCGATGACAATCGCATCATTGATATCATGTGCTGTATAATCCACCTCTGATGGGTCAGACGCATAAATTACCTTGATAAAGCGACCATTGACAATAATACCATTATTTGTGGCATCGACTTGTACAGAGCCATTAAACCAACCATGTACCGAATCTCGTTCTAATAGCGATGCACGCTTAGCCAAATCACCCTCACCCGCTGGACGCACGACAATGGCCTTAAGCTGTAAGCCTGACTCTGACGCAGGGCGACTCATCAATAAGCGTGCCAAAATGCGGCCAATGCGGCCAAATCCATACAATACCACATCGGTTGCTTTGATTTGACTACCGCTATCAAACTCATTGGCTGACTTTTGTGCTTTGATTGCTTGTACAATATCAAGCGATGTATTTTCTAAACCATGATCAACCAAAGCCTTGGCAAACGCCAAAGTATCAGCCAATGCCACACCATATTTATCATGCAGTGCTATCAATGCCACCACATCCAATGTCATACGCTCGCCCAAAAATGTCACCGAAACCTGTCTGCTTGCCAAAGTATTTAGGGCAACAAGTAACTCAACTGCTTGAATTTCTTGGGTTTTTCGAGAAGATAAATGGGTAGAATAAAGGTTTGACATGATATTTTCCTTACGGTCTTTTCGTCAAAATTTTTAGGTCTAAAACAAGTGATATGCCCGAATTATAAATCAATATTTAAAGCTTGGCAATGTTAATTCTTGTGTGAACACATTGACACAAGAATAAAGCGTGCTATGCCAAGTGCTTGCATGGTTTATCTTATCGTTCAATAATGCTGGCTGTTATGAGATAAAATCAGCCCCCTAATTCCTGCAATACCTTTTGCACCATGATTTTTTGCACAATTCATATCAAAGTATGTCATCCCACCCAATGCCATACTTGGCATATCACACAGCTTAGCCAAGGACTCAAACCCCTGCCAACCAAGCGCATGAGCCTTAGGATGGGTTTTTGTTTTGTGTACAGGTGAGATAAGTGCCGCTACGATGCGATGGCTTTTGGCAAGCTGATTGGCCATCATTGCCTCTTTTTTATCATGCACACCAACCCAAAGCGGTAAATCGGTTGGCAGTTTATCAAAATTAGCAGAAAAATATTCAAGTTCATCACAAGTTAATTTCACCATGACGCCACCAAGTACTTTCATCATATCTTGGGCAGCTTGACAAACCGACCAACTGACCACAAAATTAATATCTGGACGCTTAGATTTTAGTAAAGTTAGCAGCCTAATGGCATCATCAGTACCCACGCAAGGTCGACAATAAAAATAGGCGGATTTAGGCAACTGGTTGCTATAATAATTCACAAAACCATCAAAATCACCAAAGTAATCCACCGCATGGCTGATATATAGCAGATTTGGTAATCCAATCCAATCCATAATCCGTACGTTAGCGACAGGAAATTGATTAACCTTAGCAATCATTTCATCCATATCAAGCCATCTCAACGCTTGATTTTCAAGTCCTTTTTGGCAATATAAAAAATCATGATATTGTTTTTTGGTTAGATATACTTCATAAGTATATAAATATACCTTTTTATCTTGATAATCATGATACACTTTTCCCATAAAAACCAACTGGTCGGTATTTAATGATAGACCAATTTCTTCATTAACCTCACGCATCAACGCCTGTTTGGCAGATTCGTTTGCATCAATCTTACCCCCAATAAATTCCCACTTACCCCCTTGGTGCTGATGCATATGACGCTTTGCTACCAAAAATTTATCTGTATATCTCAGTACAGCTACTGCAACAGACACAATGTTATGATTATGGATACAATTTACTTGCATAAGTTTTTATTTTTCAATCAGTTATGGATTTTTTTAATGAATTTTATCAAATTTTGATATTTATATTTGCAATTTACTAAAAACCTGCTATTATAACTACAAATGATAATTATTGCTGTTTAAAAACCAATATCATTCGAAAATTAACCTAATGATAAAACGGTAATGGATCATTTTAATGGCAATCATGCCAGCACTCAAAATATATTTGAATCAGAGTGCACTTTAGTAAGATAGTAGTTTAGCATACGGCTTGGGATAACCACCCATCACCCGTCAACACAAGGAAAATCGCCATGACTATGAGTATCGCTCGTTATTTTAGTAACCGTGATCACATTCGCTTACCAACATTATACTCACAAAATCTTTTTGCCATGACCAAGGAAGTGCGTATTGAACATCAAGGGGAAGAGTACCGCCTGCGTTTAACTCGAAATAATCGATTAATTTTGACCAAGTAATTATCTCATAATTATCTAATGATCCATTGGCGACATTAGCTATTATCAAGATATTAACATGAAATTATTAACATAATGTATCATATTGATTTTAGATCAGTTTAATATCTTAAATCACTTTAATAAAAACCGTTTTTCTCCAACCCAACAGGCATCATTTGTACTGACAGATGATGCTTGTTGGGTTTTTAAGGTATCAATCGGTCTAAAAATGCTGACAATTACTTTGTTAAAATGACATACAGATTAAAATCAATTTCATCAAACATTTGGCATGGATAAAACTGCTGATCAATGCCTTTTTATTCATCATCTGATACACATTCAAACGCATTTATGAATGGTTTTTTGGCTAAAACTTCCAACGATAAATCACATCAACCATATTTTCAGCGGCACTGGTTGCTTCAATATAAACACGGCGTGTCAATTGATAACGCATGGATAAGGTTGATTCAGCATTAAACACACCCACGCCATAACGCAAATACAAATCTGGTGTAATATAGCCTGTAACATTAACATTGGTATCATCTGAGCTGCCCGAGGCATCAATGGTCAAACTCTGAAAACCAAATGCGTGACCAATTTGGTTGGTTAAATCTCTGGTTCCTGACAAACCTAAGCTTAAGCCAGCAGCAGCAAGGTGATTGGTTACTTGTGAGCGAAAACCCTGCTCTGTGATACCCAAATCACTTGATTCGCTAATGCGTCCTGTCACCAGTGCATTCATTGCTTGGTATTCATCCAAACCTGCATCATTAAATACGGTAATGTTTGGATTTGATGCCGTTCCACGAATGCGAACGCCCACCGTTTGCCCTTCAATTTGTTTTTCACCCTCAATAGATAAGCGTGGATTAAGCATGTCGCCATCAAAACGAATTTGGGCATAATTTAAATCCAAATTTTGACCGATGACATCGATTTTTGTGCGTTTAGAAACCTGAACCACGCCAAGAGCTTGCATTGCACCTTGTCCTGACTGAGTCAAATGTATCGCGCCTGCCAATGGTAATACCGCCCCAAATCCACGAAATTCAATCTCATTACCCAAATCAACACCGATATTTGCATTAATATCCCAAGGTTTCGCTCTACTTAAAATCTGGTCAATATTACCTGTGATACGGCGGTCAATGACTGATACATCTGGGGATTCGGTTACGATATCTGCGGTTGCCTCTGGCGGACGAATGGTTGCTGATGGGATACTAACAACGCCTTGAACATCTACAAATTTTTGGAAAGGTCTGATAATCACTTCCAGCTCAGGGCTGATTTGTGCCGTCACAAGCGGTGGCTGGCTGACGGTCAGATTTTCACCAAATACGCCAAGGCGAGCATACAGCTCTTCTGCCCAATCCATTTCACCATAAAGCACACCATGACCCTCACCACCCATAAATCTACCGTCTAAGCGTGCTTTAGTACCTCGTATGTTCACCGTGGCATCAACATCAGAAATGGGCATTGGTACGCCAACAATCGCTAATGCACCATTTTTCAAATTGGCATTACCATAAAACAATGGTTTGGATAATGTACCACCTAAGCCACCTGCCAAGCTGACTTTACCGCTCAATGTTTGAATGCTCGGGAAAAATGGTCGCAATACCGCCAAATTAAGATCATTCATAACAAGCGCACCAGAAATGGGCTTGTCTGTTTGCTTGGGGTTGATGATTACATCGGCATAACCACGACCTGCCGTACCCAAGATATCGGTTCTTACCTTTAAGCCATTATCAACACTTTTGGCAATCACAGACGCACGCTGATATGGCATCTCAATATAACCTGTCTCTTCTTGAGTTAAGCCAATTGTACCATCATCAGAATACAGTACAGCATCAACCAAAGGTGATTGACCTGCCTGCCACATTGCCTTAATGCGACCATTGAGCATCGATTGCCAGCGAATATCACTGGGTAGAGCCGCCAATAGTACTTGAGTATCAAGATTTTGGATAATAAGATTGACATTCCCTGATTGCGGTGTATAACTTAATGTATCTTGTAAACAAATCGCACCCACGCCATCGCCTTGGATATGTGCCGATTGCCAACAATGCGCTGCAATTTGTAAGCTATTATCATCCAATCCATAGCTAAACTCGGTCGGCTGACGCTGTGACATTTTGCCAAATCCACTCTTGACAAAACCATCAGACAAAACACCATGATATCGCATATTGTTGCGATTAAATGCCCCATCAATATGCATAGATGCTTCGATATCACCGCTTTTGGTTGAAATTGATAAGATATGATCGGCTTCTGTGCCACTAAAATCCATCCGAGCAGATTTAATGGTGCGTCCCATCACGATAATATCATCACCCTGAACCAACAGCTGGCTTTCGCTATTACCCAGATTGACCATTTTACCGATAGCTTGGGCGTTTTGGATGGTGATATTGGCAAATCTGAGTGATGAGACACTGGCATCAATATATAAAGTTGGCAAAGCGTGATGATCATTGACGACAATCACACCGCCTTGAATCGCACCACTTGCGGTATCAATCAGCTGCCCAAGATCAATCACATTCACACTGGCGGTCAACTGTCTTTCATCGCCTGATATGGCCAAATGATTATTGCCAATGCGGACTTGTAGATTATCAGCATTGAGTTTATGAACGATATTTTGGGTTTGGCGTGCGTTGTTATCAATACGATTTTTTAGTGCCAATAAATCATCAGACGAAGTCGGTGGGCGGCTTGCTTGCTTGATACTTTGGATATACCCAGCCAAATCTTTAGGTAGGGAAAGCTTGGCATATAAGCTGCCTGTGGCGATAAGTGGCTGATTATTGTAGCTACCTGTAATATCCAAATTACTGATATCAATGACTTGATGAGACTCTTGCCAGTTGCCTGCAAGCTGAATTGTACCGTTTAAGTCAGTATCTAGCGACTGGATAAATACACCCAAATTCAATGAATTCATATCAGCCTCTAGCTGCCATGCAGCACCTTGGCTAATATCTACCCAGCCTGTCGCATTCAGCGTGCCTGCTGTGCCATCATGTCTTAGATGATTGACCATAAAGCGATTGCCAGAACCTGTCGCATCAATACTTAGATGACCATTTGGGATTGAATTGTTAATCACTTGACCATCAAAAGTGAGTGCGATATCATCCATCACGCCATCACGATATCTGCCTGATGTGGCAAGATCGCCTGTGATGATCGCAACTAAATTGTCATCATCAACAAAAGCGGCGGTATCCACCTCATCTAATCGCCCTTGAATTTGCCAATGAATACCGTCATTTAATCCAAGACGACCTGCAAGCGATACTTTGCCTGAGTCATTCATCATGACTGCCCGTGTGATGGTCAAATCATTCAAATCACCTTCAATATCCAATCCAATGCTTGAGTCAGCTACCTGCGGTAAGATATCTTGAGCAAGCTTGCCATCAAAATTTGCCTTAAGATGGCTAATTTGTCCATCTTGTAGCCTAATCTTGCTGACGCCTTGACCCATCAGATGTACTTGCTTGCCGTCATTTAATAAAGCGGTTAAATCACTGTCATCCACTTTAATGTCATGAATTGACACACCATCTATCTCACGCAGACGCCCTGAAGCAATTATTCTACCTGAAATTTGCTCAAACGGTGTTTGATTGGGTGTTTGAAAATACGCATTGGGTTTGACTGGATTGGCAGTGACATCAAGCTGCCACTCAAGCGGTCTTTGGGCAGTCGCAAAATCAACCCTGCCAGTACCTGTCAACTCGCCCATCACACCTTGATAGTTAAAATCTGTCAAGTGCAAGTGCTGATTTTGCTCAATATTTGCTTGCACATGATATGATCCGCTTGGGACGGCATTAAGTTTAACAATGTCAGCAGAGGCGTTAATATAGGTATGTCCGTTCTCCAAACGAACTGATGCCTGACCTGAGCGGCTATGAATCTCGCCAATTTGTGGAATATCATGGCGGATTAGATTTGCCCAAGTCGCATCAATACGCCAAGGCTCATGATCACTCTGTTGATTTTGAGCCAGCGTCGCTTGAATGCGTTCACCGTCTTTTTGATTCAGATCAAACTCAAACCGAGTGTCATGACTGGCTTTGTCTAATAGCGTATACTTAACCCCAAGTGAGCCTGTCAAAACCTTAGGTAGATAGGCTCTATATTCATGATAATCACTTGGCATCTCTTCACGGATACGATAGCCGTCTGCTGTAATGGTGGCATCAAGCTCATAGCCATCTTCCCAAGTCATATCACCCGTTGCCACCAAAGTACCATTGGCAGTATCAGCCTGCAAATATGGGATTTGCATGGTACTGCCACGAATAATTCCACGACCGTGATAATGCCCATCAGGAATATCTTTGGCGGATAACTCAGTGTTAATGCGTAGCTCGATATTTGAGATGACGCCATCAGCGATGATAGAGCCATTTTTTAGTAAAATATTTTGACTGTCAGCATAAGGCAATCGTACTTCATCAAAATCAAGGCGTGCGCTAAAAGGTGAGTTTTTATCCAACCCTTGAGCGATAAAGCTGCCTGTCACATGATGCTGATTATATTTGCCAGTGAGTGTACCAACGGTACGCTTAAGGCTACCGCCTGCTTTCACCGACAAAGTATCAAAATACGCATCATCAAGTGCCAAAATATGCACATCTGCCGACAACGACAGCGGATAATGACCTGTTAAATCAATTCCACCAGTGGCATGGCTGATATTAATATCATCACCATAGCTTAGCATGGCGTTATCAATTTTAACTGTTGAATCTGCCCATGATGCGTGATCAAATGCGATATGATGCAGTACGACAGGCTCAGAATCCACTTGGTCATAGATAATTTCATTGACTTTGGCATTTTCAAGCTTAAGCGTCACTGGTAGGTTGATGGTCGCATAATCAAAGGGTTCGCCTGTTGATGGCTTGGTGTTTGTCACATAAACTTTATCAATCTTAGGATTGACCAAATGCACTTGGCGAGCAAACAGGGCTCGCCACCCAAGCTGTACATAGGCACGATTAATGGTGATGGTAATATCTTCACTTTGAGCGATTTTGACATCTTGCACCCAAACTCCACGGCGAATTGAGCCTTCGCTGTACTTAAGCTTAGTGCCAGTTTCTAACGCAATTTTTTCGATTAAAAACTTTGAACCTGACTCGCTGTTGGTCATGGCAAATAACACCGCCAACAACAATAAAGCGGCAATAATTGCTCCGACAATTAAGCGAATTAAATAGATTAGCCATTGTGGTTTGGGTGGGTTTGGTGGTTTGGGCTGAGTTTTAGTCGGTGCAGCAACGCCAGCAGAAACCCCATTTTCTGCCGATGACGAGTTTTTTGAATTATCCTGATGAGTCATGTGCCGCCTTTAGACATCTAATTACCAATGCGTCATTTAATCACAAATGGTTAAAATTATCAATTCACGCCAATCTGTCGGCGATATAAAATCGTAAAATAAATAAAATAATAAACTAAGCTGAATTAAAATGGTGTGCCAATAAAAAAATGCAGCTTAATGGGATTGCCCTCTTCTTTGACACCAGTTGCCACATCAACACGAACTTGACCGACAGGTGATGCCCAGCGAACACCGACACCTGCACCAATTTTGGTATCATTAGTAAAGCCTTTATCATAAGCATTACCAATATCACCAAAAACCGCCAAACGCAAATCTTTCATAAATTCATAATTATATTCAGCTGTACCAACCGCCAATACTTGACCGCCTGTCAGATAACCCTTATCTGATATAGGTGATAAACTGTCATGTGCATATCCACGAATACTTTGGTCGCCACCAGCAAAAAAACGCAAACGATATGGCACATGATTAAAATTATCCGACCAAATGTATCCTGCTTGTATGCCACCAGTCATCTGATGGGCACGATTGCTGCCATAAGCATTATCCCCAAAACTATACACGCCACTAATACCAGCTCGAGCAATAGCCATATTAGCATCCGATACCAAACCGCTTGAGCCAACCTCTAAAGAATATCGCTGACGATAGCCACGCATCGGATTAACCAAATTATCTGCAACCGTTTTATGCACAGCAACACCTGCCAATAACGCCTCTTGGCTTGGCTTACCATTGACAAAATCCACTGGTAAATCCTGCCATGTTTCAGGGGGTGCTTGGGTTTTAAGCTTATCAAGACGATAACGCAATGAATAAGTACGATTCCAGCCACCATTTTGGATAATACTGCGGCTAATCTCATGCTCTAGGGTGCGTGTGGATAAATCAAAACCATTGGTAGAGTGACCAAAAACTTCTTGTTGATAACCCAAAGTTGCTCTTAGCTGATCATTTAGAGGGTGGCTAAGCGGTTTGGTGGCATATAACTTGACCCCTTTTTTATCCTCAGACAGTCTTAGCTCAGCGCCTGCTTGATAGCCATCACGATTAATCAAATTATGCTCAAATTTTGTGACTAGGCGGGTACCTGTGTCCGATCCCCAGCCCAAACCAATTTGGCCATCTCGTGGTTTATCACTCGCCACAAAGACATATAGCGGCACTTTTTTACTTTGATAGACATCAGCAGGGGTCTTGCGATTAGCCAATGCGGCACGCTCGGGCAAATCTATTACCTCATTTTCAGATTCATCAGGTAAAATAGCGCGTGCAACGGCAGATACGGCATCGCTGATTCTGCCCAAAATAGAGCGATTTACGCCATCATCATGATTGATGGCAAGCACCCTATCATCAGGCATGTCATATAAATGGCGAGCCTTGGCAGCCACCAAATTTAGCTTGTCTTGAATCAGATTAGATGCACTAAATTCGATGGGCGAAATATCCATTAATATCCCATCCGTTAGCTCAACGGTTTCAATGACAGGTTCAAGTGTGCTTTCATCAACTTGTGCTGGTTCAGTACGGCTACTTGAAGACTGCTCAAAGCTCACTTGGTCGTTTTGGATCTGTTCACGCTCTGGAAAGACAATCTCGGTATTCACCATATTAAAATACCGTGTGGCAATCAAATCATTTGAAAGTGCACGCACCGCCTGTAAATTGTAAGCCTCTCCCATGTTAACGGTGAGTAACTGCTCAAGTAATTCTCGTTTAACTGGCAGCTTATCTGGATCGGTTGTCAATTGATTGGTTTTAGGATCAATGGTAAAAAATACCACCTCATCAAAGCGATACTGCGTACCTGTATCATAAATTAAGCTGACATCAGCGGTATTATCTGGCAAAATTACATCAACTGAACGATCCAGCCAACGCCCATCAAAATATCCATGTTCAGCACTGGCATTTTCGATGAGATTTTTTTTGGTTTCGTACTTGCCATGATGAAAGACATCGCCGATCAGCAATGGCACCTCATCCGCCACGGTAGTAAATGCTTTATCATCAGCACCTTCACCTCGTACCTCCACCGCTCGATAATCAATATAAACAGGTTCACCTAAATCATGGATGATGACATCCACCTCTCCGATGCTATTTCTTATGATTGATAAATCAATATCATAATAACCGACAGCACGCGCTGCCACCAAAGCAGTTTGCCTTAGGCGTGGGATAGAGCCATTCAAATCCATCGCTGACTCTTGGGTGATGTCTTCAAGTGCTGCTTTGATATTTGCATAAGGCTCTGTTTTTTGATGCGATGACCCAATCGCACTGGTTTCGCCTGATTGCGATGATTGATAAAATTTTGCCTTAAGCCTAGGCACCTTATTGACACCATCATTAAATAGGCGTGCATAAAGACGCTTGATCAAACCTGGTTTTTCAGGTTCTAATGTCGGTGGTACAACCACCTCACTATTAGGTTGCTCGCCTTGATATTCTGGAATATAATCATTTGGATTGATTCCCATCTCAGTAGATTCTTGAGCAAATAATTCCTCCAAGCTTAGCGGTGTGGTTTCTTCGATGACCGACATATCCAAACCCAAAGGGGGTGATTGCTCACCGATACGAGATATCGGCGATTGATCATCAAAATTGACAACATCCAAAGCTTGTGATTGGGGCTTAGCATTCAGTCCAGCAGCATTAAGGCGTGCTTGTATCTGCTCAGGTGTTAGCAAAACAGGTGGATTGCCTGCCTTTGCTTGATTGATGGCGGTGTCATGAGCGGGTATATGATTGATGATGTTTGCAGAGTTATTTTGTTGTGCCAATGCTTGCGATGTCATCAAAGGCAAATAAGCCACCAATGCGACAGGCATAAAACTGCAATTTGCAAACAAAACGGGCTTTGACATACAAAAAAACTCAAGATAAAAAATCAAATTCCTGCTATTATAGCAGAGTTTGTACATGATGAAAGCCCAAAATTTACCCCAACTTTAGCTTAAAATACCGATAAATTATGGCAAGCCAATTAAACTTATTTCGCCGTCAAGTGTTTACATCAATGTTTTTTACTCAATTTTTTGGGGCATTTAACGATAACATTTTTAAGCAAGCATTGATATTAGTACTCACCTATTCAGCGGCAGCAAAACTTGAAACCGAGGTGAGCTTATTAAATAATTTGGCAGCATTATTATTCATCTTGCCTTATTTTTTATTCTCAGCATTGGCAGGTCAGATTGCCGATAAATACGAAAAATCTACCTTAACTGGGCATATCAAATTACTTGAAATCATCATCATGGCAGTCGCTGCTGTGGGTTTTATTTATGAAATATACAGCCTACTGTTTTTTTGCTTATTTATGATGGGTACTCAATCCACCTTTTTTGGTCCTATTAAATATGCTTATTTACCCGAAACCATGCGTCATGATGAGCTGGTTGCAGCCAATGGATTATTTCAAACCAGCACCAGCCTTGCCATTTTAGCAGGCATGATGACGGCAGGCATCTTAACACAGCTATATTTCTCTGAATATTGGCTGGCTACGGTAACCATCGTTGTGGCAATACTTGGTTATTTATCAGCACGCCAAATCCCAAAAACTAAAGTTCATGCACCTGATTTATCCATCAATTGGAATATTGCTGGTACGAGCTTTGAACTACTCAAGTACCTGTATCATCTGCCCTTATTGTTTTTTATCACTTTAGGTAATAGTTGGTTTTGGTTTTATGGTGCAACTTTTTTGACGCAAACACCTGAAGTTACTAAAGTTTTATTACACGCAGATGAATCTGTGGTCATCTTTTTGCTGAGCTTATTTTCTGTTGGTATTGCCATAGGCTCACTACTGTGTAAAACGCTCACCAAAAATCAAGTCAGCTTTCGCTTACTGCCTTATGGATTATTAGGTCTGTCAGTCTTTGCGATGGCGTTATATTTTTCTTTAAATCAGCTGTCTTTGGCATTACCTATTTGGCCGTATGCTGTGATGGATATCATACATCAGTTGCACGCTTGGCCGGTATTTATCGCACTGTTTTTATTGGGATTTAGTGGCGGCGTGTATATTGTACCACTATATACTGCCATGCAAGCATATGCACCCATTGATTACCGTTCACGCATTGTTGGGGCGAATAATATTTTAAATGCCATTTTTATGGTTATTTCTGCAATTTTCTCAATTATTATTTTGGCAGTCATCAAACTGAGTTTGGCTCAGTTGTTTGCCATCACAGCAATATTAAATGCCATATTCGGTCTGTTTTTATGTCTAAAATTAAAAAAATATGATCGCACTTTACCAATCCATACGGATGAAACGGCGATTTTGCCTTGATTTTCAATTTGCAACAAAAGGGTAAGATTTTATGCAAATTTTTGTAAATCGTTACCTTAAAGTAGCATAAAATTTGATATGATTTGATAAATTTTAGGATTTTAGATTGTATTTACTGGTAATTTTAGGCGATTGCCATCAAATCATAAAATTTAGCCATTTTCATACAAAATGAACCAAAATTGTCAATTTTTATCAATTTTCAATAAAATTTTATCAAGGGTTATCGCACCCTAATCAATTATTCATTCAGTCATCATTATCATGGATTTTTTATGAAAAAATTAGCACTGACATTATCAGTTTTTACTGCCATTTTTGCCTCTACCGCCATCGCTAACACCACCTATCAAAGCCCAACTATGCGTGGTGAAATCACCGAAACCATCACGGCTCGTGCTGGCACTGCTGATTTACTACAAACCATCGTGCAAGGTCTGCCCGCACCCAATATTTTAATCACAGAAATCAAAAATATCCCAACTGTTACCATTGCCGCCAATACCGCAGGCACCGTCATTTTAGATGTTACTTTGGTTGATGAGTTTTTGGATGATATCGCCCCAAATGCTCGCCATTATCCAACCAATTTCCCAAATCGTACCGCTGAATATATCACGACAGAAAATATCAAACATCTGTCAGATTGGATTGAATCTTATGCCAGCACGCCTGATGCGTCATTTGATGTTGTCATTCGTGCCGCTAAATTAAACGGTATCGCAAGAAATCTTAATCTTGGTACAACCTATACAGTTCGTGCAGGCACATACATGCAAAAAGCCTTACAATTAAAACCAAATGACCTTGAAGCCAATCTGCTATTTGGGATTATGCTGTCTGAATCAGGTGGTTTTAAAGAAGGTCGTAAATATTTAGATAAGGCAGTTTCAATGGGCAATGTTGAGGCTGAACAAAGCATCGCTCAAGCAGATTTGCTAAATGACAATCGCACAGCGGCACTCAAACGCTTGCGTACTTTGGCTGGTAAACACCCAAATCACGCCCAAATTGCTGAACAAATTCGTATTGTTGACAACGGTGGTTATTACATTTGGAATATCAAAGATGATGACATTCATGTCAAGCCCATCAAATAATGCGTTGGTAAGTCTATTATCTTCCGTACAGTCTCTTGATTGTACGGATTTTTTTTATTATGATAAATCTTGGCTGATTGTAGCTGATTTAAACCCTGACGAACCGCCATACGCTTCACCAGAGAAATCCATGCAGACTTTACCAATAAAACCAAGTAAATTACGCTTAGGTAAGCTTTTGTTGCCTGCCAGCTTAATGATGATTTTGAGCGCTTGTCATATGCTTACACCGCCCAAACAGACACCTGCCAAATTACTTGAAAAAACAAGAAGCAGTATCATTACAAACGGTCGTGTCAGTGCAGCGACACAATCTATTTTAGTTTCGGCAGGTTATACCCAAGAAAGTTGCATGGCGGATTTTGAAGCGTGTGTTGATGATGTTAGATCAATTTTTTTCATCGAAATGCCCAATCGTTTACAACTGTCTGTATTTAGTGAGTTGTATTATACATATGCTGACAATCTCATCGCCCAAGAGGCGTGTCGCATAGAGCTTGCCAGGCCGCCCATTGATCCTTATTATACCAATGCACCCATCAGTAAAGACATCGCTGAAAATCAGCAAAAAGCTCGCACTGAGTGTCATGCCAAGTATCGAGATGCACTTTATCAAACTGTCAAATATAGCTATGCTTATTTATTTTATTACAGCTTAGGCGGTCATGGTACTCCCTCATCTCTTCCCCAAGAGTCTGATATCCGAACGCTTGATCTTTATCACCTTGCCATCAATGATTTAATCACTCAAATTTATCGCAAAGATCATGGTGCGTTTTATAATGCCAAATTTCAGGATGTGGTATCATCTGAGCAATTAGAACCTATCTACAATCAGCTAAGAATTGGTCGTGTTCTCAGCAATGACCACGGTCAAAATACACTGCATATCTCTGTTGGTGATCGTGATTTTTTGACAAGTAAGCTCAAACAACACGAACACAGCAGCGAGCTGTTTTCTGAGATGATTTCTGCTTATGATTCTAGATTGCTGGATTTGGATGTCAATGCACGACGCTCAGGGCTTGGTGTCAGTTTCGTTGGTGCTATCAATGATCGGCACACCACCAGTATTGATAATCTCAAAAAGCTTGCACGCAATAAGGCCTTAGACGATCGCATTCATCATGTCGGGCACATTCAGCTTACCGCCATCATTAAACCTATGGGCAATACCATTGATGAGGTACTGTCATCACATGAGTTTTATGCCTATTTTTTTAATCCAAGCAATAACACTCATGTCAAAATCGGCGATACATCATATCCTTTGACAGCGAATTTTTCAGCGGGCTATGCGTTGTGGTTGGCTGAAAATCAGCTAAGACAAGTCTCGCTGACGAATATGATTTCTCGTTCTGATGCCATCGCTTTACCTGAACTATTTATGCTAAAACCGTATAATCCTGACCAAAAAGTCATCATTATGCTGCATGGTTTGGCATCAAGCCCTGCCACTTGGGTGAATCTTACCAATACCCTACTGACCGATTCTAAGCTTAATGAAAACTATCAAGTATGGCAAGTTGCCTATGCAACTAACCTGCCCATTTTAGAAAACCGCTATCAAATTCATGAATTAATCCGTCATACTTTTGCCAAGCTTGACCCCAATGGACAAGACAAAGCCAGTCATAATGCGGTTTTAATTGGGCATAGCATGGGCGGTGTCATCTCAAGATTGCTGGTTTCTGATACCGATTTGACCCAAAAGCTTCATACACTCGGTCATAAGGAACAATATAAGCTGATCAATCATCTATCCGCCGACCAACGCCAAACACTCTCCAATCGATTAGTATTATCATCATTACCACAAGTTGATGAAGCGATTTTTTTATCAGCACCTCATCGTGGTACAGATTATGCAGATCGCTGGTTTACTCGTGCTGCTCGGCGTATCATCAAACTGCCTATCGAACTGACTAGATCGCTTGGTACAATATTTACCAATGATATTCAATCCCAAAGCTTCTTAGGCACTTTATACCTTCAAAATGGTGCAAGCCAGTTGTCAGATCATTCCTCTTTTATGGCACTGACCAAAGATATTCAAATTAGCCCATCTGTGCGTTATCATAGCATTATCGGCAACCATACCAATACCAATCAACAAGGTGACGCTGTCGGTAAAACAATTTCTGATGGTATCGTACCTTATACAAGCTCGCATCTTGAGGGAGCGGCATCTGAAATTATTGTTGAAGGTAAACACAACACACACGAGAACCCAAAAACCATCGTACAGCTGCGTAAGATTTTACATGAGCATTTGGATCAATAATTTGATATAAGATCATTGAATATATAAAATCATTAAATCAAGGCACAATAAAGCCCATCATCAAAATAGTGAGTGATGGGCTTTATTGTCAAATGACCGAGTATTATTCAGATACTGAGTATTATTCAGATTTTAAAACAGCAAAAATCTCATCACGAACCGTATCGATGGATTTTGTTCCATCAAAGTCATGATATTCAGGGGCATTTTCGCCCGATTTGGCAACTTCTTGATAATGACTAATCAATGTCGTGGTTTGGGCGTGATATACCGATAAGCGATCACGCACCACTTCTTCTTTATCATCATCACGCTGCACCAGTGCCTCGCCTGTGACATCATCAATACCGTCAGTTTTTGGGGGATTATAGATCACATGATAAGTACGACCTGATGCCAAATGTGCACGGCGACCCGACATACGGCTTACGATTTCATCATCAGGGGCGCTGATTTCAATCACATAGTCAATGGCAATACCAGCATCTGCCAGTGCTTTGGCTTGTGGGATTGTGCGTGGGAATCCATCAAAAATACAACCATTGTCACAATCTGGCTGTTTTAAGCGTTCTTTAACCAAATTAATAATCAGCTCATCAGAAACCAATTGACCTGCATCCATGACACTTTTTGCTTGCTTACCAAGCTCAGTACCTGCTTTAATTGCTGCACGCAACATATCACCAGTTGAGATTTGAGGAATGCCAAATTCCTTTGATATCAACTGGGCTTGTGTGCCTTTGCCTGCACCTGGTGGACCTAGTAAAATGATACGCATCATGATGTATTCTCCAAATAAAACTGCCTGATGGCAAGCGGCTGTTAGTAACAGATTGTACTATAAAGCACATTGAGAAATTGTTCAAGTTTTTTATCATAAAATCCAATGAAATCACAAGTTTTTATGAATATTTATACTCACCCATTCAACCAACTGTCATCATGGGTCTTTGAGTACTTTAAGTAAAAAGACCTGATTATTCTTCTCAACATACATTTTATAAATTATCAATAAACTCAATATTAACCAATACTAGGCTTATAACTATTTTATGGCACAATTTGAGAAATCATCAAAGACACTTCGGTTTGTTTATCCAAAATGATCGGATTGGCTGCCAAATCGCCCGCTTTAGGCATGGCATCACCCAAATGGCTGATGCGTGCATTTACTACCAATGCCTCGCCCGCTTGGCGTGCTGATGACAGTATTCGTGTTGGCATCATGGCATCCATATCACTTAGTGTCACACTAACCGCTTGTTGACTCATAAGCTCACTGGCTGGCAGTTTTTTGACAGCATAAGGTGCGCCGCCTGATTGCCCACTAATAGAGACAAATAAGACATCATCAGGTCTTAGCTTGTCTACCAAGGCGGGTGCCAGATTGATGGTAATCGTCACACCTTGGGCAACAGCAGCCTGCTGATTATCAATATTTTCAACCAACTTATCCAAACTTGCCAAAGCTTCACTATGGTCACCTGAGCGTGCCATCAAACTTGAGCGTAATCTGGCAATCCATGCTTTGGCATTAGGATAATTACCTGCACGCACCTCACCCATTGCCATCATCATCATGGCACCTTCATGATTGGGTGTTTGGGTTAAGATTTGGGTTAAAATCTTATGCGTTGTTGCATCCATTCTGCCTTCATTGATAAAAAAATTGGTCTGTGCATAAGTTAATGCAATCTCTTCATTATCAGGCTGTAAGCGATTGGCCCGTGCCAATGCTTCTAATGCTTGTGGCTGTGCCTCGAGCATCATAAATAGCTCAGATAAACGCATCCAGCGATTAGCATCATCAGCATTGCGATGCACATTGGTTTGCATGGCACTGATGAGTGCCGTTGACTCTTTGGCTGCCCATTCAGGCGGTACATCAATCTTACCAGTTAATAAATCGTCCGCCACTTGACCGACTTTATCTTGAGCTTGCCAAAGTGTAAAAACTGCCGTACGATCGGCGGTCATCATATAAGCAATGACAGCCAATATCGGAATCCAAATCATGATAATTGCACGCCCTTTGATACCAACGGGCGTTTGTGCTTCTGTCGTCGTTTGGGCATCTATCAGCTGGCGTTTTAGTTCGGTGATTTGGGCTTGATAAGATGCCTCATCAATAACCCCTGCTGCTTTATCAGCATCAAGCTCAGCAATGCGTTCACCAAAAATCTGCACATTAATCGCCATCAGTTGATTGTCAGATGATACGCCAACTTTTCGCCAAGGTAGAATGACTACCAAAGATAGCAATACCGTCAAAACAGCACACAATGAAAAAAATAAAATTAAACTTGGTGTCATATCGATGCCTTATTTTGTTGGTTTTGAATCACTGCCATCCAACGATTTATTTTGATGATGTGCCAAGATTTTTTTAAGTTTTGCTTCTTCGCCAGCAGATAAAGGTGCATGACTTGTAGGGACTTGCTTAGACCAAGAGCGACCTTTTTGGGCTTTATAAATCCAGCCCAACAGCAAAAGTAATAAAAGCATGGGTGGAAAAAACCATAAAATCCATGTAGATGGACGCACAGGCGGCTTATAGCTGATAAAGTCTCCATAACGCTCAAACATATAATTACGAATTTCAGCATCACTACGGCCATCTTTGACCATTTCATAGGTTTTTTGTTTTAAATCTTGGGCGATGGGTGCATCTGAGCCTGCCAAATTTTGATTTTGGCATTTTGGGCAACGCAACTCTTCGATGAGTACTCGATACTGAGCCTCTTGCTGAGGCGAATCAAATTCATACAGCTCAAAGCTTGCGGCGGCGGTGGTTGATACGCCAATCACCAATACCATCATCAAAGCACACAAGTTCATGAATCATCCTTATGACAGGCTTTAATTTTTTTGGCATCGGATAAACCATCATCAGCAACCGCTGTCAAACAGTGTTGAATACCATCCCAATTTTTCTCACCAATCTCACCAATAATATGTTGATAAACAATGCCATTTGTCCCCACAACATAGCTTTCAGGTGCACCCATCAGCCCCAAATCAAGGGCAAAATCACCCGTAACATCCTGTACAGAATAAACAAACGGATCTTGATTTTTATTTAAATATGCCAACGCTTCAGACAGCTCATCTTTATAATTAACACCAATAATGGGAACGCCTTGCTCATGCAGATTAAGCAAAAATGGATGCTCAGCATGGCAAGTCAAACACCACGAACCCCAAACATTTAAAATAAATGGCGTATCTGGAAAATCTGCCTTGGTGATTGTGCGTGTGGTATCGGATAATAAGGGTAAGCTTAAGTTTGGCAAGGGATTGCCCACCAAACGACTGGTATTAATCTCGGTCGGCTTGCCAAGTCGCATAAAGAACATCACCACCAGTATCATAAAGATAATCAGCGGAATAATAAACAACATCAAGCGTTTATTGGGTTTTGCCATGATAATACTCCTTTGATGGTTTTATTGGTTTGTCATGGTTTTGTTGAACTTTGATGAATATTTACCAGACTTGGTTTGGTAAATGCGATATCGTTTATCCAAAATAGCGATGAATGCACCGACAGCCATAATAATTGCACCCAACCAAATCCAGCGTACCATAGGTTTGACATAGACACGCACCGCCCAAGTATTCATATCTACTTGACCATTTTGAGTGCTGATTGGCTCACCTAACGCCACATACATTTCATTTAATAAACTTGGTCGAATACCAACTTCGGTCATTGGCATCATACTGACAACATAATCACGCTTTTGGGGATATAATACAGCAATTTGCCGACCATGCTGTCTAACAATGATGGTAGCTTGAGTGGCATCATAATTGACCCCTTGAATCATCTCAAATTCTTGTAAATAAAAATCATAGCCTTGAACATGTACGCTATCGCCCACTGTCATGGCAACATCTTTTTCAATACTCATACTGCTGGTCGCTGCCACACCCATCATACAGACAATCACGCCAATATGTGCAATCTGCATACCCCAGTAGCTTGGGCTAAGCTTGGCTAAGCCTGAAAAAATACCGCCTTTATGATGCTTTAGTTTATCTTTAATGTCTAAGATAATAAAGATAAGCACCCACAACGATAAAATCCCAGAGACATAAATACCATAATCAAACAATGGCTCTTCTGCCAATTGAGACACCATATAAGCCAGCGCAGATCCAAGTACAAATGCACCGATGGCACAAGCCATTAAGGTTGCTAAAAATGGGCGGCTATCGTGTTTATAACGCATGACAACGCCAACGCCCATAAATCCAAGCAAAAGCCAAGTGAGCGGCACAAACAATGCATTAAAATACGGAGGACCGACAGATACTTGACCTAATTTGAAAAAATCGGCAATGATGGGGTATAAAGTACCCAATAAGACGACCAATGTTGCAACCAACAAAACTAAGTTATTAACCACCAACATGGTTTCTCTTGATTTGAGACGGTAACTGCTTTCAACAGTCAATCTCCAACCACGCAATGCGAACATTAATAAGCCAAACCCAATAACGATTGTTAAAATCGCCAGTACAGCCAAACCACGGGTTGGGTCAGCTGCAAACGAATGCACTGAGGTAATGACCCCTGAGCGAACCAGAAATGTTCCAAGTAAAGATAATGCAAAGGCAAAAATCGCAAGCATCATCGTCCAAGCTTTAAATACACCTCGTTTTTCGGTAACAGCCAAAGAGTGCATGAGTGCCGTAGCGGCAAGCCATGGCATGAGTGATGCATTTTCGACAGGGTCCCAAAACCACCAGCCACCCCAGCCCAATTCATAGTACGCCCACCACGAACCCAAAGCAATGCCTAAGGTTAAAAATGTCCACGCAACCAATGTCCAGGGGCGGCTCCAGCGTGTCCAAACTGCATCTAAGCGACCCGCCCATAATGCTGCCATACAAAACGCAAATGGTACTGCAAGCCCCACATAACCCATATAAAGCATGGGTGGATGAAAAATCAGACCAGGATCTTGTAATAATGGATTTAAATCAGCACCATCAACAGGCAAACTTGGTAAAACACGGTCAAACGGTGATGAGGTAAAAATCATCATTGCAAGCATCATAACCTGCACACCGCCTAATATAGATAAAACCCGAGCACGCATCTGTAATGGTAAGCCACGGCTAAATACAGCAACCAACATACACCAAGTTGCCAAAATTGTCATCCAAAGTAGCAACGAGCCTTCATGCCCGCCCCAAGTTGCAGAAAGCTTATAATACCAAGGCATCAAGCTATTTGAATGCTTAGCGACATAAACTAAGCTAAAATCATTATATAAAAAACCTGCAATCAATGCCAAAAATGATACAGCCATCGCTAAAAACTGTGCCATCGCTAGACTTGGTGCCAGTCTTTGCCACTGTACTTGATGTTTGATAACACCGATGGCGGGTAAAATGGCTTGTAGCATTGCAAGTACCAACGCAAGCAATAGCGAAAAGTATCCAAGTTCTGTTATTAGCATAGTAAAACACTCATTTGCTGGCAAAATTTTGCGGGGCTTTTTGATGTTAAATTGTTATCTGTTAACTTATTATCGGTTAGCTTGGTTAGCTTATTATCGGTTAAACGAACCAACCCACTCCAAGATAACTCATATGGCGATATTCTTGTAATATGTACCAAATCAACGATATTTGACTAAAAAAAGACAATCACCAAATGTAACCAACCTGCCAAAAATCCCGTGATACCACCTAAGATAATTAAGGTGATCTCATCTTCTTGAAAAGCTGGTCTTAATAAATTTTGAAACTCTTTAGGAGTTAGGGCACGAATACGACTTTCAAATAATCCAAAAATTTTATTGGCTCGAGAAACATTGAGTTTGGGATCACGAATAGGCACCATCGTTGCATCGATGGATTTATCAATAATTGTATCTTTAAAGGTGTCAAGACTACGCTTATCCATACCCACTTTTAGGCTTGTTGCCACAATTGGATCTTCAAGCATCTCATAAAGATGAGATTTCACCAACTCTCGGGTTTTATCCGCTCGCCTGCCATACATCATTTCATTCATGATATTTTCAAGTGTTACAAGTTCATTGACGACAATTTCGGCAAAAACAGTTGAAACCTCATCCTGACGCTTCATAAAACCACCTTGCCAAGAATATTTATGCCAATGCGGGTGCATCCATACGATTCGTTTTTGATGATCAACCATCTCATAACGAAATAGGCGAACAAATGGGACAATTTTAGGCTCAACTGGGTTAAATACCATCCAAATGGCAATCCAATTGGTCAAAGCTCCCCAAATCATCGCAAAAAAAGGCACTGTCCAATGCTGCGGTACAAAGTAAAAAATGGCCATTTGGAGCACACCAAAGCCAAAGCCAATCAAAGCACTAATTTTCCAAATAAAATTAATTTCTTTTTTGCCGACCCGTAAAAACATATCCACCATAAGCTTACGGTCATTTTCCATTTTGGTGACAATCATCTCACGCATATCTACGAGCGACTCAACATTATAAGTCAAATCCATGACCAAAGATTTCATAATTGCCGCCAAATGTGAGTGAGCGTGGGCATAAATACGGCGGCGTATGGCATATGGCGTATGCGTCCATAGAGTATAAGACCGCTCAAGCATAATTTCATCAATTAAGCTTTCTAGATTTTTATCAACGGTGGCAGTGATAAACTCCGCCATCTCTTCAGGTTCCATCGCCTGAAAAAACTCATCTAAAGACCCAAGTTTTGAGAGTGTTTGGTCAACAATAATACCAGAGATTTTGCCAGCCTTGGCAGGCACAATACCTTGCCACCCCACACCTTTTAAACTAAACGGCAGCCCAAAAATGCGTATGCCCCAAAATTTAATCGGATAAAACAACATCTCAAGTGCCATCCACACATGCGCCCAAGTCACAAATGCTGTGACAGGTGGGATGGTCAGCATGGCGATAAATTCAGGATGCTCACTTAAAGCTTGCCAAAGGGATGAAAACATAGTGTCAATCTTGGGATTAAGAAAGTTAAATGGAGTTTATTGATTAAAATCATGATATGATAACACATCGTATTGTAGCATGTTTTCATGGTGTTTGCGGTGATTTTATCAAAGGTAGCATTATACAAAATTAAAGAATACAAAATCAAAGGCAATGCACTTTTTGCGACAAAAATAGCCTTAGGCTAACGACCATCAATCATGCTAATCAATCCAAAACCAAATATTACTCTCGCCCAATAACTGTTTAAACGATCATTGTCATGAAAAAACCCACTCAAAAATCCACCAAAGCTGTCAACCAAGTACGCATCATCGGCGGTCAGCATAAACGCAGATTATTAAGCTTTGTAGATGCACAAGGTCTACGCCCCACCCCAGATAGGCTCAAAGAGACACTCTTTAATTGGCTGACTGGATATTTAACCGATGCCAAAATTTTGGATACTTGTGCAGGTAGCGGTGCGCTTGGCTTTGAGGCTGTATCTCGTGGGGCAAAAACAGCAACATTGATTGAGCCAAATCTTGCTCAAGCCCAAATGCTTAAACAAAATGCCAAGCTTTTGAAACTATCAGACAGGCTAACCATTGTTAGCACCGATGCCATCAGTGCTTTAAACACCATGCACGATAGACACGATGCCTTTGATATTATTTTTATCGATCCGCCTTATGCTCTCAATTTATGGCAGCCTATTTTAGAAAATCTGCTTGACAATGCCTTAATCCATGCTGACAGTAGAATCTACCTTGAGGCTGACAAACCCTTACACAGCATACTAGATGATGACACATCTGCCAAGTTCACTCTCATCAAATCAACCAAAGTAGGTCAGGCCATGGCATATTTATTAACACCAACACCCAATTAAATCCGTCAAATCATGGCGTATTCATCCTAATATCATTGAACAAACACACTATTTTTAGCATCAAATCAAATACAATTTTTCTTAACTAAAAATAAACGCCCAAAGACCATAAAATGACTTGATTTTTTAGTCATAAAAGGGCATAGTTATCAATTCTTTTTTAGTTCAGTCATCTGGGTTTGATTGAGCGTTTTCACCAATAAAAGGTATCTAAAATGGCAGAAAAAATGGTTGTTGGTTTGGTTGGGTGGCGTGGCATGGTTGGCTCAGTTTTGATGAGTCGCATGGTTGAAGAAGGCGATTTTCAGCACATTACGCCTGTATTTTTTTCAACCAGCAATGCTGGTGGTCAAGCACCAAGTTTTGATGGTGTGGACGGCGGTACGCTCAAAGATGCAACTGATATCCTAGAGTTATCTCGATGCGATGCCATCATCACCTGCCAAGGCGGTGATTATACAAAGCAAGTACACAGTGCATTGCGAGATAGTGGGTGGCATGGCTATTGGATTGATGCAGCCAGTAGCCTGCGTATGCAAGAAGATGCCATCATCATTCTAGACCCCATCAATCGTGATGTCATTGATAAGGCACTTGCTGATGGTAAAAAAGACTTTATTGGCGGCAACTGTACAGTCAGCCTAATGCTGATGGCAATTGGCGAGCTATTCCGTCGTGGTTGGGTTGAGTGGGTATCTGCCATGACCTATCAAGCCGCTTCAGGTGCTGGTGCGAATAACATGCGTGAACTCATCAAAGGCATGGGTGTTCTGCGTGATTCGGTGTCAGATCAGCTTGATGACCCCGCCTCAGCCATCCTTGAGATTGATAGAACTATTGCTGATACACAGCGTAGCGACGATTTTCCCAAGCAGCATTTTGGTGCTGTACTGGCAGGCAGTTTAATTCCTTACATTGACAGTCAGCTAGATAATGGTCAATCTCGTGAAGAATGGAAAGCTCAAGCTGAAACCAATAAAATCTTAGGTAAATCAGCTGATGAAACCATCAATATCGATGGTATTTGTGTGCGTATCGGTGCCATGCGATGCCACAGCCAAGCACTTACCATCAAGCTCACCAAAGACATTCCCTTGGCAGAGATTACAACTGCACTGCGTGAAAGCAACAATCCATGGCTTGATGTTGTTGAAAATGATAAAGCCGCCAGCATGGAGCGTCTGACCCCTGTGGCTGTTACAGGTACGCTAAATGTTGCTGTGGGTCGTCTGCGTAAACTGAATATGGGCGGTGAATACTTGACCGCATTTACAGTCGGTGATCAGCTGCTTTGGGGTGCTGCTGAGCCTTTGCGTCGTATGCTTGCCATCCTGCAAGGTCGTATCTGATTTTACAAAATCACCAAATTAAGGTGTGTCGTGACTGACGCACCTTTTTTTGATGGCTTTATTAGGCAGTTTTATTTATAATATTGAGTAAATTTATTCTATGAAAGCACAGTACATCTGAGTTGACATAGCCCTAAATACAGCTTAATTATTATGACACCTACCCAATCACCCATTTGCCTCATCTATGCTGGCGGCACTTTTGGCAGCCATGGCACACCACTATCTGCTTTGCCTGCTGAGATTTTTTTGCCAATACTCAGCAATCTATATGGCACAACTGATCATCATATAAAAATCTTGAACAATCAGATCATCAAAGACTCAAGCCTTATGACGCCATCTGATTTTGTGGGCTTTTATGAGCTGATTTTGACTGCTTATCATGATGGTTATCGAAGATTTGTACTCATCACAGGCACTGATACGCTCAGTTTTTTGGCGGCTTTTTTGGCACATGCATTTGATGAATTTACCGATTTAAGTCTCGTGATTACTGGCAGTATGCAGCCTTTGTTATTGCCACAATGTGCTGATTTATCCATCAATTATGATAGCGATGCTTGGAATAATTTATCGCAGTCTTTGGATTTGGCGGCAGCACAGTGTGGCACATTTGTCCATTTTCATCATCAATCATTCAATGCCAAACATACCCAAAAAATCAATAGCCAAGCACCCAATGCCTTTGTGGGAGCAGATGCCATATTTAATAAATCATCACTACCATCGATCAATACCGCCATTTACTTAAATCAATTACCCTCATTGATTAAGCGTGCTAAATCTGTCAAGATTCGGTCAGTGTATGCACTGCCTAACGATCCTAATGCACTGGCTGATGAATTGTTGGTAGCGGCTGATGCTTGTGCGGTGATTTTGATTGGCTATGGTGCAGGCAATCTACCTAAGTCACAAGCCATAATTGATGCTTTGGCAAAGTTAACAGATCGTGGCGTTGCCATCATTTGTACCACCATGTGTGCCTATGGTGGCACAAATACGGACTATGCAGCAGGAGCTTGGCAATATGAACATGGTGTTTGGGCATCTGGTTCATTAACCATTCCGTCTATTTATGGTCAAATACTTTGGCTATCCATCACCCAAAAGCTCACCGCTTGGCACTGGAAATCCTCATGAAAACACATACTTTAGCTGTCGGTATCGAATTCATCGGCACACGCTATCGTGGTTGGCAACGACAAGAAGAAGTCATCGGCGTACAAGCCGTCATCGAAAAAGCACTATCCACCATTGCCAATGAGTCCATTGAGCTTATCGCTGCTGGGCGTACCGATGCAGGCGTACACGCAGGTAATATGATTGCACATTTTGTAACGCACGCTGAGCGCTCAGCCCACAGTTGGTTGCGTGGTACAAATAGCCTACTGCCTGATGACATTGCCTTAAGGTGGGTTCAGCCCATGCCTGATGATTTTCATGCTCGCTTTAGTGCCATCGCTCGTCGTTATCGCTATATCACACTCAATCAGCCCTATCGCCCTGCCATTTTACGCCATCAAGTCACGCATGAATACACTAAGCTTGATATAGATGCTATGATAATAGCCAGCCAATTTATCGTAGGTACACATGATTTTAGCAGTTTTCGGGCAGCTGCCTGCCAATCAAATCAGCCAGTACGTACAGTCACACATGCCAACTTGTTTCAGCATGGCAGCTACTTGATACTAGATATCCAAGCCGACGGATTTTTACATCACATGGTTCGTAACATCATGGGAGCGTTATTTGCTGTTGGACGAGGAGAAATATCCCCAGAGACATTTTATGAGCTGATGCTTGCAAAAAATCGCACTTTGGCACCACCAACCGCATCTGCTGATGGGCTATATTTTATCAATGCCTATTATCATAAACGCTTTGAATCACTACTACCGCAGATGCCACTAACGCCATTATGGCTAAACTTACCTGATTGATACTCAATCATGAAATCAGGTACACGGTCATGATAAATCGTACAAAATCATCATTTGATGCTGTATTTTTCATCAAAAAAGAGTATAATAGACCAAATTTATTATTGATTACTTAAGATTATGGCAAAAAAAGACGATATTATCGAATTTGAAGGCGAGGTTATTGATACTTTGCCAAATACTTTATTCAAGGTTCGCCTAGATAATGGACACGAAATCATCGCCCACATTTCAGGTAAAATGAGAAAGCACTATATCCGTATCCTAACAGGCGATAAAGTCAAAGTTGAAATGACACCTTATGACTTAACCAAAGGTCGTATTACATACCGTGGCAAATAATCTGACAGATACGACAAACCCAATCGATTGGTTGGGTTTTTTAGTATTTAAACTGTGTGTATTTTGTGTTAGTGATTTTTGATGGTTGATCAATTTGAGAAGATGTGATTAATTAAATAAGTACTTTATATGATGGATATACCATTAACCATTCTCATCCATGGCTTACACTTAAGCCCTTGGTATATGAAACCTTTGGAGAAAAAATTAATCAATTTGGGATTATCGACCCATCGCTACGGTTATCGCAGTTTGATGCAGCCCATCGCCGTACACAGTGAAAACCTACATCAATATCTTACCCAAACCCATGATGTCAATCGCCCAATCAATTTAGTTGGGCATAGCTTGGGTGGTTTGGTCATTCGGCATTTTTTGGCAAATTATCCTGTCTGGCGGATACATCGCTGTGTTACCTTGGGAACGCCACACTGCGGCAGTCAAGTTGCACACTATGCCAACACATACCTAAAACCATTCGTCAATCAATCTTATTTGGGCGCACTTGATGGTACTTGTCCACAACTGCCCAATGGTATTGAGCTTGGCATCATTGCAGGCAATCGACCTTTTGGGCTTGGTTTGCCTTTATTAATGCTACACAAGCGATTACATCGCCTAAATAAGCTTGATGCTCAACATGATGGTACTGTCTTTGTTTCTGAAACAATACTTCAAAATGCCAAGGATTATTTATTACTGCCAGTCAGTCATACAGGGCTACTCACAGATTTGACTGTTGCCCATCAAACCGCATATTTTTTAAACCATGGTAAATTTCAACACCAGCCCAATCATTAATCGATACCAAAACACTACCTAAGCCATAGCTAACATTTAACCACCAAATTGATTATCGCAATAAAAAGCCCATCATTAAGATGAGCTTTTTTGCTTCGGGTAAAGATTAGAATTTATATTCTAAACCTGCGCCGATACCAAAGCCACTGTTCTTATAACCATCAAACTTTGTATCTTTGTGTGCATTTTTATGTGTTTCATTACTGCCCTCATACTTGACATTTTTACGCTCGCTGTTGACATAGCCAGTGTAGACATGACCTGTGGTGGCTTTATTAAAGGCATATTTACCACCAATACCAACACCCACTGACTCATCGCCATCATTACCAGCAACATTTTTAATCAAAGTTGCCTGACCATAGGCTGTCCATGGCGTGGCAGTTTTCATCTCGCCACTCACGATAAGGGTGTTTTCTTTTTTATCGCCTACCTTGCCCTCAGACAAAGGACTGGCTTTTTGATTTTTGGCAGCGACGCCAAATTCTGAGATTTGATATAAAGCACCTACAGTCAATGCTGGAGAAACCGCATAGTTGCCAGATAGGCGAATGTGACTATCATCACCGTAGTGAATATAAGTCGCACCTGCATTGATAGGGCCTGTGCTATAAGTTGCACCCACACCAAACTGGTCATCTTTGGCAAGACCGCCCTTGTCAGTATCTGAGTCAAATGCATACATAGCTAAGAACTGAGTACCATTATACTCAGGTGATACATAAGCAAAGGCATTGTTGGCACGAGGGGCATTAAAAGTAGGACCGATGTCAGCGACATTATTACCTTCCAACATGCTGGCAAAATCAACACTGTCATCAATAGTCGTTAAGCGACCAGCCAACAATGTGCCGTATTGTTTATGAGCAAGACCTAGGTAAGTATCACGAGATTTAAAGTTATCGCCACGATCAGCATCAATGTCAATCTTATATTCAAGTTGATACACAACATCAGTATTAGCATTTAAAGCTTCAGAACCTTTAAAACCAATGCGTGAGGTATTTGAGTTAAGCCCGCTTTCATTGGTATCTTCAGATAATTGTACAAGACCTGAATTATAAGTTGTATCAGTATTGTTGGCATCAATAGTCAAAAATGCTTTACCGTAAACAGTCGGTGTTGCTTGTGCAGCAGATACAGATAAAGCAGCGACAGCGGTTGCTAGAGCAAGTTTTTTCATGGTTTTCTCCACTGGAAAGGTGTATTCCCTAGTACAATCGTACTTGTCAATAAGATACACTGGCAAAATGCCGATGTATCGCTAACGATGATGATAATTCATCATGACACAGAGTAACATAAAATTACATGTTGTATCAATATGGAATACTAAAATTTATACTATGGCTATAGGATACCAACTTTAAAATATTTTGCAATACCTTAATAATTAAAATTTCTATAATATGAATAAGTATTTATGTAATATATTGATATATATAATATTTTTTGTATATTAAATTTGTATTATTTTGAATTATTACGATTTAATGATGATAAAATCAGCTCACTAAATTCAATAAAATTAAAAAATTTGTTACAATTTAATTGCTATTACCCACCTAAAAATCTTGACAAATAAAATATTTATAAACTTAATTTTAGATAGTGAGTGTAATATGAACATAAAAATATTGCATAACTGTAACGATTATAAATATATTGTTCAATGAATTGCCCAAAACTTTTACATTGATAAGTTTGAATATAAAACTTAGGTATTTGTCTATCATTTGGGTAATTAAGCTATGGTATAATAAATTTATTTATGACATTTTGGATGATATATGAGTGAAGCGATCACTGCCCCTGAAGATGATCTAACAGTCATCACGACCCATGCACGCACCAAGACAGATATTAGCCATATCCATGAGTTTTTAGGTTGTCGCACCTCGGAGCGTTGGCTAAACTTGGCATGTGAACATCTACCACTGCTACTCCAAGATCATGCCAACTGTGAAAAAAAGGCAGCAGGCACAGCGATGAATTTGATTTTTCGTTATGAATTTCATCGCACTTTACAAGAGCGTTTGGCTCAATTGGTGCGTGAAGAGATGCTGCACTATGAGCAAGTTTTATCATTAATGAAAGAGCGTAACATTGATTGGTATTATCTGCCTGCAGGTCGCTACGCCAAGGGGCTTTTGAAACACAAACGCACCCATGAACCTGCTGCAATGGTAGATGTGCTGATTATTGGTGCATTCATTGAAGCTCGATCGTGTGAGCGATTTGGGGCGTTGTCAGAGGTTATTGATGATGAAAAACTGGCACGCTATTATAAGTATTTACTCAAATCAGAAAGCCGTCATTATGAAGACTACTTAATGTTGGCTCGCTCCATCACAGATGACAGTATTGATGAACGGGTGGCTTTTTTTCGTGACATTGAATGTGAGCTGATACAGTCGCCTGATGATGAGCTACGCTTTCATAGTGGCACACCAAGCGATACTTTGATGGCAAATGGTGTGCCACCAATCATCTCATCGCCCAACAAGTTGTAACCTGATTAAAAGGCACTCATCATGTATCATTTTCCAACGCCCATCTATACAGCAAATGCGGTCAAAGACTGGCAGAATCGTTGGGTTGGGCTCGGTAATCGTAGTTTTGGGCTGATGCAGCAAGCCGCACTGATGATGTCCAATACACTAAAAGCTCATCTAAAGCCTGATAGCTCTATTTGTATTTGGTGCGGCGTTGGCAACAATGGCGGTGATGGTTATTTACTTGGGGTATACTTGTCGGAGTATTATCATGTGTCCATCTACCCTGCCCTGCCTGCTAAGAGTGATGATGCTGTTTGGGCTTATCAAGATGTAATTGCTGCTGATTTACCTATTTTACAGTCGCCTATCGAAGCAGATATACATATTGATGCATTATTTGGCGATGGTTTGACACACCCATTGGATGATATTTGGTGTACCATCATTGAGCAGTATAATGCCATAAAAGGTACCAAAATCGCTATTGATATACCTTCAGGGCTACATCCTGATACTGGTATACCTCTGCCCTGTGCAACACAGGTGGATATGACACTGTGCCTAATGGCTTATAAAGCTGGGTTATTCATGGGTTATGCCAAAAACTATGTTGGGTGTATTATCAATCATCCGTTAATTCCCACTGATGTGTTACTTGAGCCAATTGCTATCATAAATAACCGCTTACCCAGCCTACCCAACAGAACCAGACATAGCAATCATCTACATAAAGGCGGCGCAGGTTCGGTCATGGTCATTGGTGGCTCTGCACTCATGGGCGGTGCTGCCTTGATGAGTGCTGAAGCTGCCATTCAAGTCGGTGCAGGTCGAGTCACGGTCATGACACATCCCAATCACCATACCGCCATCATCAGCAAAAGCCCCAACCTGATGCTTGGGCATATCGATAAGATTGACCAAACACAGCTTACTGAGATGACTGCAATATGCTTTGGCATGGGGCTTGGGCGTGATGACTGGGCTAAGAGCATTTTTAAAAAGTGGCTGGCAATACTAATGACACACCATATGCCAATCGTACTCGATGCCGATGCACTATGGCATTTGGCAAATCAGCCACCATCTCGCCTGCCTGATCACTGTATCGGTACACCACATCACGCCGAAGCTGGGCGACTTTTGGGTATCAGTGCAACACAAGTTGAAGCCGATCGTATGGCTGCCATTATTCAGCTACAAAATCACTATGGCGGACAGTGGATTTTAAAAGGAGCGAATTCTTTGAGTATTGATACTTTGGGCAATATCAGTATCTGTACCTTGGGTAATGCTGGCATGGCAACCGCTGGTATGGGCGATGTATTATCTGGTATGCTGGCAGGTCTACTCGCCCAAGATGCTACCTTACCCTTTGCTCAAATTATCGCTTTGCATGCCAGAAGCGGTGATATACTAAGCCAAGAGAGTATCAGTGTTGATGTCAATAAGATGGGTAATACTGCCGCCAAACTGCTCAAAACCAATGCCATACCCTCTGATAATTAGCATAGTATCACCAAATCAGATAATAAAAACCTGATTCAAATCAACGGTTTGACCAAGGTTTTTATTGATGATAAATTGGAATTTGGCCACTTCTTGGTAATCTTCATCTTAATGGTTTTCATCTGTTAGCCTTATGGCATACATGATTTTTTAGTTATTGTGACTGATTTTGCCATTTAAAATAAATTGCTGTCAGGACAGCAATCATAAGATTCCAATACACCCAATGGCAACCACATACCGAAACTTTTATCAATTTGATATCATTAAAACAACCAAAAAAATAACCAAAAAGTGATTTATGAGCCCAACAACTTTACCACTGCCTTGGCAGCCGCCCATTTTACACGCCGATTTTAAAAGTACGCCTAATGACTTTATCGTTACTGAGATTTTGGACATCGAACACTCAGGCAACGGCGAGCATCTGTGGCTACATATCACCAAGATAAATCTAAATACCACCTATGTCGTAAAGCTGCTTGCCAATTGGGCGGGCGTACCTATGCGTGATGTCGGCTACTCTGGACTCAAAGATCGGCATGCAATAACGCATCAATGGTTTAGTATTCGCCTACCCACTAAGGCGATACCAAAGACTTCTTTGGAAAGTTTTGCCAAAGCATATCTGAATGATGACGAATCTTTTATACTTAACCATCTTATTTGGCATAGTCGCAAACTCAACCGAGGTACGCACAAATACAATCATTTTGCCATTCGCCTGCGTCATCTTAACGGTGATATCGATGCCATCGATGAGACGCTTGAGCGTATTAAATCTGGCGGTGTGCCAAATTATTTTGGTGAACAAAGGTTTGGCATCGATGGTAAAAATCTTGATAAGGCTCACAGTTTTTTTGAAAGCCAGCTGATGAGTGATCAGCCCTATCGTCCCCACAAAAAATTTGCCGAAAAAGATGGACTGCTGATATCAGCCGCCAGAAGTGCTCTGTTTAACGCCATGCTGGGCAAGCGTGTGGCTGATGGTACATGGAATCGGGCACTTTTGGGTGATGTTTTTAATTTAGAGGGCACAGGTTCAATTTTTCAAAATATGCCAACGGATGATGTGAAAACCCGTATGAAACAGTGCGACATTCATCCAACTGCACCACTCATTGGCATCGGTGATCGGCGTGACTGCGGTACTGTTCAGGTGCTTTATGATACACTGCTTAATCATAATCACAACCAAACACTCTACCAAGGATTGATAAAAATCGGTACCAAATTGGCATACCGCCCACTTCGGCTGATGGTGTATGATCTGACTTGGAATCGGTCAGGCGATGACCTCTATCTTGAATTTAGACTGCCCAAAGGTGCATTTGCTACCGTTGTGATTTCTATGATTGCCCAAGAGTATCAGTCAAAGGATAGTTAAGATGATTAAAATAAACCCCACTCTCAACACCTTTAAGAGAGATTGAAACAAAGAAGGCATGAACTTAAACTTTAATCAAAGACCAAAAAGATTAGAGGATAAGCCATACCTATTGACGAATTTATCATTAAAATCTATCTAAAGGCTGTTTTGGAGCTTGAAAATGCGTCCATACGGTGTGATGCTTACTATGACTTCAATGCTACTTCACGGCTAACGCAGGAACAACGAACAGATATAGCCCTAAATTCTGACAGATACCATTCAAATGTGATTATTGGTACTAAGCCAAAGCACGGCAATTATGCCAAAATGAAACTCCATATCAAACTAGTGGATAGAGTGGGTTACAGCGAAGAGGGGTCATTTGTCTATTTTCGATTTAGCGATGATGTGATGTATTTGATTGATAATAGTGAGATTGATTACACAGCTTATCCTTACGATAAAACCATAGACATGAATATTACACCCATGAAGCGAATGTATGAAATGGCTTGTAAGTGGGTAAAAATTGGTACTTGCAAAAAAAGCGTGGACGATTGGCGACACTTCTTTGGATTATCTGATAAATATGGCAAAATTGCTGAATTCAAAAGATGGGTTATTGAACCTGCGATTAAGGGGGTAAATAAACAAGGCGAATTTGAATTAACCCTTGAACAACAAAAACTAGGCAAAACAATCACACACTTAATCGTAAAAATCAAAGATAAAAGACCCAATCAAGCACAAATTGAAAGCAAAGATAAAGACCCCAACATCCCAAGCATTTTACATGGTTTGACCGACAAAGAACTTGCTATCGTCCACCAAAAAGTCGCTGACTATATCATCCATTTGGAGAGTAAGGGCGAATTAGTGAACGATTTTCATAGAAAAAACATTGAGCAAAAAGCCATTGCCGACCGTTGGGGGCTTGATGAACATTATGAGCAGTTGCAAAAAGCCGAAAATGAACGCCTAGCACGCAAAGCGGAGCAGGATAGGGAAAGACAAGCCAAACTGGCAGAGCAAGCAGAAAAACAACGCCAAGAAGCTGAAAACGCTGAATTCATCGCTTATTTTGAGAGGTTACCCCAAGATGAACAAACTCGGATTATTGATGAAGTTGGGCGTACTATTGAGCCATTTTTAAAGCAATTTTTTGATAAATCTGTCAAAAATGGCTCGTCCCACAAAGATTTAATGTATCGTGGAGCGTTTAAGCAAGTTATGGGAGTATAGGCTTGATTTTTAATAATTCATCAATCCTTTGACACGATTTTACCCAGTCTGCGGTATCTTGTGAGCAGTAGCTAATAATTTTGATAATCCGCTTGTAATCGCCTTGTGGATTGCGGTTAAATATGGGTTCGTGGTGGGCAATGCGGTTTCTTAGCTTGCGGATTTTTTCTAGGTTCTCAAATACTTCGGTTCGCATCGCTTGTAAATCTGCGTGCTTGGCATTGGGCAAGGCAACCGCCCAATGCTTTTTCCAAATTTCATCATCAAAGCGAACAGTAAAAAACCCCTGCCAAAACACAAACGGCAATTCACAAATGGCCTGTTCTGTGGTTTCTTGACGTGCGTTTAGGAGTTCATTTCGACGGTTTTGTTGCATACTTCGGACAAATCGCACATTGAAAGCCCAATCTGCACCATGTTCAGCTTGCATGGCATTGGCAACGGCATTTCTAATAACCACTTCACACACCGCCAAACACTCAAACAAGGCGGACGATATTTGCAAATTCCATTGATACAAACTTAATGCCTGTTCGGTGTTTTGGGTATATTTTTCATAGGTGGCAAGGCGTGGATGTGATAAAGCGTTTTTGATGTTTGGATAATTTTCACTTGATTTCATAGAGATAAAGCCTTAAAATATTACTGTTTGCTAGGGTCTATTGAGGGCTTACGCCCACCCCCTAGTATTAAGCGAAAAGCCCGCCTTATGGTGGGTTTTTCTTTATCTGCAATATGATAAATCAAAAATTTTAGCAAATACAAAACTTGTAGGGGTAACTAGAAAATCAACGCCCAAAATCCCAATTTTTATCCCCTTATCTAGGGCTTTTGTTATTCTGTGTTGTCAAATTGCCTTTATTTAAATATAATGATAAAAATTTTTATAAAATGTTTTAATTTAATTTAATAGGGATGTATTATATGCACATAGATCTTGGTATGTCATCTCAAGATTTTAGGCAGCAAGTGCTATACCAAGCACCCAAAGTATTCAAGGGTGCAGTCAAAGATTTGAATATTACTTGGAAACAAATCAACGAATTATATCAGCGAGCCAATCCCACAGATGAGCTTTTTCGCCTTAGAAAGGGTGAAATCGTACCCATTTCTGAGTATGTAGAAAGCTTTGATGACATGGGGCGTACTCGCTATCGTTTTATTAAATCTGCCATTTATCATCATATGAAGCATGGTGCAACCATTGTTTATAATCGTATTAACAATGAACCTTTTGTAGACGGTTTGGCAAAACAAATTTCCCATTTTGTACAAGCACCAACCGTTGTAAGTGGCTACTTGGCGTTTGGTAGTGATGCTTCTTTTAAAAGCCATTGGGATACTCGCGATGTGTTTGCAGTGCAACTGATGGGCAAAAAACACTGGGCGTTATACAAACCCAATTTTGAAAGCCCGTTATATATGCAACAGTCCAAAGATGTGGATGTACCAGAGCCAACTATACCTGATATGGAGATTGTATTGGAAGCTGGTGATGTGCTATATATCCCACGTGGGTGGTGGCACAATCCTGTTCCAATGGGTTGCAAGACATTCCATTTGGCGATAGGAACATTTGCCCCAACAGGCTATGACTATATGCAGTGGCTAGTCAAGCAAACACCAAACATCCTACCCTTAAGATACAATTTGTCTGACTGGGAAAGTGACAAAGATAATATTATACAAGCTTGCAATGAATTGTCTGCCATCATGACAGACCCTGTGGTTTATGATAAATTCATGCAAGAACATATGGCGAACTATCGCAGCGACAGTGCTTTTAATATGCAGTTGTTTGGTAATGCCAATGCTGACGCAAATGACATTCCTGATGATGCATTGATTGTATCTAACATTGTAGATGGTAGAACACTTGAAAAAGGCTATGTCATTGCCAATGGCTTAAAGATTAATATCAATGACGATAGTCAATATTTACTTAAGCAAATTATGCAATATGAGCCAATTAGTTTGTGCAATCTTTTGCAGGTAACCGATAACAGTATATCCAATGATGTTAGGTTGGCAATAGCCAAAATGGCTGAGTTGGATATTATTGAATTGGTACTTTAAGTTGTTTTTTATTCACAGGAGTTTATTATGTTTGAACTAAGTATTGAACAAATTAAGATGGTCTCTGGTGGTGGGTCGGATAGTTCAGGGAACAATTATGGGGATAGTGGTAGCAATAAAACAAATAGCAACTTTTCTTGGGGTCAGGGTATAGGAGGGGCAGTTGGAACTATTGCTGGAGCTTATACTGGACCAGCTGCACCTTGGGCGTCTCCAGCTTTGGGTTTGGTAGGGTCTTATGTGGGGCATAAAATAGTAAATATTGACTATCATCAGCTAGGTGAAAATTATAAAAATTCTGTAGATAGGCAGTTGCAAAATGGGCTATTTCATAATGACTAATCATTTAATATTTTGGTATAAAAAACCATAGCTGTGGTCATAATTTTTTAATTCAGGAAATGCTATGAATTTCAGAAATTATTCTTTTAAAAATATTTTTATATCAGCTATTATTTCTTGTATTTGTATGTATGTGATTTATTGTATATTTTTGCAAAATATAAGCATACCTATATTCATTAATTTTTTTGCACAGTATTTATTGTTTTGCATCTTGATTTTATCTTTAAATAAAATTAGTTATTTTAAAAAATAAAGTAAATTAATATTATTAATTTAATACTTAATTTACCTTTGTTAATAGGAGCAACTTTATGTTTGAATTAAGCATTGAACAAATCAAGATGGTATCTGGTGGCGCAACAGATCAGTCTGGGAATAATTATGGGGATAGCGGTAATCAGTCTTTGGGATTACCAAAAACAGATTTATCAAAACCGCCTGGTTGGGGCGCTCTAATAGGAGGTATTGTTGGACAAAGGCTTGGTAGAACAAAAGGTATGGAAGTTGGTACAGTTATTGGACATTCTGTAGAAAATTTTGATTGGAAATGGTATCGTAAATATAGAAAAATTGCTGAACCTTACGAATTAGAGTATTCTGGAGGACTACCTTAAATGAAAAAATTATTAAAAAATATTGTTAGTGATTGCGGATGGGTTTCATTCACAGTAGGCTTCTTGATATATATGTTTATTAAATATTTATTTGATTTATCAAATGCAAGTTCATGGTTGTTGTTTATATTTATAATGATTATTTCTTCTAAGATATCAAAAAAAATGATTAAGACTAAGTCGCAATCTCGCTAATTTTTTTAGAATATTTTAAATTAAGCATAAATCAAGAAATTAAAATCGGCAGCTATCACACGGATTAATATTATAGACAAAAAGATGACAATTATTACTTTAGAAATGTCAGATTTAAATTCTTTTATTTTATCTGTATTGATAACAGAATATGGTAATGGTTGTGGCTCCGCAATAGCGAAACCAAAAATTTTAAGTTATTGGTGTAGCAACAGGCACTGCTATAGCGATGCGACTTGGGCTTGGTCCAGTAGGCACAGCAGTTTTAGCGATTGGCGGAACATACATAGGCAATGATATAGAGAATAGCCCTATTATCAAAGAAGCCATGCAAATGTACCAAAAAACCCAAGAAGCAAATCGTCAGATGGGAATAATTTTACCATAATTAAAAAGAGGTTTTATATGCAGATAAAAAGTTATGGCTTAAGGCTAATTATTGGTATAGTAGGCCCAGGTGTGACTATTTTGATTTTGCAAAAAATTACCAATTTTGACTCTTATTTGTATTGGTTTATATATGGGATAATGATTGGTATGGGTATAATGTATATCAGAGAACGCACAAATTGACCAGTAGGTAAATACATGTATGAACACTATGAAGCTATCATGATAATAATATCTATCACTGGCTGTATAAAAAAATATGATAATCAAGACAAATCAGACAATAACTACAGTGATTAATTACTTATGTCTAGTCTATTCCGCCCTGAAGCCTTATCCGCCAAAAAAGTAGACTGGGCGGGTAAGGTTGTGATAGTAACGCCGATTAGCTTTGCTTTTTTGACGTTTTGTGCGTTTATGGCAGGGCTTGTACTGATTATATTTTTGGTATGGGGCGAGTACACCAAACGCAGCACAGTCAAAGGTCAGCTGATTCCTGACAAAGGATTGGTGCAAGTCTATACCACAACAGCAGGAGTTATTATAGAAAAATATGTATCAGAAGGTCAGGCGGTTAAGGCAGGAGATATGCTATATAAAATCTCTACCACTCGTCATACCGATGCAGGTAATGTACAAAGTATTATAGATAAAGAGCTCGCCTTTAAAAGACAGCTGATAGAACATGAAATCACTCGCACCAAGCAAGCTCAAGCTGCCGAAAAAAGAAATATTGCAAATACTATAGAGCGTCTACAAGTAGACATGGATAAACTACAAGCTCAAATAGAGCTACAAACCCATCAAGTTGCCATTGCCAAAGAGACTTTAGCACGATATGAATTTGCTATGCAAAGTGAGGCTGTATCTAAGCAAGAACTAGAATCACAAACAATGGCATACAATACACAGTTAAATGGTCTGACCGCCCTTGAGCGAGAAAAGGAGATGATTGCTAAGCAAATCAAAGAGCAAACCATCGCCTTATCCCGTCTAGAACATGAACATAGAACAACACTTCTACAATATGAACGCACATTGTCTGACAACAAAAGCGATAGCATCCAAAACCAAGCCAACGATACTTTGATTATCAAAGCCCAAGTAGATGGTGTGGCAAGTGTCGCTCATGCCGATGTGGGGCAATTTGTGGATAGTAGTCAGTCACTTGTAAGCATCCTACCTAATGACAGCTATTTGATTGCAGTGATGTATGTACCGAGTCGTGCTATTGGTTTTGTTAAGACGGATGATGAAGTATTGCTTCGCTATGTAGCGTATCCTTATCAGAAATTTGGACATGCCAAGGGGCGTATTATCTCTGTTGCCAAAACTGCTCATGCAGGACAAAATTTACCCACCATTGGCACAGTATCAGCCACTGAACAAATCGCCAATGAACCGATGTATGTCATCAAAGCACATTTAGATAAGCAAACCATAACAGCCTATGGCAAAGAACTACCCCTAGCAGTTGGCATGACCTTGGAGGGTGATGTCATGCATGAAACACGCAAATTATATGAATGGGTGCTTGAACCGCTATATAGTCTCACAGGTAAAATTTAAATCAATCAATTTGTCATAGGTGCAATTACACCTTTTTTTGTTGTCAAAGTTTTTATGGACAATCTTAGTCATGGATTTTTTAAAACGCATTAATTTTGGTTTATCAGCCAAACTGCCCGTTATTTTACAAACCGAATCTGCTGAATGTGGTCTAGCCTGTCTTGCTATGATAGCTCATTATCATGGGTATCTTACTGATTTATGGAGTTTACGCCAAAAATATCCTATTTCTCAAAAAGGTGCAACTTTGCACACGCTTATTAAGATTGCTGGGCAAATGAAGCTTAGCACGCGCCCTTTAAGGCTGAAACTGAATGAGCTTAATCAGCTGCGTACGCCGTGTATTCTGCATTGGGATATGAATCACTTTGTGGTATTAAAATCTGTATCCAAAACTAAAATTACCATCTTAGACCCAAGTGCTGGACAAAGACTAATGACACTTCAAGAGGCGTCAGATCATTTTACAGGAATAGCCCTAGAGGTATGGGCGGATAGTGATTTTGAGAAAAAAGAAGATAAGGCCAATATTCGTTTATCCAAACTGATTGGTGAGATAAAAGGACTTTACAAATCCTTAGGTCAGATATTGATTTTAGCATTAGTATTAGAAGTATTTGCACTAACCAGCCCATTTTTTATGCAGTGGGTGATTGATCATGCCATTGTGTCGGCTGACAAGGATTTATTAACCACGCTTGTTATCGGTTTTGGTATATTAATGCTCTTAACACAACTGACAAGCTTGCTTCAGTCATGGATAAGTATGTATATTTCTACTACACTCAACATCCAATGGAAAGCTAACGTTTTTCATCATTTAACACATCTGCCCAGCCAGTTTTTTCAAAAAAGGCATTTGGGCGATATTATTTCTCGCTTTGGAGCAATTGATAGCATTCAGTCTACGCTGACCACAACTTTTTTAACCGTTGTCTTAGATAGTGTGATGACAGTATTTACACTTGTATTAATGTTCTTTTATAGCCCAACTCTGGCATGGATTGCAGTAGGTGCAATGATAATCTATGGACTCCTGCGCTTTCTCTGGTATACACCCCTAAAGCAAGCTACCGAAGAGCAAATTATACATGCAGCTAAGCAGAGTACGCATTTTATGGAGACTATGCGCGGTATTCGTGCTATTAAACGTTTTAATAAGGAAGATATAAGAAAGAGCACATGGCTTACCTTATTTGTTAATACCATCAATGCAGGACTTTATACCCAAAAATTAGGGCTTATGTTTGGATTTATTAATGGTATCATCTTTGGTTTTGAAAATCTCATTATTATTTATTTAGGTGCAAACTTAGTCATTGATGGTACTTTTACAGTTGGTATTTTAATGGCATTTATCGCCTATAAAAACCAGTTTGGTGGACGAGTGAGCAATCTAATAGATAAATTTATTGAAGTAAAAATGTTAAACTTGCATGGTGAAAGGTTAGCAGATATTGTTTTAGAAAAAACAGAAAAAAATGACTATCTATCCCCAATAGAGCCAAAAGATAAACTGGTGTATGATATACAAGTAAACAATCTATCCTTTGCTTATAATGATGACGAACCCTACATTATTGACAATTTAAGTTTTCACATCAAAGATAAAGAATCGGTAGCCATCGTTGGGGCAACAGGTTGTGGAAAGAGTACACTGATGAGCTTACTTATGGGTGAACTCACGCCAAAATCAGGTGACATTAAAATTGCAGGAAAAATCCATCACAGTATGGCAGAATTAAATGCTCGTGGCATTATTGCTAGCGTCAACCAAGACGATACGCTATTTGCCGGTTCTTTAATTGAAAATATTAGCTTTTTTGATGATAAGATAGACAATGAATGGGTGGAACAATGTGCCATTATGGCAGGCATTCATGATGAAATCATGGCAATGCCTATGGGCTATCAAACACTCGTAGGTGATATGGGCAATGTACTATCAGGAGGTCAAAAACAAAGAATTTTTATTGCTCGTGCCCTATATCGTAGACCAAAAATTTTATTTTTAGATGAAGCAACAAGTCATTTGGATGTTAAAAAAGAGTATCAGATTAATGAAATGATTAAATCACTAGGTATCACACGAGTAATGATAGCACACAGGCCTGAAACGATTAAGAGCGCTGATTGGGTACTGAACCTTGGTTAATAAATTATTCAATATATACTAATTACCAATTCTAACATAAAGTTATAAAAATTTAATTAATAACATATGTTGACAGGTACTATTTAATGTACTAAGATTTTACTATGAAATATAAAAAGTTACCCATTGCCTTGGCTTGTAATGGCAACGTTTCTATATTAAATAAGGAATATATTATGCGTGAATTATTATTAGATGAAGTTAGATCAATAAGTGGCGGCAGTCGTTGGTCAGTCAATGGCATGGGCGCAATTAATCCTAATAGATTGTCATATGGTGGTTTTAATATTGGTTATAATGTTAACAACCAAGGGATTAGTGCATCAGCAAATATAAATGTAGCTCGTATTGATGGGAAAACTCATTGGGGAGATAGAGGGATTATGGTTGGAGTTACTAAAAAATGGTAAAGACAATAGGTTTAGCATGGATATTTATTTGTTTAGCAATAGTGGGATGTTCTACCAATCCTGTTCAAAAAAATAATGTAGATCGTTATGAATTGTATAACCCTAATTGTGCACGTTTTGCACAACATATACCCATACCCGATCGGTTAAATAGTGCAGACTATCAAGAAAGAATGGATATCTCCAATTTATGCAAAAATAGTAGCGCAGCTCAATAATAGCAAATCCGAGCACTTTAACAACTTGAATAAGCTTAACTAAGCGATGATGAAGATTGTTTGTGACTAAACGTAATTGATATAACAAAATCACTTAAATGGTTTAATAACCTACCGCCCAAACCCAAAACTCTTGCCCATGTCTAGGATTTTTTGTTGGTTTGCAATAAGCTCATTAGCCTGTTGTTCTCGTTGTTTAATTTGGCGTTCTGTGTCGTCAATCTGTCTATTAGCCTCTGCAATTGCTTGTTCTGATTGGTCAAAGAGTGATTGACTGTGGTTAATTTCTGTATCTGCTCGCTCTGTTTGGTGTTTGTCTCGGTAAGCTCGTTTAATTGCTGTTCTAGCTTGGCCAGCAAATTGTCGTAGTCGTTCATAAAGCTGTTGTACATTGGTGAAAAAATCCTGTCTTTTTTGTTGAATGGCGTTTAAAGGCTCTACAATGCGTTTTAAGCGTGTTTTTTGTGTGGATGGTATCATTAACCATTTTTGCTTTTGATAGGGCTTGTAGGCTCTCTCATGGCGTTTATTTGCGTATTTTGATTGTGCACCCACCGTTTTTGTTGGCAAATACTTCCGCTTTCTTGTTTTTGGTCGCCATGTAGTAAAATTTCTCGTCTTGCTGTATGTTGAATTGGTTTAATACTTTTGGTGGCAGGGGCATTTGGTCTATGGTTGCCTGTATTTGAGCTTGTTCGGCTCTCATATCTTTTAAACTCTTGTATGTCCATAGGGCGGTCAATCCCATGACTAAGATTATCGCCAACAGTTGTAGGTTCGTTTGGTGGTCGCTGATAGAGTTTGATATTAAACGCTCGCTTTCTCTCAATTTTTGCTGTAAGGATTGTTCTAGTGTCGTCAATTCGTTTTGTACGATTTGTTCGGTAGTTTTGGCTCGCTCGTTTTCTGCTGAATAGTCTTGGCTAAATCTGAAATTGTCTGCATAAATTTCCCCTTTTGGGCGGATATTTCGCCCATTTTCGTTGGTTGGGTCTTTGATACTGATTGAGTTAGGGGTAATTCTCGCCACAGATAGCCCTAAATCGCTCTGTATGGCGTTTAAAACGCCTTGACGGTCTATTACCCTACCTTGTCCCATTTCGTTCATCAGATAGCCTGTAATCGCTTTCTGTAACGCCTTTTTGTCTTTGGGTAGGTTGTATTTGGTCGTTAGTGGTTGGCGATTGGCTGGGTTGTTAGGGTCAGTCAAATCATATTTGACATTGGTATGGTCTTTGAATGCGTTTACCCGCTTTCTGTCCACACTGTCAAAATAAGGGTTTAATGCCTTACCTGTGGTCAATTCAATCTTTGGAATGACAAAATTAAGCTCTAAACGCCCTTTGTCTTTATGCTCAACCCAACAGATATCATATTGGTCTTGTTCTAGACCACACAAAAGGGCTTTTTCAAAGTCCGCCATGATTTCTTTTTTGGTTTTGTCTTCTAGGTCTTTTTCTTCAAACGATAGTACGCCTACGGTATATTTGTGCTTAAAGTTCAGGCTGTCGGCTAATTGCTGTGTTAGCTTAGGGTCGCCTTGCAGTACTTTGGCATGTTCTCTGTTGCCATGTTTGCCTAACAGGTAGTTCATGGTTGCCAAACAAGTTCCGTTCCCTTTGTTAGGTAAAAACTTGACAATTACTGGTTATGCTCCAAAAGTTTGTCCAGTTGTTCCCTAATGGTGGCTAATTCTGCGGTTAATCTCAAAAGGTTGATAATATCGCCCCTTGCTTGCTCGGTGTTGGCAATGTGTACGATTTGGTTAAGATTACCCCCAATTTTAGCCAGTTGCCGAAGTAGTTCAGGGTCTGCTGTCTTAATTGGACTTTTCTTTGGGGTTTTGGTTTCTAAGCAAGTATTTCTAATCCAAGTTGCAAGCTCTGCCCCTGTTTTTTTGTCCAGTAAAATCTGATGTTCTTGGTCGGTCAATCTGATTTTGACTTCTTTGGTGCGTTTGGGCGATTTCATTGTTAAAAATTCCAATATTGCAAAAGTAATGACAATGCACGCCTATTGTCATATTTTAAAATTTTAGTGTAATGTGCGTGCAATGCGTTACTTTTTTCTTTTGTCTTTTAACTGGGGGTTTGGGGGAATTTCCCCTTACAAGCTTTTAAGTACCTAAAGGGTGCTTAAAGTATGATTTCCCTTTATATCTTTTGTTAATTTTACTATGGCGATCTGTTGAAAAGACAAAAGAAAGAGGATTTTAGTTTAAATTTGAAAATTTTTAATTTTTTAAAAAAAGAAGAATTTCGGTATTGTTTAATTGTATAAATAATATTGTAATATTGTCGGACACCTCAAAGCCTTATGTAGCAATGGATACAGAGCCTAAAGTGTAGAAGTCTACCACTTCAAATGTAGAACTACATAAAAAGAGATTTACACTATAAAAAAAGTAGTGTTAAAATGAACCAAATTTTATTTTTTAGGGCTAATCATGGAGCGTCTTTTTACTGAAAAAGTAGATAAATCTTTAAGTGTGATAAAACACAACACACTGGTTGAAGCTGGTTATCATTTGTCGCCAGTACCACACAATCTGATGACATTGGCAGTTACTAAGGTCAAAAGGAGTGAAATTGGACTGCCTGACCATGATAAGACAGGTGAAGTGGTCGTAACCGCTGACGAGTACGCCAAAATTCATGGCATAGATATTAGAACTGCTTACAAGGATTTAAAAAAGCGGTATTGGAGCTTGAAAATGCGTCCATACGGTGTGATGCTTACTATGACTTCAATGCTACTTCACGGCTAACGCAGGAACAACGAACAGATATAGCCCTAAATTCTGACAGATACCATTCAAATGTGATTATTGGTACTAAGCCAAAGCACGGCAATTATGCCAAAATGAAACTCCATATCAAACTAGTGGATAGAGTGGGTTACAGCGAAGAGGGGTCATTTGTCTATTTTCGATTTAGCGATGATGTGATGTATTTGATTGATAATAGTGAGATTGATTACACAGCTTATCCTTACGATAAAACCATAGACATGAATATTACACCCATGAAGCGAATGTATGAAATGGCTTGTAAGTGGGTAAAAATTGGTACTTGCAAAAAAAGCGTGGACGATTGGCGACACTTCTTTGGATTATCTGATAAATATGGCAAAATTGCTGAATTCAAAAGATGGGTTATTGAACCTGCGATTAAGGGGGTAAATAAACAAGGCGAATTTGAATTAACCCTTGAACAACAAAAACTAGGCAAAACAATCACACACTTAATCGTAAAAATCAAAGATAAAAGACCCAATCAAGCACAAATTGAAAGCAAAGATAAAGACCCCAACATCCCAAGCATTTTACATGGTTTGACCGACAAAGAACTTGCTATCGTCCACCAAAAAGTCGCTGACTATATCATCCATTTGGAGAGTAAGGGCGAATTAGTGAACGATTTTCATAGAAAAAACATTGAGCAAAAAGCCATTGCCGACCGTTGGGGGCTTGATGAACATTATGAGCAGTTGCAAAAAGCCGAAAATGAACGCCTAGCACGCAAAGCGGAGCAGGATAGGGAAAGACAAGCCAAACTGGCAGAGCAAGCAGAAAAACAACGCCAAGAAGCTGAAAACGCTGAATTCATCGCTTATTTTGAGAGGTTACCCCAAGATGAACAAACTCGGATTATTGATGAAGTTCAAAAACTGATTAACCCTGTTATGCAGTCAATTTTTGATAAAGATACGGTAGGTAACACCGCCTACAAAAATCCGATGGTAAGACATTATTTTAGGCAAGTTATGGGGGTGTAGTAGGCTTGATTACCTTAAATTTCTCTCATATAATTATTCCTTTAATTCAAGAAAAGGAAGATTGATGCGCGAATTATCTTTAAGTGAGATTGGTATGGTAAGTGGTGGAGCAGGAGCTGTTGTTGAAGGTGCAGTAATGGGTACAGGTGTTGGTGTAGTTGCTAGGGGGCAAATATTGCCGTAACAGGAGCAAAAAAAAAATCATGTCTGACATCTCCACAAATTCTGTGAGAGCAGCAATGGGTACTGGTGCTCTAGCAGGTAGTATTAATGGTTTTACCCAAGCGGCTGTAAAAATATCTCAAGACAAAGCTGGCACAAACTACCAATAAATCCAATTCAAATCGGATAAAAATATAATGAATCAAACGGTTTTTATTTTAATTTCAGCTGTTGTATTTGGCTTGATTTTTTATACCACCTGCACATCCATAGAAAAAATGTTTAATTTTGAAAACCACAATTTTAGAGCTTATATGTGTTTAGTATGTATGGGGTGTATTGTGGCTTCATTTTATCTTTATGAAAATGGTTGGCATTGGTTTATGTTATTTTCTAAATAATACAGATATGAGTAAGAATTTCAATAAGTTAGATTTTCTCAACAATTGCCACGATAAAAAGCCTATCGTTATTAAAAATTACTTTGACGTCAGTAGGTTATCTTGGAATAAAATTAACCCCACTCTCAACACCTTTAAGAGAGATTGAAACAAAGAAGGCATGAACTTAAACTTTAATCAAAGACCAAAAAGATTAGAGGATAAGCCATGCCCATTGACGAATTTATCATTAAAATCTATCTAATGGTAGATGACTATTATAAAAAGATTGTAACAAACCGCCTAAGACAAGGCGGATATACACCTAAGCTCACTGACAGGGACATCATCACCATGGAGTTAGTGGGTGAGTTTTTACAAATGGACACCGACTCACAAATCCATCAGTATTTTAAACAGCATTGGCAAGCATGGTTTCCCAATCTAGGCTCATACCCAAACTTCGCCAAGCAGTGCGTCAATTTGTTACAGGTAAAAACTTTCATACAACAGCATATTATTAAACAGCATGGGCAAGACAATATCCACTTTATTAGAGCTAGAGATTTATGGCATTTGTCTTACAGATTTATGCGTAAAATATTGGCTTATAACTTCTGCTTTGTGATTAATAAACAGTTAGGCAATCCCCCACTTCAGTTTGAGCTGCTTATTTCAAGTTGAGAGTGGGATTAAAAATAATGAATAATACACTGCTTAATCATCATTGGTTGGCAGTATTTGGCAAGCAACCAAACCACCGCAGGGATAAATTTGGTTCAAGTGCTTACCAAAAAACCAACGCCTAAGAGATGCTTAACCCAACCTTCTTATCCATCAAGGAAAATCGTCATCTCAAATCAGCTTTGGGGGAAATAGTTATCTAAGCCTTCTTTGATGCCTGAACTGATCACACCTTTTAGAGGTTTAGCAAACAGTCCAAGTTTAGCTTGAAAGGTGATTTTATCAGCAGTCAAAGTTGCTTGAGCGTCGACACCTGCTTTATGAATGCTTACATTGTCTTGGTTGTTACCTTTGATATAGTTGATATTTAGCCCAAACTGATTTTCGGCCTCTTGTAGCCATGCTTGTGCTTTCGCTCTGGCACTTTCAAAATCCAAACCATGCTGACGCTCAAAATAAATATCACTCATAAAAACCTTTTTACCTTAGTTAATGAAACTCAATTGATTGACCATTGTAGCGTATTTTATCTTCAGTTTAGGTGCTATTTTGTCACTTATTGTATCATCAATGAATTTAGGTTTTTGGTAAGGTGACACCTGTTTGACCTTGATATTTACCACCACGATCTTTATAAGAAATTTGGCACACATCATCAGCATCTGATTGGAAAAATAGCATCTGTGCCACACCCTCACCAGCATAGATGCGTGCTGGCAAATTGGTGGTATTGCTAAATTCTAAGGTTACATGCCCCTCCCATTCAGGCTCAAGTGGCGTGACATTGACAATGATTCCACAGCGTGCATAAGTGGATTTGCCCAAACAGATCGTCAGTACATCTCTTGGGATGCGAAAATACTCAACAGTGCGCGCCAAAGCAAATGAATTTGGTGGAATGATACATTCATCACCAATGATGTCAATAAAACTGCGATCATCAAAGTTTTTGGGATCTACGATGGCTGAATGCACATTGGTAAATACCTTAAATTCATTAGCACAGCGTACATCATATCCATAGCTTGAGGTGCCGTAGCTGACCAACTTTTGACCTTGTGCATTGTAGCGTACCTGCTCAGGCTCAAACGGCTCAATCATGCCATAACTTTCGGCCATTTGACGAATCCAGCGATCTGATTTAATAGACATTATTTACTCTTATGTGTTTAAATTTGTTTTTATTATAGAGCATTTACCCCATCTTTTGTAGTGCTTATTAAAACAAATCTGCTCTAAAAACCACCAACCCACCCACCATGTTTCTGGAGAATTTATGGTCTGATGCTTGTGAAATTCTTGACATCTGCTAATATATTGAGCATGGATTTATGGATAAAATAAGCACACAGGACGACTGGCATGAATTGCTTTGACTTTAGTACCGCACCTTATAATACACTGCCAATCATCAAAGGCAAGTGCTTGAAAAAGCAACAGATATTATCTTTTTTGATGATAATGCCGCCATCATTGAAGCACAAGATAGTATTGATACTTTGTATATCATCATCAAAGGTATGGTCAAAGAAATTGATGCCAGTGGCGAGATATTGGCACTGTATCACCCTTCAGATAGCTTTGATACACGGGCGCTGTTTGGACAGTCTTATCGGCATAGTTTTATTGCCGTTGAACAAAGTTTATTATACGCCATGCCCAAAACCATCATCCGTACACTCATCGAAGAAAACAGCGAATTTGGTGCTTACTTTTTTGCCAATATTGCCGATAAGCTCAAAAATCAATCAGATCATCGCCGTGAAAATGAGCTGACTGGATTATTCACTGCCAAAGTGCGTGATGCTTATCGCTCATATGATGAGTTGTATGATGGCTCAATTGGTTTGATTGCCGCTGCCAAAATCATGCAGATAAATAAATCCAAATCCTTACTCATCCACCACGATGGTAAATCGGTCTAGTAACCGAGTCGGCATTTCGTGATGCCTTCATTCACTCATCAGGCACGCTTAACCCCAATGATGCCACACATCTGTGGGCACATTTTGATTTGGTTTGTGCCGATGCCGATGATTTTATGTTCAGTGCTTTATTAAAAATGATGAATCATCGCATTCAGAGGGTGGTCGTTACCGCCAATGGTGATCCCATTGGTGTACTTGAACAAATTGATATTTTGGCATTTTTGTCCAATCACAGTCATTTGATTGCCGAAAAATTGGAAGTTGCAACCAATTTGGATGCTCTCACCCAAGTGGCATCACAGATGAACCACACCATCTCAGCACTCTACGCCAATGGCATGCAAGCCAAACAATTAGCCCAGCTCATGCAGGTACTTAATAGCCGTCTGTTTGAAAAAGCATGGCAAATGATTGCACCTGCCAATCTTGTCGCCAATACTTGTTTGGTCGTGATGGGTTCTGAAGGTCGGGGCGAACAAGTTTTAAAAACCGATCAAGATAATGCGTTGATATTGTCCGTGATGGCATTGATATGCAAATGATGCAGCCTTATGCTGAGCGTTTTTCTGGCATTTTGGCGGAGTTTGGATATCCACCTTGCTTAGGTAAAATTATGGTCAATAATCCATCATGGTGCCAGTCGGTCAGTGAATTTAAACAAACCGTAGGCAGCTGGTACAAAAACCCCACGCCTGATCATATGATGAATTTGGCAATTTTTATGGATGCCAAATCCGTCAGTGGTGATGAGGCACTACTAAAAGAAGTACGCACGCACCTAAGTGGCTATTTGGACAGCGATGTGGGGATGCTGATGAGTTTTACACGGGCAGTTAATCAGTTTGATGAAGATGGGCGTGGATTTTTTGCACAAATTTTGGGTCACAAAAGCACAAAATGGATATTAAAAAATGGGAATATTCCCTGTGGTGCATGGCACTCGTGCATTGGCACTCAAAGCAAAAATTAGTAAGACCAACACTTTTGAACGCATCGCACGGCTATCTCAGATGGGTTTAATCGAACAACAGCTTAGCCAAGATGTCTCAGAGGCATTGGCTTATCTGATGAACACACGCCTAAAAAATGAACTTTTGGCACTCAAGCACAACCAAGAGCTTGCCCCAAACCACATTAATACCGAAAATTTATCCACACTTGAGCGAGATTTATTAAAAGATGCGTTACAAGTTGTGAGGCAATTTAAGCACCATGTCAGTAGCCAGTTTAATCTACACTATGCTTAAGGTGCGTTATGTTTGATAAATTAATACATCACTATTATCGCCGTCAGCTTAAAGATAAACGCTATGAATTTTTGTATGACACGCATCCTGATGAGTTGGTCAGCTTTGATTGTGAGACAACCAGTCTTACCGTCTCTGAAGCCCAAATTATCTCTATCGGTGCTGTCAAAATCCGTGGCAATCGCATCTTAACCAGTGAGACCTTTGAAATTTTAATCAAGCCTGAGGGCATGATACAAGCAACCAATGTCACCATCCACGGACTAAGACCCAAGGACTTAAGTGGCGGTGTCAAGGTAGATTTTGCCATTGAGCAATTTTTACAGTTTGTGGGTGGACGACCGCTTGTGGGGTATTTTTTGGAATATGATGTGGCGATGGTGAATAAGTTTTTAAAACCCATGCTGGGTATCAAACTGCCACAGCCAAAAATTGAAGTGTCTCGGCTGTTTTATACCCAAGAAACCAAAAACAAATACTATGACAGCTATGTTGATTTGACCATGGCAGGCATGATTAAATCCTTGGGGATGCCTGACCTACCAAGGCATGATGCTTTGAACGATGCCATCAATGTGGCAATGATGTACCTTACCTTAAAGCATCGAAAAGTATAGCTAAATTGTAAGCAGGCTAAACAAACCACACCCCCATTTGGTTTACCAAATAAAATCACCGTCTTATCGTCCGCCTACCAGTGTGACCAAAGTCGCTGTCATCATGATACCAGCCAAGGTACCAGTACTGGTGCTAAAAATGCTGTCATAATGCCATTTAAAATCAGACCCAATGTCGCATAAGCCACATAACGCCCGCCCAGCTGCATTGAGCGTACCGTACCAAGCGCATGAGATGCCGAACCAAGTGATAACCCCATGCCCATTGGTAATCTCATGCCTGATTTATAAAGTATCCAAACACCAAAAATCTGACCTACCACGCCTGCAATCAGCACCGTTGCCGCTGTAATGCCGATAATTCCACCCAAAGCTTGGGTAACCTCGATGGCAATCGGCATCGTCACAGACTTCGCTGCCGTTGCGATCATGCTATCATAACTACCGCCCAACGCCCGTACAATCCACACACCAGAGACGATACCAACAAGACTTGCCACAAATTGAGACACCAAAATCGGCAGCCACTGTACACGAATTTTTTGCCATTGAATATACAAAGGCACTGCCAAACACACAACCACAGGCTGAAGCCAAAAGGTGATATAGCTACTGGCTTGTTCAAACGCCTGCCATTTGATATTGGCAAATTTTAAAATCAAGATAACAACAATGGTCGTTACCAAAGTTGGGTTAATCAACGGCTGGTTGAAGCGTGCTCTTGCCCATAGTGTCAGCTCAAACACACCCATCAAAAGCATCAGTAGTAAAAATGGACTGGTAGACAGCGTCTGGTACAGTGTTACAAATTTATCCATCTGACTTATCTGCCTTGGTTTTTGGTGGTTTGAGCGTGAGATTTTTGAAGCTTTCTTAGCCAAGTGTATGAGCCTGCCGAGGTTAGTAGCACCAAAATTGTGCTGGTACTCACACCGACGATCAGCACCCAAAAATCATCTCGAATAATGTCTAGATATTGCATGATCGAAATACAAGCAGGTACAACAAGTAGCACCAAATAATCCATGAATACTTTGGCAAGTTTTTCGATGGTGGCAAGCTTAACTATGCCTACCTGCAATGCCAAAAATAATAAAATCAGTCCAACGACGCTCGGCGGCAGCAATAAATCAAATAAACCTACGATGAGCTGACCTAGAAATAAGCACCCAAATACAATCATTATCGCCTTTAAGATCATGACATATCCTTATACTGTATCGCCATATGACCGATGAAAATCAAGACTTAAGCCCCATGGCATAAGTTGCCACCAAAGGCTTGATGCCTGGCACTTTATCAAAACAAATCAAGCCCACATTACGCACAAATCTCATCACAGGATTGGGGTGGCAAAAGCTGCCAACGACGGTATCACAGAATTTAATGACGCGTTTTTGGTCTTTTTGGCGAGCATTTTCATAACGGATCAAGCGATCATATTGTCCCAAATCCACCTGACTGCCTTCTTTGGCAACCGCTTTTGCCAGCATATTTGCCAGTGTATACGCATCTCTTAGACACAAATTAAACCCTTGACCTGCCACAGGGTGTAGCGTATGGGCAGCATTGCCCATAATGACAAAACGACCTGATACCTGACGATGTGCTAGCACTTTGGTCAGTGGATATGCCCCACGCTTACCTGTCGCCACAAATCGCCCTGCTGCCGTACCAAAAACTGTTTGGAGTGTCTGAAGGTAATACTCATCATCGCTTAAATACCGCCCTTCTTCGCCTTTTGGACAAATAAACACCACCGAGCGGCGATAACCTGCCGTCTGCCCTGTGCCACCATCGCCCATACCATCTGTCAAAGGCAGCACCGCCAAAGGCCCAGCCTCACTAAAGCGTTCAATTGCCGTATGTTTATGTGCTTTGTCAGTTTGTACCACACCAACGATACCAACCTGCTCATAGTCATGAATATCAACACCGATATTCAATCGTTGACGCACCGCCGAATGCTGTCCATCACAAGCCACCACAAGTGGCGCTGTTAAGGTTTTGATTTGACCTGTATCAAATTTTACTGTAATGCTTGCATGAGCTTCATCTTGAGCGATATCAATCACACTTGCACCATCATATAAGTTGATCAAGGGACTATCCTTGACTGCCAATAACAACTGCCTGCCTAAATGTGCATTTTCCATCACTTGCCCAAAGCTTTCCACACCTTCTTCATCTTTATTTAAGGTGGCATGCCCAAAGCTGCCAAGCTCACTGATGTTAACTTGGTCAATATGGCATGCATGACTCTGAAGATACGCCCAAAGCCCAATTTCTTGATAAATTTGCACAGTACGGCGTGACAGTGCTGTATTACGGCTGTCTAAATACTGCGTGCGTGCGTTATCTTCATCAGGCTCAATGGTCGGATAACGATGATGCTCAACAAGTGTGCTTTTAATGCCATGATGTGCCAACAATAAAGCAAATGATAAGCCGACATGACCACCGCCAACAATCAATACCATCTTTTGAGTCTGTGCCATATCATTTTTCCTGCTTGTCTTGGAGATTAAAAGTGAATATTTTAGCATTTTTATAGAATAATTTGGCAAAATTGGCTGATTATTTAATCAGGATAACTCTTAGGTAGCTTATCTTAGATCATTTAAGTTCTTAGGTCATTTAAGTCATCAAAAACCCAAAAATAAGCCATTGATAAATGACATAACATGTATTATAAAAATTATCTAAAGTCAAAGCTCAAGCCTTATTCGCCTGATCTGTGCTACAATAGACAAAAACTTCAGCCAAAATCAGACTATGACTGCCCTTCATTCCCGCCTACCAACCTTGAGTGAAAAATTCACCATTGCCATGATTGGATTTTTTGCATTTTTGCAAGTGTATTCAGTTCAGGCGATTTTACCTGTACTGATGATAGATCTTAAGGCAACTGAAGTTCAAGCAGGAATGGCGGTAGGTGCGACCGTGCTTGCCATTGCACTGATATCGCCATTTATGGGTATGCTGTCTGATGCTGTTGGTAGAAAACCATTCATCGTAAGCTCATTACTTATGCTTGCTCTGCCAACAGCACTGATTGGCATGGCAAGTAGTATCCATGAAGTGATTTTTTGGCGGTTTTTGCAAGGGGTAAGCGTGCCTGGCATTACGGTAGTTTTGATTGCTTATATCAGTGAAGAATACAGCTCAAGACTGACAACTATGATGTCACTTTATGTATCAGGGACGGTACTTGGTGGTTTTAGTGGGCGGTTTTTTGCAGGGCATTTGGAGCATTTTATTGGTTGGCGTTATGGCTATATAGTGATGGCAATATGCACATTAATCGGTGCGATTTGGGCATATAAATCCCTACATCGTTCACAAAATTTTATCATTTCTGAGAATTTTCGTACTGCATTTGCCACATTATTCTCACACACCAAAAATCTTCATGTCATCTGTAGTGGATTTTTGGGAGCGTGCGTTTTGTTTAGTTTGGTGGGCTGTTTTACATTCATCAATCTTCATTTATCAGAAAGCCCGTATCTACTCACGCCTGCCGATCTTGCCAATATTTTTGCCATTTATTTGATTGGTATGGTCATCACACCATTATCCACACGCGTGGTGATACGCTTTGGCATGACCTCAACGATACTGTTGGCTATCCTTGTTTCTATCACAGGCCTATTAATGACATTGTTTATGCCTTTGGGTATAGTTATTATGGGACTAACTTTAATGTCCTCTGGTGTGTTCATCACTCAGTCTGCAACCATCAGCTATTTGACCAGCCATGTCAGCGAGGGTCGGTCTTTGGCGTCAGGGCTGTATTATATGGGTTATTATGGCGGTGGCTTCATTGGTGCTTGGGCGTGTGCCTTAGCTTATGCCCAAGGCAAATGGCTTTGGACAGTTGGGCTAATCTTGGTGGTTCAGCTGATTGCTTTGGGCGTTGTGACCTTATTCATGCGTAAGCACGCTTAGCCAATTTTTAAATCAACCTTACATGCAGCTTAGTTTTTAATCATGAAGTCATTATGATATGTGATACCAAGCCATTCATTCCAAAAATGCAAGACAACTTTTTTAATCGCTGCTATTTTATTTTTTCTTAGCAGCAAGCATCGCTTGAATATTTGCCAGATAGTTTTCAGCGACTTTTTTAGGATCTTCTTTTTTGGTAACAGCACCAGATAGATACTCTGCTGGCAACTCATCAAGAAATCTTGAGGGTGTCACCGCCTTAAAATCCGCTCCAGATCGTCGCTGTTTACATAGCAATAAAGTCAGCTCACTTTTGGCTCTGGTGATACCAACATACATTAAGCGACGCTCTTCTTCGATATTAGCACTCATGATTGAATTGACATGCGGTAACAGTTTTTCTTCACAGCCAATGATGTAGACATAATCAAATTCAAGACCTTTGGCGGCATGTAGCGTCATCAGATTAACTTTGTTGGTATTTTCTTCTTCTTGTTGCTGTTCAAGCATATCCAACAAAACCATCTTGCGAATCACAGCATCAATGGTCTTATCATGCTCATCATCAGCTCGATTAATCAGTGCAGCGATACTTAAGTATAAGGCTTCAATGTTATCTAAGCGCCCCTTTTCTTGTTGGGGATTTTTGGAGCTTTCTTTGACATAGTCAATATAACCTGTCTCAGTAATCATCTGACGCACCAAGGGCATAGGATCGCTATTATCATGTAGCTGATGCGTATAATAATTAATAAACTCCCCAAAAGATTCAATGATCGCACCTGCCTTAGCACCCAATGCGTCCTTAACACCTGCACGAGTACACGCACCAAGCAGCGATGTGCCGCAGTGCTGTGCAAACAGTCCAAGTTTTTCAAGTGTCACAGAACCGATACCACGCTTAGGTGTATTAATCACTCGCAAAAATGCCGCATCATCATCAGGATTAATAATAATACGAAGATAACCCATCAAGTCCTTGATTTCGGTACGCGCAAAAAATGAAGTACCACCAGATAATTTATACGGAATCTCAAGCTGTCTTAGCTGAGCTTCCAATGCCCTAGCCTGAAAGTTGCTGCGATACAGCACCGCATATTTATCCCAAGTCTGGTTATTGCGTAGTCGATGCGTCAAAATTTCTTTGGCGACTCGTTCAGCTTCATCAAAATCATTATTACAAGTGATAACACGGATTTTTTCACCATCACCTTTATCAGACCAAAGCGATTTTTCAAACATATGCTCATTATTGGCGATGACCGCATTGGCAGCACCCAAGATGTGATTGGTTGAGCGATAGTTTTGTTCCAATTTTACCACCTCAAGATTGGGGAAATCTTGCTTTAAAAGTGCCATATTTTCAGGTTTAGCACCTCGCCATGTATAAATTGACTGGTCATCATCGCCCACGACTGTAAATCGTCCAAGACGCCCAACCAATAGTTTAATTAACTCATACTGTGCGGTGTTGGTATCTTGATATTCATCCACCAGCAGATAGCGGATACGATTTTGCCATTTATCTTTGACCTCATGACTTTCCCTTAAGATACGCACAGGCATGGCAATCAAATCATCAAAATCCACCGCATTATACGCTCGCAAATTACGCTCGTATAATTCATACAAATGCACAAAACCAAGATCTTCAGGGTCATCGAGCGTTTCAGCGGCATCTTTGGGTGCAATGAGGTCATTTTTCCAATCAGAGATTTTCTTGATGGCTTCATGCACCAGTTCACGGCGTTCAGCACCGCTTAAATTATCACGCACCATCAGTTCTGCAAGCAGACGCTGGCAGTCATCTGCATCCAAAATTGAAAAATTGGGTTTTAATGATGTGTGTTTTAATTCATAGCGTAAAAATTGCAGCCCAAACTGGTGAAATGTTGAAACAGTCAATCCACGAGATTTTTCATGAGATAAAATCTTTTGAACGCGTGATTTCATCTCACGCGCCGCTTTATTTGTAAAAGTCACTGCCGTGATACGATCGGCAGGAATGCGGCAATTTTCGATCAAATGGGCAATCTTTTGGGTGATAACCGATGTCTTTCCTGAGCCAGCACCAGCCAGTACAAGTAGCGGACCTTGGGTGTGATTTAACGCTTCTAATTGGCGAGGATTTAGCTTACTCATGGTTGCCTTATATTTGACAATTAAGCGATTGGCGACAATCAGCACTTAATTGCTGTGAGTTAATAATAAAAATAAATCCGTATTATAAAAGATTTTTGGCAGTTTCCCAAATAAATTCGGCCAATTTATGCACAAGTAAATTTGATTTGGTGAATTCTTCCAAAAACCACAAACACAATTTGCCCAAGTAAATTTTTTATGCTACAGTGGTGAACACCAAGCTTACCAAAATCTTCATCTTAAGGTGCATCTTGTAGGGATTATCATACCCATTTTTAGTCAATCTTATTTATTTGAAAGTCATCATTTATGTCGCTGATTCGCCGCCGCAAATTAACCAAACGCCAAACTCGCCAAATTGAACAAAATCAAACCGTCCAAGCCGATGATGCGACATTTGCCGAAGGTGTGATCGTGTCGCACTTTGGCAAGCAGCTTGATGTTCAGATAACAAATCTGCCCACAGTTATGCCAAGCTTACCTGATACAGATGCTAATAAACCTTTGGTGCAGATTGGCACGATTTGGCGTTGTCATGCTCGCACCAACTTACCCATGCTTGCTACAGGTGATCGTATCAAATTGAGCCTTGATACGACCGCAGGATTGGGACGCATTGAGCATTTACTTGATCGGCATAAACTCATCACCCGCCCTGATCGCTACCATAAGGTCAAGCCAGTGGCTGCCAATGTAGATATGCTTGTCATCGTATTTGCACCACTACCCAAGCCTGCCGTTAATCTTATCGATCGATATTTATTAATCGCCAAGCTTAATCATATCACACCATTATTGGTATTAAATAAAGCCGATTTATTAAATGAGCAAAATTCAAATGACCAAGATGCCATCATGCAAATGATCGATGAGTATCGAGCATTGGGCGATCAATATGGCTTTAGCGTAATCCAGACCTCAACGCACACCAAATCAGGTTTGCAGACACTTTTTAGGCACATTAATGGTAAGCTGTCCATCTTTGCTGGGCAATCAGGTGTGGGCAAATCAAGCCTAATTAATGAGCTTTTACCCAATGCCAATCAATCCACCAACATCATCTCCCAAAACTCACAGCTTGGTCAGCACACCACAACGACCAGCCGACTCATGCCTTATGATGCCCATCATGTGGACAAAGGTGGCATCATAGATACGCCAGGAATTCGTGAATATGGGATTTGGCATCTGTCGGCAGATGATATTTTGCTTGGTTTTGAAGAATTGCATGCGCTGGCTGGCAGTTGCCAATTTCGTGATTGTCATCATACGCCCAATGCCAAAGGATGTGCCTTATGGGCAGCGGCAATGCAAGGCGAGGTATTACCAAGGCGTATCGAAAGCCTGACATCCTTGATTGATGAAGCCAAGGCGGGTCAAAGTGCGGTTAAGCCTTCTGCCAAATAATACCAATCTGCTCATGACTCATCATGAATATGAAAAACGGTGCAATTAGATACATTTGGCGTTATAATACGAGTTTTATGATTAGACATTGGAGTATACTTTGGAACGTTGGTTTGAATTTATCGGTAATCATCCAGTCTTAGTTGGATTGCTGATTGTATTAATCATTGCATTTTTTGCCATCGAAGGCAAACGCAGTGGTCGTAAAGTTCCGCCAAGCGAATTGGGCTTATTGGTCAATAATCAAAATGCTCGCATTATTGACATTCGCCCAGCTAACAAGTTTGCCAATGGTCATATCACTGGTAGCCAAAATATACCGTTTAACGACCTTAAAAATCACCTAGCTGAATTACAAGCCATTGAAGTGCCTGTGATTTTGGTTTGTGATATTGGCATGCAAGCAGGTGCTGCTGTACAGCTGATCAATCGACCCAATTTTATGCGTCTTGAAGGCGGTATTCAAGGCTATCAATCAGCGGGCTTGCCTTTGGTTGGTACTAATAAAAAGTAGTTTAAATCATTTTAGCTAAAAATCATGGCTTAGTCTTATCAATAAGCCTTGAAATATTCATGAAAAGCCTTATATAAGATGTGGACCTAATTTAATGGAAATGGCAATGCAAAAAGTAACCATCTATACCACACCGACTTGCCCTTATTGCTTGGCTGCCAAGCAGCTTTTGAATAATAAATCTGTTGCTTATGATGAGATTAGCATGTATGATATCAATGCTGAGGATCGTGAAGCACTCTCAGCCAAAACCAATGGCTATCGTACTGTCCCACAAATCTTTATTGGTGATAATTTCATTGGCGGTTTTGATCAGCTTAATAAATTAAATGCCGATGGCAAACTTGATGAGCTTTTGGCGCAATCATTTAGCCATTTTTAATATACGAATTAATATACAAATAACACACATTTAAGGAATTATCATGTCTGAAGAACTTCAGCCACAGCTCGGTTTAGAGCGTATCTACACAAAAGACATTTCATTTGAAGTGCCAAATACCGAAGTATTTACCAAACAATGGCAACCTGAAACTGATGTCAGCATCAGCACAAGCGATAACGATTTAGATGAAGACTACAAAGAAGTGGTACTCACTGTCAGCGTAACTGCCAAGCTTGGTGAGTCAGTTGCGTTCATCGCTGAAGTTCAGCAAGCAGGTATTTTTTTGATGCGTAATATCCCTGAAGCAGATATGCCACATTTGCTACAAGCGTATTGCCCAAATATTTTATTCCCTTATGCTCGAGAAGCCATCAGCGATATCGTGACGCGTGGTAGCTTCCCGCAGTTACTACTTGCACCTGTGAATTTTGAACAAGCTTTCTTACAAAGTCAGCTAGAAACCCAAAATGACGAAGGCAATGCCTAAGTGACAGATTGATACTTTAAAGCTCGATCATAATCGGGCTTTATTCTTATCATTTTATCAACGATAGGTAAAGGTCTTGACAAAAATTGCATAAAAATTCAATCATGATAGCCTTAAAAACCATCAAATAAGCAGTCCCTATGAAAAGCGTACAAGTCAAAATCCTTAATCCTAAAATTGGCTCTCATCCAGACTTTCCCCTACCAACGCATGCTACCGCAGGCTCAGCAGGGATTGACTTGCGAGCCTGTATTGATGAGCCAATGATTATTGCCGCAGGAGAAACCAAACTTGTTGGCACTGGATTATCCATTTATATCAGCGACCCTGATTTTGCTGGGCTAATTCTCCCTAGGTCTGGACTTGGTCATAAGCACGGCATTGTACTTGGTAATTTGGTTGGCTTGATTGATTCTGACTATCAAGGTGAGCTGATGGTCTCGATATGGAATCGCAGCGATACCAACTTTGAGCTTAAGCCCGCCGAAAGAATGGCACAATATGTCATTGTTCCCATAATGCGTCCTGACTTTGAGATTGTTGATACTTTTAGTGATATCAGCACTCGTGGATCAGGTGGTTTTGGGTCTTCTGGTCGCCATTAATTAATCATTACTTTCCTTTATCAACTTAGTTACTAGAAATCTGTTATATCTTTGACACTAGCAGATGCCAAAATCATAGCTGAAGTCATCACCACTGCCCTACCTTATATCTAAAAATATAAAGATAAGCTGATTGTGATTAAATATGGTGGCAATGCCATCGGTATGACAGGTAAAGATGCTAATTTAATTTTGGCAAAAAAAACTGTATATGCAAAAGCTTAATGACGATGGTAGCACCCAAGAGGTGGATTTGGGTTTTGTGGGGGAAGTTGAGAGTCGGTGAATAAAGAAGCGATTGATATGCTGATTGCCAGTGACTTTATCCCAGTGATTGCACCACTTGGGGTGGATGTCAATGGCGATACCTATAATATCAATGCAGATTTGGTTGCCAGCCGTGTCGCCAAATTTCTTGGGGCTGAACGCTTACTTTTACTGACCAATATTAAAGGCGTGCTGGATAAACAAGGTCGTGTACTCACCCATTTATCAGCCAAAGATATTGATCACTTAATTGCTGATGGAACCATTTCAGGTGGTATGATTCCCAAGATTGAAGGTGCACTTGAAGCCATCAGATCAGGATTGCACAGCGTTACTATCGTTGATGGTCGTGTGCCACACGCATGTTTGCTTGAGATATTTACCGAAGAAGGTGTTGGCACGCAGATTTTATGCAACAAATCGTCAAATCCTATGCAATAATATCCCGTCATTTGCCATGATGGGATATTATTTAAGGTTTAATTCAGCCAATCACCGCCATGATTTGCCAATGTAACCAATACCAAATTACCCCAAATAGCATCGCCATGCCCATCATTGCACCAGTCAATATTAAATTGGTATACTGACGATAAGACAAAGCATAACGATAAACCACACCAAGAGTAAATCCAACAAGTGTGCCGCCAATATGCCCTGCATGATCAATTTCCTTGACAGCAAAACCCATCAGTAAATTAATCGCCATCACAAAACCCAAAGTTTTGGTATTTAGCTTAAGTGCAATGGGTGCCTGTAGCAATGCCAATGAAAATAAAAATGCACCCAATCCCATGATACCGCCAGACGCTCCAGCACTGATAGCTAAAGGTGTACCCAAAAACACAGCCTGCCATGCCAAATAATTTCCAAGCAAGTTGCCGCCTACCACAGCCAAAATAAATAACAAACCAACATGAACGGAGCTGATGATAATCTCGGTAACTTGTCCAAAATAATACATCGCAAAGCTGTTGAATAACAGATGTAATATACCAATATGTAAAAATCCACTGCTAAGCAGTCGCCAAGGCTCGCCAACCATCGACGACAGCGGCATAAAGTTAGCACCAAATCGTAGTAAGTCGTGCGTGCTTGGGGCATCTATATCAACACCCATCAATAACTGTACGATCGCCAAACCAATAAAGCTCAGTATCAATAACAAAGATAAAGGTGCAGTTTGCCAAAATGTTGAAAAATTCATCTGTTATACATGTAAGTCATGACCACAGCGGTCACAAAATTTAGCATTAGTTGCATGCCCAAATTTACCACAATTTGGGCAAGAAATTGGCTGAAGTTGCGGCCGCATAGTCCGAGTTAGCTCAGCAGTAAAAATCCCTGTCGGTACGGCGATGATGGCATAACCTGTAATCATCACCATACTTGCGATCGCCTGCCCTAGTGGTGTTTTTGGGGAAATATCGCCATAACCTACCGTTGTCAATGTCACAACCGCCCAGTAGATTGATAAAGGAATACTTGTAAAGCCATTTTCAGGGCCTTCAACAACATACAAAACTGAGCCAAAAATGGTTACAAGCAGAAGTAGCGATAGAAAAAATACCGTAATTTTATGCTGGCTGGTTTTAAAAGCAGCCGCCAAAAATCCAGCTTGCTGCATATAAGATTTGAGTCGAAAGACACGAAAGATTCTAAGAATTCTAAGAATTCGAACAACCAGCAAATAATGCGTACCTGCAAAAAATAAGCTCAAATATGTTGGCAATAGTGCCAATAAATCAACTGCCCCATAAAAACTGGTCACATATCGACGAAGATTTGGTGCAGAATAAAGACGCAATGCATATTCTATGGTAAATAAAATCGTAAAAAACCATTCAGCAACGAAAAATAAACGCCCATATTGCAAGCGTAAAAATAATACGCTATCGAGCATAACCACCAAAACACTGGTAATAATTGCCACTAAGATTAGCACATCAAATAACTTACCGGCAGGCGTGTCCGTCCCTTCGATAATGATATAGATCTTATTTTTTATTAAGCTGTGATTGATTGAACTTTTTAATAAATTTTTTTCTGGCATACACAAAGCCATGATACAAAGATTTGTCTATTATAGCTGAATTTTAAATCAATAGGTAGCTTAGCTTTGTAAATAAAAATAACCACCCAAAATTGGGCGGTTATAAATCACCATACATCAGCGTGCAACTGATGGCGGCTGATGCTAAAACTTTTCAATAAATTCAGCATACGCCTTGATAAAGTTCTTTAAAGTTGCTTGACCGTGCTCAGATACCAGCTCACCTTGTTCATTGAACGCCCCAGTAAAGATACCGCCGAAGTATGCACCAAAGGGCAGTGTTGGCATATTGAGCGCTGGATTTGTCGCAATGGTACGCAGCTGATCAGTGACCCGTGAGCTACCATTGGCATTGACACTGATTAAACCCAATGGCTTATTAGTCCAAACGCTTTGACCAATTGGGCGTGATGCAATATCAATGGCATTTTTAATCATAGCCGAACAACCACCATTATGCTCTGGGCTAATCCATAGTACTGCATCGGCTGCTTTGATTTCTTCACGAAATCGGTTGTAAGCGGGTACATCTTGCTCGTCTAAATCACGATCATACAGTGGCAAATCTGCGATTTCAACGACTTTAAATTGTAGTGATGATGGTGCAACAGATTCAAGATAGTTAAACGCCAACCGATTAACAGAAGTTTGGCTTGCACTACCGATTAATACTGCAACTTGCTTTGCCATAATTTGATTTCCTTAAATGTTTACGCTCATAAGATGAGATAAAATGGGCTAATTGTCATCATCATGACATTGTTATTCAAAGCATATTATGCCGATAAAATCTCTCCAAAACAAGGTGATTTATCACACATGATTTTCTATTTCAGATCGTACGACAACTTCACTCTAAATTTGTGATCTCAATTATTATTGAGACACGGGAACATCCAAATAGTAAATTTCAACAGGTCTATCATAGATATAATATGGGTTTTCTTTACTATCAGGATTATTGTAGGCATTTAGTCGAATAATTTGACGCAAATTAGGCTGATGCTCATACCCATGAATTTGACCATAAAAGGTACGCCATGCACCAGAGCCAGTCTTAATGCCTTGTTCATTATAAGTGACATTACGCACTTTTAAACATCGTTGCTCTTGACCAATTTCATCAATACAGTTAATTTTATTTGGTTCAATTTCCCAAAATAGCAATACTGACTCCCCAAAACGAACTTCAGGTTTCATATCACCTTGCCAAGTGAGTACCTGAGCACCTTTTTGGAGTAATAAGGTGGCTGTGTATTCGTCAGGACCAGTTTTAATTTGTAGGTTTGAGCCGTTTAAATCCTGTGCAAATTTCGATTCAACTTGAGCTAAATCAGGTGAGTTACTGTCAGAATGATGACAAGCCATTAAAGTTGATGTTCTGTGATGAATTGATAAAACACCTTCAGATAATTGATAATGTTGAGAGTGATGGTTACAGCCCACATTAAAGTAAAGCCCACGATTTGAAAAACTTAAGCTCCCTGCACGATTTTTAATAATATTTTCGTAGCTGTGAATTGGTGCTCCTTGCACTTCGGCAGATATCAATGTCCAGTTATAAGCTTTAAGTAGCTCATCAGTTGCTGTTTGATAGGTTGAATTTTTGAAGGCGTTTAATTTAGCAGTCTGCTTGGGAGTTCTAATTGGGGGTTGCTGTGTTGCCTCAGCTGCCGCCTCATTCACCACATCCCCAATCTGATAGCAAGCAGAAAAAGAAAAGACTGCTATGGCTGAAGTTAAAACAAGCAATGAAGTTGTTAAAAGTTTGGGGTTTGGCACTTTCATCATAATCACATTGGGTTTGGCGTATGGCGACCTTAGATTACTGAAATTTAAAAATTTAGAATTAACGATACAACAAATTAGAATATATCAGTCTCACTAAGTTTGAGTGTTTAAGTTTAATATAAAATCACATCAAGTTTTGATACAACTTTATGTTATCTTTTATATGTCATCACTGTATTTTATCACTCATAGAAAGATCAATTCCATAGTTTTTGTAATGATATCTGTTGAGAGTTGTACTTTTTATGTAAATAAGGTGTACAACAATTAACTTTTGTGGTAGTAGAGTTTGATAAAAGGTTTGATAAAAATTTTAGACCATAAATAAAAAATAATTAAACATTTCTTATTAATTTATACGCCAAAAGACAGTCAACCAATTTAGTCATCTAAAGATGATGATACAAAAAACCCCCAAAGATGATGCTTTAGGGGTTTTTGGATAACTATAATTAATAAAAAATTATTAATTAATAAAAATTATTCGCCATCATCTTCATCGGCAGTTGGTGCATCTTCCGACAAAATGGTCACTAAAATATCGGTGCTAATATCATGGTGCAGCTGGATCGTAACTTTATATTCACCAATTTGACGGAAAGCGCCTTCTGGCATTTTAACCTCAGAACGGTCAACTTCTAAGCCAGATTTAGTTAATGCATCAGCGATATCACGAGCACCGATAGAGCCAAATAGTTTACCTTCATCACCAGACTTGGCACGCATGATGACATTCACATCAGCTAAGGCTTCGGCACGTGCATTAGCAGCTAATAACTCTTCGGCTTCCAAAGCTTCAAGTTCAGCACGGCGAGCTTCAAACTTAGCCAAATTGGCTTCAGTTGCAGGCAGTGCTTTGCCTTGTGGGATGAGATAGTTACGACCGTAACCTGCTTTTACATCAACAGTCTCGCCAAGCTTACCAAGATTAACGACACGCTGTAATAGAATAACTTGCATGATTTATCTCCGTTAATTACTTGTGGTTGTCGGTATATGGCAATAGAGCCAAATAACGAGCTTGTTTAATGGCAACTGCAAGCTGGCGTTGATACTTAGTAGAAGTACCCGTGATACGGCTTGGAGTGATTTTACCATTTTCGCTGATGTATTGTTTTAAAAGTTCAACATCTTTATAATCAATGTGGGTAATGCCTTCTGCGGTGAAACGGCAGAATTTACGACGACGATAGAAACGAGCCATGAGTAATCTCCTTAATTATTCGCTTGCGGTGTTATCACTCTCAGCTTCCTGAGTGCGAACATCGTTACGGCGGTTGGCTTTACGAGTGCGTTTGTCTTCGGCTTCTTTTGCCAAAGGAGATTGTTCGGTAATGGCTTCATCACGGCGAATGATAAGACTGCGAATGATGGCATCGTTGTATTTGAACAGCTCTTCTAACTGTGCCAATGTCTCATCGTTACACTCAATGTTTAGCAAAACATAGTGTGCTTTGTGGATTTTATTGATTGGATAAGCCAATTGACGGCGACCCCAATCTTCTAGGCGATGGTTATTACCGCCATTATCTTCTACGATAGAACGGTACTTAGTTACCATGTCGGCAACCTGGTTGCTTTGGTCTGGATGTACCAGTAGCACCACTTCATAATGTCTCATAAGGACTCCCTACGGATTAAAACAGCCACCACCTTGTGATGATGGCAAGGAGATGTAAACTTAGATATTAGATAAAAGTCACAAGGCGTATATTATACACCAAATTTTAAAACATTCAAGATAAAAATGCCTAGGTGTGATTTATCTTTTAATCATCATTGCTTATTTGCTTTAACAAAATTGGTATGACGGCTTAGTTTAAACCCAATCAAATCAATATTTTTCATCAGTTGGTCAAATGCTTAGTTTTTGTCCTCAGATTGTGGCAATTGTTGTTTTTGCTTTTGAACTTGTCTTACCCAAGCCTGCTTTTCAGCATTAGCCACAAGCACACCTCGAACCATCTGCCAAGCTGCACCCACCACAAGCAACGCAGCAAGTATCGCAAAAATCGGTACTGCTGCCCCAAGTGCAGCACTAAAATCTTTCATCAAAATGGCATAAAATACGCCAATCATCGCAGGGGCAATCTCACCGCTATTCCCTGCCGCTTGACCAGGTGTAAACATAACAGCTGCAAGCACTGCTAAACTAATCCCCTTAAAAGGTTGGGGTATCAGACGCATGACAACAAGCCACAACAGTAACACCAATCCACAGCAGACGACATAAACGATGAACGGCAACTGACTTGCAGGCACACCCTCCGTCAATCGCCCCCAAAAGCCAAAAAAGCCTGCCAGTGCTTCACCGATTTTCTCAAGCGGTAAATTTTTTAACCAATTCATTGATTTTTGACCAAAAATAAAATTGGGTTATTTTAACACTTTTTTAATCATTCAAGCATAAAAATGTTATTAAAATTAGTTATATTTAAAATTTGATAAAAAATTAAATGATTAAAATTAATCAAATTGTTTATCCTGAGCATCTTTGGCTTTGATAGCCGCTTGAGCTGCCAGCATCTCCGATGGCGGTGCTTGCACATAATAGCCTTGTTCGTTAAGTTTGGCTTTAACTTGATGAATGTCCGCCTGAGCTAATTTTTGCCTTGATGACAAATCTAAATGCATAATAAACTGCCCAAAACCAAGTTTGGTACGCATTGCTGCAGGCAAAACACCCAGCCAATCCTTAAGGTTTTCTGTGTCATTTGGATAGTCAGGTCGGGCGATGTATACATACCAACCTTCATTTTTTGGAAATTTATAAACATCACAATGCATTCAAAACCCCTTAATAAAATGTTAATAAAATTGTTTAAATAATCTTTCTTAAAAATATTGATAATTGGCATTTATTTTGAACGATTTTGGTTTATTTTACCAATTATTTTTAAAAAGCTTAAAATTTCACTTGTAAATTGTAGCATTATTTTTCATAATAAGAAGGTCTGATTTTCAGGAGAGTGTATTTTGATGGTCTCAAAATACCACCGAAGGCGTAAACGGCATTGCTCTTAGCACTGCATTCCCCATAATCGCTCAGGTAAATGGACTGAAAATTCTCGGTAGGGAAACTTACCAACACAATCTGGAGAATGGTAAATTACCTACCGAAGGGAAGAAAATGATGATAAAATCAAACCTAGCATCATCATTGAAAATCTCAGGTCAAAGGACAGATGGGGTGCTAATTTTGGTATTATTTTTTAATGTTATTTTTTAAGATAAGTTTTCTAAGATAAGCTTTATGATGATGTCTTAAAAATAACACCCTAATTTTGCACTCATCACTCTAAGGAATGAACCATGACCGCTCCACAACGCACCCCTTTATTTGATGCTCACACCGAACACAATGGCAAACTTGTTGATTTTGGCGGTTGGGAGTTACCTGTCAATTATGGCTCACAAATTGATGAACACCATGCCGTGCGGACAGATGCAGGCATGTTTGATGTCTCGCACATGCTGGTTACCGACATCAGCGGTGATAATGCCAAAGCCTTTTTACAAAAGCTACTTGCTAACGATGTTGCCAAATTAGGCTTTGTCGGTAAGGCTTTATATTCTGCCATGCTAAACGATGATGGCGGCGTCATCGATGACCTCATCGTCTATCGCATGAACGAAGATGAGAGTGCTTATCGCATCATCTCAAACGGTGCAACCCGTGAAAAAGACTCTGCACACTTTGCCAAAGTTGGCGGGGCATTTGGTGTCACTTTGACCCCACGCCATGATGTTGCCATGCTTGCCATACAAGGGCCAAATGCCATCACCAAACTCCTTGCCGTCAAGCCTGAATGGACAGACAAAGTCAATGCCCTAAAACCCTTTGTTGGTGTGGATTTGGGTGATGATTGGTTTGTCGCTTATACAGGCTACACAGGTGAAGATGGCGTTGAGGTGGTCATGCCAGCAGATGAAGCGACTGGGTTTTTCGATGAACTCATCAAAGCAGGTGTCGCCCCATGTGGACTTGGTGCCAGAGATACTTTGCGTATGGAAGCTGGCATGAATCTATACGGTAACGACATGACAGACGATGTCAGCCCCCTAGAAGCAGGCATGGCGTGGACGGTTGACCTAAAAGATGAAAACCGTGATTTTATTGGTAAATCCGCCCTTATCGCCCTAAAAAATGACGGCGTCAAAATGCGTCAAGTTGGGTTATTGCTTGCCAAAGGCGGTGTACTTCGTGCTGGCATGGAAGTGATTACCGAAGATGGGTCTGGCATCACCACCAGCGGGGTATTCTCCCCAACTCTAAACCAATCCATCGCCATCGCTCGTGTGCCTGCCAGCTTTACAGGTGAGCATGCCAAAGTTATCATGCGTGGCAAAGAGATGGATGTGCATGTACTCAAATTACCATTTGTCAGACATGGCAAAAAGCAATTTGATTGATTGTACACCAAAAAACTGACCAAAAGCATCAAGCGTGCTTTTGGGTCTTTATGTTCGTTTTATTATGTTTAGAAATTGATTTAGGAATTGAAATAATATGAAATACCTATGTACATGTTTGGTTATTTTATTATTGGTAGGCTGTGATGCCAAAGACAGATGTTTAGATGATGGCGGTCGTTATGATGAAGCAAGCAAACAATGCGTCTATGAATAGCTTGACAATCCTTGTACGCCGCTTTTAAGCACACCCTTTTAACCCATTAACCCCCATTTAATTCACCAAACTCACAGGAGAGACCCATGAGTAATATCCCCGCTGATTTAAAATATGTTGCCAGCCACGAATGGCTAAAACTAGAAGATGACGGTATCATCACCGTTGGTATCACAGACCACGCCCAAGATTTGCTGGGTGATGTGGTATTTGTTGAGTTGCCAGAAGTCGGTCGCACCGTCTCTGCTGATGAAGAGATTGCCGTGGTGGAGTCAGTCAAAGCGGCCAGCGATGTCTATGCACCAATCGCTGGCGAAATCGTTGAGATTAACGATGAGCTGGTAGATAGCCCAGAGCTTGCCAACGAAGACCCTTATGGCAAAGCATGGTTCTTTAAAATCAAGCCTACCAATGTGACCGATTATGATGACCTACTTAGTGCCGAAGAGTACCAGAGTGCTTTGTAAGCTGTTTAAATCATTAAACTGTTCAAATCATCAAGCAAGGGTAAAAATTTGCCCTTGTTTAAATTGTTTAAATTGATTAGCCATTGGCAAATTTGATTTTACCTCATGCCCCATTGACATATTTGCATCATGCCTTATTGGCAATTAAATGGGCAAATAATTGATAAAATATCAATCATCCATCAATGGTTAATCAATTTAAACACCCATTGACTAACTTTTAAAGCCCAGCACAAGGAAAACTTTATGTCATTTAATGATTTTTCAGAATTATTCTATGAAAATGCTTTTGTTCATCGTCATCTTGGTAAAGATGCCAATGAACAACAAGCCTTATTACAAACCGTTGGTTTTGATGATTTGGACAGCTTTATTGATGCTGTCGTTCCCAAAGCCGTTCGTCTGAATAAAGATTTGGATTTACCAGAGGCCATGAGTGAGCATAACGCCTTGGCAAAACTGCGTGCCATGGCAGATAATATTACCGTTGCCAAAAGCTATATCGGTCAAGGTTACTCACCCACTCGCCTGCCTGCGGTCATCCAACGAAATGTGCTAGAAAACCCCGGTTGGTATACCGCCTATACGCCCTATCAAGCTGAGATTGCCCAAGGTCGGCTTGAAGCTTTACTTAATTTCCAACAAGTTTGTATTGACCTAACTGGCATGGATTTGGCAGGGGCAAGCCTGCTGGATGAAGCAACCGCCGCCGCTGAGGCGATGGCGATGGCTAGGCGTGTGAGTAAATCAAAATCCAACGCCTTTTTTGTGGATGAGCGTACCTACCCACAGACCCTTGATGTCATTCATACTCGTGCCAAATATTTTGGGTTTGATGTCGTGGTAGGTGATTTTGATGTTGCCAAAAATGGTGAGTTTTTTGGGGCATTTTTCCAGTATGTCGGTAAAGATGGCGATGTGGTGGATTTGACCGATATCATCACCGCTGTTAAAGACAACGGAGCTTATGCCATCGTTGCCAGCGATATCATGAGCCTTGTGCTTTTAAAATCCCCTGCTGATATGGGTGCTGATATTGCTTTGGGAAGCACACAGCGTTTTGGCATTCCGATGGGTTTTGGTGGGCCACATGCTGCCTATTTTGCCTTTAAAGACAAAGACAAACGCTCGGCACCTGGTCGCATCATTGGCGTATCAAAAGACGCCCAAGGTAATACCGCCCTACGCATGGCACTACAAACCCGTGAACAACATATCCGCCGTGAAAAGGCCAATTCAAACATTTGCACAAGTCAAGTACTCCTTGCCAATCTGGCAGGCATGTACGCCGTCTATCACGGGGCGGTAGGGCTAAAACGCATTGCCACACGCATTCACGCCCTAGCGGTCGCCTTTGCCAAAGCGGTCAAATCATCAGAGCTGGCAGTGCGTCATGATGTGTTTTTTGATACCGTACTGGTTGAATGTAAAGAGCAAGCACAAGCGATTTTTAAGACCGCCAAAGATAAAGGCTACAACTTATGGCAGCATGACAATGGCGGTATTTCTGTATCATTTCATGAACTCACCGATGAAGCAGAATTTGATGAACTGTGTCAAATCTTTGGGGTCAAAGGCAGTCTTGATGCCATCCAAATTCAATTGGGCGATTTATTAAGACAAGATGACATTTTAACCCATCCTGTGTTTAACAGTCATCACACCGAACACCAAATGCTACGCTACCTAAAATCCTTAGAGGATAAGGATTTGGCGATGAACCGTTCAATGATTTCATTGGGTTCTTGCACCATGAAATTAAACGCCACCAGTGAGATGTTGCCCATCACCTGGGATGAGTTTGCAAATGTGCACCCATTTGCACCCAGCGAAGACACCAAAGGCTACATTCAGATGATTGAGAGCCTACAAGCCCAGCTAAAAGCCATTACAGGCTTTGATGAAATCAGCATGCAGCCCAATTCAGGGGCATCTGGTGAATATGCAGGCTTGCTCGCCATTCGTCGCTATCATGAAAGTATGGGTCAAGATGAGCGTAATGTCTGCCTAATTCCCCGCTCCGCACACGGCACCAATCCAGCAACTGCTCAGATGATGGGCATGAAAGTTGTGGTCGTTGCAACCGATGATAATGGCAATGTGGACATTGATGACCTAAAAGCCAAATGTGATGAACACAGCGATAAGCTTGGTGCTTTGATGATTACTTATCCATCAACGCATGGGGTTTTTGAAGAGGGCATTCGTGATATTTGCGACATGATTCACACTCACGGCGGACAAGTGTATATGGACGGTGCTAATATGAATGCACAAGTTGGCATCATGCAGCCAGCTGATGTCGGGGCAGATGTACTACACATGAATTTACACAAAACTTTTTGCATCCCACATGGTGGTGGTGGGCCTGGTATGGGGCCAATTGGTCTAAAATCACACTTAGCACCTTTTATCTCAAACCATCGTATCAACCCTGTGTTTAATGCCCAGTCTGACTGTTCGGCAGTTTCAGCCGCTCCTTATGGTTCAGCAAATATCCTGCCAATTTCATGGATGTATATCACCATGATGGGTCGTGATGGTCTTTTATCAGCCACCAAACAAGCACTGCTTAACGCCAATTATATCGCAACTAAGCTCAGCGAAGATTATCCTGTTTTATATACTGGTAAAAATGGGCGTGTGGCTCATGAATGTATCATTGACATTCGCCCATTAAAAGCACAAACAGGCATCTCTGAAACTGACATTGCCAAGCGTTTGATGGATTATGGCTTTCATGCACCAACCATGTCATTTCCTGTGGCAGGCACGCTCATGATTGAACCAACAGAATCTGAAAGCAAAGCAGAGATTGACCGCCTCATCAGTGCCTTAAAGCAAATCAAACAAGAGGCCTTAAAGGTGCAAACAGGCGAAGATGGTTGGACACCAGATGACAATCCACTTGTCAATGCCCCACACACCGCCTTTGTTATAACAGGCGAATGGACGCATCCGTACAGCCGTGAAGAAGCTGCCTTCCCATTGCCTTATATCAAGGCACATAAGTTCTGGCCTTCGGTGGGTCGGGTGGATGATGTTTATGGTGATAAAAATCTGATTTGTGCTTGCCCGAGCATTGAAAATTACGAATGATACTTTAATGCCCAAATAGTACTTTAAGTACCAAAAAATCCGCTCAGCAAAGTTTCAACAAAGTTGGGCGGATTTTATTTATCCAATCTTTTTTTATCTTCTTATCAATCAAGCTGATGATAAATATTCGCTTAATTTAAAACTTAGTAATAAATATGATTTTATCAAGATAGAATCATACAATTTTCTTTACATTCTGGTAATTTTTCGTTATTTTATACCTAATTGTTGCAAACACCGCCTGCCCAAAATTTTTCTGGGTGGCTCAAACTCCATTTGTTGGATAATTGATTATGTTATGGTTCTTTTTTTGTGTAACCATTTTATTGGTTGGCTACTTTATTTACGGCAAAGTCATCGAAAAAATTTTCGTCATTAATCCTAATAAAAACACACCAGCCTATACGATGGCAGATGGTGTGGACTATGTACCTATGTCTAAGGGCAAAATTTGGCTCATTCAGCTTTTAAATATCGCTGGCACAGGCCCAATTTTTGGACCAATTTTGGGGGCATTGTATGGACCTGTCGCCATGCTTTGGATTGTACTTGGCTGTATTTTTGCAGGTGCGGTACATGATTATATGTGCGGCATGCTATCGGTGCGTAATAGTGGCGCAAGTATGCCCTACTTAACTGGTAAATATTTAGGTATCATTCCTAAGCATTTTATCAACCTGCTTGCTGTTGTATTGCTTGTTTTGGTTGGTGTGGTATTTGTTGCAAGCCCAGCACAACTGCTTAGCTCTATCACGATAGATATATTTGGCACTGCCGCCACAGGTACAATTTCTGTGGATAATGCTGAAAGTATGGCTGCCGTTACTGGCACATCAAGCAATACCGTCTTTGGTATGACCAAAGAAACCATTATCGTTGTTTGGACAGCCATTATTTTTATTTATTATATTATCGCCACCTTATTACCCATTGATAAAATCATCGGACGCGTCTATCCTATTTTTGGTGGGCTTTTATTATTCATGTCGCTTGGCATGACTTATGGCTTGGTTATGAATGAGCTTGGTAGTACTCAAAGCTACTTTTATAGCAGCATGGGCGGTTTGTCATTTGATGCTTTTTTTCAAAACTTACAACCTAAGGGTGATTTACCCATTTGGCCGCTGCTATTTTTGACCATCACCTGTGGTGCATTATCAGGATTTCATGCCACACAAACGCCATTGATGGCTCGCTGTGCGATGAATGAATCTGAAGGTCGATTTATTTTTTATGGTGCGATGATTGCTGAAGGTATTATCGCATTGATTTGGTGTACGGTTGGTTTATCTTTTTATCCTGATTTGGTCAGTTTACAAGAAGCCATTAGTGTCGGTTCACCATCAAAAGTTGTTTACGACAGCTCAATTGCTTATCTTGGTGCTATCGGTGGTGTGTTCGCTGTGCTTGGTGTGGTGATTTTACCCATCACCTCAGGCGACACTTCTTTTCGTGCTGCTCGCTTAATCATTGCTGAATTTTTAAATGTTGAGCAACGCACACTCTTAAAACGACTTGGGATTGCCATACCGCTATTTGTGATTGGTTTTATTATCTCAAAAGTTGATTTCCAAATTTTATGGCGTTATTTTAGTTGGGCAAATCAGTCTGTTGCTGTGGTCATGTTGTGGACAGCGGCAGGTTATTTATACCGCTATCGCAAACTGCACTGGGTTTGTACCATTCCTGCCATCTTTATGAGTGCTGCATGTTATACTTTCTTGGCTTATAATAAGATCGGTTTTGGGCTAGATTACCAGCTATCGGTATATATCGGTTTTGGCTTAACCATCTTAACAACAGCCGCATTTTTCTTATTTGTTAAGCGTGAGCGTGTGGCTGGTGACCCAGATGCTTTGGTGTTTGAACCCAAAGTTTAGGCTGGCAGTCAGTCTTAATGGATTTATATTAAAAAACCTTTGGTTGCCCAAAGGTTTTTTAGCGAAAGCTGATTTTTAAATGATCAAATATATCAATTTTCATCCATCATAAAACCACCCAAAATAGCAATCTTAGGTGGTTTTATGATTTACTCATTTAATCAACGCTTTGGCTCATTAAAAGACATACTCTAAGCTGACCTTAAAGTTACGACCAGGTGCTAAGAAACGATTAATCCCCTTGTCATTTTTCTTATCAATCATGTTACTGGTACCAAATGGTCGAATTGAGCGTGCCGAATCCCAAGTCATATATTTTTTATTGGTAAGATTATACGCACCCAGTTGCAGCGTCAGGTTTTTGGTGGGTTTATAATAACCTGTTAAATCAACCGTCGTATAGCCGCCACTTCTCCATCTAAGCGTACTATCTTTTGCTTGCTCCTCTTTCCAAAATAGATTGTAGGTATCTTCAGCCTTTTTGGCACTGACACGGGTAATGTACAAATTTCCACCAAATTTTTCATTCTTAGCATCATAACCAATGCCAAAAACCGAGGTATCAGGCTGAATGGCATTCATCGGAATATTACCATCGGCACGGCCTTTTTGGCGTGTCATCTTATAGCTGACCTGTGTCCCATCTATGGCAGGTACCAGCTCACCTAATTTTAGTACAGAATTAATCTCAATACCCTCTGCTTTGGCATTTTGCCGATTCATGCTTTGATAAACTGGCCACTTTCTAGAACTTTTTCTTTCAATATCCTCCAAACCACGGAAAACAAAATCAATAAAATCGGTATATTTGGTTTCAAAAATACTGCCAGAGATAAAGCCATATTGACCATGCACTGTCACTGCCAGCTCTTTGGTTTTGGCAATTTCAGGCTTTAAATCCACATTAGGTTTAATGGTAATATCAGGATGCTGAAAGGTAAAATAAATCTCATCAATTGTTGGCATTCTAAAGCCTTTAGAATACTTGACCTGTAAATTGATATTTTTGGTCACATCAAACGCAGGCGAGATACTGTATGAATGCTGCGAATGGGTTTTGGGTTGCCCAATATAAGCAATATTTTCTGCAGGGTTTTGGGCAAGCTTGGTTTCATAAGCCTCTTTTTTGGCATTATAATCCGCCAAATCAGTTCTAAATTTTGGGTCATTTCTACCACTGTATTTTGAGCTCCACCATTTTGGTTCTTCGCCAATATCATTGTTTGGTAGTGGAATGAATAAGCCTTTAACCAAATCATCTGGAATTTTGGCAGTTTGTCCAGCTATATAATTTGGCTGATATTTGATGCGGTTATAGCGATATCCCAATCCCAAACGAACCCGATCACCAATTAAGACAGAGTCATTTAAGTAAACCGAGCCATCTTTGGTTTTTACAGGAATTAAAAATGAAAAAGTATTGTGTCTTGGGCATAACAGACCATTAAATGTTGATGAATTATCACAGGTGCGAAGTTTTTCACTAAAATCCCAGCCTAAGGTTTTATCACTCCACCAAGTCGATGACCAAGCATTGTATCCAGATTTGTTGACCATGGATTTTTCGGTTGTTTCATAGCTTGCACCATAAGTCATGTGATGAGATACACCGCCTTTATCCAGCCACTTTTTAAAGTCAAGATTCATCTGCTTGGTATTGGTATTTAAATCACGATCAGAATATAAATTTTCTAAATACCCTTGGCTTGACGGAAATGGCATCAGTATCTTATGAGAATATTGAGAAGTCGTTGCGTAAGTTTTATTGGTATTAGGGTCAGTTTTTCTGCGATCCAAGTTGACTTTAGTGGTGCGAACAAATCTGCCATAGTTTGCTTCATAAGCATCAACTGGACTATCACAGTCAAAGACATCACAATCAAACCAATGCTGATCAACACGCTTGCTGTCAAAATCTGAATACACTTTACCATTCGCATGAAGCACAGCTTTACCGTTTTCACCTGCAGCAACCGTAAAAGGATTGCCATTTTTATCCACAACTTTACCATCTTTAAGCTGTAATCCTAACGGGTTACTCAGTGCTTGACAATGCTCACCATCACAATAATCATCTGTGCGTGCTTTTGTGTGAATGTCTTGTTTGGTCAGTCGTACAGACGCTTCATCCCATAATGGGTTGGGCGTGGTGTTGGTATAAGATGCAACAAAAGCCCTACGATTGGTTTCATCGCCCGTATGACGCAATTCCACCTCGTCATACTCGGTTATGGGAGAATATTTTAAAGTATAAGAAAAATCATGACCTCGGGTCAGTCGTTTGGTATCATCCAAACCAATCTCAAAACGGTGGTTATCATGAGCAGTATAGCCCAATTTTAGGAGCGTACTTTTTTGGTTGATATCATAAGGGTCAGGTTTTTCACGGGTTCTGCCCTGAATGGTGGCATCATAATGGCGATAACCATGGTTCTTAGTTTCGTTTTTATCTCGGCGTGTGGCAATCAGCAAGGCATCAAATCCGCCCAATCGCCCCGCCAAAGTGGCACTACCAAGTTTTTGGTTATCCACATCAGAATAACCCGTTTTTAAACCCACATGCCAATTTTTTTCGGTCAAATAATCCTTCGCTTCTTTGGTTTCAAATATCACCGCACCGCCTAAAGCACCACTACCTGCTGTGACAGAATCGGCGCCTTTTTTGATGGTGGCTTTTTTGATATTTTCAAATTCAACACCATTTCTGGTATTATTAAAATTGCCATACCCCTCAAAAAGCTCTTTAAATCCTTGAGACGCCAAGGTTTCTGCCTGACGCAACCCATCAATCATCACCGCAACACGGTTCTCGTCAACACCACGAATTGCATAACCGCTGGTGCCAAATCGCCCTGCTTCCACAACCGTAATGCCCGTTTCGTGCCTCACCAAATCACGGCCATCAGATACCATATTTCGTGAAATCATCTCATCATCAACAACCGTTTGACCAATGATTTTGGGAGTGGCCGTTGTAATGACTGTTTCGGCTTCTAATTGAATCTCTGGAAGCTTTTGCTTGGCATCATCGCTGGCATGAGTTTGGGCATTTTGAATCATCAAAAGTAGCACAAGTATTGATAAAAGGTATTTTTTTGAGTTGGTTTTTTTGTACATTACCAAAGGCTGGCTCATTGTTAAATCTCAAGATGTAAGTATGGTGAAATGATTTGTCAATAAAAGTGATAAAACTGTAACAATTAAAGGATTATAATCAATTATCTTTTTTATGTAAATAAGATTTATTATTTTTTGATAACTATTTTTATTAATCGGTAAACTGTTTGTATAAATTTGTTTGTATAAATTCATCAATTTAAAGACTGATCAGGATAGATTTTGAGATAAAATCAGCCACACAATAGCAACTTTTTATAAAAAATTCATAAAAAAGATTGTAATTGATGGCGGTTGTGCTATGCTATCACCATCTGATTTGTCAAGCCAACGATTAACTTACAGTGTTAATACGCTGGTTTTATCATTAAATCAGGTGACAAAAAGGAAAATTGTAAGCAGGGATTAGCTTCACACATGACATCATATCGTATTGATGATACGCCTACCCTGCTCCTTTGACAAGGAGTGATCTATGTCACAACATGAACATCATCATACCAGTGGATATTGGGCAGCCAATGTCCGAATCATTACTATTTGTTTAATTATTTGGGCACTTGTTTCCCATGGCTTTGCCATTTGGCTTAGACCAATGCTGTCAGGCATCCAATTCGGTGGTGCTGACTTGGGTTTTTGGTTCGGTCAGCAAGGTTCAATTTTGTGTTTTATTCTTTTAATCTTTTTTTATTCATGGCGAATGAACAAGCTTGAAGAACGCTTTGGGGTCAAGGAGGACTAACCCATGAGTCAATTTTGGATTAATATCATTTTTGTTAGTTTGTCATTTGCTCTTTATTTTGGTATTGCGATTTGGGCTCGTGCTGGCTCTACCAAAGAATTTTATGTGGCAGGCGGTGGTGTACACCCTGTTGTCAATGGTATGGCAACGGCTGCTGACTGGATGAGTGCAGCATCATTCATCTCAATGGCGGGTATGCTTGCCATGGGTGGTTACGCTGCCTCCGCCTATCTGATGGGCTGGACTGGTGGCTTTGTTCTATTGGCTTTATTGCTTGCACCCTATTTGCGTAAGTTTGGTAAATTTACCGTTCCTGACTTTATTGGCGATCGTTTTTATAGTAAAACAGCTCGCTTAGTTGCGGTTGTCTGCTTGATTCTGGCATGTACGACATATGTTATTGGTCAAATGACAGGTGCAGGCGTTGCTTTTTCTCGCTTCCTAGAAGTTGATAGCAACACAGGTCTTATCATTGCTGCGATTGTTGTTTTGTTTTATGCAGTTCTTGGGGGCATGAAAGGCATCACTTATACCCAAGTTGCTCAGTACTGTGTACTGATGGTTGCTTATATCATTCCTGCCATCTTCATTTCTTTGAACTTAACTGGTAACCCAGTCCCTCAGCTGGGTATGTTTGGCAATGATGTCAGTACAGGTATGCCAATTCTACAAAAGCTTGATATGCTGGTTGCTGACCTTGGCTTTGCTCAGTATACCGCTGATGTGCCAAATAAGCTTAATATGTTCTTATTGACCACGTCTTTGATGATTGGTACTGCTGGTTTGCCACATGTTATCATCCGCTTTTTTACCGTGCCTAAAGTATCAGATGCACGCATCTCAGCAGGCTGGACATTGATCTTTATTGCACTGTTATACACCACAGCACCTGCAGTAGGTTCTATGGCACGTCTAAATATTATCAATACTGTTTACCCACAAGGGCTTAATCAGCCAGCATTGGCATACGAAGCACGCCCAGAGTGGATGAAAAACTGGGAAACGACTGGTCTTTTGAAATATGAGGACAAAAATAATGACGGCCTAATTCAATACTACAATGACAAAAATGAAGAATATGCAACAACCGTTACTGCCGAGAAAGGTTGGCAAGGTAATGAGCTGACTGTAAATAATGATATCTTGGTACTTGCTAATCCTGAAATTGCCAATCTACCAAGTTGGGTCATTGGTTTGATTGCAGCAGGTGGTTTGGCGGCGGCATTATCCACAGCAGCAGGTCTTTTATTAGCAATCTCATCAGCCATCTCACATGACCTTATTAAGAAAACCATCAAACCTGATATCAACGACAAAGGTGAACTTATGGCGGCACGCATCTCAATGACGATTGCGATCGTGGTTGCAACCTATTTAGGCATGAATCCACCAGGATTTACTGCACAGGTTGTTGCTGTCGCCTTTGGTATTGCTGCATCAAGCTTATTCCCAGCACTGATGATGGGTATTTTCTCAAAACGCATCAACTCAACAGGTGCAACTGCTGGCATGATTGCAGGCTTGAGTGCAACATGTATCTATGTATTTTTATACATGGGCTGGTTCTTCATTCCAGGCACCAATAGTTTTGAAAATGTGGAAGCCAACTGGATCTTAGGCGTCTCGCCACTGTCATTTGGAGCCATTGGTGCTGTAATTAACTTCATTGTTGCGATCGCTGTATCTGCCATGGGCAATCCACCGCCAAAAGAAGTTCAAGATTTGGTTGAAAGTGTTCGTTATCCAAAAGGTGCAGGCGGTGCAATCAACCACTAACCTACCCTCTTATAAAAAATCGCTCAGAATTCTGGGCGATTTTTTAATAAGTTTAAATAGTTTTTTTTGGTGACACCCATAAGATTGTGATAATTTTTATGGCATTTTATGCTGTAGTTATCTATAATATTTATTCATAATATTTTACTACACAAAATTACATTTTTTATACACATATAAAGGATAAACCAATCATGATGTTTTGGGAAATCTTGGCGACCATCTTTAGCGGTTTTTTATTGGCAGGTCTTGTTATGCCAATCCGATTATTTTATAAGCGTGCACCAAAATGGATCGTACCTGTTGCAGCAGGATTGGGAATGATTGGCTTTCAGGTATATACCGAATATGCTTGGGCAAATGATGCCATTGCCAAGCTTCCTGACCAAAGCATCGTCGTTGCCAAAGTAGAAAAAAGCACTTGGTTTCGCCCTTGGTCGTATGTCAAACCACAGGTTTTTCAATTTGTGGTATTAGATAAGGGCAACACTCGGATAGATTTTAATAATCCAGCCATTAAACACAGTACGCTGTATTTTTTTGAACGCCGTGCAGCAGTGCATCCACTTGGCATTTCTGTTGATTGCACTCATCCTAATTTGGCATTTAATGACACCACCAATCAAAATATTATCGACGCCCTTTGTCCATAGCTTCACCCAATCAAAAAGATGCTTATCACAAGCATCTTTTTGATATTAATATCAGCTCACCAGATCAATACTCTATATTAAAATTCTACATTAAAAAAACCGCTCACTGGATTTTTTGGTAAACTGTATAGCACACTCATTGACAAGCTTAGCAATATGCTCATAATGCCAAGCTAAGTTGGCATCAATTAACTCATCCGCCTTGCCATTATCCATTGCTGCACGAATGCTGGCATCCAGTGGTAATTGACCAAGTAAAGGGACATCATAAGCTTTTGCCATTTCATCACCGCCACCTGTCCCAAAAATCGCTTCGGTATGACCACAATGCGTACAGGTATGTAGTGCCATATTTTCAATAATACCAAGCACCCTAATATCAGTTTTATGAAACATCTCTACGCCTTTTTTGGCATCAAGCAGTGCGATATGCTGTGGTGTTGTCACGATAATCGCCCCTGTTAAAGGAATACGCTGTGCCAAAGTTAGCTGAATATCCCCTGTACCTGGTGGCATATCAATCAGCAAATAATCCAGCTGTGGCCAGTTGGTTTGATTATAAAGCTGCATTAATGCGCCTGTTGCTTTGATGCCACGCCATGCAATTGGTGTATTTTCAGCGTCAATCAAATTACCAATTGAAAGCACTGCCATCCCATTTGCATCAATTGGGATAAACTGGTCATTTTCTACGATCGGCTTTTTGGTTGCCACGCCCAACATGGTTGGAATGGAAGGTCCATAAATATCTGCATCCAAAATACCGACACGCTTACCCATCTTTTGAAGTGCCAACGCCAGATTTACCGTTGTTGTGGATTTACCAACGCCACCTTTACCTGAAGCCACAGCGATGATATGGGTGATGCGTGGATGGGCGTTCAGTTGTGACTGCTTAGTTGCCGCCTTAGTGGGTGGCTTATCATCATGCTGAGCGGAGATGGCATCGGTTTTTTTGGTGGGATGATGGGTTTTGACAAGATTGGGCTGTGTGGTGTGGTCGTGAGTATTGTCCGAACCATTATCCTTTGAGCTGACCGTAACATTGATATTAACCTCTTTAATACCAATAGGATACAGCTTTTGTTGTAATTTATGATACTGTTTTTCAAGCTCAGCGGTATCATCAGACTCAAAAATTCGCATTTGTAATTGCAATATTTTATCATCAACAATATCCATTTTCTCAATATATTGCCTAAACGGCTGTCCATAGAGCATCATCTCATCAATGACTGCTTGCATGGGGTCAGTTGTTGGCTTTTTCTTTTTAAATAATTCAAACATATCTCACCACCAGATGACTTTGATTGATTAACTCACACTTTGATAGACATAACTATCATCATTAGATATTTTAGCACAGTTACGGTGCGTCATAAAGGCAATCAGTCGCTAGAGAATATGATCAAAGTTTGCTAAAATACGCAATTTATTATTGACAATCTCATCAGCCATGACACAACAAACCCAACCTGTCTTACTTAGCGACTATGACTACCATTTGCCTGACGACCTAATCGCTCGGTATCCTTTAAATGAGCGTACCAGCTCACGCCTATTGCATGTCTCAAAAAACAGCTGTCAAGATTTACGATTTACCGATTTACCAAACTTATTAAAAAGTGGGGATTTATTGGTACTCAATGACACCAAAGTCATCAAAGCTCGCCTGCATGGTCAAAAACAAACAGGGGGAGCGGTTGAGGTTTTGATTGAACGCATATTGCCCGATGAAATCAACAACAATCTTTATAAAGCCTTGTGCCATGTACGCTCAAGCCGCTCACCAAAAGTCGGGCAAACTCTAAATTTAGCCAATAATCAGATGCAAGCTACCGTTATCGGTCGCCAAGACAATTTATTTATTCTAGGCTTTAGGTCGCCCATTTTGGCTGATTTGGATAACTATGGTCAAATGCCCATTCCGCCCTATTTTGAGCGAAAGGCTGATGAAACAGATGATGAGCGTTATCAAACTGTCTTTCATAATCCCACCAAATCCGCCAGTGTTGCTGCACCAACAGCCAGCCTACACTTTGATGACGCATTATTGACACAGCTTAGAAAAAAAGGCGTTCAAATTGCTTTTGTTACTCTGCATGTTGGTTCTGGTACATTTACGCCAGTCAAAGTCGACAATCTAGCCGATCATGTCATGCATGCTGAATACGCTCATCTTCCTGCGTCTACTGCCACTCTTATCAATAACACCAAATCTGCAGGTGGCCGCATCATTGCCGTTGGCACAACCGTTACTCGTACGCTTGAAACGGCACACCTTCATCGTATTCATGGTGAATTGGTTGAATTTTTGGGAGATACCCAAATTTTTATTTATCCACCTTATGAATTTGGTGTGGTAGATTGCTTGATTACGAATTTTCACTTACCAAAATCAACGCTTTTAATGTTAGTCTCAGCATTTGCTGGCACTCAAACCATTCAAGAAGCTTACAATCATGCCATCAAAAACAAATACCGTTTCTTTAGCTATGGCGATGCGATGTTTTTGGAAAAAGCCCAGTAACATGAGCTTACAACCAATTTGGCTCACCTTAGTTGATACAAAAATCATGCCTGATTGATGGCTTATTAAACATTTACTATTTAAATATTTACTATTTAAAAACCTTAGAGAAATTTATGAAATTTACCTTACATCATACCGATGGCGGCAACAATCATGCTCGCCGTGGCACTGTCAGCTTAGCACATGGCAATGTCCAAACACCTGCATTTATGCCTGTCGGCACTTATGGTACAGTCAAAGGCATGTTGCCCCGTGATATCCATGGTATCGGTGCAGATATTATCCTTGGAAATACCTTTCATCTTTGGCTACGCCCTGGCATGGAAGTGATTCGTCATTTTGGTGGTCTGCATCATTTTATTGGCTGGGATAAGCCCATCTTAACTGATTCAGGCGGTTTTCAGGTGTTTAGCCTTGGTGCAATGCGTAAAATCAGTGAAGAAGGTGTGGCATTTCGCTCACCTGTTGATGGTGCTAAAGTCTTTTTATCACCTGAAACCTCCATGCAAATTCAAAATGACCTAAACTCTGATATTATCATGCAATTTGATGAATGCACACCTTACCCCGCCACACACGATGACGCCAAAAAATCACTTGAGCTGTCTTTACGCTGGGGGCAGCGTTGCCTTGATGAGCATCATCGCCTGGGAAATAAAAATGCATTATTTGGTATCATTCAAGGCAGTATGTATAAAGATTTGCGTATGCAATCTTTACAAGGTTTGCTAAAGATGCCTTTTGATGGTTATGCCATTGGTGGTCTGTCTGTTGGTGAACCCAAAGAAGAGATGATAAAAGTACTTGATTATCTACCATGTGCCATGCCAAATGATAAGCCTCGCTATCTGATGGGCGTGGGCAAGCCTGCTGATATTGTTGAAGCGGTACGCCGTGGTGTTGATATGTTTGATTGTGTTATGCCAACACGCAATGCCAGAAATGGCCATTATTTTGTGACAGGTAATCATGACAATAAAGGTGTGATTCGCATTAAAAATAGCCAATACCGTACCGATGACACACCACTTGATGAGCATTGCGACTGTTATACTTGCCAAAACTTCAGCCGTGCCTATCTTTATCATCTGCATAAATGTAAAGAAATGTTATCAGCTCAGTTGGCAACCATTCATAATTTACGCTATTATCAACGCTTGATGGTTGATATCCGTCAAGCGATCGAACACCATGCCTTTGATGAATTTGTAGTGCAATTTTACGCTCGCTGGGGTATGGTAGTACCACCATTTAACTCATAATTATTTCATGATGAGTTAAAATATCAATTAGCATCTTTTTATCATTTAAGTTTCAAGATTAACTTTAAGACACCGCACCATGTCCCTTAAACACAACCAAACCCACAACACCACTTTTACCAAATTTTTAAAGTCCAACAGCTTTTGGTCTAAGGGCTTTTGGTCTAACCGCCATCACCGCACCAAAGATTTAAAAGGGTTAGATGCTTATCTGTTTATGGCAATTGTGGCGATATTTTTGACCACAACTGCCAATGTGACATTTTTTCAACAAGTCATGTCAGTATACCCATTGGCAAATTACGCACTTTTTATCGCTTCATTGGCGGTGGTCTTAACAGGCGTTTTGTTGCTCTTATTGGTGTTGCTTGGCTATCGGCATACCTTAAAGACGGTGGCAATTTGTTTTATTTTAATCGCTGCTTTTGCTGGTCATTTTACCGACACCTATGGCACTGTCTACGACACCACCATGCTACAAAATGCCTTACAAACTGACACGGCAGAAACCAAAGATTTATTAAGCATGAAGCTTTTAATCCGTGTTGTGTTGTTGGCTGGTTTGCCCATCTGTTGGATTATTGGGCAGCCATTGTCATTTGGCACACTCAAAGCAAGTTTAATGAAGCGGCTGGTTACCTATCTTGTGGCTTTGGCATTGGTTGGCTTGCCCATTTTGGCATTTAGCAGTCAATACGCCAGTTTTTTTAGGGAACATAAACCGTTGCGATTTTTTACCAATCCTGTAACGGTGATGTATTCAGCAGGCAAACTTGCCAATATGAGTTATAAAAACGCCACCAAACCCACCGAAACCATCATGCACGCCAATGATGCCATACAAAAAACCACCGCTTCCACTCGCAAGCCCAGATTGGTGGTGATGGTGGTGGGTGAGACGGCCCGTGCTGACCATGCGTCTTTTAATGGTTATCAGCGAGCCACTTTTCCCCACATGGACAAACTCATTGGCTTAGGGCAAGTGCATAATTTTGGTAATGTCACTTCTTGTGGCACATCAACGGCATATTCTGTCCCATGTATGTTCAGTTATTTGGGAGCAGAAAAATACGATGTTGATACCGCCGATTACCATGAAAATGTCATTGACACCTTAGACCGCTTGGGTGTGGCGATATTGTGGCGAGATAATAACTCTGATTCAAAAGGCGTGATGAATCGCCTGCCTGCCAAACAGTATCAAGACTACAAAAACAGCCCCCTTCAAGGTGGCAATAACACCATTTGCCACACCAACCCTTATGATGAATGCCGTGATGTGGGCATGTTGGTGGATTTAGATGACCATGTCAAGGCTCATGCCAATCAAGACATATTAATAGTGTTGCATCAAATGGGCAACCATGGCCCTGCTTATTATAAACGCTATGACGATGAATTTGCTCAGTTTTTGCCTGTTTGTACAAGTAGCGAGTTGGCAGAATGTGAGCGACAAACGGTCATTAATGCTTATGACAATGCGTTATTGGCGACTGATGACTTTTTAAAACAAACCATCGATTGGTTGGCAGCACAAACACACGCTGACACCGCCATGTTATATTTAAGCGACCATGGTGAAAGCTTAGGAGAAAAAGGCGTTTATTTACATGGCATGCCTAAGGCGTTTGCCCCAAAAGAACAACTGAGCATTCCTGCGTTACTTTGGTTGGGAGCAGACACTCCATTTGCAGTGGCAAATTCGCCAACGGCTGGCTTTAGCCACGATGCCATCACCCCGACACTGCTCAACTTATTTGATGTCAGCACACAAGCCACGGCAGATAAAACAGCATTTGTTAATCCTTTGGATTGATAAGCTTTCCAATGGAGCTTTCCAATAGCTAGGTAGAATCATCAAATGTCAATTTTACGCCCTGTGTCTCCCATCAGCCCCATCAACCAAGCCCTGCTTGCATTGGCAGTCATCGTGATGACTGCTGTGTTTATTGAGCATGGTTCGGTCGATGTTACCATCAGTTCATGGTTTTATGTGGAGCAAGGCCGCTGGTTATTAAGCAAAGACCAATTTGTCTTTTCCATGCTGTTTTATAAATTACCCAAATGGTTGTTGATTGTGTTTGGGGCGTATCTGCTGACTACTTTAGTATGGCGTCAATTCATTACCGATACAAAATTCATTGCTGATACCAATACCATGGCTGATAAAACAGACAACTCAGCAAAATCGCTGTTTGGGCGGAGAGATGCCCCCATTTATGCGCCTTTGGCTAACTTTGGGCAATCTGATATTTTATATGTGTTTGCTGTTTTGGCATTAACACCGCTGTTGGTGGCAACATTAAAATCGCTGACGCATGTGCCTTGCCCCCATGAACTGCTCATTTTTGCTGGTGATAAGCCTTATTTGTCTTTATGGCAAGACATACTAAGCCAACAGCGTGCAAAATGCTTCCCTGCGGCTCATGCCAGCTCTGGCTTTGGTTTATATGGTTTGGCGTTTGTGCCTGCGTTACAACACAAACGCTGGCGTTATGTGATTTTGGTCAGTGCCATCGGCTGGACAATGGGGCTTTATAAAATGATGATAGGCGATCATTTTTTTAGCCATACTTTGGCATCGATGGCATTGGCTTGGTTTGTGGCAAGCGGTTTATCAGCGGTATTTTTTACCAAAAAGCATGACATTGATTTTTAGTCAAGCCTCTAAGATGAATCAGTTCGCCGTCCTAGAGCTACCCAAATATTTGCTCATATTCTGCGTCATCAAACCCAATCACCGACTTCATACCGCCCAAAATAATCGGACGCTTAATCATACTTTGATTTGTTTTGACAATTTCATACATCGCCGACACATCATCGCCATTTAATATGGCTTTAGCATCATCATCAAGCTTTCGATAGGTCATACCTTGTTTATTAATAACCTTATCGCCAAAGATTGCCACAAATTTGCCAAACTTATCCAAAGTCAGTTGCTCATTTTTATAATCAAAAAATTCATATGTTTTGCCAAGCTCGTTTAGTTTATCAAAAGCCTTTTTCATTGTATTACAATTTTTGATGCCATAAATGGTGATTGTCATCGGTTTATCTCCTTGATGAAGTTTTTTATTTAAAGTGATCAAAGTATAGCAAAGTATCAGTAAATTTGGGTATAATAGCTAAGTTTATTTCTTAACTTTCCACTTTTTTTGGATAGCAATATGAGCCAAATTTCTTTAGAAGATTATAATTTTTCTGCCATCGAAAAACAACTACAAACCCAATGGGAAAGCGACAAACGCTACCACACCAATAACGAAACAACGGATAAACCCACTCGCTACATGCTCTCGATGTTCCCTTACCCAAGCGGCAAGCTACACATGGGACATGTACGCAACTATGCCATCACCGATGTGCTTAGTCGCTATTATCGCCAAAAAGGCTACGAAGTCATGCAGCCAATGGGGTGGGATGCTTTTGGTCTACCTGCCGAAAATGCCGCCATCGCTAATGCGGTTGCACCTGCCAAATGGACCTTTGACAATATTGCTAATATGCGTGAACAGCTCAAGGCATTAGGACTTTCGATTGATTGGTCTCGTGAATTTGCAACATGCACACCTGAATATTACCGCTGGGAACAGTGGCTATTTCTACAATTGTATAAAAAAGGCTTGGTATATAAAAAACTTGCCACCGTCAATTGGGACCCTGTGGATAATACCGTTCTTGCCAATGAGCAAGTGGTCGATGGTCGTGGCTGGCGTTCAGGTGCGATTGTTGAAAAGCGTGATATCCCGATGTACTACTTTAAGATCACTGATTATGCCGATGAGCTGTTAGATGACCTAAAAACCTTGGAGGGGCATTGGCCAAAGCAAGTACTCTCTATGCAGCAAAATTGGATCGGTCGCAGCCAAGGCATGGAGTTGGATTTTACTTATTCAATCGATGACCATGATGCTGTTTTGCGTGTCTTTACCACACGCCCTGATACCATCATGGGGGTCAGTTACTTAGCGGTCGCAGCCGAACATCCGCTTGCTCAGCATGCCGCCAAACAAAACCCAGCTATCGCTGAATTCTGTGCAGAATGTAAACAAGGCTCGGTCGCTGAAGCTGACATTGCCAAAGCTGAAAAAGTCGGTATCAATACAGGCTTGACCGCAAAGCATCCCATCACAGGTACCGATGTGCCAGTATGGGTAGCAAACTATGTACTGATGAGCTATGGCTCTGGTGCTGTCATGGCAGTACCTGCACATGATGAGCGTGATTTTGAATTTGCCAATAAGTACAATCTGCCAATTCCACAAGTCATTGATTTTAAGAACAAACCAAGTAACTATAGCACCAATCAATGGCAAGACTGGTACAGTGATAAGACAGGGTTTTGTATCAATTCAGGCATTTTGGACGGCTTGTCTTATCATGACGCAGTCACCAAAGTCAATGAAATCATCACCGAAAAAGGCTTAGGTCAAACCACCACTCAGTATCGCCTGCGTGACTGGGGCGTGAGTCGTCAGCGTTATTGGGGCTGCCCAATTCCGATGGTAAACTGCGAATACTGTGGTACAGTGCCTGTCGATGAAGCTGATTTGCCTGTGGTGCTGCCCACCGATGTTATCCCTGATGGGCGTGGCAACCCACTCAAAAATATGCCCGAATTTCTACAGACCACTTGCCCAAAGTGCGGTCAGCCAGCCGAGCGTGAAACCGATACTTTTGATACATTTGTAGAATCAAGCTGGTACGCTCAGCGTTTTGTATCACCACACGATGACAGCCAAATGATTGAGCGTACTGCTGCCGATAAATGGCTGCCTATCGACCAATATGTCGGTGGTGTTGAACATGCGGTACTACATTTACTTTATGCAAGATTTTTCCACAAAGTGATGCGTGATGAAGGCTTAGTAAGTAAAGATGAGCCTTTTGCCAATCTGTTGGCTCAAGGGATGGTTTTGGCAGGTACTTATTATCGCTCAAACAATGATGGTAGTACAACTTACTATTTCCCGCATGAAATTGATTTTGTCATGAATGGTACCGAAATCGAAGGCGCTACCTTAAAAGCCGATGGCAAGCCTGTCACCATTGGCAAAATTGAAAAAATGAGTAAGTCCAAAAATAATGGTGTCGACCCTCAAGAGATTATTGAGCAATATGGTGCAGATACTGTGCGTCTTTATACACTATTTACCGCACCAGCCGACCAAACACTTGAATGGTCAGACAGTGCCTTAAAAGGTCCACATAATTTTATCAAAAAAGTATGGCGTACCGTTGGTGAGCATTTGTCAGCCATTCAAAATCACCAATCAAATGATCTAACAATTAATAAAGACACGCTTTCAAAAGATGCCAAAAATCTACGCCGAAAAACTCATGAAACCATCGCTAAAATAGATGTCAGCTTAGGCGAGCATTTGGCACTTAATACGCCTGTGTCTAGCCTCATGGAGCTTTGTAATGAAATTGCAAGCTTTAAACCAACTGATAATAATGACATTGCTGCACGCCATGAAGCTATCGTTGCGTTATTGACATTGCTATCTTTATATGCTCCACATGTTGGCGAATATTTGTTAGAAGCACTAAAAATCGATGCACGCACCCAAGCTTTCCCAGTCTTGGATAAATCAGCCTTAATCAACGATACCATCACCATGGTGGTGCAGGTTAATGGTAAAGTGCGTGGTAAGATGGAGGTTGCCTCTGGTACAGATCAGGCCGAGCTTATCCGTGAAGCCAAGAATATTGAAAGTGTGTCGAAGTATCTCATTGGTGACATTAAAAAAGAGATTGTCGTACCCAATAAACTCATCAGCTTTGTTGTGGCGGGTGCTTGATGCAAATAAAATCTATGATTCAAGCAGGTGCAATGGTATTAACTTTACTATCATTGACCGCCTGCGGATTTGGTCTACGAGGTATCAGTGAGACAGGCATTCAGTTAGTGCCGACTTATAGTCATGTAAATATCATCACCGAAAATAATGCTGTGAGCTATGCACTCAAACACAAACTTGAAACACAGATGGCTCAGCTTGGTGTGGTGAGCGACACCAATGCCGCCCATCAGATCCAAGTCAGTAATTTACGCTATCGTGAATATAAACTGCTCGGTGTGTTATCCGAAATTCGCTTGGTGCTAACTGCTGATATTATCTATCAGATGAACGGTCAGACCATTCGTAGAGTGGTGCAAGCTGAGCGTAGCTATCAGTACAATGAAGCTGGTGTATCAACCAAAGATCAGCAAGGCGAAATTGTTAAAGTATGGCTACAAGACAGCCTAGCACATCGCATCGCTGAACAGTACTATGCGCTTGGCAGTCAGATACATACGCCTTAGCCATGCAAAAACGATTTTTGGCAGTTACCGAATCCCTCAAAAATCCCACAATGACGCTGAGCGGTTTATGGCTTTTGCATTCTGATGAGCCACTGATGATTCAATGGCTCATTGATGCATGCCATCCAATTTGGCAAGCCAATCATCAAGTGATGAAACGCATTGATCTTACCTCCCCCAAAAGCTGGCACGAGGTTACCCAAGAACTTATATCGCTATCGCTGTTTGAAGAATCTACCGCCATCATTCTAAGCGGTAAGCATAAGCCTGATGATGCCATCTTAAGCCAATTGATAGATTTTGCTCATGATGCTAAAGCAGGTACTAGCACACATCATCTGATTTGGCTGCTACCCAAACAAGATAAAAAATCTCAAAATACCAAAGCATTTAAGCTGTTTGATCAGCATGGGCTGATTATCCATGGCACTATCCAAAATGAATCTGAGCGGCGTGCCCTTTTAGTGGCCAAGGCTCAAGATTTTAAGCTTTCGCTCACCGCTAATGCGTGGCAGATGCTGATGGGCCATACCCAGCATGATTTATTAACCGCTTATCAGACGCTATGGCGTCTGTCCTATGCTCACACTCTGCCTAGTCAGTCACAGCTTTCGGTAATTGATGTGCCTGATCTTAGCACACTTTTATCCGAAGGTGGCGTGTTCAGCGTTTTTGATTTATCCGATGCACTCATCCAAAGACAGCCCAATCAATGCCTAAAAATCATTAATTATCTTTATCAGACAGATACCGCACCCAGCATTATTTTATGGGCAATCTCAAAAGACATTCATCTGATTGCCGCCCTAAGAAATGGCCAAGATCCCCAAAAACTTGGTATTTGGCGTAATAAAGTTTTGAATTATCAAAATCTTGCAAATAACATCTCTGATGGCATGATATCGCATTGGCTTACTCAGGTTTATGAAATTGACAAAGCCATCAAGGGCTTAAGCCAAGATAATGCTTGGCGATTAATCAGACAATTGGTTTTATCTATTTGTGGGATTGATATACAGGGTTTACACTCACATCATGAGCGGTAAAAAAATTTTGATTCATTTGAATTTTTTTGAAATTTTTTAAAATAAATGCTTGCAATAAAAAAAATTTTGGGTATAATATGCACCACATTAGCGATATGGAATACCGTATCCGACTAGAAAAAAATATGGGTCGTTAGCTCAGTTGGTAGAGCAGTTGACTTTTAATCAATTGGTCGCAGGTTCGAATCCTGCACGACCCACCATTATTCCCCAATAGCTCAGTCGGTAGAGCATCGGACTGTTAATCCGTGTGTCCCTGGTTCGAGCCCAGGTTGGGGAGCCAAATTTAAAAATTCCTTAGCCATCTTAATAGCTAAGGAATTTTTTTATATCATAAAAAATTTTATCTATTACCAATATCCTAAAAATCAATAAAAACACCCCAAAGATGAGACTTTTAGGGTGTTTTTCATTGTGGTACTTTTATTGAGTAGATTGGCAATCTGTCGCCTTGTCGTAAATTGACTTTATCACATCTTACTTAATTAACCAACAATGAATTGGTTAAAAATATACAGTCGCATAGATAGTTGGGTTGATGTAAGATTCTTTTTCTGTTGCGTAGTTAAAGTTACCATAGGTGATATCCATGCCTGCAGAGACATTTTTAGAAATATCACGGTCAATTGCTCCGATCAGCTCAAACCCATCGCCCTTTTTCCCACTGGGATTATTCACAAGATTCATGTGTGCGGTATGAGTCCATTTGTCTTTAAAATGCTGCAAAGCCACGCCAACAGCTTGTTCTGTATTATTTTTGGCACTGTCGTCATTGGCATAGCCGACATGCTGATAGATACCACCTACTTTATAATCCTCATTAATTTTATAATTACCTGTCACACGCGCAGTATAGTTAATCTTGCCATAAGAGGTTTTTGCTTTACCAAAATAGGCATAAGCTGCACCAACATTATATGTATCTGTGTTTTTCTTGACAAGCAATGAATAACCATCACGATCAATGGTATCTGTCTCTTTATTTTCATCTAAGATGTACATCGCCTGAAAACTAACATCTTTGATTTTTGGTGATTCGTATGCAATGGTATTATTGGTACGCACCCCATCTACGCCTGACGCCAGATAGGCAGTATAACGCACATATGGATCCAAAGACAACATACGACCCGCCTTGATGGTACCATACTTTTTATGCTTCACGCCAATCCATGAATCACGAGCCTCAAAATTGCGTGTTTTAGCAACAGTCTTTTCAGTACCATCTGGCTGCTTGATTTTTTCATTACGTAAATCACCATCATTTTCTAGACGGTACTCCAACTTGTACAAAACCTCATAATCATCATTTAACTTTTCAGACCCTCTAAGGCCAATGCGTGATCCGCTGCTATACAGATAGGGGCGGTCTGTTGTTGATGTACTGACATTGGTTGTCTTGTTGGTTGTTTTTTTATGATTAGCAGCAATGCCAAGAGATGCGTAACCATATAATTCAGGTGCTGCATGTGCATTTAGCATCATGCCACCTACAAATAGTCCGCCGATGACTTTTAGGGTTGTAAATTGTGCTTTCATACATCTCTCCTTGATTGAAGTTTCCTAGGTTGGTTATCATAGATTTTCAGCCATCAAGTTTGGCTTATCGCTGAACTTTTAGCCTGAGTTTCATCTATGCTATCAGGCATCGATTATGATTGCCTGCGATGGTCATCATGATTTAACATTCATACTCAATGTAACAATTCTGTTAAAATATTGATGTTATGTTTTGTTATATCACAGTAGAGTAACGATACTACAAGAAAATCATCAAATATGCAACACTTAATTAAGTATATTTCAATGTTTAAGATAACTATTTCAAGGCACATGTCAAAACTGGTATCAATACTTGTATCAATCACGCATTGGTAACAATCTTTTACCGTATTCTTACCTTAATTATAAGTTATTTACCATAATACTATGGTATTTATTTTTATATAGGATTATATTATTATTATCAAAAGCCTAAAGTTATTATGCCGATCGCTTTAGAAAATTGATTATTGATAAAAGTGGAAGCTGAGCCAAATTTATACACAAAACCGTTTAAATTTGAGCTTTTAAATAACAACATTTGGAGGTATTCTATGAAAATCTTAGCTTTAGCCCCTGCGACTGCCTTGGCACTTGTTGGATTCATTGGTGCAGCTCATGCTCAAGTTGACCATGCTCAAGAAGCTCATGATTCTACCGTATTAAAGCGTCAAGTTACTTATGCCTGCCAATCAGGTGGGCAAGCCACCGTAACTTATGGCTTTAACCAACAAAGATTGCCAACTTATGCCAGTGCTTATGTTGATGGCAAAAACCGTTTTATGCCATTTAATTTAAATCGTTCTGACAATGTTGATAGCGTTTTTGGTGATGAAAATAACTACAGCTTGATGACTGATGCCATGACATTGTATAACTATCACAAACTAGGCATTAACATCACAAGCCCTTCTGGTGATTTTGCTCATAAAGGCTGTAATGTCAGATATGTTACAAAACTTTAACGCTTAACATAATATTAATAAAAATAATATTAATAAGGTAAGCTTTAATCCCAAGTTTTAATCATAAATATCACTTGATTTTAACTTGGGTATTTGATTTAATGGCTAAAGATAGGCTCTAGGTTGGTAAAATAAGCAATCAATCTAGAGCCAATCAAATGCCCTATCACTAACCCCGAAACAATCTTTACTCTCACGCTTGATGGTCAAAATCATCATTCTAAGACATTCAATCATACCCAATTACAAGTCATTATGACTGATACATAAGGAAAATATCATGAAAAAACTTGCCTTTAGTCTTATTGTGGCTACTGCTGGCATGATGGCTATTTCTGCCAATGCCATGAGTCCAAAAACCGTACAATACACCTGCCAAGGCGGTAAAAGTGTCAATGTTAAATACATCTTTAACGATGCAGATTTACCATCTAAAGCCGTTGCTAGCTTCTCTGGCAAAACTGTCGGTATGCCCATCAATCTTAACGCATCAGATATGACAAGCTCAATTTTTGGCTTTGGTGGTTATACCATGACTGCAGACTATATCGATGCCAAGAACTACAATCAAGTCGGTATTGCAGTCATCACCGACCCAAAGAACAAAACTTTGTTCAAAAACTGCAACCCAAGATAATTTTTTTACTACCCAAATAAAAAAGCATGGATAACCATGCTTTTTTATTGATTGCTGATTGATTAAATCAATTCGCTGTTGTCGTATCCGTGGTTGCAGCATCAGTTGCTGCAGCATCGCTTGCTGCTGTATCTGATTTTTTGACACGATTAACAAGGCTGTCGGCATATTTGGCATTAGAAGCCGATTTTTCACTTTGCCATGCTTGATAGGCTTTCTCATATTGCTCAGTCGTGATAGGCTGTGCTTGTAGTTTTAATCTCTTATACCAGCTACCGCCTTTATTGCCCGCCCAAGAAAATGATCCGCTAAATGGTACGCCTTTAGAAACTCTTGGTACACCACCAATAGCAACCATTGGGATTTGTAAAGCACTGTCAATCAGTAATGCCTGTGCTTTGGCATAGGCATTATAACGCGCACTGTTATCATTAGAGATGACCGATGCCTGATTAAGCAGTGTTTGATAAGTATCCAAACCAACTTGTTTAACTAAAGCTTTATCGCCACCTCTGTGGATACCTGTTTTTTGTAGCATGGCACCATCAATAGGACTCATGATATCCAAATAGGTGCGTGGATCTTGATAATCCGGGCCCCAACCTGCCATCATAATATCATAATCTTGCTGCTCTGGCGATTCAGCATAGTAGCCTTGAGACTCATAAGTTGAGGTCTCGGTTTCAATGACATTGATAATGATATTTTCTTGACCCAATGAGGCCTCAACCGATTGCTTGAATGATTGAGCTTGCTGAACTCTGTTCGAATCTGCTTGGTCAATTGGAAAATCCAAATAGATAGGGAAAGTCACGCCTTGAGCTTCTAAAGTTTGTCTGGCTTTAGCAAACTCTTCTTTGGCTTTTTGTGGATTGTATAGACCATCTTGGCTATCTGACAAATCGACATCTTGCCATTCCGTACCATAGCCTACCAAGTCTTTTTTCACCATTTGCCCAAAGTCTTCACCATCGGCAGACACAAAAGTTGGCGGTACCAGCATATTACGCAAGGCCTTGGTTTTGGCTTCCTCACCGACAGTTTGTGCTTGATAAGCTGCACGATCAAGTGCAAACATAACCGCTTGACGGAAATCTTTGTTCAGCATTGCCTTTTTGGCAGATTCTTGTTGCTCTGGCGTTTTTGTGCTATTGGCAAAAGCAGAACGATTTAGGTTAAAGGTGAAATAATAAGTTGTACCATCTATCAAGCCATAAACGATGTTATCTTGATATTTTTCACTGGCAGCTTGGTAAGTTGGGTCATTTGGATATAAGCGTGCAACGCTAAACTCGCCTTTATCAAAGTTACGATAATACGAACCAGGATCTGAGCCATCGGTATAGGTTAGCTTGACAGACTGTACATGAACATTGTCAGCATCCCAATAATTATCATTTTTAGTAAATTCCATCAAAGATTTTGATGCATAAGCACTTAAAAAGTAAGCACCATTGACCAAAATAGATGAAGGATCTAAAGCACCAAAATCTTTACCTTTAGATTGTAAAAACTTAGCATTCACAGGGAATAGAACACTATAGGTCACTTTAGAATTCCAATATGATTCTGGTTGGTTTAGCGTGTATTGTATGGTTTTATCATCTAACGCCTTAACGCCAACCTCTTCCCAATTCACTTTACCTTCTTTATAGGCTTTTAGGTTTTTTACAGAATCTTCAACCACATAAAGCGCATCAGATTTACCGTCAACGGCATGTTTTAGACCTGTCACAAAGTCATGGGCAGTAACGGGCGCATATTCTTCGCCATCTGAGGTGTACCAAAATACCCCATCACGCAAGGTGTAGGTATAAGTTAATCCATCTTCTGAAACGCTCCAATCAGTCGCCAAAGAAGGGACAAGGTTGCCATATTCATCATTTTCTAGCAAACCATCAACCATCTGAGTGGTAACATCGGCAGTAACAGCTTGGTTGGCTAAGATATAGTCTAAAGATTTTGGGTCACCTGAAAACACATATTTATAGGTGGTTAAATCACCGCCACCTTGTGATGCTGTCGTGCTATTATTGCTGCATGCAGCTAAAATAGATGCTGATAATACTGCTGCCCCTACTGTGGCAAATAACTTCGTTTTTTTCATAACATGGGTCCTTTGTTTGTTATGTGAAATGGCGTTTTTAAGAATAAAACTTAAACACCCTTAAGGTTATGCTAACCATCTAAAACTTAAAAAATCATATTTCAATCAATACCATCATGATGCCTATCAAACAAATACGGTATTTAATAAAATTATCTTAAGTAATCCCTCCTTGCTACTTCTCCTTATTTTAGTTGGTATGGGTTATACGACTGTTTGGTTTGAAATGTGTTGTTGATAGCGTTCAAGCTCTTGTTTATTCGCCCAAACAAAATGATTAGGCTTAATTTCCACCATGCCTGGCTCATCGCTAGAATAGTCATGCTGCGTGGGATCATATACAATCAGTTGTTTTTTACGCTCAAGTATCGGGTCTGGAATGGGAACAGCAGACAACAATGATTTAGTATACGGATGAATAGGATTTTTAAACAGCTCTTCAGTTTCAGCGATTTCAACAATCACGCCTTTATAAATAACAGCAATCCTATCAGAAATAAAACGCACCACAGACAAATCATGTGCAATAAACAAATAAGTCAAATGTTTTTCTCGCTGCATTTTTTTTAGCAAGTTCAACACTTGGGCACGCACAGAGACATCCAATGCAGAAATTGGTTCATCAGCGATAACAAATTCAGGATCCATAACCAATGCTCTGGCAATACCAATACGCTGGCGTTGACCACCTGAAAATTCGTGAGGATAGCGTGTCAGATGTTCAGGTAACAAACCAACTTCCGCCATCATTTGTTTAATTTTTGCTAAGCGATCAGCATCATCTTTATATAATTTAAAATTATATAACCCTTCTGAGATGATATAATTAACCGTCGCACGCTCATTTAGGCTGGCGGCAGGGTCTTGGAAAATCATCTGAATCTTACAAATCAGCTCTGCATCTTTAGGTTGATTACTAATGACTTTACCATCATAGATAATCTGACCACCTGTAATGTTATTAAGTCCGATAATGGCACGCCCAATGGTAGTTTTACCACTGCCTGATTCACCAACCAAAGAAAAAGTTTCACCTTTATTGATGAAGAAGTTTGCATTTTTAACAGCAACGAAGCGTTTTTTACCTTCACCAAAAGAGATTTCCAAATCTTTCACTTCCACCAATTTTTTTGGTGCGGTTTGTTGTGTGGTGGTATTTACTGTCTGTGACATTATTCCCTCTTATTATTACTTAAAGTTATCATCAATTAACTTAAAAATCCTAACTGATTAAGATAGTTTTTGCAATATTTTTTCATGCAAATCACAGATCGCTTCAGGCTTGTTGGCCTTGGGTGCATCGGGATGCAAAAGCCATGTTTTTGCCCAATGGGTATCAGAGACATTGATGATGGGCGGTCGTTGTTCAAAGTCAATTTCCATGGCATATTCTGAACGCAAAGCAAAGGCATCGCCCATAATAGGCGAGTACAAGGATGGCGGCGTACCAGGAATGGCGTACAGCTCTCCTGAATCATTAACAAGCTGTGGCAGACTTGATAATAAGCTCCATGTATAAGGATGTTGTGGATTGTAAAATATCTCATTGACTGATGCAAATTCAACAATCTCACCTGCATACATAACCGCAACCTTATCAGCAATACTAGCCACCACACCCAAATCATGCGTAATAAAGATGATGGTAAAGCGATATTCCTGCTGTAGGCTTTTTAGCAGATCAATGATTTGTGCTTGAATGGTAACATCAAGAGCGGTGGTTGGCTCATCACATACCAAAATATCAGGACGACACGCCAAAGCAATCGCAATAACGATGCGTTGGCGCATACCGCCTGAATATTCAAACGGATAATCATTAAAGCGTTTTTCAGGATTGGAAATACCAACCTTACGCATATAGTCAATCGCTTGAATTTTGGCTTCTTTACGACTAACTTTTTGGTGTTTGGTAATTACCTCTACAATCTGTGCACCAATCGTTTTAATTGGGCTTAAACTGGTCATGGGGTCTTGAAAGATGGTCGCAATTTTTGAACCACGAATTTTAAGCCAATCTTCATTATTGGTAAGTTTGGTTAAATCTTGTCCATGGTATAAAATATCACCTGAGGCAATGCGACCATTATTTTCCAACATGCCTGTAAAAGTCTTGGTTAAGACGGATTTGCCAGATCCTGACTCACCCACTAAAGCCAAAATTTCACCTTCATGTAACTTCAAAGAAATATTGCGAATGGCAGTTAAAATGCGTTTACGCACTGTAAACTCAACCACCAAATCATTTACTTCCAATATAACATTATTTGTAGTCATGACAGTCCTTACTTGTCTGATATCTCATCAGTTCATCTATTTATGTGAGCGTGGATCGGTGGCATCTGCCAAATTTTGCCCCACAAGATACAATGGCAATGATACCAATACCAATACCGTCAGTGGTATCCAAAATAGATAAGCATTGGTGGTTAAGTTGCTCGAATAATTGGCAATCAAACGCCCCAAACTTGGCGTGGTAGTTGGTAGACCAATACCAAAGAAGGATAAAAATGCTTCATAGGAGATATAAACTGGCAACATTTGTGACAACAATGTCATAATAATTGATAATATTTGTGGCAATAAATTTTTGACAGCAATTTTATATTTAGGTGTACCCAATGTTCGGCTTGCCAAATTATATTCCAAATCACGAAAACGCATGATTTGAACCCGAATGGTAAAAGCAACACCAATCCACCCTGTGATACAAAATGCTAAAATTAGCTTCCAAAATCCCGCTCCTAATGCATAGGTCAACACAATGATAATCAGCATTGAGGGTACATTGGAGATGATGTTGTAAATCTCCAGCATGATTTTATCAATAGACTTTGACACGCCCCACAGCGCACCTACAACAACGCCAATAGTGATATTAATAAAGGTTGCAATCACCGAAATTAGGATGGAATTTCGTGCCCCATACCATACGCCATCAAATAATGAATGACCATTTTTGTCAGTGCCAAACCAATATTCACTATTTGGCCAAATATAGCGCTTAGAAAAGTCATTAATATTACTGACATCACTAAAATCATAAGGCACAACCATGGGATAAATAAAGCTCATCAATAAAATCACTGACAAAATGGCGAGCATCACATAGGTTGATTTTTTGGAAAAAAACTGGCGAGCAACCGATTTCCAATAAGAATAGGTCGGTGTATCGATAACCTCAGAAGCACGGCTATCACGACCAACAAATTTAAACTTAGATTTATCAACAACTTCCATTTACTCACCTTTTTTGTCTTCAGATAGTTTGATGCGTGGGTCCACCAATGCCATGGCGATATCTCCCAATAGTAGCGAGATAATTGATAAAACAGTAAAAATAAATGTCAGTCCAACAATCATGGCATTATTGGCTGCCTTAATCGAGTCAATGAGCATTTTACCCATGCCAGGAAACGCAAAAATGGTCTCGGTTAGTGTTGCACCACCAATGGCTAAAATAATACTGGCAGGAATACCAACAACCACAGGCACCATGGCGTTTTTAAATAAGTGCTTTTTGTAAATTTCTGATTCAGATAATCCCTTGGCACGAGCAAAACGCACCCAATCACTGGCTTGAATATCAACCAAATAACGACGAAACCAAATTACAGTATATGGTAAGCTAAATATCCCCAAAATTAGTGCTGGCAAAATATAAGACCGAATATCCGAAGCCCCTAAGATTGGGAAAGAGTCAGGCAAACCTGTCAGTTGACTACCAGCAAAACGGATGACATAAATTAACGCAATACTTGGCAATGCCAGCATAAAAGTCATGGTTGCCGTGGAAACTTTATCAAACAATCCATCTTTAAAGCGTGCCATAAGCATACCAATGGGCAAGCCTATTCCATAAGAGAATAATACGCCAAACAACCCAATAACAAATGAATTATAAATCATAGATGGATCTTTATAATTGGTTTTAGTTTTGGAATAGTTGTCATTTTCGCCATAATTAGCACGGGCAATATCATCCATGGTATTCGGATTTTTATAGGTTCTGCTATAAATATCTACAGATGACTTTTTGGTCACACCTGTTGGGAAAGTCACTTCCTGTAAATCGATACGACCTTGTCCTTGTGTAATCACCTGCCATACAGGGACATTGCTGTAAGTTGGGTAAGAAGTTCCCAAATTCAGATTAATGAAATTTTGGTGTAGGTAAGGAAATTCACGATTGGTATATAGCAAATATTTATGGTGAGTACCAGAACCAACCAACGCCCAACCTGCTGCAGCATCTTTTTCAAACCGCATATATCTTGGTAAATTGGGATTGTCTGGATCTTGTATCTTCCAAGGATGATCAATTTCAATCAGATTAGAGAAAAAAGACCACACCCGCTCATAGATAGGGATATCACGCGTGGCATAAAACTGTTCACTCAGTGGATAGGTTTTTAACTGCCACTGACCATTTAAGGTTGACAGATAATTTTGGTAGGCAGCTTCACTATTAATATCGCCGCCTTGGCTACTAACACGCTTTTGCAGCTCCCCAGCAGATAAATAGTCAATATATCCCATGGAATCAAAAGTTGTATTTTCATAATCAACTTTCTTATCCAAAGTTTTGGTCATCTTATTGTAGTTGGGGTCTTGTTTAAAAATAAGACTCGTTGGCACTAAGGTATAAACAATGACATAAACCAAAGCCGTCACGACAACTACAGAGAGTAATGATCTGAAAATACGGCTTAAAATATACTTTCTCATATTCTTCCTTGACATCAACTTAGCAGTTTGCTATGCGTTTTGCCTCAAGTTTACGGATAAAGCAATTTTATGGATAAATTATTTACCCAATAAAACAAAGAACGCTAGTATAACACAACATTAGCAATTGTAAAATATTGTTGATATTTTTTTAGCTCAAGTAACTGTCTTACAAATATTTCATAAAATGTCTTATAAATCAACACACAAGACAAGATAAAATGATAAAATCTTGCTTAATCGGTAAAAAACCAGCATAATAGATCAATAATGCTAAATAAAAAGCCAAATTTATAATCGCTAAAAAACCAAACAAAACCAATCACATACATTAATGAGTACTATTGACATGAAAACAGACACACCTGTGGCAATTGCCAAAGCTTTTGATTATCCAACACTCACCCCCATTGACCGCCCTATTTTAACCCCACCCAACGGACATAAAAAAGTACTGCTACATTCATGCTGTGCCCCTTGTTCAGGTGAGGTCATGGAGGCGATGATTGCCAGTGGCATTGAATTTACCATTTATTTTTATAACCCCAACATTCACCCCAAAAAAGAATACGAAATTCGCAAAAACGAAAACATCGCCTTTGCCCAAAAGCATGGCATACCATTCATTGATGCTGATTATGACATGGACAACTGGTTTGCCCGTGCCAAAGGCATGGAGCAAGACCCTGAGCGAGGTCGCCGCTGTACCATGTGCTTTGACATGCGATTTGAACGCACTGCCTTGTATGCCCATGAAAATGGTTTTCCTGTGATAACCAGTTCTTTGGGCATCTCACGATGGAAGAACATGGCTCAGATTAATGATTGTGGTCATCGTGCCGCTGCCCCTTATGACGACCTTGAATATTGGGATTTTAACTGGCGTAAAGGCGGTGGCAGTAATCGCATGATTGAGATTAGCAAACGAGAGCATTTTTATCAACAAGAATATTGTGGCTGTGCTTACTCACTGCGTGATACCAATAATTTTCGCCGCAGCCAAGGACGAGAACCCATTAAGATTGGGGTTAAGTACTATGGTGATGACGAAGAATGACAAAAGCGGAGATTTATCCGCTTTTTTAACAAGACAACTATCTTTATAACGACCGAACCAATTGCTTAATTAATGCCACTTGAGTTTGTTCAGCATCAATCAATACATTCCAAATACCATCTTCACTTAAAATAGAATAACCTTTGGTCTGTGCTTTTTTGTTCACATAATCCAAATCTTGCTCACTGATACTACCATTTTGGTAAGCGGTACAAAGACTTTGGCATTCTTTTTGATAAAATTCATCAAGTTTGGCATGTTTATCTTGCAACTTTTGTATTTGCTTGAGTGCATTTTTAAGTTGTTGCGTTAACGCTTGAATATCATCATTCAGCTTTTGCATTTCAATGAGTCTGCCAAGTATATCATGATGCTGATGGGAGGTGTGAAAGTCGGACATGATGGCACCTATAGTCTAAATATATAAAGTTAACACGACCGCTACGATACACTATCTATCAAGACACTATCTATCAGAGTCGTTTGTATCATCTTAACAAAAATTACTGCTTTATTGGGTATATTTTTTAAATATAATACGAATTGGCCTTATGATTTTAGTATTTATCCACCTGTAACCATCCATATAAAAATCTGCACCCAAATTCCTTAATTGTGAATGCAGATTTTTAATACAGATTTATAATAAATATCACATTTAATCAATATAATAGTTTAGTACAAGCATATATTGATTGCCTTTAGTTAAATGATTTGTCAAAATTTGAAATTTGCCCCGAGCATAAAGTTTCGCCCCATTTGTGGCATGTCTGGGAAAAATGTCTCATGAGCAAAGACTTTATCGTTTAATAGATTGTTAGCATTAAAAAATACCTGAACCGAGCCTGCTTGATGGCTTGGCTTGTGCTGATAGTTAAGCCCCAAATTCACCAAGTTATGAGCTGGGGTTGGGCGTTCAAAATTCGCCAATTTATCTTGTTTAAAGGTATGGCGATATTCCAAAAACCCTGACCAATTTGCATTAACATTGGCGGTTAATTTCATGCCAAGGCGTTTTGGTGGCAGTCTTGGCGTATGACTGTCTGGCTGTTTGATGAGAGGACGGTTGCCATACGCATCGGTTCTGCCCTTTTTGTCAGGCAAATTGGTGAGCTTGCCACGAATATAATCACCAAATAACGCCACATGATATACATCATTAATCTGATAACCGATGTTGGCATCAAATCCATAAAATTTCGCCGCTGCTTGTTCATAGCGTGCGGTTTTTAAGTCTTTATCATGACGCATGCCACGCAAACCTTGCTTATACTGCGACAATGTTTGTAAAAACACATAGTTATCAAAATCATAATGATAGCCCCCAAGACGATAATCCCATTTATCACCTTGAAATGTCAGCCCCAAATCAATGTTGTTGGATTTTTCTTTGTTTAAAAAGCGGTTGCCAATTTCAAACGAGTTGGTGGCAAGGTGCATGCCGTGAGCATACAATTCCTGAGCATTTGGCAGGCGTTCTTGATGCGACAGATTCAGCGATAATTTATGTTTGGGCGTTAATTGTAAATGCGTCCCAACAGCATAAGAGCGTGCGGTTTGTTTTTTGGGGTTTAAAGTACCGCTGTCCAGCAATCGTTTAAAGCGTATGTCTGGTTCATGAGCGGTTGCTAAGCCTAAGTTTAAGCTCTGATAAATGGCGTCTTTATCATAATCCATGGTGATGGTTTGTTTCTCAATGCGAGCGGCGGCGTCAACGGTCAGCTTGTCATTGGGTTTGTATTCTTCAAACCAAAACACACTGCCTGTTTTGGTTTTATTATTGTGCAAGATGTTTTGGGTGTCTTGTTTATTGCCATCTTCATAACGAGGTGGCACAAGTCCGCTGTTTTTTGAGGTGAGATAACCTACCCCAAACACCCCGCTAAACTTGCCCATCGGCGTATGAATGGGGGTATGTGAGGCTTCCAGACGCCACACATTGGCTTGATTATCAAAAAAGCTGGTCTTCTCACCCCCATCTATCTCATCATGATGATAATCCACTTTGCCCATGCTGGCTCGGATTTTATCAATGCCAGCAAACGGCGCATTGATTTGCCCTTGCACATCATAACGCTTCATTTTCAAATCAATCCACGGTTTGCCATGGTCGTGCTCGTGCTCGTGCTCGTGGTCATGAGCATGGTCGTGGTCGTGGTCGTGCTCGTGGTCGTGGTCATCATGTGTATGGCATTCAAGCCCTGCATTGTCAAACTCTAAGTCATCATTTTCCATCAAAAAAGGATACAAACGCAAATATGGCTTGTATTGTAAGGCGGACTGAGAAATGCCATGCACGCTACATTCTTCATATTCATGTGAATGGTTGGGCAGGCCATATTTGTCTCGGCGTAAGCTCACCGATGCCCCCAAAAAGCCTTGATTGCCAACCCATGACACGCCAAGCGTCCCTGCGTTTGATTTGGCATGGCTGTCTGGCAGATGCTTTAAGGTGTCTTTATAGATGAATTCTGGCTGAGTATCATCGTATTCAGATTCTTCGTTAAAGACATGGCGGTCAAAGCGTGGCGTTTTATAATCTGCTGCTTGTTTGGACAGCCCTGCAACACGCACTGCCACATGCTCTCCCAGTGGGGCTTCGGCACTGGCGGTGATTAATTTTTCACGGTTGGCACTGCTAAGACGCACCGTCGCATCACCTTGTAATTTGCTGGGCAATTTGCTGGGTATTTTGTCATCAACGACATTGACCACGCCTGCTGAGTTGCCAGAGGCGTACAACAAGGCACCAGAGCCTCGCACAATCTCCACCTGTTTTGCCAGTGTGGTGTCCACCGCTATGGCATGGTCTGGCGATAACCCAGACATGTCCACAACCTCTGAACCGTTTTGTAGGATTTTCAGGCGTTTACCCTCCTGCCCACGAATGATGGGGGCTGAGGCACCGCCCCCAAAATGGTTAGAATGAACGCCAAGCTCACCTGCCAAGGCATCGCCTAGGGTGGTTGCTCGTTGTTGTAGTTGCTCTTTTGAAACTGTGATGCCACTGACTGTTTTTGAATGATTAACGCCAAACTCTGTATTTTGGTCAGCTAAAGAGGTGATCGAAACGCCATCTAAAATGACGGTTGGCTTATCCTTTAAATTCGCCTCTGCCAGCATTGGCATTGAAAAAGTTGCCAATATGGCACAGGCAAGCGGTTTTTTTATCATGGTAACCTTCATATATGATATACTATAACATTTGTTGAAGTATTATATAACATATATGAAAAATTACAATCAGTTGAGATACAATTTAAGCAAGTAATTACAAAAAAATTATCCCAACCAAACCAAGCTTATCCACCCTGGCAAAATTGACATCAAAAACCATCGTGTTATAATCCTTTAAATGCCATTTTTAAGGTTATTGTTAAGTATTGCTTTATACAATTACCTTGATATGCTTATTTTATGCCAATATAAAAATAGCGATGGCGACCATTGTATCAAACTTTATGCCATAAAAATAAACTCATTAGGAAATTTATGCTACCTCCACACATCAAAAATCGTTATTCAGACCACCCTCAAACCATCATGCGTCCTGTTCATTTACGCCTATCTGAAGAGATTATCCAGCATCTTGAAGATACCGCCAAAGTACATGGGTTTAGCCGTATTCAAGGACTGATTCGCTTGTACATTCGCCAAGGTTTGGACCGTGATAATTGTAATTACACGCTTGCCAATGACATGCTATTCATTGAAAAATTGCGTAAAAAAGGGGTTAGCCAATCCATCATCGATGAAGCCTTAACAGATGTGAATCAAACATGCGATTTGGATTAACAAATATGGATGAATTAAATACGAATGCGTCATCAGTATTGAATGTATAAAGACGCCAACTAACAGCAAAAAACTACCCACTGATAATCAGTGAGTGGTTTTTCTTGATTTGATTGATTATTGAATGGTGGCCTCTTCTTGGTTTAGGCTCAATTTTAAACCCTCGCCCAAACCCTTACCAACCTGCACACCAAAACGATCAAATAACTTATTCATTGGGTTGACATAAGTATAATCGACTGTTTGTAAATCAAGCGTCTTTTTAAGCTGGCTAATACCACCTGTTTTATCCGCCAAACCCAGCTCAACAGCATCGGTACCTGTCCAAATCAGACCACTAAAAAGCTGATTTTGTTCAGGATTTTTCAGTTTACTACCACGACCTTGTTTAACCGCCTTAATAAAATTTTGGTGAGTCTTATTTAATAAGGCTTGTATGTGCTGCCGTTCTGTTTCGGTCATCTCACGGCTACTACTTAAAATATCTTTATATTCACCTGCTGTTATCGTGCGATCTTTTACGCCCACTTTTTTCATCAGCTCTTCTAGATTGTACCCAGACATAATTACACCGATAGAACCAACCAAACTTGAAGGGTTGACCCAAATTTCATCAGCAGCCGATGCAATATAATATGCACCTGATGCACCAAGATCACCAATGATGGCATACAATTTTTTATCAGGATATTCTTGACGAAGCATCATCGCCATTTGCCAAATCTCATCTGACTGCACTGGCGAACCACCTGGTGAATTGATATTTAAAACCACGGCTTTGGCTTGGTTATTCTCAAATGCCTCCATCAAAGAATCATTGATATTTTGTGCATTGACATCACCATTTGTCATGATCGCCCCATTAACATCAATAATGGCAATGTGTGGTTCATTAATACCGATACGCTCAAATGATGATCCAAAACCGCTGCACCCAAAACCAAGTACAATGATAAAAAATACCAAAAAAGCAAAGGTCAGTAATTTCAAAAATACCGACCAAAGACGGTTAGCCCTTTGCTCTTCAATGCTGGCAAGCAGTGTTTTTTCGAGCAGACGCCATTCTTCGCCTTGTCTGGGTGCACTCATGGGTGTGTCAGCTGATATTTTTTGGGGCGATTTGTCAGGATTTGGTGGCCATGCCATAATTGATACCTTATACAAAAATACTTAAAATATGAAAATACACTTATTGTAACTCAAAAACCATATAAACGATAGTGTGCCTACCTGATTATTCACTATTTATCTAAGTAAATTGATTGCAGGGTATCTAAATTGGCTTTAACATGGCTGGCATCAGCGGCGTGTGTGGTGCTAAGCCAAACCGAATGGTAGCCTACAGGTGTCACCAACTTTAATTCTTCGTCAGAAAGACACAGCATATCCCATAGCTGCCAAAGCATTGGCTCACGATTTGTACTGATGATAAGCTGTGTTTGATTTGAAGTGGCGGTATCAACCTCCCCAAAATTAGGCTCAAGCTGATCTTCTGTCAGATTTTGGGTATTTAGTGGCAAATCTGCCAAAACTTCAATTTCGCAGTGCTGTACACGCTCATCACCAATCTCATACCAACCCGTCAAAGCTTTTATACCAATGCCTTCAGATTGCCAATATAAACCTGCACGACATGGTGTGTGATGAATATTTGCCAAAGGCTCATGATTACCCGCCTGCCAAAAGCGATGCACAGGCAATGCTTTAGCAAGCTGACCCACCACAGGCAAAAATATGGCACTTGGGCTTTGGACAATGATACCATCTATGCCATATTGTGCCGCTCCCAGTCGATACAGCTGATCTGTCAGCGTTTGGGTATGATTTGCTCTTAAGCTCTTGGCACCCAAATCATTTAAGATAAGCCAGTGTTTTTGTTGATTGGCATTGTGATAACTAAGCAACATCTGACTGATATTAGGCGTATCACTTGGCAAAATAATCAGCTTAAAATGCGGTATTTGCTTGGGCAATCCCAAAAATATCATCGCCACCAAAGGTAGTATAATCAGTACCCTAGGTAAGACATTTGGCAATATCCATAAGCCCACTACCATAAAACTGAGTAAAAATCCTGCCATCCCAAAAGGTGCATATAGCCAAGCACCCAAACTACCAATTTGGCTACTTAGTCCAAAATATAAAAAATCATGCAGCCAATAAAGTACAGCAGAAGATGTGCCCCAAAGTAGCTGCGACAGCTCTGGCAAAATCCCAAAAACTGCACCAGCGATTAAGTTAATGGGTACAACAACAAAACCAAACAATCCGATGGCAAATAAATTTACCACCAAACCCCAGATTGATACCTTGCCAAATAATAAGATAGACACAGGTAGCATGCTAAAAAATAGCCAAAATTGCAAACGCACTGCCTGTTTGAATTGAAGCCATCGCCGTACAAGTTGCCCCTGATTTTGATTGGTATCATTGATCATATCAATTTTGGGTGACTCATAACGCATCAATAACAACACGGCAATAAATGACAACCAAAAGCCTGCTTGCCATAACACATAAGGGTCAAGCCAAATCATCAACAAGGCTACCCACGCCAGCACAGAAATCATGTCAGCGGGCAGTATTAAGTAGCGAACCAGCCAAGCTGCAATTAATAAATAAACAGTTCGCACCGCAGGCACATCAAACCCTGTAAACAATGCATAAACCAAACTTGCCAACACCATGACCATCATACGAATTTGCCATCTTGGCAAGTGTGCATAAATGCGTTGTGCAAATTTATCCGTCATAAAAGTTACAAGTGCTGATAAAATCACCGCTAAAAATAGCACATGCGTCCCTGAAATGGCAAGCAAATGCGAAATACCTGCCAATTGATACAGTTCTTTGGTGTGTTTATCAATCAAAGCACGATCACCTGTCATCAAGCTCAAAGAAACCGCTCTTGCCTGTGATTGCGATGCACTAAGCTTATGCCAATCTTGATAAAAATGCGTTCTGAGCCGATGACGAAATTGCTCAAGACGAAAATAAAACCGCTGAGCCAAAGATTCTGCCTCAAGCGGTGCAATCTCACCAACAGACAAAATTTTTGCTTGAGCATGAATATGGCGAGTGCGTAGCCATTGATTGGTATCAAAACCACTTGCCGATGGCGTTTTATCAATCGGTGTAATCAAAATCTCGGCAGTCAAACGCATGGCAGGCTGAACCTTAGCAAGTCTACTCAAATCGGCTTGAGTGGCATTTGGATTAGCTGATAAAAGTACCGTCATACCCTCCATTGATTTTAATTTGTCTAAATCCTCTTGAGTTGGCATTATTGAAGGGTTGGGATTAAATTCCCCAAAAGGATTATGAATCTTTAAAGTTGAGGGGTGATGAGCAGAAGGAATAATAGGTTTAATATTATGTAAAGTCGCCACTTGGCGAAATGAAGTACCCAAGATATCATCATAAATCCCATCACTCAGAGTATGAATATGAGCGTCAGCACTGACCATGTAGCGAGCGTTTGGCGTATGTATCTCATAAGTAACATATGCGACCAATGTACGCACCACAAATAACAAAACAATACTTGCAACAAGTAGACACGCTTTGAGCAAGCGATTGATTTTGGCTAATTTAGATGTAGGTATCAGTGACCATCCAAGCAAACACAACAATAAACCTGCAGTTATCAGTAAGATACATTGATCTGAAGCTAAAATACTAAGCCATGTCTCATCAAACCAAAATTGCTCAATACTGCCCAAGATGGCAAGCACAGCCAAGGCAACAAAAACAAATAACCAAACCGCCATAAGCTTAACTTAATTTGACCAATTCATCAAACAAACCACTTAAAATCTTCTCCATAAGCGGCAAATCATCAGGGTAAGTCAGCTTAATATTCATCCGAGATGCTGGCACAATGGCGACAGACTCCCCCATCGCTTCACACGCTGATGCCTCATCAGTAATCTGCAGGCGGTTGGTGATGACAAATTCAAAAGCCGACTTTAAAACCCCTATCTTAAATGCCTGAGGCGTCAATGCTTGCCATAAATCATCTCGGCTGACCGTATGGCTAATATGGTTATCTTTGGCAAATTTCAATGTATCCACGACAGCTGTCGCCAATATTGCTGCATTGCATTGATTGCTTTTGATTTTATGAATCAATCGATCCAAATCAGTATAAGGCAAACATGGTCTTGCTGCATCATGGATAAGCACCCAATCACCATCCAAACCCCCTTCAGCACAGATTTTGTCAAGTCCATTCATCACCGACTGCCATCGCTCATCGCCGCCAGTTGTGTAGTAAATTGCCTGATCAAAAGAGGATTGCATGTCCAACATTTCGCCTTGAATATAGGTATCATCATGAGCAATCACCACGGTCAAAGCATCAAGATCGGGGTGATTTAATCGAGAAATACTGTGTGTCAAGATACTTTTAGTACCAATTTTAAGATATTGCTTGGGTTTATTGGCACCAAATCTTGATCCTGTGCCAGCAGCGACAATGAGCGGATAAATCGTTGTTTTCATAAGTCATCAAATAATAAAAATCGCCAAATCAGATCAAACAGTTTGGCGATCAAAAACTTTTGTATATCAGTGATTGGGCATGGGTTCTGGTACAGAATCAACAGCCTCGATACTCTCATCAATTTCAAGTAAGGGCTGGCGTGAATAAGTAATTGGTGCATTTGACAGCTGAATAAATGTTTCACCAGGCTTAATTAAACCAAGGTCCAGCCGTGCATGCTCCTCAATTGCCGAAAGACCCGATTTTAGATCTTTGACATCAGCCAATAAGATATTGTTTTTATTGATCTGCTCTTGATTCAAGCGATTTTGTTCATGCAGCTGATTTTTTACAGCAATTAAATTGGCATGACCATAATCACCATACCAATACTGTATTTGCATCAGCACCAAAACCACTGTTGCAATAATAATGCTGATAATCAGTCTAAGCTGATTACTCACCATATACTTAAGTATCTGATTCACATTTGCCACAGTGTTTTTCCCAAATGATTGATAAAATCGCAGATCAGCCACGCAGACCGATAAATTCTTCACGACCACGATAAGCGGCACGCACTTGCTGCTCGATGCGTAAAAGCTGATTGTACTTGGCAACACGGTCTGAACGGCACAGTGAACCTGTCTTAATCTGACCTGCTGCCGTACCAACTGCCAAATCAGCAATGGTTGAATCTTCAGTTTCACCCGAGCGATGGCTGATGACAGTGGCATAGCCATTTTGTTTGGCCAGATAGATCGCATCTAAAGTTTCGCTTAAAGTGCCAATTTGGTTAAATTTGATCAAAATGGCATTAGCAATGTCTTTATCAATACCTTCTTGCAAGATCTTTGGATTGGTGACAAACAAATCATCTCCTACCAATTGAACCTTTTTACCCAACTGTTTGGTTAAATATGCCCAGCCTTCCCAATCGCTTTCATCCAAACCATCTTCGATAGAGATGATCGGATATTGGTTGCATAAGCTGGTTAAATAATCGCTAAAACCTTGGCTATCAAAGGCTTTATTGCCCTCACCTGCCAAGATGTATTGACCATTTTTATAAAATTCAGATGCTGCACAATCTAAGGCTAAAAAGATATTTTCACCTGCCTTATAGCCAGCTTTATCAATCGCTTGCATGATGACAGTAATTGCCTCTTCGTTTGAGCGTAAGTTGGGCGCAAAACCGCCTTCATCACCAACAGCCGTATTTAAACCTTGTGCTTTTAGAACTGATTTTAATGCATGGAAAATTTCGGTACCTGCACGCAGTGCCTCTGAAAATGAAGCAAATCCCACAGGCTCAATCATGAATTCTTGGATATCAACGGTATTATCAGCATGTGCGCCGCCATTTAAAATATTCATCATCGGCACAGGCATGGTTAAGCTGGTTTGTCCACGCAGATTGGCAATATATTGATGCAGGGGCAATGATTGAGCAATGGCCGCTGCTTTGGCTACCGCCAACGATACTGCCAACATAGCATTTGCACCCATATTACCTTTATTTTCTGTACCGTCAAGCTCAATTAAGATATTATCAATCTGAGTTTGTTGTGTAACATCTTTATCAAGCAGTGCGGTGCGGATTTGGCTATTGGCGTTCGCCACTGCCTTTTTGACGCCTTTACCCAAATAACGGGAAGTGTCACCATCACGCAATTCTAACGCTTCACGAGAGCCTGTTGATGCCCCACTGGGTGCAGCTGCACGACCACGAATACCATTTGCAAGGATAACATCTGCTTCAATGGTTGGGTTGCCACGAGAATCCAAAATCTCTCGAGCAATAATGTCTTTAATTTCTACAATATTTTTTGTATCTTCAGCGTACATAGTAGCTCCTATCGCAATCACTTATTAATGATAAAATTCTTTAATTTTGCGTATCTATTATTGTGTATCTAAAGTTTCAAAGCCTTTGACCAAATCATCAAGCTGCTTAATTTGTATCAAAAATGGCTCAAGTTGATTTAGGCGTAATGCACTTGGGCCATCACATTTCGCCTTATCAGGATCAGGATGAGCTTCTAAAAATAAACCCGCCAAGCCTGTCGCCATACCCGCACGAGCAAGAGTGGTAATCTGATGGCGTCTGCCACCTGCACTGTCACCACGAGCACCCGGCTCTTGAAGTGCGTGCGTAACATCAAAAAATACTGGTACATTCATTGACTTCATGGTATCAAAGCCAAGCATATCAACAACCAAATTATTATAACCAAATGCCGAACCACGCTCACAAAGAATCACTTGATCATTACCAGCTTCCAAACATTTATTAATGATATGACGCATTTCATGTGGTGCCAAAAACTGTGCTTTTTTGACATTAATTATCTTGCCAGTGCGTGCAATGGCACTCACCAAATCCGTCTGGCGGGACAAAAAAGCAGGTAATTGTAGGATATCGGCAACTTTGGCAACAGGTGCAGCCTGATAAGGTTCATGCACATCGGTAATAATGGGGACATTGTAAGTTTCTTTAATGTCATTTAGCCAAGTCAAGCCATTCTCAAGGCTTGGACCACGAAAAGAGTGCAAGCTTGAGCGATTTGCTTTGTCAAAACTTGCCTTGAACACATAACCGATATTAAGCCTTTGGCAAATATCGATATATTGCTCAGCAATCTCAAAAGCCAATTCACGGCTTTCAAGCACATTCATACCGCCAAATAGAACAAAAGGCTTATCATTACCAATCTCAATCCCTGATACGGTAATGTTTGATTGAGCGGCTATCATTGGCTGTGTCATCTCAAATCCTTACAGTTTTATTTATCCTGCATAAGTTACAAGTTTGGTTTTGTCATTATACTACCAAGTACATTTAAAAACACAAAAAATAGTAAAAAGCACATCAAAGCCAAAGCGTTTGATGTGCTTAATGATTAGGCTTGTTTCACATCTATCGCAGCTTTGATGAAGCTATTAAATAGTGGATGACCACCTCGAGGAGAGCTGGTAAACTCTGGGTGATATTGCACCGCCACAAACCAAGGATGATTGTCAATTTCAACCGACTCAACCAAATGCTGTTTGGCAGAATAGCCTGAAATTTTCATACCAGCATTTTCCAAAGGCTCAATATAGCGATTATTCATCTCATAACGATGGCGATGGCGTTCGGTGATATTATGTGAGCCATAAATCTCGGCAAGCTTAGAGTTTGAAACCAATTCTGCTTCTTGAGCACCCAAGCGCATGGTGCCGCCCAAATCACTATCATCAGAGCGGGTTTGAAGTTCACCTTTTTCATCAAACCATTCGGTAATCAAGCCGATAATCGGATTGGCTGTTTTTCGATCAAATTCGGTAGAATTTGCTTCTATGCCCAATACATTACGCGCATACTCAATGACTGCAAGCTGCATGCCCAAGCAAATGCCTAAAAATGGCTTGTTATTTTCACGCGCAAATTGAATGGCTTTCATCTTACCCAAAGTACCACGCTCACCAAAGCCACCTGGAACCAAAATCGCATCCACATCAGTAATCTGATTCATTGCCTCTGAATCTGTTTCTAGGGCCTCGGCACTGATATATCGAATGCTAACTTTTGTTTTATTGTGAATACCTGCATGAAGTAGGGCTTCGTTAACAGATTTATAAGCATCTGGGAGTTCGACATATTTACCCACCATAGCAACTACGATCTCGCCTTGGGAGTTGAACAAATCATCAACAACTTTATCCCAATCTGACAAATCCGCCTCTGGTGCTGTGATACCAAAACGCTCACAAATCAAATCATCCAAATCTTGCTCATATAAGCGGCGTGGAATTTGATAAATGGACTTGGCATCTTCGCATAAGATGACGCCGCGTGGCTCAACATTCGTAAATAGTGCAATTTTTTGACGGTTATCTTCAGAAATGGGTTGTTCTGATCGACAAATTAATACATCGGGCTGTAGACCAATGGAGCGAAGTTCTTTAACCGAATGCTGGGTTGGCTTGGTTTTAGATTCGCCCGCCGAAGCAATATAAGGCACCAAAGTCAAATGCATCAGTAAAGAATGTGTGCGACCAAGCTCAACTTGCATTTGGCGAACCGCTTCCATAAAAGGCAAACTTTCAATATCACCCACTGTACCGCCAATTTCAATAATGGCGATGTCATAGCCCTCACCACTGGTACGGATTTTATGCTTGATTTCATCAGTAATATGAGGGATTACCTGAACAGTACCGCCCAAATAATCGCCACGGCGTTCTTTGGCAAGCACGGTTTGATAAATGCGACCACTGGTAAAATTGTTGGCTTTACTCATTTTTGAACGGCGTAAAAAGCGTTCATAATAGCCCAAATCCAAATCTGTCTCCGCACCATCTTCGGTAACGAAGACTTCACCATGTTGAAATGGACTCATCGTGCCAGGATCCACATTAATATAAGGATCCATCTTGGTCATGGTAACTTTAAGACCACGAGCTTCTAGAACAGCCGCAATGGAAGCTGCAGCAATGCCCTTGCCAAGTGATGACACGACACCGCCGGTTACAAAGATAAATTTCGTACTCATAGTAATATATCTGTTGCTGGTAAAATAGAATTTTACTAAAAATCATCAAAAAAATATAGGGGTTTGGGGAATATTTTTCTCTGCAAATAAATCATAGCATTAAAATTGCCAATCATTTCACCATCAATAAAAAGAGCCGCAAAAGCGACTCTTAAAACATTAGCCAAACTTATTCAGCGGCAGTTTGTGATAGTGAGCGTACATAAGCTGCCAGCAGCATAATGCGTTCATTGCCCAATTTGGTTTGCCATTCTGGCATCACACCAGCACGACCATGGCGAATGGAAGTTTGGACGGCATCACGATCACCACCAAATAGCCAAATATCATCCGTTAGATTTGGTGCACCAATGGCAGCGCTGCCTTTGGCATCTGGACCATGGCAGACCACACAATTTGCCTCAAACAATACTTTACCTTGTGCAACTTTAGCAGCATCAAGCTCATAGTCATTTTGATTACCAGAAAGCTGAAGCACATATTCCGCTGCGGCACGGACACCAGATTCACCCAGTTGTTGTTGCCATGCTGCCATTGAACCAACACGACCATTATGAATTGTCAGTAGGATTTGGTCAGCGTTGCCACCATACAACCAATCATTATCTGTCAAATCAGGATAACCAAGTGCACCTCTTGCATTAGATCCATGGCATAAAGCACAGTTTTGTAAAAATAAACGGTTACCGATTTTTTGTGCTTCTGGATCTGATGCCAGCTTATCAACATAAGGTGCCAGCAGTTTGACTTGTTCATCAATCTGTGTTTGTAGTTCGGCATTTTCTTCGCCAGCTTTACGCTGTGATTGAAGGTCATTTAGTTTAGCAAGGACAACAGTTGCCTCACTTGCACCTGCATTTTCCAAAATATTTTGCTCAAAATTTTCAGTAAATACACGGTTGTTAGCTTGAAGCTGGCTGTTTAGTTCATTGGCAGAAGTCCAAGGTACAGACTCACCATCCACCTCAACGGTTGTCACGCCTTTCCATGTATTTGGCTGAATTGATGGAAAAAGGATAAAATAACCCAAGCCCCAAATCATCGTACCAAAGAAAATCACCAACCACCATTTTGGCAGCGGTTTATCATATTCTCGAATGCCATCATATGAGTGACCTGTGGTCTCATCTTCTTCAAGAACTGGTCTAGATCGTAAGGTCCATACCAGAACACCAAAAATGAATAGCCAGCAGCCCAATGATAAGATGGTAATCCAAGAACTCCAAAAAAAGCTCATTGTATATCCTTAGTGCGCTTATCTGATGATAGGCGTTGTATGTCCTGATCATCCAGCGCAAGTTGTGCATCTTCTTCAAAGCGTTTTTTATTTTTTGGGGAATAAGCCCACCATGCGATACCGATAAAGGTGATAAACGCCGCAACGGTCGCAATACTATGCAAAACGCCCCAATTCATTAGCGTTGACCTTGCATCGCAATACCCAACTGTTGCAAATAAGCAACCAGGGCATCCAGCTCGGTTGCACCTTGAACTTGGTCAGGTGCAGCTTCAATATCTGCTTCTGTATAAGGTAACCCAAAACGATCTTTAAACAGACGCATTTTTTCTTGTACTTTTGTCCCATTAACTTCATTGGTCGCAAGCCAAGGATAAGATGGCATCACAGATTCTGGAACAACAGAACGAGGGTCGGTCAGATGGTCAACATGCCACTGGTCTGAATAACGACCGCCCACACGGGCAAGGTCTGGACCAGTACGCTTAGAACCCCATAAGAATGGGTGATCCCATGTTGATTCTGCAGCACGACTATACGGACCATAACGCTCCACTTCTGCACGCAATGGGCGAATCATCTGTGTATGGCAAACATGGCAACCTTCACGGATATAAATATCACGACCTTCAAGCTCAAGCGCTGTCCAAGGACGCATATTTGGCATGGGTTTGTTTACACCGCCTTCTTCAGCAACGGTTTCATCATAAATCAAAGGTACAATTTCAACCAAGGTTGCAAAGCTGACAGCAATGACGATAAAGATGACGAGTAAACCTGTATTTTTCTCTACTAATTCATGAGTGATATTAGACATTGTTTACCCCTTAAGCCTGTGCCGTTGCTTGTTCACTGCCAGTATTTACCTCTTCTGGCTCTGCGATATGTTCAGGCACGCTTGGCATTTTGATGGTGCGATAGCAATTATAAGCCATGACAAACATACCACCAACATATAAAGCACCACCCAATGCACGCACAACATACGGCCAATGTGAGACCACAACAGTTTGAATAAAGTCATACGCCAAAGTACCATCTGGGTTAGTGGCACGCCACATCATCCCTTGGGTAATGCCTGAAATCCAAAGTGCAACGATATACAATACCGTACCTGTTGTTGCAAGCCAAAAATGCAGTGTGATTAAGCTGGTTGAATACATTTTTGCCTTATTAAAGATACGAGGCAATAGCACATAAATTGAACCGATGGTAATCATACCCACCCAGCCTAATGCACCTGAATGTACATGACCAACAGTCCAGTCAGTATTATGGCTAATGGCATTAACCGCTTTAATTGAGAGCATTGGACCTTCAAAAGTACTCATGGCATAAAATGATAGTGCCACAATCAAGAAACGGATAATTGGGTCTGTACGCAATTTATCCCAGCTACCTGAAAGTGTCAGCACGCCATTAATCATACCGCCCCAAGATGGTGCAAATAAAATCAATGAGAACACCATACCCAAAGATTGTGTCCAGTCAGGCAAGGCCGAGTAATGTAGATGGTGACCACCTGCCCACATATATGATGCAATCAATGCCCAAAAATGCACAATTGATAAGCGATATGAATAAACGGGGCGACCAATTTGTACAGGAATAAAGTAATACATCATACCAAGAAACGCCGCTGTCAAATAAAAACCAACAGCATTATGTCCATACCACCATTGAACCATGGCATCGGTTGCGCCGCCAAAAAGTGAGTATGACTTAAATAAGCCAACTGGTACGACCAAGCTATTGACAATATGCAGCAACGCAATCGTGATGATGAATGCTGCAAAAAACCAGTTTGCAACATAAATGTGAGAGGTTTGGCGTTTGATGAGCGTTCCAAAAAAAACAATGGCATAAGCGACCCATACCAATGCAATGGCGATATCAATTGGCCATTCTAATTCTGCATACTCTTTGGCAGAGGTGACACCCAATGGCAGTGTGATGACCGCAGAAACGATAACAGCCTGCCAGCCCCAAAAAGTAAACCATGCCAAATAAGGTGCAAATAATCTGGTCTTACAAGTGCGTTGAACGATATAGTAAGATGTTGCAAAAAGTGCTGAACCCCCAAACGCAAAAATTACCGCATTGGTATGCAGTGGTCTTAGTCGTCCAAAAGACAGCCATGATGTGTCAAAATTCAATACTGGCCATGCCAACTGTGATGCAATGAATACACCGACAGCCATGCCAACGATACCCCAAAATACCGCCATGATTGTAAAAAATCGTACGATCGTGATTTCATATTCATGATCAACGGATAAGGGGGCTACTGCTGATTTATATAGACTCATTGGATATTTTCCTGTGCAGCCCGATTTATTTAGCGTCGCAGTTTTATCAAATCGAGTGAAAAAACTACTCCTGCTTTGATCTTGTGTGTCTATTGTAACGCAAAGTTAGGCAAATATCATCAAATCAGCCAGCAAAAACGAAAAAATCCTTAATTTTTCTGTGGAATATGGACAAATTTTAGGTTGAAATTTGAAATTCCTTGCTAGCTTGGATTGCAAAACTGCTTGGCTTGCGTTGGTGGCGTGGCAATCTGCCATCACCAAATATACCCATACTGGCAATGTGGTATTGCCAAAAGTTATTCATCTTTTATTATACAACACAAATGTAATTTTTGGGTATATTTTGTAAAAATATTGAGATTTTTTGGTAATAAAGCTAAATTTCTTATGATTATTTAATTTATTTTAATGTTTAATTATTAACCAAAACTCATTTTAATTAACTATACGAGTTATATTAACTGTACGAGATTAAACTAGTTCAAAGACGCTTGTGACAAATCAGTGCTTTTGCTTTATAATATCTCAAATATACAAATCAAATTAAAGCATATTGTCTTTTTTTAACCTTAACCGACATTATCAAACAGTCAAGGACAATTATTATGGCAAAATTTTTAAGCCAAGCATGGTTTGATCAAGTCAATGAACTCAATCAAGCTGCAGGCAATTTAAATCTACCGCCAAATTTAGCCAATGTCTTATTAAATGCCAAAGTTACTGGCGATGACGGTACCAAACTACACCTCAAAGAAGGCAAAATTTTTCAAGGTTTGACAGAAAATGCCATCAGCACTGTCACTGTTGATAGCGAAACATTATCACAGCTCATCGCAACAGGTGATGCCAATCAAGCCATTGAAGCATTTATGCTTGGCAAAATTCGTATTGACGGTGATATGTCTCAAATCATGACGCTACAATCTGCCAAACCAAGCCAAGAACAAAAAGAGCTATTTAAAAAAATTCTGCAAATAACCGAATTTTAAGTCAAAGAATTTGAAGTAAAAGACTGTAAAAACACTTCAAACGCCCCCATCAAAATTAGCCTGATGGGGTTTTGTTTTGATTTAGGTAAGTATGTCATAAATACTTATTTTTATCATTTAAGAATATCTTTATTCAAAAATATAACTTGCATATTTTTATAAAATGTCAAAATATCATACAAAAACCCTACAAAAAATGGTAATATAAGATAAGTTACCAACTATCCGTTTTGGTGTTTTTTATTTACCAAGCCATGCCTTAACAAAAATGCTTCTAGCAAGTAAAGCGATTTTTAATTCATTTGGGCCATAAGCCAAGGTATCTGTTATGTCAGAAGAACAAAAACCAAAGAAAAAACCCCGCCCTGCCCCTGAAAAAATCATTCCCACCTCCAAAGATATGGATGCAACCAAGCACCGTGTGCATCCACGCTTTGCTAAGGGCAAATATACCAACATTCGCCTAATTAGCATGTATTTGATTTTACTGGGATTTTTAATCGCACCTTGGCTTCGTTGGGATGGTAGACAAGCACTTTTATTTGATGTTATCGAACCTAAGTTTTATATTTTTGGGGCAACTTTTATGCCTCAAGATTTTTACTTCTTTGCATTTGTGTTTATCATTGCCGCTTTAATGCTATTTATGGTAACTGTCTATGCTGGGCGGGTTTGGTGTGGTTACGCTTGCCCACAAACCATTTATGTGCATCTGTATCAGCATGTAGAAAAATGGATTCTTGGTGAGCGTAACAAGCGTATTAAATTTGATAAAATGCCTTGGAATGCCGAAAAAATTATCAAAACTGCCCTTATTCATACCATTTGGGGTGTTTTTTCTGCGATTACTGCGGTAACTTTTATTGCATTTATTGTTGGTACAGACTATTTATTTTTTAATGGACACCCTTTATTTTTTATGGGTTGGGGTAAGATGACATGGATATTTTTTATTCTGATTGTCTTTGTTACCCAAACCAACGCAGGCTATATGCGAGAGCATATGTGCGTGTACATTTGCCCCTATGGTCGCTTCCAATCTGTCATGTTTGACAAAGACACATTGATTGTTTCATATGATTATGAGCGTGGTGAGCCTCGTGGTGCGCGTAAGAAAGATACCACACCTGCAGGCTATGGTGATTGTGTTGATTGCACCATGTGTGTTCAGGTATGCCCCACAGGCATTGATATCCGAAATGGGCTTCAGGTTGAATGTATCCAATGCGCCGCTTGTATTGATGCATGCAACGAAATCATGGACAAAGTTGGTTACCCACGGGGTTTGATTCGTTATACAACCGAACGCCAATTGGTTGAAAAACAAAAGACCAAAATTATCGGATGGCGTATTTTTGCTTATACTGGTGTACTTTTGGCTTGTATCATTGCTGCAACGATGGTATTGGTTAGTCGTGCACCCCTTGAGATGGAAATCCGCCATGACCGTAAACAACTCTCAACCATTAGGCGTGATGGCATGGTTGAAAATAGCTATGTCTTAAAAATTGTCAACAAAACCAATGAACGCCAAGTTTATCAAGTTCGTTTAGATGCAGAGAATGCAGCTGGCATGACTTTACGCTCACGCTTTAAAGAATTACCATTGCAAGCCAGTGAGCTGTACGATTTGCCTGTCAGCATCATCGGCGACCCAAATATCATCAAGCCTGGCAGCACACCTGTAACCATCACTGTATATAGTAAAGATGGTCAATACAGTGCATCAGCTCAAGATGTCTTTATTTACGAACCAAAAAAATCCAAGTAGCCCAAATAACTAACCTTAACAACCAAGCTTGGTTTTTCACCTAAATGGGTCTGACTGTGCTACAATAAGACCCATTTTAGCTCAACCTACTTTGATGACAATCATTGGCAAATATCATGAAACTGACACCCAAACCCAATAAACAGGCAAATATTTGGTACAAAAACTATATGGTTTTAATTTTTGTCATTGGATTGCCTGTGTTGGTTGTAGTGATTTGTTTATTTTTTATTTTTTATTCCATAAAAATTCAAGACTCAACCGTCCGTGATGATTGGTATATGGATGGCAAAACCTTATACCAAGACTCATCTCGTGATCAATTAGCACATGATTTGGGCGTTTTTGGTGTCATGCGACTATCTTGGCATGCCAATACAACCGATATACGCTTTGAATTAAATTATCCCACCCAAAATCTTTCAACCCAAAACTTTCATAATGATACACCATTAACCTACCCAGATGAGTTATCGGTGCATATCTCGCATGCCACTGATGATACAAAAGATCGTGATTTTACCATTGTCCATCAAAAAGATAATGTGTATGTTGGCAAAGTGCAACTTGATGACACCCCTGCCAAATATTACTTGCAAATCAGTAGCCCCAAGCCACAAAACTGGCGATTAATTCAGCACGAAAATTTACCAAAAAGCAATATTATCTTCTTACCGCTGTCAAGTTTTGATGAGGAGCGTCGCATATTGCCCGACCAACGCAATAAACGCCCTTCTGCCAAACCATAAAATATGGCTTAAAGACACCTTAGATGGCTGCTATGCTTTGATGACTTGATTTTCTTCAGCAATGACTTGTCGTGCGACATGCAAGATTAACTGGCGTAACCAGCGATGAGCAGGATGATGCTGAAGAAGCGGTGACCATGCCATGGTCAGCTCAAACTCGGGAATAAAAAATGGCGGTTCTTTGATGATAATATTAGGATGATTATCTGCTTGTAAGCGAGCGACTCGTGTGGGCAGTGTTGCAATTAAATCTTTATTCGCAACAAGCATTGCAGGCATCTGATAATGCCTAGTAAATACACTGATTTGCCGCTTTTGACCAAGTCTTTGGAGTGCTTGGTCAATGGAGCCAAGACCACCTGACTTTTCAGGATTGACACCAAATCCCACGCCCATACCTGTCTTTGATACCCAAATATGGTGTGCTTTTAGGTAATTTTTTAAATTAAAACGATTGGCATAGGAACTGTCTGCCGATAAAAGGCAGCTGAATGTATCTCTCCAAACCAAAACTTGATGAAAGCTTTGTGGTATCTCATTAAAGCGATTAATCGCCAAATCCACCCGCCCTTGCTCCATGTCTCGATAAGAGACATCTGATGGCGTCAAAAAATCCAAGATAACATTAGGTGCTTCACTACGCAACGCTTTCACCAAACGAGGTACCAGTGTTGCTTCTGCATAATCACTGGTCATAATGCGAAACACTCGAGAAGTACTATATGGACGAAACTCGGTGCGTGGCTCAAGTAATGTTGTGATGTCTAACAATACCTCACGAATGCGTGGCTGTAACTCAAAAGCTCGTTCAGTTGGTGTCATGCCCTCAGATGAACGCACCAAAAGTGGGTCATTAAATAATGAGCGTAGTCGGCGTAGAATATTGCTCATTGCAGGCTGCGTGATGCCAAGCTGTTCAGCTGCACGAGTGACATTTTTTTCTCGTAATAAGACATCTAAATAAAATAATAAATTTAGGTCAACTTTTTGTAAATTCATACAACTACCTTTAGGTGGTGCTTTAATCAATTGGTGCGATCAACAAAAATTATTTTTCTTGCAATGATGATATCTGACAACCGTCAATTACTTTTACTTTGGCAAATGCCATCTTTGTGGTATCAAGTCATCGTATTAAGATGGTGTATCATTGAATCAGTACCAAATCTCCAACCTCAACCTTATCAAATAACCAAACAATCTCATCAATACGCATTCTGACACAGCCGTGTGACATCGGCCGACCCATAGGCTCTGTGTCGGGCGTTCCGTGAATATAGATATACCGTAACTTAGTATCAACCAATGCCCCTGTCTTATCCACGCCATGATTATAGCCATTGATTTGACCTTCAAGCCACAATATCCGCCCAAGTATCCAATCTCGATTAGGGAAATTTTGACCCAACTGTACATCATAAAGCTCGCCAGTAAATTGCCTTGCAACAAACACGGCATTGGGAGGCAAGCCACCGCCAATCTTTTGACCGATGACATGTTCACCAAGTGGTGTGCAACCTGTACCCTCTAGCTGACCTGTGCCGTTTTTTGCGGTTGAAACGGCAAATTGACGCAACAAAATATTACCTTGATACAAAGTTAAGCACTGTGATTGGGTGTCAATCACGATACGCCGATCTATAGTCATGATTAACTCCTAAACCATAATTAATTCCTAAATAATAGCTATCATTTTTTAAAATGATAGTATAACAAAAGCATTGCATATTTGGCATAATAAAGTGTTATAAAACTCATATTTTTACAACAAAAAGCAAATTATCTTAGGTTTCATATCCAATCATCATAAAAAATGTTATAATTTATTGATAATTTTATTTAGCCATATATCAAGGATATTCATATGAGCAACGCAACTATTTTGCAGCATCTGCCTATCGGTAAAAAAGTCGGCATCGCTTTTTCGGGTGGTTTGGATACCTCAGCTGCCCTGCTTTGGATGAAGCAAAAAGGGGCGCTGCCTTATGCTTACACGGCCAATTTGGGCCAGCCAGACGAAGATGACTACAATGCCATTCCTACCAAAGCTAAACAATATGGTGCGGTCAAGGCACGGTTGATAGATTGCCGTTTACAGCTTGTTCAAGAAGGCATTGCTGCCATTCAGTGTGGGGCATTTCATGTAACCACAGGTGGCATGCCTTATTTTAACACCACGCCATTGGGTCGTGCAGTGACAGGGACGATGTTGGTTACTGCCATGAAAGAAGATGATGTTCATATTTGGGGTGATGGTTCAACCTATAAAGGCAATGACATTGAGCGATTTTATCGCTATGGTTTGCTTGCCAATCCTGAACTAAAAATCTATAAACCTTGGCTTGACCAAACATTCATTGATGAGCTAGGTGGTCGGACTGAGATGAGTCAGTTTTTGATTGATAATGGCTTTGATTATAAAATGTCTGCTGAAAAAGCCTATTCAACGGATTCTAACATGCTTGGTGCAACGCATGAAGCCAAAGATTTGGAGTTTTTAGATGCCAGCATGCACATCGTTGAGCCAATCATGGGGGTGCGTTTTTGGGATGACAGTGTCAGAGTTGCTACCGAGACGGTTACAGTCAGTTTTAAAGAAGGTGTGCCAACAGCGTTAAATGGTGAGCATTTTGATAGCCCTGTTGATTTGATGTTAAAGGCGAATGAGATTGGCGGTCGTCATGGGCTTGGCATGACTGACCAAATCGAAAATCGCATCATTGAAGCAAAATCTCGTGGTATTTATGAAGCTCCCGGTATGGCATTGTTGCACATCGCTTATGAACGACTGCTGACAGGCATTCACAATGAAGACACCATTGAGCAGTACCGTATTAATGGCTTGCGTTTGGGCCGTCTGCTTTATCAAGGGCGTTGGTTTGATTCACAAGCACTTATGCTTCGTGAAACCGCCCAACGCTGGGTTGCCAAAGCCATCACAGGGGAAGTCACGCTTGAGCTACGCCGTGGCAATGATTATAGCATTTTAAATACCAAATCACCAAATCTAACCTATGAAGCTGATCGCTTATCTATGGAAAAAGTTGAAGATGCTGCCTTCACATCGCTTGATCGTATCGGTCAACTCACCATGCGTAATCTAGATATTGCAGATACACGCCAAAAATTGGGGCTGTATGTCCAATCAGGATTATTAGGCTTCGGTGGTGGCAATGCTGTACCACAGCTTGACCATCAAGATAAACACTAATCTTAAAAAACTCCCAATCAAGCAATTGGGAGTTTTTGATATCTCCACTTAGTGATATAAGCAGCCTAAATTTGGATATCAGCTGTCATTTTTATCAAATTTGCTCTTAAGCCTTGACAAAAATACCAATCCCTACAATAATGAATTTTTTGTATACTTTTAGACCAAAGTAGATGATGACAAAGACATTAACTCTCATTCAGCCAGATGACTGGCATATCCATCTACGTGATGGTGAAGCTCTGGCAACCACCGTTCGGCATGCGGCAGCCAGTTTTAACCGTGTGATTTGTATGCCTAATTTGGTGCCACCTGTTAAAACTGCCAATCAAGCCATCGCTTATCGTGAACGCATCTTAAAGGCATTAAAAGACAGTGATTTACCAGCCACTCGCAAAGATAGTTTCGATCCACGCATGGTGCTTTATTTAACCGACCAAACCACTGCCAAAGATATTGACGATGCCGCACAAACAGGCATTGTATCGGCAGTTAAGCTATATCCTGCTGGAGCAACCACCAATTCAGCTGATGGTGTAACTGATATTTTGGCACGCAGCTTGGTATTTGAGGCCATGCAAAAGCATGGCATACCGCTACTGGTGCATGGTGAAATTACCGATAGCAACATTGATATCTTTGATCGTGAAAAACGATTTTTGGATGATGTGCTAAATAAAATTATCACACAATTTCCGAATTTAAAAATTGTCATGGAGCATATCACTACCGCCGATGCAGCAGATTTTTGTCTTGCTCAAGGCAATCACATCGCAGCGACAATTACCCCGCAGCATCTTTTATTTAATCGCAATCATCTGCTGGTTGGCGGTATTAAGCCGCACTATTATTGTTTGCCCATTTTAAAGCGTGCTGCACACCAAAAGCGTTTGCTTGAAGTGGCAACCAGTGGCAATCCTAAGTTTTTCTTAGGGACAGATTCCGCCCCTCATGCCACACACACGAAAGAATCATCGTGTGGCTGTGCAGGTTGTTATAGTGCCTTGCACGCTCTACCACTCTACGCCATGGCATTTGAAAGTGTCAATGCACTTGATAAACTTGAAAACTTTGCCAGCCGATATGGTGCACAATTTTATGGCTTAGCAATCAACACCACTCAAATCACCCTAATAAAACAACCACAGACCATACCTGAGAGTTTTCATTATTTGGGTGATAAGACGCTGACACCGTTGTTGGCAGGTGAGGTTCTACCTTGGCAAGTGGTTGGCATATGAGCAAGATAGTCAAACCAACCAAAACTCTCATCGCTGAACGATTTCGTGGATTTTTGCCAGTCGTGATTGATGTGGAGACTGCTGGATTTAATGCTGCCACCGATGCATTGCTTGAAATTGCTTGTGTGCCGATTTTGATGGATAATGATGGGAATCTTTATCAAGGTGAGCCATTAAATGCACACATTGAGCCATTTGATGGTGCCAATCTTGAGCCAGCTGCTCTAAAATTCACTGGCATTAATCCTGATAGCCCCTTTAGAAAAGCCATCAGCGAAGATGAAAAAACCGCCTTGCGTCGTATTTTTAAAGCATTAAAAGCCCTAAAAAAAGAACATGGTTGCCGTCAGTGTATTTTGGTTGGGCATAATGCACATTTTGATTTGGGATTTTTAAATGCTGCCATTGCACGAACCAATAGCAAAAACCATTCACCCTTTCATACTTTTAGTGTATTAGATACGGTGAGTTTTGCTGCATTGACTTATGGTCATACCGTTTTGGCAAAAACTTGTATGATTGCTGGGCTTGAATTTGATAATCAACATGCACATTCAGCACTATACGATGCCCAAAAAACTGCTGAACTGTTTTGCCATATTGTCAATCAAAATACACTTTTATCAGCCAATCATGCCAATTTAACTCAAAATGACACGCCAACCAGCCTCCATCAGACGCCATCGCTGACTTGATGGATAAATTTAAAAATTACTTAAAACCAATTATAAGGAGAATTATCATGCCATCTTTTGATGTGGTTTCAGAATTACAAGTTTTTGAGGTTAAGCACGCAGTTCAAAATACTGAAAAAGAGGTTGCCAACCGCTTTGATTTTAAAGGCAGCGATATCAGTATTCAACTGAATGAAAAAGCCAAAACGGTCACCATTACCACTGATAATGAATTACAATCAGATAATGTATATGCGATTTTTGAAAAACAATTGATTAAACGAGGCGTTGATTTACAATCACTTGACCCACAAGATAAAAGCCAATCAGGGAAACAAACCAAGCAAATCATCCATCTAAAAGATGGCTTAGACAGCGATACTGCCAAAAAAATCTCAAAAACACTCAAAGAATCTGATTTAAAAGTATCTGCCAGTATCCAAGGCGATAAAATTAGAATCAGTGATAAGAAAAAAGATAATCTGCAACTTGCTATGGCTTTTTTAAAAGAAAAGACATTTGGTGTGCCTTTACAATTTAATAACTTTAAAGACTAGCAGACCAAATTATTTTATTGAAAATCAATGACTTATTAATTTTTATCAAAATTTTCATATAAAATGATTGACGATTAAAAATATCATGATATAATGGCAACCAATTTCGGATCAATGGTGAAAGCACCGAAATTCAGCAAAGGTTAGGCTTTGCAAACTGTGTCCCATTCGTCTAGAGGCCTAGGACACCGCCCTTTCACGGCGGTAACAGGGGTTCGAATCCCCTATGGGATGCCAATATTTTAACACGCTCAGTAAATTACTGGGCGTGTTTTTTATGCTTAATTTTTATTTGACAACAATCATAATCATACCAACGGCATCAATAAAACCTTACCTTAATGAATAAATGAATTAAGGCTGATTGGTATTGGGTGCAATATCCATTGGCACATCCATCAATAAGATTTGGGCGTCGCTGGTCGCAGTCAATTCAAAACCATCCACATCCCAAATACCCAAACCATCACGCTCGCCAAGTTGTCGATCGCCAATGTTTGCACTACCTTTGATCACAAATACATAAACACCATTGCCTGACTTTTTGATTTGATAGTAGCGACTGGTGTCTTTATCAAAGTTGGCTAATGAAAACCAAGCATCTTGATGAATCCATACCCCATCATCATCTGCATTTGGCGATAAAATTTGTTGAAAATCATTTGGCTTGGCTTGATCGGCAATGGTGACTTGTTGATAGCGTGGTTTTATGCCATTTTTACGAGTTAAGACCCAAATTTGTAAAAACTTCACTGGCTTATCAGCGTTAGCATTCATTTCGCTGTGAGTAATGCCTGTACCAGCAGACATAACTTGGATATCACCATTTTTAATGATACTGCCATTACCCATGCTGTCTTTGTGTGCCAAATCACCACTCAAAGGCAGTGAAATAATTTCCATATCTTGATGCGGATGTCTGCCAAAGCCCATTCCGCCTTCAACACAATCATCATTAATGACACGAAGCACACTAAAGCCCATACGCTGTGGATCATAATACTCTGCAAAGCTAAAGGTATGACGACTTTTTAGCCAACCATGTTCGGCATCACCACGAGAATCAGCGGCATGAAAGACGGTTTTCATCATTTTCTCCAAAGGTATTGATTATTAATGAATTATAAGGCAATTCATTGATGCGATAAACGATCATTTATAAGACTTAATGACAAATATAGAAATTATATAATTAAGAAAAACCAAGCAACAATTTAAGGGCAAAGATTATCAATATCAACCCTTTTAGCGATTGTATTTATCTATTTTTAGATTTAATTTATTTAATTTTATTAAAATTTATTATTATTTTATATATTTACATTTGATTTTATCATAAAAATTAAATCATAAAAATAAAAAAATTATCCCTTTAAATATCAGATCCAAAGGGATTTAGCGGCTTAAGATTAACACAAGCCTATAAAATAACCGTTTTGTGCTGTCAATCAAAGAAAATATGTAAGCAATAGGAATGAAATAGCGCTGATAGTTGCTGCTGCTGGTAAGGTAATAACCCAAGCCAAACCAATAGGTTTCATCAAACGCCAATTGGTATTTTTATTCACCAAACCAATACCAAGCACAGCACCCACCAAAATGTGCGTACTTGAAACAGGAATGCCCAAGCTAGAAGCACCCATGACAACTGCAGCCGCTGCAAGCTCTGCTGAAAAACCTGAAGCTGGATGCATTTCGGTAAGGTTGGTACCAACTGTTTGAATAACCTCTTTACCAATAAACCATAAACCTACAATCAGTGAAACGCCAAAGGTTAGCATGACAGGTGCTGGCACCGTTGCCTGAGCCTCAACTGCGTTATTTTTAATCACATCCATAATGGCAACAAAAGGACCGACTGCATTGGCAATATCGTTGGAACCATGGCTAAAAGCAAAGGCACATGCTGTAAATACCTGCATCCAGCTGAACATAACAAAAGTCGCTTTACCTAAGGCTTCTTTATGTTTACCACGAATGGTTTTGGTATAAATAAAAGCGGTCAACCATACCAAAGCACCCAGCATACCCATCACCAAACCAGCTTGGAGAATGGATAATTGTAAACCTGTATTTGCCAAACCCTTAAATACAACCATCGCTGTCATAATCACCGCACCCAAAGCGGCAATGAGTGGCACCCATGTCTTTAAAGCCTTTAGTGTATCAAGATTGTCACGACGGCGTTCAAGGTCAAAAATGGCACGGTAATATTGGGTTTCTAAATCATCACGCTGACAATCACCGTCTTTAAAAGCCTCTTGGTCACGCAGCAACGCATTGGTATATGGCAACTTTTCTTTATCATCAAGTGTCTCAAAATACTCTTTTTGTTCACGCTTAAGTGCCTTTTTTTTGGCTTTAATGGTCTTAACGACCAATTCCGCTTTATCATTATATGCCAATATATTTTTTTTAATAATACTGTATAATAAATATGATAATGCCCCGCCTAATACAGGCGATATCACCCAAGAAAGTGCAATATCACGAATCTTTGACCATTTGACCGTTGAAAATGCAAAATCAACCCCACCGATACTAATGCCAAGCACGATTGAACTGCCCACAATACCACCAATAATGGCATGTGTGGTTGATACTGGTAGACCACGCTTCGTTGCAAATAATAGCCAAAATGCCGCTGCAACGAGTGCTGAAAGCATCAAGTAAATAAACTGATTTGGGGAAACGCCCAATTGACCGATATCAACAATGCCGCTACGAATCGTATCTGTGACCGCTGCACCCGCCAAAACGGCACCTGATACCTCAAAAATTGCCGCAACTGCCAACGCCTGAGTGACTGATAGCGTACCTGCACCCACGGATGTGCCAAATGAGTTGGCAACATCGTTACCGCCAATGTTGAATGCCATAAAAATACCAAAGAAACTTGCAATCATAAACAATAGCACCTGCTGATGCATTGTGTAGACCAAGCCCCATTGGATAAAATAGATACTCATTCCAGCCAATAGCAAACCAAAAAATAGATTGACTGCTATCGGCGTGGCTTGTTTTGTAGAATTTACCATAAATTCACCAAAGATAAACGAAAAAACCACTTCAAACAACCTAAGTTTCCAAGGTTTTTATGCAGTGGCTTAGTTACTTAAGCTGTACAAATTATAAATTTGGTTTATGACAATTTGATGACAATTTAGCAAAATGCCAAAAAGTTTCTTTAAAATAACAGAAAATAATAGACAGTCAATTTTTATAAATTTATAACATGATAAGATTATCTAAAATAAATCAAACAAAAAATCACCGTCATGGTCAAAATATACCGCCCCACCCAAACATTTTCTTTAAAGGCGATAAAGCACGCTAAGCGTTCACGATTGGCGATAAGCTGATATTGCCGAAAAAACATCGCAAGCACAGGCATAAATGTCATAATGCACAGCCATTTGGGCAAATCATCAAAATAATGCCAAAATGAAACACTCATCAGCACCGTAAAGATAAGGTTCAAACCTATGATAATTGTGACATCATATCTACCAAAGAGTATGGCGGTTGATTTTACACCAATTTTAAGATCGTCATCTCGGTCACACATGGCGTACTCAGTATCATAAGCAACCGTCCAGCACATATAGGCAATAAATAGCACCCAAGTCCATAGATCAGGCACGCCCTGTACAGCGACAAATGCCATCGGAATTGCCCAGCCAAATGCCGCTGCCAACACCAACTGCGGCATATTGGTAAATCGCTTCATAAAGGGGTAAACAAATGCCAATAATACCGCACCCAAAGACCAATAAAAAACTGATTTGGGTAAAAAAAACAGCAAGCACGCCGCCAATAATGATAAGCCAATAAAAGTGAGTACTGCCGTTTTTGGTGATAACCGGCCGTCTGCCAAAGGTCTTGCATGGGTGCGTTTGACTTGTCCATCCACCTTTCGGTCAGCAAAATCATTGATGGCACAGCCAGCAGCACGCATCAAAACCGCTCCCAAGGCAAAAATTACAATATACCAAAAATTTGGTAATGCATTTTTACCTGCATAGACCAAAAATAATGCCCAAAGCGTGGGATGTAATAACAGCTCAGTGCCAACAGGTTTATCAAAGCGTGTCAGTTGCAACCATGCAATGAACTTTTCGTTAACCGTCATGGGTGCGTGGGTCTTAAGATTTTTCATGAGTGATTCTTTGGTGGGCTTACCATGACGTACAACTGCACGGCTTGCCTGAAGCTAATTTCTGGAAATTTGGCACGAATGGCTTTGATGGCTTTGACTTGTGGTAAATTTGCTTGCGATTGTGCGTACTCAAGCCATTCTTGTTTTTTATAGACAAACAACGCATCTTCAAGTTTTCTGATGCGAGTTTTTTGTGTGAAATTTTGTATTAATATCAAAACATTTAAGGCAAGGTATGCCCATATGATCCAGCCATCCATTTTAAATTCTCCCAAATAAATAGGTTTTCATAACCAGCCTATTGATAAATGATCATTACCCCAGATGTAAGGCTGAGTATCCGTTTTTATCATAGCGATCAAATCTTAATGCGTCATTTTGAATGCTGTGATTTGGTGGTTGTTGATCAAAATATGGTGCGCCGATTGGTCTTTTGATAATCAGTCTGCCATTTGGTTTAATCATGTTCATCGACCGACAAAAAAGTTGGTGTGCTTCTGACTGCGTTGGCGGTGCTGCCAATTCATGCAACGCTTGCATTTGCTTATTTACCTTGGCTTTATAGCTATCTTTGGGAAACATCGGATCTAAATACACACAGTCAAATTCCCCTGTCATCTCACTGGTATCTTTGTAAATAATATCCATACGACCCAAAAGTCCTTGCCAATTTGCCACTTGAACCATTGCCTGATATTCATAATAGAGTAGTAATGCCATCACAGGATTGCTCTCGCACAAAGTCACATGAGCGCCACTACTTGCCAAAATTAGTGCATCATGACCAAAACCTGCTGTGCCATCTAGTACCGTCATACCTGCTTGAGGTTTACATGCCTGCAAAATTAGCTCTGATTTACGCCCTGCTGTCACAATGCGATACTGAAGTGCTGACCAATTTAGCGTAGATTTGATGATTGTTTTGTCTTCGACTTTGATTAATGTTGGTGTGTTTTTTAAGATGGCGATGATGGGCGTATCGCCAGTTTGTTTTAACTGTAAAATTTGCTTATCATTGAGCTTATTGTGCCGGTGTACTGCCCAGTCAAGTGGCAAATCATACGCCTGACAGATAGACAAAAGCTCATCTACTACGGTATTTGGCTTGTCATAAATCAATGATAATCGCACAATCGCTCTCTAAAATGTCAGTTTATTACTTAAAAGGATGACTCAAGCTTGGATTTGATAATTAAACCCAAAAAATGCAATCAACACCAAAACACCTGTCGCAATTCGCAACCAAGCAAAAATCATAAAGTCTTTTTGGCTCACCCAAGCCACCATCAATCGAATGCACAAAAGTGCGATAATAAAAGACACCCCCGTCCCAATCAGCAAGATCAGCCAATCAGTTAAGGTCTGTATTGCATCAAAATGCTTAATTAAATCAAGCAATGCAGCACCAATAATTACAGGAATGCCTAAGAAAAAAGAAAACTCCGTCGCCGCCTTGCGAGATGTCCCCAAAAGCAGCGCTCCGATAATCGTCGAACCTGAACGACTCGTCCCTGGAATCAATGCCAAGCACTGACACAGACCAATACCAAGTGCTGTTTTAAAGCTGATATTTTCAGCTTCTGGTGCGTGGATTGGACGAGGGTTTTTTTCAGCATAAATGATAATCAATGCACCTAAAATGAGCATGGTTGCCACCACCAAAGGATGAAACAGTGCATTGGTGATAAAATCCGCCATCGTAAAACCAACCACAACCACAGGCAAACTTGCAATCATCAAAGAAAAGCCAAGCTGTCTTGGCTTGGTAAGATCTGGTGAATGCCCTGTCACCAATCCTATGAACGCACCCCAAAGCCTGCCCCAATAATCATAAATGACCGCTAAGATTGCACCCAATTGAATAAATACAATGAATAAATTGCGAAATTCACCACTTAAAAAATTCATGATATCTGCAGACAAAATCAGATACCCTGTGCTTGAAATGGGCAAAAATTCAGCAATGCCTTCCACCACGCCCATTATGATCGCTTTGATAATCAGCAAAATATCCATCAATCATCTCAAAAATAAAAAAATAGACACGCCACCGCTTCAACCAACTTGAACACCATCAGCCCAATAAGGCTTGATTGGCTGTTAAATTAAATACTACCATTGACCAAATACATCACGATAAAGTGGTCAATCGTCGTTATTTGCCTTGCTCAGCCAAAGTTTTCCAAGCATTATCTCTAAGATAAACAGGTAAAGCGTGTTCTGCACGCACTGCATGACCTTGTTGATATTCACCCCAAGCCAATCGAGCGATATCGCTTGCTGTTGGTTGAAGTTTTAGTTTAATATTGGCATTTGTGTTAATTAAAGATACGCCATCACCAACGATAATATCAGCAGGCATGGTACTGCCATAATCTACCAAAAATTCGTTGCCATAGACATTGCTGATATCTACGATTGGCTGAATATTATCATGTTTGATCATAAAATTACCAGCATAGACTTGATTTTGGCGTGCATCCATAACCGCCGTGATGTACGATGATTCTGCAAATCGGTGTATCTGATGTGCCGTGTCTGCCAGTGCAGTCAAACTTGAAACACCTACGCACAAAGTTTCATGTGCCACCGATAAAGCTTGTACCACTGCGGTATTAATGCGAATGCCACTAAATGCACCAGGACCACGATTAAACGCCAAACAGTCTATGTTTGATAACTTAATATTCGTCTGAGACAACGCTTCATCCACCAAAGATAAGATAATCTCGGTTTGACCACGACCACCTGGCACAGTCTGTTCATAAATTACAGTACCATCTGCCAAAAGTGCAATCGAACATTGCTCAAATACCGTATCAAATGCCATTAAATTTGACATAACAGCCACCACCCATCAAAAACGCTTTTTAAAGTTTGGTGGAAGCTGACTTTGCATTTCTTGCATCTTTTTTTGCATCTCTTCCATGCTGGGCATATCTTCTGGCTTTAGACCCAAATCTTGCATGGATTTTTGCATGTCTTGCATATTGGGCGTACCTGCTTGATTAGCGTCTTTATTACCAAATAAAGGGCCACCACCTGACATACCACGAGCCAGACCCTGCACCGCTTTCATCATTTTACCAATCCCATCAGGGCGGCTGATCATTTTCATCATTTTTGCCATTTGTTTGTGCTGCTTGAGCAGGCGATTAACATCTTGAATCTGCCTACCTGAGCCTGCAGCGATACGGCGTTTGCGACTTGGTGTGATTTTATCTGGATTTTGGCGTTCAAACGGTGTCATTGAGTGGATGAGTGCTTCCATTTCTTTGACTTTTTCTTCAGGACGAGCTTCTTCCATGGCTTTTTGGATATCAGCACCGCCCAAGCCTGGCATCTTATCCAAAAAGCCTGCCATCCCACCTAAGTTTTTCATCTGCTGGAACTGGGTCAGTAAGTCTTCTAAATCAAACTCGCCACCTTTTTGAATTTTTTTTGCCATTTTTTCGGCTTTTTCACGGTCAATTTTTTGTTCAACTTCCTCGACCAAAGACAGCACATCACCCATACCTAAAATACGCTGAGCAATACGCTCTGGGTGGAACAACTCAAGCGCTTCTAGTTTTTCACCACGACCCAAAAACTTAATCGGCTTACCTGTAATTGCACGCACTGAAAGTGCTGCACCGCCACGCGCATCGCCATCGGTTTTGGTTAAAATCACACCCGTCAAAGGCAGTGCATCATTAAATGCTTTGGCAGTATTGGCCGCATCCTGACCTGTCATCGAATCCACCACAAACAGCGTCTCCACAGGATTGACTGCCTTGGTTAACTCCTTGATTTCACTCATCATCTCATCATCAATATGCAGACGACCTGCGGTATCAATGATCAAAATATCTTGATACTGAAGTTTAGCCTCATCGATGGCTCGGCGTGCGATATCAATTGGGTTTTCATCAGTCGTCGAAGGTACAAAGCTTGCACCGACTTGTGCTGCCACCTGTTCAAGCTGCTTGATGGCTGCTGGACGATATATATCAGCTGATACCAGCATGACCTTTTTATTTTGTTTGTCTTGCAAAAACTTAGCAAGCTTACCTGCAGTAGTCGTCTTACCTGCACCCTGCAAACCTGCCAGCAGATACACCAAAGGTGGCTTACCCGTCATCTCAAGCGTCTGATTGGCACTGCCCATCATCTCAGTGAGTTCATCATAAACGATTTTAACAAACGCTTGCCCTGGGGCGAGTTCTTTGAGTACTTCTTGACCAAGTGCTTGTTCCTTGACGCGTGCGACAAAGTTGCGTGCAACTGGCAATGCAACATCTGCTTCAAGCAGTGCCATGCGTACTTCTCTTAGAGTATCTTTGATGTTGTCTTCGGTCAGCTGTCCTGTACCTGCGATATGACGCAAACTACCAGAGAGTCGTTCAGTTAAAGTATCAAACATAATTTTTCCAATGTGTTATTTCAAAGTTTGGACATCGCTTAAGATTTATCTGTCATCATTTGGATATCCATAAAAGTATTGCTACAAATACCTGCTATTTTATGCTAAATTAGGTAAATATTCCAATTTAATTGCACGATTTATGCTGATTGTTAGGATTTGGAGCAAAATTCTTTTACCGATATTATCCAAATGATTAATCAGACATCAACAAAGGGGTAGCCGTGCTTGTTATTTTTTTACTGTGTCTGATACTTTATATAGGATCAGGTCTTTATTTGGCATATGCCTTATTTCAAGATACACCGATTCATCGGTTGGTGCTTGGCATATTGATTTTTGCCATCTTATTACATGGTTGGGTGTTGACACCTGAAATCATCACGCTCTACGGACTAAACTTTAACTTATTTAACACGCTAAGCTTAACTAGCCTATTTTTTGTACTATTTTATGTATTATTTGGTCTGTATCGCCCAATTTTAAGCTTAGGGATTTTGGCGGTACCGATGGCAGCGGCTGGGGTGAGTTTGGGCTATTTTGGTCAAGTAGCTTATAAGCCACTCACGGATTTATCAAACACTCTACAAATTCACATTTTGCTATCATTTGCTGCATATTGTGTGCTACTGATGGCAGCCGTTCAAGGGGTGCTATTACGCTTACAAATTCGTGAGCTTAAACGCAAAACCATTCATCGCTTTTGGGTCAGCCGCCTGCCATCTTTACAGAGTATGGAGAGTCTTTTGTTTGATATGGTGCTGACTGGATTTGTGATTTTGAGTATCGCACTTGGGTTTGGTCTGGTTGCAACTTATGACATCTTAGATCAACATTTGGCACATAAGATGGTATTTAGCTTGCTGAGCTGGCTATTATATGGGCTTTTGATTGCTGGTCATTATCGCTACGGCTGGCGGGGTAAGCGTGCCGCAAATTTTGCGGTATATGGATTTTTATTGCTGGCGATCGGTTTTGTCGGCTCAAAGGCGGTGATGGAATTTTTAATCGGCTAGCTTTTGATGATACTACTTTAATTTTGACAAAATTCCCCCATCTTATCTCTACACCAAAATTATTTAGGATAACTCATGACCAATACGCCAAAAACCCCAACACGCACCGAAATTCAAACGCCTGAGCTTTGGAATTTTCCTATGGATTATCCCATGAGCATCATCGGACACGAAGGACATCATGAAACATTGATCAATGAAGTCAAACTAATTTTAGCAGAAATTTTTCCTGAATTTGATGCAGCGACCATGCAGGTTCGTCCATCTCGCACAGGTCGCTTTCATTCTGTACGCGTGAATTTGTATTTAACCGATGCCGATCAAGTCAATCGCTTGTATACCGCTTTGGATAAAGCTGCAACTGTGCGTACCGCTGTTTGACCCAAGACCGCTGTTTGCGGTCTTTTTTTGATAATTTGGCAACTGTCATGACGATATTTAAAACACATCTAACCCATCAAAGCCCCATTGTGCCTGCCCTACCCAAGCCCAAGGATTCGCTGCGGCTATTACATACATCTGATTGGCATTTAGGCAAGCTTTTATACAATCAGTCACGCTATGATGAATTTGCTAAATTTTTAGATTGGCTGATTGAGGCTTTGATATTACATCAGGTGGATATTTTAATTATTGCTGGCGATATCTTTGATACCATGACGCCAAGCAACCGTGCAGAATACCTTTACCATCACTTTCTTGCCTCCGCCTTTAAAAATCACATTCAGCACATCATCATTGTCGCAGGCAATCATGACTCTCCCACCAGCCTACAAAAAACCAAAGAAGTACTCGGCGTGCTAAATACCCATGTGATTGGCAGTGTCAGCCAAGACAAATCTGATGAGCTCATCGTTCTAACAGATGATGTAGGCATCCCAAGTGCCATCGTGATGGCAGTGCCTTATATTCGTGATCGTGATGTCAGAAGTGGGATTGATGCCAACTCAATCCACCAAAAAAATCAGCTCTTACTGGAGGGTGTGGCCGAATATTATCACTCTTTAACCAATCTTGCCAAGGATAAGCAGCAAGCCGTTTATCACACTCACCAAAAAACCATCCCCATCATTGCCACAGGGCATCTTTATGCTGCTGGTGCTGCTGTCTCATCCACCGATGATGGCATGCGTGATATTCAGATTGGAACACTTGGTCAGATCAGTAGCCAGATTTTTGATGATGCCATTGATTATGTGGCACTTGGTCATATTCACGCTGCCCAAAAAGTTGGTCAAAAAAACCACATCCGCTACAGCGGCTCGCCAATTGCGATGGGATTTGGGGAAATTGGACGCCATAAACAAGTGCTGATTGTTGATTTACCACTCAATAAAAGTGTACCGATATCAAAGTTGCCAAAGAATGATGATTTGCATGGCGAAAATCAAGATAACAATGCCATATCAATCCATAGCCTACCTGTGCCAATTTTTCATAGCCTTGCTAAAATCTGTGGCGATATGGCGTTTATTACCAACGCCATCGATACACTAAAAACGCATGATGAGCCTATTTGGCTTGAGATTGAATATGTTGGCGACACCTTAGTCGCTAATTTAAAACAGCACATTTCCAATCTGCTGGAAGGCTCAAACATCGCTGCAATTAGTATCAAAAATAAAGCCATCCATCAAGGTAGCCTAAAATTGCACACCCCTACCCTAAATTTAGAAACACTTGATGAAATGGATATTTTTTATCAGCGGCTTGATAAGGAAAACTTAAATCAAGATGAAAAAAATGATCTCATTGGTGCTTATCAAGAGTTAATCAAAGCCATCCAAGAAACTGATCATAAAGCCGTCTAATTTTAAGGGTTAAATCAAAATGAAAATCTTAAAACTCAGCTTTGAAAATATCAACTCCTTAAAAGGCAAATGGCAAATAGATTTTGAAGATGCCGCTTTTTATCACCATGCTCTATTTGCCATCACAGGCCCCACAGGTGCTGGCAAAACAACGATTTTAGATGCCATTTGTTTGGCGTTGTATGGTGAGACGCCCCGTCTGAGTATTTCTGCCACACAAAATGAGCTGATGAGTATTGGTACTGCTTTTGCAGCCAGTAGCGTGATTTTTCGTGCTAATGACAAAATTTATCAGGTCAGTTGGTCGCAGCGTAGAGCCAAACAAAAAACTGATGGCAATTTACAAGCCGTCAGCCGAGAAATCAGCTTACTTCAGCATGCCAACGACACGCATGGAAAAATTCTTGAAGAAAAAGCAAGCTTAGTTAATAAGGAAGTTGAGCGTATTTTGGGCATGAATAAAGTCCAATTCACTCGGTCGGTCATGCTTGTGCAAGGTGAATTTGCAGCGTTTTTACAGTCAGACGCCACTGAGCGTGGTCAAATTCTTGAGCAGATTACAGGCACACACATCTATGCCAAAATTGGTCAAGCGGCCTTTGAAAAGCACAAAGAACAGCTTAATTTATTAAAAAATCTACAAATTAAATTAGGAGAAGTCAATTTATTAAATACAGAAGAATATGATGGATTAATTAAGAAAATTAGCGAAATCACACAACAAAAAAACTTGCTTGAAACACAAATTAAGCTGATGAGCGATCGCCAGAAAATTGCCAATGAATACCAAACCTTAAATCAGGAAATGGCTCATTATCAAGCAAAACTGATCGAGCATCAAGAAGCCTTAACAAACTTTGAGCCAAATATACAGCGCATGAAACACGCTCATGATGCCAAAAATTTGCAGCCGCTTTATACAGCGTTTCATGAGTACCATCTTGAGTATAACAATAAACAAGATCAATTGATTATACTAAATCATCGCTTAAATGAAATCCAATTAAGCCATCAAAAGCGTAGCCAAACACACAGTGAGCTTAAAGAAAAATTTAACAAAATAACTGATGATTATGAAAATTTAAAGCCAACTTTGCAAGCGGTTCGCAGGCTTGACCAACATATTGCCTCTTTGCGTAAAGAGCATCAAAGCATGATCCAAACCCTTGAAAAAACAAAGCAGGACTATACATCTACACAAAATTTACTCAAAGAAACTCAGTCAAATCAGTCAGCTTTGGTACAAGATATTGACACCATTCAACAAAAAATTAAAGGCATTGACAGCGAAAATTTAAAGAAAAACTTAAAATTATGCGATAATCATATCTCACAATACGATACACTCATTCAAGCAATAACACACGCCCATCAACAGCAGCTTTGGCGTATCAATGTATTTAGCAATCATCTTCATGAACTCAAAGATAAGCGAGAGCATTTTAAGTCTGTTAATCTAAATCTACAGTCTATAGATAATCAAATTGGCACTATAAATATAAAAATTATTGATAATTTAAACTTAACAAAAAAAGATGATATTAATGTAGATATTTTACAAAAAAATATAGAAGATCAGTACGAAAAAATCAAGCAGCAAACACATCATTTATATACGCTAGAGCGAATCTTGAAAGATTATGAGCAATATGCACGCATTCAATCTGACATCAGCGATACAAACCGTAAGATTATCAACCTACAAGAAGAAAAAATCAAAATTCAGGATATCTTAGAGACAGTTTCTCAAAATATCCATCAAGCAAGCCAAACCCACAAAGCCATCTTGGAAAATTATGAGCTACACAAGCAAATTTTATACATGAAAATGCACTTTGACCAACTGCAAGATGGTAGTCCTTGTCCACTTTGTGGCAGTACCGAGCATCCTTTTAAATTACAGCCCAATCATTTGGACGATGAACATGCCAAACAAGCCAAAGAAAAATTAGTATTCTGCGAAAATCAGCTTAACGAACTCAATCACACCGCTACTCAGCACACGACCACATTACACAAACTGCAGATGGCTTTGGATGATCATCAAGAGCATCTAAATACTGCACAAAATACAAGTAACTCTCTTTATCATGATCTTAATGCCCTATGGCAAACGATCGCCAGTGAATGCAGCCTAGAACATGCAAATACTCTACCAAGCCGAAATACTATTGGAAAATTTATTAAAAACAGTCAAGATAAAATTAAAAATCTAGAAGAGTCTTATCAGCTGAGCAATCGGCTATTGCATGAACTTAATCAGCTGATTGCTCAAAAAGATAGACAAATGATCGAAAAAGAAAACTTGAAAATCAATGGTCTAAAGCTTCGTGATGATGCTTTGGTGCTGATGCGTGAGATATATGATGGTAAAGTACATTTTTGCGATCAACTATTATCTGCATTTTATCAGCTCATCCAAGCACAAAATACCATCAGCCTGCCAAATGAGCTTAACGCCATTAAACAGCATTTGTCTAAAATCACCACTTGGTACGATAATATCACACATCACACCCAAGGCGATGTTCTACCAGAAGCTGAAGCATTCAACCCTAGCCCGTTAACGCTCAAGGAAGAAGAGTTTGGCAAAGTTCAGTATGTGTTATCACAAACCAAGCAAATGCTTGAAAATCAAGCCAATCAAGCCACCGCACTCAATGAAGATTATATCAATAAGCAAACCAAGCTGATTCACCTAGACGCTCAAATCAACGCACATACCAAAAAAATCCAAGAACTCACACCTGTTATTGCTGAGCTTGAGCATACGATGGCTAATAAAGTGCTTGAAATTAAAACACAAACCAACGAACGCATCACTTTATTAGGTGATAAAAATCCTGATCATACTGAAAACAATTATCAAGATAAGCTAACACAGATAAGACAGCAGTTAGAAAATGCCACTAAAAATGTACATGATGATATTGCCGACTTACATGCCCAAAAAGCAACCATTGAGAGCCTAAATCTAACCATAAAAGAACTGGCCAATAAACTCAGCCAAAGCAAGGTAAGCTTTGAGCAAGCACTGATGGCATCAGCGTTTGATACTCAAGCGGAGTTTTTGGCGGCATTAATCTTAGAAGATGAGTTAATCGAGCTAAAAACCGCTCATGATACTCTCATTAATCAACTAAGCCAAACGACAATATCAATCAATAACTGTCAAGAAAAACTTGATAATTTAATCAAATCAAACCCCAATGTTCATCAATTCAAGCTTGAAGATTTACACACAGAGCTCATCAATCTGCAACAACAGCTAGAGAGTGTCAACCAATCTATTGGCGAACTTAACGCCATCAAAAATAGTGAGCTTCAAAACCGTCAGCGGCATACACAGATTCTTAAAGACATCCAACGCCAAGAACAAGAAAATGCAATTTGGGCAAAACTTGATATGCTGATTGGCTCAGCAGATGGTAAAAAATACCGAAACTTTGTGCAGGGTTTAACACTGGATTTGGTGCTACATCATGCCAATCAAATTTTGGCAAAAATGAACGATCGCTACTTGTTGACCTTTGATGCAGACAGCTCAAGGACACTTGAAATCTTAGTGACAGATCTTCACCAAGGCGATGCGGTACGCAGCAGTAAAAATTTATCAGGTGGTGAAAGTTTTATCATCTCGCTGGCTTTAGCGCTCGGTTTGTCGCAGATCAATAGCCAAAATATACAAATTGAATCACTATTTTTGGATGAAGGCTTTGGTACACTGGATGAAACCGCTTTAGATTTGGCACTTAATACCTTATTTGAACTACAGCAAAGCGGTAAAAGCATTGGTATTATTAGCCATGTCGCCAGTCTAAAAGAACGCATTGATACCCAAATTATCGTTGAAAAACATGCAGGCGGATATAGCACCTTACATGGTGCTGGTGTCAAAAACCTTTCTTAAATCAAATCAATTTTAACAATAAAAAACCTTGTTAGCCATAACAAGGTTTTTATGAAATCGCTACTATTTTAATGTGTAACGATTACTCATTATTATTACGCTCAAAATGGTTATGTTCCACTTCATAAAGTGCACCTAATCTTTCTTGCTGTTCTTCATCCAATAATTTTTTAGCTTGGATAAAAAACTTCTTTTCTTCTTCTTTTAGATGATGTCGTAGCTCATGGATTAGGGCATGGCAAGTTTCTTTCCAAGTATCATCACTGATACGCCCATCATTTAATTTATGCATCATCTCATCCATTTCATGATGTTCAGCAATGGCATGACGAGATAAATCCAGCCCATCATCATATTCCATGACAGGTGCATACAGATGACGCTCTTCGGCGGCAGCATGTGCCTGTAGCTCAATCTCAAGCTCAGGGTAGACTTTTTTGGCAGCATCAAGGTCAGAATCCATCAGCGATTCAATCTTATCACACAATTTACGCTGTCTATCATGTGATTCGGTTAGAGCTTGGAAAATATCTTGTTGGCTCATCATAGCATCCTTATCATTATTTGGCTTAATACCAAACGGTATCAGCTAAGTGTATAAAAAATTTTAATGAATTTTAATGGCTTAACCATCTTTCATTGGATTATTCTTATAATAACAATTTAGCCAAAATTTACCACTAATCATTTGTTGTGTTTGTGCTACAGTTTGTATACACAAAAAAATAGAGGTTAAGCCCAGCCAAGCACCCTTAACAATGCCATGCCCACCGCCATGCCAATCATCCCAAAGACTGTCGTAAACCCCAAAATGTTTGCTGCCAGTATATCATTACCGCCCATCGCCTTTGCCATGACATAACTTGCGGCAGCTGCTGGGCTTGCTACCATCAAAAATAACACGCCAAATTGCAAAGGTTCTAAGGCAAATGCCACACCCACCACCACCGCTAAGAGTGGTGCAATGACAATACGCCCAATGCTTGCCTGCATGGACAATCCTGATAAGCTTATCATGGATTTGATATTCAAAGTAGCACCAGCACAAATCAGTGCAAGTGGCAATGCGACCGCCCCTAATAATCCGCCTGTTTTATTAATAAATTCTGGCAACATGGGCAAATCAAGTGCTTTATAAACGAAGGCAGACACCAAAGCGATGATCAGTGGGTTTTTGATGATTTTAACCAAGATACTTTTGGCTTGCATAAATACGCTGTCCGCTTTTTGGGTGGTACGTGATAAGGTGATGACCGCCAAAACATTATATAAAATGGTGATAACCCCCATATAAATTGCACCCACACCCAAGCCTTCGCTACCGTATGCATTAAAAACGGTCGCAAGACTAACAATTGCCATGTTTGAGCGAAACACCCCTTGCACAAACACGCCCTTATCTTTAAGCTCGCTGATAAAAAACTTAGCGTAAATCTCTGCCAAAAAAAACAATGTAAAAGTTGTGATAAATCCTGCCAGCAAAAGCTTAGATTGTGCCAAAATCTGCACATCACTTTTTAGGACACTAAAAAATAATAAACAAGGCAGACAATAATTAAACACAATGCTTGACGCTACCTCGATAAATTCAGCATTGAGTGCTGAACGCCTTTTCATATCATAACCCAAAGCCATCAAAAAAAGATTTGGCAAGACAATTGAAAAGGCAAAGCCAATGGCTTGTAACATCACATTCCTTAATCTACCCAAGAGGTCATTTGAACTGTTTTGATGAACTGTTGATTTGATTGGGTTCCAAAATGATTTTTCAATGCTAAAATCTGCTTAGATAAATTCATCATACCACTCATCAAACTGCTTATAAATCTCTTTTACCAAAGCATAAAACAGCTACAGCAAGCTATTACCAACTTGCTGATAGGCTTGGCATCGCTAACAGAAATCTTAAGTTGTTAAAAAAATCCCTGCAAATAAATCAATGGCTTTTAAGTGAATTTGAGGGGGGTTGATTTTGCCCAAACTCAAAAGATATTTGCTTCATATCACGCTCAATCATGTCATCACTGCTTGCGTTTTTTTAAGTTTCTTTATCGTCATCGCCAAAAGACTGACCGCCGCAGGGGTGACGCCACTGATGCGACTTGCCTGCCCAAGCGTTGTCGGACGGATTTGGCTTAATTTTTGGACAATCTCATTGGATAAACCAGACACACTTTTATAGTCAAAATCAAGCGGTAAGAGCGTATTTTCAAGGCGTTTCATTTGCTCAATCTCATCATTTTGACGCTCAATATAACCTTGATATTTAACACTTATCTCAATCTGTTCACCCACCTTAGCACTCACTGTACTGTCTGACACTTTGGCAATGTCGTCAAAGGTGATATTTGGGCGTTTTAATAAATCCAGTAACGAATTCTCTTTGGTCAAAATCTCACCTGTGTTTGCCATAAAATCTTGACCAATGGCATTGTTTGGGGTCGCCCAAATGTCTTTTAGGCGGGCGGTTTCGCTGGCAATAGACTCCATTTTTTGACTAAATCTCGCCCAGCGTTCATCGTCCACCAACCCAAGCTCTCGTCCGATGGCGGTCAAGCGTGCATCAGCATTATCCTCACGCAAAATCAGGCGATGCTCGGCACGGCTTGTGAACATACGGTATGGCTCTTTGGTACCATGGGTAATCAAGTCATCAACAAGCACACCCAGATAAGCCTCGTGTCTTTGTGGTACCCATGATGGCTCATCAAGTGCCATGCGTGCGGCATTAAGACCTGCCAATAACCCCTGTGCTGCTGCCTCTTCATAGCCTGTTGTGCCATTGATTTGCCCTGCAAAATACAAGGCATCAATAGATTTAGTCTCTAAAGTCGGTTTTAGATTTTGTGGGTCAAAATAGTCGTATTCAATGGCATAACCTGGACGGGTAATGTGGGCGTTTTCAAGCCCTTTCATGCTATGGATGAATTCAAGCTGAACATCAAAAGGCAGGCTTGTTGAGATGCCATTGGGATACAATTCATGGGTTGTTAGCCCCTCAGGTTCAATAAAAATCTGATGGCTGTCTTTGTCAGCAAAACGATGAATCTTATCTTCAATACTCGGGCAATAGCGTGGCCCAACCCCCTCAATCTTACCACTAAACATGGGGGAGCGGTCAAGATTGGCACGGATAATCTCATGCGTGCGTTCGTTGGTGTGGGTGATATAACAGTTGATTTGGCGTGGGTGCATGGCAACATCACCCATATAACTCATGACAGGCAAAGGTGTATCGCCTGACTGCACGGTCATCACGGAGAAATCCACCGTACGAGCATCAATGCGAGCAGGTGTGCCTGTTTTTAGGCGTCCAACAGGCAGTTTTAATTCACGCAAACGGTCAGCAAGACGAATGGCGGGCATGTCGCCTGCTCTGCCACCACTTTGATGGTCTAAGCCCACATGAATCACTCCGCCCAAAAATGTCCCTGATGTCAGCACCACCGCACGAGTATTTAGACGAATGCCTGTGGCTGTTACCACCGCCACCGCACGAGTATTTTCAACAATGATGTCATCCACAGATTGCTGAAAAATTGTCAGGTTTGGCTGATTTTCAAGCGTGTGGCGAATGGCTGCCTTGTACAAAATACGGTCAGCTTGGGCGCGTGTGGCTCGCACTGCTGCCCCTTTACGGCTGTTTAGCACCCGAAACTGAATGCCTGCCTTATCGGTTGCCAATGCCATCGCCCCACCAAGTGCATCCACCTCACGCACCAAATGCGATTTGCCAATACCGCCAATGGCAGGATTACAGCTCATCTGTCCGAGCGTCTCAATGTTATGCGTGATAAGTAGGGTATTAGCACCCATGCGAGCGGCGGCAAGGCATGCTTCTGTGCCTGCATGACCACCGCCGATGACGATGACATCAAATGTTTTGGGATGAGTATAAGAGATTGCATTCATGGATTGTTTCCAATAGACTTGCTTAATAGGCCAAATCAGTAATTTTAATTTTATAAAAACTTGCTATTTTAACATAATCTGTGCGATAATTTCATAAAATTCAATAACACTAAGTCATTTTTAAGTCGTTTAAATTTTGTTTAACTGTCAAAATTTGCTTAAATTAACCAAATAACCTTTACCAAAACCGACTAATACAACCGAAATATTTAATATAATTATGTAAGCCTATGAAACTTTTTTCTGTTTTAGCCATATTTATGACTTGCACCCTACTGAGTGCTTGTGTTCATAAAGTTGTCACTGTACCTGCCAAAATTGCCTATAAAACAACCAAAGTTGTTGTAAAAGGTACTGTTGCCATCGGTAAAGCAATCATTCCAAATGATAGTAACGATAAAAAAGATAAGAAAAAATAACCATGTCATCGGCTAAAAACTCTCAAAATAACGCTTGCATAACGCCATAATGATTTGATATAATCGCAACTGTTTTTTGAGAGCCCTTCGTTTCCCCAAATCTAAAAACAAGTAAAATCAAGCTTAGGCTTGACATTTTTATTTGTATTACTCTCAAACTCAACTAAATAGGTTTTATATGACTACTACTATCAGTGCCAAACCCGCTGAAGTTGTACATGACTGGTATGTCGTGGACGCTGAAGGCAAAACTCTGGGTCGCCTAGCTTCTGAGATTGCTTCTCGTCTTCGTGGCAAGCATAAGCCATCGTACACTCCACATGTTGATACAGGCGATTATATCGTTGTTATCAATGCTGACAAAATTGCTGTTACTGGCAAAAAAGCTCAGGATAAAAAATACTATCGTCATACTGGCTATCCAGGCGGTATTAAAGAAACTAACTTCACTAAACTTCTTGCACACAAGCCTGAAGATGTGTTGTTTAAAGCTGTTAAAGGCATGCTTCCAAAGGGTCCTTTGGGCTATGCGATGATTAAAAAGCTAAAACTGTATGCAGGCACCGAACATCCACATACAGCTCAGCAACCTAAAGCATTAGACATCTAAGGAGACATTATGGAACGCAATTACGGCACTGGTCGCCGCAAAACTTCTACCGCTCGTGTCTTCTTGTCAAAAGGCACAGGTAACATTGTTGTTAATGGCAAATCATTGGACGAATATTTTGGTCGTGAAACTTCACGCATGGTTGTTCGTCAGCCTCTAGAGCTACTTGAGCTTACTGACAGCGTCGATCTTTATATCACTGTTGTTGGCGGTGGTATCAATGGTCAAGCAGGTGCAATCCGTCACGGTATTACTCGTGCATTGATTGAATCTGATGAAAGCCACAAGCCTGCACTTAAAGCAGCTGGCTTTGTAACTCGTGATGCTCGTGAAGTTGAGCGTAAAAAATTGGGTCTACGCAAAGCTCGTAAACGCCCACAATTTTCAAAACGCTAGTTCACACTTATCGTTTCAAAAAAGCTCTCGATTTATCGAGAGTTTTTTTACACTTATTTTTCATCAGCTCATTAATCAAATTATCGTGGTAAGTCAAAAATACCTATCAGTCTTATTGGTTTAATGACAGTTATTGTAAGTGCTAAATTTCTCAATTTTGAGTTAAATATTTGCAATTTCTGCGTATTTTATCAGCTTTAATGCAGAAAAAATTTTTAAAATATGGTAACATTATAGAGATAATCTTTTACGAAAATTTTAAGTATATTAGTTTTTTCAAACCCTTTTAACCAGCTAATATGTGATAAAGATACATTTTCGTTCAATCACTCAATTTTTTTTGACTTTTTTGATAAGTTTGTAAAAGAGTAATTTATTTTATTACAAAAATAGCTTAAAATAGTCATATTTAGCAAAAATAGGCACAGCAAATGTGGCAAATTTAATAAAAGTGTTTTATTATAGCCACACACCCAGTATGGGAATATTCCCATTCTTTTTCTGGAGGAAGTTTTAATGAGCCATGCCGAAGGCGTGAATATTAAACGCCGTAGAGTCCTGATTGCAACCACCGCTGCCATTGGAGCAGTTGGTGTTGGAGCGATTGCCACCCCGTTTGTGCGATCTTGGTATCCGAGTGCCAAAGCAGAAGCTGCAGGTGCTGCTGTCGTTCAAGACATTTCAGGCATCGAGAACGGTCAAATGATCACCGTTAAATATCGTGGCAAACCCATCTTTGTTGTCAAACGCACCGAAGAGATGGTAGCAAATCTTAGCAAAGTAACCCCAAAATTAAGCGATCCCAATTCTGAGGCTTCAGTTCAGCCTGAAGCGTGTAAAAATGAGACGCGTTCGCTACAACCTGAGCTTTTGGTGGTCGAAGGTGTGTGTACACATCTTGGCTGTGCACCAACCTACCGCCCTGAAGTTGGTGCAGCGGATTTAGGCGGTGCTGATTGGTTTGGTGGTTTCTTCTGTCCTTGCCATGGATCTTTGTATGATTTAGCCGGGCGTGTTTATAATGGCGTACCTGCCCCTACAAACCTACCTGTGCCAATTTATAGTATCGATGGCTCAATCTTGACCGTTGGGGAGGCTTAATCATGAGTATTGCTAAGAAGTTCATGAGCTGGGTAGATGCACGCTATCCTGCCACAGAAACTTATGAATACCATATGTCCAAATACTATGCACCAAAAAATTTCAACTTTTGGTATTTTTTTGGTGTCTTGTCAATGGTCGTCTTGGTGAACCAATTGGTAACAGGTATTTGGTTAACCATGATGTTTAACCCAAGTGCTGAAGGCGCATTTGCATCGCTTGAATATATCATGCGTGATGTTAAAGGTGGTTGGCTAATTCGCTATATGCATTCAACAGGTGCATCTGCATTCTTTATCGTTGTTTATTTGCATATGTTCCGTGGTTTATTGTACGGCTCATATAAAAAACCGCGTGAGCTGGTTTGGCTGATCGGTATGGGCATCTACCTATGCTTGATGGCTGAAGGCTTTTTTGGTTATTTACTCCCTTGGGGTAATATGTCTTATTGGGGTGCTCAGGTTATCTTGAATTTACCTGCTGCCATTCCGTTTATCGGTGATGCTTTGGCTGAATGGGTTCGTGGTGACTATCTGATCTCTGGTATCACTCTAAACCGCTTCTTTGCCTTGCATGTTATCGCCATTCCTTTAGTTTTGGTTGGTTTAGTATTCATGCACTTAGTGGCATTGCACCATGTTGGATCAAACAATCCTGATGGTATTGATATCAAAAAACTTAAAGACAAAAATGGTGTCCCGCTTGATGGTGTTCCATTCCACCCATACTATACTGTGCATGATATGGTTGGTATTGTTGTCTTCTTTATCTGCTTCTTTGCCGTTGTATTTTTTGTACCCGAGGGGGGCGGCTACTTCCTAGAAAAGCCAAACTTTGAGGTCGCAAATGCACTAAAAACACCACCACACATTGCACCTGTATGGTACTATATGCCATTTTATGCCATCTTGCGTGCAGTCCCTCATAAACTGGGTGGCGTTATCGCTATGGGTGCTGCTATTGCCGTATTGTTTGTTCTACCATGGCTAGATCGCTCACCAGTACGCTCAATTCGTTATAAAGGCATATTATCAAAAATTGCATTGGCAATCTTTGTTGTCAGCTTTGTTACTCTAGGCTATCTGGGTGGTACAGCGTCAACCCCAACTGCAACAATTATTGGTCGTATTTGTACCATACTCTACTTCCTATATTTCTTACTGATGCCATTTTATACATCGATTGAGAAGTGTAAACAACCACCAGAACGCGTTACCGGAGGCCACTGATGAAAGTACTTAATTCACTGATCAAATTTGGTGCAGGTGCGGTATTGGCAACAGTTGGTACTTTTGCCAGTAGCAACGCCCTAGCCTCTGGTGGTCATGGTTGTGGTGAATATACCGAAGCTGATGGTACGGTTGTTACCTTAGAATGTAGCAAAGCTCCAATTGATTTAACCAACAAAGGTTCACTGCAACGCGGTGCTGCCATGTTTATGAATTATTGTGCAGGTTGCCACTCAGCCCAATATGTGCGTCATTCAAGATTGGCTCAAGATTTGGATATCCCACCTGAATTGGTTGAAAAATATTTGCTTGTCACAGGTGATGCGATTGGTGACCATATTAATGCAGGGATTGACCCAGAATTACAAAGCCAATGGTTCGGTGCTGCGCCACCTGATTTATCTTTAGAAACTCGCCTGCGTGGTGATGACTGGGTATATACTTATCTACTGTCATTTTATGAAGACCCCAACCGTCCTTGGGGGGCGAATAACCTAGTACTTGCAAATGCAGCCATGCCTCATGTTCTGCATAATCTACAAGAAGAACTTGGCAAAGAAGAATATGAAGCGCGTGTTGGCGATTTGGTCAACTTCATGGCGTGGATGGCTGAACCTGTTCGCCATGACCGCAAAATTTATGGTGCGTTTGTTATTTTGTTTTTATTAATTTTATTAATTCCAGTTTACTTGCTTAATAAAGAATTCTGGAAAGATATCAAATAAAATCTGCCAAAAAAGACCGAAAATATTCGGTCTTTTTTTATTTTCATGCAAATAATGATGTCAGGCCTAAGCACATAATTTCACACTTAAAGCAAAAATTTTGATACACTAAGAGGCTCATTTATATCATCGCTACACATGGCAAATTTACCTCATCTTTCTTTAACACAATTTATTCTTTATGCTGATCATGGAATTAATAGCCATATCGTACGGCTATTGCTTGAAGAAAAACACTTAAATTATGAAACTGTGTTCATTGGTGAGGAGCGCCCTGAAGAGCTGATTGAGCTAAATCCTTATCACACCCTGCCCATATTGGTCAATCGAGACATTTCACTATATGAACATAATGTCATCTTTGAGTATCTTGAAGAACGCCACCGAGTCCCACGGCTGATGCCTGATGCACCAAGTGAGCGAGCCAAAGTGCGTCAACTGGCGTGGCGACTACAAAAAGACTGGCTAAAGCACGGCTATACTCTACTGACCCATTCTGACAGCTTTGATATTCAGGCTGCGACAGCCGCCAGAAAGTCATTAAGCGATTCACTGGTAACAATCGCACCGCTGTTTGGGCATAAACCGTATTTTATGTCGGATACTTTTGGATGGTGTGATGTGTTATTACTGCCACTACTTTGGCGACTAAATAAAATGGGCGTTCATCTTCCGACACATCTCATACGCCCGTTAATACACTATCAAGAACAGCAATTTGCCAGACCAAGCTTTATTAATAGTATTTCTTTTGAGGAATGATTATGACCCCAAAACGCCCTTATATCGTACGTGCTTTTCATGAATGGATAGAGGATAACGATTTTACCCCCTATCTGATGATTGATGCGACACATGACGATGTTGTTGCACCGCTTGAGTATGCCCAAGATGGTCGCTTGGTGCTAGCCGCTTCTTATCAAGCCACGCACAATCTACAAATTCATAATGATGCCATTAGTTTTACTGCCAGATTTGGCGGTGTCTCTTCTGATATTTGGATACCCATGGCAGCCTTGATGGCAATATATGCCAAAGAAGACCCCAAGCATGGTGCATTTTTTGATCCTGGCGAATATGCCAATCATCAATCGCCCAAAACCGATGAAGATCGACCAACTTTAAAAGGCTCAACGCTCAGAGTATTGGACTAGCCAATGTGCATTGTTGCTTTGGCTTGGCAGGTGTTACCTAAGACACCACTGTTATTAATCTCAAATCGAGATGAATTTTATGCGCGTCCAACCTTACCGCTGCACGCCTGTGATGGTATTATTGCAGGGCGAGACAAGCAGGCGGGTGGCACTTGGATGGGTGTGAATCTATCAGGTCGCTGGGCAGTTTTGACCAATTTTCGTGATGGACAGGATAAAAAATTGTACGCCACCTCGCATGGCACATTGGTGCAAAATTATCTTGACTCACAAATGACACCATTACAATTTTTGACATGCTTAAAACCATCACAAACAGATTATGCAGGATTTAATCTCATTGTCGGTGATCGCACTCAAGCTGCCTACATGAGCAACAAAGGCGTAGCACCAACCTTACTGGCATGGCGTGTATACCTTATCACATGGTCTTATCAGTGATGAATGGTTTAAATGCACACATTTAAGAATGCATTTTTATCAAGAAATTCTACCTTTAGTCAGGCAAAACCTTGATTTTGATGGTTTGATCATCACGCCAAAGTTAAGCCAAGCGGTGTGGCAAGTGCTTGAAGATACACAAAAAGCCAAGGATAATCAATTGCCCAATACAGGTGTTGATCTATATTTGGAGCGGTTATTATCCAGTATTTTTATTCAAAGCTCAAATTATGGCACACGGGTTTCAAATTTACTGTGTCTTCAAAATCATCATCTGACTTGGCAAGAAAAACAGCAACAGGGTAAGCATATGGGTCAAATATTTTCTTGGTCTGGTCATTTACAATACAAATAAAAAACCATCGACAGTTTGCCGATGGTTTTTGATGATAGGCTAGATCAACAAATCAGCTATAACGCAGCTTATTAAAGGTGAATTGATCATTCAACCACTCAACAAAGATGGTATCTCCCGTGGTGAACTCACCAGATAATAAAAGTTGTGCTAATGGATTTTCAATCTCTTGCTGAATCGCACGCTTCAATGGGCGAGCACCAAAGACAGGATCATAACCCACCGATACCAAATGATTCATCGCCTCATCACTCACACTAAGGCCAAGCTCACGCTCTTTAAGGCGTGTACGCAAACGATCAAGCTGAATTTCAGCAATGCCCGTCATTTGATCTGCACCCAAACCATGAAAAACAACAATCTCATCGATACGGTTGATAAATTCTGGTCTAAAGTGTCCAGTGACCGAGGTCATTACCGCAGTCTTGATGTCTTCATAAGGCGAGTCTGTCATCTCATGGATCGCATGACTGCCTAAGTTACTGGTCATAATGATGACAGTATTTTTAAAGTTCACCACACGACCTTGACTGTCAGTCAATCGACCATCATCAAGCACCTGCAGTAAGATATTAAAGACATCTGGATGTGCTTTTTCAACTTCATCAAAGAGTACAACGCTGTACGGCTTACGGCGTACCGCTTCGGTCAGCACACCTCCTTCTTCATAACCGACATAACCTGGAGGTGCACCCACCAAGCGTGAAACACTGTGCTTTTCCATGTACTCACTCATATCGATACGAACCATCGCATCTTCAGAGTCAAATAAGAAATTTGCCAATGCCTTAGTCAGCTCAGTTTTACCCACGCCCGTCGGTCCCAAAAATAAGAAAGAACCGCTTGGCTTATTAGGATCTGACAAGCCCGAACGGCTGCGTCGTACCGCATTTGCGACCGCCGCCACTGCCTCATTTTGACCGATGACACGCTCATGTAATACATCTTCCATCGCCAACAGTTTATTACGCTCACCTTGAAGCATTTTGGCAACAGGAATGCCTGTGGCATGCGACACAACCTCAGCGATTTCGTTATCAGTCACTTTATTACGAAGTAGCTTGGGTGCATGTTCTGGCTCATCTGTCTGCTCTTCTGCCAATTGCTTTTCAAGTGCAATGATTTCACCATATTGTAGCTGTGAAGCACGAGCATAATCCCCTTCACGCAATGCTTTTTCTAAGGTGATGCGTGCGGTATCTAGCTTGGCTTGAAGCTGTTTACTTTTTTCAACACCTACTTTTTCAGCTTTCCAAACCTCTTCAAGCTCACTATACTGTTTTTGTGCGTCATCAATTTGCTGCTCAAGTGATTTGACTTGTGATTTTGCACCAGCATCTTCTTCATTTTTTACAGCTTCTAGCTGCATTTTTAGCTGAATGATACGACGATCTAGCTTATCCAAACTTTCAGGCTTACTATCAAGCTCCATTTTGATACGGCTGGCAGCTTCATCAATCAAATCAATTGCCTTATCTGGCAGCTGACGATCGGTGATATAGCGGTGGCTCATCTTAGCGGCAGCAATGATGGCCGAATCCATAATTTTGACACCATGGTGTAGCTCATAACGCTCTTTTAGACCACGCAAAATGGCGATGGTATCTTCAACAGTCGGCTCATCTACCAAGACTTTTTGGAAACGACGCTCAAGTGCTGGATCTTTTTCAATATATTGACGATACTCATCCAAAGTTGTTGCACCCACACAGCGTAACTCACCACGAGCAAGTGCAGGCTTAAGCATATTGCCAGCATCCATTGCACCACTGGTCTTACCAGCACCCACCATGGTATGTAGCTCATCAATAAATAAAATGATATTGCCGTCTTGTTTGGCAAGCTCATTTAGCACCGCTTTTAGTCGCTCCTCAAACTCACCATGATATTTCGCACCAGCAATCAAAGAACCCATATCCAGCGATAGCACGCTTTTATTTCTTAGGCTTTCAGGCACTTCACCATTAACGATACGCTGAGCAAGCCCTTCAACGATGGCAGTTTTACCAACACCTGCTTCACCGATAAGCACTGGGTTATTTTTGGTACGGCGAGATAACACCTGTACAGTACGGCGAATTTCATCATCACGCCCAATCACAGGGTCAAGCTTACCTGCCATCGCACGCTCAGTAAGATTGATGGTATATTTATCTAATGCTTGTCGATTTTGTTCACTATTTTGATTGGTCACAGCCTCATCTCCTCGAATATTTTTCATAATTGTTTGTAAATTTTGGGCGGTCACACCTGATGATACAAAGGCTTTATTGAGTGATTTATTCTCAAATAGTGCCAAAATCAGCCATTCAATCGGTACAAACTCATCGCCTGCTTTGGCCGCATAATTTTCTGTTGCCTGTAAGACCTTGATAGTTTCAGGTGATAAATTCACTTGTCCTGTGGGCTGATTGATCACCGCTTGATAAGAAAGCAGTGTCTTAATCTCATCTTGTAGCCGTGCTAAATTTGCACCGCTCGCCTCAATGATGGACAGTGCAGTATGATTATCAGCCACAGCACTCAGCAAATGCACAGGGGCAATTGCAGTATGATGATGCCCAAGACTGCTTTGCTGTGCCCCACGAATAACCTCTTGCAGTGTTCGAGTATATTTCTCAAAATTCATATAATTATCCTTAAATATAATCATTGGCACTATATATTCATTAAGATTTATTAATGACAAAATATCAATAAATATACATTGCATTATTGGCTATTATATGGTAGATAGTGCTAGATTTTTCAATAGTGGGCTAAAGTTATCCACAACTATTTTTATAAATTATTGATTTTATTCATATAATAATTTTTTAATCAGATAGTCTAAATCACAAAAGTATCGCCCTATGATATTCATCGGATGAATAAAAATATATTTTCTTAACAATAAAAAAACAGGGTTAATGGCTTACCCTGTTATCATAATCATGATCATTGATGTCATGTGTGGCGATATCAATTCGTTTTGCTTTAAAGGTTTACTTATCAGACGATAAACCAAGCTTATACAAACTAAATCCATACAACTCTCAGCCCAAAATCAAGCGATCATCTTCCACCTTTTCACCACGAGTTTTTTCAAACATATTTAATAAGTCTTGAACATTCATGCCCTGCCTTTTATCCCCTGATACATCCAGCATCACTTGACCTTGGTGGAGCATGACAGTACGAGTGCCATGCATGAGTGCTTGTTGCATGGAATGCGTCACCATCATCGTAGTCAGACGCCCTTCGCTGACAATTTTATCAGTCAAATCCAAAACAAAAGCAGCGGTTTTTGGATCGAGTGCCGCCGTATGCTCATCTAGCAGCAAAATTTTTGAGGGCTGCAGGCTTGCCATCAATAGGCTGACCGCCTGACGCTGACCACCTGACAAAAGTCCCATACGGTCAGTTAGGCGATTTTCTAATCCAAGTTTTAAGATAGATAGCTTTTCACGAAATAGCTCACGATTTTTGTGATTTAATGCACCTGCTAAGCCACGCATACCGCCACGCTTGTAAGCCAGTGCCATATTTTCCTCAATGGTGAGTGCCTCACAAGTGCCTGCCATGGGATCTTGAAAAACACGCGCCACTTGTTTGGCACGCTGATGCGTCTTTAATCGAGTGACATCTTGACCATTAATTTTGATGCTGCCGCTATCGACACGCACCGCACCACTGATGGCGTTTAAGAAAGTGGATTTACCAGCACCATTGGTACCAATCACTGTCACAAACTCGCCATCAGCAATTGATAACGACAGTCCACGCAGTGCAGGATTTTCGATGGGCGTACCAAGATTAAAGGTTAGGCGAAGATCGGTAGCTTGTAACATGGTACACTCCTTAGTATTTTTTTGGTGATAGCTTGGCTTTAATTTTTGGCAACATCAAGACAATGATCACCAAAAATGCTGTCACTAAATTTAAATCTTGAGATTTAAAGCCGATGCCACGCAATAGCTCACTAGAAAGTGCAATTTGGATAAATAAACGGTATAAAATCGCACCAATCACCACCGCCAAAGTCATCCAAAAAATTCGCTTGGCAGATAAAACCGCCTCGCCAATAATGACCGCAGCCAATCCAATCACAATCGTACCAATACCCATAGAAACATCAGCAAATCCTTGGGTCTGCACAAACAAAGCACCCGATAGTGCAATCAAACCGTTTGAAATCGCCATGCCAAGAATGATAATCCATGGCGTATTAATGCCCTGAGCTTGTGCCATACGCAGATTTGAACCTGTCGCACGCATTGACAGACCCATTTCGGTGATAAAAAACCAATCCAAAGCCAGCTTTACCACCAATACAACCCCTGCAATGACTGCCACACGCACCCAAAATCCATTACCACCATCAATCAATGGTGTAAATACTGTCGGCTGTCCAAGTAGCGGTAGGTTTGGGGCATTCATAATTCGCAGATTAATCGAATACAAGGCGGTCATCATCAAAATACCAGCAAGTAGGTGTAAAATACCCAACTTAACATGCAGCCAAGCTGTCATCATACCTGCTACCATACCTGCCATCATACCAAAAACACAAGCCAGCCAAGGATTAATGCCTGCGACAATGCAAATCCCTGCAACCGCACCGCCCAACGGAAAGCTGCCATCGGCGGTTAGATCAGGGAAATCTAAAATGCGAAAGGAAATCAGCACACCCAGTGCCATCAAAGCATAAATCAGACCACTCTCCAGTGCTCCAAAAAAAGCAATCAAATTCATCAGCCATATCCGCCCAAAAAGTTAAAATGCCTATTATAACAAAGTCCAAGTTATTGTAGGATTAAATTCACCAAAAAAACAAACCCAAGCGTGGCAGTCTATCAATCGGCTTGGGTCTAAAAAATGGCTACTTTGGCTTATGACATCAAGCATCATTGGCATCTTTTTGCCAAACTGGTTATTATCAAAAGCCTTATTCAACCACTTTGGTAGCTCGATCAATGACCGCTTGTGGTAAAATGATACCTTGCTCAGCCGCATGTTTTTTGCTGATATACAAGTCTAGATTTTCAGAGATATGAACAGGAATATCAGCAGGTTTTTCACCCTTTAAGATGCGTGCAATGATTTTACCAGCTTCTTTGCCAAGATCAGTATAATTGACACCCAGTGCAGCCACAGCACCACGCTCAACAGTACTGGTATCTGCTGAAATTAATGGAATTTTGGCGGTTTTTGCAACTTGATATAACGCTTCATAAGCATTAATGACATTATTATCTGTTGAAGTATAAATCACATCAACACGCCCAACCAATGAGTTGGCAGCTTGAGTAATATCGCTAGATTTTTGGGCAGGTGCTTCGATGACATTGATACCAAGCGGTGCTAATTTTTCTTTGAGCGTTTTAAGTACCACAGTTGAGTTTACCTCGCCTGGGCTAAAAACATAACCAACATTTTTAACAGTTGGCACAAGCTCTTGGATTAAGGCAATTTGGGGTTCATAAGGCAGCGCATCTGACGCGCCCGTGATGTTATTGCCCGAGTTTTCTAGGTTTGCAACCAACCGAGCTTCGATCGGATCAGTGACAGCCGAAAATACCACAGGAATATCCTGGGTTGCCGCTGCAATAGCCTGTGCTGACGGTGTGGCAATGGCATAAATAAGGTCGGGATTATCCGAGGTGAACTGTCTGGCAATTTGACCTGCCGTTGCCATATTGCCTTGGGCAGATTGGAAATTTACGGTCAGATTTTCACCTTCCTTAAAACCTTCCTTAGTCAATTGATCTAACGCACCTTGGCGAGCGGCATCTAAAGCAGGGTGCTCAACAATGGCGGTGATTGCCACTGTTTTGGCTTGGCTGGCAGCCAAATCAGCTTGAGCGGTAGGCTTATCACCACCACATGCCGCCAAGGTTAGTGCCACCAAACTTGCCCAAAGGGTCGTTTTTAAAAAGTTATTCATAGCAACTCCTGTCATGCCAAGTCGCTTAATTTAAATCATTTCAATTAAGCGTTTATGCAGTTTATCACACTGCAGATTATCCTGCCAAGATATTTGGTAAGATTTATTTACATGGGATTAACAAATTATAGATAATCCATGTCAGCTACTTTACTGTTTAAAACTTTCTCATTTAAGAATTTATCAATCATACTTTATAAAATACACCGACCCATAGACTCACACCCAATGCCGCATATTTTGGCTAAGAACATGCTATTTATTCGGCTGACGCGCTGGCGTGGTGTCAACATTGATACTCTCACCCAGTGTTGTCAAATCCACCGTTACGCCTTGATTGACTGCGTGTTTTGGGCTGATAAATAAGGTCAAAGTATTCATCACTTCAGGTTTAATTTCATTTGGGGATTGACCATCTAACACTTGAGCGACCAATTTTGCGGTTGTCAAGCCAAAATCATAATCGTTCACACCCAAAGCAGCTGTCGCACCACGGCGTACCGAAAATTCATCTGAGGTAATCACAGGTATTTGTAACTCATTAGCAGCCAAAACCATCGCTTCCATCGCTGATGCCACACCATTATCTAGTGATGTATAAAGTAAATCCACCTTGCCAGCCAATGAACGTGTCGCATCGCCCACATCGCTTGATCGATTGGCGGGCACTTCCACCAAAGTCATGCCATATTTTGGTAAAATTTCAATTAACTTATTTTTGACGGCAACAGAATTGGCTTCACCAGGGCTAAAAACAAAGCCAATGCGTTTGGCTTCAGGCTTGATTTTTTGAAATAATTCAACTTGTGGCTCAATGGGCAGCTGACTGGATAAACCTGTAATGTTAGGCTGGGTAGCTTGATGATTGTTATTTAATAATTTGGCAGCCACAGGGTCAGAGACAGCCGTATAAATCAGCGGAATGCTTGTAGTCGCTGCCGCCAAGCTTTGGGCACTCGGTGTGGTAATAGCTACGATGGCATCAGGTGTATCCGCCACAAACTGCTTGGCAATCTGCCCGACAGTCGCCATATTACCTTGGGCAGATTGGAAATTAACGGTCAAATTTTCACCGTCTTTATAACCTAAGCTTGCCAAACCATCCACCACACCCAAGCGAATATCATCCAATGACGGATGCTCAACGATGGCGGTAATCGCAATGGTTTTGGTAGTTTTTTCGGTGGGGGTATTTGAGGTATCGGCAGGTGCTTGTGAGATTGTTTGGGTGGGTTGACTACAGCCAACCGCCAAAGCTGCGATGGCTACAGTGGCAAACTTTGGCATGACTTGAGCAAACTTATTTCGAGCCAAGGTCATAAATCTCTCCATTATATGTTGATTGTGATAAAATAAAAACTTAAAAATCTCATTGATTGTAACATAAATTTTATAGATTGCGTATCCATTTCAACAGCTCATCCAAGCCGCTCCAGCCATCAAAAAACCCTTTTTGATGGTCAAAAGGGTTTTTTGATTTCAGGGTCAAACGGCAATCAATAGGTTTCGTTTGACTCAACGATACTGATACTTGTTTTGCCATCACTACTGGCATTCGCCGTTGGTGGCTGTGGGTGTGGTAAGTCTTGAGATGTCTTATTTGCAGAACGCTCGGTGGTACGCTCGGTATTGGCTTTGGCTTGACTATCACGATCCACACGAGGGGTGCTACCAGCTGCAGAAGATTGCCCTACCGAGTTTTGTGTGGGTGTCTGTGCTGAATTATTTGAAGACATCTCGCTGCGTGGGCGAGATGACACCTGTGCGTTAGGTGCTGGCTTTTGTTCAATGTACGTCGTTACACTAGAATCTTCTTGAGGATTTGATGGCATAGCTATTGGTGCCTCTGGCAGTCGCTCAATTGCTTGTGGTCGTGCGGTAACATCAGATTGTATGGATACTTGTGGCAAACTGCTTGTAGAAGCTGCCAAAATATCGGCAATCAGAAGAATGGCATTATGATTGTTGCCATACATCACCACATTACCATTGACCATTTGATAAGTTATTTGTTTGGCGACAATTGTGCCATTATAAAACTCAACTTGATCTTGGCTAGCACGCTGTAATAAAGTTACCCCTGAACGAGCAAAAGCAAATTCTGCATTCGCCAAATCTTGGGGGTTTACCGTTATATGTACATCTGCCATACAGCTATCGGCAAAATTCGTGGCATTTTGGGTGGTGATTTGTAAAGTATTCAGCTGCTGACCAATGGTATTTTGTATGGCGAGGCGTTGGTTGGGGTCTGCATCCGTCATTTGGCTCATCACGGCATCAAGAATGGACTGCTTGATACCATTTTGTAGATTTGCTTGCATGGCTGGTGCTTGGCAAATGTCATCAATCTGCTGAACGACAGGCTCAGCCACCGCCATCTCATCATCACGGTGGTTGTCATGACTACAACCAGCCAGCGTTAATAGTGCAGCAGTTGGTAAGCTTAAATATTGGATGGTAGATTTTTTCATAAAGATGCTCATCACTCAAAAGCCAATTTATAAAATTTATCGAAGAAAAGCACGCTGTGCTATAATACTTGATTGGCGAAAATGCCCTTATTATAACACAATTCATCAACAAATCACGCACACCAACCTTTACATTTGGTTGCTTTATTTTATTTATCAATTAACTATGACCATCACCAACGATAGAAATTTTGATGCCATTAGCGAACACTTTGCCAAAAAAGTATATGGCGGTCTTAAAGGACGCATTCGCTTAGCCGTGCTTCAGCAAGATTTAAGCGAAGCGATGGATCAGCTTATGCTCAATCGCCCTTTACGCATCTTAGATGTGGGCGCAGGACTGGCTCAGATTAGCCTATCTTTGGCATCAGATCATCATGTAACGGTCAATGACATTTCAACCAATATGCTAGATATGGCAAAAGATCATGCCAAATCGCTTGGGGTATATGATCAAGTACGGTTTATCACTTGCCCTTATCAGGCATTGTCAAATCATTTGGCAGGTGAGCAGTTTGATATTATCTTATGTCATGCACTACTTGAGTGGTTGGGCGAGCCTGAAAAAATCATGACTTTTTTTGATCAGTATTTGGCAGATGGTGGCATGCTGTCTTTATGTTTTTATAATCCTGCCAGTAAAATTTATCGTAATTTAATCATGGGAAATTTTTATCAGCTTAATACGCCTCGCCCTGCTGATGATAAAAGTTTAACGCCCAATCACCCTGTCGCCCCCGATACCGTCGAAGCATGGCTAATTGCTCATTATTATAAAATCAGTATTCGCTCAGGTATTCGGGTATTTTCAGATTATGCACCCCTGAAGCGTGGTGGCCTAAATAACCCCGACGATGTGGTTGCGATGGAACTTGAATACTCACGCCAGCTGCCTTTTCGTGCCATGGGGCGATATCTGCATATCATCGCCTTCAAAAATCCTGCTTGATATCAGACTTAGCAAGCATATTTAAATGTATGAATCATAAAATCATAATGTGTTAAAATAAGTGATTTTCTTGGTTTTTATAGAATTGAGCCATGTTTTCTTTTCTGTCTTTAGAATTTACTTTAATGTTCATTGGTTTTTTGGCAATTTATTGGCTGTTTCGCCAAACACCAAAATTCCAAAATTTTCTCATTATCCTATTTAGCTATACGGTCATTTATCTAATGGCAGGTACGCTTGCGACAGAGATTTTATTTGGCTATACAATATTTGTATTTTTCATCACAAAGATGATGAATGGCTCTAAAATCAAGAAATTTTGGCTGATTTTAGGGATTGCCATCACACTGATTCAGTTGAGCATTTTTAAATATTATGATTTTTTCCGAGAAGGGATTAAGTACAGCCTTGATGCCATGCAGCTGGATTCATCAGGGGTGATGGCAAATATCATTTTTCCGCTCGGTATTTCTTATTATTCATTCCAAGCCATCAGTTATATGGTCAGTCGTTATTATGATGAATATGATGTACCTCAGTTAAGTTTTATGGCACTGTTGCACCACTTATCCTTTTTTGGGACAATCAGTGCAGGTCCTATCGCACGCACCAAGTCGGTATCAGGACTGACTGATATTGAGGGCAATCCTTGTGGTATGAGCGAACAAATCATCAGCCAAAATCCACGCCGTATTTTATTTCCCACCATCGCACTTTGCCTGATTTTATTAGCACTCATTAAAAAATGGTGGCTGGCAGGCTGGTTGGCTGACCATTGGGTCAATCCCATCTTTGCCAATCCCATGCAATATCATAGCTTAGAGGTATTAGTCGCAATTTATGGCTATACGCTACAGCTATTTTTGGACTTTTCGGGGTACAGTGAGATGATGGTAGCATTTGGTTTATTGATTGGTTTTCGCTTGCCTGTCAACTTTAAAGCACCATTAATCGCACATAATATTCGTGTTTTTTGGGATAGGTGGCACATTAGTTTATCTACATGGATTCGTGATTATATCTATATTCCCTTAGGGGGCAGTCGCCAGGGCTTTATAAAAACCCAAGTCAATTTATTAATTGCCATGGCATTATCAGGCATTTGGCATGGCTCTAGTGTGAATTTTCTACTTTGGGGCGTGTTGCATGGGCTTGCCATCATTTGGTTAAATTGTACCGATAAACTCTACCAAAATATTTATGGCATCGACGCCAAACATGCACGCAATGCACTATATCGCCACAGTTGGCTAGGTAAAGTGATTGGGATTTTTGTGACCATTCATTTTGTGGCATTTTGTTTTGTGTTTTTTCGTGCAACCAGCTGGAGTGAGGCAATACAAATTTTTGAGGCATTGGCATACAACCATACCAACATTGCTTGGAGTGGTAATCCGCTGTTTATACTGGCACTTTTTATGATAGCTTGGTTCATCTACCCCATCTACACACGCCAAACTCTTAATATTATTCGCCTTGGTAGTCTATTGCCCAAGCCTATCCTAATCAGTCTTTTATTTGTTTGTTTGATGATTGTTGTTATTTTTGCGCCGTCAGGCATTCCAGGATTTATTTATGCAAACTTCTAATCAACCAATCTCAAAGGTCGCCCAAACCAAGCAATACCCTGAGCCTAAGCATATTCGGCTAAAGCTGCGCCCCAAGCCTTATTTTCACGGCAAAAGTTACAGCTATTTGCTGATAGTGCTGTGCTTATTTGCCACACTTGGTGCATGGATAATGCAAAATTCCATTAATGCATATTATCTACAAACTTATCACAAAAGCAGCCCTTTAAGCTTACTTGATCGTTATCCTGCTTGGAAAATGGGTGGTGATATCGGCAATAAACTGTATGCTTGGCATGGTGATTTAACCAGTGCTATTAACCAGAAAAATCAGCAAATTGTTGATTATTTTAATGACAATTTGGCTTATACCCCCAAATATCAGGCAATGATGGCAAAAAGCCTTGAATCTACGCCCGCTGTACAGATGGATAATGTTGGCGTATCAGAGGCCAAACCTGACAATCCTTATGTACTACATTCAGGTGATGAGATTTTTTTTGCTGGCGACTCAATGATGCAAGGCGTCGCACCGCATATCCAGCAATATCTTCAAAAAAATTACAACATCAAATCCGTCAATCTTGCCAAACAAAGTACAGGTTTGGCTTATCCAAGCCTATTTAATTGGCCAAAAACCATCAAAGAGACACTGTCCATCAATGCCAATATCAAAATTTTGGTTGTATTTTTGGGGCCTAATGACCCTTGGGATATGCCTGATTTGGTCAATGGCGGTCAATTAAAATTCCAAACGCCAGAATGGGAGATGGGCTACCGTCAGCGTATGATGGATATTTTGGACAGTGCCAAAAATCACAATACGCAAGTCATTTGGATCACACCGCCAAATATGAAAAAACAAAAGCTCAATAAGCAGATGATTTATCTAAATCAGATTATGCAAGATGAACTAAAACGCCATCATGTACTTATCATTGATTCACGCAAGCTATTAGGCACAAGCGATGATATTTATAATGATTATCTGATACAAGATGGAAAAAGCGTTAAAATGCGTACCGCTGATGGTATTCATTTTAGTGTCAAAGGACAAAAGTTAATCGCCCAAGCTGTACAAGATCAAATCACCATCATACCATAATATCTATTAGGCAAATTTATGAAACAATTTTTTGCGTTATCTGTGTTAGCCATGTCAATGAGCACATCGGCAAATTATTTAACCAATTATCAAGATCCAAATACCGATCAGCTCATTCAAGCTCTCAATAATAACCGCATTCATATCGTACAGCTGGGCGACTCACATACTGCAGGCGACAGCATGACCGAAGCACTGCGTAGTCAGTTACAAAGTCGCTATGGTAACGGTGGTATGGGCTGGGCGATGCCGATGTATTTTAGCGGTCAGCGTATGGCACGCTATGGCTATGATAATTATCAATGGACACCCATCTCAAGTCGCCGCAATCAAAATGAGGATTATACATTAGGCGGTTTAATCGCTAAGCCAAATTTTTCAGGCAGTACGCTGACTATTAAAGCAAAAAATCAAGAGCCTATGCAATCAATGACCGTCAGCATTCGCCAAAGTGCCACTGATGGCTTATTTAAAATCAGTGATGCAGATGGCAATCATCTGATACTTGAAGCACCGATTAAAAACGATACTTGGCAAACCACAACTTTTGATGCCAAATTGCCTTTTACGCTCACTGCTGAAGGCAGTATGACAAATACCGCCATTGGTGGCTGGTGGGGTAGGTCAAAACATGAACTTGGTGCCATTGTCTCATCGCTTGGTATCAATGGTGCAGAGCTATCACATTGGAGCCGCTGGAATCAAAACGCATGGCAACAAGAGTTGGCAACCATTGCACCTGAGCTAATCATACTTGCCTATGGCACAAATGAAGCTTATAACAATCTTAGTGCCGAACGCATCGCTACCGTATTAGATGAGCGTATTGAACAAATTCGTCAAGCATCGCCACATTCAGCGATTATGATTGTCTCGTCGCCTGAGGTGCTAAAAAATACAGCAGGCAGCTGCGGTGTACGCCCACCAACCTTACATGCCATTCAAGAAGTGCAGCGTCAAACTGCCCAAAATAAACACACGCTTTTTTGGGATTGGCAATCGGCCATGGGTGGCAGCTGCTCAATGAAGCAGTGGATGAAAAGTGGCAAAGCTACCAAAGATGGGGTACATTTTACCCATTTAGGTTATCAACAATTGGGCAGGCAAATGGCTGATGACATTATCTCATTGTCTGCATTAAATTCATCTTCACGCTTAACACCGCCACAGATGACATCCCCATCACCCATATCAATTGCACCATCTTTATCAACAACACGCACTTTTTATCAAAAATAATGCCACTAAAATAGTGCCGTTAATGATACTTTTGGATATATATTGTGGTTATTTGGGTAGTCATTGCACCAAAAAACCAACAACAGTGATTGATTATAGCCATCTGCCCAGTAACGCATTGACCGCAGCTTCAGTGCGTAAAATTCGCTTGCCCAAACTGGCAGCTTGAACGCCCACACTGACCAAAAGCTGAATTTCATAAGGAATAAACCCACCTTCTGCCCCCACAACCAAAACTTGTGGTAACTGGTTTTGGGTGAGTTTACCAAAGTGTTCTTCGGCATAAGGGTGTGCCACAATTGCACCGCCATCACCGATAAGGCTTGGCAAGTCATCTTGCACAAATGGCTTAAACCGTTTGGCAAGTGTTATCTGTGGAGCTATTGTATCTATGCCTTGTTGCAGACCCTCGATGACAAATTCATCCAATCGTGACAGTAATGGTGAACTCCAATAGGACTTATCCGTACGATAACTGTTAATAAAGACCATATGGCGAACACCTGCTGCTGTCATATCCATCACCAGCCTTCTTAAAACTTTTGGGCGTGGTAGTGCCAAAACAACCACAAGATTAAGTTTACAAGGTGGCGACTTGGTCAAAGTAATCTCTGATAATATCACCTGATTTTCATCCATATGGACAATCCTGCCATGACCCATATTGCCCCCCAGCTTTCCCAACTTTATAAAATCGCCATGGTGTACATTTAATACCGTTTTTAGATGTACAATGGTTGACTGATTATGAATAACGGCACTGTCGGCGGTGATAAAATCGTTATCGTTTAATAAAATAATATTCATGAGTGATGATATGTGATTAAGATAGTCGTCGATGTTGGTTCAAGTTTAGCACAGCTTTAATAATCAAATCACACCCATCCAATTCGGTAAAGTCTTAAGATGTCTTAGGAGATGCCTACCCTGATTACACACTATATCATTTAGATGGTTTAAAAAATAACATGATTATTTTTGCATAACATATGGCTAAATCATACGCAGCACAAATAAAAACTGCTCTTGTAAAGCACGCTGTTTTTGTTGTACCAATACAGCACCTGATTTGCCCGTCCATTGAGATAAAGATGCCTGCAATAAGCTTTTAAATAATTGCTCTGAAATATTAGGCTCATCTGGCAGTTGTACCAATGCACCAACCTGTTTTAGTGCTTCAACCAAATCCTTACAATTATCATCATAAGCACCCATAATAACAGGTGTGGCAAGGCTGGCAGGTTCAATGGGATTATGCCCTCCAATTGGCACAAACGAGCCGCCAACTACCGCAATCTGAGCGACTTGATACCAAGAAAGTAGCTCCCCCATCGTATCGGCAAGATAAATTTGTGTCTTTGGGCTAATGGTTTCACCCATTGAACGGCGAGCAGTCAAAAAACCACCTTGTAAACACATTTGGTGGACGACTTCAAATCGCTCAGGATGTCTTGGCACAAGGATGAGTAGTGCATTGGGGAATTTTTGTAAAAATTGCTGATGTGCCTTTAGGGCAATGCACTCCTCACCATCATGCGAACTTGCCATCACCCAAATGTATGTTTTACATGCTTGATTAAGCTGCCTTGTTAGGATGTTAACGGCTGCCAACTGGGCATCGCTTAGCGTACTGACACTTGCCCATTTTAACGAATCACTTTGGACAATATAAACCCTGCCCAGCTGTCCAAATCGCTTTGCAGAGCTGGCATCTTGAGCAATGATACCATCAAGATTTGCCATCATCGTTTGGCTTACTTTGGCAATTTTGGCATATCCTAGATAAGATTTTTGGGTTAAGCGTGCGTTAATCATTAATGTTTTGATGCCATGTTTTCGGCAGGCATATAAAGTATTAGCCCAAAGCTCTGTTTCAATGAACAATGCTGCAATGGGCTTGACATGCGTTAAAAAAGTATCAATCACCGAAGGCGTATCTACAGGTACAAAACTATGTGCCACACGCCCCAATCGGATTTCATTATCAAATAATTTAGCCGCACGCTCAAAACCTGTTTGGGTGGTACTCGTTACCCACAGCCCATAACCGTGATTCAAAAGCTTAAGCAATAATGGGTATGCTGTATTTAGCTCACCCAAAGAAACGGCATGACACCAAATAACGCCTAGCCTGCCAACAGGTGGCGGCTGATAGTGCTTAGCAAAACGCTCATTTAACTCCCGCTTAAGCGTTGGCTTATTTTTGGATTTTTTGATAACCATTTGCCGATAAATGGGTGCAAGCATCACGGTTGCCAAACGATAATATAACGGCGGTCGAACAGCATGGGTATCAGACATGGCTATCAAGTGATTTTACGACTAAGATAAGATTGCATTCTTTGTTGAGTTAATATTTGTTTAGTTAAGTTAATAAAAGACTATCCTGATGAGAATAAAAATCATCAAATAATAAAACGGGCAAGCGGTTACCTGCCCGAATTAAAATGACTGATACTTATGCTACCGTTTGCATATTTTGCAAAAATTCAAGCACATTTTTTGATGAAACCTGAGAGGTAACTGCAGCCAGTTTTTCTTGAGCCATCGATTTTTTATCAGCTGTCAAAGTATTCCAACGAGCCAACGCAGAAAGCAGGCGTGCCGCCAACTGCGGATTGCTACCATCTAAGCGTACAACCGATGACAAATACAAATCAAGACCCTCAGCTGTCCAAAGTTGCACAGGTTTGGCAGCCAAAGCACTTAAGGTCGTGCGTACACGATTTGGTGTGTTCCAATCATAATCGGTACGCTCCATGAGTGAGGCTATTTGAGAGACACTGGTACTATCTGGCGTTGCTTGTGCGACAAACCAAGCATCAATCACCAAATCTTCATGGCTAAATTTGGCATAAAAATCATCAAGATAGCTGTCTTTTTTATCCAAATTATGCTCAATCATTGCCATCAAAGCACCCAGTCGCTCACTCATGCAAGACGCATTATCGTATTGATGATAAGCATCTTGATGAGCCATCTCATCGCCTGCCGTCAAACGCAAATTCAATAAAACATTACGCAATAAACGGCGACCTCGTGCCTGCGGTGTGTCTTCATACGCTTGTAATGGTAATTTTTGATACCAAAGCTTGGCATTTTCTAGCAAACCATCAGCAATTTTGCCAATCAATTCATCTCGGCGAGCTTTAACACTGATAGGGTCATAATTTTCATCATAAGCCATCGCAAGCTCTTTTTGGCTTGGAATATCAAATAATCGTGCTGCCAGCATAGGATCATCTTCAATCAATTCATCAACAGCTTTTTGGATAACTGAAATGATTAAAGTGGCGTCCTCTACGCTACCGGATAACCATCGATTCATCAGTATTTGCAGTGCTTGCCAACGGTTGAATCCCTCACTTTCAAACGCCACCAAACTTGCCAAATCTTCATCTGTATAATCAAAGTCAATCTTGACAGGTGCTGAAAAATTACGCAACACTGATACCACAGGATGAGCACCATCAGACAGCTGAATGTGATCAAATTCAAATTGTGCATTATCTGTTGTCAAAAGCAACATTCTGCTTGCCAACATCTCACCTGTTAGGCTATCAAAAATTGCCGTATCTACGGGGATTGGTAGTGCAACGGGTGCATCATAATTAGGTACATGGCGGGTTTTTTGGGATAAATTAATAATAACTTTATCGCCAAGAACACGATAGCCACCTGATACAACTGGTGTGCCTGGCTGACGATACCACGCTAAAAAATCCATCACTCGAGCATCTGCCACTGACATCGCAGATAAGAAATCTTCAACGGTTACCGCTTGACCATCATAGCGAGCAAAATATTCATCCGAACCTTGGCGAAATTTCTCTTTACCCAAGAAATTGGCAATCATACGGACAATCTCTGCACCTTTTTCATAGATGGTCATTGTATAAAAGTTATTAATTTCAACAAAGCTCTCAGGGCGAACAGGGTGTGCTAACGAACCTGCATCTTCAGCAAACTGTGCTGCCCGTAATACAGCAACATCTTCGATACGCTGAACCGCTTTTGAGCGAAAATCACCTGAAAAACTTTGGTCACGAAATACAGTAAATCCTTCTTTTAGGCATAACTGGAACCAATCACGGCAAGTAATGCGGTTGCCCGTCCAGTTATGAAAGTACTCATGAGCGATCACCGATTTAACCAAAAAACTGCGTTCGTCAGTTGTTGTTTCGGGGCTTGATAATACACAACTGGTGTTAAAGATATTTAAGCCCTTATTTTCCATCGCACCCATATTAAACTGACCTGTCGCCACAATCATATAGCGATCTAAATCATAAGCACGACCATAATTATCTTCATCCCACTTCATCGCATCTTTTAGCGCTTGCATACCAACATGACATTTATCAATATCTTGAGCATCGGCATACACCTCAAGCAAAACTTCTCGACCTTCAATGGTTGTATAGTGGTCTTGAAGCACTTCTAGATTGGCAATGACAGCGGCGAATAGATAGCTGGGTTTTTTGGTAGGATCATGCCAAATGGTATAATGGCGATTTTCATCCACATCTCCTGACTCAACCAAATTACCATTGGCAAGCAAGGTTTTAAAATGCTTTGGTGCTTCTAGGCGTGTGGTGTATTCTGTCAAAACATCAGGGCGGTCAGGGAAAAAGGTGATTTTGCGAAAACCCTCAGGTTCGCATTGTGTCACAAACATCTTATCATCACCTGTTCCTGCTTGATATAGCCCTTCAAGTGTTGTGTTGGTTTGTGGTGAAATCTCAACCAATGTCTCAATCACTGCGACATCTGGTGCATCTAAAATTGTTAAGCCTTCCTTATCAAGATGATACGCCTGCGACTCTAATTCCTGACCATTTAGGTGAATGCTTTTAAGCTTTAAATCTCGCCCAAAAAGCCGAAGATCGCCTGCGTGTGCTCGTATCATTTTAAGTTTGGCACCAACGACAGCATGATCATCAAACAAGCGGATATCCAAATCCACTTTATCAACTGCATATACTGGCGGTGTGTAGTCTTTTAGATAAACTTTTTTGGGGGACTGTGCTGTATCTTTTTGTACTGTATCTGTCATAATCATCTACTTTTCGTTGTTAAGTTTTTGGCGTATGTTAAGTTAATCCATTTAACTCGGTATATTATTATTGCTCATCAATACCAAATAAAGCCTACCAAAGGGGCTATCATGTTAGCAAAATTTTAATCATTTGGCAATTTTAGCACTCATAAATTTAACGATGCCAAATAATCACACGCTCATCACTAATAATTAAGCTGGAACATATCCTAATCTTGATAAAAAATCCTTGTAAAAATGTGATAAATTTGTCATTATATTCACATATAAGAAAGATTATTACTTGATAAATACTTTTTTACCCTTATTAATTGACAATCACTATAAACCGTTACAATAATTGACAAGCCAAAATCTGGTATCCTTATGATGTTACATATTCAAATTGCCGCCGCTGCCGCCGCTTTATCGGTACTAACTTTTATGACAGGCTGTGCCAATAAATCAACAAGTCAAGTTATGGTTGCTCCTAATGCACCCACAGGTTACACTGGGGTTATCTATACTGGTGTTGCACCTTTGGTGGATAATGATGAGACCGTTAAGGCTCTGGCAAGCACGCTACCCAGTTTAGTTTATTTTGACTTTGATTCTGATGAGATTAAACCGCAAGCTGCTGCCATCTTAGACGAACAAGCACAATTTTTAACCACCAATCAAACAGCTCGTGTTTTGGTTGCAGGTCATACCGATGAGCGTGGTAGTCGTGAGTATAATATGTCACTGGGGGAACGCCGTGCGGTGGCGGTACGCAACTATTTGCTTGGTAAAGGCATTAATCAAGCCAGCGTTGAGATTATCAGTTTTGGTGAAGAACGCCCTATCGCATTTGGCACAAATGAAGAAGCATGGTCACAAAATCGTCGTGCTGAACTGTCTTATTAATGATAACCAGTCAAGCAAGCTCAAATCAGGGTCAGCCTGTTTTGAGCTTTTTATTTTTTGATCATCATGCTTAAGATTCACTCTGCCATTTTTTTACAGCCTGCACCACAAGTCATCATCGCATTTGCAAAAATGGTACAAACAAGCCGTCAGCGACTTAAACAAAAAAAGGCTCAATCTGCGTGTGTGCGTTCACTTTTACAAATCACCATGCACCGCTTTGACATTGTTGGTGAATTTCATGACCATGCACACCCTTATTATATTAACTCAAATAAAATACGCTACTTTGTCAGCTTTAGCCATTCAGATAATCAAGTCGCTCTCATCATCAGCTTAACACCTTGTGCCATTGACATAGAAGTTAACGATATTAAATACAGTGTGGTTGAACGATACTTTCATCCCAATGAAATTTATCTACTTAATCAATTTAGCTCTACTGATAGGCAACAGCTTATTAATATCTTATGGCGATTAAAAGAGTGCCGAATCAAACTGATTCAAGATCAGCTGTATACTGGCATGGGTGCGGATATGTCATGTTATCTGACTGACATTCGGCCCAATTCAATCAATTTAATAAAAAATAATGACGATTACTTTTATAACCACCCTAAGCTCAAGCTAACTGCTCTATTTTAATTTCAGCGAATAAAAAGGCAATGCATAAGCACTGCCTTTTTGATTCAAGCCTAAGCTTAAATTAGAAACGGTAAGTAACACCAACTTTAGCGATTGGGAACCAGTTGGCATATTTTTTATCTTCGATGTCACGCTCTGCTTGTTTTGCAATTTTAATGACAGTCGCTTGGGTCTTGCTATCAGTAGCAGTTACTGATTTGGTTGGATTTTGTGCATCAACAGTAGCATCTACTTTACCCAAATAGGCAGCACCAACTTCACCAAATACACCCCAGTTACTGTGTAGATTTGGGCGGAAACCCAGTGTCAAATAAGGTGCTAATTTGTTACGATGCTCAAGCTTACCAGTAAGCTGACCTACATCACTTTGTTTGTAGTCTTTACCATCAACACGGAAAACACCATCGGTTGTGTTATTTGAGCGGACTTTGATGTCGTTCTTAGGTACGATGATACCTGTCCCAACGGTGAACCAGTTGGCAGCAGGACGCACTTGAGCACCTAAGTATGGGTTAGAAAAATCAGTTTCAAGTTGATAGTTAACGCCATTAGCATTAAAGTTGTCATTGATAGATTTTGCGATATTGCCACCAGCCCAACCTGCTTGTAGCTCAACAGTATCATTCACTGCCCAGCCAATGTTAGCACCATAACCCAAAGTACCAACCTCAGCACTCACAGCTGCAGGTTTAACCAGTGTACTAAAGATGGTACGAGTACCGTCAACAACGGTCGCACCAGTATTGGTAACAACATTTGCCATTGCAGAAGTTGACAGTAGAACTGCGGCAGAAACTACAGATAATTTAATAGCTTTCATCACTTTCTCCTAAAATCGATACACCGAACAACCTAAAGGCATATCTAAGTTATTAATGGTTACATTTTAATACGATTAATCGCTTAATGCCACCCCTATTTTTATGGTATTTCTATGCGTTTATGTAAATAAATAGGTCAAAATTGTATTAGCTATCTATTATATGATAGAAATGCGTTAGTATTGTTACAATATTTTACAATTATAGCAACATCAACAAATCCACAAAAAATCTTGACTATTTTACCACAGCCAAATAAAAATTACAGTGGCTACGGTAATTTTTTGTGAACCATCAGTTCTTCTAAATCTATTCACGCATTGAGCGTATATCATAGGTTCGCAAAGGCATGATACGAATAGCATTGGCCGCTTCGGCAGATGAATCGGTCTTTTGAATTTTTTGACGCCAAATTAACCATTCAGCAACGCTGATTTTATGAATAATCCCGTGGTCATTTAGACAAGTGGTAATGCGTGTTTGATATAGCGGTTCTTGACACTGGATGATATCTTGTGAATTTTGAGCGGCGATGGCATATAATCTTAAGTGAAAAATTTCATAGTGAGCTGTGTCATCATTCACTGCTTGTTGATCGGGGTTTTGAATATCATGGGCTGATTTTTTTGACAGTGTATTTTGGAGCAATGTATTTAGATAATGATTGGCACCAATTGGCTCTATATAAGTAGCTTGCCAACTTACAATAGGTGCAGTGTGATGGCATTGTATTGGCGGATCGTCAAGCGTACTGATACTAAATGTTTGCCAGTCATTACAGCTTTGAGCTGTATAAATTTTTGTCAAATCATTCTTATCGGATAATAGTGAGGCAAGCCATGTATCAGTCTGAGCCATATGAACAAGATGTTTGGGAGACAACTGCCATAGATTCATCACCGCCTTATCAGCTGCGATAAAAAGCTTGTATTGATTTTGGTGATAAAGTACACTGCGTACATCCACAGAATTTTGGCTCATCATGAGTGCCGTCAGCCCACTGATGAAAAGTAGCACAACCAAAACGACCAATAATACAAAGCCTGATTGCAATTTATCATAAGTTTTTATTGATAATACTTTTAAATGATTAAATTGGTTGGTGGATTTATTCATGGATGATTTTGGCGTTATTTTGGTTCATCTTGGTCTGATTCAAAGAAGCATTGACAAAATTGACATTCATCGTATGTAATCTTCTTGGTAAACCATCATTCGGCGGCGAGATGCTTTCATCAAAAATTAAAAAGTTGTGTGTCTGGCTTGCATGTGGTGCAGGTGAACTGCGGCTGAGTATAGCAAGCTGTACACCAATAATGGGATAACCATACCAATGTGTTTGATAATTTTCAATCGTCATGCTATGTCTGGTTGATCCATCAGCCACGATCAGTCTCACCCAAAAACCTTCAATATCTGACAGTATCACATCTCCTTTACCAAGCCCACGAATATGGTTTGGTTTATCGGTGCCAAATCGCTTATTGACCTGAGCATCAATCACTGCAGTTATATAAGGTGCGCTGATACCGTGTCGATTTCGAGTGCCATCACGCATGATTTCATCGGTGATGTATCGCCCTGCATCACAGCGTAAGGATAAAGAACCGTCTGTTTCTGTTTGTACAAAATATCTTTCGATAACAACTTGACCATCTACCATAGCCATCTTACCATTTTTTAGGCGAGCTGGACGGGGTCCAAGAACAACACTCCCTTCACAATCCCACATATCCGCAGGCGCAATATAATGTATGGTAAGCTGATCGGAGGATTTAGGATAGTGGCTTGGTAAGCCACCTGTTTGGGATAGCTGATGATTAAGATTAATACTTTGGCTACTACTGATGCCAAGTAACTGTTCTTTATGAACAAGCACAGCTGGCATATCTATGATGCCAATGCCTGCCAGTCTAAGCTGCTCGGTCATGGCCGTGATGCCCAAAGTCTCACGATCTATAAATTGTGCAATACTGTGCGTATAGGCACTATTTTTGGCTGATAAAGCATAAAAATTCACTGCCATCAAAACAATGAATGAACCCAAACCTAAGGCAACCACCAGCTCCATCAAAGTCATGCCTTGCTGATTTGTCAATATTGGTTTCATAGACCATCCATGATGGCACAGTCTAATGAGCTGATATTTAACCCAAGCTCATCGTTAGAACAAGTTTTGATTAATTCAAAAGCTTGCATACCCCATCCAGCGACCCAGCAATGACCCAACTGACAATCGGTGACCGACAGTATGATATTTGCCCGTGCAGCAGCTTGTGCTGATTGTATCGCCAAAGATTGGGCTTGTTCATTCAAATGGCACTCTGGGCGACAACGGATAGTGGTAGCATAAGCTGCGATACGATAACTATTCATGTCTGATTCTGAGCGGCTTTGTGCTGTTTGTGCGATCCTTTGAAGTGTTTGGATATAAATCTGCTTTTGCTCTGGCGTAAATGACCGAACTGCATGGTAGTCATTTGCCATCAGCTGAACTGCTTGTAAACGAAGATCAGCATGCTTAGTTTGCACAAGCAGTCGTCCCTGTACTGTGATTAGTCCAAGTGCCACCACGGATAACAATAAAAGTGAGATCAATACCTCAATCAGCCCAAAACCACCTTCATTAGTCGTTATCAAAGCGGTGGATGGATTATTATCTGTCATGAGTATCAAAACCGAAATCAGCAGAACCATGTGCCATACAAATTGCAATCAGTCGAATATCTTGACGATGCCGTATTAATAAATTTGCCACCGCTGCTACTGTTGCCCCTGTGGTGATGACATCATCAAATATAATGATTTGACGATTGGGAATTTGTTGACATAAATAAAAATCTGTTTGAGTATTAACTAAACGCTCATGACGAGTTAGCCCACGCTGATGACGCTTGCCATCATGGCGAGCCACACCCTGCCAAAGTGGTAATTGCCAGTGCCACGCCAAAAATTTGGCCAAGATTGCAACAGGGTCAAATCCACGCTGACGCATGCGTTCTTGGGTCGTTGGTATGGGTAAAATGACCGTATTACCTGCATGGCAATAGTCAGGCTTTGGTAAGTGGGCAATCAATGCGTACAATGCTAACAATGATTGTGAATTTTCATGGTCTTTAAATTTTTTGATGAGCTGATTGACAGGATACTGATAATAGCTTACAGGATAAGCACGGATATGTTGTCGCTTTGGGGTTTGTTGGGCGGTCAACCTATCTTTATTGGTAGGAAAATCTTTGCCAATGTTTAGGTGGATGTTAAAATACGAAACTTGGGTGGCAATGTTTGCTTGGCAATCAGCACAAATAAAATTCATCCGACCCATCTGATAATCCAGATGGTGTAATTGGCATAAAACACAGCGACGATGCAACCTAAATAGCCAAATTGCGGCCTGATGATGCACCCAGTATGGTTGATCAAATACAGGCTTAGCTAAAACGCCCTGATTAAAAGCCCGCTTATGCTTATGGTTTTTTAGCAAGTTTATCAAGCCGTGTTCCATATTGATTTGCCGTTGAGTTATAGACCCATCCAGTCGTTAAGCATAAGTCCGACGCCAAAGCTTGTCGCCTCATGATTATAATCAATCAAAGACTGCCCATAGCCTTGAAATATTTGAAAATAGCCACTAATTCCCTTACCAAGCGGATAGACATAGTCAAGTTGCAACGCACCTTTGCCTGAGCGTGGATTATAGCGTACCGTACCTGAAATATTACTTTTATTTTCTAGTTGATATAAAAAACGCACATCACCATAACCATAATAGTCCAAGATATCAGGATTATCATCTGGCTGGCTGCCACTACCCTCTTTAAAGATACGCCCCCAAATGCGTGGCATGACAGTCAGGTTTTTCCATTCCATGCCTGCCATCAAATAAGCACGATTCCATGAGCGAGACAGTTTGGCACTTTCACCATTGGAATGATGTACCGCACCCATGCCAATCATGCGGACTTTGCCATCCCATGGTAAGTCTGAGTATACAGGTTGAGTTAAGAAAATCTCTGGCTGGTAGTCATGTACTCTAAAAGGACGAGAGTTTTTTCCATTAAAAATCTGCCAGTGCGATTGCTGTGTATATCCAAACCATAAATCTGAATCCGTCCCCCATAAATCCTCAGCAGCTTTAACCTTAACAGAAACCTGAAATTTTAGCTCGGGAGCACGAAATTCATTTGGGGTAAATTGTTTTGCTTCATGACTGGGCGTATTTGGGCTTCGATTAGGCTTACCGTGCATAAATATGGGCAATACATACATCGGATTGTGTGGTCGTGATGACCAAAGTGGTGTATTATTTCGGTCTAAATCAAATGATAAGCTCAGTGGTGTAAACTGTTTGGCTGCATATTCAAGCTGTTTGGCATCTTTTTTGGTCAGCATGCCTTTTTCATTACCCATTAAAAAAATCGGATCTGTCGTTTCTTGATAGATAACCTGGGGTTTGCCTTTGATGGTCTGCCAAATTGTTTCATCAAGGCGAATGGAACGCTTGGTTTTAATTACCGCTGGCGTCTCACCATGCACCAAAGTGTCATAGCACGCCAAACGCATGATATCTTGATTAAGTGCTGAGCAGTTAATCAGCATGGTTTTATTTTCTAAAGCTGTCGTATAAAGCTCTGGTTCATGTTCGTCTAAAGGATTAGCCGTATCAGTAGACGCTGATTGTGTCGCACTTTGGACATCAATGGGTAATTCATTGTCTTGCCCAAGATCATTTTCACTGCGTACTTCGTCAACAAATGCCACAGGATTTGGTACAGCTTGTGCTTGCTGAATGGCTAGGATAGCAAAACATGACAAAATAGATAAAGTCAATGTAGACAGTGAAACTTTCATGAACGGCTACTCTGGACAACTGATTGCATTAAATGATGACTTAAAATAAAATCCTGCCCATCATAACATACTCTTAAATCCAAACAAAGAAAAAGTTAGGTGGGTGGAGTTAAAGACCATCCAACCTGTCTGTATCACAACAACTACTTAGCCAATGTTACCGCCACCGCATTGGTTTTGATTGACTTTCCCAAAAGTACCTGTTTGGCTATATTAATTTCACGGTCATCAGCAAAACCTGTAAAATGATATTCAATGCCCCGATCAACAATTGTCATTTTGTTATCTTTAGCAGATATTGTTGCCGATGCTGATAAGGTTAGTGATTTGTTATGAATCTCAAAGCGTTTGGGCGTAATCTTTAAGCGACCTTGTGAAAACATATGACAAGTTTTGGCTTTTTGCCTTTGAATATTAAACACAAATACCACAACTGCAAATAAAGCCAACGCACCGATTGCATAAAAAACGGGTGCAATCAAACAAATGATTGCCACCAAGACACCCAGCAGCAGCAATATCATCGACCACCAAAATAATGGGTCTTTTACTTGTCCATTTAATGTGATGATCACGCCATTATCTTCAACGATTAGCATATCACCAGCCTAATACTTGCTTTTGGGCTTCGATAATCTGCCCAATTCCCAGCTCTGCCAAATCAAGCATCGCATTAGCTTCAGCACGAGTAAATGGCTTTTCTTCTGCTGTGCCTTGAATCTCAATAAACCCACCTGCCTGCATCATGACCACATTTAAATCGGTATCACAAGTTGAATCTTCAGCATAATCCAAATCAAGCAATACACGGCCTTGATTAACACCCACAGAAACCGCTGCCACCAAGCCCAAAAGCGGATCTTGGGTAAGCTTTTTACGACGCTGCAAGTGTTCTAAAGCATCAATAAGTGCCACCGCAGCACCACTGATACTGGCTGTGCGTGTACCGCCATCTGCCTGTATAACATCACAATCGATATAAATGGTATTTTCGCCAAGTTTTGATAAGTCAAGCATGGCACGCAGTGAGCGTCCAATCAAACGCTGAATCTCTTGGGTGCGTCCTGATTGCTTGCCCCGTGCTGCTTCACGCTGTGTACGAGTACCTGTCGCGCGTGGCAACATACCATATTCAGCGGTCAGCCAGCCCTTACCTTGACCTTTAAGCCAACGAGGCACACCAGCTTCGATACTGGCAGTACACAAAACTTTGGTATCCCCAAAACACACCAATACCGAACCTTCGGCATGTTTGGTATATTGGCGGATAAAATGAATGGGACGAAGCTCGTTATTTTGGCGATTGTTGCTACGCATAATTTTTCTCACTATACATTTTTGTTAACGATTGTAAGCATTATTTTATCAGGTTATGTATGATATTACAAAATATCAGGGTAACCTAGGGGTGTACTTAGCCTTTATCGCATCATCGATAGTTTAAACAGCTTATAAAAATAAAATAATTATTTTTGCATGAAATTTGCATGAAAAATGGCTAAATCTTATGTTTTATTGTAAATGCCAAAAACCCACCAACTGTGGCGGGTTTTTGTGGCGGTTTTTAAAAAATTGTCATAACAGATGATTGTTATTTGCTTTGCTCAAGTACTCTTAATTCCTTACGCAAAATTTTACCAACATTAGATTTGGGAAGCTCACTGATAAACTCAATATATTTGGGGCGTTTGTAACCTGTTAGGTTTTCTTTTGCCCAAGCACGCACCTCGTCGGCGGTCAAGGAGGGATCTTTTTTGACCACAAAGACCTTAACCACTTCACCACTGTGATCATCAGGCACACCAATCACGCCACATTCAATGACTTTTGGATGGGCAGTAATGATATCTTCAACCTCATTGGGATAGACATTAAATCCAGACACCAAAATCATATCTTTTTTGCGATCAACAATTTTAATAAAGCCACGATCATCCATCACACCAATATCGCCTGTACGAAAAAACCCATCTTTGGTCATAACCTTTTCGGTTTCATCAAGGCGATTCCAGTAGCCGACCATGATTTGTGGACCTTTGGCACAAATTTCACCAGCCTCACCCATCGCCAACTCGTTGCCCTCATCATCCAAAATTTTAATGTCGGTGGCAGGAATTGGAATACCAATCTTACCTGTGTATCCACCTGGTGGATTTAGGGTCAAAACAGGCGAGGTTTCAGATAAACCATAGCCTTCGATGATATAATTACCCGTCAAACGCTCCCATGCTTTGGCAGTATCGGATAAAACTGACATGCCACCGCCTAATGATAATTTTAAATTACTATGGTCAAGTGACCGAAATCCTTCATGATGCACCAAACCATTAAATAAAGTATTCACTGCAGGAAAAAATGCAGGCTTATATTTGGCATAATCTTTACACAGTGCTGGAAAATCTCTTGGGTTGGTAATTAATAACATACTAAAACCCATCTTCATCCCCAACAAACCACACGCTGTGAATGAAAAAATATGGTAAAGCGGTAAGGCAACTGCGATATACTGACCAGATAGATTGTCTTTAGAAAATACCAAGCTAAGAAATGGCGCACACTGCTCAACATTTGAAGCAAGATTACGATGGGTGAGCATCGCACCTTTTGCCACGCCTGTTGTACCGCCTGTATACTGCAATACAGCAATATCATCCAAAGCCAAATTAGGGCGATTGTAGTTACCTATCGGCACTTTGTTGAGTGCGTCTTTAAATGATACATGACCAGGGATATTCCATTCAGGCACCATTTTTTTAACATGACGCACCACTGCATTGACCAAAAAGCCTTTTAAGCCAAGCATATCGCCCAAAGATGCAACAATTACATGGCGAACTTGACCTTTATTAACCACTTTTTCAAAAGTATGAGCAAAATTTTCTACAATAAATAACGCTTTAGCTTCTGAGTCATTGAGCTGATGTTCAAGCTCATTCGAGGTATACAAAGGGTTGACATTCACCAATGTCAATCCAGCACGCACAATCGCAATCATCGCAATCGGATATTGCAAAATATTTGGCATCATGACCGCTACTTTATCACCTTTGACCAAGCCTAGCGATTGTAAATATGCCGCCATTTGACGACTATAGTTATCCAGTTGTCGATAGGTGATAGATTTATCCATGCAAGTAAACGCAACTTGATTACCGAAGCGTGCAAATGCCTGATCAAAAATATCCATGAGTGAATTGATATTGTCAGGCAAATCAAAGTTAAAATCAAGACCATGTTCTTGATAGGTTTTATACCAAGGTGCATCCGTTGAAACGGTAAAATCAGTCATGTTACTCATATTCATTTATTTCCTTATATCAAATCAAGCCATCAAAAGCCAAAAAAGAGGCATGATGTATAGCGTATGGTATGCTTGTCAATCTAGCACAAGTTACCTAATTAGACAAGAATTATGACCAAAAAATTACAATTTACTTTGTGATCTTATGTCATGCAACAAAGCAAGAAAACCCCGCTTGATGCCGCTGCTATATATTGCTCTCAAGTATTCATTTATCTCAAGTATTAATTTAAAGATTTCTTAACTCTTTTCTTAAGATTTTACCGACATTAGACTTGGGTAATTCATCCAAAAAAGCAATTTTTTTGGGGCGTTTATAGCCTGTCAGATTTTGTTTTGCCCAAGTTTTGATATCTGCTTCGGTCAATTCAGGATCTTTTTTAACGATAAAGGCCTTAACCACCTCGCCGCTATGCTCATCAGGCACGCCAATAACACCGCACTCCAAAACGCCTGAATGGCTTGCAATCACTTCTTCAACTTCATTAGGATAGACATTAAATCCTGAAACCAAAATCATGTCTTTTTTGCGATCAACGATTTTAAAGTAACCATTTTCGTCCATCACACCAATATCACCTGTACGAAAATAACCATCCGCTGTCATCGCTCGTGCGGTCTCTTCAGGCTGATTCCAATAGCCTTTCATAACTTGAGGGCCTTTGGCGACAATCTCACCTGCTTCGCCTTGAGCAACTTGATTACCTTCATCGTCCAACAAAAGAATGTCTGTTGAAGGAAAAGGAATGCCGATTTTACCTGTATAACTGCCCAATGGATTAAAGGTCAAAACAGGCGAGGTTTCAGACAAACCATAGCCCTCGATAATATAGCTGCCTGTTATTTTTTCCCAAGCATCAGCTGTGCTTGGCAATACCGACATGCCGCCACCCAATGATACCTTAAGATTACTATGATCTAATGATTTAAAACCATCATGATGTACTAAAGCATTAAATAATGTATTCACCGCAGGGAAAAACTGTGGGCGATATTTGCCAAATTGCTTGGTTAGATCATCTAAGTCTCGTGCATTAGGAATCAATAAAAGTGCAAAGCCCATTTTCATGCCAAGCATCGTTACCATAAATGAAAAAATATGATACAAAGGTAACGCTACCGCCATATATTCACCATGCTGATGGGATTTTTCAAATCCAGATTTGACATAAGTTGTGCATTGCTCGACATTGGCAATTAAATTACCGTGGGTTAGCATCGCACCTTTTGCCACACCTGTTGTACCGCCCGTGTACTGCAATACAGCAATATCATCCAAACCGACACTTGGCTTAGTGTATGGATATTTTTTATTTAATATATCTTTAAATTTTATTTTATTAGGGATACAATAATTAGGCACCATTTTTTTGACATGACGCACCACAGCATTAATTAGCAAGCCTTTTAGACGCATCATATCGCCAATGCCTGTGATGATTACTTGTTGAATTTGACCTTTATTCACCACTTTTTCAAAGGTATGGGCGAAATTTTCTACAATAAATAACACTTTGGCTTCTGAGTCATTGAGCTGATGCTCAAGCTCATGTGCGGTATACAGCGGATTGACATTCACCAATATATAGCCTGCTCGTACAATGCCTATCATCACGGCCAAATACTGCGGTGTGTTTGGCATCATCACCGCCACTTTATCGCCTTTTTTTAAGCCCAAAGACTGCAAATAACCTGCGATATTTTGACTAATACCATCTAGCTCATCATAGCCAATATGTACGCCCATAAATGTTATGCCACGCTGCCCTCGATTGGCACGAAAATGAACATCAAAAAAATCAAGTAATGACGATACCTCTTTGGGCATGGTCAATTGAATGTCTAACTTATTTTTTTGATAAGTTGCTTGCCAAGCACGATCCGCTGGCGTAATAAAGTCTGAATAATGAGTCATAAACACTCCTATTTATGATGATGTATTGTATCAAAAGTAATAAAAAAGACAAAAAGCCTCAAACACAAACACGATGCATCATGCACGATCATACCACCCTACAAAGCTTACCGATACTTGACAACCTATTTTTGTGAATCATACTTCATTATTTTTTATTGACAAATGCGTTAAAATCTACCATATGTAGATGATTTAATCTAAATTCTAAATGATGACAAAATCATTCGCCTACAAATGATGAACCCATCATACCGCCAGATGATTTTTTGATTCATTGTTTTTGATTCATGATTTTTACCACACATGCCACCAATTGCTCAGCAATTTTTGATTTATGTGCCTTGGGTAGATTTTGGGGCATTTGGTCGTATTGTTCGGCAAAAAAAACGGTCATCGCATTATTTTCACTACCAAAACCTATGGTTTTATCCGAAACATCATTCACCGCAATCATGTCCAACTGTTTGGCGGCCAGCTTGCTTTTGGCACAATTGTTAGCATCTTGAGTTTCTGCGGCAAAGCCAACGCAGATAAGATCGGGATAAGTATGACAAATTGTGGCAAGCACATCTGGATTTTTAATTAATTGTAGTGTCATGGTCTGCTGGTCTTTGGTTTTTTTGATTTTATGGTCAGCAACTGATGCCGCTTTAAAATCAGCCACTGCGGCAGCTGCAATGAATATATCTGCCTTTTGGCAGACGCTCAAACAAACCTTTAGCATTTGCTCTGCTGTACCCACATCAAGGCGACGAACCCCAAACGGTGTCTTTAAACTGACATGCTTACCTGACACTAAAATAACATCGGCACCTGCATGATAACACGCATTTGCCAAAGCATAACCCATCTTGCCTGTTGAGTGATTGGATAAAAAACGCACAGGATCAATCGGTTCAACTGTTGCACCAGCTGTAATGACAACTGTTTTACCCAATAATGACGGCTGGATATGTCGGCACTTATCAAACGCCAAAATCTGCTGGCACAAGTCTTCAGGTTCGGGCAAGCGCCCCAATCCCACATCACCACACGCCTGCTCACCGCTATCTGGGGTCATGATGTGATAACCAAATTGGCGTAATTTTTTAAGATTATCTTGGACGATGGCATTTGCCCACATTTGCTGATTCATCGCAGGTGCAATGAGTATGGGTGCATCGGTTGCAAGGCAAACCGTTGTTACCAAATTATCAGCAAAACCGCCTGCAAGTTTTGCGATGGTATTGGCAGACGCAGGTGCGACAACCACCAAATCCGCCCATTTAGCAAGCGTGATATGTCCCATACCACGCTCGGCAGTCTCATCAAGTAGCTTAGTATGTACCGCTTGCCCCGTCAAGGCTTGAAATGTCAAAGGTGTAATAAATTCACACGCCCCTGCTGTCATCATAACACGCACCTGACAGCCTGATTTAATCAGCAGGCGAGCAAGCATGGCAGACTTGTAGGCAGCAATGCCCCCTGTCACCGCCAATAAAATTTTTGGTAATTGAGTCATAACCTTCATCTGACATTTGGCAAAAACCATCATTATACACGATAACGCCTTTATCATCACGCACAATCACGCTATGAGACAAGTTTTCAGGCAAATTTTAATCAAAAAACTAAAAAATAAACTGTCAACTTTTATCAAGGCAACTTTTAGGGCAATGGCTATTTTAGAGCATGCCCAAAATAAAATTTCTCAAATTTTGTAATCAAGCCTTTATCATTACCATATTTTTATGATAAAGTTAATCCCAAATTAATCTAATTTATCAATTTTGCCATCAGCTAACAAAAATTAAATCATCCTAACTGGTCAACTGATTTTTTAGATCCTGTTAGCTGAACGCACCTAAGTTGGGAAGTTTATGTTTGCACAATTCAAACGATTTTTAGAGCTTGAAGCTGCAGGCGGTATTGTACTGGCAGCGGCAGCTTTACTGGCGATGATTATTGCCAATTCACCGCTTGACGAGATGTACCATGCCTTTATTCATGCGCCTGTTGTGGTTCAAATAGGCACATTTCAAATTGCCAAAGATGCCCATCATTGGATTAATGACGGTTTGATGGCAATATTTTTCTTTTTGGTTGGACTTGAGTTAAAAAGAGAAGCCTTAATTGGTGAGCTGTCTGATGTTAAACAAATTTTAATGCCTGCCTTGGCAGCGGTTGGCGGTATGATTATGCCAGCGTTAATTTATGCTGCTTTTAATCAGAGCAATCCTGAACAGTTGGCAGGCTGGGCGATTCCTGCCGCTACCGATATTGCTTTTGCCTTGGGGGTATTAAGCTTATTGGGCAATCGTGTACCAAATGCTTTAAAAGTCTTTTTGGTCTCTATCGCCATTTTTGATGACCTTGGTGCAATTGTCATCATCGCTTTATTTTACACCAGCGATTTATCTTTATCATCTTTGGCGGTGGCTGGGGTTTGTTTTCCATTTTTGTTCATTCTAAATAAAATGAATGTCGTGCGACTGACACCTTATTTATTGATTGGTTTGGTCATGTGGGCGGCATTTTTAAAATCAGGTGTTCATGCCACTTTAGCAGGGGTGTTGCTGGCATTTTTTATCCCCTTGCGTAATAAAAGCGACCCTGAGCATTCGCCCCTAGGAGAGCTTGAACACGATTTACACAATACTGTCGCTTTTGGCGTGCTGCCTTTATTTGCTTTTGCCAATGCAGGCATTGGGTTGGCAGGAACAGGCATTGACAGTTTATTACATTCAGTCCCACTTGGCATCGCCGCAGGATTATTCATTGGCAAGCAAATCGGTGTGATGGCAGCGGTCTTTTTATGTTTAAAGCTTGGGTTAGCGTCCCTACCAAAAGGCACAACCATCAAGCAGTTGTATGGGGTATCTTTGCTGTGTGGTATTGGTTTTACGATGAGTTTATTCATCTCAGGCTTGGCGTTTGGCAACACTCCTAAGGATTTTGATCCACGCCTAGGGATTATTTTAGGCTCAATCATTTCAGGCGTGATCGGTTATATGATTTTACGAGGCAATATTCCAAATGCTGACCATCCCGTCCTTGCCAAAGATACAGGCGAAGGGTTTATTCCCACACAACACGACGCTCAGGCTTAATCCATTTAAATAAGGTATATTTATCTTTGCTAGTTATGATAAAAAATACCTATTTAAACAGTAAAGCCGTCGTAAATTGTTCAAAATCAGGCACGCTCTAACAACCAAAATTATCAAACCAAGCCCACACATCTAAGCTTGGTTTGGTGATGCGTCGAAATCTTGACCCACACCAAGCACCAAAGCAACTAACAATCAATAAAAGAAAGAGTTAAGCAACATTTTTCACATGACTATCACAGATTAGCCATCAAAAATCACTCAGCCCATCATGATTTGACCTATAATGAATTTACCAATTCTGGCTTTTTATCTAAATAAAAGGATAACTTATGAAAAAATTACTTTTGAGTTCTGCTGCTGTTATGATGGCAATTACAGGCTGTACAACACCATCAACTGTTAGTGTGCCAGCCAATCAAGCAGGCGTTGTTGTTGTGCCAACAGCTGGTACTCATCATCATGGTACCCAACACCAACATGGCGTTTATGGGCAAGACATCACAGCGGTTTATCAATGTGATGAAGGTGCCAAAGTTGTGGCAAACTATCAACCAGAAAATGATCGTGCAGTATTGACCGTCAGCGCACCAACTTGGCACCTACACAACCAAGAGATCGTGATGCGTCCAGCTGTTAGAGCATCAGGCATGCGTTTTGTTAATGACACCAATCCAAACAGTGTCTATGATTGGCATGCCAAAGGCTCTGAGGCTTTATTATCCGTCATCCTTGGTGAAACAGATCAAGAACATACGCTACATTGCCGTACCGACTCACCTGCTTTGATGTAATCTCATCTAAGATAAGTACCACCATTAATAAAATGCAGTCAAAATTGCTGGCTGCATTTTATTAATATAGAACTGTAAGGAAAACTTTAAGATTAATATCCATCAAACTAATGATTTTGTTGGCTATTTTTTTGAAAGTGCCTTTCGCTTAGCCATTGGATTAATGGTCAAGGGTCGGTAGATTTCTATGCGATCGCCTGCCAAAAGTATGGTATCAAGGCGTTTTTTTTGGCTAAAAATACCCACATACCAAGACTTATGATTTGGGCTGTTGTCCAAATTATTTTGTACCCAATGCCAAAAATCTTCAAACTCTTCGCCATGCACCCAAGGCACAAGCGTCAATGCTTCATAGATGGTTGTACCCATCGGTAGGCTAAGTTCACTATAATACTGCTTACCTGAGGATGCAACATGGCTGATGGCGATGGTCATACATTGCTCTAAACAATCCATTCAAGCACCAAACCGATGATTGCTACAATAATGGCAATAGGCACAATAATGCGTACAAAAACACGCCAAGTATTATATCGAAGCTCACTACTCATATTCAGCGTTTTTCTTAAATGGCTAATTTTCATCACAAATCCTGAAAAAATAGACAACATCAAAACCGCCACCAAGCTTAGACAGATAATGATGATTAATAAAATATTGGCAGGAATAATACTAAACACAATCGCCAATAATAATACCATCGCCACCGCCATCAGTATGCCAAAGCGTGTACTAAGCTGTGTGTACGCATAATATAATAAAAATGCCGCAACCAATAACATGCCTAGGCTGGTAACGACAAATGACGCCACGCCTACCAAAGCTGAGCCTGCTAAGATGGCAATTGAACCAAAGATTAGCTGAGTGAGCCAAACAGGCAAAATATAGCCTGCCAAAGATTTTTTGGCAGTCATCAAACTTGGTGCGGTCGCCATACCCCCAAACCAGTATAAGCCTGTACCAATACCAACGCACAAAAGTGCAAGTATGACTGCACGAGACCACTCAAGCAGTCCAACCTCGGTCATGACAGGAACGCTAACCGCACTGTCATATAACGACAACAGTGAACCCAATAAAATCAACAAGACGCCCACCATCAGCAAACGACTTTTTAATAAGCTTAATATCAATGCAATGACCATCAAGCCTGCTGCCATACCAAATATGGGAATACCTGACTGCTGTAACACCGAACCAAAGTGTACATAAGCTCTTATAGCAATCTGCCCTGAGAGATTGGCTGCGATTAATATTGAGATAACAACAGACAGCAGCGCAAAACCTCGCCAAACTAAGCCTGCATCTGCTTCACGGGTCAGTTTTTGCATACCCTGCCACGGCATATCACCTGAACGCGCCGACAAGGCAAATTCAGCAAATAAGACAGGCAAGCCAACCAAAACCATCGCTGCCACCCAAAGCAGCCAAAAATCTAATTCTCGTGCCATATTTGGTGCAACTTGACCAATGAACATCAAAGGCAAAGCACACGCCACAAAAAAGACCGTATATCGATGAAGCATATTTGATACCATGATAAAGATTTGGCATATTTTAACACAAAAACCAATAAAGCCCTAAAACTGCCATACATTAAAAAACCCCCTTTTTGGGAGCTTTTTAATACAATATTTTTAATACAATAATAGATATAATGGTAGATTTTCTGATACACTTGTTATACCGACCATCAAATCTAAAGTATATGCCTAACGCTAACCGTTGATGGCTATCGTATCGTTGTTATGTTTGTGTTTTAATCATCATATTTAAGACTTAAGCAGCTTGATGTATATCATCGCCTCGTGTATCAGTGAAGTGCTGATAAATATTCAGATAAAATCTTAATATCACGATCTGATAATCGTGATGCCACCATCTGCATCATGCCTTTATCACCTGCCTTGGCAGAATCGTTGGTACGCACCTCTGTATCTGACGAAACATCATCTTCACGACCTGCGGCACGGAACAGTTTTAATTGTGTTGCCAAATAGGCAGCGTGCTGACCACCTAAGCGAGGAAAGCCTGCGTACGCATTACCTGCACCTTTGGGATCATGACAACCTGAACACGGAATAACGCCACGAGTTTTATCACCGCCTAAGTATAGTTTGGTTGCTTCGGCAACTGTTGCTTTATTGCCATAGCCTGGTGTCCAAGGGGTTCTACTGGCATAATAACCTGCCAAATTTGCCAAATCCTGCTGAGTCAATCCAGCCAGCTGAGCTTCCATAATACCATTACGGCGTGCTTTGGTCTTAAAATCAACCAACTGCTTATAAAGATACTTGATATTTTGACCACCGAGGTTTGGCTGAGTAGGCACAGGACTCATGCCATCAAGACCATGACAGGCAGCACAGTTGGCTTCAACGATGGCTTTGCCTGCTTCAATGTCATATGTCGGGACAGTGACAGCAGCATACGCTGAAAAACTGGCAAGACCAATTCCTGAGGCTAGAGTGAGTTTGGCTAAAGTTGCTTTTTTGGCAGGTTTCATAATAATTTCCTACTAACTTGGCTAAGTCTTGGGTGATATTGTGGCTAAATCTTGGTTTATTTAGCCCATCATTTATAATTCAAAAAACTACTTATGGCAATTTATCTGAGTAACTTTTGTTATTATAGCAAGAGTTAGCTAAATTTTCCTACAAAAATTGTGGTTTTGGTAACATTTTTTCAAATAATCGTCATTTTATTGATAAAATGATGGTATGAATGACATTTTGATCACAGCCAAGCAGACCGATTTTTATCATTTAATTTATCTGCTCATATAGTCAATCAGCTTAGCAAAGTCTTCATCTGTGCAATTTTGGCACAGACCCATGGCAGGCATCTGCGGCATGCCTTGGCGGATTGATTTAATCAATGCCTCTTGACCCTTTTGCTGATTTAGGCGATGCCATATGGCAACATCACCTTTTTTGGGTGCATTAAAAGTACCGCTATCATGACAAGTTGCACAGCTTTGAGCGTATATTTTTTCGATATCAGCATACGCATTTGATGCCACGACCAAACCCAAAACCATCAGCGACCATATCAACATTTTCATAAGAGCGTTCTCATATATAAAATCAGCCTTTATTATGGGTATTTTTGGCACAATGACAAGGGTAATTTGGTAAAGAGCAAATTACCCTTTAAAACGCTTATGCCTTATATCCGTCGCCAAGTCGTACCCATACGACCATCTTCAAGCTCAATGCCTTGACGGTTAAGCTCATCACGGATCGCATCTGCCTTGGCAAAGTTTTTTTGAGCTTTGGCTTGTTGTCTTTGGGCGATTTTATTGGCAATCTCGGCATCACTTAAGCCATCAGGCTTATTACCAATATTGGCTTGCAAAAACTCATGGGGCGATGATTGGGCGATATTAAGCACCGAGGCCAGCGTCTTGAGCGTCGATGCTTCTTGAGTGGCTTTTTGGTATTCGCCTGCTTTCATGGCTCGATTAATCTCAGTAACAACGCTAAAAAGCACGCTCACCGCTTTGGGGGTATTAAAATCATCATTCATCGCTTTGGCAAATGCCTGCCCTGCTTCACTCTCCCAAGCATTTGGCATGATTGATATGACGCCAAAGTTTTCGGCCGATTTTAGTGATTGGTAGATGCGTGATAATGCGGTATGACTTTCTTTGAGTGCTGTATCTGAAAAATTAACAGGACTGCGATAATGACTGGATAATAAAAAAAACCGTATCGTTTCAGGATGAAACTTATCCACAACCTCACGAATGGTGAAAAAATTACCCAAAGACTTGCTCATTTTTTCGCCATCAATATTAATAAACCCCATATGCATCCAATGATTGGCATAGGTTTTACCAGTTGCACCTTCAGATTGGGCAATCTCATTTTCGTGATGTGGAAACTGCAGATCATGCCCACCGCCATGAATGTCAAAAGTTTCGCCCAAACAGCAAGTACTCATGGCACTACATTCAATATGCCAACCAGGTCGACCCAAACCCCACGGCGATTGCCAATGTGGTTCAGACGGCTTGGCGGTTTTCCATAATACAAAATCAAAAGGATGGCGTTTATCTTCTGCGGTACTCACACGCTCTGATGCACCTGCTTGCATATCATCTACATGACGCTTGGAGAGCTTGCCATAATTAGGAAATTTTTCGATTGCATAATACACATCGCCGCCACTGCCTTGATAGGCCAAGTTTTTTGTCAGCAAAACATCAATCAGATGCTGCATATTTTCAATATGTTCGGTCGCACGAGGTTCTATGTTGGGAGATTGACAACCCAAAAATTGTTCATCTTGATGCATAGCTGTGATGAAGCGGTCGGTCAGCTCGGTAATGGTCTCGCCGTTATCGTAGGCTCTTTGAATAATTTTATCGTCAATATCCGTAATATTTCGTACATAATTAACCTGATAGCCAATGGCTCTAAGCCAGCGTACAATCACATCAAACCCCACCATGACACGCGCATGACCCATATGACAGTAGTCATAAACTGTCATACCACACACATAAATCCCAATTTGCCCTGCATGAATCGGTTTAAATGGACGCTTGCTGGCACTTAGGGTATCATAAAGCTGTAACTGCGATTGGGTCTGGCGTAATGCACTCATGGTTTTATTTTCCAAACATCACTATAAAAACTGCCATCATAACAAATTTTGCTGTTAAATTCAGTAAATTTATCAAAACATTTTTACCAAAAAAAACAAACCAAACCATCATCAAATGGCCTTAACTTTCAGTAAAGTAACTTTAGCATACATACTGGCATCTTAAAGATTACCATGCCAGATGCTTAATGTCTTTTATCATCAAACTGAGTTTTGATTGAGTTGATGCACGATTGAGCTATTTTGATACGATTATGCTATAATGAGACCATTTTTATAGCAATTTTTTAATGGGATTTTTATGACAACAAGCCGTAAAATTTTGGTAACCTCTGCCCTACCTTATGCCAACGGACCCATTCATTTGGGGCATTTGGTTGAATACATCCAAACTGACATTTGGGTGCGTGCCATGAAAGCCATGGGGCATAATGTGACTTATGTGTGTGCCGATGATGCACATGGCACCGCAATCATGCTAAAAGCACAAGACAATGGCATCACCCCAGAAGAACAAATTGCTACCGTTAAGGCAAGTCATGAAAAGGATTTTGCAGGATTTTTGATTGATTTTGATAATTACCACTCTACCCACAGCTCCGAAAATCAATATTTTTCCCAAAAAATTTACACCACACTCAAGCAAAATGGTTATATTTTTACCAAAGATGTGGAACAGCTGTTTGATACTGAAAAAGGGCTTTTTTTGGCTGACCGTTTTGTCAAAGGCACTTGTCCTGAATGCGACGCACCCAATCAATACGGCGATAATTGTGAAGTCTGCTCTAGCACCTACAATGCCACCGAACTAAAAAACCCTTATTCAACACTCTCAAACTCATCACCCATCATTCGATCATCTAAGCACTATTTTTTCAATTTACCGCAGTTTGATGAATTTTTAAGGACTTGGACAAAGTCTCAAGGACGACTTCAAAGCAGCATCTATAATAAGCTATCTGAATGGTTTGACGCAGGTCTTGCACCTTGGGATATCAGTCGTGATGCACCATATTTTGGCTTTAAGATTCCAGATACACCTGCAGATGAGCCTGATAAATATTTTTATGTTTGGCTAGATGCCCCTGTTGGTTATATGGCAAGCTTTAAAAATCTGTGCGACCGTACCGATATGGATTTTGATGAATATTTTAATAAAGACAGTCAAACTGAGCTATATCATTTTATCGGTAAAGATATCGTATATTTTCATTCACTGTTTTGGCCAGCCATGCTTGAAGGTGCAGGCTATCGCACCCCAACAGCGGTTAATGCACATGGATTTTTGACCGTCAATGGTGAAAAAATGAGTAAATCTCGTGGCACATTCATCAAGGCAGAAACCTATTTGACGCATTTAGATCCTGAATATTTACGCTATTACTTTGCCAGCAAACTGTCAGCAAATGTCGAGGATATTAACCTTGATCTTGAAGATTTTATGCAAAAAGTCAATTCAGATTTGGTTGGTAAAGTGGTTAATATTGCCTCTCGCTCAGCAGGATTTATTCACAAAAATCATGATGGTAAATTATCAGATGAATTGACCGAACCCAAACTGATTGATGAGATTATCTGTGCAGGTGATGAGATTGCTGCCGCTTATGAGGCGCGTGAGTTTGCCAAGGTCACCCGTCTCATTATGGCCTGTGCTGACAAAGCCAATGAGTATATCGATACCCAAAAACCATGGGCATTAAATAAAGCAGGTAAATTTGATGAAGTTCAAAAGGTTTGCACGGTTTCGCTAAATATTTTTCATAAACTGATCATTTATCTTGCACCCATTTTACCAAAATTATCCGAACAAGCCCGTGAATTTTTAAATATTGACAGCTTGGAGTTTGATACACGCCATCGCCATTTACTCAGCCATCACATCAACCCCTTTACACCATTAATGCAGCGTATAGATAAAGATAAAGTTAATGCGATGATTCATGACTCTAAAGAAAATCTTACCCAAACCTCAGGCACTGATAACACCAAAAAAACAGTTTTGGATGATACGGATACCGCCAAATCGGCATACATTGGTATTGATGAGTTTGCCAAAGTGACTATGAAAGTTGCCCATGTGGTCAAATGCCAAAGTGTTGAAGGTGCCGATAAGCTCCTACAGTTTACTTTAGATGTGGGCGAGGAGCATACTCGCAATGTATTTAGCGGTATTGCCAAGTTTTATCAACCTGAAGAGCTGACCGATAAAAAAGTGATTTGTGTAACCAACTTAGCACCTCGCAAGATGAAGTTTGGTATCTCAGAGGGTATGATTTTATCAGCTGAAAAACAAGGGGTATTAACAGTCATCACACTGCCTGACACCATGCCCATCGGAGCGGTTTTGGCTTAACTTTATCAAGACAAATCAAACTCATAAAAACTGGTTAAACTCGTCTTTGACCAGTTTTTATACTTGATTGCTACTATAATCATTGCCTTCATACTCGACAAGTGCTTGTGTTAGCAATGATGGTAATGATTGAATATTTGGTAGGGCTGTTTGGCATGCCGTAATCCCAAAGTCAATGCAATCTTGATAATTGGTAAAGCTGATATTGAGTGCTTGACCATCAAATAAAACCGAAGCAGGATACATGGCTGTCAGCTTCGCCCCATTTAAATACAAAGGCGTACTGTCACCTGGGATATTGGAGATGATTAGGTTGAATGCCTGCTTAGCTGGATAAAGACGCATTGCCAAATTTATCCCTGCCCAAGCATAATGCACTGCCGTATAATTGATAAATTCAGCTTGTGTCATACGCCCAGCGCGCATCTTGCCTGCTTGCACACTGTCATGAATCAACCTAAGGCGTGCGATGGCATCAGGGTTATTTGTACCCAAATTGGTTGGAATAAATGAGATTTGATTGCCCAACGCAGTATCATTTTTTCGTAAAGAAATCGGCACAAAAGCAATCAATGGCATATCTGGCAAAGCATTTTGAGATAATAGGTAGTTTCTGATGGCAGTGGAACAAACTGCCAAAATTATATCATTGGTACTGACATTGAGCCGTTTTGCAACTTGGACAAACCGTGCTTTTTTTAAGGTCAGAACACAGATATGCCGACTGGTACCAATGCGTTGATTAAGTATTGATGACGGAGCTTGCAAACTGCTGATAAACTGCGTTTTTGGTGTTTGGGATGCGGTGGACTGGCTAAGCTGATAATCAGATTTAAGCTCTTGATATACTGGCTTTAGACCTGCAATTTGGTCTTTAAAATGCTCAACGATTGGCTTTTTATCCATGACAAAGCTTGATTCTTTGCGGCGAATATTACGAAGCCAAATTGGTTTAGACAGCTTTTCATCAGGTGAGTGCGATAGCGAACGCTGAAATAAACGCATTGCAGCAACGCCATCTATCATGGCATGATGAGCTTTTAGGTACAATAAAAATCGCCGAGTGCCGTTTTGCGTTTCTGGCTCAAGATTATCAAATAAATGCAGCTCCCATAATGGTCTGGTGCGATCCAATTGCTGTTCATGCAGTCTTGAGATTTGAGCGAGTGCCTCCGACATTTTGCCAGCCTGTAGGCTGTGCCGATAACAATGACGGTCTATATGAAATTTGCGAATGGTTTTCCAAGCAAATTGATGGAAAAGCACTTGATTAAATGGGAAATTAGGAATAGCATCAGAGTCAATTTGGTTGGCAAGCACATTGATAAAGCTCACCTCATCTTGATCGTTGGGTAACTCAAATACACAAATGCCAGCCACATGCATGGGTTGTTTGGTATTTTCTAGCCATAAAAATAGTGAATCCACAATGCTCAGCGCACGCATAATCCAAGTTCCCTTAACCTAAAATCACCCAAAATTTTCTATGATAACAAAATTTTGGGTTAATGATAAGTCCTCAAATTTTATTTTTGACACCATTAAGCATTTCCCAAATCAAGCGACAACCGCTCAATTTAAGATACCATCTGGCTATTTAAAAAAGTACCCTGTCTGCGGTGAGCTTGCTTGTGCCATATGGCGTGCAGGCATACGCCCTGCTAAAAACGCTTCTCGACCTGCGACAACTGCATGATTCATCGCCGAAGCCATCATCACTGGATTTTTGGCATGGGCGATGGCAGTATTCATCAAAACACCATCACAACCAAGCTCCATCGCTATTGCAGCGTCTGATGCTGTGCCTACGCCTGCATCAACCAAAACAGGCACTTTGGTTTGCTCAATAATCAAGCCTAGAGTATGGCGGTTTAAAATCCCAAGTCCTGAGCCAATCAAGCTACCCAATGGCATAATTGCCACACAGCCCATGCTTTCAAGCTCTTTGGCAACAATCGGGTCATCTGAAGTATAGACCATGACCTCAAAACCATCATCAATCAACACCTTTGCTGCTTTTAGTGTTTCGGTGATATTCGGATAAAGGTTTTTTTCATCGCCAAGCACTTCAAGCTTAACCAAATTATGACCATCAAGCAGCTCTCGTGCCAACATGCAAGTACGCACCGCACTATCGGCATCAAAACACCCTGCAGTATTTGGCAAAATGGTGTATTTATTCGGTGAAATCACATCCAAAAGATTTGACTCATCTTTATTTTGTCCAATATTGGTTCGGCGGATGGCAACCGTAACAATATTGGCACCACTGGCATGGATGGCGTCTTTGGTTTCATTTAGGTCTTTATACTTACCTGTACCAACCAACAAACGCGAATTAAAACTTCTACTGCCAATAATCAATTGATCCAACATATTACCCTCATAACATCTAAAATTCAGTATTATTCATGCTTTGATTGGTTCATCATCATGAAATATGAAATACGCCAAATATTGTACAGTAAAGACCTTTTTATGACAATCATTCACCCTATAATTTCAACTATGGCAACAAACAAAAAATCCCATCAATAATTTATTGATGGGATTTTGAAAAATGGGGCGACTAATGTTATTCACACAGACTATATAACACACTGATATTTAACTACTTAATTTTATAAAATTTCTGTGTACTGTTATATGTACTGTTATTATCATAGCACAAGCAAATTTTTTTCATTTTTTTAAAAATAATGCTTGCATTATATGTCTATTGATTATATAATACACACATCAAGACAAGAAAGCTTGATAAAACTTAAATCAATCAACTGGAGACACAAAATGAAACTACTTAATATCAAAATCAATGAATTTGCCGTGACTGCAAATACTGAAGCAGGTGATGAATTGTACTTACAATTACCGCACACACCTGACAGCCAACACTCAATCAATCATGAGCCTTTAGATGATGATGACTTTGTCAAAGAAGTGCAGGAAATCTGTGATGAATATTTTGGCAAAGGAGACCGTACACTAGCTCGCCTAAGCTATGCAGGCGGTCAAGCATATGACAGCTACACAGAAGAAGATGGTGTATACACAACAAACACAGGTGATCAGTTTGTAGAACATTCATATGCTGATTACTATAATGTAGAAGTTTATTGTAAAGCTGATTTGGTTTAATCCCAAGACCTAAGCAAGTCTTAAAACTGCTTTTTTAAATATGGAGTTTTGGGAGTTTGAAAATGCACCATACCATTGCACGAATGCAAAAATTCAATAAAGAATTTACAAACGCTAAAGCGTGCTATAAAAAAATGCAACAAGCTTACCTTGCGAGCAAAAATAAGTTTGCGTTTTTTCCGATGCAACACACATCACTGCTTGATATGACAACAGCAATCGCTTATGAGCAGACAAGAAGCGACCCATTTAGCGAAAAAGGCATAAACGCTCTAAAAACGCTTAATCAGTTGTATTTGTTCGGAACTTGGCGGTATACGCTCGGCATTTATCGCCTTGATGATGAAATCATCAAAGACAGCAAGGCAATCCCTGACGATACGCCCACCAGCATTTTTTTAAACATGCCCGAATGGTGTGTATATCTTGATATCGCTAGTGCCAAGATTGCCATCACGCAAGACAACAAAACAAGGCACATCAAGGGGTTTTGGGCGGTGTATGATTTGATTGAATACAACTCAAAACCCCAAAAAGCAATTAACTTTATCATCGATACAGACAGTGATGATGATATTTACTTGCCCCTGACGCTTATCTTAGATGATGATATGACGGTCGTGCAGTCGCTATCTTACGCTGATAATAAAATTGGCGGTGGCGGCTCAAACGAGCTTATCAAAATCTTACTGCCCTATCTGCTTTGGCTATGCGTTGCCGAGCCTGAGATTATGCATAAGGGCGAGCCTGTCAGCCGTGCCAATTTAGATAAACCAAAATATCAAACAAATAAAAAAACAGGCGTATTTATTCCGCCAAGCGAGCCGTTTATTTATGAAATAGGTTCAAGGTTAGGTGGTGAAATTCGGCACTATCAAGAGCAGATAGAGCAAGGCAAGCACAGACAAACAAGCAAAAAACGCCCTCACATTCGTCGTGGGCATTGGCATGGGCATTGGCACGGCACAGGGCAAGCTAAAGAATTTAAAATAAAATGGCAACCCGCCATTTTCGTGAACGCAGGAGTATAAAATGAGCAAAAACAAAACCCCCGACTATGTATTGCGTGCAAATGCAAATTATCGAAAAAAGCACACAACAAACAAGTCATTGCAACTTCATAATGAAAAAGATGCTGACATCATTCAAGCGTTGCAGAATGAAACAAAATCTTTTAATGCTTTGATGAAAGACATACTGCGTAATCATTATAATCTTAATCAAAATCAATAACTTATAAACTTTTTGAATATTTTTATAAAATAATGCTTGTATTATATATGTCTTGATTATATAATACACACATCAAGACAAAACCAGCACAATAAAAGGCATCAATATGACAACTTTATACCACGGCTCTCATGAAAACACCGCTCCAGTTATCAAAATTGGTTTTGCGGCATTCTTGCCAGCTGATAATGTGTTTGATGGCATTTTTGCGAACGGTGATAAAAATGTGGCTCGTAGCCATGGCGATTTTATTTACGCTTATGAAGTTGATTCAATTGCTACCAATGATGATTTGGACTGCGATGAAGCAATCCAAATCATTGCAAAAGAGCTGTATATTGATGAAGAAACCGCCGCCCCAATCGCAGAAGCGGTGGCGTATGAAGAAAGCTTGGCGGAATTTGAAGAGCATATCATGCCACGGTCTTGCGGCGATTGTGCTGATTTTGGCTGGGAAATGCAACGCCTGCGTGGCGTGATTGCTAGAAAACTTGGCTTTGATGCGGTGGAATGTGTTGACGAACACGGCGTAAGCCATCTGATTGTTAACGCAAACATCAGAGGTTCAATTGCATAACCAAGCCAAAGCCGTAAAATCACCCAATCACAAAACTACTGCCCCTTTGTTTACCGCTTGGGTGCTTGTAGCCCAAATGCACCCATGAGCGAGGTGATTTTGGGTATTCAATGATGGCTTGGTCAAACCCAATGCCTTTTTCTTTAAGCTTACGCACAATATGTGGCACAATCAGCTTGGGCGTGCCGAACTTTGGGGCAGTAAAATCAATCGCAAAGCCCGACATGTGGGCGGAAGTAGCAGAGCCGCCAACTGCTTTATTAAGTGCAGGACAGCGGTAACCGCTACTAATTATTATCGCCACGCCCAAAATCTCACGCACAGGCTGATAAAGGTTTACACTGGCGTCAATCAAGTTTTGTAAAATGGTTTGGTTTGGCGTGTTGTCAATGTTATGTTTTTTGGCGGTATTGCTGGCTAATAACTCATTTAAGCTGATATTTTTAGTGATTGTGATAATCTTACCGCCATTTATCGCTATCTTTAACGCTTGTCTTGATTTATCGCCCCATACGCCATCGGCGGTCGTGCCAATTTGTGTTTGAATGTGTTTAATGCTTGTCATTTTTACTCCTAAAAAAAGCCCTGTTAGGGCTTGTATAGATTTGCTTTTCGTTTTGATAAATGTCGTCTGATTTTGATGCACTGTTTTTGGACTTTTAAGATACCGCCAACCCAGTAAATCAAAAACAGCAGGCGGCTAAATACTTCAAGCCGTGTGATGATGGGTTCATCAAAGCTTGCATACAGCAAAACTGACCATGCAAGCATACCGACAGCGACAAGCCACGCTTCGACGACTGGGGTTTTTTCAGTAGAAAACGCTTTTAAATGCTTAATAAAAGTATGCACGCCCACAAAAAACCCAACCGAGCAAATCAAAGCATTGATAATAAGTAGATTACTCATCTTTTTTCTCCTTGTTTGACCAAGGTATGAATTTATTTTGGGCGGATTTGTACAGCTCGTTTTGTCGTTTTTGGTCTGAAATAAATACCAAAAATCCTGTAATGATGGGCGTTGAGCAAATTGAGCCAACAAATGACCAAAACGCCAAGCTCACCGCTGGTGGTTCTGCTTGTCCGTTTATTATCATCGCCATAGCAACCCCTGCGACTGTACCAATCAAAGGTTTGGCAATGAATGGATATTGCAGGCGGTTATCAATTTCATTAATCTTGATAAACGCACTCGCCCACCCACCTAAAAACGCAAATAGCCAAACACCGAACCACGAAATCAAAAAAGGGGCATGAAGCCCCTGCGTGTCAATCATATATCACCTTTTTATGCAAATTTAATGATGTTGTTGTCAATGAAATCACCGACCAGCATCAAGCTTATTGTATTGTCTCTAAAGTAATGTTTCACCCCATTGATAAAATCACTTTTAAGAACAAATCTAGAATCACCGTAATCAGAAGGCGGTGGTCTGCCCCCTCCATGCCTTGGCGGCGCTGCTGCCGAGTTGGGTGGATTAAATCCTGTTGTTACAATAAATTGAATGGTATTTAAACCCTGTCGTAGTGATAAGCTGATTTCTCGACTGTTCACAACTGTAATATAATTTGGGGTATTATTGCCGTATTTCGTGTTTGCCTCTCCAAAAATTGAGCGATTATTAACAAAACAATAAAATTCATTATTTGCTGAATAAAGCTTTTGTTTTACAGTAATTGCTCGTTTACAAAGTACTCTTATCTCGTACATCACTGACGAAAACTTCTCAAACCCTGCCCCGTTTAGCGTATCAATAATAGAACCGTACGACGCATAAGAAGATTTAAAGCTTCTATCAAACTCGCTTGGTCGGCTAGGAGCAAGCGTATCAGCAAAAAACATATCATACCCCAAAGCCACCGCACTACTTTTTAAGCTTTCAACATCAATCTGACCTGTGATTTTATCAGCGAACACTTGCCCACGAAATACGCCAGAGTTTGCATTCAAATTACCCTGACTATCAACACTAAAATTACTGCCAATGCTGATACTACCGCCCCGAATATTCGGGGCAGTGATTTGGGTATTTGCTCGGATTTTATCACCTGATATCGTACCGCTGCCTATCAAGTCACCGTTCAAAGACACCACGGCAGGTACGGTTGTACCGTTTATCGTGGTTGGGCGTGTTATTACTGAAAACATGGGCTTTTTATCGCCTTGCGGACTTGCAACATAAAACTTATCAGCTATCACCGCAAAATCAGACACGCCATTATTACTTGCTAAGCCGATGCCTGATACAATGCCGCCACTTTGCACTTTAAGCGTCCATTGGGCGGATAAACCGTTTAAAGTTTGGGCGTGTTGCTGAATGCTCGCTGTCTGTCCGTTGAAGGTTGTTTGCAAGGTGTTGATACGCTCAGCTAAGCTTTGGTTTGTTGTTGTTAGCGTGCGTTCAAGATTGGCAACACTTGATTTAATGCTTGCTAAGCCTGAACTTGTCGTGATTTTTTGTAAGCTTACACTTGTAATCGTCGAAATGCTTCTGGTGTTTGACGCATTGTGATAAAGCCGCAGCTCATTATTACCACCTGTACCAACATTCCAGTTAAATTCAGCAGTGTAGACATTGCCCCGGCTTTCACTAATATCAGCAAGCTTTGAGCCACCTGCCGAGTTTGAGTTATACGCCATAAAGCCTGTGCGGTTAATGCCGATGTCGGCGATAACTGTCAATCTGACCTTATCACCGTTGGCAAGCGTTTCGCTAATGCGGTAAGTTGCAATTAAATAAGCACCTGTTACAAGCGTTCTGTTACTATTAATAAGCAAGTTATCGCTAATGCTATCAGCACCTGCAAGTTCACTATTTAGCTGATTAATCCGCTCACCAATTGTTCTATTAGCGTCTGTTAGCGTGCGTGTTTCATTGCTGATTTGCGTAATGCGTCCGCCAAGCTCTGATTTTGCTGTATTAATCTGCTCAGTCAACGCTCGCTCTTTCGTTGTTAAGCTTTGATTAAGTGTATTAATACTGGCAACGCTTGCTTTATTTGCAAGCTGGGCAGTTAATTGCTCCTGCTTTCTTGTCAACGCACGCTCTTTGTCTGTTAAGCTTTGGTTAAGTGTATTAATACTTGAAGTATTACCGCTTGCTGTGCTTTCGACTGTTCTGATGCGTCTTGACAACGCCTGTTCTTTATTTGCTAAGCTTTCAGTTAAGCTATTAACACTTGCTGTACTTGCTTTGTTTGCAAGCTGAGCAGTTAATTGCTCTTGCTTTGTTGTCAACGCTCGGTTTGTCGTTGTTAAGCTTTGGTTAAGTGTATTAATACTTGAAGTATTACCGCTTGCTGTGCTTTCGACTGTTCTGATGCGTCTTGACAACGCTTGCTCTTTCGTCGCTAAACTGTCGCTTAAGCTATTAACACTTGCTGTACTTGCTTTGTTTGCAAGCTCGCTTCTTAGCCGCTCAACACTTGTGGCTTGTCCGCTTTGCGTTTGCTTAATTGTCGTGATTTCACTGTTTGCCGTGTCGCTTGTGGTTTTAAGCTGACTGTATTTTTGCGATAATTCCCCTGTGGTTACGCCCAGATAACGGATAGATGACGTATGACCGCCCACAGTTTGCGACAGATTAAGCAATTCTTGCGTCTTAGCGTCATTAGACTGCTTAAGCGTATTGATATCAACAATCGCACTACTGAGTCGCTTTTTCTCTGTGTCGATACTAGCAACAGCAGTATTAAGCATGCTTTGAGCATCAGCAATGCTTTGATTTAACTCTGGCAAATCAACATTGATTTTGCTGATGTTGCTTTCAATTGTGCCAATCTTGCCAATCGGCGTACGCAGTGATTGGTCAAGATGGCTTTGGCTAATTTGACCTGATAAGATATCAAGCACTTTATCAGCGTCTGCCGATGTTGTGCCGCTGACCCAATCTGTCCAATCTGATGTATTGCCCAGTTTATCTACAATTCTAGCTCTGTAAAACTGGGTCAAATTGCCTTGTAGCCCTGTAATCTCATGCTTATTGGTTGGGTAAGCAAAAGTACCAAGCGTGGTAATATGCGTGCGTCCATCAGGGCTAACCTCTATCTCGGTGAAATTGGTGTCGCCTGAGCCACGGGCGAAATTCCACCCCAAATTCATGCCAAATAATACCCCCTGTACGCTAAGGTTGATGGGGCGTGGCGGTTTGCCTTGTTTGCCTTGTATCTGCGTCAGATTTGAGTGCGTTGCTAGGCTTGCTTGCCCAAAGGCAGAAATCGCCGTTACACGAGCTTCATATTGCCCTGCATACACACCTGTGATTTCAATGCTGTTTGTGCCTGTTGGTGGCAGGCTTTGCCAGTTGCCGTTGTCTTTACGCCACTCCACGGCATATTTGACCGCACCTGTCACCTGCTCCCAACCAATGACAAGCGTGGTAACCGTTACGCCTTGATTAACCGTGTGATAACTTGACAGATTAACCGACTTAGTCGGAGCTTGCACAGTTGGATTGATGACGCTAATCGGACGCTCGGAGGCGACCGCCCCTGTATCGATGGCATCATATTTGACTGGGTTATACTGCACGGCGGTGATGGTAAATTCATGATTGTCATCAGCGGTTACTGACAGCACACGAAATTTCATCGTTGCTAAATCTTGACTGTCTAGCACCCAAACATTTTGCTCGCTGATGTCGCTAAAGGGTTTAGTAACGGTAACATTATCGCCATTTACGCCGCTGATTTGCCGTCTTTGGCTTGTGCCATCATCGCCATTGATTACAAGCGTGTCGCCAGCTTTGGCAGTAATGGCACGGTCAAGGGTAATCACAGTTTTGGTTTTGTTAATCGCAAGCACACGACCGCCCGTGGCACGCCCTGCAAACAGCTCATCACTGATTTCAATCACTTTAGCAGGGGCAGGGATATAGCCATCTAGCCCCACCTTAAATGTTACCATGCGTGTTTCAAGCTGTTCGGATTTTAACGCCCAAAGTCCTGCCCTTTGTGCTTGTCCTTTACTTGTACAGCCCCACGCTTGTATGTCCGCCACACGCACACCGAATTTGGCGATGGCTTTTTCATCTCTGACATATTCATATTCGGTTTTAAAATGGTTGGCAGGGTTATCCCACGCAACTTTGGCGACGGTGTGGCGGTCTCTTGCTCGTGTGCCTGTATATTCAAAAATACCATCAATGACATTAGCACGGCTAAAACTGTAAATGCTGTCTTGGGGAATGTCAGCATCTAGCACAATGCTGGTACCGTCCCAGTAGGAGATGGCACGAAATACGCCAGCAAGTCTAGATAACAGCTCAAACGCACCATCTGCCGACTGAATATAGACATTTACAGTAAAACGAGGCTCTTGTCCACCCATGCCGTCATCGACCATATGGTCACAATATTGGGCTAAGCGGTACAAGCTCCATTTATCAATCATGCTTTGGGTCAGGCGAGAACCCAACCCATAGCGTTCGGCGGTGCATAGGTCATAATACACCCACGCAGGGTTATTAGTGTACGCCATTTTAAATTGCCCATCCCACAGCCCATCATAGGTGCGAGTGATGGGGTTGTAATTGGTTGGCACTTTGATAATAAGACCACGACAGCGGGCCGCCATTTTAGCGACATTGCTAAACTGCTCAGCATCGTATCTTAGCCCCAATAAAGCGGTGTTTGGGTAGCGTAATTTTAGGTCAATCACCTCGGTGATGGCAGAGATGTACATTGTATCACTGACAAGCTCGGAGGTGCTATTAGGCGTGATACGGCGAACACGCACCGCCCAGCCTGTTTGTGCTTTGGGTAAATCAATACGGTGGCTTCTCTCATAAGCGTTTGATGTTTTGGCATTGATGGATGTATTTAGAGCTTCCACCCAGCCGCCGTTGTCGGTTTTGACATCGATGGCGTAATCAATCTTTACGCCACCCACATCGCCATTATCAGGGTTCTGCTGACGCAACGCTCCCCATTTTATACGCACACGCAGAGCGTCAAGGTCAAGATTGTTAAATGACTTAACCCACGGCGTACCATGTTTTAGCTCCACGCCCACATTGGTCTCACTTGCCACATCAGCAAAGCCATCAATGTAGGTTTGGTCATTTGTGCCAGCACGAAAATCCACTTTGACGCCTGCAAAATTAAACTCGCCATCATCGTTTTGTAGGGGCGTATCGTCTAAGTACACCGATTTATAGCCATCTGCAAGCCCTGCAATCTCACCCTCACCCAAGCCATACATGATACTGATAAAAGTTTTGGATTGAGCAGAGTCAGGGGCGATGATGGGCTGTCTTTGTTTACCGCCGCCTTTTTTAGCACCGTGAATGGTCATTTCTTATCCTTATTTTTTATAACATGTCTTCTGGAAGCTGACTTGCTGACATGATAAAGCCACCAATCTCTCGCTCGCCGTACAAAATTGGCACAGGATTGCCTTGGGCGATGGTGGTTACTGCTCCGCCAAAGCCCTTGTTGGCTTTGTTGCCGTCTTGGTTGTTGTCTTGGGCGTCCACCTTTGGCATGAGCATCTGAGAAATGCCGCCCACCATGAGACCAACCCCTGCACCGATGAGTGCCGCCCCCGCAGGAGCAAAGCCCATGCCTGTCACGACAACCCCTGCCACGACCAAGACCGCTCCGATGACAGTTTCTAAAACACCTTCTTTTTTTGAGCCTTCCACGACTGGCACAACACGGATAATCTTGGCGGTGTGGTTCATGTCAAGCTCACTCTCGCCCACATTATGCTTATCGTGAAATACAGCAAAACGCAGACCCTGCTTATGAGCGTTCATCATAAACGCTTCAAAGCCAGTAAGTTGCACGCATAACGCACGCATGGCTTCTTTGGTACTGCCCACTGACAGACGAAAAGATTTACCGAATTTTTTAGCAAGTACGCCGTGTAAAATGATGGTTTTCATGGCTGAATTTTCCCCAATAAAAAACCGCTCATGATACGTCATGAGCGGTTGAATAAAAAAAGTCAAATAATTTATACAAAAACGCATAAATCATTTGACTTTTAATGTAAGATACCCTATAATAGCAACCATCGGAGCAATAATGCTTAGGTAGTTTTGCTACTCGATGAGCTGATGAGCTTATACTCATCAATTAAGAAAGGAGCAGACGATGAAGGTGCTAATCCAACTCATCGTCCTTGTTATCCTGCTACTCATTAGCAATAATGTGTACTAGATAGCAAGCCAATCAAGCTACCGTTAATAGTTTGATTGGGGGTTAGGTAAGATTAGCGGTCTTGCCTAACCTGCCCCTTAATCTTAATCAATTTTAGCGTAAAAATCAAGGATTGTTATGCCAAAAATCGTCAAAAACCCAAAGACACGCCGTGAAATTAACGAAGCATCAATGGCTCGCCGTGGCATCGTTAATAAAGCATTCAAGCTACACGAAGACACTGTGACACTGGTCAAGGATTTATCAGAAAAAACAGACAAATCCCAAGCCCAGATTGTCACCGAAGCTCTACAGATGTACGCCGATCAGAACATCGAATGATGACGCACCACCATCACCGTCCTATCTGCCCACCCCTTGCCATAAATCTCACGCACGGACTGCCGTCCATAGGGGTGGTGTAGGATTAGGGCATTACCCACACAATCAGGGGTGGTTTCGCTTTTTAACGCTCCATCATCGCCAAGCCAAATCAAGGCGTGATTAACATGATGGGTACGCCCAACACGGCACAAGATGACATCGTGCTTTTGTAAATTACCCACAGACTTATCCACAGCCACAAAACCTGCTTTGGTGAAATTTTTTTCATATAACGGCTCATGGTTCTCATGCTCCCACCAAGCATCGCTACGCTCAAAATCTGGCAGGTTAATATCAAGCTCACGGCTGTAATAATCACGCACCAAGCTATAACAGTCCTGCACGCCATGAATGTAATTTCGCCCTAATAAGGGTGGTCTGTACCCACACGGCTCATACACGCCAAAGGCAGGCTCATCGCCATAATCTTGCTTGGATACCGCCACGATGACCCACGGCACGCCATGTAGCTCAATCTGTAATTTATCCAAATCAGACGGCAACACACCGCCGTCAGGGTGGCTATGGACGATGGCTTGTATCTGCCCCATGCTTTCCGCTTTTGCAAAATCTTTGGGGCAAAGGATAAATTGCTCATCATCGGTTGCCTTATTGGTGCAAGGTATGTACTTTTTATCCACAATTAGCCCACAACATTCAGCAGGGTAGCAGTCAAAGGCGTGGGCGATGATGTCGGCTTTTAATTGTTTGGTTAATTTCATCTTAACTCCTATGAGCCAATTAGACTGCTCGCTGGGCAACCGCCAAACGGCAAAGGTTTATTTCTGCCAAATCTGCACACGCACGATTTCATACGCCCACCGCATTTGTCCATGATGGGGTTGTCGGTAGGGTTGTCGTGTTCATCAAACATGGCCACCCCTGTATAGCCACATTCTTCGCCACGGTACTTACCCACAACCGCCCAGTGGCAGTAATTGGTAATCTCACGTACAGGGATTTTTTGACCCTCCAAATCAATGGGGTTGGCAAGCTCAAAGGTTACCTGTTGGGCATTTTCTGATGTTTTTTGTTCCACAAACCAAATTTGCTCTTTACATTCATCAGAAGCGGTGGGGTTACCGTTGTCAAAATTGATGGGGTCAAGGTATTTGGCAAGGGTGGTAATGACGGTAAGTTTTGCCCCTGCAAAGTCGTTAAACTGCAAACAGTAGGCAGATACCGCCCCTTGCACCCCTGCAATGTTATTAGCAAGGGTTAGGGTCGGTGTGCTTGCTCTGCCATCTGAACGCATTTCAAGCCCTGTAACAGACAGGGCTTGGGGGTTGTACGCTTTGCCACGAAAGACAATCACGCCATCATTATGCTCGTGGTTATGACCGTGAAAGCGTAAAATGCCAGCCCCCAGTTTACTTGCGTCAAGCTCAAAGAGCGTAATTAGCCCGTCTACTGTGGGTTTTTGAAAGTCGCTGTTTAATGGCATATTAGCTCCAAATAAAAAGATAAGGAAATTTACTTTCCTTATTTTTGATTGTGTTATGCTTGATTTGGTGCTTTTGCATCATCGGCTTTGGCTTCACTGGCAAGGGCAGCACGCACGCCATAGCGGTCATTTTTATAAGATAGGCTAAATTCGGTGACCGTTTGGCTGTTGTCCCAGCCTTGTAATTGGCGTAACTGGTTAGATGCCCATGCCAAAAGGTCAGCACGAAACGCCGTGGTGCGATTGCGTTTTAGCACGCCGTTATTAGGCTCACCGTTCGCCACCTCAAAGCCGTCATCCTCAGGGTAGTAGATGACTTCAATGGTGGCAGCTTTATCGCCGTGTTGGTTTTTCCAAAAGTCCACCTGTGCGATAAAGCTCTGTAATACCTGTGCCTCGGTGCGTGATAGTTCGGTTAGAGTTGTTTCACTCATTTTTTTGCTCCTAAAAAAGCCCTTGATTTACAAGGGCTGTGGGTATGTCGACGACATTAATGTCGGCGAGTTAAAATTGATTTTATTGCGTATAAGTCATTTGGGCTAAACCGCCAGCCGTTTTGCTTGTTTGTGATCGCTTCAAAGCACCATTCACTACAAAAGTATTTGTCTGGATGTTGCCGTAATCCCAAAACAACACCTAAAGCACCTAAGAGATCATAGCCTGATCCTTTTGTCGCATCGTAAAAATGTCTGATTTGCGACTCATCAATATCCAGCTTGATTAAGTCCCATTTGTCATCGAGCATCATTGATTTGCGACGCACACCGCCATCACGAATGGACGATGAATAGCACTGATAAATGTTGTTGTGAATGTGTACTGCAATCTCACAATGTGAGTATTGACCTCGTGTGAAAAAGCGTGTCACTGCATCATAAAAACGATAAGAGAACTTGTCAGCTCCCCCTTTATATAATGCTAAATAAACTTTTCTATGCATAAATAGCACTCCATCCGTCTGAGTAGTCATAATCCAAAGGATTATCTACCTGCATCATACGCTGTTTGTGTCGTTCTGCATTCATAAAATCTTGCTGTTCTTTGATTAACATAGCAGATGTTAATTCAATGAGTAACGGTCTTGTTAATGTAATAAAACTATTATCCATAGTCTTCCACTGTAGATTATCAGGAAGACTGGGTAATGTTATTAATGCTAAATACTGAATACGGCTAGATTCGTCAGTATGAAACCATTTATCTACTGAAGCGACATAAACACCTGAATGTGCATGCTTGGTTCGTTTATCTTTGATATCTGACCATACCAGCTCTTGGTTTGTTTGTTTTATCTCATCAGCAGATATTTGATTAGTTAGACTAATAATCTTACCATCTTGGTAGATGAGTTCTTGGTTTACAGATTGAACATAAGTTTGATAATCTTCCTGAGCAATCGCAATAAAATCTGCTGTATCGCTATATAGATATAAAAAATCTTCATGAATAAATTCAAAATGACCCTTGTCATCAATTAATTTAATATAGTGCATTAAAAACCCTCTATAGTAACAACTAAATCTGAAAAACCTGAAAAATTACTAGAACTATTTGTATCTGATATTTTTAGTGGTACTGTACTGTTAGTAGTTTCGCTTAGTTTCCACACAGCCAAAAGAGAAGAAGCATAACCAATGTACCCACTGTCGTAGAAGTGAGCATTAACCTGCACAACTTGTCTTGGCATTGCTGTGGGTAAGTTTACTGTCAGTGTTTTGGTACGAGAACTAGATGAAGTTAGTGCAGTAAGTGCTGGTTTCGTCATATTCTTATAATTTAATCTATGTACAATACGCCCATTGGAATAGACAAAAGTGGTCATCTCTAATGTTGCACCAAGGGTTAAAGTAATAGTTGGGTGGTTAGTTACTTGGACGGTTGTAGATGCTGTTTCATCACCCTCTAATAAAACCCGTCTTGTACCTACATATAAAGGTTTGTTACTGGTAATTCTGTTATTTGTAAGCTCAAGCTGTGTGTTATAGGTTAAATTGCTAAGCTGGACATTATGGTTTGATGATGACCCACTACCAACATACCAGCGTCTCACACTGCCTTGTTTACCTTGTATATAGCTATCAGCACGGTTAATACTGATTAATCCTGTGGTTTCTGAATCTGTGTCTGTCCGCATAGCATCTGTAATACCATAGCCTGTGAGTGTTGTAGGCTTATCAGTAATACTATTCCAAGCATGGCTATGATTGCTGTTTGCTTTATTATCTAATTCACGCTGTAAATTAGTAATATCACCAATCGCATGTCTGTGTGCTGATGGCGTAAAGTTTGCTGGTTTATTGCTGATAGCTGACCAAGATACATTGGCAGTAGGCAGAGTAATATCCCGTGTGCCATCAAAAGCAATGCCATTAATCCGTCTTGGCGTTGTCAGTTTTTGAGCAGAACGAGCAGACGCATTTGAATTTAACTTATTGTTTAAAATACCTTGTAACCCAGAGACTTCGGTAATTGTATGCTGATGGTTGATTGATGCTTTTGTTGTTAATGCTCGGTTTAAAGCATCAGATGTAACAAATGCTGTTGTATCACTACTGATCGCATCTGTAATACCGTAGCCTGCCAAAGTCGTTGGCTTATTGGTAATATCACTAAAGCTGTGAGTATGTGTATTAGGTGCTTTACTATCTAATCTATGCTGTAAATTAGCAATATCACTAATCGCATGTCTGTGTGATTGATCAGCTTTCGTAGCGATTTGTTCAGACAGCTCATTAACACTTGATTTAGTAGCTAAATGTGAAGTATCAACACTGATATTGTTTAGCTCTGTTTTTAACGCATAACGCTCTAATTCAGCACTTAGATCAGTAACTTCGCTCATTGTATGTGTGTGCGATAGATCAGCTTTCGTGCGTTTTAATGACGCAATTTCATCATCATGTTCTGTATCTTTCTTAGAGCTGCGATCAACTTCAGTAGTGATTTTACTGTCAATAGCTGCAATAGAATTAGCTCGTAACTTAGTTTCAGATTTTAACGCCTCTGAAGTCTCAGTTACTTTATTTGCAAGTGTTTCAACACTTGATTTAGTAGCTAAGTTTGAGGTGTCAATCGTCAATCCGTCAGTATTAATCCGTGGGATTTCGTCTTTAGTAGCATATTTTGACAATATTGTGTGCAGATCAGCGATGTCACTTGCTTGATGCACATGGGATGACGGTGTAAAGCTTTGTGGCTTATCAGTGATACTATTCCAAGCATGACTGTGATTGCTGTTTGCTTTAGCATTAAGCAGCGATTGCAGACCGCTGATGTCGCTGATAGTGTGACTATGAGACGACGGATTAAAGCTAGACGGCTTGCCAGTGATACTATCCCAAGTAACAGATGCAGGCGCTGATGAAACGCCCGCTAACTGCTCTTTAATCTCATCAATCGATTTACTTAAGCTTGTTTTGCTCGTGTTAAGTGACTGAATCGCTTTGTCATGTGCATCATCTTTTTGAGTACTGCGCTCGATCTCATCTTGTATTTTCTTATTGATGTCATCTAATGCAGACTGCGGCAAATTTGGCGTGCTTGTGCCGCTGTTTTGATTACTGAAGTCAAGCAGCGGCACACTGCTACCGTCTGAGTTTGATTGCTCAAACTTAAGACTGATCTCCCAAAAGTTGCCTTTTTTCTGACTGATTTCATAATTTTCACAGACATATTTTTTGGTTTGTCCATGCGGGTTTGTCCACAAAAACGGTATCACACCTTTGTGTTCATCAAGAAAGGTTTTGATGGGCAAGATGACCGTTTGCCAGTCGCCTGTTTTTGACCCCGACCAATCGGTACGCTGATTGTTGATGCCGACGCTTACACGCTGGGCATAGCCGTCACCAAATTGGGTTTTGCTAACAGCATGATGAACACTGGCGGACGCTCCCATGTTCATTTTCCAGTTAAAGGTTTTCATTTTTTACCCCAACAAAAAACCTACCGATATCGGTAGGTTTGTGTGATTTGGTTTACATTTTGAGTTTATCTTGGTAAAAATTAAATTTTGGCAATACCACCAGCCAATGGTTGAACATATTCTTCTTTCATACTATCTCCCGTATAATTCACCGCCTTGTCGGCGTGCTTGAATAAAACGCTGATTAAGTTTTGCATCAACGGTATGACTAATCATCTTACCAATAGTTACCATCATATCACCGTTTGGCATTTGTTGTACATCGGTCTTTTCGCCTGAATAGTTATTGATAACGACATTCACAGGGCGGCCGCCATTGCCGATTTTATCTAACTTATCATCCAAGGCTTTGGCGGTATGCCGTGGTAGCACTCGCTCGCCTTTTTCAAGATTCCAAGTACCGCTTTTGGGAACAGACATAATGCCGTCATGGGCTTGACCCACTGGCATGACCACCGATTTAATGGCGCTGACAATCTTCGCCCCATGAGATACGGCTGTCGCCATATCTGCCAGCCCCTCAGGGAAACCCTTGGCAAGACCTTTACTGATGGCCTGCTGCATGGCAAGACCAGCTTGGGCGATGGCAAAGCCTTGTTGCATGGCAAACATGGCACGATATAGCCGAGACTGCTCGCCTAGGCTGTCTTTGGTGATGGATGCCAGCGATTCAAAGATATTTTCACTTTGGCTGAGTATCAGCGTGCGTTTGGCTTCTTGGTACGCTTCATCAATGGCAATCCTTGCCGCCACCCCTTCTTGTGCTATCTGTGTGAGTGCGTCTTCGTTGTCTTTATAAAGCTGTTTTTGTTTATCCATAAACCGCCCTAAGCGATTTAGGCGGGTTTCATGTTCAAAGTTAAGCTCATCAAAAGCAGAGCTGTCAGGCTTGGGCAAATCAAGCAGCTCACTCATCAGCTGTCTGCTTTGGGCAGACACATCGGTGCCGTGCAGGCGGTGCTGTTCGGCTAAGATGGTTAATTGTTCATCCAGAATGTCAAGGCGTTTTTCTTCTTCACTGCGACTGTCAAACACCAGCTGCATATACGCCTTGTGTGTTGCTAATTTTTTTTGTTCGATGGCGTGCAGTTGTAGATTTTCCTTAATCTGCTCATAAATATGCTCTGTGCCATCTTGCTTTAATCCTGCGTACTTTTGTAGCTCTTCATTGTTTTGCCGCTCAATGTTAAGCAGTTCACGCTGATATGATGATGCGTGATTTGATAGCATGGCATCATGTTTGATTTGGCTGCTTCTTTGATTAAGCTCAAACGCCAATTTGGCATTTTCGGCATTTGCCGCCCAAAGCAATAAGTTGTTTTTGGTTTCACCATTTAACACACTCATCTCATGGCGAACATCAAACAAATCATGTGCCAGCTCATCAAAAGGCGTCTGCTTGCCCACAAGTTTGATGGTGCGTGCCAATGATTTTAATTCATCATTAGCTTTTTTGGTGGCGGTGTATAAATCTTTTTGCCCTGCCAAATCTTTAAGCTTTTGTTTTTGTGCTTGGGTTGCCTCATAAAACTTGCCCAGTTTGTTATCCGTCTCAAATATCATCTCTGATAGACTGTTATTTAACAGCTGATGGGATTCATGATGCAGTTTTGCTACCAAAGCATCAAGCTCATTGATGGCATCCGTGATGTCATCGGCAGTTTTTTTGGTTTTATCGGACGCATTTGTCGCAGCACTGCCTACGCTGTTATAACTGTCTGCCAGTGACGCATTGGCTTTTGTGGCTTGGGTTGCTTTATCCGCCAGCTGTGTGACATAGTTGTACGCTGAATTGGTATTATTATCTGCAATGCTTGCCACCGCCCCAAAATCAACATTGTCATATTGCAATCGTCCAAGGCTGACCGTACCAATCAGCGGAATGCTGGCTTCTATACCCAAAACCTTTGCCATACTGTTGGCTTTGGTGCTAAGAAAATCAATCTTTCTTGCGGCATTGTTAATCATCATCTCAATGATTGAGACAAACGCATTGCCGATACCCAAAAAGATATTTTTGGTCGTCTTGCCAAGCTGTACAAAATTATGCAGGGCGTTTTTTGCTCCAGCTTTGGCGGCGGCGTTAATCAAATCAAAGGTTTTGGCGGCAACTTGTAGCATGCCCACAAAGCCGCCATGGCTGGTCGCAAAGAAATTAGAAAATGCCCCCGTGCTGCCCTTTGTGGTATCACCCACTTTGGCAAGCATATTATCAGCAAAGGCAGAGACAATATCCCAAGCCATTGAAAAGCCATCGCCAATAAATCCAATGAAATCCTTTGCCATGAGTGTGACTACCCCAAAGGCATCAGATAAACTGTTTATCGCACCTGTCACCCCATGCGTACTGACCACCACAGACGCCAGCACCGCCCCTATGGCGATGATGGGGTGAGCGGTGATGATCCGCCCAAGCGACATAAACGCACCGCCCAAGCCTGTGATGGTACGAGTGGCAAGAATGCCCACGCCTATCGCCCTTCGTTTAGCGGTGGTAACCCCTGCTAGGGCGAGCGTGTGTAGTCGTGCGGCCGCTGTGGCGGTATTAAAACTTTTTGCCAAACCAACCAATGAACGAGCATAGGCAACCGCATTTGTTGTGGCCTGTATGGTCTTCACAATCTTAAAGCCTAAGCCAGTGCTAAGCGACAGTATTTTAAGTTCTAGGACTTGATAAGCCGTGATTTGCCCTTGTACGCTAAATGCGTTGGCAATACTGGCTTTTGTATTTGCTAAGCTCGTCCCTGTCAGTGTGGCAAATGATGTTACTAAGGCAGAGTTTTTAGCGATGATGCCAAGCCATACCGCTCCGACCATCGCTGCCGCACTGACCAGCGTGCGAAAATTGTCCGCCACCCATAAGAGGGCATTGGCAATGTTTTGGCTCATCATGCTGTTTTGGTTCATGATGTCATCAATGAGATAATTATACTCGTTTTTAATGACTTGTAGGGCTTGTGATACCGTGGTTGGCATCTTAGCGGACATGGCGGACAGACTGTCCGTGGCTTTTGCCACCGCATTATAAACCACATCGGCAGTGATTTTACCGTCTTTGGCAAGGTCTCTAATGGCATTTGATGTTACGCCCATCTCTTTGGCAATTAAATCCATCAAAATGGGAGCTTGTTCGGCGACCGAGTTAAACTCATCACCACGCAACACCCCTGACGCCAACGCTTGCCCAAGCTGGGTTAAAGCGGCCGCTTGAGCCTGTGCTGACCTGCCACCAACATTCATCGCCATAGTCATGTTACGAGTGAAATTGATGACATCTTGCTGGCTTTTGCCAAGAGCGGACAATGACCGCTGTGAGTTTGAATACAAATCCACAACCGCATCAAAACTTGACCGCTGTTCATTGGCGATGGCTCTTAGCTCAGTTTGTACGGCATGAAACTGCTCGGTGCTGCTCGTCGCTAGGCGGATTTGGCTTGCCAAATTTTGCATTTGGTCGGCGGTGGCGATGATGTGTGAGACGCTCACCGCACTGCCCAAAGTTGCAAAAGCTATACCAAGCTGACCGCCCACGAGCTTGCCATAGTCCGCCACGCTCTTTAATTCTTTTTTGGTCTTGTCGGTCGCCTTTTTCATCTCACGCACATAATTGGCGGTGTTGGCGTGCAACAAAATATCTAAGCGTGATAAAACTTTTGCCATGATGATTTCTTATAAAGTAATAATAAAAAAACGCTGAACAGCACAAGCCGTCAGCGTCTAAATATAATTTTGATTTTGTAAAATTATGCCTTAAAATGGTCTAAATTTCAAGCGTTATTTGGAACGCCAAAGCCCCCAAGTTTGTTGATTTGGGGGGCTTTATTTTGGCATCAATGGTTATTTTTGCTTATTTTGTTCAAGAGCAGACATAAACTCAGACAGCATTTTGTTTGCTCTGGTTTGTTTTTTACCACCCTTATAAATCATATCATACAGCCCTTTGTCGGTGGCAACTTGCATTTTGATGCTGGCTGCAGTTTCAAAGGAGTTTAGTTTATCCAATGGAATAACAAAATAGTCCATAGAGATTGCAGAAACTTGGTCGTGTGAGTAACTGGTTGGCTGGTTGGGCGTAAGTTTATTTAGCTCTGTAACTTCGCCATCAATATTTAGCTTCAATCTATTGATACTCTGGTATGATTTTAGCCAACTGTCATTAATTTCAATAATTAAAGTTGCGTACTGCTCGCCAAATTCGCCATCACTCCATGCATACCCAACTAAGGGACACATCATTTTTGATTGTGGGCATTTAACCCAAGAAGGCTCTGTTCTAATAGTAACCGAACCATCAAAGTCACTCTTATGGACATTAGTTTTAGCAAAGCTAGGCGTTAAAATAGCTAAAAACAGAATCAAGCCAACAAGAAAGTGATTTTTCATAAAAAAAATCCTTAAATTTTTGGATATAATACAACCGTATCATACCCAAAAACCTATCTTTTTTCAACCTATGGCAGAAAACATCGCAAGCGTTCGCTCGATTTGGGCTTGTAGCTCTGCTTTTCTCTGTTCTAGCTCATAGGCTTCTCGCTCCTCGTCCGTCATGGGATTTGGGTCAATGATAAGATAATCAGACGGCTTACCCCCTGCCATGGCACAAGCGATGACCGCCGATTGTATGTCGCCACGATAACCGCCAATTGGGTCAAGGCGGTCATAGGCTCGCCACTGGGCAAACTCGTGGGCGGTCATTGTGCGTTCAAGCTCGCCCACTGTTTTGCCCAAATGTCCTGCCAATTTAAATAAAAAAAGCCGACTTTTGTCGGCGATTAGTTTTTTTCGTGGTCTTCGGTATCAATATCTAGCCCATTTAATTTGTTGATTTCTTTAATAACTGACAACATCGCCTTAAAATTAATTTGGTTAATGCTGTCCAAATCATCAAGGCTAAATAAGCGATTGCCTTTTTCATCACATACCCCAAAGATAAAAGACAACGCCATATTATTGCCTTTTTCCTTTTCTAGGTGTTTGGCGATTTGTTCTTGTTCGCCCACGCTGATTTGACGGATATAAATGTCGCCATCAAATTCAGCGATGTTGATTTTCTTTGGCTCATTGATGGCGGATAGACCTGCCAATAATTCAGTTGCTAATGTTGCTACTTTACTCATAATATATACCTTTTAATTTATTTAAAATAAATCAAGCCATTTATCATTAAATGGCTTGATTTTGTGGGTTTAGGTTATTTAATTAACCTGTAACTTTGGTAACATCGCCTGTGATGGTAATTGTACCAGTTTTGCGGATTTTCTTTTTTTGGTCGCTGTTATCGGTGGTCAGCTTTGAGATGATGCCCTTAAATTGACGGGACTCGCCTGTGGCAACCACATATTTTAACTGCCAATGCAACTCTTTACCGCCCTCAAAACTGGTTTGCAGTAGCTGATGTGTGGTGTCCTTGGGGTCAAGGGCGTATTCAAATTCAATCTCACTCTCCTCCTTAAAATCAATGGGGGCTTTGACGGTACGGCGGTCATCGGTAGCGGTTACCTCGTCCAATACCTTCTCTTCACTCGGGTGGTCGCATTTGGACAAATGCTCTATTTTTTGGTATTCGTTACCGTCTGCTGAGACATGCAAAGTAAAAAAGCTGTCAGCAAGATTTTCTACAACTTTTGCCATGAGATTTCTCCTAGTTGGCGGTTTAAATTAAAATTCTAAGGTTTGCCAAAAACCATATTCAATGATGGCTCTAAATAATCCACTTGCATTATCACGCATATATTGCACGCCGTGATAAATGGACGGTTTGATTTGGTCTAATTGATTGATGGTTTTGGCGGTTAATGATAAACAGTCATCATAATTATGATGATAAACATCGATTTGCACATTTGCCCACTCATGACCTGTCATGCCATCCAAAGTATTATCAGGTTCGGTGCTGATGATTTGGTAGATAATATAAGGCGGATTGCTTGGGTTATGCTCTGGAATAAATAAGGGATAGCATTGATTATTTACCAATGCCGATAATTTTTCATATATGAGTTGGCTGGCGTTCATTTGACAATCTTATCAATTTCATCTTTCAAGGTTTTTGCAAAAGCATTGACAGCGACCTGCACATTTTTATCAAAGGCAGGGCGTAAAAATGGCACAGCAGGCATTTGACTTGTGCCGTATTCCACAAAATGCCAATAATTGGGGTATTCTTTTTGTTTTGTGCCTTTGCCGACATAGATACCCATTGCCACGCCGTGTCCGCCAAGCTCGCCCATTTCTCGTTTGGGAACTTTGCGTTTTCGGATAGCTGAACGCAAAAGCCCACGCTGAACAACAACCCTACGACCACCTTTGACAATCATCGTATGTGGCTCAGGGGCAACAGACGCATAAAATTTGGCATCTTTTCGTATTGGGTTTAAGGCGTGATTTAGGGCTTTGGATAGGGCTTTATCTTTAACTTTATCATCAAGTTTAGCAAACTGTTTATCAAGCTTATCTAAGCCCAAAACTTCAATTTTGCCTATCATCAAGAACCTCCTTTAACATGAGCGTCAAATACTCTCGCCCTGTCTTGTTATCAGCCAAAGGCTTGCCGACTATCTCATACTCTTGATCACCACAATGCACTCGCATCGTATGGCTGATGTCCGTGCGATGGCGGATTGTTGCCCTTGCGGTGATTTGGCTGCCCTGTGCCTGCCCTGCGATGATGTCCTTATCGGATAAGCGGATAAACCGCCCCCAAACGGTCAAGGCATGCTCCCATTCATCCATCTTAACCGCCCCTGTGGCAGAACGGCTGGTACTTTGGCGGTAAATTTCAAGTCTGGAGTGGATTAGTTTGGCTTTCATTGTTTCCCCAAAAAGTTAAAAAGTGGGCGTGCGATAAGGGGCAAGCATTTGGCGGACAGGGGCAGGCAGATAGTTACCAAATTCTGCCCCGTTCTCGCTGTTTCGGTTGTCATCAAGATAACCGACCAGCAAAAGCGTGGCAACTTTTAGAGCAGGCAGCATGTCATCGTTAATCTCATCTGTGATGTAGTTTTTGACCGCTGTTTGTGCTGATTGTAAATAGATCGTCAAAATCTCATCGCTGTCGGTATCGTCATAACGCAAATGGTGCTTAACCTCGTCAAGGGTAGCAAATTGGCTCATGATTTATCCTTGTCAATGGTGGCATACACTCGGTAGCGTGGCTTGACCGCTTTGGCGGATTTGGTCGGCTTGTTTGGCGTAGGTGCATTGCCAAAAGGGTCGGCACTGTTGTCTCTTTTGGCAAGTGCTTCTAAACTGTAATTTTGCTGCTGCATGAGTGGCGACTCCCCACCGACCACAGGCGGCAAGCCAAGCGTGGCACGGGCTTCATTGGGCGATAAAATACCCGAATGTGTGCCTTCTTTGAGATACGCCATTTGGCTGGTGCTGTCCATTCGGATAAGTGGGGACAAATCCGCCTCACACTCCACGCCTTTTTCAAGGTCAAGGTGTTCATCAAGCAAGTTTTCAATCGCCTCGATGTAGTGTTGCAGACAGTCTGAATAATAAATCTCGTTCAAGTCAGACACCTTTTGTCCTGCCTTAATCTCGCCCATGCCCACTTTAAAGGCTGGCACATGAAACACGGAGCAGACGGTCTCACCACTCATTTTAAGCTGCTCAATGGCTTGGCTGTCACTTGCACTCATAGCAATGGGTTCGTATTTTGCCCCACTGCCCAAAACAGCAATGCCACCACGCTTGATGCCTGAGTAATTGGCTTGCCAGTCGGATTTGACTTTTTGGGCGGTCTCTTTGCTGATGTCTGATGGCACGGACAAAATCCCACTGGGGCGAGAATTATTGCCAAAGAGCGTAGCGGAGGTATGCTGAATGGACAGCCCCAAACCCACACTAATGCCGCATGCTGTCAAAGGCGAAAGACCCACAAGCGGATGATAAAAGCAGTTCATGCGGTCATGTATCACCTCAGAGGCTGGCACAGTGGTATCGGTTAAGCCGTATAATTTATCGGTGCTGATTTGATAAAACACCTCGCCATCGCCCGATACTAAAACCTTGACACGGTCAGGATTTAGCACATACATCTGCCACACATCGCCAAAAATGTCTCGCTGTTTTAAGACATACGCATTACCACGCAAGAGTTTAGAGCTTACCCAACTTTCAATAAACTGCTGCCAGCTTTGATGTCTGTTTGGTTTTTTTAAAATGGCGTGCGTGCGTGATTTGGTCGGTAAAAGTACGCCATTTTGGGATGATTTGGTTTGTATGCGTAATTTGCCAATGTCAGCGGCAATTAAACTGATGCAGGCAAACACCGCATGAAAATGGGTCAAATCGGTGCGTTTTAGCTCATCATTTTTTTGCCACGCCCCTGTGTAGGGTTCATGGATGAGCGTTTGCCACGCAGGGGCAGGCGTTGCATTGACCGACTTTTTACGGAATAAATCAAAAAATCCCATTAGGACAAATCCAGTTCGCTATTTTCGGTGGTTGTTTTGGTTTTGCGTTTGGGCTTGTCTGCTTTGGATTGGCTGGTAGCAGGCTTAGCAATGCCCAAAATGATAAGTATTCTTGCCTGTGGCTCTGGCACATCGTGCGTCTCGCCCACCGCCCCAAGCGGTGCGTCTTTTAAATATGTGATTTGCATGAAATCTCCTAAAATAAAGCCCCATTTTCATTCATGGGGCTTCATCAAATAAGGCTTTATCTGACTAACCTGTATATTTAATATACCCCACGGCTTTGGTCATGCGTGGTTTCCAGCGGATAAAGCGTTCAGCACGGATGGCAGTTAAGTTGTTTTGGAACAGATTGACCATTTTTGGGGCGTCGTCTGTTCCCATATTGATGGTCGCCTCACCTGATACCGAAAAATCCACACCGCCATCGTCCGCCAGTAGGATTTGACTTGGCACAATCAGCACAATCTTATCGCCCAAACTGCCAGAGGTGTGCACTGGCAAGCCTTTAAGCGAGCGTGTGCCTGTTAAATTCATGCCCTCAAAATAAATGCGTCCCAAAGCATCACGCATTCCGCTAATCTGCATGGCTCGGGTTTCGCTCATCGCCCACACCGCCCCCTCTAAGCTAATGCCAGCATCTACCAGCTGGGCGATGAGTGTGTTGGTGTCCGTGTCAATCTTATCGGCGGTTGTACCTGTTGCTGTCATGGCAGTTACGCCATTTAGCACGGACGCTGGCGATTCGGCAGCTTCTGTCTTGTCAGGGTCAAAAAACTGCTGATCAATGAACTGGGCAACGGTTGCCACCAAATCATCACGCACAAGCGTATCAGCTTTGGGGTTAGAAAAGCGGATAAGCTCGTCCGATAACAGTACAATGCCTGCGATTTTGGCGTGGCTTAAAGTCATCGAGCCAAATTCAGGATTGCCCACAGGCTTCATCTTGCCTTCGCCGACCCAGCCAACCGAACCGCTTGCGGTTTGCATTGGGATTTTGACATTAAATGGCACTTGTCGCATTAGAGGAGCGATTGTATCCACAACAGTTTTTTGGCGAACAAGCTCAATAAACTCCCCCGTTAAATTTGCATAATCAATGAGTTCTTTGCCAAATTTATCATCAGTTGTTGTGCCGATGACCGCCTTTTGAGTGGCGGCACGGATGACAATGTCAGGGGCACCCCAACCTTGAAGCACTTCACGAGTGGTGATGCCGCCTTTGGATGTGGTGGCAACGGTGGACGCTTTGACCAACAACGCAAAGCCGATGCCTTTGGGCAAATTAGATTCTACTTGCACGCTTTTGGTCTGCTCTGGGTTTTGGGGAATTGGCTCGCCTTTGGCACTTGCCGCCGCTTGCTCTGGATTTTCACCACCGATTTCGGTAGGATTTGGGGCGGTTTCCACTGATTTAATCAGTTTGGTTAGGCGTTCGGCATTCTTTTCTAGGCGAGCGATTTCGCCTTCTAATACCGTGATTTGGACTTCATCATCATCGCTTGGTGTGTGTCCGCTTGTGACTGATTTTGTCATAATCTCGCCAATTTGGGCGTGTTTTGCCTTGATGGTGGCGATGATTTGGGCAAGTTGTGCTTTGTAGTTCATACGAGTGCTACTCCGTTTTTGGGTAAAATTAAAGCGACCGCACCATTACTGGGGGTTGCTTTCGTGATTGTGGTTGGGGTTGGTGGTGGTACAATGGGGTTAATCGGTGGATTTGGGGTTGGTTGCAGGGGCAAACTAAATGCCTCTTTGATTTGCTTAACGCTCGTTATCACCGCATCGCCATTAGCAGGGATGGTAACGATTGACAGCTCCCACCACTCCCATTCTTTAATGTGCAAGCCCCAAGAATTTTCAATATAGCTGTATTCTTTGATTTTAAAGCCAACAGACAAGCCCTTGATTAGTCCAGATTTAATGCTTTGCCACGCTTCATCAATGCGTTCTTTCAGCTTGCCTTCTTCGTCAATTTTGGCTATTTTGGCAGTAATTAAAATGCCACCTGCGGTAACTTCCGCTTGGATAACTTCGCCAATAGGCTGGCTGTGATTATGGTGCGATAATAGGGGGATTGGTAAAGTAAATTTTGCCCCCAAAGGCTCTAAAATATCATCATCTCGGTCGGTGGATGGCGTGGTGGCAATGCCTGTGATGATGCGTTCATCATCGTTGTCGGTTACCGATTTAATTTGTAGGGTTGAATAGGCTTTGGTCATGGGGTTTTCCAATAATTGATAAGCAAAAACCCCACCAATAGGCAGGGTTTTCTTGTTATTTATGGTTTAATATTTACCTTGATTTAAAAATTTAATCAACTTAGACAGCTCATTTTCAATATGGGCGATGACAATGCTATCGGCGATACTTGGTTCTTGCATATTGATTGTGTCAATCAATTTATCTTGAATTAAGCCACAATACAATGAAATTCTAGTTTTTTCGTCAAATGCTTGGGCGTTTAGTTCTTGGTTAATGATTGCGGTCATCTTGTAACTCCATGATTTAAAAGGGTTTATTAACTTGATGACCACAGTATCGCTCGTTATACCAACAATAGCAAGTCTTAATTGCCAAGATTTTTAATATTTTTAAAATTTAAAAATCATATTATCCTCATATTCAGCATTATAATTGACATGGCTGTTTACACTCACTTTCTCAAAGTCGCCCACCAGCTCCCACATGACAGGCTCGCAGTCTTTGAGATAATCCATATAATCTAACAGCTCACTTCTTGTACTGCTAAAAAATAGATATGGCGGACGCACCAATTTCATCAATCGCAAAAACTTTGTCATGCCAAAATACCCTTTTAGGGCATACGCCTTTTGTTCGGTACAAACATAAGGTGGGTCAAGCAATAGCAAAGCATTTGGCTTGTCGGCAAATTTTGGTATCAGCGTGTCAAAACTTTCGTGCGTGATAACCAGCCCATCTAAATAATCTTGTGCATTATCATAATCACTGGTGCGGACGGTGTTATACATTGAGTGGTCGGTAAGCTCGCTGATGTGATTGATTTGCTTGCCACTAAATAACAACCAAGTACTGACACTTCTTGCATCTACATAACCATCAAAGTCGTTAATCGCTTGTAAAATTCGCCCCTTTAACTCGTCTGATATGCGTTTTTGGCGTGGCACATCTTTTGTCATTTCAAATAAAATGCCACGCAGACGGTTAATGTCATCAATATGTGCTAATCGCTTAGTATAGCCGTCAAAGTCGTTATAAATGACGGTGGCGTTGGGCTTATAGGCTTTGGCGTTGTTAGCAAGTAGCCCACTACCGCCAAATACATCAATGATTGTCCAGTTTTCGCCATCACTTGGTATTTTATCCAAAATTTTGCGAAATTCTTTTAAAAACATTCGTTTTTGCCCCACAAATGGTAGGGGTGCTTTGTGATGTGCTTTGCTCATCAAGATTACCTGTGCTTGAGTCTCTTAGGACTTCTGATAAGGCGTTCTTGACGCTCAAAACATTAAACGCTTTACAGCGTGGACATTTGATTTCTAAATCGTTAAAGTTTCCAATTTTTGCTAATAATCGCCCACAGGAGCGACAATTTACTTGTTTCATGGCTCAACCTATCGCAATTTTGTTAAAAATGTGATACCCTTGCCACGCTGTGTACACAGTGGCAGGGTCTCGCTTGCGACAAGCTCGGTTTGTCGTAGGGATGGTGGGCTGTTCCAGCAGTCCGTCATCGCCCTGTTTTTTATCTGCCCACTCTATGAGTGGGTTTGTTTTTTTGTCAAAAATAAACCCCCACATCATCAGCCGACTTAGGCACAGCAGGGTTTTGGCTCATGAGTGCCACGGCGTTTAACATAGCAATCACAGGGTCAATCTTACCGTTACCGCTTTCTGATTTACTCATACTTACCCCAGAGCCTGACAGCTTGACCCGTGCATTACCCACGCACCACGCCATCAGGGGCTGATTTGCGTGCGTCAAATCACCGCTGGCAATCTTACGCTCACACACCTTTTGATAGCCGCCCAGCTTCCACCCTTGTGAGATGCCTGTCATGTGCGTGTCTTTGGGTATGCCAATGCTTTCAAGGGCGATGACAATATCATCTGCCCCAGCAGGGTCAAGACCGATTTTATCAAGTTTGCCACTGTCATAAATCTTTTTGGCAATGTCGGCAAATTGGGCAACATCATCGCCGACATTTTGGACGATGACAAGGTCGCCATCGGTTTCAAAATCTCGGTAGCGTGGCTCGTCTTGTTTTCTGCGTTCTAGGGCGATGGGGTGACACCACGCACGCACCCACACCCACCATTGTTTGACCTCATGGCGGATATTGTTATCATCGGTGTAGATGTATTTTGGGGTGGGCAAGCGTCCAACGACGGCACAGCCTAGCAAGTCATCAAGACCACCACCGTCTCCGCCCATGGTGATGACCTCACTTTTTTCAATGAGTTCATCAAGGCTAAACGCTCGCCCTGCTTGTTCCCAAAACTCCGCCCCTGCCCAGCGGTTGGCTCTAAGCGATATGCCAATTTCTACATTTAAATGCTTGGCAAGGGCGGTTTGCAAGGTATTTTTATCATGCGACTCTTTGGCTCGTTTTAGCGTATCGGTGAGATAATCCATGTCCACACTCGCCCCCAAATTGGGGTTGGTGATGTACCAATTTTCAGGCTGTATATAATCGCCACTGTCAATATAAGCCTTTGGAAATTCATAAATCACAGGCAAAAAACGCAAATCATCAATCTGCCCATCTCGCACCGAGCGAGCATAATCCAGCTTTTCTTTAAAAATGCCAGCAGGTGCCTCATCGCTCATGGTAGATAAATAGATGACAAAGCCCTCAGGGCGAGATGCAAGCCCCCCGATGGCTTCTTGGAGCATGGCGGCCGCCCCTGCTCGCTTACCAAACACCCAAAGCTCATCAACCAGCACATACGCCCCCTTGACCCCTGCCAAACTGTTGGACTCAGCGGCGATGACCTTCAAACTTGCCCCTGTAAATCGGTGGGTGATGGTTTTGGTGTGGGCAGAGACATTAAAAAGAGCAGATAATTCACTATCTACTCGTATCATGTCTTGCATGGGCGAAAATGAGTTATTGGCAACCTCCTTGGTTGGGGCGACGATGACAAGCTCACAGCTTTGGCGTTCGTTTAAAATCAAAGCGGTCAGCATGATGCCAGCGGCTAGCGTAGATTTTGAGTTTTTTTTACTGATTAACAGAAAAAACTCTTTAATCAAGCGTTTTTTGGCGGCAGGGTCATACGCCCCAAAAATGATGGCCACAAAGTCAAACACCCACGCTTTACTCACCGCCCCAATCTTTGGGCAACCGATGACATCAACCAGTGCCAGCTCTTTAAACACACGCAACGCAATGTCACTCATCGTGGTAAACAGCGGTTTACATGGGATAAGGGACTCGCCCTTGACGATACGCTCTTGCCAATCAGGTAGAGCGGTTGTCCATGTTGGTGTTACGCTTTTGTTCATATTTGCTAACATGCTCTTGTAAAAATAGGTAAAATTTTTTTATGTGGGCAGCGGCAAAACAAGATAAAATCTTTCTTTTTTCGTCAGCCTGATGGCGAGCAACTTTAAAAATCAGCGATTGGGCTGTTTCGGTCAATTTCTCATCATTTAAATAAGCACGACGAGCATAAAATACCGCCTTTTTTAGGTCAGTTAATTCATCGCCTTTCAATCCTGCTCGGTGCAAATATTTATAACAATTACCCAAACAAAACGGTAACAACTCGGTAATCTCAATGCACTCAATCCCACTCGGGCAAGAAGTGTAATGTGCTGGGTGGTTAATCAAATCATTACTCATCATTCAACCTTATGTCTTTTGGTAAAAAACAAAACTCTTTGATAAAATCATCATACCGCATGATTTTACATTCACCGTCAATCACTGGATAAACAAAACCCTGACCATCGGCAGGGTTATTTAATTCGGCGGTGTCGCAAGCATCATTCATGTATTTCATTGCAAAAGCTCACTGCCGAACATGTCCGCCTGATTTGACAGTGTGGCAAATCGCCCATTTTCACTTTTATTTTTTGCATTATCCAACTCATCTTCCTTTTTGCCTGTCTGAGCCAGTTTATGCTCGGTGTAGGGCAATAAAGCGATGGCGGCGTTAATGCGTTCTTTTGGCGTGTACAGACCATCAGCGTTATTAAAAACGGCGGTCAAAAACCCCAAAGGCGTTTCGTATTTTGGGGTCTGTGGTGCGTCTGGCACTGTGGCAGTCGGCTCGTCGTGATTGTTTTGGTTGTCTTGGTTGTTTTGACTGTCTTGCCCCAGAGCGTTTTGTACTTTTTTTAAGTCAGCGATACGGGCTTGCACATTCTCACGCTTTGCCATGTCCGCCACGAACTTTCGGGCAGATTCATGATTTTTACAGCCAGCTTTTAGGGCTGCTGTATGAAAGTCCATGCCACTTGCCACATTCTTAGCATACGCTTCCTGCTTCTGAGTGATTGCCATGTTTAACCTTTCTATATTCTTTATAATGTAATTTTATGTAACTTTTATTACTGCGTCCATTGGCGGAGAAACGGAGATTTTTTTCCCAAATCAAATTTTTTTTATAAACGAGAGGGGGCGTGGTGTCCGCACGCTTAGCCCAAAAATTGTAGCACGCCCCCCGCCTTGCTTTCGCTTTGGGTTTTGGTTTTGTGGCATTGGTAGCATAAGATTTGTAGGTTTGTTTTGTCATCAGTGCCACCGACCGCCTTGTTGACGATGTGGTCAAGCTCTAAGCGGCCGCCAACACGACCGCACAACTGGCAGGTGTAGTTATTACGAGCCAAAAATTCAGCACGAAGTCGCCGCCACCATCGTCCGCCACGAGCTTGACCCCATTTTTTCTTTGGGGTGTGGGATTGGGTGGGTTTTAAGCGTGGCGGTAAGTTGCCAAGTTTTTCCATGGTTTCCGTGATTTGCTAATAAAAAACGCTGATGACAATGTCGTCATCAGCGTTTAGTTACAATTATTGATTTTGACAAAATGATAGCAAAAAGTGTGCAATCTGTCAATAGCCCAGTTTTAAGTTTATTCCAAGCTGTTCACGAACCTTGCCAGCGACAACTTTGGCAATACCTGTAATATTGCCAATGATATTATCAATGGCTTCACCTGCATGTAAGTTATAGTATTGGCGACGACTAATTCCCATGCAACAAGCCCGCTCTTTTGCACAAAAAGTAGAGCGACTAAGATTTTTTTGGGGGTAGCTTATCTCTATCAAGGCGGTATTGATGATGGGCTGATGATGTTTGGTAGGTATCTTAGTCAGATATTCGGCAAACTCTACCGCCAATGATGACAACAAATAATCACGGCTGGCTTGGTCGTGGTAATAGTAGTAACGATAGCAGGCATCAGCAAATCGGCTAACCCCTGCAAAACTTTCGGCAACGGCAATGAGCTGGTCTTTGGGTATTTTGTTTGTCATGAGCATGGTCTTAAAATTTTTGGATATTATGAAAAGCTGTGCAGGGTTTTGTCAAATTTTTTAAACCATGAACAAAACCCTGCACAGATTTGACATTTATAACCCATTGGTTTTAATAAAGATTTTAAAAAGTGTGCAGGGTGTGCAGGGTGTGCAGGGTTGATTTTAATTTTTGAGAAACTTTTTTTAAAAATAAAAATTTGTGATAAGCGGTAGATAAAAAATTAGCCTGCACTTTGAACAAGGCAGGCTAAAAGCTAGGAATATCAAGGTTTGTCAGGGTGTGCAGGGTTTGTACAGACCCTGAACAAACCCTGCACACTATGCACAGATTAATCAGATAAATGGGTTGGAATTTTCATAAGATGAACGAATGCTTTCTTGGGGCATAGAATGATGTGTTTTAGCTTTCATTATAGCATGTCTGAACGCACTGATGCAAAGTCCAAATGTGTGGGGATTTTGGTTTTGTTCATCAATACCGATGATGTATACCATCCCTTGCTTTGTGTCGTCTTTTAAGTGGTTGCCTGCTGGTATTTTGTATCGATAGCGTATGCGTTTTTTGTGTTCACGCAGGGCAATATATCTTAAAACCTTGGCGGAAGATTGGGCATACTCACGGTTTTGACCGCACCAAATGACATAATAATGATAAAGGTCGGTGGTCAAACAAGTGGCATAGGGTATCTCTAAATCACCATTTTTCCAGTACATATAAAACCGCTCGTGGCTGCCAATGCTAATTTCTGTAAGCTGTGCCTTGGCTTCAGTATTGATGGCGGTGCTGTGGGCGTTTTGATTTTTGGGGTCTTTTAGTAAAAGATAAGTGTAAAATGCTCGTATTAACGACTGATTTGGGTCATCTATCGCCGCCCCAATTTCATGACGCAAGGCATCGGGAATGACGGCGGTTGGATATAACACAACATGACGGCGGTCGGTTTCATCCAGCGATAAGGGCTGCATATCGTTTGACAAAAACACGGTATTAACAAAGTTATCTTGTGTCCAGCCGCTCATGAATTTTTTGTTAATATAAACGGTATTGCCTGTGATGAGCTGTTTAATCATACCCATGTGGCTGTAACGGTCTTTGCCCTGAAAAATCTCTTCAAAGACGGCGAACAGCTTACCTTCTACCCAGTCATTGTACTGGCTTTCCAGTTGTCCTTGCCCAAGTGTAAGCAAGTATGAGCCGTATATTTTTCTCATGATACGGTCAAAAAACAGCGATTTGCCAGCCCCTTGAATGTGTCCGTGGACAATCAAGGCGGTATCCATTTTTGTGCCTAAGTTTTGTAGGGGTATGGCAAGCCAGTTTAGCACCCAGTCTAAGGCATGGGTATCATTGCCACACAAATGCTTGATAAGATTGATAACAGGCGAACACATGCCCATCATGAAATGTTCATTAAACTTTTCATCATCAATGCCCAGTTCTTGGGCGGTAAAAGGCTGTATGACAAAGCTCTTAAATGTATTGATGTAGTTTTCGCCGTTTTGGGGGCGTTTTTTGTCCGTGGGGTCAAACCAAATGTTGTCCGATTCCACTTTTTGACGGCTTTTTGATTTATTCCACGCATCAAATTCGTTGGGGAATTCTAGGCGTAAGGTATCAACAGGCTGTCTTTTGTAAGTTTTAAAATTAAACACTTCTTTTGTGCCTTGGATATACCAATACTGCTCAAAAATATTGCCGTACGCTGCTGCAAACTGTTCGGCGGTATTGTCTTGTACTTCACGGCGGTCAATGGTTTTTTGTTTACCGCCAAAAAGCCACGCATTGGCAAGCTCACGACCGACAAGTCCCATAAAATGGGTTTTGGTCATCTCGGTGTGATTGACTAGGTCATAGATTTTGTTGGTGACTTTGCCAATATCTTTGATTTGGGCAAAGTTTTCATTCAAATAATCTAGGGTATAACCGCCGTGCGTGTCTGTGATGACTTTGGGGCGTGGGCGATTTAGGGCATGGACAAGCTGAGCCTTGACAACATCCATGCCAAAATGAGCGTGCAGGTCGTTATAATCGGTCAGCTCACCTGTGGTCGTGTGTTCGTCATCGCCAAAGTCGGGGCTGATATGCTCGCCTGTGGCAATCTTGACAGCTTCTTTGGCTGCTAATATCCCTGTGTTTTTGCCTGTCTTAATTTCTGTAGCTTTATCGTCATCAGCACAAAAAATCAAGCGGTGTTGTGGGTACAGCGTGCGGATAATAGACGCACATTTAACCATATTATCAGCATTGAAAGTGATGATGACAGGGTAGATACTGCCTAACGCTTCAAAAATACTTGCCCCTGTGGCATAGCCTTCGCAAATTAGGATTGTATCGCCAGATAGCACATCGCCAAGCGTATAAAATGCACCGCCGACAAGGCCATCTTTGACGAATAATTTACCGCCGTCAGCACTGATGGACTGGACATTACACAGCGTGATGTTGCCTGTTTGGGTGTTGTGATAATACAGCGGTATGAGCAGATTGCCCTTGTCATCTACCCTAAGACCGTGCGAGCGTACGCCTTTTTTGGCAAGATAGGCGTGGGTGTCGGTGGGCGTGGCGGTGTTAAAGCGGTTTTGGGCGGTTTTGGCGGCGGCTTGCCGTGCTTGTTTTTTGGCTTGTTTTTGGGCGGATAAGCGTTCGGCTTGGGCTTTTGCCCATGCTTGTTTGTCCGCTTCGCTAATCTGCCTGCCGCCATCAATGCCCAAAATGTCAGCCATCAAAGCGTGCGTTTCGTATGCGTCTTTTTTGGTGTAATCACGCACCAGTGTGTAGCCTGTGCCAGCACCGCATTGGTTACAAATCCATGAGCCTGTGCCGTCCTTATCATCGCAGCGAAAACGGTCTGTACCACCACACAGCGGACAAGGCTGATGCTTTTTGCCATTGCCGTGTAGTTTGATGCCAACGGCAGGAAAAATACGGCTGACATAATGACCTGTGGCTTGGGTTTGGATGTAGTCAAAATTTAGGGGTGGGCGTTTATCACTCATGGCTCGCCCCCATCGCCAAGCATTCTAAGGCATAAAACGCCTTATCATCAACAAATAGTGAATAGCCGTCTGCGGTATCATCCATCACTTTGATGGCTTCCCATACAGCATTGTGGTCGCCTAGGCAAATACGTTTGATGAGTGTTTTTTCGGTGGATTTGCGAAAATCAGCATAAGGACGCAAAATACGCCCAATGCGAGACAGCTCGCCCTGCACCGTCCACATGTCGCCATAGCGAATGTTGTGAATGCTGGACACATCGCACACGGCACGCAGTCTCGCCCAAATTGCCATCTCGCTCGCCTTTGGGTGTGCCATCTGTGCTGACAAATCACGCACGACCGTCTGCAAAACGGCAAAATCCACCTTGGACAGTGTGGGCGTGGTAGGACGGACTGGCATGGGGGCAGTCATGACCTGACGAGCCACACGCTCACACTCGATAAAATAACGGCGAGCCATCTTGCCCTGCTCGTTACGCTCGACCATAGAGAGTTCTTTTGCCATGTCTAGGGTGATGGCGTATTCTAGGCGTGGACGACCTTTTTCGGAATTTTCCGAAAAAGTCACAAAATCTTGATTTTCTTGAAAATCATATTGTGCGATACGGTCTTTAATCCAAGTTGCAAAATGGTCTTTATTTTGCAAAAATGCGTGTAACTCACGAGCATTTACCGCTTGGGTAAGTGTGTCATGGGGTTGAATTTGGGGTAGGTTTGTCATATAATACTCTCGTTTATTGTGTACTTTAAACATTTTGCCCCCAAGTCTGAACCACTTGGGGGTTTTTAATTTGCCTATTGGTTATTGGTTCGTGAAAGCAAGTCATTGACCAACAGCATACCTTCACTGGCTTGGCTAAGTTTTTCTGCATAGCTGGTTTCGCCTGTATATTCGGTGCGTGGAAAACAGCCGTTTTGCTCCCACTTTTTGACCGCCATATACGAGACTCCCGTGATTTTGGCAACTTCTGTTCGTCCGCCAAAATGAGTAACGGCTTTTAGCACTGGATTATCATTCATGCTCAATCATCTCCAAAAGAAAATATTGCATATTAAACCATAGGTTTAACAAAAAGTAAAGTTAAGTTTAAACTTACAGTTTATTTTAATTTTGAATGAAATGCCTTAGAATTTATACCAAAGGTATAAACAAGGTGACGCATAATGTCAGACTTTGCAGAGAGATTACAATTTGCCATTAAGCAAGCAGGTTCAAACCCATCAAAGGTAGCGGAAGCCGTTAATGTAACCGCACAAGCCACACAAAAGTGGAAAAAGGGGCAAATTAGCGTGGACACGCTAACCAATGTCATTAAAGAAATTGGCGTTGATGCCAACTGGTTATTGTTGGGAGAGCAAGCCAACCAAAACCAAGTCAATAACCAACACGGCTACATCGGTGGTTCAGTCAATCAATCGGTGGTGAATAACTACGCCAGTCAGCTAACTGGGGGTGATGATTGGCTAACGATTATAAACAACGATATGTTTCCTGCGTTCGCCATCGGCGACTGTGTGCGAATAGATGTCAAACAAGAAGCACAGGCAGGCAATTATGTGTATGTGGACTGCGAGGGTAAAAAAATGCTCCGCAAATACCGTCCAAAAGGATATGATGAGAACGGCACGCCCTATACGCACCTTGTGGCGGAGAATGAGGACTACCCTGTTATAGACAGCCGTCATCAAGCCTTTACCGTGCTTGGAGTGGCGGTGGAACATAAGAGAAGGTTGGTGTAGGAGTGGTTAGAGGAGTTTAAAGAATGTCTATAAATAAAACATTGGTGATGCAGATACTGACCGTACTTAGCGAGCAAACACCAAAGCGAGTGTCTGTTGAGCGACTGGGGCTGTGCGATCAGCAAACGCTGGCAAAACACCTGATGTATATGGCACACGAGGACTTGATTGATAATGATGCTGATGAAGTGGTAGGGCTGGATACTTCGGGTGAAATTTCACATTTTGAAAGCTGCGGTATTACCAGTCTGGGAATCAGCTATATCGGGAGAGATGACGGCATTCATAAGGAGCTTCATGCCGTCAATATTAGCTTAGATGTGAATGAATTAAGGCAGCTGCTACTTGATAATGTCGCTGCCAACGCCGAGCCTGACCAAAAACAAAAGCTCACAAATGCCATCGCATCACTATCTAGGGAAACATTGGTAGAAGTATGCAAGGAGCTTATCGTTAAAGGTCTGACTGCTGGCACGGTACTCACTTGGTTAAGGAATTTTATTCCCTAAGAATCTGCCATAGTAACCTTCTTGGTCGAATATGGCATAGCGTTTGTCGGTCTTTTTTGGTGTTACGGTCGTAAAGCCGATAAAACGAAAGGTGCTATCTGACACCCGCTCAAACAACAAATAGCCTACACTGGTAACGATGGCGTAGCCATCTGTCGCATACTCATGTGAACCCTTGAGGGCTTTTTCGTCATCAGAGAAACGCTGACAGGTTAAAAATAATTCTACTTCGCCAAAACGGGCGTTTGGTCTGTCGCTTTGGGTTAAGGTCAAGTAGGGTTCTACTTTTTGCTTATTCATCAAAATACTCCAAAATTCATTTCACCGTCCCACTGGGGCGGTTTTTTTGCTTTGCGTTTATTATAGCACAGGTTTAATAAAAATTTAAACTTAAAGTTTAAATTTTGCTTGCACAAAATTAAACTTATGGTATAATTTTTCCCATCTTAACAATTTAGTCGAGTACAATATGAACACTCAAGTCAATAAAACTGATTTTTTCCCAAAATTTCTTATTATTGCTATGTTTGCATCACTGCCTTTTGCGTGTAGCAAAGTGCTTGATGATGCTTTTGATCGCCAAGCTGAGATAGATTATCAAGAGTGTCTGTCATGGCAAGCTGACGGCTACGCTGTACGCTGCACCAAGGGGTAGATTATGAGTGCTGACAAAAGCTGTCAGGGGCAGGTAAATGATAAAAATGGGCTTGTTAAAAATAAAAAATTAACACTCACAAAAATTCATCGTGTGCTTATGACACTAAAATTTAGCACCGCTCACGCCCTTGACGCCAAAAATAACGCCATTTGTCATCTTTTGACTTATGAGCGTAGTTTGGCGAGCGGTGGCGAGATTAATCTATCCTCCCTTTTTGCTGTCTATAACTATCTGGTGTGGCTATTGGGCCATGTGCATGAGATTGATGATAAGCAAGTACTGCCAAGCCAACGCCTGTTTTTGGCGGATGCTATGGCGTTTATTTTTAATATTTATGAAAAACAAAGGGGTGTGTGATGGATAGAAAATTATTTGACACGGAAGCTCGTCTTTTTTGCCAGCAGCAACAAGAGCTTATTTTTAATGAATTTTGTAATCAGGTAATTAAATTACTTACAAAAAATCCGCAGGGCTTAACTATTGCTAATGTACAAACCTGCATAGGCATGTCCTACAAAACCGCCATGAGAGTTTTGGCACTGGTGGCGGTGGAAAAAGACGGTAAATTTTATCCAGATGGCGGCATAAGATGAAAGGAGAGTATGAAATGATTAAACAAACAACATTTAAAGCTGGTGATAAGATTTATCACCCTCTAGTCTCACGAGACATTCGTGTCTTAACTAAACCTGCTGGTAAATCTGAGAAGCTATTAGTTGCCAAAGAAGATAAGGACAACATCTTTATCTTTGAAGAGTCTGGCTGTGAGTACCGTGAGCTTCATAGATACAGTTCTATTTTCCACGCAACCGAGGAAAACTGCGAGCTGTTGAGTAAGCTATACGGCGAGGAATTTGAAAAACCTAAGTCAAACCCAACACCTGATACAATCGTTAAAAAGATGCTTGATGACGGTTATGCTTATGTTATCTGTAGTATCTTACTGCCTAGGGGTGTAGTTAAAGATATTATCAGAGGTTATGGGGGCGGTGTGTTCCTTGGTGAATATGATAACTACTATCGTGATGAAATAATACCTTTAGATGCCTACACAGGTAAAGTCATTGTAGATTATAAAGACGGTAAACCAGTACTAGGAGATGAGTAAGTAATATGCGATTTAATATTTCAAATTTTACTAGTGCCTTACTGTATTCACTCTTGGGTGCATTAGTTATGCTGACTATATCAGCTTTATCTGTGTACCTTGTAGGTACAACTATTATCGCTACTATATCCTTTATTATTTGTTTTGGCTTTGCTATCACTGCTGGTTTTTTGGAGGATTAGATGAATATGAGCAGCTTAAAGCGATTGAGATTGCCGCAAGTCATTGAAAAGACAGGCTGGCAGCGTGCGACGATTTATAAAAAAATCAAAGAAGGTGAGTTTATCCCACCCAAAAAAGATGGTAGAATCAGTTATTGGCTTGAGCAAGATATCGATAACTGGATTTTAACAAGAGCATAAAAAAAGCCCCGATTTGGGGCTTTTTTATTTGATGCTATCTAAATAATCTGCCCATTTTTGCATCATTTCTTTTCGCTCATCTAGCCAAGTGACACGATTATAAGCCCTGCCATTACTATCACGCACTAAATGCCCTAATTGCATTTCAATCATACGATAATCATATTTGAATTTTTCTTCTAAAAGCGTTCGAGCAATTGCACGAAAACCGTGCGTTGTTTGCTCACTGCTATCAAATCCCATGCGTCGCAAAGCTTGATTGAGTGTATTTTCAGACAATGGACGAGTATTGCCTGTAACGCTTGGAAAAACAAAATCGCTACATTTAATAGCTTGCCTTGCATGAATAATTTGCAACGCCTGAGATGATAGCGGTGTTATCATCTCAACGCCTGTTTTTTTACGAGTCTTCGACGGCTGATAATGCCAAAAATCATCATGAATATCTTGCCATTTTAAATGCCTAACTTCGCCAGGCCGTGCAAATGTTAATAAAGCGTATCTGAGTGCTTGCCGTGTTACAATGCTGCCGTGATATTCATCAATAGCACGCACCAACTCCGCCAATCGCTTTTCATCTAATATGGCTGGATTATGCCTTACCTCACCAGTACCAAATGCCCCTCGTAGATTTAACGCTGGATTATGTTCAATATGTCCAGACGCTACTGCATAAGCAAAAATTTGGTTAAGCAAACTCCGCCATTTTTTGAGTTTTTCATACTGACCGATTGACTCAACAGGCTTTAGCACACGAACTAAATCAGGCACACTAATATCTGCGATTGATTTATTGCCGATAATAGCAATTGTGTCTCGCACATAATTGTTATTTTTAGCATGGTGTTTTTCTGTATAGTCTTTTGTTTTCGCCCAGCTTTGATAGACTGTTAATAAGTCATTTTGTGCGTTTTGCTGTAAATCATGTTGCTTGGGGTCAATATTTTTAGCGAGTAGGCTATGGTAAAATGCTGACTTTTCTCGTGCATCCGCCAAGCTGAGTGCTGGATAATTACCAAGCTTGTGCATTTGAGCCTTACCTGAGTTGGGGTGCTTGTACTGTAAATACCAATATTTGCCACCATTGGGTGTAATATTCATCACAAGCCCATTGCCATCATAAAGGCGATAAACTTTTTCTTTCGGTTTGGCTTTATCTATTTGCGTATTTGTGAGGGGTTTGGTTGTTCGAGCCATAACAGTATATCCGAGTCAATAACAGTACATTTGAGTTTTGTACTGTCTACTATACTGTTATTATTTATAGATTTCAATAGTCGTTAATAGTCGTTAATAGCATTTAAAAGCAAATAAAAAGCTCAAGATATTGATTTTCTTGAGCTTAATAGTCTTTAATAGACTTTAAGAGAATGTAAGATGGGGCGACTAATGGGGCTCGAACCCACGACAACCGAGATCACAACCCGGGGCTCTACCAACTGAGCTATAGCCGCCATAGTAATGCAGGCATATGGCGCGCCTGGCAGGATTCGAACCTGCGACCACCTGCTTAGAAGGCAGATGCTCTATCCAACTGAGCTACAGGCGCTCGAGTGTCTTAATGTGTTGACAATGCCAACAAAAAAGCTTATCAGGCTTTAAATGGTCGGAGTGGAGGGATTCGAACCCCCGACCCTCTGCTCCCAAAGCAGATGCGCTACCAAGCTGCGCTACACTCCGATTTTATCACTTCAAGCTTCTTTATCAGCTCGTCGTTGTGGTGCGTATAATACAACTAAGGCTCCAAGCTGTCAACCACTAATTTATAAAATAAACCATAAAATCTATAGCTTATTGATTTTAATATAAAAAATATTAATTTCTTTCTAACGGTTGCTCAGAAATAATCGCCATGCCACTGGCGATTGCCCCTCGGGTACCACCAGTTAAATGAATGATACGACGGTCATTATCCAGCTCATTGATGAGCTTTGCTGCTTTTTGTGCCTTAGTACCGCCGCCACATAAGACATAAATATCACCTTTTGTGGCATCCAAAAGCGTTTTATCAATTGTACTAAGCGGATGATTGACCGCATGTTCAATATGCCCTTCTTGGTACTGCTCGGCATCACGCACATCCCAAATGACCTTATCTTTGGTTGGTGTAAATTCAGTTATCTTAAGCTCAGTAATCATTGCTAGTACCTTTAGTTATCCAAATAATTCTTATCAATCAGTTTATCACATATACTCAGTTTATCATATATGCTATGATGATTAAAAATTATTTCATCAATACCCATGATACCATTTAAGCCCAATCAGTTACGACAAAAATTACAGCACCCAAATCCATTTGCTAAGCCCAGTTTGGCGGATTTGGCATCTTTTTTACGGCACTTGGCATTTGGGCTATGGAAAATTTGGGCAGTATTAGCGTTGGTGCATAGACCATTTGGCTCAGCAGCTTATCCTGTCATACTAGTATTACCCAATCATTTATCTATACGCTTTTCGACGCTCAGCTGCCACTTAGCCACTGTTATTAAAAGCCACGCTAAGCATAACAACCTTTTGGTTATATGCTCAAAAGCCAAGCAATGATCGACCTTGGCAAGATGAAGTTAAAGCACAGATCCAATTTCATCAAATCGGTGATCAAGTTACTGTCAAAAATGTCAGAAATTTTGAATGGATCAGCAAAACCGACTATTTGCCTAGATGGGAAGTACGCCGCTATGATTTATCCCAAATTAAATCACTGGATTTGATTGTCTCAATTTGGGATAACGACAATATCGCACATACTTTGCTTTCATTTGGCTTATTTGTATGCCGCTAAAACTCTTGCCACCCACCCTTCTTGGTATAATACTTTATTAAAAAACAGCACAACAGCAATATTTGATTTAATAAATCCAATACGCACGCGCCCAATGACTATCGCATCTTATTATCGGGTCGTTTGCCTGAATATTTATACGAAATTGGTATAATCGATACAGATTAAGTTTTAATGAGCTTAAAGCTTTGGCATTCATCAATCCAAAAGTTGAACAATACAATCATCACAATCCCATATCATCGGCAGAATTTTCCCACAAAATTCGTGAAAATACCCCTGATTCTCATATAAAATCCAACAAGCAGGCGAAATGAGTTTATAAATAACCAATAAAATCAAAAATTTATAAAATTTTTATGAAATTGTTATCATTTTATCAAAAAAAAGCTTGCCAAAATTTTAAAAATCTATATAATACCCAACATCAAGAATGCGTATATCGCTTGAAAAACAACTTGGGGACGTGGCGGAATTGGTAGACGCACTGGATTTAGGTTCCAGCGCCGAGAGGTGTGAGAGTTCGAGTCTCTCCGTCCCCACCAAATTTAAAAGAGCCAGTGACATTCATCATTGGTTTTTTTCTTATCCAAATTTGGGCCTATAGCTCAGTTGGTTAGAGCAGAGGACTCATAATCCTTTGGTCGCAGGTTCAAGTCCTGCTGGGCCTACCATTTTCAATTCATAAAAAAGGGTTTGTAAGTTTGCAAGCCCTTTTTTATACACAATACTTGATAACAATAACAACTCATATCCTAAGTCTTGATAAATCGGTCAGCTAAGACCGTTTATGATATCAATCTCGATGATATTTTAGCCAAAACAAACAAACCGCCATTAAAGTCGGTATGTCTGCTTGAAAGCCAACAAGTTTTGGAGAAATGATTAAATAATAAACGATTAAATAATTTAGTTATGCATTTAAGCAGTTAGTGCCAATGATTCACAATGACCTTTGGCAAGTTTTTTTAGGACAGCAGTGATCATCTCGGTGGTGATTGGCTTTTCGGTGCCTTTGGATAAAATATTCATTTCAATGTTTTGGCGTTTTGGCTGATTCATTGTCATATCCTATGTCTATCACCAGCAGCTGTTATAAATTTGCTTTGGTGTTTGATTGATTTGTTGAGATTAGTATAGCTTATGTTTACAGATGTACACAACCAATTATTGCCAATTTATGCCCATAAAGTGTAAACACTTGTTTCATTTTTGACATATCTTGTCACATCTTTATTAATTTTAAGGCAATCCCCTTAAATTTAATCAATCCCAATAAAAAATAACGCTCAAAAATGAGCGTTACTAGATATGACCATGATACATGCAAAGGCGTTTAGCCCACCAAAGCATTTTCCCAACGCGGTACGACCAATTGCATTAATGGTTTGAGCAATTTGACATTACAAGCAAACACAGAGCCAGTCGTCATCGCATTTGATGCACCTTTGTGATCAACCACCACACCACGCGCTTCGGTGACAATTAGCTCGCCTGCCGCCATATCCCAAGGCTTAAGCGACATCTCAAAATAACCATCATAGCGACCTGCTGCAACATAGCACAAATCTAAGGCAGCAGAACCAAAGCGGCGTACTTGACCACCATTTTCACAGATGGCTTGCAAGCTGGCAAAATGCTGACGGGCAAAGCTGACTCGCTCTTCGCCCACCATACGCTCATAGGGATGACCTGTCGTAAACAGTCCGCCTTCAATGGTCTTGCGTTCACTCACCTGCAAGCGACGCTGATTCATGACAGCACCACGACCACGACTGGCAGAAAACATTTCATCTCGAACAGGATCATAAATCACACCATGCTCAGTGACGCCATTTTTTTGGACAGCGATAGACACACAAAAATGTGGGACGCCATGGACAAAGTTTTGGGTGCCATCTAGTGGATCAATCACCCAACACCAATCAGCATCATGACCCTTACCCTCTTGTAAGCCAAATTCTTCACCCAAATACGAATGATTGGGATAGCTTTCTTTGAGTGTAGCAATCGTCAGCTCTTCAGCATAACGGTCAATTTGGGTAACCAAGCCATCAAGCCCCTTGGATTCTACCGCCAAATCAAGGCGATGGCGATTTTGATGCGCTCGCAAAATTTCATGACCCACTTTTTTGGCTGCGTTTGCCGCCATGACAACCATCGGTTCCATACCACACCTGCTTTATTGAATTAAACTGCTTAAAGAGTTAATTTGCACTCATCACGCAAAAGATTTTTATTATACGCCAAAAACTGCCAAAAAACCAATGAAAATTATGGTCATGGCAACAAATACACAAAACACAACCAACCCGACAAGGATTTAGTTTTTGATGATTAAATTACTTAAAGATTGATAAATACCATCAGTATCCAATCGGCAATACAACAGCTGTTCTTCATGGCTGGCATGATGAATGAACGCATCTTTGATACCGATATTTAACAGCTTAACCAACGCTTGTAGGCTTACGATGAATTCATTCACTGCACTGCCTGCACCGCCTGTGATTTGATGCTCTTCAACAGTAGCAATATGCGTCACACCCATCTCAAGCAGCCTTAAAATAAGTGCCTCATCCAAAGGCTTAACCCAACGCATATCCACCACGATACAAGCGATTGCTTGACTTTCTGACAGTCTTTGGGCGGCGGTCAGAGCATCTTTTAGGCGAGTGCCGAACGATAATACTGCCAGTTTTTTGGTGCTTTTTGTATCAAAGTTTGATGACTGCCAGACCACATTGGCCCGCCCAATTGGGTAATGCTCATCTGTCATATCAACCTTACGCCCCACGCCAACACCACGAGGATAGCGTACGGCTGCCACACCGTCATACTGATAACAAGTGTTCAATAACTGATGGCACTCATGTTCATCACTTGGGGCAGCGATTATGACATTAGGCACACAGCGTAAAAATGCCAAATCAAAAACCCCAGCATGAGTCGCACCATCTTCACCGACCAAACCTGCACGGTCAATAGCAAAGGTAACATCAAGATTTTGTAGGGCGACATCATGAATCAGCTGATCATAACCCCGCTGCAAAAAAGTAGAATAAATCGCAACCACAGGTTTAATTTTGCCTGAAGTTGCCATGCCTGCCGCCAAAGTTACCGCATGCTGCTCAGCAATCGCCACATCAAAAAATCGCTTGGGGTATTTGGTGGCATACTCAACCATACCTGAACCTTCCGCCATAGCTGGCGTGATGGCAACCAAGCGCTCATCAATATTTGCCCAATGCAATAACCAATCACCAAAAATCTGTGAATATTTTTTGGCGGTTGGTGCAGATGCGGGTGCTTGATTTTTGCCTGCTTTGGGTAACTTTCCGATAGCATGATAGCCTATCGGATCAGCTTCGGCAGGTAAAAAACCCTTACCTTTAATGGTGTGTACATGAATTAAGATCGCACCTTTTAACTGTTTGGCACGCTCAAGCACTTGGATGAGTTTGGGTAAATCATGCCCATCATACGGCCCAAGATAAGTAAAACCAATGGCTTTAAATAGATTATCTGCAAATAATTTATCGCCAATTTTTTCAGCAATTTTATCTGGCAAAGGTGAAGAGGTAACGCCATGAAAAAGCTCACTGATTTTTTCGCTGATTTTACTCGGTAGGCGACTTGAAACATCTTCAAAAGCACCGTTTGCCATATGCAAATAATGACGAATACGGCGGTCATCAGAGGAGATGGTGCGTTTGACCATCAAAATATTACCATGCTTATCAATATCCATGGCAAGTCCACGCTGCCATAGCTTTGCCAAATGGCGTGAAAAACCACCAATTGCCGCTGAGATTGACATGTCATTATCATTTAAGACAACCAGTAAATCGGCATTTTGTTGGACAGCATCATTCATCGCCTCAAATGCCATACCGCCTGTCATCGCACCATCGCCAATCACAGCTGCCACGGTACGATTTTCGCCAAGTAATCGTGCCGCCAAACTCATCCCTAACGCTGCTGATATTGAGGTTGATGAATGACCCACGCCAAAAGTATCATACTGGCTTTCTTCACGCTCAGGAAAAGCGGTCAGACCATCTTTTGAACGGATACTTGGAAGGCGTTCACGGCGACCTGTCAAAACTTTGTGCGCATAAGCTTGATGCCCAACATCCCAAACAAGCTTATCATAAGGGGTATTTAGCACAGCATGTAGTGCAATCGTCAGCTCAACTACGCCAAGATTAGCACCAAAATGCCCTCCGCTTACGCCTGTTGAGTAAAGTAAATACGCACGCAGCTCATCAGCCAACTGAATCAATTGATCGTTTGTCAGTGCCTTTAGGTCATCAGGGCTGGCGATACAATCCAAAATCGGCGTGTCAGGACGCATCGTCAAAATCTCATCAAAGACTTTGGCGGTATATGGTTGGCGGTAGGTGGCTGAATCCGTCATGACTGTTTCGCTTCCAATTATCAAGAAATTCATATTTCATCATCAAAAAGAGTATGGCATAATAGCATTTTTGATGATATACCGCCAATCTTTTAACAAAATCACGGCTTTATTATTATCAGTTTACACAATGGTACTGATGCGTTATTTTACAAGACAAGCTTTATTTTTGCTAGAAAAACCCCATTGATTGCTTCATTTTTATTGAAATTGAGATGTTAGTAACACTCAAATCGTAAAAACACTCGTTACCCATCGCTTAAGTGGTTAGACCGACCCAAAGATTTGGGCAATTATTTATGATAAAAAACCGATTTTAAAAATGTTTAAGGTATTTTCCCTTGTATAAGTTTATTACCAAAGCCAAACTGCCGACCATTCATGGTGAATTTGACATTCATATTTTTGAAAATGAAGATAGTCAAGAGCATATTTTATTAAGTACAGGGTTACCCAATCATACAGATAAATTACCTCTTATCCGTATCCATTCAGAATGCCTAACGGGCGATGCGTTTGGGTCACTAAAATGCGACTGCGGCCCACAGCTAAATGCTGCCATGAGTGCCATTCAATCACATGGCGTGGGTGCAATTTTGTATTTGCGACAAGAGGGGCGTGGGATTGGATTAACCAACAAAATACGCGCCTATGCTCTACAGGATCAAGGGCATGATACACTAGAGGCAAATTTATTATTAGGTCTGCCAGCTGATGCACGCACTTATGAGATGTGCCAAGCAATGCTTGCACATGTAGGCATTAATCAAGTGGCTTTAATGACAAATAATCCCAATAAAGTCAATGAGTTAAATGAATTGGGCATCACAGTGGTTGAGCGAATTCCTCTGATTGTTGGCATCAATCAACACAACACTTCTTATTTAACCGTTAAAGGTGAACGCATGAATCACTATATCAATACAGATGATTTGAGCCAAAAACCCTAATCCATCAGGAGCCTCTTATGCAAGCACAAATCCAGGCGGTCAGAGAGTTTTTGTTAAACTTACAACAAGCCATCGTTCACGCCCTTGAAAACCAAGAAAATTCAGGTGGTTTTGATGGTCGTACCGATACCAAATTCATCGCAGATACTTGGGAGCGTCCCGAAGGTGGCGGAGGTCGCTCTTGTGTCTTATCAGGCGGGCAAGTCATCGAAAAAGCAGGCGTCATGTTTAGCCATATTCATATCAAGCAGATGCCTGCTTCTGCGACAGTACGCCACCCTGAGCTGGTTGGTGCTCAAGCACAAGCACTGGGGGTCTCTTTGGTTGTTCACCCCAAAAACCCCTATGTACCGACAAGTCATGCCAATGTACGGTTATTTGTTGCCACGCCCACCGATGGTAGTGCACCAATTTGGTGGTTTGGTGGCGGATTTGATTTGACACCCTTTTATCCAAATCTCAATGATGTCAAGCATTGGCATCAGGTGGCTTATGAGTTATGTCAGCCTTTTGGCGATGAAGTTTATCCCAAGTATAAAACTTGGTGCGATGAATATTTTTATCTTAAACATCGTCATGAGCGTCGTGGCGTGGGTGGGTTGTTTTATGATGACATGAATACAGCATCCACAAACTGGGACTTTATGACATGTTTTCAGTTCATGCAGGCCGTCGGTCAAGGATATCTCGATGGCATCATACCAATCTTTGAGCATAATAAACACCAAAGCTATACCGAGCATGAACGCCAATTCCAACTATATCGCCGTGGTCGTTATGTGGAGTATAATTTGGTATTTGACCGTGGTACACTCTTTGGTTTACAATCTAATGGGCGTACCGAATCAATTTTGGTTTCTATGCCACCGCTGGCAGCTTGGGAATACAGATATGAACCCAAGCAAGGGACACCCGAATTTGAGTTGACCGATTTTTATCTAAAACCCCAAGATTGGCTAAACTTATCAAATAAGCCATAGCATAAATCGTGATTGTCTTGGTTTATTAATCAAATTTGGGTCAATTTTTGGGTATTGCTTCATCAAAAAACACTGTTATCTTGATTGTATGTTATCATTATCTACAATCAGAATAGCCATTTTATCAATCATTTTGGTCAATCATATTAGGTTACCAAATAACCTATTTTACCAAAATAAGGTATTTTAACAAAACGGAGCCGCCGCCATGTTTCATAAAATTACCTTAGCTGCTGCATGTTTTATGACTGTTATTTTAGCAGGTTGCAACAGCTCAGGGACTGCCACCGCCAATAATCCACAGGTTGAAGACCGTGCCAAACTCATGAAAGATTGGCGTCATGCCAATGAGGGCATGAAGGCAATGATTGAAGACCCAAGTCGCTTTGATGCCATCACCTTTAAAGAGCGAGCTGATTTTATTGCTGATACCAATGCCACCATGTGGGTACACTTTGAAGGAGAAATGGCTCAAGGTGGTCATGCTAAAGATGAGATATGGACAGACCCTGAAGGCTTTAAAACCAAAATCGAAGCGTTTACCAGCTCAATTAATGCACTTGCCTTAGCAGCATCAGAAGCTGCCTCGGCGGCTGATGTTGAAGCAAGCTATGGTGAAATGGCCAGCCAGTGTGGTTCTTGCCATAAGGCTTATAAGAAAAAATAGCACGCCCAGCAGTCGTTTAATCTCCCTATCAATGCCCCTAATATATGGGGGTATTTTTAGTACAATCATGGATAGGGTTTTAAGTTTTGATCATATGTTATAAAAATATCATCAATACTAAGCATGCTTGATGCCAAAGCCTTAATACCCTAAATTAATCACTCAAATTGACGCTGAATAAATTGTACCGTGCTATCTTTTGCTTTTTTGATGGCAAGCTTGCGGTTGGCACCGAGCATCAGTTTGATCTGCCAAAGCTTTTCTTGATACAGTGCCAAATAATCTTGTCGCTGTGTGGTATTCATCATACGCTTGCTTGCAAGTACTACATCAGGTGAACGCATCTTGATGGCATCTATCAAAGATATCGCCATACAAACAGGGTCATCGCTGATATGCGTTAATAGTCCATAATCCTTGGCAATCGGTGCACCCATCATCTCAGCGGTCATGGCAATCTGCTTCATCACATCTCAGCGAATATCACAAGCGGTATGCGTAATGCCCATATCAGCGACCAAACCCCACTTAGTCTCAAGCACTGATAAGCAAGCATCCATCGCTGCGATACGAATATCCGCCCCAAGTGCCAGCTGAAGACCGCCGCCAACGCACACACCCTGTACAACAGCAATGACTGGCACAGGCAAACTCTGCCAAATCAAGCAAACCTTTTGAAACTTACTGGGTGTCGGTTTGGCAAGTTCATACAAAGCAAAACCTAAATTTTTAGGATCATTTAAAACCGCCAAATCCAGCCCTGAGCTAAAATTCCCATCTGCACCCATCAAAATCACCGCTCGAACTTCACGATTACGCTTGAGTTTATAAGCAACCTTAATCAGCTCATCCATCACCTGAAAGCTGATGGCATTTTTTTATTGGGGCGGTTGAGTGTGATGGTGGCGATTTGGTGTTCGATTTGTACAGTCAGTGTCTTTAACTGTTCCATCATTGCCCTTTTTTGGTTTGGTAATGGCGTCATACTTAATACATATTGAAATAAAAATCAATAACCAATCAGTCCATAAATAAGATGATTATCCAATATTTTATCTTTTTTTGTATCAAAGCAATATAAAAAAGTACGGCGTTTATCCACATTTTGCCACTTGACAGGACAATTTACCCAGCGTATCTTATGATTATTGGGCTTTATGCACAAAAGCACCCGATGAAGGGACACGAGAATCTGCGGCAATCTTAGTACGCAGCGCTTTTGCTTCTTCTTCTGTTTTTTCGTTACCAACCAAGATACGCAACCCACGACTTGTATTGCTGGTTGTGACTTTATAGCCAGCATCACGATACTTTTTAACCACCTCATCAACCCGATCTTTATCTGGAGAGATTGCCACTTGAACCATGTACCGCTCAGATGTTTGGGAACTTTGAGATTTTGATTCAGTTTTTTTATCTGTCTTAGATTGAGGCTGATTGTCAGATTTTTTATTACCGTCTTTAGATGCGGATTCTCTGGCTTTATTATCACGCTCCAAACGAGCTATTTGAGATGCAGATGGTATCTTGATACGACGCTCTGCTCTTAAAATATCATTGCGTGTCACGCCATTAGCTTCAACCAAGGCGGCAACCGAAATGCCGTAACGATTCGCAATACCCTGCCAAGTTTCACCACGCTGAACATCGTGAGTACCCGCCTTCACAGGTGCTTTGGTTTGGGTGTTTTTATTCTCTTTTTTATTTTCAGCTTTATTTTCGGTGGGTTTATCAGCGGTTTTGGCTTTTTCATCCTTTGTTTCTTGTTCAGAGTTCTTAAGCATCTCAGCAGCCTTTTTGGCTTCTTCGGCCTTACGGGCAGCTTCGATTGCTTCGGGGCGTGTCTGAACTGTTGGTGCTGCGATCAACTCACTTTTGGCAGCACTGTCCGCTGAAACTGTTTGGGTATCGTTCGTCATGCGTCCATTAGCTTCGGCACTGGCTTTTTCAAGTGCTTGTTTGCGTGCATTATTTTGTTCTTCAAGCAAGGCAGCTGCTTGCTTTTGCATTTGAAGCGTATGTGCTTCACGCACACGCTGCTTTTCGGCAAGTAGCTTTTCTTCGGTAGCCACATCTGCCGTCAAAGGCTGAACCACAGGTTTTGCCACCTTGGTATCACTTGGTATCTGCTGGGGCGTTTGTACTGATTTGGTTGTTTGAGTGTCATTTTTTGCCAAGGCAAAAAAAGCCACGCCGCTACCAATGACCAGCGTAATGCCCAATACAATTTGTTTAGAAATCATAACCAAACCACCGACCTGTTATTGACTTTATGGATAGAATTTGCATGTGTAATCATAAGGCTAATTTTATCCCAAACCATTAAAAATATAGTTTTTTTATCAAATTGTCAAGATTATCATGGATAAAATTTGTGTGATATGACCAATCTGCCACCAAAATATTTTATTTTATCATCAATCTTATCAAAATACCTTTGATTCTATCAAACCTCTTAGATGAATGTCATATGATAATTAATTTTAAAATCATGTGTTATTTTGAAATGAATTGACTATAATATACTTATGATTTAAATCATATATATGATGAATTTAAATCAAAAATTTGGCGAGTAAGGATTTTTTGATGAATAAAATGCTTCCGAATCTGGCAGATCGAGCAATTTTTAATTTGGGTTTCCGAATATTTTTTGCAAGTGCGGCGGTATATGCTGTGATTAGTATGGTGCTTTGGCTATTTGTATATCGTGGCGGCGTGTTTAGTGCCCATATGAGCATTGCACCGCAATATTGGCATGGTCATGAAATGGTTTTTGGCTACTCAATGGCAGTTGTGGCAGGATTTTTATTGACCGCTGTTGGTAACTGGACAGGAAAAACCATGCCGAGCGGACAACAACTTTATCTTATTTGGTTGCCGTGGTTATTTGCACGCATTATTTTCATTGTTTTACCACAGTTTTTATGGCTAGGTGTATTGGCAGATATTGTATTTACGATTTTATTTTTAATAAGTATTACAAAGCCTGTGATAAAAACCAAACAATGGCGACAAATGGGCATTTTATCAAAAATTATCCTAATGCTGATTGCAAATTTATTCTGTCTTGCAGCAACATTAGGCTGGCACATTGGTTGGTATTATGCACTTTATTTAGGGGCTTTTGTGATTATCGGTCTTGTCCTTACCATAGGAAGGCGGGTAACGCCTTTTTTTATCTCACGGGGTGTGGGCTATGCGTTTGAACCACGCAATAATCACTACATCGATCGCATCAGCTTGATTAGTTTCGTGATTTTCTTCTTGCTTGAGGTTTTTGCCTCACAGCAGCTGCTTGCCAGTTTATGTGCGTTGGTTTGTGCATTAGTACAAGCTTGGCGGCTTCAAGGGTGGTATACGCAAGGGATTTGGAAAAAACCTTTGCTCTGGAGTATGTTTATTTCGATGGCCTGCATTGTATTTGGGCAGCTCATGTATTTTTTGCGAATTTTCCAATTTGGCATCACCAATTCATTAGCAATGCATATGATGGCAGTTGGCGGCATTGGCATACTCAGTCTTTCTATGATGGCACGCGTCAGCCTTGGACACTCAGGGCGTAGCATCCATCAACCACCAAAAACAGTGCCTTGGGCTATCAGTTTATTAAGCGTGGCAACAGTTTTTCGTGTGATTTTACCGTGGCTTATGCCACAACATCTGGTAATATGGATCATTCACGCACAAATATTATGGTTGATAGCCTTTTTCTTGCTTAGCGTCAGCTACATGAATATATGGCGAACACCTCGTATTGATGGCAGAGCAGGATAGCATCACTATCCACCAAAATAATAGCGTAAATCTTGCATACGCTATTATTTTTGGCATTATGATTACTGCCCAAAGCGATAACAATCACACTTGTCTAAATGACCAGTACATAAAAGCTGATTGATGTCCTAATACGGTCTGCCCAATAACGCCACCAAAGTTTCGCTGATGGTGTGAAAAGAGCCAAAAACCACAATCAAATCTTGGGTGCTGGCATCGGTTGAGACACTTTGGGCAGCTTGTGCTAAATCTTGGTATATTTTAAGGTTTGATGGCTGGATATGCGTATGAACATGGTCCAAAAGCGTCTGTAAATCCATCGCACGAGGATGATTGATTGCGGCAACAGACCAATCATGGATGCTTATTTTTTTATCATCAAGGGCAGCTTTAATCACCTCAAGAACCGCATCAACATCTTTATCGCCCAACATTGAAAATATGACCTTAAGCTTAGCATCCGGATATATTTTTTTGTGTTTATGCCATTCATCAGCCCATTGTGCCAAAAAAAAGCTTATTCCATGTGAATTATGCGCCACATCAAATATCCAATGCCGATCATTAATGATACGCTGATCAAATCGCCCTGCCAGTTGTACCTGATGAAGTCCGTCGATCACGCTATCTAAATGAATTTTTATCCCACTTTCTAGCACCGCTGCAACAGCATTAACAGCATTTTGTAACGATAATTTTGGTTTGGGTAATTGTATGGTTAACGCTGCATTTGAAAAAATCCATGTCTCATCTTGCTCCATATAATCATAGTTGACACCCAACTGATGCACATGCTTTGTCAAACGATTTGCAAGTTCATGCACACTATTTGGTAACTGCCTTGCACCCAAGATGACAGGAATATTTTCTCGAATAATACCCGCTTTTTCTTGACCGATACGCTCAATGTCATCACCCAACCAATCCACATGGTCAATACCAATATTGGTAATCACTGCCACATCAGGATTGATGATATTAACCACATCCAATCGCCCGCCAAGCCCAATTTCCAGCACCCAAACATCACATTTTTTTTGATTAAAATGCCAAAATGCCGCCAAAGTCGTCATCTCAAAAAATGACAGCGTGACATTTTTGGCCACTCGTGCATTTTCTACCGCCTCAAACGCTGCCACCAAATCACTTTCACTAATTTCATTGCCATTAATACAAATGCGTTCTGTAAAAGATACCAAATGTGGCGACTGATACAGTGCTGTTTTTAGACCACAAGCTTCACAAATGGCAGCGATGGTTTTGGTGGTTGAGCCTTTGCCGTTGGTGCCTGCGACAGTAAAAATGATTGGTTTTTTGTCCGTCTGATCTTGTTGGGTCTTTATCGGGATAATGCCCAAATAACTTGCCACAGGCAGCACCCGCTCAAGCCCCATATCAATGGCAGACACATGAATGCCGCCAATATATTCTAGCCACTGGCTTAAAGTTCTTGTCATAATTATGATTCCCAAATACTTTAGGCTATTGTACTTGGTTTGGTGGGCTTTTAAAACAAAAATCACTCAGGGTTGGAGGATTTTATTCAAGGCAGTAGCGTGACTTTATTTTTCAAAAATTTGATGTAATTGCGGGAACAATTTATCATATATCGCTTCAAGCTCTTCTTTGGGCGTACCCAATTCATCCATCTCCATGACGATATTTGATAAGCTATTTATGAGATCTCGATTAAACGCCATTTGTTTTTTGTGTATACTTTTACCTATTGGTGAACTATAAAACTCAATCAAAGCATCCATCTGTTGTTGCGTGAAATGCTGTTTTACCGTCTTATTAAATACTTGTTGCACTTTCTGATAAAAGTGTGGGTTTTCAGAAACTCGTTCGGCGGGTTGCTTAAGCATATCTTCAATTAGCTGATCGGCAGCGGCAATTTGTTCAGCCGTGGCATCAGGATAAGCTTTTTTAATGGATAATAAGATTCTTGTTTTAGCAGAGTTGATATAGCCAATTACCACGCCTTGCTCAAAATCATTTTTAAAATCAGTAATCCGCGCCCACTGAGCGATCGATTCATCGCTGGGCGTTTGTGCGTATGTATTTTGACTTAATAAACCCAAACTTAATAAGCTTACCATCATAGCCATTTTTATATGCATAAGATTCTCCATAACCAGTTTTCATTTACAAATAAGAAGTAATTCTATCAAGATACAATTCATTATTCAAGATGATCTTTTGATAATAAAAAAGACGCCCACAAAGCGTCTTTAATGCATCAAATTTAAGTGAAGGCTAAACGGCAGATTTTGTTAGTTTTGCTAAAATACGATGCGTGGTATTGATAAGCTCATGGCGATGCACCACCATATCCACCGTACCTTTTTCAAGCAAAAACTCAGCACGCTGAAAAGGCTCACCCAGCACTTCTCGCACAGTCTGCTCAATCACTCGCTTACCTGCAAAGCCAATCATTGCTTTAGGTTCGGCGATATGTACATCGCCAAGCATTGCCAAAGATGCTGTCACACCACCATAGACAGGGTTGGTCAAAATAACCACATAAGGTACGCCTGCCAGCCTCAATCTTTCAATAGCTGCTGAAGTGCGGGCCATTTGCATCAGTGATAATAAGCCTTCTTGCATACGAGCCCCACCTGAGGCAGCAAAGCATACCAAAGGCTTGTTCTCTGTCAAGGCTTTTTCGGCGGCTTGTACAAAGCGGTCGCCCACGACAGAACCCATCGAACCGCCCATAAACCGAAAATCAAACGCACAAGCAATGATATCCAAATGTTTAAGCTTGCCTGCCATGACCACCAAGCCTTCAGACTCACCCGTCTTATTTTGAGCTTCTTTCATGCGTTCAGGATATGGCTTAGAATCAATAAAATTTAATGGGTTGCCTGTTATAAATTCTTGACCAAGCTCTGTTTCTACACTACTTAAAAACCACTCCAAACGCTGGCGAGCCGTCATGGTCAAATGATGATCACATTCAGGGCATACATACTGATTTAAGATTAATGCGGTATTGGTAATCAGTGCATGACAGTTTGGGCATTCGGTTGATGGCTCAGTTTCAACAGCCGTTAGTGTCGGAACGGTTGTGCGTTTAACGCCCGGTACTTCACGCTTTAGCCAAATAACTGGCTCTGTCGGTTGGGTTTGACTCATAATTCATCCTTTAAACATACTTGGGTATCCACCCAATACGGCATATAGTTTACACTTGTAAATTAATTTTGGCAAACACTATTTACCCAATCATTCTTTGGTCTTATGATGCATTTATTATAAACCAAACTCATCAACCAAACTTTGTAAATTTTTGGCACCACTTAATCATGATAAAACTAAATAACTTGTTAAAGTTAATTTAATATTAATTGGTACTTGATGTAAGCTCGTCAAGTGATTTTCTAAGCTCATCCATTTTGTTTAATAACCCAGCCTTGGCTTGCTGAATTTTTTGTTCATCATGACCACAATCAGCAAAATGCTTGACCAATTCAGACCCAACAATGATGCCATCAGCAACCGCACCCAATGCCTTGGCTGAATCACCATCACGAATCCCAAAGCCCACACACACAGGTATTGTGGTTTGTTGCTTAATTTTTGCTACCTGCTCACGCACGGCTGCGACATCAAGCGCGCCTGAACCTGTGACACCTTTGAGTGACACATAATAAATAAACCCACTACAGTTTTCGATAACCTTGGTACGGCGATCTGATTTTGTGGTTGGTGCCAGCAAAAAAATTTGATTCATGGGATGATCGGTACGCTCGGTCAGTGATTTTGCATAGCCATCTGCTTCGTTGGGCGGTAAATCCACCATCAAAATTGCATCAACGCCAGCATCAGCACACAAATTAGCAAAATTATCATAACCAATGATTTCAACAGGGTTTAAATAACCCATGACTAAAACAGGCGTTGTTTGGTTGGTTTGACGAAATTTAGCAATCATATTTAGTGCATCACGAGTGCTAACGCCTGCCGCCAATGCCCTTTCGGCAGCATGGGCAATGATGGGACCATCTGCCATCGGGTCGCTAAAAGGCAACCCCACCTCAATAATATCCGCACCATGCTCAACAAGCTTATGCATTAAATCAACCGTCACATCAGGACATGGGTCGCCTGCCATGATATAAGGAATCAGGGCTTTTTTGCCCGCTTGACGCAATGTCTCAAAAGTCATTTCAATTCTTGTTTTCATCATATTCTCATCAAATCATTCGCTATCGGTCGCTTGGGTGGCTTAATCAATTTGCATGCCATCTTTTGCCATAACCGTATGTAAATCTTTATCACCACGACCTGACATATTAATAATCATTGATTGCTCAGGCTTCATGGTCGCCGCCAATTTTAGCCCATAAGCTACCGCATGTGAGCTTTCAAGTGCTGGAATGATACCCTCCTTTGAAGTCACTTCTTTAAAGGCGTGTAATGCCTCGTCATCCGTTACACCGACATAATGAACACGCTCAATATCTTTTAAAAAGCTGTGTTCAGGGCCAACACCTGGATAATCTAAACCTGCCGAAATCGAATGCGTACCTAGAATTTGACCATCATCATCTGCCATTAGATAAGTTCGGTTGCCGTGCAATACACCGACACGCCCAGCCTGCAAAGGAGCGGCGTGATTGGGTGTATCAATGCCTAACCCATTGGCTTCCACACCATACATCACCACCTCATGATCATTTAAAAAATCATAAAATAGCCCAATGGCATTGGAACCGCCACCAACACATGCAACCAATGCATCAGGCAAGCGGCCTGTTTTTTGTAAATGTTGTATGCGTGCCTCACGACCAATAATCGCCTGAAAATCACGCACAAGCATCGGATATGGGTGCGGGCCTGCGACTGTACCAATGATATAATAAGTGGTGTCAACATTTGCCACCCAATCACGCATCGCCTCATTCATGGCATCTTTTAAGGTGCGAGAACCTGAAGTAACAGGCACAACAGTTGCCCCCAAAAGGCGCATGCGATATACATTCATCTTTTGACGCTCAACATCATCTGCACCCATATAAACCACGCATTCCAAGCCAAGGCGTGCGGCAATGGTAGCGGTTGCAACGCCATGTTGTCCTGCACCTGTTTCAGCGATAATGCGTTTTTTGCCCACCATTTTGGCGAGCAATGCTTGACCGATGGTATTATTGACTTTATGGGCACCTGTATGGTTTAAATCCTCACGCTTAAAAAAAATCTGAGCGCCACCAACTTGTTGGGTCAAGCGTTCAGCAAAATATAGCGGTGTCGGACGACCAACATAGTCCGTTAAATCCGCCATAAATTCATCCCAAAACTTAGGGTCAGCTTTGGCAGTTTGATAAATTTCGTCAAGCTCTTCAAGTGCCGCCATCAAAGTTTCGGACACAAAACGACCACCGTGTCTACCAAAATATCCATTGATATCAGGATATTGTCCAAACTTAAATTGTGTTGTCATATATTGCCCTTTTTAATCGTTTAAATTAGGTGTTATTCAATTTAAATATCTCATGCAATCGCAAGTTTTGCATAGGTTTGAGCAGATTGATACCACCAATCCAGCCACCATCTATTTTCAAGCAAAATCTATCTAACCGCTTCAATAAAAGCTTTCATTTTATCAAAATCTTTAATGCCCTTGGCTAATTCGATGCCACCGCTAACATCCACTGCATAAATTGGCAATTGCCGAGTTAGTGCAACATTGTTAGGCGTCAAGCCACCCGCTAAAATAATCGGTAATGATGACTGTTTTGGAATAATTGACCAGTCAAAACGCTCGCCTGTACCACCAAATTTATCAGCGTGATAAGCATCCAGTAAAATCGATGCAGCACCTTTGGCATGATAATCATCGATAATCTTTTGAATGCCCTTGGTGTCATAGCGTAATGCATCAACACGCACGGCTTTAATCCAACGCTTATTTACAAGTGCCGCCTGCCGTTGGCATTCATCCGCCGTTTCATCGCCATGAAACTGAATGATATCAAAGCTGACTGCTTGGGCAATTTTAATCAGCATATCATCATCGATATTTACCACAAGGGCAACAACACTGACAAACGCAGGAATATTTGCCACAAGCTGTTTGGCTTGTAAGACATCAACCGCTCTGGGGCTGGGTGGATAAAATACCAGTCCAATCGCATCAGCCCCTGCACAAACAGCAGCACTGACATCTTGAGGGCGTGTTAAACCACAAAATTTGACTTGTTTCATATCACCTTAATCACGCAATCAGCCAAACACATTTGACAGCTGAAAATAATAAGTGCTTAAAATACCACAAAAGCTTACAAATGTATGCAAAATCAACAAAAATTTGTTGCATATTATCTAAGATTTACCGTAATATAAGTCATTGAATGCTGATTTTTGAAGTGCCATGCGTTGATTGTATGATCTTTTCATCAAATTGGCTGAATCAGGTAAACTTTTATTGTCATTTTTATCACACTTTATTGGATAAAATCCAGTAAATACACCTTAATTTTAAATCAAATTATCAATTATCTTGTTTAAATATTTCATCTTATAAGAGTTATTTTATGAAAGCTAGCCAATTTATATTTGCCACTTTAAAAGAAACACCCAATGATGCCGATATTGCCTCAAGCCAGCTGATGCTTCGTGCAGGTCTGATTCGTAAGCTTGCCTCAGGGTTGTATGTTTGGATGCCGATGGGGTTGCGTGTACTAAAACGCGTTGAGCGTATTGTCCGAGAGGAAATGGAGAAAATCGATAGTCAAGAGCTTTTGATGCCAGTTACCCAGCCAGGAGAGCTGTGGCATGAATCTGGACGCTGGGAGGATTACGGTGCTGAGCTTTTAAGATTCAAAGACCGTCACAGCCGTGATTTTGTGCTAGGGCCGACACACGAAGAGGTCATCACTGATATTGCACGCAATGAGCTTAAAAGCTACAAGCAGCTGCCGATTACCTTTTATCAGATTCAAACCAAATTCCGTGATGAAATCCGTCCTCGTTTTGGTGTGATGCGTGCGCGTGAATTTACCATGAAAGATGCGTATTCTTTTCATATTGATAAAGAATCGCTCGCCAACACTTATCAAGACATGTACGATGCCTACAACCGCATTTTTACACGCTTAGGATTAAATTTTCGAGCCGTACAAGCAGATACAGGCTCGATTGGTGGCTTTGCGTCACATGAGTTTCATGTGTTGGCAGACAGCGGTGAAGATGATATTGCGTTCTCAAGCGATTCTGATTTTGCTGCCAATATAGAGCTTGCCGAGGCGGTTTGTTATGATAAGCGAGCAGCACCAACACAAGCACGCACCGATGTGGATACACCAAATATGACCACATGTGAAGCGGTTGCCGAGCACCTAAATATTCCTCTCAGCCAAACCGTCAAAACACTGATTGTCAAAGGTCGTCATAGCCAAGATAATCCAGAAGCACCCAAATTTATTGCTTTGGTTTTACGAGGTGACCACACGCTCAATGAAATCAAGGCTGAAAAAATTGCCGATGCTCATACGCCTTTGACGATGGCAACCGAAGATGAACTCAAAGAAATTGGACTTATCAAAGGCTATATCAGTACCGATTTGCAGCTGCCTGTTTATGTCGATCGTGCGGCGGCGGCATTATCTGACTTTGTGTCAGGTGCAAATATTGAACACAAACATACCACAGGCATGAACTGGGATCGTGATGCCACCATCACGCAAATTGTTGATATTCGTAATGTCGTTGATGGTGATCCTTCTCCTGATGGTAAAGGTGTCATTAGCATCAAGCGAGGGATTGAGGTGGGTCATATTTTCCAGCTTGGGGATAAATATTCAAAAGCCCTAAACTGCTCTGTCCTTGGAAAAGAAGGCAAACCTGTCACTTTGATGATGGGTTGCTACGGTATTGGTGTCAGCCGTATCATCGCCGCTGCCATTGAACAAAATCATGATGATAATGGCATCATTTGGGCAGAACCAGAAGACAAGGCTGATAGCATCGCTCCTTTTTATGTTGCCATCGTACCGATGAAATCCAAAGATGGCGATGCGGAAGCTAAGGCCCAATCGCTATACCAAACCCTAAAAGCTCGTGGTATTAATGTATTACTTGATGACCGTGATGAGCGAGCAGGGGTCAAATTTGCTGACCTTGAATTGATTGGTATTCCGCATCGTATTGTAGTTTCACAAAGAAATCTTGCCGAAAATAAATACGAATACACCAACCGAGCCACAGGTGATCAGCAAATGCTAAGCCTAGATGAACTATTGGCATTATTTTAATTTAAATCATAAAATCAGTGCTATAAAAAACCTTGTCATAAAGACAAGGTTTTTGAATAATTTAGCAAATTTATCCATCATTCATTGACGCACCTGTCTAGTTACAGCTGGCAAAGCATGGTTTAGCACACGGACAGGATTGATATCAATACCCCCACGGCGAGTGTAGTTGGCTTGCACCATCAAGGCCGATGGCTCAAAATTCACTAAAAAATCTGCAAAAATACGCTCAACGCATTGTTCATGAAAACCATTATGCTGACGGAAGGTAAGTACATATCTTAGGATTTTTTGGTAATCTAAGGCTTTGTTGGTTGTGATTGAAACTGACAGCGTCCCCCAATCTGGCTGGCTGGTCACAGGGCAATTTGAGCGCAATAAATTGGTATGAAATTGATAAGTCATCATCTGATGCACAGGTGGCTGACTTAATATCGCTGAATTAATATCATCACAAGCAATAACCTCACCTTCTGTATCAAGCACCTCATCAATACAGACACCCAGTGGCTCTTGTACCTCAAAGCCGCTGCCGCCAAGTGGTACAATCTCAACACTCACCTTGATCCCCACACAAGCCGACAAGTCTTTTTGGATGAGTGCTTGAACCTCTGCCATGTCACCAAATTTGGTAAAATTCAAGCTATTTAGATAAAGTTTTAATGATTTGGATTCCACAATATTGGGTGAGTTGGCAGGAATGCGAATGCGAGCAATCGCAACTTTACAAATACCTTGTAAGTTTAGCCATGACAACTCAAACGCTTGCCATACATCCACGCCATCTGTCAGCTGATCAGCTTGAATGCCAGTTTGTTTTAAAACTTCATCACGACCCAAACTACGAGAAATGGCAAATAATATACTGGCATCATAATTTTTTGGATAACTTGTTGTCTCACCTAAAACACCATGAATACTCATTGTTTAGCTCCTTTATCACTCAAGCTAAGTTTATACTTTAAATTGTTGATTTTATTCATTATTTTTTAATAATTTTGGTTAATAGATTATAATCTTAGTCTCGACCCATTGACCAACAAGCGATACGCCCAACCATAAAGCAGAATACAAAATACCAAAATTGCAATTAGCGACCACCAAACATTGACATCACTATGCCCCAAAATACCAAAGCGAAACGCATTCACCATATAAACGATGGGGTTAAGTAAAGATAAATTTTGCCAAAATGATGATAAATTATCTAACGAATAAAAGACACCGCCAAGATAAGTCAATGGCGTCAGCACAAAACTTGGAATAATGGAAATATCCTCAAATGAGCGAGCAAATATCGCATTAATCAACCCACCAATTGAAAATAGTACTGAAGTACCTAAGATAGTCATCAGCATCACACCCAAATTCACCACCGTCAACTGAGTAAAAAACTGTGCAACTATCGTTACAAGCAATGCAATGACAATGCCACGAAATACACCGCCACCCACATAGCCTAATAAAATCGTATGTTTTGAAAGTGGAGAAACCAAAAGCTCTTCAATACTACCTTGAAATTTCATACTAAAAAAACTTGATAAAACATTAGAGTAGCTATTGGTAATCACCGCCATCATAATCAAGCCTGGGACGATAAATTGCATATAAGACACGCCGCCCATCTCACCGATGCGACTACCGATCATCTGCCCAAAAACCACAAAATACAAAGTCATCGTAATGACAGGTGGCAATAAAGTTTGTAGCCAAATCCGTAATATTCTTTTAATCTCTTTTTTTAAAATGGTGAAAAATGCTACCGATTGCTTACTAAAATCCATGGCGTACTCTTAAATTGGCTGGTTATCTGATGAGTGGTTATTAATGATTTGGTCAAAATTAAGTAGGTATGATTAACCAAGCTGATTGGTGATACCTTCTTCAACCAAATTCATAAACAACTCCTCTAAACGATTTGATTTATTACGCATGCTGGCAATTTGAACGCCCTGATTGGATAATTGTGCAAAGACATCATTTAAACTTTCACCTTTTTTGAGCGTGACCTCAAGGCTTTGTGTGTCAATTTTTTGATAATGTAAGACCTGCTCAAGCACAATGGGCGGCTCAAATGGTCTTGAAAAATCCAAAATAAAGCTTTCAACATCCAAGCTGGCAAGCAGGCTTTTCATGTCGGTATTAATACGAATTTCACCCTTATCCAAAATAGCGATATATTTACACAGCTGCTCAGCTTCCTCAAGATAATGCGTCGTTAAAATAATCGTGGTTTTTTCTTCTTGGTTAATGCATTCTATAAATTCCCACATCGAGCGACGCAGCTCAATGTCCACGCCTGCGGTTGGCTCATCTAAAATTAATAATTTGGGGCGATGCATCAATGCACGAGCTATCATCAAGCGGCGTTTCATGCCCCCAGAAAGCATTCTTGCGGTCGTATCTTTTTTATCCCATAAACCCAATGCTTTGAGCAACTCTTCTGCTCTTAGCTTGGCATCTTTAGCGGTAATGCCAAAATATCCTGCTTGATTGATTAAAATATCTTGTGCTGTTTCAAATTGCATAAAATTAAATTCTTGGGGAACAATACCCAAAAATTGCTTCGCCTTTGCAGGGTTTTTGACCAAATCAATACCAAAAATTTCTACAGTCCCAGCAGAAGCGGGAAATAAAGAGCTGATAATACTGATGGTGGTTGATTTGCCCGCTCCATTAGGACCAAGTAAAGCAAAAAAACTGCCTTGTGGTACAGTCAAATCAATACCTTTTAGAGCAGTAAAACCATTATGGTAGGTTTTACTAAGTCCTTTTAGTTGCAAGGCGGGTATGTTTGGTTGGGCATAATCTGGGCTTTTTTTCATAATGGCACTCTAAAGATGAATCACAAATTTTAGGCTTTGGCACATTGGTTGATGCTTTTGGATTGATCAGACAAATCATAATACCACAAAAGATAAATAAATATAGACAAATGTAAAATTTTCAAGGCTTACCATTCAAGACTTATAATGACTGGCATAAAAAATCCCAAATCATCAAACAATGATTTGGGATAGTTTAAATAGATAATTTATATGATGGCTTAGCTTGACTGCTGGATAATATAATCAACCGCATTTTGAACCTCTTCATCAGAGATATCAGCACCGCCACGAGCAGGCATCGCATTAAAACCGTTGATGGCATGATTATAAAGCGTTGCTGTGCCTTTACCGATTCTTGATGCCCAATCGCTGGTACCAATTTTTGGTGCACCAATCAAGCCTGCATCATGGCAAGTTGAGCATATGGCTTTATACAAGCTCTCACCATCACGAGCTTGACCTTCAACGGCTGGTGCAAGTACTGTGATATTAATATCACATTCTTCTCCATCAAAACAAACTTTACCATAAGGTGCTATACGAGCGATCAAATTGGGATACATCGCCACAAGCTTTTGAACCTGTGGACTTTCTTTTGGTGCTTCTTCTACAGGCGCTGCCGCTTGAGCAGGGGCTTCCGCTGTAGTTACTTCAGTTGCATCAGCAGTCTGAGTTTCTGCAGGTGCGACAGCTTCTTGTGCTTGGGTTGCCATTGTTGACACTGCTAACAATGCAGCAACAGAAAACATAACAGCTTTTTTCATTGTCATCATCTCGTTTTAGCCTTGAGCAATCGCTCTGGGGGTGTCGAACAGCGGTGCAAGTCATTGTGCAAAGCCACCATCCCTACAATATAAAATTCACCCTATTATTATAAGGGAAAAGTCAGGTAAAAAGCCATATTTTTTATAGAATCTGTTAAAATTTAGCAAGAATTGCATAAATTTGTCATTATTTTATCAGCTTAGGTGGCATTTTTCCCAAAAACTTGCTACAATTGAGCGGTTTATATTTATGCATCTAAATATATATGCATCCAAACGCACCCAAAAAATATTTCTGTGCTTGTAGCTCAGTTGGATAGAGTGTCAGCCTCCGAAGCTGAAGGTCGCGGGTTCGATTCCCGCCAAGCACACCATCTTATCAAAACGCTGGACAATGCCAGCGTTTTTTGTGTTAGTGTTATCATCTATTTAGCGATTATTATTAATCTCAATAATTTCAATCCAATATCCATCTGGGTCTTTGATAAAGGCGATGTCTTTCATCGTACCCTCTTCAGGACGCTTTTTAAATTCTACGCCATTTTCATCAAACCAAGCGACCGCTTCTTTTAAACTTGGTACGCTAAAACAGATATGACCAAAGCCTCGTGGTTCACTATTGCCATCATGATAGCTAAAATCTGCCTGATTTTCGGTACCGTAATTATGGGTCAACTCCAAAATACTGCGTTGGCGTGATACAAAATCTTTCAGCTCATCACCAGCAGGTAGATTTGCTCGTTCATCTTCGGTTAATCGGGCCAAAAAGTACAAATCAAACTCACTGTCAGCAAAACGACTGTGCTTTAGCAAAGTCATACCAAGTATGCCAGTATAAAATTCCAAAGATCGAACTGGGTCTTTGATTCTTAGCATGGTGTGATTAAGAATATAACCCTCTGACTGCACAGGAATGTCTTTAACACCTTCTGCAGCCAAAGCATTTTTGGGTTGTTGAATACTCATCATACTCTCCTTTTGTCATTAATCATGGGTTTGTTTTTGGTCAGTCATCTAAAAAATGTACTTTGCCTGTGGCGACATCATATTCAGCACCAATAACCAGCAAATCCCCCTGTCTGACCATGTCTTCTAAAATACGCGATCCATACTTGATTTGACTAACTGACATACCAACATTGGCACGCACAGAGCGTTCAATCAGTTCATCCATATCCACATCATCACCTGATGCCGTCGCAATTTCATGCAAGTTTAACACACTGGGGCGGATACGATCTACAATAGATTGTAAATTTGGTGAATAATATTGATCTGGATTGATTAAAGCTTCAACACAAGCGGTCACAGCACCACAATGCGAATGACCAAGCACCACCACCAATCGTGTCCCAAATTTTTCAGCAGCAAACTCAATTGAACCAATTTGGCTGGGTGCAACAACATTACCAGCAACCCGAATCACAAACAAATCGCCCAAACCTTGATCAAAAATCAGCTCAACAGGTACACGCGCATCTGAACACCCCAAAATAATGGCATTGGGTTTGTGCTCTTTAACCAAAGTTGGTGGTGATAATGGCGTTTTTTTGGTACTTGATAGATTTTCCACATATCGATCATTGCCTGCCTTAAGTGCATTTAAAATCTGTTTTGCATATTCATTTGACATAGGATATCCTTGCCCATCTTTTATTGCGATTCTGTCTCTGCCGAATGGCTTTGGGTTGGTGCAGTGCCTTTAGATATTTCATTTTTGGGTACTATATCGGCTGTTTGCTGCGGTGACTGTGGGCGTGCAGTTGGTGCCATAGGCAAATCGCTAGAGCTGACTTGAGATCTTTGATTAGACAAACGATTGATATCGTTTTGGATATCCAAATCAGTCGGCTGCCTGACCGACTCAGTTTGCTGGGAAATTTGTGTTTGTAATGCACGCTCACGGCTTAGGCGTGCCAATTCTTCATCTGCTGGCGTGGCCGCTTTGACTGGAATTTCGGTACGCGTCGCTTGCAGGCGAACTCGGCGAGGCTGGAAGTCTGCCAAATCCACCACATCTTGACCCAATTCATAATTGTCCATTACTGCGACCAACTCAGAGATTTTGGTGGTCTTTTGTGTCACTGATTTTGGCAGTCTAAAATTTACGGTTTGCAAAGCAGATTCTGCATCAGCTGGACTGGCAAATTTACCATAAGTCAGTACATATCGCTTATTATCATTGGCATCAGTATAGCGAAAATAAGCAAAATTGTTACGATCTTCTCGGCTGTTTAGATAATCCACGATAACTTCATTTTCGGTAACATTCATCAGCTCAATGGTATAACGACCACTAATACCATTAAAATAAACTTTGTCCTTAAATTCAGGTGGATAGTTGCGTAAGTCTCGCACAAGTGCCGAATTATCCATGGGCTTAACAACATGATCAAGCTCATTTAACGCTGTGATTGTGGTCGGCAATGTCGCAACATAGGACGATGTTTGATTGGCGTTTTGTTTATTAATCATTGCTGGTACGGAGCTGGTCAACCAAACAATCAACCACAAGCCTGCCATGATAGCCGCCGCAATCAACCAATAAAGTGCCTGACGACGAAAATACTTTTCATTCATCATGGGAATTTTTGACATAATTTTACCCACTCATTCATCAACTAAAAGACTTGCGGTCGTTATTTGCCCTGCCAGCACAGCCTCTAAGTCTGATAACTCAAAATCCGCTGTTACAAACGCATCACCGATACGACGCAGTAGCACCAAGCGGATTTGACCTTGTTTAACCTTTTTGTCATGCCCCATCAGATCCAGCGCTTGTGCGACATCTATCTTAGGAGGCTTGGTCGGCAGATGATATTTTTTAATGATATTTTCAATACGCTCGACATCACAAGCACGAATTAGACCCAATCTGTACGACATTTGGGCAGCTTGCACCATGCCAGCTGCCACCGCCTCGCCATGTAACCATTTGCCATATCCTTGATGTGTCTCAATGACATGACCAAAGGTATGACCAAAATTTAACAACGCACGCTTGCCAGATTCACGCTCATCAGCAGCGACAATTTGAGCCTTAAAATCACAGCAGCGATAAACCATCTCTGCAAGTAAATGCCTATCTTTGGCATTGATTTGATCGGCATGTTCTTCCAGCCAAATCAAAAAATCATCATCCATAATCAGTGCATATTTGATGACCTCTGCCATGCCTGCTGCAAATTCACGCTCAGGCAGCGTTTGAAATGTCGTCATATCTGCCAAAACACAGCTGGGCTGCCAAAATGCGCCAATCATATTTTTGCCACATGGATGATTAATGCCCGTTTTGCCACCAACACTTGAATCCACTTGGGCAAGCAGCGTGGTAGGTACTTGGATAAAATTTACCCCACGCATAAAACTTGCAGCTGCAAATCCTGTCATATCACCAATCACACCACCGCCCAGTGCAATCAATGTGCAATCTCGTGCAAAATGCACCCCAAGTAGCACATCATAGATTGCATTAATACTGTCTTGATTTTTATAAATCTCGCCATCAGGCAGTACGCATACCTCAACATGAAATCCAGCAGATAATAGCCTTTCTTGCATTTGTACCAAATATAAAGGTGCAACCACATCATTGGTCACAATAAGGACTTGTTTGGCGGTGATAAATGGGATAATTTGGCTAACCAAGTCAATTTGATCATCACTTGCTCGGATAAAAATGGGATAATCATGGCGTTGGGTTTTGACAATAAGTGGTGCTTGGGTCATGAATTTTCCTTAGCGTGTTGATCGGTTTTTAATTTATTGGGTGCATGATCCAAAGCATAATTTTCAAGCACTTCTAAAATCTCTCCGATCATTTGCTTGGGATATGCTCGTCCAGTCAATATGATGATATCTGCTACTTCACGATACAGCGGATGACGCTTTTTGTACAAAGACTCAAGTACTGCTCGTGGATTTTGTGCCTGTAGCAGTGGGCGGTTTTTATCCTTTTTGGTACGAGCCAGCTGTGTATCGACACTGGCATCTAAATAAATCACCAAGCCTTTTTTAAGCAGTTCTCGATTTTTGGTGCGTCCAACCGCCCCACCACCTGTTGCCATGATAATATTAGGCAGTGCGGTCAGCTCTTGTAGTGCGCGTGTTTCACGATCTCGAAAGCCTTCCTCACCTTCTTTTTCAAAAATCCATGGGATATCAGCACCCGTTTGATCAACGATATACCAATCGCAATCAATGAAATTACGCCCCAAATGTTTGGCAAGCAGCTTTCCTATCGTTGTTTTGCCTGCACCCATAGGTCCCACCAAAAAAATCGCAGGTAGTTGTTTTGATAAGGCATTACCTGCTTTTTCGACCATCACCTCTTCAATGAAAGCCGAATCGTCATCAAGCATTGTGATTTTCCAATTAATATAACATATTCGCCATGATGGGTATTTATGCACCAACTTGACTTAATAAAATGAATGAAAATTATCTTATCATACAATGTTTGGCAATTTGTTACCAGTATTTTTATGTATTGACCATTCAGATACCGATTACTTAGATAAAAATTTCATTTATTTTATTGACCAATATAATGCCAGCTATCTTACCAATTTGGGTGTAATAAAAATCAAAAGCTCCGACTTATCATGCGCTTTGGAATCATGCCGAAACAATCGTCCAAGCACAGGCATATCACCCAATCTAGGCACTTTATTTGCACCTTCATTCTGGCTGGTGCGATAGATACCACCAAGAACGACGGTTTGTCCATCTTCGATGATGACATTCGTTTCGATGGCATCTTCTTGGATGGCGATATGACCAAGTGTTGGTACTGGATTGCCATTTTTGATATTTAGCTTAAGACCAATTTTACCATCAGGTGTGATATTTGGTGTCGCCTCCAAAATTAAAGACGCTTCTTTAAATTTTGTTGTGCTGGCACCTGAATGCGTGGTTTCTTGATAAGGAATTTGTAGCCCTGATGAAATACGCGCGGTTTGTTTATCAGCCGTCAAGACTTTTGGTGTTGAGATAACCTCACCTTGATTTTCTGCCTGCATGGCGGAGAGTTCTAAATCTAAAATGATATCAGGTAAATTTAACAGCCCAAAAGCAATGCGTCCCATGGCGTTATCTACGCCCAAATCAACATTCAGATGACTGTTTTGATGACCACCTGCCGCCACACCCTCTTGCCGCATTGTCCACAAACTTCCCTGAGAGCCGCCATAATGCACTTTACCATTTTGACCATGCGCCCCAAAACTTACGCCAAGCTTTCGCCCAAAATTTTCATTCGCAGAAACAATTCTAGCTTCAATCATCACTTGTTCAACAGGGATATCAATACGCTCAATCAGTGCCTTGATATTGGCAACGCTTGCAGGCACATCTTGGATAATTAAAGTATTGGTACGCTTATCCACCGTCACTGTGCCACGCTCAGACAGTAATGTCCCACGCACAGCGGTGGTAATAAGTTCATCAGTCTGGGTATTATAGGCCCGTGATAATGGTGCTTCAGGATAAATAACATCACGGTGATTGGTTCGATTGACATTACCACGCTGGGTTTTTTCGCCCATGATGAGTGTTGCCACATCATCGGCAAGTGCATAGTTTAGACGAATGTATTCGGTTATTGTCGGCTGATTGGATTGGATAGATTTTGAGCTGATCAGCCATACATTACCATGCTTTAATACTGATAAATTTTGTGTTTGCAAAATCACATCAAATGCTTGATCCCAAGGGATATTCATCAAGCGAATGGTCATACTGCCTGTCACACTATCATCGGTGATGATATTAATACCTGTAAAACCTGCTAAAATATCAAAAACCGCTCGTACAGGAATATCGGCAAACTCAAGGCTAATAGGCTTGCCTGTATAATGTTGCTCTACTGTTTGGGTAACAGACACATGATCGATATGAGTATCAGCACGTACCTCCATATGAACCACACCGAGCATCACGGCGATTACCAAGCTATTTTTTAAAAATTTTTTGTCCATGTGTCATTGCTTATGAATAAAATGAATGTTTACATCACGGCGATAATAGCCACCTTGTGTATCAGCGACCGCTTCAATCAGATGTATCGTACGACTGTCAATATGGGTAATTTTTCCGTGATTTTTACCAAGATATTGTCCAGTACTCACACGATGAACGATGCCATCAGGACTCATAATGAGTGCCACAAGTCTAACATCATCAGAAATACTACCATGATAGCGTAGGCTTGATAACTCATAGCTTTCTAAAGGCTCTCGAACACGGTTGGTATCAATGACTATCGGATCGCCTTTGAAGACTTGTGCCTGAGCCTTGGCAGACTGATGAGTATCAGATGGCTGAGATGGTATAGCGTCTGCCATAGGCCAAGCTTTGGTAGATTCGGTTTTTGGCTCATCTTGCTGATCAGCGGCATGATTGGTATCAAGAACCTCAACATTTCTATAAGGATTGATAAAAGGATCTTTGCCTTGCTGATATATCATCGGCACAGATAAGGGTATCGGCACAGGCTCACTGATCGCCATACGCTCTTCATGGGTAATATGTGCAAGCTTATCATCAACAACTTGACTGGTGCTATCAGCACATCCAATCCCAACCCAAATCCAAGCACCCAAAATGCCCCACCGATAATATTCATTGAACATCAGGCACCTGCTGAGCAACTGGTTTTGGGCATTTGTTTGCTTGATAAGTTTTCATCTGAACAATCATCATCAGCTGATGGTTCAAACCAGCCTTCAGATCAAAATCATGCACTGTCAGCAAATGGTTAGCCTCTGACAACTCAAGTAACCATCGACCCAAAGCATGATAATCCCCTGTCGCACTCACTGCGATAGGGCGTTCGGTATAATAATCCTGTTCACGACCTGCTTGAACTGATGCACTCACCACCTGCACATTAACCGCTTGTGCTTTGGTATTTATCATTCCGATAATCTCGCTCATCGGTGCTGTGCGTGGCAGAGCATTGAGCTGATTTTCAAGTTGTGTATTTTTTTGTATGACCTGATGGCTTAGATGGTCAAACTGCTGGGCTTTATGATATTTAGTGGCAAATTCATCAATTAAGGCAGATTCTTGACTTTGGGCTGCATTAAGCTTTTGAATGGTTGGTAAAATCGCAAGTAGCCAGCCAAAAATGCCAATGATCATCACGATCAAACCAAGTACCGTCAGCTGTATATATTTGGGTGATTGAGCAATGGTATGACGATTGACCTGATTAAGCTCATACCAAAAACTTTGTAGCTGATACACAAAATTATTCATTACCACGCTCGTTCACATCAGTATTTTCATCGTGATTTGTTATGTTCGCTGGCTGTATCATATCTTTGGCATCAAGTGGCAGCTGAGTGGCAGTGAGCGTAAAACTCATCGCTTGATCTGCTTGTTGCAAAGACACCACAAGTACATCAGTATACAGCCCAGACAACTCAAGCCGATGGGCAAATGCAGACACGGATTGTGTCGATACCGCCTTTCCTGTCAAGCTAAGCATATCTGCCGCCTGACTCATTTCGTCTAGATACACACCCTCAGGTATTAGGTTTGATAATTGTTGCCAGCGATACGCAACTTGTCGATCTTCTGATAAAGCATTTAACGCCTCACTGTGTTTTTGGGCAGTATCTAGCTGTTCTTTGAGCTGCTGCATTTGATGGATCTTATCGTCCAAGGTGCTGATGCGTGTTTTAATCTCATCATTGATTGCTTGTTGTTGATTGAGCCGATAATAAATTGCACCAAAAATCAGCATCATCACCAAAACAGCAAGCCCCACCACCGACACAAATATTTGACGAAACTTAGCATCAGCTTGACTGCGACGCTCTTCACGCCATGGCAAAAGATTAATCCCCTCAGATCTTGTCAAAGCCAGTGCCGCTGCTGCTGTTAACATGGGTGCTTGCTCCATATCATTATCTTCGATGGCGTGATTGACAGCGTATTTAGGATGCATGGGCAGACACAAAATATCAAGCTTTGCCTGTAAAGCCTCTGCCAACTGTGATGCTTTTGTCCATGTTGTGCCGCTGATGTATAGCCGCTCAATCGGTAAAACAGTTTGTGCCTGACAATTCTTGATCAGTGATAAGATTTTTGTGGCCATCTGATCAACTTCCAATTCAGACCGATCAGATGATTTGATATGTGGCGTATTTGCCGACGCTTCGCCAAATGAAAGTTCATCGGCTGCCATGTCATCCACCCAATCATCAAAGCGGATATGGTAGTCGCCAGTTTGAGCTTTTATCGCAATATCTGGTGTTTTTTGGATAAAATTGTCTTGCAAAGGCTGTACAAAGTCATTTTGGATTGATGCATTCGTCTTGGACAATCGATCTGTCAAATCGCCAAAATTCATCGTTAAGGGTGACTGATTGGGCCAATTTTTAGGCGTATCAACATCATGGGTAAATTGAGAAAACTGATCAAGTTCTGATTGCTCATCCAATGGCTGATTGCCAAAATTTGTCAATGTATGTATTGGCTCATTTTGCTGATATAGCAATACGCCATGATGAGTGATATAACCGCCAATATCGTGATCGGTAATCTCCACCAAAGCACTGACTTGTGCTGTCATTTTAGCCATCATGCGTGCCAGGCAAGATGTATGGACATCAACTGCTACAGCCTCTATTCCCACCATGGCAAGTACTTCACAGCAGTCATGGATACTATTTTGGTGTGCCACTGTCAGAGTGATTTGAGTTGCTACTGATGATCGCTCAAGTACTTGAAAATCAAAATAAACATCTTGGATATTACGCCCAATATAACGCTCAGCATCAACTAAGATTTGTGCTTCGATATCCTCATCTGATAAATCAGCTGGCAGATCGATGAGCGTCTGCATGACTGCATCATCAGGTACACAAGTGATGGCATTTGCCTGACTTAACCCAAGCGTTTGCATCATCTGTCTTAGCGTCTGGGCAAGTTTTTCTTTATCAACAATTTTGCCAGAAACCACCACATCGGTATAAAACACACATGCCGAACCCAACCAGTGATAGCGTCCATCATGCTCATCTAGCCAAACTGCTGTTGCTGCCTTTTCTCCAAAGTATATACCAATGGTTGGCGTATCAGACTGCCCTCTTAACCAAGCACGCAGCTTATTTAATCTCACATCCCACTCCGTGCCTGTATCTATCAAATTAGCCCAAGACCTCAACCAACTCGCCTTCAACTAAATGCATGCTGATGGCCTTGGTGATTTTAATCATAACAAACTTGCCCAAAAGATCAGTATCTGCTTTAAAAATTACCGAACGGGTATTATCCGCTGTACCGTGTAAATATCCCTGACGGCGATTTGCAGGCTCTTCGGCCAACACACGCAGTGTCTGACCGACCATGGCCTCTGTTTTCTCAAAAGTTGAACGCTTAATAAGCTCTTGAAAAACTGCCAAGCGTTGTTTTTTGGTTTCAAGGCTAACATCATCAGGCAAATCAGAGGCGGGCGTACCAGGCCGTTTAGAATAAATAAAACTGTATGAATGATCAAAATCTAAGTCTTTTGCAAATTGAAGCGTCTGTAAAAAGTCTTCGTCTGTCTCTCCAGGAAATCCAATGATAAAATCACTTGATAAATGTAAATCAGGACGAATTTTGCGTAATTTTGCAATTTGATTCATGTAGACATCGACCGTATGGTTTCGCTTCATGGCAGCTAAAACTTGGTTTGAACCGCTTTGAATTGGTAAATGTAGATGTGATACCAACTTATCAATACTTTGGTAAGCTTCAATGATATCATCGGTAAATTCCAAAGGGTGGCTTGTGGTGTAGCGAATGCGTTCAATTCCATCAATGTATGACACATAATGTAGAAGCTCGCTGAATCGGCAAATACTGCCATCATCTTTTTCACCACGATAGCCATTGACATTCTGACCCAAAAGATTGACTTCACGCACACCCTGTTCAGCCAAGCTATCAATTTCAGCCAATACATCATCCAAAGGGCGTGATAATTCCTCACCACGAGTATAAGGCACAACACAAAATGAGCAATATTTTGAGCAACCCTCCATAATAGACACAAAGGCAGTATAACCCTCAACTCTTGGCTCAGGCAAAAAATCAAATTTTTCAATACTTGGAAAGGAGACATCAACCACACCGATACGATTTTTGGGGATTTGACCCATATCAGTTTTGGCTTGATTTGTTGTACTTTCATACAACTCAGGTAGGCGATGCAAGGTTTGAGGACCAAAAACCATATCCACATATGGCGCACGCTTTTGGATATTATCACCTTCTTGAGAGGCAACACAACCACCAACACCAATGACAAGATTTGGGTTTTTTTCTTTTAATTTACGCCAACGACCCAATTCAGAAAAAACTTTTTCTTGTGCTTTTTCACGGATTGAGCAGGTATTCATAATCAACACATCAGCATCATTAATATCATTGGTAATGACCATACCATGGCTACTACCCAAAACATCGCCCATCTTTTGGCTGTCATATTCATTCATTTGACAACCTTGGGTAACGATATAAACTTTTTTTGGCACAGCGGTATCACGATCAGCTTCCCTGATTTCATGTAAGGCTGTTGCTGGATTTTTGATGGCGGTTGCTTGAGTTTTAGGATTGAAAGTGCCAACGGTCATGGTTTTCTCCAAGGGTCTGCAAAATAAAAAATTTGTCTATTATATCATATCAATATGCCAGTGTCATTTTGTCAATATCAATTTGATGCATGTATTGGATAATTTTGGACTTTTTTATCAGTGATTGGTAGAATAAGCAAAATTTAACTCATTTAAGCTAATAATGAAAACAGCAAATAAATTGACCATCACCGCACTGCTTGCCACAATCAGCATTATGCAAGCTGCCTGTGCACAAGGTCATGCCAACGACGGTAGTATTTATCAATTTTTTGATGTCGAACGCCAAAAAAGTAGCCCAAATGCCCTACGCCAATACGAAAAAAATATGCAAGGCACACTATTTGGGATGTATCCTACCTATTGGCGGCTAAATTATAACCTATCTGGTCAATCACCCGAGGCAGTCAATCAGTTTGTCCATCAATATCCAAGCACTGTCATGAGTGAAAAACTCGCCGCTGACTATGCTGAGATTAAGGCTCGCCAAGGTGACTATGCGTCTGTGCGTGCCGTAGCAGACAGCATTGAAAACCCTGATGAATCTGAAGCTTGTGCGATTGCCTTAGGATTTAACCAAAGTCGTGATTCACTGCGAGCTTTATACCAAAAACCCAATGTATGGCTAAATACTCAAATCCGCCAATCTTTATGTGATAAACTGGCCACCGAAATGGTTTATAACCCACGCATCACCAACATCGATAAACATGAACAACTTTTGCGTATGCTACGCATTGATAAACGGCAACTTTCTAGCCGCCAAGCACCTTTGGATAAAACGGGCGATATCATCTCATTGCTTGGACAATTAAACATATCCGTCAGCTACCAAACCATTAATGAAATTCGCAATAATCCCAATGAATTTTTGACACGCTTTTCTCAAGAAAGCTACAGCAACACCAATCAATATCTATATGTTTATGCCATCAGTTTGCTGGCACACCGTTCATACTCAGAAGCTGCCATACAGCTTAATTATGACATTGCTCAAGACGAACTTAGAACACAAAAGCTCATCTCTGATATGGCTCGTCAGTATGCTTGGCGTAGCATTGCGGTCAAGCGTATGAATATGAACACCGATGATGGCTATAGTATGGATGCGGTACATTGGTTTAGAAATAGCTTGGGTGAAACTTTTAATTACGAAGAAGCAGAAGACTATGCCCAAGCAGCAATTTATTTTGGTCAATGGTCAGATGTCATTACGGCAATTAGTGCCATGACAGCCGTTGAACAACAAGAGCGGATTTGGCAGTATTGGCTGGCTCGGGCTTATGAACAGCTGGGTCAGCAAGCCAAAGCACAGCATATTTATCACAATCTTGCAAAAGGGATCGATTACTATGGGCTACTTGCCAAAGATCGCATCGGACAGCGTTTAAGTCTATCTGATATTGGTGGCAATGTATTACCATCAATCAGCACCAGCGATGAACAGCGTATGATGGCAGATCAGCACTTTGCCCGTGCAATACTACTCATGCAAAACAATGCCAGCCTTGAACATATTAATCGTGAATGGAATTGGGCGGTCAAAAAAGCACGCGACTTAGGCAATACCACTTTACTGCTGAGTGCCGCCAAAAAAGCCCATGACTTAGGATTTTATCACCGTAGCATCCATGCCATCGAAACTACCGATTATCTCCGTAATGCGGCATTATCACACCCAACCCCTTATCAAGACAGTACTTTAAAACACAGCCGCAATGCAGGTATTGATCCTGCTTGGGCGTATGGCATCATGCGTCAAGAAAGCCGATTTCAGCCATCTGCTCAATCTGGTGCAGGTGCAGGTGGTTTGATGCAAATCATTCCCAGCACAGCCACCCAAATTGCCCGAAGCTTGGGTGAATCTACAGGTAATATGAGCAATCCTGATACTAATATACGCTATGGAACTTGGTTTTTAAATGATTTGGCAAACCGTGCCAGAGGACAAATTGCGGTCGCAACCGCAAGCTATAACGCAGGTCCTAATGCTGCTCGTCGCTGGGTACCAACACATGGTGCCATCAGTGCCGATCAGTATGTAGAAGCCATCGCATACGCTGAAACCCGAGCTTATGTCAAGCATGTTATGGAAAATGCGACAATTTATAGCCTACTTTTAGGTCAATATACCCCAATTTCTCAGCGTATGGGTACAGTTAGCCCTTACTAATTATTCTAAAATCTAAAAAGACCAGTGTGGCGACTGGACTTGGGAGTCTATTTGACTGATTAAATGCCAGTTTTTACGAACTCATATCCAAAACTTGCCATCTTATACACACCAAAAAGGTTTGTCTTTAAATCCATAAAATGATACACTAACAATGATTTGACATTTTTATCGATAATATTATTATTAAAAATGTATAATCAATCTATTTTTTAAAATTTCTTAATAATTTAAACAAGGATTTTTATTCATGAAACAACCTGTACGAGTTGCTGTCACTGGTGCTGCTGGCCAAATTGGCTACAGCTTACTATTCCGTATCGCATCAGGTGAAATGCTGGGTAAGGATCAGCCTGTCATTTTACAATTACTTGAAATTCCTGTTGAAAAAGCACAACAAGCACTACAAGGCGTTATCATGGAACTTGATGACTGTGCTTTTCCATTATTAGTTGATGTCATTGGTACCGATGATCCTAAAGTAGCATTTAAAGATGCTGATTATGCACTATTGGTTGGTGCTCGCCCACGCGGTCCTGGCATGGAGCGTGCTGACCTGCTTCAAGAAAATGCAAAAATCTTTACTGTTCAAGGCAAGGCGCTTAATGAAGTTGCAAGTCGTGATGTTAAAGTATTAGTCGTTGGTAACCCAGCAAATACCAATGCTTATATCGCCATGAAATCAGCACCCGATTTACCAGCCAAAAATTTCACCGCCATGCTGCGTCTTGACCATAACCGTGCGTTAACGCAAGTTGCCAAAAAAACAGGCAAAGCTGTCAAAGACATCAAAAAATTAATCGTTTGGGGCAACCACAGTCCAACCATGTACGCTGATTATCGCTTTGCTACCATTAATGGCGAATCAGTCAAAGAGATGATCAATGATCAAGACTGGAATGCTAATACATTCCTGCCAACCGTTGGTAAGCGTGGTGCAGCGATTATCGAAGCGCGTGGCTTATCATCAGCTGCTTCTGCTGCCAATGCAGCCATCGATCATATGCGTGATTGGGCATTAGGCTCAAATGGTGAATGGGTAACTATGGGTATTCCATCTGATGGCTCGTATGGCATTCCTAAAGGTATCATGTTCGGCTTCCCTGTGACTACCGAAAATGGTGAATATCAAATCGTCCAAGATTTGCAAATTGATGACTTCAGCCAAGAGCGTATCAATATCACACTAAACGAACTTGAAGAAGAGCGTGCCGCTATTGATCATTTATTTTCTTAATTCTAGAAAATACATTCAAATATCCAGCTGGTTTTGGCTGGATATTTTTTATGTTAAAAACAACACTTAAAAAACACAAACTATACAGACTTGCATTGCTCAAGTATTGGCAAATTGCTAAAATAAATTTAATCACAATAAAAGGAGATAGTCATGTTAGGTGATATAGAATATACCATGAACGAGCTGTTTGCTCAATTAGGTCTTGAAAGTAGCGATGAAGCCGTTGAAAAGTTCATTGCAGAAAATCAACTTGATGAAGAAACTAATCTAAAAAATGCCCCATTTTGGAATGACTCACAAAGAGCATTTATCCAAGAAGAGTGGAAAAATGATGCTGTATGGGCAATGGTATTAGATGAACTAAATACCAGATTACACGAAGAACATCAATCCTAAATCTCAATAGACACTTTAATAAAATCCTGCTGTTAGTAGGATTTTATTTATTTTCATTTTTCATTAAATTTATCCATCATAATTTAGCAGGATTTTTTCTATCCAGCAAGATTTTGCCACGATTAAGCTCTTTATAAAAATAGATATTTAATCATCTCACTCCAATTCCAAAAACTTTCTTTAATTAATAAACACTAAAACAGCTACTGTCCATAAGTTTATAACTGTCTGAATTTCTTTTGAAAATAAACTTTAGTCATTGGATTGTACACCAAGGCCAATACCATAAAAATCCAATGTAGTATTTTTTGCTGTCTTTTAAGACTGATTCAACCCCCAAACAAAACCCCCCTTTGCTTCTGCAAAGAGGGGTTTAAAATAAGG